>Ga0210409_10000086_pt1 | contig 208982 bp, 184 predicted proteins | sample IncBWH17MmetaG_FD_161649 | JGI IMG/M metagenome (GOLD analysis project Ga0210409, IMG submission 161649) | Forest soil microbial communities from Barre Woods Harvard Forest LTER site, Petersham, Massachusetts, United States - Inc-BW-H-17-M | ecosystem: Environmental > Terrestrial > Soil >... | reverse complement strand
CGGTGTTAATCGTGCGGAGAGAACCTACTGCCGAAGCCTCGTTCGCGGCCATACGTGACCGGAGGAGGTTCGGAATTGCGATGGCCGCGATGATCAGAATGATCGCCACGACGATCAGCAACTCGATAAGAGAGAATCCCTTTTGTTTCTTCATACTAGCTATCTCCTTGAGATTTTATATGGTGCCAGAGCACACCTATGATAGTGCAACGGGGAGGCCATTCCTGCAGACTTTGGTGCTGCGCGACAAGGAATCGTATGTTATTCCATTCATGATACTTACTGTCCTTTTGATGAGCCAGAGTGCCGGAATGAGCCGAGCGGCAACCCTGCAATCCCTGAATTGTGACCTTTTCCGTCATCTCAGGCTGCCCAAAAAGGGCTTTCTCACCGTGCCAAACCCTGGGGTGGTCCCCGTCTTTGGCCTCACTTGGCACCCACGTCGGTCGGTAAAGCCTTCACCGAGTCCAGCTGTACTTCTGAGCGGTTGGGCAGGGTTTCCTCCCCTGCCCAGGAGATCAATAGGTGCCCGTGCAGAAGCACAGTGGCCGAAATCGTCAATACGATGAGCGTCCACGGAATGAGGGGAGAAACCCAGAAAAAACGAGAAACAAAGCGTAAGAGAGCAAGCCACAAAAACGTACCGGCCCCACCGAAAAGGATAGCCCGAAGGCGCCAGGGATCCTGCCAAGGAGTCGATAATGCAAATATGCCATACACCATCAGGGCAAACGGAAACGCTACCACTAGATCCACCAGGTAATGTTCTCCCGTGCCCAGCGTGGACAACACTGTGAATACAAGAAACACAATGGCAACCAGGCGAACCCACCAGGCCGCTCCTCGCGAGTACCACAGGCCGAGCAGCGCCCAGGTCATATGCAGCGAGGGCATGGCGTTCGGGAAACCAAAGAGTGCGATCGGCTCTAAGTGCAGATGCATCAGTTCGTTTGTCGAAAGGGAGTGGAGAGGAAAATCACTCTTGAACAGGTAAACAGGGCCGAGCGCGGGGAAAAAATTGTAGAACACGATTCCGATAGGGCCAGAGAGGAGGAAGGCACCCAATACGGAGAAGGATTCTTTCTTATTTCGAACCAAATACTCTCCATACACTGCCGTACAAACAATCGGAATTCCCATGTAGAACAAGATCGACACCCAATGAAAGTGGGGCCATTCTAAATACAGCATGCCCATGAAGAAACTTGGCTGAAAGTGCAGACTGCCGTCAAACGAGTAGAGGTAGAGATCGAATGCTTTGGGATTAGCGATTGCCGTCCATCGTAAGGCGGGAGGAACTACCCAGCCAAGGCCGATCAGCAGCAAGCTCGCGATGAATCCCCAGGACAAAACAGGCCGGCGGCTCTTACTGGACCAGAGTGTTCGAATCCCCAAAATGGTCAAACTCGCAATTCCTAGAAATGTGAGCGTAACCGAGATTCCTGGCGGGAAGTATCCATCGCGGCTAGCGACCCCAATCAGAACTAGGGTCGAAAGGGCCAGGATTCCGGCTTCAGAGAACGTATGGCGAATGCGGAGATGCAATACGGTGATGCTCAAAAAGGTCGTAAACACGGAGTATTCGGTTTTCGCGAGCTGCAGAAAGTAAGTATCCTGAGCAGCGAAACAGGCGCAGGCTAGGAATAGCACCGTCAGTGCAATGCGTAAAATCCGGTCAGAAATGGAATTCACTGTTCACGGTCCTGAAAGTTCACCAAACTCCCGATTCCTTTATCGCATGCAGCTTGGCTGACGGCAGCTTCAAACTGTGGAAGGCTTATTCAATGTGGCACTTCTCGCTAACACCGAAATATTGAACGATTCGAATCGCTTTACAGTTAGAGGTTGTGCTTCTTGGCGTAATGGCGGAAGGAGCGATAGCTGATTTTGAGGAGTTCCGCCGCCTTGGTGCGCACACCCTCTGATTTATCCAGCGCCATGCGGAGGTAGCGCCGCTCCGCTTCGGCAATCTCTTTTTCGAAATCCAGACCGTCGGCGGGAAATTCAGAGAGCTGTCCTCCCGGTGCGCCGGTGAGGGACATTCCCGCATAGCCAGCGATCCGATCAGGAAGCACGCGCAAGGAAATCTCCCGCGTCGTCTCCAAAGCCACCGCGCGTTCCATGGTGTTCTCGAGTTCACGGACGTTGCCGGGCCAGTCGTAGGATTCCAGCCGGGTCATGGCTTCCGGGGAGATGCCCTCAATGGGCTTCTCCATGGTCTTTCGAAAGCTTTCAAGAAAATGGCGCGCAAGCAATGGGATGTCGTCGCGGCGTTCGCGGAGCGCCGGCACATGAATGGGGATCACACTGAGACGGTAATACAGGTCTTCGCGAAAGCGGCCTTCAGCGATCTCTTTTTCAAAGGCTTTGTTTGTGGCGGCGATGATGCGGACATCCACATCCGATTCTTCTGTACTGCCGATGGGGCGAACCTTGCCTTCTTGAAGGACGCGATAAAGCTTTACCTGCATAGTAAGGCTCATATTGCCGATCTCATCCATGAAGAGCGTACCGCCATGCGCGGCCTGGAACAGCCCCTGACGATTTTCGTTGGCACCGGTAAAGGCGCCTTTCATATAACCGAAGAGTTCAGATTCCAGCAGGGTCTCGGGAAACGCGCCGCAATTGATAGTGATGAACGGGGCTTGTGCGCGAGTACTGTTTTCATGAATGGCGCGGGCAACCAGCTCTTTACCTGTACCGCTTTCACCGGTGATCAGAACGCGGCTCGATTGCGGAGCCACGGTCTGGATCATGTCGAAGATGGCTCGCATGTTCGGGCTCTGCCCGATGATGTTGTCGAGTCCGGTGAGCCGCCGCAGTTCCCGCCGCAGATAGCCGGCCTCTTTTTTCCACTTCAGGCTTTCCGAAACTTCATGCACTGCGAGGCGCAATTGATCGACGAGCGAGTCTCCTTTAACGACGTAGCGATCGGCCCCAGAATTGAGGGCAGCGATGGCGGTGTCCAGAGCAGGCAGAGCGGTCATCAGAAGGAAAAAAGAGCCCGGAGCGATCTCCTTCGCGAACTTTAGAAGCTCGACGCCGCTCTCCCCCGGCATGCGAACGTCGGAGATGATGATGTCGAAAATCTGCGATTCCAGCTTGCGCTTGGCGGCCTCCACGCTGTGCACCACTTCGACGCGATGACCTTCCTTGCGAAAGGTGATCTCCAGCAGCTCGCCGATGGACTTCTCGTCGTCAACGACGAGAATATGGGGCATTTCGCGTGCGGTTTCTTTAATTGCGGCTTTTGTTCCTTGCATGGCGCCTCACGCAACTCGCGGCAATTCGACGATAAACTCCGCGCCGCGGTCTTTCTCCGAAATAACGCTGATTTTCCCGCTGTGAGCTTGGACAATCTGGTAGACGATGGACAAGCCCAAGCCGGTACCGCCTTCGAAGCCCGATTGAAGAGGCTCAAAAATTTTGGCTTTCTGCTTGGCGTCCAGTCCAATTCCCGTGTCCCGGAATCCAATGCGCAGCCAGAAAGGATGGGGCTCCAGCTTGACGGTGAGAGTTCCGCCGTCGGGCATGGCGCGCAGGGCGTTGTCGCAGAGATTCCAGAAGACCTGTTTGATTTTGTCGGCATCCACGCGTGCGCGAAGCTCGTGGCCATTGAACGCGCGCTGAATGTTGTATTTCGTGCCGATCTCGGGTTTTTTCTCCATGAGCATCAGCGTTTCATCAAGAAGCCCGCGGACGTCCGCTTCGTGAAATTCGTAGGATTTCTCGCGGGAGTAGTTGAGAAAGTCCGTGATGATGCCGTTCAAGCGTTCAGATTCCCTGCTAACGATGTTGACCAGGCGCTTCTCGTCTTCCTGTAGCGGGACGAGGCGCGCCAACTCCTTGACCGCGCCAGCCATGGCCGTCAGCGGTTGGCGGATTTCATGAGCGATGGCCGCCGAGAGACGTCCCAGTGCGGCCATGCGTTCCTTGGTTGCGACTTCCTGCTCCAGGCGGCGAAGATCGGTCAAATCCTGAAAATTGAAAACGTAGCCACTGCGCTGCGCGTTGCGAGAACGAAGAGGAGAAATGCTGATACCGAGGTAGCGCAGTTCGCCGGTTGGCGTTCGAAAGTCTATTTCCCTGCGCAGGGACAGCCGTTCGGAATTCGCATAATGTCCGGGCAGCCAGAATTCCTGATTCAGTTCTTGCAGGTTTTTGCCGCGAAGATCGGCGAAGGTGAATCCGAGGATGTCCTCGCCGGTGCGGTTGAGGAGCAGAATGCGCCCCGCGAGATCGGTGGTCAGAAGTCCGCCGCGCATGGAGTGAATGATGTCTTCCGTGAAATCCTGCAGGCTGAGGAGCTCTTCGCGTTTTTCTTCCAGCTCGACGCCTTTGCGGCGGAGCGATTGCGCGAGAAGGCTGGCGAGATAGGCGACCGCGAGAAAACCGAGAAGATTCATCACCAGCCAGGTGCGCAGGCTCTCGGGAGTCGGGACCAGGGTGTAGGTGTGCGGAATGCGCTCGGTATAGGCGAGAACGGTCATGCCGGCGAGGAGGATGAAGCAGGCCGCGGTGATGAGGAAAGCGATGCTGCGTGAGAACAAGATGCTGGCAACGATGATCACCAGCAGATAAAGCGAGATGAAGTAGCTCTCCTGCAGACCCGTGGCATAGACCAACAAGGAAATCATGAGGACATCGCCAGCAACTTGCAGCGCGCCATGCCAGCGCGCCTGGGGCAGCCATCGGAGCAGAATGAGATGGAGAATCCCGAGGGTCATCCAGAAGATGATCAGCGGGAGGAAAAAACGATTGGTGCTGAAACCCGGAATGTACTGCGGCCAGACAACCCCGACAGTGAGGATGAGGGTGATCGTCAGCAGACGAACACGCGTCAGCCAGTCCAGCCATTCCCTTAGAGCAAAACTCTTGTCCATGGCTCGCCCGCGCCTTTATCCCCCGGCATCAGGGCACTCTCAAGTCCAGGCAGGAAAAGCGGAGGGCAAAGAGAACTTCTCTGCCCTCCGCAAAGAGGAAAACGCCGCGCGCGCCGGCTCGATCTAGTGCATCGAGCTCAGCTTGCCAATAAGCGAGAACAGCGGCAAGTACATGGAAATGACGACGCCGCCGACCACCACGCCCAGGAACACGATCATGATGGGCTCAAGGGCAGTCAGCAAGTCCTTCACTGCCGCGTCTACTTCTTCTTCGTAGAAATCGGCGATCTTCTGGAGCATGGCGTCCATGGCGCCCGTCTGTTCGCCGACAGCGATCATCTGCGTGACCATGCCCGGAAAGACTTCCGCTTCGCGCAGCGGCTCGGTGAGCGATTTGCCTTCTTCGAGGGACTTTCTCACGCGCTGCAATGCTCTTTCGACGACCGCGTTTCCGGCTGTCTTGGCGGTAATGTCAAGACCTTCGAGGATGGGAACACCGCTGGAGATCAGCGTGCCCAAAGTTCGTGTGAAGCGCGCCACGGCAATCTTTCTCATCAGGAGGCCGAGGACCGGGAGCTTCAGGATGACGGAATCGAGGACGAAGCGGCCTTTGGGCGTGGCATACCACACTTTCAGGCCGAAAATTCCCGCACCGATTCCAATCAGGATGAAGAGGCCGAAAATGCTGCCGATAAAGTTGCTCAAGGCGATGACGATCTTGGTTGGGAGCGGAAGGTCTACTCCCAGGCCGGCAAACAACGTGGCGAAAATTGGAACGACCTTCCAGAGCAGCAGGGTGATCACGCCGCCGGCAACGGTCAACACGCCCACCGGGTAAACGAGGGCGGACTTAACGGCGCGCTGCAGCTTGACGTTCTTTTCGATGTACGTCGAGAGGCGCTGGAGAATGGTGTCGAGAATACCGCCCGTTTCGCCGGCCTCGACCATGTTCACGTACAATGCGTCGAAAACCTTCGGCGAACTGCGCATGGCGGCGGAGAGTGTGGCGCCGCCTTCGACCTGGCTTCGCGTATTGGTCAGAACCTTTTGAAAGAGCTTGTTTTCCTGCTGGCTCGCCAAAATCTCGAGACACTGCACGAGCGGCAGACCGGCGTCGATCATGACCGAGAACTGGCGCGTGAAGATGGCCAGTTCCTTGGCCTTCACGCTGCCGCCGAAAGTGGGCATGTTGAATTCCTTGCCCTTCTCGGTCATCTTCGTCGCAGTAATCTGCTGCCGTTTCAGCAGGGTCGCCAGTTCCGACTTGTTCGCCGCGGTCATTACACCGCTAACGCTGGCGCCGGCGCGGCTCGTTCCTTGATATTTATAGTCCGGCATGATTCGTCCTCCTCAATGCTGCAAACTTTCTGCCCTGTGGCAATTCCTAAATCAAAAATCCTCTAGCGCTTGCTCGATACCGGGGTCTTGCTGCCGCCCCCCGAAGTCGTGGAAACTCCGCGATTGATCATGTCCTGCAGCTCATCGGCGTTCGATGAACGTGAAATAGCCATGTCCAGAGTGATCATCTTCTGGAAATACGCATTCGCAAGGCCCTGGTTAAAGGTCTGCATGCCCGTCTGGCCCGTGCCGGTCTGCATCGCAGAATAGATCTGGTGAATTTTGTCCTCGCGGACCAGGTTGCGGATCGCGGGGGTCGGGATGAGAACCTCCATGATCATGGCGCGGCCGCGGCCGTCGGAACGCGGGAGAAGCGCCTGGCAAAGAATGCCTTCCAGCACCATGGAGAGCTGCGCACGAATCTGCGGCTGTTGGTGCGAGGGGAAAACGTCGATGATACGGTTGATGGTCGAGGCCGCGGAATTCGTGTGCAGGGTGGCAAAGGTCAAGTGGCCCGTTTCGGCGATTCGAAGAGCGGATTCAATGGTTTCGAGGTCGCGCATTTCGCCGATAAGCACCACATCAGGGTCTTCACGCAGTGCGGCACGGAGCGAATTCGCGAAAGAATGTGTGTCCGCGTGGACTTCGCGCTGGTTGACCAGGCACTTTTTGTGATTGTGAAGAAACTCGATGGGGTCCTCGATGGTGATCATGTGCTCTTCACGTTCGCTGTTGATCTTGTCCAGCATGGCGGCGAGCGTGGTGGATTTGCCGGAGCCCGTTGGCCCGGTGACAAGCACGAGCCCGCGCGGTTTGTCGCACAAGCCCTTTACGACCAGCGGCAAGCCGAGAGCGTCGAATCCTTTAATTTCCCAGGGAATGGTACGGAAAACCGCGCCGACTGCGCCGCGCTGATTGAATACGTTGCCGCGGAAGCGCGCCAGGTTTTTCAAGCCGAAAGAAAAGTCCAGTTCCAGGTTTTCTTCGAAGCGGTGCTTCTGCGCGTCCGTCAGCACGCTGTACGCCAGGGATTTCGTGTCCGCCGCCGTCAGGGGTGGCATATCGAGAGGCCGCAGGCGGCCATGTACGCGCACGCGCGGCGCGCTGTTCGTGGTGATGTGGAGGTCGCTGCCTCCCATTTCGATCATCTTTTTCAACAACTCACTTAGCGTGATTCCAGCCATTGCTCACCTTCTCTTTTATAAGACCGTTTCGCGCAGAACCTCTTCCATGGTGGTCTGCCCCAAAGCTACTTTTGTCAATCCGCTGCGCCGCAGAGTCAACATCCCCTGCTCGATCGCTTTCTTTTTCAGCTCCAAGGCCGAAGCTCCGACCAGGATCAGTTCGCGAAGCTCGTCGTTGATTTCCATCACTTCATAAAGACCAGTACGGCCCTTGTAGCCGCGCTTGTTGCAAGTCGTGCAACCCTTGCCGTGATAAATTTTAGTGGTTTTCGCTTCCTCGGGGGTATAGCCGGCATCAATGAGCGCCTGTTGCGGAACTTCCAGCTCTTCTTTGCAATTCGAACAGATGCGACGCACGAGGCGCTGCGCGCAAATCAGGTTCACCGAAGTGGCCACGAGAAATGGCTCAATACCCATGTTCATCAAGCGGCTGATGGTGGAAGGCGCATCGTTGGTGTGCAGCGTGGACAATACCAAGTGGCCGGTGAGCGCGGCCTTGACGCCGATTTCCGCGGTTTCAAAGTCGCGGATCTCGCCGACCAGGATGATGTTGGGGTCCTGGCGGAGAAAGGCGCGAAGGGCGGCGGCAAAGTTCAGGCCGATCTGTTCTTTCATCTGCACCTGGTTGATTCCCGCCAACTGGAACTCGACAGGATCTTCCGCGGTCATGATGTTGGTATCCACGGTGTTCAAGGTCGCGACGGAAGAGTACAAAGTATTCGTTTTACCCGAACCCGTCGGGCCGGTGACCAGCACCATGCCGTAGGGTTTCAAAATGTTGCGTTCGAATTTCTTCAGGGACTCCGGTTCGAAACCAAGCTTGGTCATGTCCAGCCGGAGGTTCTCTTTGTCCAACAACCGCATGACGACTTTTTCGCCGTACAGGGTCGGGACGGTCGAAACACGGAAGTCCAATTCCTTTTTCTTGCCGTCGGCCTTGTACTTGATCATGATGCGGCCGTCTTGTGGCAAGCGCTTTTCGGCGATGTCCAGCTTGGCCATAATTTTCAGGCGGCTGGTGATGGCATCCTTCAAGCGCAACGGCGGAGTCATGACCGTTTGCAGCTGGCCGTCAACGCGGAAACGCACGCGCATCTCCAGCTCGTATGGCTCGATGTGAATGTCGCTCGCGCCGCGCTTCACGGAATCCGTCAAGATCAGGTTGACGAGCTTGATGATCGGAGCTTCTTCCGCGGCCTTTTCCAGCGACGCGGTGTCCATCTCCGATTCTTCGGCCGCCAGCTCCAGCTCGTTGTCTTCGTCAACGAGGTCCTTCATCAAATTGCTGAGCTCTTCGTGGTTGGTTGCCGAGCCGCCGTAGAACCGGCTGATGGCTTCGCCAATGGCGGATTCCGAAGCCACCACAGGCTCGACGTTGAATCCCGTCATGAACTTGATATCGTCCATCGCGAAAACGTTGGTGGGATCCGTCATGGCGATGGTGAGAACGGAGCCGACTCGCGACAGCGGAATAACCTGGTAGCGGGAAGCGGTGTCCTGCGGAATCAGTTTGATGACGTTGGGATCGATTTCGTAATACTTCAGGTTGATGGAAGGCACGCCATACTGACGGGAGAGCACGCCGGTGATGTCATCATCGGTGATGAAGCCCATCTTCGTCAGGCAACTTCCCAGCTTGCCTCCATTGGCGCGCTGAAACTCCAGCGCTTTCTGGAGCTGGTCCTGCGTGATCAGGCTTTCTTTGACTAATATTTCGCCCAGACGGACGGACATCCGCAATACTCCCTGACGGGTTTTCACCCAGGGCCCACCTTAACAAATGCGGGAGTCGAGAGTAGCCGGAATTTGCGGCTTCGTTCTGAAATGGCTAATACCTGCCCACAAGGTCAGGTGCGAAAACCAAAGGACAGGTAGAAATCTTGACTTGCTCCGGCGCGCTGGCTATCGTGCCAGATAGATGATTGCCGGAGCCATCTCGACAAATTCTGCTCATGCTCCCGCACTGTTGACGATAATTGTCCGCGGTGTTAATGGCAAGCACGGTTTCCGATTTCCGGCGCACGCTTCTTCGCGCATTGAACTATGAGCCATTTGAACAAACGGCAAAGTTGGGGCCTGGCGATCAGCGGAATTCTGCTGACGCTGCTCCTCGCGGCTGTTTTTACCTTCGGATCCTTGAACGTGCCGTTCGAACCGAAGGGCTGGCGCGCGGTGCTGGTGCTCTACGCGGTATCGAGCTTTACGACCGCCGCGTTTCTGGTGTTCGGCCTTATCCTGGCGCGCACCATCCTCCGGCTGTGGGTCGAACGCAGCCGGGAGCAGCTGGGCGCACGCTTTAAAACAAAGATGGTGGTCGGCGCAATGGCCATCTCGTTGCTGCCGATCGTGTTTATGTTTATCGTCAGCTACTCGCTGATCAATCGCAGCCTGTTGCTGTGGTTTCCGAAGCCGCTGGAAATCGCCTCGGACGAAACACAAAAACTTCTCAATGATCTTGGCAAGACGCAGTTGCCGCGCCTGCGCGGGATCGCCGAGCGTGCACAGGAAGACCTGGACCGGCCCGGCGATGAATTTATGCAGTCGGCGTTTGCCAGAGGCGCCGATGCAATTTGGATCCTGAATCGCGATGGAAAACCTGTTCGAGGCGGAATTGTCTGCGATAACCAGCCGGAAGATCGCCGCGGCACGATTTGCGAACAGCCGGGAGTCTTCGGCAATTTTTTGCGTTCGATGCCCAGTGGAGTCGAAGTGTGGGAGGTTGCGGGGAAAAATTATTTTGCCGCCAAGGTTCCGGCGCTCGAGCACGGACAGCCCGCAGGATTTATCGTTGCCGCCTACCGTACGAGCCCCGGGCTTCTGACGAGCCTCTCGGCCATCCAATCGGAAACGCGCGAGTACTACCAGGCAAAGCAGGACTTGCGCGCGCTCAAACGCCAAATGCTGATGATTCTCCTTCTTTTTACCGTGCTGCTGCTTTCTTCCGTGATGTGGGTCGCTCTGTTTCTCGCCAAGCAGGTGACGGTACCCATCCAAGCGCTCGCCGAAGGGACGCGCGAAGTCTCGTCAGGCAACTTCGATTACCAGGTCGCGGAGCAATCGCAAGATGAATTGGGAATCCTGATTCGTTCGTTCAACACCATGACAACGCAGCTGCGGGACAGCCGGTCGCAAATCGATCAGTTCACCACCAACCTGCAGCAAGCGGTCCAAGAGCTCGAACGGCGCCGGCAACTGATGGAAACCGTGCTGGAAAATATTCCGACAGGCGTCATTTCACTGGATGCCACCGGTGCGATCCTTCGCGCGAATAAATCCGTTACGCACATGTTGGGCGGGGATAGCCAGGATCAGCTTTCCCTGGAAAGGCTCTTGGGAGCGGATGCGGCGCGCACGGTGCACTCCCTGATGCGCAGATCGCTCCGCATGGGAGTGGTTTCGCGCGAGATTGAGACGGTCGTCTCCGGGCGCGTGCTGCATCTCGCCGTGACCGTGAGTTCGCTCGGGCCGCGCAGGGCCAACACCGGCTACGTTCTGGTTCTCGACGACCTGACGGAGATGCTGCGGGCGCAAAAATCAGCAGCGTGGCAGGAAGTAGCGCGCCGCATCGCCCACGAAATCAAAAATCCGCTGACTCCCATTCAGCTTTCGGCCCAGCGGCTCTCGCGATTCCTGGATCGCCGCGAAGCGTCAAGGCCCGCGAGTTCGGCGGAAGCGGAATTGACCAGCCTTGTTCAGGAATGTTCGCGGCTCATCGAGCGGGAAGTATCCACGCTTGCCTCGCTGGTGAATGAGTTCTCGCAATTTGTGCGCTTCCCCACCGCCAAGCTCGCGCCGACCAATGCCAATACTATCGTCCACGAGGCGCTGGAAGTATTTTCCGGGCGGCTCGACGGCATCATGCTGAAAGCAATTCTGGCGGAGAATCTTCCTCCGATTCGCGCGGACGGCGGCTTGCTTCGCAGCGTGGTGGTGAATCTCATCGATAACGCGGCGGAGGCCCTGGAGAATTCCAAGTACAGAGAAATTGTTGTGTCTACGCGGGCGCATCTGGAGTCCGATACCATCGAAATCTGCGTGTCGGACACCGGGCACGGGATTTCGCCGGAAGACAAGGACAAGCTTTTCCTTCCGCACTTCTCCACCAAAGATCGCGGCACCGGCCTGGGCCTGGCCATTGCCGCCCGCATCGTTGCCGAGCATGGCGGCAGCATCCACGTGGAAGACAATCTTCCCGTAGGCTCGCGCTTTCTTGTGGAGCTTCCCGTCACGGAATTGACCGCCGCTTCGATCGCCGACCACAACGGATCGGAAAACTCTTGATGACCCCTCGGGCGCATCTCCTCATCGTCGATGACGAAGCGGGCATCCGCGAATCGCTCTCCTCGATTCTGCGGGAAGAGGGCTATCACGTGGAAGCTGTCGGCTCCGCCGAGGAAGCGTTGGATCGCGCCGCCGCGGGAGACCTCGAGCTGATGCTTCTCGATGTGTGGCTTCCGGGAATGGATGGCCTCGAAGCGCTAAGCCGCCTGCAGGCGACTCCGCGGCCGCCCGCGGTGATTATGATTTCCGGACATGGCACGATCGAGACCGCCGTTCGCGCCACCAAGCTGGGCGCATTCGACTTCATCGAGAAGCCGCTCTCGCTCGAAAAGATTATCGTTCTGGTGCGCAACGCCATCCAGCAGCGGCGGCTCCTGGAAGAAAATCTCCTGTTGCGCACCGAGCTGAGCCATCGCTACCAGGTTATTGGCAACAGCGTGCCGATGAAGGCTCTGCGCCAGCAAATTGCCGTGACGGCGCCGACCAATGGGCGCGTGCTGATCTACGGCGAAAGCGGCACGGGCAAGGAGCTGGTGGCTCACGCGTTGCATGCCGCAAGCCTCCGCACCAAGGGCCCGTTTGTCGAAGTGAATTGCGCGGCCATTCCGGAAGAGTTGATCGAATCCGAACTGTTCGGGCATTTGAAGGGCAGTTTCACCGGCGCGACCGAGGACAAGACGGGAAAATTCGAAAAAGCCGACAGCGGAACGCTTTTCCTCGATGAAATTGGCGATATGAGTTTACGGACGCAATCGAAGGTGTTGCGCGTCCTTGAGGAGCAGCGCTTCGAACCGGTCGGTTCGAATGAAACCATGCACGTGGATGTGCGCGTGATTGCCGCAACCAACAAGAATCTCGAACAGGAGATCGCGCGCGGCTCTTTTCGCCAGGATCTTTTCTACCGCCTCAACGTGATTCCTTTTTTCGTGCCGCCGCTGCGCGACCGCAAGGAAGATATTCCCACGCTGGCGAAGTATTTTCTGCGGGATTTCAGCTCCGCTTATGGAAAGAATACCCGCGAGCTGAGTGACTCCGCCATGGAGATTCTTGTGCGTTACCCGTGGCCGGGAAACGTTCGGGAATTGCGCAATCTGGTCGAGCGGCTGGTGATCGTCTGCCCGCACCCGCGCATCGAGCCCCACCACCTCCCGCCGGAGCTTTTCCGCGGCGCCGCGGAAAGCCCCAACCAGCCCTATTCGACGCTGCATGAAGCGCGCAGCGCCTATGAGCGGGAATTCATTCTGCGCAAGTTGCAGGAGCACCGCTGGAACATGACCCAGACGGCCACGGCGCTGGGCCTGGAGCGCAGCCATCTTTATCGCAAGATGAAATCCCTGGGCATCGCCGCGCCCGAGTGAGATTTTCGAATCTGCATCATTTCCATCCACAAGAATCAAGTTCTATTCGCCCCGCGCGTTTCGCGATTTGGTGTAGAATCCACGCAACCCGGGTCTCTTTTTGAACAGTTGGCTGAAACAGCGGCTCTCACTCGAAACGTCAGGCCTGCTGCCGCTTCTTTCACAGAGACTCAGACCAGCCTTGCCAAATCAGCGATTCGCTCGAAAAGAAAGTTCAGAACCGCGAGGAACGATAATGAAAAAGATTCTTCTCACGCTGAGTGCCCTGCTGAGCGTTTCTGCTCTCTCCGCGCGCGCGCAGACGCCGACTCTCGCCGCGGAGCAGACTTCGGCGCACACGTCGGAGTCGCGCACATTTTTTCCGAAGAACTGGATTCGCGGCTATGTGGATTTTGACGTCGCGCCCTCGCATAACGAGCCCGACCTCGGCCGCTGCGCATTTCCTCAGCCGGCCAGCGCCGGCGGCATCAATTCGCAGTGCACCGCGTATGGGCGGTATTACCTCAGCGGATATCTCGAGTTACAGCCGTTTGGCCGCACCTTCGCCCGGCATTTCTTCGTTTTCATCGAGCCCAAAATGACTTTTGGCAGAAATATCCCGCAGCTTCTCTACACCGCTTCGATGGAACCGATTTCGTTTGATCGCTCTGTCGGGATTGCCTTTCAATTGCCGAAGAATTTCCAGATTCGCGCAACACAACATCAGGTGGACTTTTTGGGCCGCTATTCCAACAAACTGGGCCCCGCGGATCTGGGCACCAACGGCCCTTACGGTCTCAACGCGACATTTGGGGTTCGCTGGTCTTTCGGCAGCTATGGCCGCCAGGGCGCATCTTCGGCTTGGTGATGCAGATCCCGCCAGCGCTATTTTTCTGAACTGAATTTGCGGGGTTGCTGCGGCCCGCTGGAAATTCGCAGCCGCAATTCCGATGAAATCGACGCGACACCCCTTCTACTCGCGCGCGCCGATTGCCCTCACTCCGTTTCTCCCTGATCCTTGCTCAAGCCTTCCAGTTGGAAATGCCAATCGAGCTCGCGCACTTTTTGCGGACTCTCCCGCCAGTCCGGAACCACTTTCACGAATAATCCAAGGTAAATCCTGGTGTCGAGCAGGGCTTCCAGCTCCTTGCGCGCTTCCGTACCGATCTTCTTCAACATTTCGCCCTTGTGGCCGATCAATATTTTTTTCTGCGAATCGCGCTCCACGTTCATGGTCGCTTCGATCCGCAGCAGCCGGGGAGTCTCTTCATATTTTTCAACGACCACCGCGAGCGCATAAGGCACTTCGTGGTACATCAATTGAACGGCTTTTTCCCGGATGATTTCGGCGGCGAGAAAACGCTCCGGCTGGTCGGTGATTTGATCCTCGGGAAAGTATGGCTCGCCTTCCGGCAATTGCTTGGTGATTTCGCCGAGCAGTTCTTCGCAGCCGGCGCCTTTCAAAGCGGAAATGGGAACAATGGCCGAGAATTCGAACGCTTTGGAAAAGGAATCGATCAAGGGCAGCAACTTGGGTTTGGGCAAGCGGTCGACTTTGTTCAATGCCAGAATTGTTTTTCCGCGGAAGCGCTGCGCCTTCTGCAGCATCAGCTCGTCCGCGTGCAGATGCTGGTTGCTGGCGTCCACCATTAATAACAAGACGTCGATTCCTTCCAGCGCCGCGGCAACCTCCTGCATCATTTGCCGCCCCAGCGCGGAATCCGCCTCGTGCAGGCCGGGCGTATCAATAAAAATAATTTGGCTGTGCGGCTTGGTGACGATTCCCTGAATGCGGTTGCGCGTCGTCTGCGGCTTCGAAGTGACGATGGCAATTTTCTGCCCCACTAGCCGGTTGACCAGCGTGGACTTCCCCGCGTTCGGCCGTCCCACAATGGCTACGAACCCGGAGCGATATTTTTTCTTCTCTGTTTTATCACTGCTTTCCATGGATAGCTCTTCTCTGCGTTCTCCGCATCTCAGCGTCTCTGCGTTAATGTTTTCTTCCCGCTTGCCTGCTAGATAGTGGCAGGTGCACCGAGAGCGATTGCTCGGCCTTCCGAATGTTCAATGCTTCGTCGGAGCCGCCATCATCTGCTTACGAATCCGCACCCGCAATACTTTCCGCTGGTTGGCTTCCAGGACTTCGAAGCGATGGCCTTCCAAGTCGATCTTATCGCCCGGCGCGGGCACTTTCCCCGACGCGTGGCTGAGTAAACCCGCCAGCGTGGTCACGGCTTCGTCGGCCTGGTCGCCGAACTTCACTCCGAGCAGCTCTTCCACATCGCTGATCGCCAGGCTGCCGCGCATGATTAGGCCGCCATCCGCCTCGCGCACCACATCCGGAGCAGGCGGCTTCCAGTCGATGCCGCTTTCGCCGACGATCTCTTCCACCAGATCTTCCACTGTCGCGATGCCCGCCACCGTGCCGTGCTCGTCGATGACCACCGCCAGCCGCTGACCCTTCTGCCGCATTTCGCGAAGCAACTCAGAACCCGCTTTCGTCTCCGGAATGAAGAGCACTGGCTTCGCCAGTTCGCGCACTTTACGTTTGGGCAAGTCCGGGTCCGCAACGTGCAGCAGATCCTGCGCGTAAACCACGCCGAAAATGTCGTCGAGCGATTTCTCGTAGACGGGTATCTTGCTGATTTTTGTTTCCACCACTTTTGCGTGCAAATCTTCCAGCGTGGCATCCGCCGCGATGGCCACGATGTCCGGCCGCGGCGTCATCACTTCGCGCACGCGCTTGTCGCTGAACTCCACTACTTGTTCGATCAGGTCGCCTTGCGACGGTTCGATGATGCCTTCTTCTTCCGCGACTTCCACCAGCGCCTCGATGCCCTCTTCCGTGCGCTGCTCTTCGGACTTTTCCGCCTCGTGCTCCGAGATGCGCGCAATGGACTCCGCGCCTTCCAGAAAAACGCGCACGGGCCAGACCAGCCACATCGCCCCGCGAATAAAAGGCAAGAGCGGCAGCAGCCATCGGCCTGTGGTGCGATACAGCAGCATGTCTGGAATAAAGTGCATGGCGAAAACGACTTCGAGCACCAGGAAGACGCAGAACTCCACGAACGATTCCCACGTCCCCGGAACAAAATAAACCACGCCGCGCGTGGTCTCCAGCACCAGGAAGGCCAGCATGAAATGTCCGAGGATTCGAAACGTGCGCCCGCCGCTGCGGCGATTGATTTTCAGCTTCGGTTCGATCTCCGCTTCGAAAATATCGAGATGCGCGTGAACGCGGCCAGTAGTCATGCGGCCCAATTCGCGGTAAATCAGTGTGAGATAGGAAAAAACGGGCAGGGTCAGGCCGACGACTATAACGCTCAGAGCATAGAGCCAGCTTAGGGTCATCACGCCAATCCGAAGCGTTCGCGCAGCTTGCGCTCGACGCGGTCCATTTCACCGCGATCGGTTTCGTGGTCGTAGCCCAGCAGGTGCAAGATTCCGTGAAGTATCAGCACGCGAAGCTCGCTCGAAAGTCTTCGCCCGTTTTGTCTTGCATAGCGCCGCGCCGTGGCGGGAGAGATGGCAATGTCACCCAGATATTCGCCTGCTTTCATTTTGATTGATCCGGGCGGCAAGCGCGCCGGTCTTCGCCGTACGACGGAGGGAAAAGACAGCACGTCCGTCGGTCCCTTCTTTTTGCGAAACGTCTCGTTCATCCGCGCGATCTCCGCATCGCTCACCAGACAAATCGTGACGCCGGCACCCTGGAGGCCCAGTTCGTCTTGCACGCGGCGTAGAAACATTTCGAGTGGACGCCGCGCCAGTCGCACGGCCCGCTGGCGGTTTTCTATGACCGCTTGGCGGTCACTTTTGGAATCGATCATCCTTGCTGGATTTCTTTGTCTTGCTCTTTCCCGGACTCGCGCGCCGAAGTTCCCTGCTTGCCGTTCCCGGCATTGCCCCCGCGTTGCGGGTGGCTAACATCATACTCTTCATAGGCGCGGATAATCTGCTGCACCAGGTTGTGGCGCACCACGTCCTTTTCGCCGAACTGGATTACGCCGATGCCTTCGATTTTTCCGCAGACTTCCAGCGCTTCGATCAAGCCGGATTTTTTTCCTTGCGGCAAATCGATCTGCGTGATGTCCCCGGTGATCACCGCTTTCGAATGGAAACCCAGCCGCGTCAAAAACATCTTCATCTGCTCGCTGGTCGTGTTTTGCGCTTCATCCAGAATCACGAAGGAATCGTTCAGCGTGCGCCCGCGCATGAACGCCAGCGGCGCAACCTCGATGATTCCTTTTTCCAGGAAGCGCTCCAGCTTGTCCGCATCCAGCATGTCGTAGAGCGCGTCGTACAGCGGCCGCATGTACGGATCGATTTTCTGCTGCAGCGTGCCGGGCAAAAAGCCAAGCCGCTCGCCTGCTTCCACCGCGGGCCGCGCCAGAATAATGCGATTCACCTGTTTGGTTAGCAGCGCGCTCACCGCCATGGCCACGGCGATGTACGTTTTCCCCGTGCCGCCCGGCCCGATGCCGAACATCATGTCGTGCTTTTCGATCTCTTCCATGTAGCGCTTCTGGCTGGCGTTTTTCGGCGTAACCTGTTTCTTGCCGAAGGAACGCGTGCGCCCGTGTTCGAACATCCCTCGCGGCGATTCGTGCGGCTCGTCCGTCGCGACGCGCACCAGCGATTTCACTTCCGCGGCGGAGAGCGTCTTTCCGTGCCGCGTCAAGTGGTTGTACTCCTCGACGATTTTCACCGCCTGGTCCACGCAGTCCTGCTCGCCTTCGATGGTCAGCCGCGTGTCGTGCAGATGCGTGCGCACGCGCAGCGAGTCTTCAAGCAAGCGCACGTTTTCGTCCAGCGTGCCAAAGAAGGGTTCGATTTGTCCGGAAATGTGAACGGTACGTCGCATCCAATTGGTGGGTTTTTCTGCTACCGGAACCGGGTGGCCGATGGGATTCCTCCTCGTTGTGCGTGACCGCTTTGCGGCTACTTAGGGAGAAACTAGTCCCACCCTAACCCACCCCTCCGTCGCGGTCAAGTTAGCCGTTCGTAACCTTGTCCTATGAGAGTCCTATGAAAAGAGACACCCACCTTGCCGATCGCGTCGTAAGGTCCTAGAGGATCACTGCGCGCCCAAAATGTACTCTCTTGGTTTGCACGACACGCGTGTTTCGCTTTTCCGTTAGTACGCCGGCAAGATAGGGCACGTCAGGTATGACGTCAACTTGCTCGCGTCCAAACTTGCCCTCGAACGAATATTCACGTCCGTCCACAGCCACCGTATGAAACGCGAAGCCCTGCAGCGTAAGCCGAGACCACGCAAACTCGAAGTGCCGTCCATTCACATGCAAACCGGGCAGCGTCGGCGCGTCCGGATCGTTCGCCTTGGGCGGGATCGCTTTTCCGTTCCGACTAATGACAAGTCCTGATTCGCCGCTTCCCTGCCCACCAAAGTCTGGATCTGGATAGTAGAGACCATAAAGCTCACTCAACTGTTCCTGTTCTGTTTGCCTTGCGACCGAAACAGGAGGCTGGAAACCAAAGCTCGATGCTGGCATTTCGCGCAACGCCGATTGAATCGCTTTTTCTGCCAATGGTGCCATCACGGCGTAGCCGGCTGCATTGGGATGAAGTCCATCCTCGCTCAGCGCTTTCTTTAGAAGGCCGTGCTCGTCCGCCATCGCTGGGAAATAATTGAGGTACACGTGGTCATTCACAGCGGCGTACTTTCTAATCCAAGCATTCAACTCCAAGATTTTCTCCGGCGGTCGTTTGATCCGCATGTCGACCGGTTTGCCTTCCCCGTCGCTCCCGTAGTTGCTCACCGGCATCACCGAAGATAGCACCACGCGAATTCCATGCACGCGCGCAAGTTCCGCCATCGAAGCAAGATTTTCCTCCGTCTCCTGCAGCGTCATGGGCCCGGTGTTCCCGGCGATGTCGTTGGTTCCCGCCAGAATCACCACCACCTGCGGTTGCAGCGCAATCACATCCGCGCGAAAACGGAGAAGCATCTGCGGCGTCGTCTGCCCGCCAATTCCCCGGCCGATGTACGGCTTCCCCGGAAAAAATGCGCCGAAGCGCGGCTGCACCCACATGTCCGTGATGGAATCGCCCATGAAGACCACGCGCTGTTCGTCGTGTGCCGGAGGAAGAACTTTCGCATTGGCATCGCGATAGTGCGCGAGGTCCGGCCAACCGTCCAGCCGCTTTGTCAGCGATTCGAGCTTGGCCTTCATGCCCTCGACCGCGGAACAATCGCACGGCGGCTTGGTCTGCGAATCCGTCTGCGCCTGCGCGCGCAGAACTCCCGTGCTCGCCAGCAGAAGCACGATCAGAATGTCGCTGCGCATGCGTGTTGCTCTCATCTTCACACTCCCGGGTGAACTTTATCACGCAATCTGGAAAACAGCGGGGCGGACAGCGTTCACAAGAAAGGAAAATACCGCCTGCCTCGGCAGCGGCCACTAGAAGTCCTCATCCTGCACAGGATTTTAGTCCGCGGCGACCGCGCGCGTTTTCGCCCATTCGCGGATCGACTGGACTTCTTCGGCGCGCGTAACGCTGAGGGGTTGCGTGCCCTGGATTTCGGCAATCAGAATTTCCGTCGAAAGCTGCTGCTTTGCGCTGAACGCGGTGTAAAGCCCCGCAAGGATGGTTTGTTCGATCTCCGCGCCGGAAAACCCGTCGCTCGCCGCCGCCAGCTTCGGCAAATCGAACGCGCCCGCGTCGCGCCCGCGCTTCTTCAGGTGCAGCGCGAAGAGCGCCGCGCGCACTTCTCCATTCGGCAAATCCACGAAGAAAATCTCATCGAAGCGCCCTTTGCGCAGCATTTCTGGAGGCAGCACGGTGATGTTATTCGAAGTCGCCGCCAGGAACACGCCGCTCTCGCGGTCCTGCATCCACGTCAGCAGAGTCGCCAGCAGCCGCTGCGAAAGTCCCGCGTCGGCATCCCCGCTCGACCCCGCCGAAGCAAACGCCTTCTCAATCTCATCAATCCACAAAACCATCGGCGCAAGTTTCTGCGCCAGTTCCAAAGCCTTGTGCAGCCGCCGTTCGCTCTCGCCAACGTATTTGTCGTACAGCGCGCCCGCATCCAATCGCGCCAGCTCGTAACCCCATTGTCCGGCAATCGCGCGCGCCGCCAGACTCTTGCCGCAACCCTGCACGCCGGTGATGAGCACGCCCTTCGGCGGCACCAGCCCGAACCTCTGGCCTTCCGCAGTCAACGCGCTTTTTCTTTTATCAATCCATTCGCGCAGCCGCCGCAGCCCTGCCACGTCGCCAAACGATGCGTCGCGCCGCACGGATTCGATCAGTCCTTCCGTACGCAAGACTTCGCGCTTCGTATCCAGTACCGCATCCAGCAATCCCGCGTCGGCTTTTCCACGCGCCAGAATCGATTTGCGCAGCGCTCGCAACGCCTCTTCTTCCGGCAACCCAACCAAGTTCCGCGCAAGCTGCGTCATCGCCGCAACATCCAGCGAGATGGGAACGTGCTGCTCGCGATTCAAATCCGCCAGCACCTGCTTCACGCCGGGCAGCAAATCTTCCGCCGCCGGCAATCCCAGTTGAAACGGAATCGCATCGCCCTCCAGGTCCGCGGGAAGCTGCAGCGACGCGGCCGTCAGCACGATGGACCGCCGCGCCGTTCGAAACTTCTCCGCCAACTCGCGTAGCCGGCGACAAATCTTGTCGTTGTCGCAGTAGCGCGGAAAATCCTTGAGCAGAAAAACGCCATCGCCCTGAATCAGCGCAATATTCGAAAGCGCCTGCTCCGGATTGTCCGTGTTGTACATCGGCGCGCCGCGAGCCTTGGCCAGCCCCGTCGTGACGCTCCATTCATAAAGCGGCACGGCCAATTCCGTCGCCACATCCAGAAGCATCACTTCGAGCCGCTCCTCTTCCGCCGTCTCCACGGTGATGATCGGATGGCGCGAATTGATGAGCAGCCGCAGTTCATCGTGCTTGCTCGGCGGATTTGAACGCCCAGCCGCGCCCATGCTTGCGCTCGCCGAAACCGGCGGTTTCAGCGGCTGCGGCGGCGCTGGCGCACCCGGAGGACCTTTCACCTCGTTTGACAAAGCCCTTGGCCTCGTTTAACGTTAGAAGTTTGAGCGATACCTAAAAGGAGCAATAGATGGCCCAGGGACAGGCTACCAAAGTTAAGAAAAAGAAAAAGTCGGTTTTAAAGCGGGCGGCGCAATCTCGCCAACGCGCCGAAGTGAACCGCGCGAACCGCACCCGGGTCCGCACGCTGATGCGCCGTCTGCGCACTGCCATCACCGCCGGCGACGCCACCGCGTCCGAAAACCTGCTGCAACCCACGATGTCGGCGATTGACCAGGCCATTACCAAGGGCGTGCTGCACGAAAATACCGGCAACCGCTACAAATCGCGTCTCACGCTCGCGTACAACGGCGTCAAAGCCAAGGCCGCGAAGTAGAACTGCATTCAGTTCCAGGTTATTACTCGTAAGGTTTTAGTGGAACAATATGTGAGAAGGGCGAGCGCTAGCTCGCCCTTTCTTTTTGATGCGCTGAATTTTCAAACCTATTTACCGGATTCAACCAGTCCGCCTATTTACATTCTCGAAACATACGGGTCACCTGCAATTCATCTTCACGCAATCACCTCGTAACCCGCCGGGTGCACTCTCTCGTGGCTCGTGGCTCGTCGCTGTCCCCACGATAATAGTTCGAGAGGAGAATGCATGTCCTTGAAGCAAACCGTTTCAAAAGCGTTTCACGGTCTTCGCGTTGGATTCATCGCCTTTACCGTGTTCCAGTTCAGCCTCGGTGGCCCACTCGCAGCTTCGCTGCAAGCCCAAGAAAAGACCCACACCCGAACACCCATCAAACATGTCATCGTCCTGATCGGCGAGAACCGCACTTTTGACCACCTCTTCGCTACCTACATTCCCAAGCGCGGAGAATCCGTCAAAAACTTACTGTCCGAAGGGATTATCAACGCGGATGGCACTCCCGGCCAGCATTTCAAGAAGGCGCAGCAATTCCAAGCCGTACCGCCATTTAAGACCTCGTATTACATCAGCCTTGATGGCGCCGATAAGACTCCGTACGAGGTACTTCCCGCACCGACCCTGAACTTTTCGCCCAGCCCCGATGCCTCGATCATCGGTTTTGCCACGCAGCCACCTCCTTTTCCCTCGGCCACTCCAGGCTTTATTTTGGCGGCAATCGAGCCGTCTTTGGAAACCGCCGGTCTCGGCCTGCTGACCACCGGTGCTTCCGGCCAAAACAATACGTTTGTACTCACCCCCGTTCCCGACTTCGATACGCGCGTCGCGAATTTCAACAACTTGCCGAACGGACCATTCCCGCTGCGGGGGCCGAACCTTCCCTACGATTCCTACACGGGAGACACCACGCACCGGCTCTTCGAGATGTGGCAACAATCCGACTGCAGTATCAAGAACGCCACCAAGCACAACCCTTCGGGCTGCCTGAACGATCTCTATCCGTTTGTCATTACCAACTATACGAATCAGACCGATCCGTTTGACACCCCTCCGGCCACCGACGACAACGGCGGCGGCAACTCCATGGCCTTCTATAACATGCATGAAGGGGACGTCCCGGTCCTGAAGAGCCTGGCCGATAAATATTCCATGAGCGACAATTTTCACCAGTCCTTCATGGGCGGCACCGGTGCCAACCACGTCATGCTCGGTACCGGCGACGCCATTTTCTGGTCCGACGGCAAGGGCAATCCGACAATGCCACCATCCCACATCGCCAATCCTAATCCCCTGCCAGGCACGAACGACGTCTACACGGTGGACCTGTTCTTCGACGGCAACTTCACCGAATGCGCTGATCCCAGCCAGCCCGGCATCAAGCCCATCCGGGACTACTTGGAATCTCTCCCCTACGATCCCAAACCCAATTGCGAAAAGGGGCACTTCTACATGGTGAACAATGATAACCCGGGCTTCCTTCCGGATGGCACGGTGGACACCGCAAATATTGCCAAAGGTAAATCCCTCCCCCCGATCACCGTGCGCACCATCGGCGACGCGCTCAACGACAAGGGAATTTCGTGGGCTTATTACGGGGGGGCATACACCGCAGCGGTGGCTCTCCAGCACGATCCCAAGAGCACGAATCCGGCTGTTCAAGTTGGCGCAGCCTACTGCAACATCTGCAATTTCGAATCCTACTCTACGTCCATTATGGGCGATGCAACGCAGCGCGCAGCGCACATTAAGGACGCCACTGACTTCTTTGCCGCCGTCGACAACGGCACTTTGCCTGCCGTCTCCTTCGTAAAGCCCGACGGTCTTCTGGATGGCCATCCCGCCTCTTCCAAAGAGGACCTCTTTGAGGGCATGGTCAAGAAAATCATGGACCATCTCACCGCCAACAATGACCTCTTTGAATCCACCGTTTTGTTTATCACCATGGACGAGGGCGGCGGCTATTACGACTCTGGCTACATCCAGCCGATCGACTTCTTCGGCGACGGCCCACGCATCCCGTTGATCGCCGTTTCACCGTTCACCCGCGGCGGCCACATCAGCCACTCTTACACCGACCACGTCTCCATCCTCAAGTTCATCGAGAGGAATTGGGATTTGAAGCCGCTTACGCACCGCAGCCGCGATAACTTCCCGAACCCTAAAGTGGACGACGATAATCCCTACGTGCCACTCAATAGCCCGGCCATCGGTGATCTCTTCGACTTGTTCAACTTCGGCGACGATCACGGCGGCAACTGAAAACCGTTCCAACCTCAACAACAAAAAGGGCGGTTTGGCCGCCCTTTTTCATTTCACCGCGATCTCTCCGTGAACTTTGTGTCCTCTGCGCTCTCTGCGTTATCTCCTTTTCTTTCTTTGCTAGCCCCGCACAGCCTTCGCTTCCCCGCCCGTCAACTCCGTAATCAAAAACTCCATCACTGCGCGAGCATCTTCCCCGCCGCGCTTCAGCCGGTCGTCCGCCCTCTGCAGCGCGCTCAAACCACTCAACAATCTCCCCTTCGAAATCTTGCGCGCATTCTGCAGCGCCAGTTCCGCCTGCTCTGGCCGCATCCCCAGCGCGCGCGCCGCCTGCCAGCCATTCGTAACACCCTTCACTTCGCTGGCCTCGATCAGCTTGCGATACATCCACGTCATCGCTCCGAGCATCGGCAGCGGTTCTTCTCCGTCGCGCAGCAAGCGGTCCAGAAATTCCAGCGCCTTCTTCGCCTGCCGCGACGCCAGCATGTCCGCTAACTCCCAAACCGTCGTGGTTTTCTCGGAAATTACCAGCGCACTCACGTCCTGCCGCCGGATTAGTTTTCTCTCCGCCGCAAACGTCGCCAGCTTGTCGATCTCCGTTTTCAACCGCATCAAATCCGCCGCCACAAACTCCGCCAGATCCTCTGCCGCGCCTTTCTCAAATTCCACCCCTTCTTCCTTCGCGATTGCCCGCGCCAGGGTCACCGCAGCCGCCTGCCGCTCCCCCAGGTTTTCCCCGAGCCCCACTTCCACCACGAGCGTTTTTTCCGCGAGCAGCTTTCCCAGTTTCATGCGCTGATCGAGCCCGCTGGCTTCCACCACCAGCACCGTGAAGGGGGCAGGATTCTCCAGATAGGCGTCGAGCTGCGCCACGGCCTCTTCCCTGTTTTTCTCTCCGAGCTTCTCGATCGCTTCAGCCTCTTCCAGAAAAACCACCTGCTGCGGCGAAAGCATCGGCAGCGTCTGCGCCTGGTCGACCGCCGCCTGTGTCTCCCCACGGTCCGCGGAATACCGCGACACCGCCCAGGCCCGCGATGCTTCCGGCACAAACCTCTCTATCAATTGCGCCCGGCACGAGTCCCGAAGATAGGGCTCTTCTCCCAGCAACAAAATCGCCGGGATGAGCTTCCCTTTCTCCAGCCGCGCCAGCAATTCTTCCGGGGATACCCGCGCCATATAGTCTTTCCTGTGCAGGCGCGGGCTCTAGCCCGGCCCGCACTTTCCTAATAATTCTCCGTCACCGCTGCCACCAACCGCGAAGCAAAATCCTTCGCCACGCGGTCCAGCGCCGGATCCTGCTCCTCGAAAAAGCTGGGCACGTCCGTGGAAAGTTCATACTCGTTTCGAAAAACGAAATTGTCCGAGCGATAGAGAATTTTCCCCGTTGCGCGCTCTTCAAACGTGACTTCGCACTTCACCTGCACCAGCATGGTTGTCGCCCGCCCCGAAGCCGTATCATAAGTCAGCGGCACGGCTTCTATGCTTAACACTTTCCCGCGCAGCACCGCATCGGCATTCTCGGGATTGGACACCACTCGATACGAAGTCTTCACAAGGAATTCGTGGATCGTCGCGCTGGTAAATTTCTGCTCGATCCGATAGCTGGTCGTCTTATTTTCCAAAGCGGGCACGGCAATCACGTGAATCGTTTTCGGCAGCGAATCGCTTTTGCCCGCGACGTGGTAGCCGCAGCCATGCCCCAATAACACCGCCAGCAGCACCGCGCAAAAAACTCCCCGGACCTTCATGCCAGCATCTCCGCCAGTCTCACCGCGTTTGCCGCCGACAACCGGATGTTGTCCGCCGCGCCCCAGAACCACCACGTCCCCGGTTGTGAATCATCCGCCTCCGGTTTCGCTAATTGAATTATTTTTTCACCCGCCGCGCTGACATTGCTGGGGCCCACATCGCCGTTCTTGGCCATCGCGAAGCCTGCCTCCTGGCACGCATTCGAAATTTTTTCCGCGTTCGCGCTCTCTTCCAGTTCCGCCCAGGCAGCAAAGGCAGTTCCATAAAATACCGGCGCGTGAACTACGTGTATGGCCGGGATGGCCATCTTCTTTCCAAGGCACGCTTTCGCTTCCAGCCGCACGCGTTCGCGGATTGCACCCAGCTTTTGCGCGCTCGCCGGACCGAACCGGTCCACCATGTTGAATGCCACCTGCGTATCAAACACCGGCTGCCCAACGCCCTGAAACGAGAGCAACTCCCCGGTCTGGCTTTCCAGTTCTTCGATGCCGCGTCGGCCCGCTTCCGATACCGGCTGAAAGAATGTCATAACCAGCCTGCGCAAACCGTTCTTTGCCAGCGCCAGTGCTAACGCCGCCGCTGCCATTCCCGCGGCCGAAGGAATCGCATAAGCCCCCGCATTTTTTTTGAACTCGCGCCCCAGCAACGCATCAAGCTTCGGAAACCAAACGACCGTCTTCGCATCACCCGCAATCCCGCCGGAAAGATCAACCACCGTTGCGCTCGCGCGCGTCGCCTCCGCCAGATTTCTCCGCGTGAACTCTGCGGAACCGGTGAAAAATACAAATCGCGCCCGTTCGAAACTTCCTTCCTCCACCGGCTGAATCACCGCAGGTTCGCCGCCCGCCTCCGTCAGCGTCCCCGCGGCGATCTCCTCGTCCACCAGCCGGAAATCGGAAGCCGCAAACCGCCCTTCCTCCAATAGCGCTTTCAACTCCGCTCCCAGCAGCGAAGACGCACCTGCAATCACAATCCGGTTGGATTCCCGTTCAAGCGAAGGCATGAATCACGCGGTCCGCGATACCATGCGCTGGCGAATAAACCGCACCAGGTGCAGTAAGACACCGGCCACAGCATATGTACAAGCCAGCAGGACCAGCACCACTTCCGAAAACGCCCAGATCACTGCGCCGATTAGAATGAGAAAAAGAATCAGAAAGGCCGGCTGCTTCCGCGACCACGGCAGATCCTTGAAACTGTAATAACGAATCGTGCTGACCATCAGCCCGCCGAGCGCCGCCGCCATCAAAAGCCAGCCCACCGACCATCGCCAATCTTGTAGCGGCCCCGCACGGTGCAATGCGTGAACCACGGACGCAATCACCCCGGCAGCCGCCGGAGTAGGCATACCAACAAAATATTTGGATCCACCCGGCGCCATTCCCTTTACGTTAAATCGCGCCAGCCGCCACGCGCAGCAAATGAGAAAAAACAGGCAGCACACCCAGGCGAACAATCCCAGCTGGTGCAGCGCCTCCAGGTCCATCGCCGTCACGCTTCGAATGCCCCACGCATACGCGAGGATCGCCGGCGCCACTCCAAAACTGACGACATCCGCCAGCGAGTCAAACTGCACTCCAAATTCCGTGTTGGTCCCGGTCATTCGCGCGACTCGCCCATCCAGCGAATCGAACAAAATCGCCAGGCCGATCGCTTTGGCGGCGCGGTTGAAATCATCCGGCGCCCCCACCAGTGAAGCGACGATGGCGTAGTAACCGCACAGGAGATTCGCGGACGTGAACGCCGCGGGAATCAGAAATATTCCCCGCCGCAATTTCGGATTCTTGATGCGCCGGTGCTGAAAAGATATTTCCTGTTGTTCGGGCTCGGGCATGATTACGACCGCTTCCCTGTCGCTGTCAGATTTGTGTCCGCTTCCGCCGCGCTTGCTTCATTCGAATGGCCCGCCGCCGCTTTCCGAGGCCACCACGCCAAAACGCTCGCTCCGCCCTTCACATTTTGCCCCAGCTTCACCAGGATCTCCGCTTCTTTGGGCACCCAGACATCCACACGCGAGCCGAATCGTACCAGTCCGATCCGCTCCCCGCGCGCCACCCTGTCGCCAGGTTTCTTCCACGAGACTACTCGCCGCGCAATCAACCCCGCAATCTGCTTGAACACCATTTCCCCCGCATCGGTCGAAAGCGTAAACACATTCTGCTCGTTCTCCACCGAAGCCTTCTCCCGCATGGCCGCAAGAAATTTCCCCGGCCGGTATTCCATCCTCGTGATCGTCCCTGTCGCGGGCGAGCGGTTCACATGCACATTCCAGACTGCCAGAAAGATACTGATGCGGCTCCCTGGACGCCCGGCGTTCTCTTCCTCGGTTACCACCACCACGCGGCCATCTCCGGGAGACACCACCGCCCCCGGCGCCGAGGGGATCACGCGTTCTGGATCTCGAAAAAAGGAGAATATAAACAGGGCCAGAAACACCAGAACGGCTGCCCCGACGTACCAGTGCAGGAGAAAACAACCGCCGCCCAGCAAAAGGGGTGGAACCCCGAAGTAGTAGCCTTCCTTGACCATGCTTGCCGGAGTAGACCTCTGCATTTTCGCTCGTGGTCTGAATCCCGCGAGCGCGCAGTGGTCATTCTACGACAGAATCAGCCGGGAAGCCGTTGCTATTGGCTGTAGTTGGTCTTCGCGCGTAGGATACGCGCGGCAATCCGTTCCATCTCATCTTTGCAGTGGAGCTTCATCTTCTTGAGCTTGATTTCTTCCAGGAGGTCTTCCGAATTCAGGTAGGGCGATTTGGAGATTTGCTGGAGTTCTGCTTCGTATTGCTGGTGTTGCTGTGCCAGACGCTGATAGTCCGCGTCTGTTTGAAGAAGTATGTCCCGAGGTGCCCGCTGCGCAGTTGCCATGCGTCCTCCTCACGACTCCGTGTATGTGCGATGAACACTACATGAGCGAAAGATAGCACTTTGGTTTCCCACGTCAAGGGGGAACCCGTGGGAATTTGGTCCTAGCCTGTGAGTTTCTTCTCCATCACAATCGCCGCCTCGGCCGGGTCGCGGTAATACCCGGGCCGGCGACCACTTTTGGCAAGCCCATACTTAAGATAGAAGGCAATCGCCGGCGCGTTTGACTCCCTAACCTCTAGAAACACGCGACTTACTCCCCGCCTTAAGAATTCCTCCAGCGCTGCGTTGAGTAGCGCTCCGCCCTCTCCCAGGCGCCGCCGCCACGGTATCACCGCCAGATTCAAGATTTCTGCCTCATCGCCTACTTGGCGCCCGAAAAGAAAACCCGTTACTTTCTCACCTGCCTCGCTCATCAATCCAAGGCCGCCAGACCACGTCAGGGCCTGCTCAAAACTTGCTGCCGACCAATTCGCCGCTTCCGGAGCTTCCTGCAAAATCTTAGTCACCGCTGCCGCGTCCGATGGACGGAGCGTTCGAATGGCAGCGTTGGTTTTTTCCTGCCTCACTTCAGCGCCCATGCGCCGCCCCGCCCTTCCAGAAGATTTCCGCGTCGGAGCGCCGCACGTAGTTCGCATCCAGCGAGAGCGCATCCGTGTGCCGCCCTGCCGCCAATTGCGCCATTCCAATCCGCCCAATCGCCGGAGCCAACACGCTGGAGACGCGCTCTACCTTTTCGCCGCGCGACTCCCGCGCACTCCACACCGCGTCCTCTAGAACGCACTCCGGGTCCGTAGACACCCACGAAATGTTTCCTCCACTCGCCAACTCCGCAGCCATCTCAACGAACTCTCCTGGAGGGATGACCGTTTCCTCCCCCAGCCTCTCTAATCTCATCCCCGCGCGCCTGTAAACCGCCCCGAACACCTGCCCGCGCCGCGCATCCGCAAACGCCCCAACGTATGGCTCATCCCCATTGGATTGCGTACCCAGCGCCTCCAGGCGGGAAACCGCCGCGATGCGCTTCCCGTAAACTTCGTTCCACGCTTTTACCGTAGTCAATCCCACCCGCACACCCGTGAAGGACCCCGGCCCTGCCGCGACCGCATACCCATCGACTTCCGCCATCCCGATGCCTGCGGCTCGAAGCGCCTCCGCAACCGCCGGCAGCAGCCAGGAGGAGTACTCTTCTTCCGAGTCATGCCTCAACACTTGCAGGTCCGCTTGGTCCCGCAGCACCGCTACGCTGCCCCGCGAATCGCACGTATCTATCGCCAGTACAATCACATCCGCATTCTACCGTACTCTCGCCAAGCCCGGAAAAGTTCACTGGGAAGTCATTGGCCGCAACCATTCGTCGGCAGCGATTGGCCCATTTTCACCGCTGAATGGCGGGAATTTCCACTTGATCTGCGCGTCCCCCGATCGCCGCGCCAAGCAATTTGATTGCCAAATTAATACCTCTTTTTCTCTAACCCCCTCATTCCACTGGATATATCTTGACTCTTCCAGCACATTGTTAATATACTGTTCCAGCATCTCCCAGGGGGCAACCGAATCTATGGACTACAAGATCGGCGACAAGGTCGTATATCCGAACCACGGTGTGGGCATTGTTGAACAGATCAGCTACGGCGTTTTGAACGGCAGAACCGAACGTTACTTCATGATTCGCATTGTTTCCAGCGGTTTGCGTGTCATGGTACCGCAATCCAACGCAACTACCGTTGGCCTTCGTTCCGTCATCCGTTCCACGGAGTCGGCGAAAGTCCTCGGCTTCCTCGAAACCGGTAAACTTAACTCTCATCACGACTGGAAGCACCGCTTCAAAGAGAATTCGGAGCGCATGCGCACCGGGTCCCTCCTCGAAGTCGCCGTCGTCCTCAAGAGTCTCGTTTCCCTCAGCCGCAGTAAGCCGCTCTCCTTCCGCGAAAAGAAAATGCTCGAACGCGCGAAGTACCTCCTCGTCAGCGAAATGGCTACGTCCCGCAACACCACCGCGGAAAGCGCCGAAGCCATCGTCGTCAAGTCCCTGGCCAAAGCCAAACTCCAGTTCCCCGTCCTAACCGAAAAGTTCGAATAGCTCGGTATCCTCTTTTTTCTTGTAGGGGCGCAGCAACGCTGCGCCCTTCTTTTTTTGGCTCCCTCTTCCTAACTGGCATTCTTATAGGCTCGTCCTCGTAACTTCTCCGCACACCTCAGAGAATACTCTTTCCCACGTTCAGGCCTACTCGCGGAACGGCAATTGCACTGGTCTCACAAACGCTTTCTTATGGCTGTTGTACCAGACATATTTGCACGAAGCGCTGTCGTTGGCCTCTTCCCAAACCGAGCCATCTTGAAACAGCACGCTCGTCAGAACAAACGCGCCTCCCCCTCCATGCTGAAAATCGAGGTCTGCGTGGTACCACGACAGCTTCTTTTTTTCTCCCGGTTTGATCAGCTTGTTCCAACCAAATTCCCGTATCGGCCGGCCCGCGTCAAGTCCCAGTGCAGCCATTTCCAATGCTCCGTCGCGTCCGCCAGCGCGGCATTGAACACCAGCCCCGCGATCGCCTTGCCGCTGACATTTCGGATTTTCACATTCACGGCGGAAGGATCGAAATCCAAGAATTGCACCGGGCAACTCGCCGGCGCAGCAGGGCTCGATACCGCGTTCTGCGCCTGAGCGAGTGGGCAAAACCCCGTTGCCGCGAGCAACAAAAGAAAGATCCAACTCCATCGAATCCGTTTGACCCCCTGCGAGCGGTGGCCGTTTACCCGGAGCCGAGAATGGTTCATGGCGTTTACCCTCCGAAAATGAAACGCCCCTCATTCCCGATTGGTTACAGACAATAATGTGAAACCGTGCGCGCGCGCTACGTCGCACAAATGCAAATCCGTGTTGGACGATTGTCTTTCAGGATCGCGAAAGCGACAGAAGGCTTACTCCGGCCTCGCGCAGCGTCCGCGCCACCGCAGCCGCAATCGCCGGCGCACCCGGAGTGTCGCCATGAATGCAGAGAGTTTGGGCATCCACGGCAACTTCGCTCCCGTCGCTCGCAATCACTAACCCTCGCTCCGCGATCCCCAGCGCCTGCCACGCCGCTTCTCCCGGATTGCGAATCAACGCATCCTCAAACTTCCGCGAGCGCAAAGTCCCATCCGCCTCATATCGCCGATCGGCAAACGATTCAGCCGCCACCGCAAATCCCTCTTGCCGAAACACCTCCAGCATCGGAGATCCCGCCAGCCCCACAAGCACCGTGCTCTTGTCCCATCTCGCCACGCCGTCCGCAATCGCCTTTGCAAGCTCGCGATTCTTCACCGCCTGATTGTAAAGCGCCCCATGCGGCTTCACGTGAACCACTCGCGCACCGCAACCCGCCGCAATTTCCGCCAGCGCGCAAACCTGCTCGTAAACGGAATCCGCAGTCTCCTTCGCCGCCAGCTTCAACTCCACCCGTCCAAAATTTGCTCGGTCCCCATAACCCGGATGCGCCCCGATCGCCAGCTTCCACCGCAACGCCTGCTCAATCGTAGTCTTCATCGTCCGCTCGTCACCCGCATGCCCTCCGCAGGCAATGTTGACCGACGTGATCGAGCACATCAGCGCTTCCTGCGTGCCGTCCGCAATAGCTTCCGGCACCTCGCCCATGTCACAATTCAGATCAAGGTTTAGACCAGCGTTTTTCAATTTCCAGTACCCGCCTGTCGCGCAAGTCATTCGCAAGCACCATCTCCTGAAAAGCCAGCATCGATCGCGCGCCCAGCGGCTCCACCCGCTGAAACCGAATTTCATCGCGCGGCCGCAGTTGGCCCAGCCTATGAAAATCCGCCGAAATTACATTGGCAATTTTCGGATATCCCCCAGTCGTCTGCTGCTCGACAAAAAGGATAATGGGCTGCCCTCCCTCCGGCACCTGCACCGCTCCAAGCGCAACCCCCTCCGAAATCATTTCTCCGCCAGCCGGCGCTGGAATCGCCTCGCCCTGCAGTCGTATCCCCATCCGATTGGAGTCTTCCCCCACATGATACGTGCTCTCATAAAAGATCTTTTTTGCCGCTTCCGAAAACCAATCGCTCTGCGGCCCATCCGTGACGCAGATTCCCCTTCGCGGCTCAAGAACTTCCATCGTTCGAGGCGACAACGCCCACTCGCGGTTTGGCATACTCGCCGACCATGGGGCTATCATTTTAATGTAGCGCGTGCCGATCCTCAGCACGTCGCCCTTCCGCAGCGCTCTCCCTTCATGCCCGCCAAGCCCGCTCAGAATATGTGTCGAAGCACTCCCCAAAAAAAGCTCGACCTCAATCCCGCCCTGCACGCACAAGTAGCACCGCGCCCCTGACCGCGTCGGCCCTAGGCGAAGCACCTGCCCCGGCCTCGCTACATGCGCCCTCCACAGTTCGACAGGTTTTTCCTCCAAGGTCGCGCCAAAATCCGATCCCGCCAGGGCAATCACCGCCCCCGCTGGAAATGTAAACGTCCCGCCAAGCAACGTCATCTCCAGCGCCGCTGCCCCTTGATGGTTCCCCAGCAACCGGTTTCCCATCCGCAAGGAAATCCTGTCCGCCGCCCCTGAAGGCGAAACTCCCAGCGGTCCGAAACCTTCACGTCCCAGATCTTGCACGGTCGTGAACAGCCCCGGTTCCAGCACCTGAATCACGCTCATTCCCGCTCCGTCTCCGCAAATCGTTTCGCATCAATCGGCGTGAATCGCACGCGGTCTCCAATGGCCAGTAGACCCAGGTCTTCGCGGTCAGCCCGGAACATTTTGATGGGCGTACGTCCAAGCAACCTCCATCCCCCGGGCGTCGCAAAGGGATAGACGCCGGTGTGATTGGCGGCAATCCCCACGCTCCCCGCCGGCACCTTCCGCCGCGGCGCTGCCAGCCGCGGTGTCACCAATTCTTCTGGCAATTCCCCCAGGTACGCAAACCCGGGCACAAATCCGAGGAAATAAACCAGATACTCGACGGATGAATGCAGCTCGATCACCTGCTCCGCCGTCATTCCTCGCAAAGCGCCCACCTCAGCCAAATCCGGCCCATACTCGCCGCCATAGCAGACCGGAATTTCAACCATTTTTGGTTCTGGAAGTTTCACCTCTTCGAGCCGCGCGAGATATCGCCGCAGAATCTCTTCCATTTCCTCGTGCGCCAACTTCAACACATCAAACTTCACAAGCAACGAGCAATACGCCGGATGTAGATTGTGAACGCCCGCCACGGGCTCCAGCTCCAGCAGCCGCAGCAGCTTCCTAACCCTTTCATTCGCCTGAACTGTGATCTGATTCTGTTGCGGCTGACTTTGTAGAGGCCGGTCTTCAGACTGGTCCGTCTTCTCCGCTTGATCGAAATAAACCATCAGCGACTGATCGCTGGCCAACTGAAACCGCACTCCCTCGCCCGCCGATCTCCCCATATTCGCGAGAGTATACCCCACGCGATGGTCCCCAGTAGGACAGGCATTCCTGCCTGTCCTCTTCAGCCCGCGCACACTAATAAATGTCTTCGATCCCGCTTGTCTAGTGCTACGCCAACGCGAGGCTGGGGTCTGCGTTCAGGGTTGTATCCGCGATGATCCCCGCGCGGAGACGCGAATACGCAGCCGCCGCTATCATCGCCGCATTGTCGGTCGAAAGCGCCCGGCTCGGAAAAAACACCTCAACGCCCGCGGATTTCGCCCGCTGTTCGAACGTCGCGCGCAACTGGCTGTTGGCCGCCACTCCGCCCGAGACCAGCACACTCTCGACTCCCAACTCTTCCGCCGCTCTCATTGTGCGCTCGACCAGGTCCCGCACCACCGCATTCTGAAACTCGCGCACCAGCGCCAGTGTCTGCAGGCTGCACAAGGGCAGCAATTGCTCCACTTTTCTTTCGCCCCGCTGCAGGGCTTCTTCCCGCGCGCGAATCTCCGCGGAATATTCCCCATGCTCGCGCACGTGATAGAGCACCGCGGTTTTCAGTCCGCTGAAGCTGAAGTCCAGCGCATTCCCTTTCATCTTCGTCGGCCCGAATTTCACCGGCGCCGCCACACCATTCGAAACCGCCGCCAGCCGGTCCAGAATCGGCCCGCCCGGATATCCAAGCCCAAGCAGTTTTGCAACTTTGTCGTACGCTTCTCCCGCGGCATCGTCCCGCGTCTGCCCAATCTTGCGGTAACGCAAACGCGCACTGGCATCCTGCACGTTCGAATCTTCCTTCTGCACTTCGTACAAAACCGTGTGCCCGCCAGAAACAATCAAGCACACCGCCGGCAATCTCGCCGTTCGCCCCGCTTTGTATGCCTCCAGAAAAACCGCATGAACGTGTCCCTCCAGATGATTCACCGGCACCAGCGGTTTTCCAAGCGCCTGCGCGAGTGTCTTCCCATACGTAATTCCGACCAGCAACGCGCCGACGAGTCCCGGCCCCTGCGTCACTCCGATCACATCTAAATCCGCAAGTTTCATCCCCGCCTGTTCGATCGCTTCGCGCACCACCGGAACGATCTGCCGCAAATGCTCCCGCGAGGCCAGCTCTGGCACCACGCCGCCATATTTCCTGTGCACATCGATCTGCGACGCCACCACGCTGGACAGAATTTCCCGCCCGTCCGCGACCACCGCCGCCGCCGTCTCATCGCACGAAGACTCAATTCCCAGGATTCGAACGCTCATTTTCCACTCACGCCAACATTGCTATGCATGAGGTTTATGCTAGCACAAGCCCATCCGGTGCTTCGGCTAAGGCATCCTATGCCATCGTCCCGCGTCAACGGCAAATGCCGGACTGGGTTGATTCATCGCGGAAGCAACGCGGCTTCTCAAATGCATTGACTGTTTTCGAATCGCATCGAAGAATGGTGTCCATTCGCCGGGAGTAGGCAAGATCTTGACTCTATGACCGACATCATCACGGCTACATTCAAATCTGCTTCCACGGGTTCACGCATGAAAGTCCGAAAAGCAGTGCTCCCTGCGGCGGGCCTTGGCACGCGCTTCCTGCCTGCCACCAAAGCGCAGCCAAAAGAAATGCTCACGGTGGTCGACAAGCCGCAGATTCAATACGTCGCCGAAGAGTGCGTCGCTTCCGGCATCGAGCACATCATCATCGTCACCGGCAAAGGCAAGAACTCCATCGAAGATCATTTCGATTCAGCGCCAGCACTGGAACGCTTTCTGGAAGGGAAGGGCCGCCACGATCAGGCGGAACTCGTTCGAAAGATCAGCAACATGGTGCAGGTCAGTTACACGCGGCAGAAAGAACCCCTCGGCCTCGGCCACGCCGTGCTCGTCGCGCGCGATCTCGTTGGCGACGAACCCTTCGCCGTGTTACTCGGCGACGTGCTCATACCGGGGAAAAATCCCGCCACAAAACAACTGATCGACATCTACGAATCCATCGGTGTAGGGGCCATCGCCGTCGAGCAAGTTCCCAAGGACAAAACGCACTTATACGGAATCGTGGATGCCTTGCCTGCGCCGCAGCCGCCGTTCGGCGAACGCCTGCTGCGCATTCGCGATCTGGTGGAAAAACCAAAACCCGCGGACGCGCCCTCGAATCTCGCGATTACTGGACGTTATGTTTTGCCAGCGGCGATATTTGATTGCCTGGAACGCACGAAGCCCGGCGCTGGAAACGAAATTCAACTCACCGATGCGCTGCGTATTTTGGCGAAGGAGCAAGGACTTTTCGCCTATATCTATGAGGGAATTTCCTACGACGCGGGTGACAAGCTCGGTTTCCTGAAAGCCACCGTGGAGATCGCGCTGCAGAATCCAGAATTCGGCGCGGCTTTTCGCGAGTACCTGAAAACCCTAAAGCTGTAAGAAAAACCACGCCGCCCGGCAAAGCAAATCTATTTTTTCGTCGCCGGCTTCTTCTCTTTGGTCTCCTTAGGCGCCGTCTCTTTCTTGGTGGTTTCTTTTTCCTTGCTCGAGCTATCTTTCTCCTTGCTCGCCGTTTCTTTCGCTTCCGCACCGGCTTTGTCGGCCTTCTCCGCCTCGCCGCCGCTGGACTTTTTCCCGCCGTAGTCCGTCACATACCATCCCGCACCCTTAAACTGAATCGCCGGCGCGGTAATTACGGATTCCACTTTGCCGCCGCAGTGCGGGCACTTCTTTAGGTGCGGACCAGAGACGTTCTCGATCTTTTCCGTATTTCGGCCGCACTTCAGGCATTTGTATTCGTACAGGGGCACTGATACTCCTCCGATGAGTTGTGCAAAACTCAAAGTATAGCATGCAGCCCTTGGCCCGCCCGGAACGCGTGCTAGACTCATCCACATGAGCGCGAAGATACCATTGGAGAATGCCGCCAGCCCCGCTGGCTTCCTCTATTTGGTGGGGACACCGATTGGCAATCTCGAGGACATCACCCTTCGCGCCATTCGAATCCTCAAGGAAGTAGACCAAATCGCCTGCGAGGATACGCGCCATACGCAAAAACTTCTCAACCACTATGAGATTCGCAAATCCCTGATCAGCTACCACGAGCACAACGAACTCACTCGCGCGCCCGAGCTGGTTCTTGCACTGGAGCAGGGCGCGAAAATCGCGCTGGTCAGCGACGCTGGAATGCCGCTGGTCTCCGACCCGGGCCACCGCCTGGTCACACTCTGCCTGCGCCACCACATTCCGGTCGTGCCAATTCCTGGTCCGTCGGCGCTTCTCGCTTCCCTCTCCGCTTCCGGTTTACCCAACGAGGAGTTTCTATTCGTCGGATTTCTTCCCGCACGCAGCGGCGAGCGCCGCCGCGCCCTCGAACGGCTGCGCATCGAGGACCGCACCCTCATACTCTACGAAGCGCCCCACCGCATCTCCGAAGCCGTCGCCGACGCGCGCGAAATTCTCGGCGACCGTCCCGCATGCCTCGCGCGCGAAGTCACCAAGCTTCATGAGGAGTTTCTTCGCGGAAAACTTTCAGAAATTTCGGCGTCACTCGAAAAACGGCCGGCCCGCGGCGAAATCACTTTATTAATCGGCCCCGCCGATACCACCGACGCGCGTTCCCACATCGACTCCGCGCAATCGCTCGCCGCGCGCGTCGACGAACTCATGCACCAGGCCAAGCTCGATCGCAAAGAAGCCCTCAAACTCGCCGCTAAAGAACGCGGGCTGACCCGCAGAGACGCTTATGCGCAAATCGTCGACGCCCAGGCGGATCGCGAAGAACCCTGATTTAGCCGAGGCGCGGAAGCGCACCGTCTTGGTGTGGCCTCGATGGGATGAAGTCTGTTCCGAGCGGTGCTAGAATCCGGCTCGCAAAGGAGAGCATCCATGAGCGATAGCACAGCAGTGCCAGCGAGAGCAGTTCACTTTATGCGGCCGCGTTTGACCTGCATCACCCCGTACATCATCGTGCGGCCAGCGGCGCAGTTCATGGAGTTCTTGAAGAGTGCGTTTGAAGGGATCGAGCGAGTGAGGATGCCTGCACCCGACGGATCCATCATGCACGCGGAAGTGGCAGTGGGCAAGGGCGCGATTGAACTGAGCGATGGGAACGAGCAGTATCCGACCGCGCCCGCCGCGATCCACCTGTACGTGGATGACCCTGACGCTACGTACGAACGGACCTTACAAGCCGGCGCCACCTCCTTCTACGCGCCGACGGATGACCATCCCTCGGGCGATCGCTGGGGCGCCGTCAAGGACCCCTTCGGCAATCATTGGTACATCGCCAAACCTCGTGGATGGACACCCGGGCCGGAGGGGCTGCGCTCCGTGCAGCCGTACTTGCACCTGCACGAGGCACAAAAGATGATCCCATTCCTGGAGTCGGCGTTCGCGGCCGAGTCGATGGGCGTTCACATGTCGCCGGAGGGCAAGGTCTTGCATGGGACGATCCGGATTGGAGACGCCACACTGGAAATTGATGAGGCCCATGGGGAATTCCAGCCAATGCCCTGCCATTTGCATGTGTATGTGCCGGACACGGATGCGGCTTATGAACGGACGCTGCGGGCGGGGGCGACGTCGATTGAAGCGCCGAAAGATGCGCCCTATGGGGATCGGACGGCGGGGGTGAAGGATGTGTTTGGGAATAGCTGGTTTATCGCGACGTATCAAGGAATGAAGTAAAGGAAATAAAGGAAATAAAGGAAGTAAAGGAAATAAAGGAAGTAAAAGAGGTAAAGGATTTAGAGGAAAAGACGTGAAGGGTGGGAGCGTGCCGGGTTTCGGAAGAAACGCCGGGGTTGCGGAAAACGTGCTGGAAGCAAAGCGGAGCGAGCTCCCGCACTCTAAAAAAATCAGGCCGCGGATTCCGAGCGAAAAACGCGCTGAAAGCGCGGGCCAGTGAATTGCACGCCGATCAATTTCTCGCCGTCCCACTGCGAATCGCGGACGTGAACGACGCGGCCCTGCGTGGTGAAGTCGGCTTCCCCGCGCCGCGAAGCATAGTGCGAAAAGGGTATGCGGATTTCGAGGTCGGAGCCGATGGCCACGTCAAACCGCGTGACGAAGGCGGCGCCGCTGCGGCAAAGATTTTCACTGGAAGTTTCTTCTTCGAACATTACGCCACGTTTGTCGCGTCCGCGGACGCGCAGCGGCAGGCGTACAGAGATTCTACGTTCCGCGCGTTGACTCGCAACCGACGTGCTCAGAGGGACCATGGGCTGGGTCCTCGTTTCTGTTGACCGCAGAGCGGTCAACATTTCCGGCGTTCTCGGCGATCGCAACACGGACGTCGTCATTTTGCGCGCCTGGATGGCCGGCCACCCCGAGCTTCTCGGAGACAGCGCCTGCCCCACTTCGGTCCTCGTTTTCGGCGCCAGTAAAACAATCTTCTTTTTGCGCGGCCGTAAAACGGCCGACAAAAAAGCGTTCGACGCTTTCGAGGACCTCGGCGGGCGTATGCGCCGCATGCACAATTCGACGAAGTTCGCTGCCGTTCCCCACGCCATGAGTAAACCAGCACGCGAACTGTTTCATTTTGCCTACACCATCCGGCAGGTGGGCAGCATTAATTTGCCTATAGTAGTCCATGAGTAAACGGTGGCGCTGGTCTTCGGTGGGTTGGTCGTAGCGGCCGGTCAGCGCGTACTGCTGCATCTGGCAGAAAATCCAGGGGTTGGTGGGCGCGGCGCGGCCGATCATGACCGCGTCGCAGCCGGTTTCGCGCACCATTCGAACGGCGTCTTCGGGGCGGTTGATGTCGCCATTGCCAATCACAGGAATTTTCACCGCTTGCTTCACGGCGGCGATGAGGCCCCAGTCCGCCGCGCCGGTGTAGCCTTGTTCGCGTGTGCGGGGATGCACGGCGATGCCTTCGACGCCGAGGCTCTCCGCCATTTTCGCGACGTCCACCGCGACGATGGAGTTCTCATCCCAGCCCGCGCGCAACTTGATGGTCAGCGGAATTTTCACCGCGGTTCGAACGGCTTTGAAAATATCTTCAAGCAGCGGCAAATCGCGGAGCAGGCCGGAGCCGCCGCATTTCACAACTTTTTTTGCCGGGCAGCCGAGATTAATGTCCACGGCGTCGTAGCCGAGGTCTTCGACCATCTTGGCGGCTTCGGCCATCACGGCGGGATTCGCGCCAAAAAGCTGCGCGGTAATCGGATGCTCGTCCTCCTGGAAGTAGAGATAGCGTAGCGTTTTCTTGGCGCTGCGCGTGATGCCTTCGGAGCTGGTGAACTCCGTCATTAGCAAGCCGCAGCCGCCCAGCCCGCGAATCACGCGGCGGAAAAGCGTGTCTGTTACGCCTGCCATGGGAGCGAGCACCGCGGCGGGGCGGATCGTCAGGTCGCGGATGTGGAAAGATGCAGGAATCATGGGCTTAGCGGTGCCGCAGCCAGAGTAAAAATGCCCAGAGACTACCTAATACAAGCGCGCCCACAAAGAACCACCGGAATTGCGGGATTCCTACCAGTCCCATCAGAACAAAGCCGAGCACTATTACCAGACCGATGGGATGCCCACTCCATTCACCTCCGCCATAACGGCCGAATGGCAGAACCTTGATGGGGTCCGGTTCGGCGTTGTGGGGAACAACTTTCCGCCGGTCGCGAATTTGGAAGCTCGCGGGAATCATACGTTCAGTCTAGGCCGGTCGGCCCGGTGTAGCAAGACGGCGCCCGATTCGGGTTCGGTGGCCCAGGCCAAAAAATAGCATTTGCAAAGTGTTTTAGTTTGGGTACAATAACTCTTGGGTGAATCTGCGGCTCGACCGCGGTTTCGCCCTTTTTCTTTTTGTGCCGCCTTCTCCCGGCTCGTCGCTGGCTGCCTGCTGAAAACGTGAACCGCGACATCGCTGGCCCCCAAAAAACTGAAAGAAAAGAGCTTCCGCTGCTTCAAGGGCTAAAGCCCGTTGATCCCGGACGAGATACGCCGGGGCTGAAAGCCCCGGCCTCCAATCGAGATATGTTGAACGCCAGCGAACTCGCCGGCCGCCTCCGTGCTCTCGACGACCTGGCCACCGGCAAACTACGCCCTGCTGTGCCAGAAAATGGAAAATGGAAATTGGAAAAGGGAGAGGAGAAGATTCCAACCGCCGAAACCCGCACCCTTGAAAAAGCGAAGGGTGCGGCGGCACCTGACACCCGGCAACTTCATCGTGCTGTCACTTTTGATCCTGCATGACATATACTAGAGTGGTGTCACAAAGGAACAAATGACATGAAGCTAAAAACACGCATGCGGATCAACGAGAACGGGCGCGTGGTGATTCCTGCTTCTTTTCGCAAGCGGCTGGGCATCCGTGCGGGCGACGAGGTCGTTCTGCAGATTCAAGACGACGAATTACGCATCACCACCTTGAAACGCAACATTGAGCGGGCCCAGCGGCTTGTCCGCAAGCATGTGAAGCCGGGTACCTCTCTGGTTGACGAACTGATTGCCGAACGCCGCGAGGCCGCGCGCAATGAATAGGGTTGTGCTGGACGCTTCCGCCCTGCTCGCCATTCTCAATCAGGAACCCGGAGCCGAAAAATTGACGCCGGAGCTTTTGAGCGTTGCGTCCATAAGCACCGTCAATCTGGCCGAAGTGCACGGGAAACTGGTCGGCCGCGGCCTCGCTCCTGACGATGCATGGGAAGCGGCAGTGAGTCCTATCCCCGAAGGGGTGCCCTTCACCCCGGAGCACGCCAGGCTTGTGGGCGACCTGGTCGCGCAAACCCGACCCCTTGGGCTGTCCTTGGGTGACCGGGCTTGTTTGGCGCTCGGGCTTTTCTTGAAGGCGCCGGTTTATACCGCGGACAAGTCCTGGAAGAAGTTAAAAGTCGGCGCTCGCATCCACGTCATCCGGTAACTGGCCATTCTGTAATTGGAAAATAGAAATTAGAAAATAGAAAAGGGATAAGGGATAAAAGATAGCGAAAAGCCCCAGGCACATGAATTGCTGCCGCTTTAAGATCGAGGTACGGCAACTCTTGGCTGTAGAAGCGCTGAAGGCAGATTAGATGAGGCATTCGCATCTGATCGGTTCCCTAGAAACTGTCAACCTTCAAGCCTTTCGTCCCAAAACCACTTGATTTCATAACAATGTCGGCTCCTCGACCCGAGTAAACTTTGGTTGCTTAACGACCACAGGCTCGGGAGAAAGGAGCCGAACATGATGATTATAGGCGTAGATTACCACCCGAGCTTTCAGACGATTGCATTTTTAATGGAAGAGACGGGTGAGTGTGGCGAACAGGAACTGAACCACAGTGATGGACAAGCAGAGAGATTCTATCGAGACCTGAAGTAGCGAGGAATCTGCGTGCGGTTAGGAATGGAGGCTACCGGGTATTCCCGCTGGTTCGAGCGACTGCTGGCAGAGTTTCGAGTTAGCCGGATGCCCCACACGCCGCCTTTGCGTGGGGGGTTTGAATCTTTCTCGGAGCGAACGCAATTATCGCTCACCTTCGCTGCTAACGGCGATTAGACAGCGGTGATAACACATCGTCAGGGCATCTGGGCGAGAAGGGCAACATCGAACTTTGAATAGTACTTCTTCACATCGCCGGCCCCGTACTTGTCGCGGAATTTCTTGGCCACGGACGAGACCCCTTTGAGATCCGTGATAGGAACGGCTTGAAGTTCCGCCTCTGCACCGCGCGCATCGATGTGAATCGACGGGTTCTTGAGCACGTTCTTGTACCACTGTGTATCCGAACCCTGCACCGGCAGCAGGTAAAGCTTCTCGCCTTCCAATACGAACCAGACCGGGATGGAAATCGTGCGTCCTGAATTCCTGCCAGTCACACTGATTTCGATTTCGCGAACTCGGGAAAGGCGGTCTCTTAGAGCAACGTTCCGCGCTGGCATGTGCACCTCCTGCGGCAACCTCACGAAGGATTATAGTAGCGCAGGACGCCGAGAATGGGCGCCTGGCGCATCCTTAATAGATGCGCTTCGATAAGACGAGTTAGCGTTTGCTTCGTCTAAGTGGGGGCGGGGAACAAATTGAGGAGGGGAGACTCGAATGAAACGAATGCGAAGCTTCTTGCTATGGGCAGCGCCCCTTTTCGCCGTGGCTGCCTTGGGACAACGCCTTCAGGCCGCAGCAGACGCGAATACGCCTCAGGCGCAACCATCGCAGCAACCTTCGCCAACCGTAGCTTCCGTCGTGGACCGGGAGATCAGCGACATCGAGAATCTAATCTTGAACGCTGCGGAATCCATGCCGGAAGATAAGTTCAACTTCACTCCTGAGAGCTTGAACATTACAGGCGACGACTACAAGGGTGTGCGCACGTTTGCCGTGCAGGTCAAGCATGTCGCCTCTTCCAACTATTTCATTTGGTCGCCGCTTACGGGAGATAAGGTGCCCGAAAACATAAAGGACGGGAATGGTCCTGCGGACTTGAAGAACAAAGAGGACATCATCAGGTTCCTGAGGGATTCTTTTGCGCTGGGACACAAAGCCGCGGCTGCGTTGACGGCGGAGAACATGTTGCAAACCCCGGGGAACAGCAAGTCGACCCGGCTGCACTTGGCTACTTTCGGCGTCGCCCACGCTTATGATCACTACGGGCAGATGGTCGAGTACTTGCGCATGAACGGGATTGTGCCGCCAGCCAGCCGGGGAAAGTCAGACTGACTGCCAATTGCGGAAGCCCCACAGGTCGCCCTTGCCTGCCCGCCGTAGAAGGGGCGCGGTTCTTCCGGATTTCATCACTATCGTCACGGAAACAGCTTTGGATTGGGTACGTTTTCTTCCGCTTTGGCAGTAGTGGACTTCAAGAATTGGTCGAGGCGGAGGAATTTGCGGCCGAGGGCGCCGCTGTAGGCGGACCATTCGGGTTCGCCGGTATCGAGGGCCAGTGCGGCGCGGACGGCGGCGAGTTTGGAATCGAGATCGTCCATGTAATGGAAGGCCATGGCTTCGCGGATCATCGGGAGCTTGGGCGAACCGAATTCGTACTGGCCATGATGGCTGATGAGCATGTGCTGGACGACGGTTTTCAAGTTTGGCGGAAAACCTTCGATGGCATCGATGGCTTTGGAAACGGTTTCGAATTCCATGACGATGTGGCCGAGGAGCTGACCTTCGACGGTGTAGCCGATGGCGCGCTCGTAGCAGAGTTCATCGAGTTTGCCGACATCGTGCAAAATTGCGGCGGTGAGGAGCAGATCGACGTCCAGCTCCGGATAGTGCGCAGCGATCTGCTTCGCCAGGCCGCACAAACCGACAACGTGTTCGAGCAAGCCTCCAAGATAAGCGTGGTGCATAACCTTCGCGGCAGGAGCGCGTTTGTAGCGCACGGCGATTTTTGGATCGCTGAGGATACCAGTCGTCAGTTTTTTGAGCCAAGGGTTTGCGATGGAGCCCGCGTATTCGAGCAACTCCGCGTACAACTTTCCGACGTCTGATTTTGTTTGCGGAAGAAAATCGGCGAGGTCAATCTCTTCAGGTTTCGCGAGGCGCAGATTCTGCAAAGAAAGCTGCGGCTTGTTGCGGTAAATCTCTACACGCGCCTGCACTTTCACGAAATCGTCGCGGTTGACGTCCTTGACCACGGCGTCGAACTGGTCCCACATGCGCGCTTCGATGGTTCCGCTCCGATCGCCAAGCTCCAGACGCAAATAGGCCTTACCTTCACGAGTATTGCGAATTTCCTTTTCATGAACGAGAAAAAACGAAGTGATGCTCTGCTCGGAGCCGAGATCCGTAACAAAAGACGTCTTCATTGCCCCGAATCCGGCTTTTTCCCAAACAAGAGATATTTCTTGTGCGCTTTTTTCTGCTTCGTCACTTCGGGTGTCGCGCTCACTTCCTGAATCTCGGAGTTCCCGCCGCCGCCGGCCGCATCCTGGTATCCCGGCTTGATCACCACAAAACTTTCTTCGCGCAGCGTCTTCAGGTATTCGCGCATAGCCGGCTCCATTCGCCCGCCGTAGAGCTTATCCATGATTTCGTTTTTGACTTTGGCCAGCGATTGTTCGCCTTCGTCGTAATGCTCCAGAACCTGCAGGATCAGGAAGCCCTGCTTCGTTTCCATCACATCGGTCAAGTCATTCTTTTTCATTTTGAAAACGGTGGCTTCCAGTTCGGGAGAGAGTTCTCCGCGCTTATAGATCCCCAGGAAACCGCCCTGGTTCTTGGTGCTGCCATCGGAAAAACGCTTGGCAATTTCTCCAAAGTCCTCGCCATCTTTCACGCGCTTCAGCGCGGTTTCCGCCTTTTTCTTCAGCTCGGGAATCTCTTCCGGGCTCTTCCCCTGCGTGTTGATCTCAATTTCCCGAAGCGCCACCTGCTCCGGCCTCATGAACTCCGTTTTGTGCGCATCGTAATATTTCGCTATTTCCTCATCGCTGATGGTGATGTGCGAGCCGACCTCGCTGCTGATCACGCGCTGCGTGAGCAACGTGTTGCGGAGATTGTTTTTGAAATCCTCCCAGTTCATTCCCTGGCCGGATACCGCTTTTTCAAGATCTTCCATGCTCGCCAGCTTGTTGTCGATGCGAATCTGATCCAGCTTTTTGATCACTTCGGGCTCGACGCTTATGCCCATGTCCTTCGCGCGCTGTACCAACAGCGACTGATCGATCAGATCTCTCAGCGTGGTCTTATCGCGGTTCTCGATGACGGTTTTCAGCTGTTCGGGTGTGCAGCGGTTCTGGCATTCCTGCCTGGCGTCCTCTTGGGCGGTCTGCCGCGCCTTATCGTATTCCGAGCGCGTGATGATCTCGTTGTTGACCCTGGCGACAATCTCCTCGACGGTCTTGCCCGCATTGGGGTCCACCGCCACCTTCTTCGCGACCACTGCCGGAGCATCTTTTGCGGTCTGGGGAGCCATTCCGGGCTTTTCCAGCACTGGAGCGGGCGGCTTTGCCTGCGGGTCCGAAGGTTTTTCCTGCGCCGCGATCGGCAGGGCAGCGCAAAGCGCCGCTATTACAGCTAGTCTTCGCATCAATTCCCTCACCTCTAAAGTTTAGCTCTGCCCCTGAAGGCCGAGCAATACGTTTCTCAAAGCCGCAGGGACCGACTCACCCCGCTTCACTTCCATCCAGAGCACGCCGCTGGGATCAAGCTTGATGCCACCCCTTGAGCGTACCACGCTGACCAGTTTTGCGGGGTCCAGGGTAGTCTCCGGATGGAAGCGCACGGCGATGCGGCTTGCCTGCCGTTCCACCGCGGAAATGCGCAGACGTTCACACATGGATTTGAGGACGGCGTACTCCAAAAGGTTTTCTACCGAGGAGGGGGGAGCTCCAAAGCGGTCTTTCAGCTCCTTTCGAACGTCTTGCTTGTCCGCTTCGTTGGCGATCGAGGAGATTCGCTTATAGGTTCGCAGCCGCAGGTTTTCGCTGGGGATATAGTCCTGCGGGATGCGCACGTCAAAACCCAGGTTGAGCGTGGTGCGCAATTCCGGCGCGGCTTCCTCGCCCTTGAGTTTTGAAACGGCGCGTTCCAGCATCTGGCAATACATGTCGAACCCGATTGCTTCGATATGACCGTGCTGCTGCCGGCCCAGCATGTTGCCGGCGCCGCGCAGTTCGAGGTCCAGTGCGGCGATGCGGAAACCCGCGCCGAGTTCGCTGAACTCCTTCATGGCGGAAAGGCGCTTCCTGGCGATATCAGAGAGCACCGTCTCCGTGGGAACGAGAAGATAGGCATAAGCGCGGTGGCTCGAACGTCCCACGCGCCCGCGCAATTGATACAACTCGGCCAGCCCCAGGCGGTCCGCGCGATTGATCAGAATCGTGTTGGCGCGCGGGATGTCCAGGCCATTCTCGACAATTGTGGTGGCCACCAGCACATCCGCTTCGTCGCGGATGAATTTCAGCATCACGCTCTCGAGTTCTTTCTCGCCCATCTGGCCGTGAGCGACCACGACGCGGGCTTTGGGAACGAGCTTCGCCACCAAGGCTCCGAGCGAATAGATCGATTCGACGCGGTTGTGAATAAAAAACACTTGTCCTTCGCGCGCGAGTTCCGTCTCAATGGCGCGCTGCACCAGGTCTTCCTGGAAGGGCGCGACTACGGTCTGAATGGCCAGGCGGTCGCGCGGCGCCGTTTCGATTACGGACATGTCACGAAGGCCGACCAGTGACATGTGCAGGGTGCGCGGGATTGGTGTCGCGGAAAGCGCGAGGGCGTCCACATTCTTGCGCATCTCTTTCAAGCGTTCCTTGTGGGCTACGCCGAAACGCTGCTCCTCGTCCACAATTAGAAGTCCGAGGTCGGAGAACTTCACGTCTTTCGAAAGCAGGCGGTGAGTTCCAATGACCACATCCACCTTTCCGGCTTCCAGGTCCGCCAGGATTTTCTTCTGCTCCGCCGCGCTGCGAAACCGGCTGAGCATCTCAATACGCGCCCCGAAGGCTGCGAACCGCTGCTTAAACGTTTCAAAATGCTGGAATGCCAGAACCGTCGTCGGCGCGAGAACCGCAACCTGTTTGCCGTCGGCGACGGCCTTGAACGCCGCGCGCATGGCGACTTCTGTTTTACCGTATCCAACGTCGCCACAGAGCAGGCGGTCCATCGGTTCGGCGCGCTCCATATCGCGTTTGATGTCACTGATCGCAGTGATCTGGTCAACCGTTTCCTCGAATTCGAACGCGTCTTCGAATTCGCGTTGAAAATTGCCATCCGGCGAAAACGCAAAGCCCGGCGCGGTTTTCCTCTCCGCGTAAAGCGCCAGAAGCTGATCCGCCATATCCTCGACCGATTTGCGCGCGCGCGTTTTCCGCGTGTTCCAGGCGGTGCCACCGAGTTTATCGAGCGGCGGATGCGCTCCCTCGACGACGCGATAGTTCTGGACCAGGTCCATTCTTTCCAGTGGGACGTAGAGCCGCGCGTCGTCGGCGTATTTCAGCAGCATGAACTCGCCGTGGTGGCCGCCGGATTCGATTTGCCGGAGTCCTTCGAACTGCCCGATGCCGTGATCCACATGGACGACAAAATCGCCGGGCTTGAGCTCGGCGAAATCCCCGAAGAAACCGGACGTTCGAATCTTGCGGCTGGGGCGCTCCACCGTCGGCGTAACGTCGAAAAGATCGGCGTGGCCGTAGAGCGTCAACTTCGCTTCGGGAAACGTCACACCTTCCGCGAACGGCGCGCGAATCAGCAGCATCGCGGCCGACTCGTGCGCGCCTTCCGCCGTGAATCCCGCCGCGGCATCCTCCGACTCGCCGAGAACGTAAGGAACTTCGTACTCGCGGCAGATGTCCGCAAACCGCTCGATCTCCCCGGTGCTGGCGGCGGTAAGAAAAACCGTCCCACCCGAAGCGAGCTGCGATTTCACCGCGCCCATGCAAGCCACAACATCGCCGTGGAATCGCGCGCTGGGCCGGGAAGAAAGTTCAAACTGCGGGGTGGACCCGATGCCGAGCGCCAGTTGCTCGATGTGAATCTGCGAGGTTTTTTCGAGCGATGCAGAAAATTCCCGTTCCGTCCAGAAATAGTGGGCAGCCGCTGGAGAATTGGCCTGCCCGTGACGTTCGTAATTCTCCGTAGCCGCCGCCAGATGCTTCGTCGTCGCCTCACGCAGCAATTGCGGTTCATCCAAGAAGACAATCGGACGCAACGAGCTTTCCGCCAGCTCAAAAAGTGAAGTTGTGCCCGGCTCCCCTGCGGGTCCAAAGAAGGAGGGATTTTCCCAGGCATTCGAAACGTTGAGATCGGTCTTCTCAGGACCCGGAACCGACCATTCAGTCAGCGGCAAGAGTGTGGTGCGCTGGACCGGAGCGATCGAGCGCTGCGTTCGCGGATCGAACTCGCGAACGGATTCCACGGTGTCTCCCAGCAGCTCGATTCGCACGGGGCGCGGCGCTTCCGGAGAAAAGATATCGACGATTCCGCCGCGAACGGCGAATTGACCTGGCAGCTCCACCATTTCGGTGCGCGTGTAACCAACGGAACCCAAATGCGTAATCAGTTCCTCATGAGGAATCTCCGTGTCCTTCGCCAGTGTGCGTGTCAGATAAAGATACGCGGCAGGATCCTGATAGCGCCACAGCGCCGCGGCGACTGGCGCGATCACCAGCGAGATTTGGCCGTCGGCCAAGCGGAAAAGTGTTGCGGCACGGCGTTCAAGAATGTCCGCGTGCGGACTCTGCGTCTCCCACGGAAGCGTGTCGAAAGCCGGAAGGGTGGCCACACCCCCAGCGGTTCCCGGGAAAATCCCGCTGGAAAAGCGCATTGTTTCCGCGAGCGCTTCGGCCCGGCGATTCGATTCCGTCACGAAAAACGCGGGGCGCCGCAGTTCGTGGGTGAGGTAGGCAGCGACAAGAGCTTTCGCGACGTCGTGCAGGCCGGTGAACGAAATGTGGCTCGCGCCTGAGCGCAAGGCAGCCAGCGCGCCTTCCATCGCTGCATGGCGGAGCAAGGCCTCCAATCTTTCGCGGACGGCAGGAAGTATCATGCTGGAGCGGTCAGGATTCCGCGCGGGAGCCGCGCGTCCCTTCTCGAATTTTCTGGAGAAAAGCAGTCGTCGAATAACCCGGAACGACGGGAACGGAGACGACGCGACCGCCCGCGGCTTCCACTTCTTCGCGGCCCACGATCTGATCGCCCGGCCAATCGCCGCCCTTTACGAGAACGTCCGGGAGCAATCGCGCGATGACCTCACGCGGCGTGAGATCATCGAAAATCACTACGGCATCCACGGACTCCAGCGCCGCAAGGATTTCCGCGCGCTCGCGCTCTGCGATTACAGGACGGCCCTCACCTTTCAATTGCCGCACACTAGCGTCACTATTCAGGCCGATGATGAGCGCGTCGCCCAGCTCGCGGGCAAGCTCCAAGCTGCGAATGTGACCCGGGTGCAGCAGATCGAAGCAACCATTCGTGAAAACGATGCGGCGGCCGTTGCGTTTCTCGCGGCCAAACCGCAAAATCGCTTCCTCAAGCGTGAGGATCGCAGAATTCAAAAGGTCTCCATGGAGAAGCAGTCAAAAATAAGAACCGATGCCGGAGAAAAATCTAGTTTATCACGCGCAGGAGTCGCCGGGCCGCCAGGGCCGGCGTCCGCGATGAAACACTTGAATGCGGTCCGTGCCGTCGCGTGTGTGCTGCTTTGTGCTGCCGGAGCCTGGCTTGCGGTGACCACGCCATATCAAGAGAAGAACTACATCATCGGCGCGGGCGGCTGCCAATTGGAAACCACCATCGTGGAAAAGCCTGAAGGGACGACAAAGGGGTCCGTCGTCCTCTTTCACGGAATCTCCGCGAACAAGAAGATCATGTCCTATCTGGCGCACGGCTTCGCCGAAGAAGGCCTTCGGGTTTACGTTCCGGATTTGCCAGGCCATGGCCGCACGCCCGGACCGTTTTCCCCCGCGCGGGCGGAAGAGTGCGGCGAGTCGCTGGTCCGCGAGCTCCTCGCGCGCGGGGCGATCACGCCTGACCGGACGATTCTTGCTGGTCATTCCATGGGCGGCGCGATCGCCGTGCGCATCGCTTCCCGCGTTCCGGTCGCCGCGGTGATCGCCATCTCCCCCGCACCAATGCAAGCGGCACATGGGGTATCGCGCGAAAAGCTGCTGTTCACCGATCCGCCAGATTTGCCCCCGCATTCCCTGGTGATCGTCGGAGGGCTCGAATTGGAGTCTATGCGCGGCAATGCCATGGACCTGGTTGCTTCCAACAAAGATGAATCCGCAAAATTCCTGGACATTCCGCGCGCCTCGCACGTGAGCATTCTCTTCAGCAGCTCCGCGATGCGCGCATCGCAGGAGTGGTCCGCTAAATTTCTGCGATTCTCGCCGACCACGACGCTGCCTTCCCACCGCGCGATCGCCGGCGCGTTGGCGGGCTTCGCGGGGATTTTGCTCCTAACTGGGCCCTTCCTGCGCGAAGCTGTCGGAAAAATTGGGAAGGAAACCGCCGAGACAGTAAGCTCCCCGATCGGCCTGCCACGACTCTTTTTAGAAATCGCTGCGGGCGCGGTTCTTGTCGTGCTGCTTCTGCGATTCTGGATTCCGTTGAAAGACGTGGCCGTTTTTCAGGGCGACTATCTTGCGAGTTTCCTTCTACTGCTTGGGATAGCGCTGGTAGCAGCCCACTGGAACGCAGGACGCTCCGCGCTCGCTGGTTCGCCCCGTCCCGTGCTTGCAGCTGCGTTCGCGGGGCTGTTGCTGCTCATATTGATTACCGCGTGGTTCGATTTGACGTTTTCCGAAGCTTGGCTGACGGCTTCGAAATGGGCGCGCTTCCCACTTCTTCTCATCGCCCTGCTTCCCTATTACATCGCAGAAGAGACGCTGCTCGGTCCGGTGCAACCCGGGAAAAAAGCGCGCAGGCTGGCACTCGCGCTATCGCTGCGACTGATCATCTGGGGAGCGATTATGGGCGGCGTACTTTTCCTGCACAACGGGGAAATTCTGATGGGCCTGCTGGCTCTTTACATGGCACTGTTCAATTTGCTACAGAGGAGCGCCATGGACATTGTGCGCAAAGAAACAGGTTCCGTGTCGGCAGCGGCGCTATTCGGTGCTATACTTCTCGCTGGTTTTTGCCTGGTGATCTTCCCCATCACGTAAGGACTCGTCTCTTTCGCCCCCCACCAGCCGGGGTATCGCGCAGGGAACGAAATTCAAGGCTCGCAGCGAGACACAAGCATGGCAGAGATTGCAATCGTCGGCGGCGGACCCTCCGGCGCAATGTGCGGTGAACAGCTCGCGCGCGCGGGTCACAAAGTCAATATTTTGGACGAGCATCTCGCCTGGGAAAAGCCCTGCGGCGGGGGATTGACCCACAAAGCCATCGAGTGCTTCCCTTTCCTTCTCGATAATCCCTATCCAAAAAAACTGGTGCATTCCGTCGAGCTGATCAGCAGCGAGGAGCATCAGGCTACGCTCGACATGCCGCACCCAATCGTCATCTACTCTCGCACTGTGCTGAACGGCATGCTTCTGGATCGCGCGAAGGCCGCGGGCTGCGACGTCCAGCAATCCCGCGTGATGGGCGTGGACACGGCCACTACGAAACCGCGCTACTGCGTCGAGGGAGAATGGCATGAGGCTGACTTCCTGGTGCTCGCGGCCGGCGCCCGGAATCAACTGGTTCCGGAATCTCGCCCCCTCGAACGCGACGAATTGGAAATGACCCAGGGCTACTTCGTCCCGCAGACGGCCGACGCTATCACCATAAAATTCCTCCCGCATTTTGAAGGCTACATCTGGTCGTTCCCGCGCTGCGATCATCTGTCCGTTGGTATTTGCGGCAGCATGGCTTCCCATACCAGCACCGAGCTGCGCGGCCACCTGCAAACGTTTGTGGATAAACATGACATTTCGACCGAAGGCGCAAAGTTTTACAGTCACGTGCTGCCCTCTCCGAAGGAACGAACCCTTTCCGATCGCGTCGTCGTTGGGAGAAACTGGGCGCTCATCGGCGATGCCGCCGCTTGGGTTGATCCTTTGACCGGTGAAGGCCTCTTCTACGCAATTCGCTCGGGCGAACTGCTCGGCCGCTCCCTCGCGGAAGGCCAGCCGGAGAAGTATCCGGCATGGGTGAAGGCCTCGTTCTCCGCGGAGCTCGAATTTGCCGCGCGCATCGTGCGACGCTTCTATCGCGGCTCGTTCCTGGGCAGCGCCGTCACTACGCGCATGGTCCAGTTTTTGCGCCGCAGCCCAGTCTTCCGCCAGCTGATGAGTGATCTTTTCAGCGGCACGCAGGATTACTCCAGCTTGAAGCGCCGTCTGTGGGGCCACCTGGGCATTACCCTCAGCGAATTCATCTCCAGCGTGTTGAACCTCGATCGTAGTGCAGCGACGCGCGTGCCCCGCGCAGGCACGGCCGGCGACTGAAAAAGAATTCCAATCCCTTTTGAATATTGGTCCACTTCTCTTGACCATCGAATCGCGTGCAACCCTTCCTCGCGAGCGATTTCTGGACACTTCAACCCGAATGTCAGTTTGGAGTTAGCGAAACCGTGGTATCGTACGGCCAATGGGACCGGTCCCGGTCGAAGATCCGGCGCAATCGATTTCCGATTCGCCATTCATCAAGATTTTGATTGTCTGACGATGCGAGAAGAAGGCTTCTCTGCACCTTGTCGAGGAAAAACAATGATTCGTGTTTTGGCCAAAGTCTTGGCTGCCATGGCTGCTGGTTTGGCTATCCAAACGATTTTGATTGTTGGAGTGTGCTCGGCGCAATCGCCCGCTGCAGGAACTCCAACGATTCACACCTACTACATCGCCGCCGACGAGGTGGAATGGAACTACACGCCCAGCGGCATCAACAAGATGATGGGCATGAAGTTTGAAGGATACGAAACCGTTTTCACCGAGCGGGGGCCTCACCGCATCGGCACAACCTATCGAAAAGCCCTCTATCGCGAATACACCGACGCCACATTTGCAGCGCTCAAGCCGCGCGCTCCGGAATGGCAACATCTCGGACTGCTAGGGCCACTGCTTCGCGCCGAGGTCGGCGACACGATTCGCGTCGTCTTCAAGAACAACGGCACGCATCCTTACAGCATGCATCCCCACGGCGTCTTCTACGACAAGGACTTCGAAGGCTCCGCGTACGACGATGGCAGCACCGCCAAGCTCAAGAAAGGGGGAGTTGTGCCTCCGGGTGAGACCCATACGTATACGTGGCAAGTCCCGGAGCGAGCGGGACCGGGCCCGAATGATCCCAGTTCCATTGTATGGCTCTATCACTCACACGCAGACGAGCCAAAGGACGTAATGAGCGGCCTAGTGGGCGCCATCATCGTCACGCGACGCGGCGTGGCCGGTCCGGACGGAAAACCAAAAGACGTGGACCGCGAATTCGTAAACCTCTTCATGATCTTTGACGAGAATGACTCCTGGTACCTCGATCAAAACATTCATACGTACACCAGCGATCCGAAGGGTGTGAACAAGCTCGAAATCAGTCAAACGGATGACAAGGGCGACTTTTCGTTTGTCGGGTCTGGGTTTGTGGTTTCGAACGGGAAGGCCACGATCAACGGATATATGTACGGCAACCTGCCGATGATGACGATGAAAAAGGGTGAGCGCGTGCGCTGGTATCTTCTAAGCCTGGGCGACTTCGGAAATATGCACACCCCGCATTGGCATGGAAACGTCGTTCTCGATCACGGACGCCGGACGGATGTCGTCTTTCTAGGCCCCGCTCAAATGGAAACCGTGGACATGATTCCGGACGACCCCGGCATTTGGATGTACCACTGCCACATCGACGACCACATGAAGACAGGCATGGTCGGCCTGTATAAAGTCGAGCCGTAAGAGACTGTCGATCTTCGACGAAAAATGGCCCAGTTTTGCGCAGGAAATGGCTATAGTGGAATGCTCGCCCGGGGCATCTAACGGCAAGGTATCGTTCATCCGCAAATCATGGCCACCGATAAAGAGACGAAAGCGCCAGCGAAAAGTGAAAAGCGAAAAAACGCCTGGAAAAATCTCCCTGACGTTATCGCGCTAATTAAGCCCCGCCGCGGCTTGCTCGCTCTGGGCTTCGTGCTCATGGCCATCAATCGGCTTTCTGGTCTGGTTCTGCCAGCCTCCACCAAATATTTCGTTGACAACGTCGTGACCAAGAGACAGGTCCATCTCCTGACTCCTATCGTGCTGGGCGTCCTCGCTGCCACGATTGTGCAAGGGCTCACTTCCTTCAGCCTCACGCAGTTGCTCTCCAAATCCGCACAGAAGATGATCACCGATTTGCGACGCCAGGTGCAGGCGCACATCGGGCGTCTTCCTGTAGCCTTCTACGATGCCAACAAGTCCGGCGTGCTCGTTTCTCGAATCATGAGCGACGTGGAAGGTATCCGCAATTTGGTCGGCACCGGGCTTGTCGAGTTCGTCGGCGGACTGATGACCGCGGCGATCGCGCTCGTTTATTTGATTCACACCAGCGTGGCCATGACCGCCGCGGCTTTCGCGATCCTGCTCGTTTTTGGGTTCGGCATCAACAAAGCGTTCGCCACGATTCGCCCTATTTTCCGCGCGCGCCCCAAAATCACTGCCGAGGTCACCGGCCGGCTCACGGAGTCCCTCGGTGGCGTCCGCGTCGTGAAGGGCTACCACGCCGAGGAACGTGAAGAGAAAATCTTCGGCGCCGGCGTTCAGCGGTTGCTCGACAATGTCTTGAAGACGCTCACCGCGACTTCCCTTATGAGCCTATCGGCCGCAGGCCTCATGGGCATCGTCAGCGCCTTCATCATGGAACTCGGCGCCCACCGCATGCTCGCCAATACGATGACGCTGGGCGAATTCTTCGCCTTCAACGTTTTCCTGGGCTTGCTCATCGCTCCGGTATTCCAGATCGTGGCTATCGGAACGCAAATCACCGAAGCCATCACCGGCCTCGAACGTACGCGCGAGATCCTGAATGAAAAGCTCGAAGACGAGGCTCCCGGCCGGATTGTCACGCTCGGCCGCATCCAGGGCCAGGTGGCGCTGGAGCATGTCAGCTTCGCGTATGATTCCCGCAAGGAAGTCCTCCATGACGTCAGTTTCCAATCGGAACCTGGGACGGTAACGGCGCTCGTCGGCCCGTCGGGCGCTGGAAAGTCCACCATCATCGGTCTAATCGCGGCGTTTTACGTGCCGTCAAGCGGGCGCGTTCTGGTGGACGGGGTGGATCTTTCGACCGTGAAGCTGAGTTCCTACCGCACACAGCTGGGCGTAGTTTTGCAGGAAACGTTTCTCTTTGACGGAACGATCCGCGAAAATGTGGCTTTCGCACGGCCCGATGCCACAGAGGAAGAAATTCTTGCTGCGTGCCACATCGCGCGCGTGGACGAATTTGCCGAGTCTTTCGAAAACAAATACGACACGCTCGTCGGCGAACGCGGCGTGAAACTCTCCGGCGGGCAGAAGCAGCGCGTCTCCATCGCCCGTGCGATCCTCGCCGATCCGCGCATCCTGATCCTCGACGAAGCCACCTCCAGCCTCGATTCCGAGTCCGAGGCGCTCATCCAGGAAGGTCTGGGCTACCTGATGCGCGGCCGCACAACGTTTGTGATCGCCCACCGGCTCTCCACGATTCGCCGCGCCGACCAGATCCTCGTCGTCGAAGATGGCCGCATCATCGAGCGCGGCACCCATGCCTCTCTCTATGCGCTCGGCGGGCGCTACTTCGATCTCTACACCAAGCAGCACGCCGTGGAAACAAACCTCTTCCTCGCTCCCGGCGAGGGCAGCTATGCCGAGGACGTGGGCGGCTCCGAATCTTCCTCCGGCGGCAACGGTCGCACGGGCGGTGCTCTCCCCGACGCGATTCGAATCATCCGCGGACAAAGCAGCTAACTGCAATTTCTGTTCAAAAAAGAAAATGCGCGGCGAATGGGCCGCGCATTTTTCTTTCCATCAAATTGGGGAAAACTTCAGACCGAAGGACGCCGCACGATCAATTTCTTCGTGGCTGCCGGCGGAATCAACGTGGCCATCTTTCGAATCATGGCCAGCACCAGCCGCTTGTCGCCGTCGGAAAGGGTGGTGCTGAACTTCTTGATCTCCGCGAGAAAGCGGATCTCGTCCTGCGAAAGCTCACCGAGAGCTTTCTGCGTTTCGCGGTCGCGCGGCGTCTCGGTCCCGGGGAAGAAATCCGCAAGCGAGATGTCCATAGCTTCCGCAATCTTGGCCAGGGTTTCGAGCGACGGCACGGTGTGCCCGTTTTCAACACGAGACAAATAACAGCGCAGCAGCCCGGTGCGGCGCTCGATGTCGCCTTGGGACAATCCGCGCTGGCTGCGGTAACTCTTGATGACTTCCCCGATGTTTACGCGAGGTTTTTCTTTTGGCATGGTCTCCTCACCAGAGGGGGTAGCTTACTGACTAACAGTAGGAGTAGCAAGGGGGGATTTTGCGTCGATGGTTCCAATGCGATACGGGGGTGCAATGCTCCGCGCAGGTCTGCGGATGATTATTAAAGGGCGAGCCAGGCCCACCCCACAGGACTTTATGCTGCGCTGCGCTGTTCTGCTCTGTCAATCCAGCTTATTGTTGAGTCGGTGAAACCAGGACCGGTTGCTGCAATCGGAACTCCAACAAAGTCTCGCTTGGCACTTTGACTTGCTGGCCACGTGTGAATACCTGAACTCCCGCACCCGCCGCTGAACCAACACCAGCTCCAATCGCCGCGCCTGTGCCGCCGCCGGCAATGGCCCCGATAATCGCGCCAAGCGCTGCACCACCCCCTACTTTCTTCGCCGTGTCTGACCCGCGCCCCTTCCCTTTCAAGGTGTAATCGCTGCTGACGACCGGGTAGTCCCTACCATCGATTACCATGCGAGTGAGCTCAAGCTGCAGTTCCGAGCTGCCTGCCATATGGCCAGCCTCTTTGGCGACCGCGAGGCGCCCATAAATATCCGTGCCTTTGCGCGCCACCAAAGTATCGTTCACCACCAGATCCGTCTCCAGGCTCGCGTGGAAGACATCACCCACGTTGTTTTTCTTGGAGTCCACACCATCAATCATCCGCACCAGCAGGGATTGCCCAGCCGGAATCGTTATGTCACCGCTGGGGGCGGCGTTCGCCACGGAGTTTGGGCCAGGTGGAGCGGCCACTGGCGCAGGAGGTGCTGCATCCTGGGGTGTTACCGCTGGGGCCGGAGCCGCCGGGGGAGGATTGTTATCAGAGCGACCGGTAAATGTCAGCGCAACGATATCAATTGTGTGGAAAGTCTGGACTTCGCCATTCACCTCAAAGCGGATCACGGCTTGTGTTCCACCCAGGTATCGACCGGCTAGCACGCGCCCATCCTTGAATTCCAGCGTGTCCGCCGACGCGCCTCCCGCAATAATCAGGCCCAGGACTCCTGCAGCCAAAAAAGAATTCCATTTTTTCATCGTGCTCCCCCTCAGGCGGAAATTGAACTGACCTCCATGATCTCCGCACTTTTCTCTCATGCATCCAAATACCGTCCGATTCTACTGCATTGGATGGCGGTGATGCAGCGAAGGGTTGCGCCAGCTGCAGGAGGGCCTAACCGAGGACAATTAGTTGAATACGGTTCTGAAGATCATCGAGAGTAGTATTGCTATGTGAATTGCTGTGGGCGCCAGGTTCAAATGCACTCGTAAGCCAAAACTAAAGGGGCCCAAACGGATCGCGTCTGAGCCCCGATGGTTCGGACATGTTTTCGGGTGAGTTCGTTTGGCGCTGGTCGTCGGTAGCCTAGAGTTGGCGGCGGGCCTCATCGGCCTCTACCGCCAGTTCTCGAAGCACTGGGACGATCCCGGTGTCGTTTTTATTGGTCTTAGGATTTATGAAAAGACCGTCGGTAACAAATGAACTGACGGCAGCCTGCGCGCCGCCGAGCAGCGTTGACGTTGGGCGAATGATGGCCACCGGCCCGAACTTCGGGTCCAGGAAGTGGGTTGGCTCCGGCATGATCAAGTTGGATTGCAAGGTATCCCCATTCAGAGATTCAGGGCTCGTCTCTCCCTGAGCGCCACTCAAGGCCGTAAACGTCACCGTCGAATTGTTGATTTTGTCGAAGTCTGTCAGCGGAGTCGCATTGCCGGCTTTGTCCTGCCAGGTCTGAAAGTGCATCGTCTCGCTGGGGCCGATGCTTAGCAGGATTCGCAAGACTTCGAGATTGGTGACGTGCTGAGCAAGCGTCGGATACAGACTGCTTCCCCCTTGCTCGATGAACGCAAAGTGGAATCCCGCCGTGAAGGCGATCGCTTTGAGGTGGTCAGTAAACGTCGACTGTGTGGGGTCGTTCAGATTGATGACGCTCCCGCTTGTGTCGTCGTTGCTTCTCGGAATCGCGGTATGCTGGTGGACGTTTAAACTGGGAACCGCCTGAACAAATTTGGCCAGGGGATCAAAATCTGGATTGGTGATGCTGCGATATCTCGACCAGAAGCTGGTGTCTATCGTGAGTTGCGTCAGGTTGGTGAGCCGCCCAATCTGCTGTGCGCCATCGGCTGTGCTGCTCGGCAAAACCTTGAATTTGCTGAAGTCGGCGGAGCCCACACCCTTTGATTCCAGATAATTTCCTAGAAACCTCGCGTGGCTGATCTCATCGTCTGTATTGTCGTGGATGTACTGCGGCATGTCCCCGTCGAGGAGTTGCAGCGCCTGCGAATAAGTCGCGTTTCCGCCGGTAAGTCCGCTGAACTCGCTATCCTGGGTCCCGCCGAGTTCCGCATACTGTCTCCAAAGATCTTCTTCTACCTGTTCGAGGGCCTGCAAGAATCTCAGAATTGCAATATCGCCCTTGGTAATTGGTGCACGGTTGTCCTCCTCCTCCCGATCGAACGCAAACGTTTTGCGCGTCAGGAGCCCGGCACCCACAGTTGCCGCGCCTGCCACCGTTCCGTTCTTCAAGAATGAACGCCGAGTACTCGCCTTCGTGAACACATTCCCTTCTTTCTTCATTGGACTTCCTCCTTTTCGATTCGTCATTTGAGTCTTGGTACAACGCGCTGCGAAACAATGTCGAACGTGCGTCCATGGTGTAGCCTGGCTATTGCGGATTGGAGTTCGTCCTGCTGAACCGTTATTGCGTCGCAGTTCAGTCCACCACGCGGTGGAGGAAGAGGGGCCAGCGGGCCGAGCGCCAGCCCCTCTCTTTTACTGGACGGTGAGGCTGACTGAAGTTGAGTGGGAGAGACTGCCGGATGTCCCCGTGATCATGACCGTGGCTGTGCCCCGCTGCGTGCCGTTCCCTACACTGTTTGCGTTGTAGCCGCAGCCACCCGCTGCAAGTAGGAAACCTACAACGATAAGCAGAGCAAGGGTGCCCGTGAGGTAGTGGATCCGTCTCCTCCGGTCAAAAGGTAGACGGTTTCCCTCACCAGCAACTAACAAGCCCAAGAACCCCAGTGCGGGGATCGGAAGCAGAAACGCAAAAACGTTGCCGGTAGACTTCCTAGCCATCACCGCCGCCGGCATGTAAGGCGAAGAGGAAGTCATGATCGTCAGCGTCGAGGTGGCTGTTCCGCCACTAGCCGGCGAGACAGACGCCGGCGAGAAGCTACAGGTGGAGCCGTTCGGCTGCCCAGAGCAGGTAAGCATCACGGCGGAGTTGAAGCCGTTGAGCCCGCCTAGCGTCACGGTGAAGGAAGCGGGCTGCCCTGCAGCAATCGTCCTAGTCATTGGTGATGCGCTGATGTTGAAATCTGAGGTGGGAGCCGGCGCGGCATTCGCGGTGATGGCCGAGAAAAGTCCGTGTTGTTCGTTGGCCAGGCCCGCAGTGATGTACATCGTGTTGGAATTGCCGGAAGTCCCTCCGCCGCCGAAGACCATGTCCCACAGTGAGGCATTTGTGATGACCGTCCCGTTCTGATCCTTCATTTGGTCGATGAAAGCACCATTGGAGAAGTTGTAGGCGTTAATCGTGCCATCGCCGAAATTCCCGACCAGCAAATCTCCCGCTAATGAGCCGAAACCGGCTGGAGGGATAACCACCCCCCAGGGGGCGTTGAGATGAGCGTCGCTAGTGATTCGACGAAGCATGGTGCCGTCGGCGCTGAAGAGGTCCACAAAGCCCGCACCAGCGATATGCAGCGGATCGTGCATGGGCGTGTCCTGGAGTGCGTACGTGACCACCACCATGGATGTGTTGTTGACATTGAGTACATGTATGCCGAACGGTGCGTATCCGGGGGACCCCGAGCCCGCAGGAACTGCGGGCAGCGTTGGATCATTGAACGCTCCGGGCCCGAGAATCTGCGTTTGCTTAATGCCGCTGTCGTACACCTCGACCTTGCCGGACCTGAAATTGGTGGCCAGGAGAAAACTGCCGGTCGCATTGGTGATCAGCGCCAGGCCTTTGTACACCGCGCCGGTGGCGGCAGAGGGAACCGTGGAATTGTCCACCGCCAGAATTGTTGAGGTTCCGCCCGTCCATGCTGAGATCGTTCCGTCTTCGGTGTCGAAGATGAAAATCCCGGGCTGGCCGTTCACGCTAAAAGTCACGCCGTTAGCTGGCGTAACAATTCCTGTTGGCGTCGCCGGATTCGAACTTCCATTCGGCGGGGCGATTTTAAACGAGCCGCTCGACGCGCCAGTCTGGTCGTACAACGTTGTAAACCCGCTGTTGTTGTCGGAAATCCAGAAGGGACTGCCGGGGATAAAAGCGATTCCCCAAGGATTCACCAGTTTGGCGTCGGTGTTTGGCGCGATCCCCGCCGTATCGGAAGCAAGATTGGTTTGTTTGTAGCTGTTCGTTTGCGCATGAGCAGACGGGAGAGGCAAGGCGTTGACGAAAACCAGCCCCAGTAAGAAAGCACAGAACTTCTTCATAAATGGCGATTGCTCCTCTTTAAGTTAAGGCAGCCGTTGTGACGTATGCCTAAGTGTTCTGAGGGGTTAGATGGTGCAAACGGATGGGGAATAAATCATCAGGAGAACAAGTCTTTATCAACGCATGGCGCTTTCAACCGAAAAGACTTACGGAGAAACATCACGTCTAAACGGATCTAGTCGGTGGGGTGGCTCATGACTCCTGGCGGAAAGCCCTGCGGAGCGCGGAAATGAACCAGGTTGAAACCACAATGCACTTCGGCACCTTTGAAGTTGACCTGCAATCCCGGGAATTGCGAAAGAATGGCATGCGCATGCGGATGGAGGAAAAGCCCTTCCAGATTCTGGAAATGCTCCTTGATCATGCGGGCCAGGTTGTTACACGCAAGTTGCTGCGGGAACGGCTTTGGCCGGACACCCATGTTGGCTATGAGCACAGCCTAAACACCGCCATCAACAAACTTCGAGAATTGCTCGGAGATTCCGCGCAAAGTCCGCGCTTCGTGGAGACCCTGCCGAGGGTGGGCTACCGTTTCATCGCGCCAGTCACCAAGCCCGGCCGCGCCAGTTCGCGCGGCGGGAAAAAGATGCTCGTGGTTCTCCCTTTAGAGAATTTGAGCGGCATTCCCGAGCAGGAGTATTTCGCAGACGGACTCACCGAGGAAATGATTGCTCACCTTGGACAGCTGAATCCCAAGCGGCTAGGCGTCATTGCCCGCACGTCTTCCAACCAGTTCAAGGCCACGAAAAAATCCATCGCTCAGATCGCGGATGAATTGCAGGTAGACTACGTCCTCGAAGGCAGCGTGCGCCGGGAGGGCCGGCGCGTTCGAATCACAGCGCAGCTGATCGAGACGCAGGATCAGGCCCACCTGTGGTCAGCCACGTACGACCGCGATTTGCGGGATGTCCTTGGCATGCAGGCGGACGTGGCGCGGCAGGTCGGGAAAGCGCTTGCGTTCGAATTGCTCCCCGGCGAATCGGCGGATTCTCTCGCCTTCGATCCGAATGCTCACGAGTTCTATCTTCGCGGACGATTCTATTTTGGCCAGCGCTCCGTGGAAAGTCTGCAGAAAGCACTCGTTTCGTTTGAATCGGCGCTGCGCATTGAACCCAGATGCGCGCGTTCCTTGTCTGGCATCGCGGACTGCTCCAGCCTGCTATCCTGGTTTGGAGTTCTTTCGGCGAAAGAAGCAGGAGTTCGCGCGGGAGCGGCGGCCGCGCGCGCCATTGAGATCGATCCTTCTCTCAGCGAACCGCATGCTTCGATGGGTCTGGTCAAATTCTGGTACGAGTGGGATTGGCAGGCCGCCGAAGCAGCTTTTCTCCGCTCCATCGAGCTGAATCCCAGTTATGCTCCTGTCCGCCAATGGTATGCCTGCTACCAGACAGCCATGGGGCGTGTGCAGGAAGCGCACGCAGAGCTGAAACGCGCGCGCGAGCTCGACCCGCTCTCGTTGATGCTGAACATGAACGCCGCGGATCCATTTTTCTATGGGCGGGAATATGACCGCGCGATCCGGCACTTGCTCGCCCTCCTTGAGCAGGAGCCGCGATTTTCTCCCGCCCTTTTTAATCTGGGCCGCGCTTACGTTCAAATCGAGAGCTACCAGGAAGCGATTGCGGCGTTCGAACAGGCGATACAGTTCTCCGGTAGCCGCGAAGGCCTGTCGGCCCTTGCGCACGCCTATGCGCTCTCAGGCAGAACTTCCGAAGCGCGCGGGATTCTGGATCAGTTGAAGCAGAATCGCGACGGCTCTTACGTCGCCGCACCAATGATTGCGCGCGTCTATCTCGGTCTTGGGGAGATTGATCAGGCGCTCGAATGGCTTGGCAAAGGACTTGAGGAACGCTCCTACTGGACCGTTTTCTTGAAAACGGATCCCGTCTACGACCCCATTCGGCGGGTTCCGCGCTTCCAGGAATTTCTCAAGCGCGCAGGTTTCGCCGCCTTGCCCACATCGCTTGCTATGGCCGTTTAACGGACGTCAGCAGTGCCGCGTTGCTCCCTTGCGGATCGACGGACGGCTATTTCGCCGGCAAAGAACCGGGCACAACGTTATATCCATCCACCAGAAGAACAGCTGGTTTACCCTCAAGGACCGACGAAGCGTAAGTTCCGGTTACTCGCCGTTCCTCTCCTGGAAGAACTGAAAAATAGTTTTCACTCCAGAAAATGGGCACCACGTCATCGCCTCCCTCCCCACGCGTCAACCGCAAATGCGCCATAAACGCCACGCTACTGCTGGGATTTTTTACGGTCACTGTCACCGTGTTATCCCCCGCTGCGGTGTTTGTTATGGAGCTGGTAGTCAGCGTGACTTGTGGCAAGGAGTTCAGCCCGCTCAGATCCGCGAAATCTTTCTGCGGCGTGTAAACCGTATCTTTTTTCTTCGCCCAATCCAGCGTATCGAGCTTCGTCGAGAGCCAATAGAAATTGTCGCTCACCAGCTTCCCCGCGGAATCATGCAGCTGCAAGCGGAGAAAGTACGTCGTCGAAAGCCCATCTACCTTTGGCAAATCAAGCGCCTTGGCGCTGCTGTCCGGGCCGATATCCAGCGTCGCGTCCTGTGAAGCTTTTTCCTTGGCATCGATGTTGTAAATCTTCGCACTGACTTTCATCCCCTTGAACGATTCGTAGGTGCTGTTGACCACCCCGACAGTGTTGTCGTCGTAGGAGTACTGCACGTGAACCGGCTCGCAGGCTTTTTTCGTGCCGAAGTAGCCTCCCGCGGGCACCAGATAATAATCATAGAGATGCCAGATGAGCGACGGCCAAGAGTTGTTGAGCATCCACTGAATCACCCCCGTCGCCGTGTATTTGTTCCGCCCATATGCCTCGAACATGGCGCGCTGGCCGTCATAAGTCATGGCCTGCGCCTTGCGTTCATAGTCGTCGAGCGAAGTTGCGGCCCCATAGCGTCGCGTCAGACCTTCGGTGAAGACATTCACCGTAGTGAATCGCTCCTTCCCCGCGTGGAAATTCCAGTACTCATCAATCGGCCAAAGGTGATCTTTGGGAATGAATTTCTCCAGTGACTCTCGCGGCGGAATGGCCGGGCCAGGGCTGGTCTCCGTGTTGTAACCATATGCGCCGCCCGCTTTTGTATCGGACAGCCAGTAGACCGGCGGCACGTATTCATACGGCCCTGTCATTTTTACGCCAGAGATGCCGGTCACTTTAGTTTTATGTTCACTCGCTGAGGAGACTGAAGGATTTGGCCACTCCGTCTCCTTCAGAACGTCGAGGTACATCTGCTCCACGTCGGCAGGCGGAGGATTGTCGCTGCCATAGAGCCACACGAATACGCTGGCATGATTGCGTAGGCGTCGCGCCTGGTCCGTCATGGATGCTTTGGCAATGGCGTAGGTCTCCGGGGTCCAGCGCTTCCACTTTTCCCACGCATCGCAACAGGTCCACCCCGGCATCACCAGAATGCCGAGCTTGTCCGCCGTATCAAACAATTCATCGCGATCGATGCGACCTTCAAGGCGAATCGTGTTCATCCCCATGTCGCGCACATAAGCCAGGTCCGCCTGAAGTTTCTGGGACATCGGACGAAGGAACATGTCTGGGGCCCATGCCGCGCCTCGAATCAGAATCGGACGCCCATTGATCTTGAATAGGCGGTGGCCCTTGTCGGTGAGCTCCGAAGTTACCTCGCGAATGCCAAACGTCACCTCCGCCCGGTCCGATGCATTTGCCGCGCCATCCACTTCGAAATGGAAAGCAGCGGTGTACAAGTTCGGCGTTCCGATGGTGTACGGCAACCAGAGCCTCGGGCTGGCAAGCTTCAAGCCCGGAAACTGCGTTGCCTCGAAGCGTACTGTCTTCGTCTCGCCCGCCGCCAGTTCTACGGTTTGTTTCAAGGTCTGGCCATCTACTTCCGCCACCAGCACGCCTTTGACCGGCTTGTCCGCCTGATTGCGAGCGTCCGCGCGGAGTGTCAGCTCCGCGCTTTTGTAGTTTGAGTCGAGTTTGGACCTTGCGTAAGCATTCCGTATCGCCACCGCACCATTCGACGTCAGCGTGACTTCTTTCCAAATTCCCATGTCCTTGTCCGGAGGCGTGGGATTCCAATCCACCCAGGTAATCCCCAGATCATTTTTCTCCGGCGCAAAGATCTCCAGCGCCACCGCATTTGGTCCGTTCAAATTGAGCGCGGTGGTCACATCAAACTCAAAAGTCCGAAATGTCCCGGCGACTTCCCTGGCATCCGCGATTTTCTTGCCGTTCACCCACACGTTCGCGCGATAGTTGATGCCCGGAAAATGGAGCCAAAAATGATTGCCCACAACTGGCGGCCGCAGCGTGAATTCTGTCCGCCACCACCACGAGCACCGAAACGGGCTCCCCTCCGGCATATCCTGATTCGCAAAAAACGTCTTATCCGGGTGATCCATCCCCGGAAACTGCTTCAGATTCAGTCCAAACATCGGGTCAGGATAAGTCTTGTCGTCGACCAATGTGCCGACAACAGTATTCGGTACCGTCGTCTTGTGCCATCCAGTCACCGCGAACCCCGCCATCGAGACTTGCTCCCCCGCGGCCTTCGCGTCGCAAGACGATTGAATCTGCCAGCCCTCGTTCAGATTCAGCGTAGAATTCGGCGCGTTATCCGCGGCCCCGGCCCGGGCTGCAGGCGCGACAAAAGAGACCGCGGCAAGTATTGGCAGCACAAAAACGGACTTGAAACGAAGCATGTTCCCTCACCTGATGAATTGAACGACTCTCGCGAACCCAATCTTAAACCGATTCAATACGCTTCGTCTCTATTATTTCGTGGTGGAGTGTTGCGGGACGCCGGCGTGGAGGTGTTGGCGCAGTCGTTTGAATTGCGCCCGGAACAATCCCGATCTATACCGTGTGCTTGCCGCCTTGATTCGCTTGCTTGTTCGCCTTCCGTTGCGCCTTTTCTTGCGACTTCTGGTATTTCTTGATTGCTTTCTGCTGATTCTTGGCGGCCTTCTTGTACATCTTTTGCTGCTTCTTGGCGTCCTTCTGTGACTTGCGCGCACTTTGTTCCATATCAAGGCGCTGAGCTGTGGCCGGTGTCGACCACGCAAGACTCAGGGCTGCCAGCAGTGTGAAAACAACAATCCGTTTCATCTGCAAATACCCTTTGCCCTCAAAAACCACACCAGTTTATACCCATTCCGCTCCTCCGTAACACTGTGACTATGCGGCGCAAAGAAATCTTCGGGCACGCCCAGAAACGAACCCGCACGGGCTTTTCACCCATGCAATGCATGGGGCTGGGTTAGCACGCTGCGCGGTTCCTAGCGCTTGTCGTCGGCTGCCGGAACGCTCGCTTCTCTTCCGGCAACATCCTTCGGACATGGGCGGTTACCAATTCGATAAATTCTTGGAGAGAGCCAGAAGTTTGCATCAGTTCGATTTCCTTCTCGGCCAGTATGCGCCAGACATTTGTTGTAGTCGCAATAGTACGGCGGTCGTGGTACGGTAAATAAATCTTGATCTGCTGGTATGTTCTGGTAGGATAGATGTATGTTGAAGGCGACTTCAATTTACCTGGATGCGGCAGACATGAAGAAGTTAGAGCGCATCGCAAAGAAAGAAGGGTTGAAGGCGAGCTATCTTGTGCGGAAGGCAATTAAAGAGTTCTTGCGGCGCACGAAGTCGGTAAAGTAATGACCCAACCAAAGCCCGACAAACGATAATTACGCAGATGGCCCGATATGGATTCACGCCCGAGATGTGCCAGGACAAAATTACTTACCAGCTGCTCCACATCGCAGCCATGCTCGTCCAACATCGGCGGCATCAGGGTTCGCTGGAGCCGGATGAGATCGTACAGCTAGGCGAAATGGAGAAGTTTGTAGCAGAGTTACGACAGGTGAATTGAGAATGGTTGAGAAAGCCGAAATCGTCCACGACCGTGACCACGATATCGAGAATGATGTGGTGCTTCGTAAGATGATCGAACTCGGGACGCCACTCACTCTTGAAGACTATATTCGGATGGCGTTCATGGGCAATCCGCCAGAAGGCATCGAGGAGGACGGCGAATTTCTGGCGAGTGTGCCTGACGTAATTTTGGAGGGGCCGAAGCGAGTGCAATAAGGAAGTAAGCAGAGTTCCCTGCGACTCCGCGACTCGGAGAACAGGCGTATCCAAAACCCATGATTTCAGGAGATTTTGGTGTCGTATGATTCCGTGCGCGGAGCTAGGGGGCAGATCAACGGGAAGACACGGTCCCCCAATTTCACCGGTTGTTCTATATGGAGATTTTTCTGTAATCAAAAATCGGCAACGCGGAAATGAACAGCACAACCAAGAGAATCCAGCCTATGATCTGCGCTCGCGTTCCCAACAAGGCGAGACTACCCCTAAACAGAGCAGTCGCGACGATACAGAATAAGATAACTCCGGATACGACTCCAACTTCCCCGGACAGATGGGTTAGATTCATCCAGAAGCCTTGAAACATTAACGTCAAGATCATCCACGAAAAACTAATTTTCCCGCTCCATTTGTAAGTGAACTGCACCAGAAGGTTCAGAATAAAGAAAACCATTACCAAAGCAACGGTATACGTCCCCTTCGAGGCAGCCAATTTTCGCGACCAGTCGTCGGCAAGCATTTCAATCTCGCCCTGATGTGTAAAGGATTCAATAAAACTTGACCACGACTTACCTCCATCTTGATCCCTGATCAAGCCGAATGGCCCCGAATTCAACAGCTTTTCCACACGATTTGTGACACTCTCTACCGCAATGAGAGTGAAGGACCTGACACCAGATCAGTTCCTTTCTGTCCCTTGTCCTACCTGCGGTGTCGGTGCTCTACAACCCTGCGTGAATCACATGGGTGACGCACGTTCGGAATCGCATCTTGGCCGGAAACTGTGGGTAGTTGAGATTGTTAAATCGAAAAGGACTCAGCACCTCGAACGTCGGAGACCTGGGAAACAGTTGTAAGCGTAGCTAGCGACGTGCCATTTTCTGCGTCATGTTCAGCAACAGCTTGCGGTCATTCTCGCTAGCCTTACCCAACAGACGGCGAAGCTTGTTGAGAAAGCGTACATCTTTCCCGGCGCTGCCCCACGCGATGCCGTCCAACGACTTGCGCTTGAGGAGATTCGGCAATACGGGCGGCTCATCGCCATCGTAGAAAAGTTGATAGATCGGAACTTCAAGAGCGCGTGCAAACTTCTCTATGGTTTCAATTGCGGGAACGGTGTGCCCGTTTTCAACGCGGGAAATGTAACAACGAAATAAGCCAGTGCGCTTTTCCATGTCACCTTGGGAGAGTTGCTTTGCCTCGCGCATCTCGCGCAGGCGGTCGCCTATAATCATGCGGGGATTGTTTCACTGAGGAGTGGGAAAGGCAAGCACGGTGCCTCTTGCGTACCTTTGTCTCCACGCGGACACCATCCGCCGTTTTTTTGTACAGGCGACGGAATCAGAACTTTACGGCACAACAATAATTAGGCTTTGCAATTGCGTGTATCTCCGCCTTGCGGTGTCCAAGCGACACGACCGATCTCGTCATAGAAGGATTCTGTCAGGTTCGCACCGTCAAGCTTCAAGAAAACAAAGCCGTTGTAGACACGGAGAGGATTCTCTGGGTCCTTCGCATTACATTGTTCGAACCACTCCACATTCGGATTTTGTTGCAGGTTTGAGGCAAGTCCCCAAGGTAGCGCGGAATGACCGACACAGCGGCAGAGCAATCCATTTTGATCTTTGAGTGGCTTATAAGCGAAACCGGCGTGTACATGTCCCCAGTACCAGTAGACGGGTGGGGTTAGACCCTGAAATGCGCTCATCACTTCAGCGAAAAGTTTCACGGGTCCTGACGACTGCTCGTCAGTTTCAGGAAGACCGTTGTGATGGGTCAATAAAATCAGTTTCTTCTTTTCATTTTCTCCTTTTTGAGCAAGATCGCGCAAAAATGGAAGTTGCGCATTGTCACCGAGTGAACCATTCATGTAAGCGTGTAGCGCACCTGCGTTGTAAGCCGAATCGAGTCCAACGATGATCCAACTGGAATTCTCTAAAGCAAAAAAGCTGAACGGAGATTGATATTTATTGAAAACCGGACCGCCCACCACATCATTGAAATAAGGCCCTCCACCTGGGTACATTTCGTGATTAGAGTTAAGGGCGAAACAGCCAGATGAACCCCTTGGCCAATAATTCAGTAGCTTGCTACTTTCTTCTCCTGACGTTCCAGCGTAGTAGACGTCACCCAGGTGAATGGTGAACTGCGGGTTTAAGCTGGGAATGAATTTTGAAATCTTTGTGCTCGGAGAATCGCTAGCGCCAAAATTGCCAGTTCCAAAGTCGCCCACCAAAGCAATCGTCACCTGGTCAGGAATCTGCACGGGCGTCGGGGTGCCCGGAGCAAAAGGATGTTTGTGGAGTAGATTCTCAAGCCACACTGTGCCCGCCACCAACTCCCACAACGGATCAAAAAATTGGTATCTCCCCGTTCCCAGAATCTCGCCTCCTGGGCCTACCTTAACCTCAATTGCCTCGGCAGGAGCGGGGTGATCAAGGCGCTGCACATGGCCGTCCCAGTCGTTGGTTAAATAGCTCTTCATCCTCAGAATTGGATGGAATCTATGTTCCGGGGTAGCCCCTGTCTGAAGATAATCAGTGAATTGCTGATGAGCATCATCGACCAGGGGTTTAAGAGCTGCCTGCTTGTCATCAGGGAGGTTCGCCCATGCGGTCTGCATTCGGGCGATAAGCGCGTCTCGTTGCGCGTCGGTCAAGGGGTGATTGTTACTTAAGTCCTGACCATTCGCCATGTTCTCAGCCTTCTACTGGAAATCGTCTTCGGAGTTACAGCATGCGCCCAGCCACCCCGCTATTGTCAAATGCTAGCCCGTATCTGTAACTTATACCCTCCTGGCGCTCCCGGCTCCCTAACAACGGCCAATTCCTAGTTGGACTCTTTGCGAACGAAAGGATTTTATGCGAAGAAAAATCTCGGAACGTGGAAGCGTTCTCTTGCTCGAAATGCTTATAGTCATTTCCATTCTAGGCGTACTGCTTGCCTTCTCCGCACCTTCGTTTATGCGGCTGCGGATGTCGCAGCAAGCTAGTCAAGCACTCGCTACCGTCCGCGCAATCCAGAATGCAGAAACGTTTTATCTCCAGATTTATCACAATGGCTATGTAGACCCAGGAGTGCTTGCTGGAACCGGAATTGCCGTACCCGCAACGGGCGATGCGCCTTTACTTCTCGGGGGAGCACAGGCGCAAATTCAAACTAATGGCTACATCTTTCAATTCACACCCGGCCCGGCTCCGGCAGTTCTAGGGGCAGGCTGCACCACTCCCGGCTCAACAACTTTCTCGCTGACAGCGAATCCGGCAAGCGGACAAGGGCGGAGTTTCTTCGTAAATGAGTTTGGCATCATTCATTACTCCGACAGCGGTCCCGCAAATAGCGCAAGCCCGGCGTGGTTTTGGTGGCAGGCAGAATCGGGTTGTGCGCTCGGCAAAGCAATCTGGAGGCAGCAAATGACTATCAAAAATTTGCAAGCCAAGTTGGCCAACAGAACTGGCAGCGCAATGGACGCGCCGAGCAACCTCGTTCAGGGACAAGTTCTATCAAGCGAAAACGCGAGGATAAATTAGTGAAGTCTTTCAAAGTGCCGAACTGTTGCTCTTGTTTGGGAATCTCTGGGACACGCCAAAAGGCTCGTACTGGCTCCCCTGCCGCGTTCATAAGCTATCCAGCAGTCTTCTTGGCCTGCGCCTTAATCTTTTTCCAGCGAAGTTTGGCAGCGCGGCTCATTTTGGCTCTTGCAGCGGCGGAATGTTTACCAACCCTGCGAACCTCTTTCTCCACCTTACCGCCTAATGCCGAGGCTGCGGCCCGAACGTTGCTCAACTGATGCCGCAACTTAGCCAGATGCTTTTCCAACTTCTTTTCCTCGCGTCGAAGCGCAGCTTTGATATTCTTCAATGTAGTTTCTCCCAGACGGAGAATCTACCACATCACGATCTTGGCGGAACAGGCTTCTTCTTTCCGTCCGAGGCTTCCGGCCTCTGAGAACTTACGAATGCACAGTACAGCCAGCAAGCATAGAGAAACAAACATTCCCACTGAGCGATCTTAAATGCAAAGATGGCGACGGGCATAACGTCTATCTGTATGTAAACAAAAAGGAATAGACCTGTGGAGATGGGTGTATGAGACGGCTAGCTGCTGTCACTTGCCTTGTCACGTTTGTGTTTGTTCCTCGTCCCTGCGCAGCGCAACAACAGAAGGACCCGGAGTCGCACCCCACGTTCCAATCAAAACCGAAGCCTGCTCCAGCGAAGCAGGAAGCTGCGAAGAAACCTCCAACATTAGGCTTCAACCACATCAAAGGCGTTCCGCCAATTTTGGATTCGGATGCCTTGGCCGAAGAAGAAAGGTTGGAGAAGGAACTTCCTGGCAATCAGTTCATCCACGATACACGTGCGATGCACGAGGCCGCTTTGATGAATGAGTTCCTGGAGGGTTTCAAAAACTCGAAGGAATGCAACGGCATCACGTTCTACCTGAAAACTGGCAAGAAACCTGACTTCACCGTTCAAATCACGGTGTTCAAGAACAACCGCACAGTTGGCGAGCAGGCGTGGACTTGGATTCTCGGCTATCCAGGCGACCAAAGCCCCGCTGACAAACCAGGGCACGGCATAGGAGGGATGGGAATTCAATCAACCGTCAAACTCACTGCCAGAGACGTTTGTATGAGCATTTGGGACGACGTAGACCCGAATCACTTCAAGAAACCAGGCGGAAAAATCGAATAGAGTCTCTGTTGGGTTCGTAGAAGAAACACAATATAGGCAGCTTTCCAAAAAGTGTCCGCAACTGTGGCTGCGAGTAATGCTCGCTCTCGGCTATAGCTTCGGATTCCGCAAGTCTGAAGAACTTGCGATTGCGGCAAGTTGATTTGCTCAGTCGTACCCTCACCCTCGACCCGGGCACAACCAAGAACAGTGATGGCCGCATAGTTAAACTGACTTCGGAAACTTTTGAACTATTGAAGGAGTGCATGTTGTCCAGCTTGCTCCAAGCTGCGCGGAAGTCTCTCACAGGCTTACCATAGGGCCTGCTAACAACGAAATCCTCCGCCGTCGGAGTGCCCGAAGTGGTAGCAATGCGAATCTCGGGTCACCGGACGCGCAGCATCTTCGACAGATACAATATTGTTAATGAATCGGACCTCGCGGATGCCGCTAAGCGCATTGAACAGGGCTCCGCTAGTGAGTTTGGGCATACTTTGGGCATACCTGACCAAGTTGAGCAAACTGAGAGCGGTCAACCAAACTGAGAACATCTTTATTATCAGCGGAAAAATGGTCCCGGAGGAGGGGGTCGAACCCACACGGTACTAAGTACCACTGGATTTTGAGTCCAGCGCGTCTGCCAGTTCCGCCACTCCGGGCTTGTTGCCTAACTCACTGAATGCTAACAGGTTCCGCTTGCTCTGTCTCTTGCGCGTTCGCGGCTACTTTAGCTTGTCTATAGCTTAACTCGATTTTTCTTGCCGCGTCCGCAAGGTCGCGCTCGCTTGTGATGTTGTAGCGGTCAAAGACGTTGCGCGTTTTGTGGCCGGAAACCTTCATGCAAACCACTTCGGGGATTCCAGCGCGTACCATGTTACGGACGGCGCTCCGGCGCAGATCGTGGAAGAGCAAGCCAGAAACGCCAGCGGCCAGCGTGATCTTGTCCCACGTCCCGCGAAAATCCGCTACTGCCTTAGTTCCCTTCCCGCGAGTAAAAACGGCATCCTCCGCGCTCTTGCCAGCGATGCAGGCCGTGAGCAGGTTCTTGGCGTCCCCAGTCAAGGAAACCTTGCGAGCTTCCCCGTTCTTGCTGTCCCGCAATTGGACTGTGCCAGCTAGCAGATTCACGTCCGAGACTTTGAGAGACAATAGCTCGCTTTTCCTGAAACCGAAACTATAGGACAGGCAGAGCATTGTACGCATGAACAAGTCCCCGCAATTCGCGGCCAGGGCGTCGTACTGCTTTCGCTCGATAAAGCCCTGCCGGGGTTTCGACTCCGCGAGTCTGTGGAAGCGGAGCGGACGCGCAACCTTCCGGGGTTGCGACTCATAGCCAAGCATGAAAGCTCTTTGGAGTAAAGACAGTTCCCGATTGATTGACCCGTTGGCGGCTTTCTCCGCGCGTCGAGCTTCGATGTAGCGGGAGAGCGTGTCCGTGCCGACAGCTTTTGCTTGCATCCCGCCAAAGAACGGCTTTAGGTGTTTGTTCCAATTTAGTTCCGCCCACCAATGAGACTTTCCGTTGATTCGGTAATCCGTGAGCAGAACATCGTACAGAGCCTCAACGCTCACCTTACCGTTGTCCACCGCTTCGCCGGACGCGTGCTTTAAAATCTCTGCCTTGAGTTTGTCCAGAGCATCGCGGCGCGATTCGGTTTCCGCGCTCTTCTGAATCACGCGGCCATTCGCTGAAAACTTGTACCAGTAATTCCGAGAGTTTTGCGGCTGATAGATCGTCCCTTGACCGCGCTTCCCTCTTGCCTTTTTCTCTGTAGTTTCCATCGGGTTACCTCCGTTGGATTTTTTGCCGTACATATTCGGAAACGGAAACCCCGGCTTTTTCAGCAGCGGCGCAAAGGCTCTTGTACTCTTCCTTTGTCATACGCAAGCGGATAACTGTCTCCCGCCTGTCCGATGCTGCCTTTGTCGGCCTGCCGCGTTTCTTCATGGCTTTATCGTAGGACAATAAATCTCGAATGTCAACCCTTGTGTTGCTCGACAAACTTTTCCACGTCCCGCAAGTCAAACCGCATCGGCCCGCCCTTTGTCAGACGGATACACGGCAACTCCCCGGCGCTCACCTTGCGACGAACGGTTATTTTGCTCACAGCCAAGAGCTTCGCTACATCGGAAATACTGAGTAGGGGTGTCACTGTAAATATCCTTTTTCGCGCAATTCTTTCTTCTGCTCTTCGATTGATTTGAACCCGCGACGGACATAGTTGATTTTCTTTGGCACTTCCGGCTTGGGTGGCTCTTGCTGTATCTCGCCGCTTGCTAGCGCCCGTTCAAAAAGTATCTTCCGCTCGATACGCTCTTTCTCTAGTTCGGGACTCCAGTCGAGCGCACGTGCTCCAAGAAATTCACTTCGGTCTTCCGGTGCGCGGTATCCCGCTGCGGCCTTGCGGATATGGCCTGGCCAGGGAAAACGTTCCGCCATGCGCGTAGCTTCCGCGCAACCGTATTCGAGTGCTTCCGTGCCGAGGTCAATTAGCGCCTCGACGTAGACGGCCAATTGCGGTTTGCTCGCCTGATTCGAGCCGGGGAGTAGGCTCCACTTCTCGAAGTACTTCGCTAGCACGTCGGCGCACCTCGCCAAGTGCTTCCGCCGATTTTCGCTGTCTCCGTTCCTCGAATGATTCTTGTTTTCCATTACTGCTTCCCCCTTCTAAGATCGGGCCCGATGAAAACGAATCGAATTGAGAGATGAAGTACGCGAGGCTCCCGCCTTTTTTGAGGGTGAACGCCTCCGTGGAGTCGAAGAAATTCAGGACGTGAGCCTGCCAAATCTCTAGCGTGACGTGTGCCGCCCGGCGCAAGAATGCGGCCAGGGCAGACCCATCCTTCCCAAAGCAATCCCAGGTAGGGGGATGTCCGCGCTTTGCCTCGAAAGAGGTTTTTGCAAACTCTAGGAACGGACCATAGCGGGCGTCAGCCTCTTTCTTTTTCTCCTGTCTCTCTTCTTTCTTCTCACTTCTTCTCTGAGAGGCATGCACTTCGCCATGCACTTCGCCATGCACTTCGCAGGAAATGTACCGAAGGTCTAAGCAACCGTCTTGTTTTGTGGAAGATAATGCGTCCAGAACTTCGCCATTGCGTTCTCCCTGAGTGACGGGGAATTTATGAATCAGAATCGGGTAGCAACGGCGCATCCCTTGACTTACAAAACGGCGGATATACCCGCCGTGTTCCATGCGTTCGAGTAAGTCTCTGGCTGTACGGGGATGGAATCCTAGCTCTGTGACAAGCGCACCAGCGGAGCCTTTCCAGACCCCCGTGCGGGTGTCGGCCTGTGAGCAGATGTAGACGAATGCCAGAGCCTCAAAGGGAGACATTCGGCCATCCCGCAAGTGTTCCCACAGGCCGCGACGAATCGGGACGAATCCGTTCTCTTTGCTCACGGGCGCTCCGGGGGCGGCGTCAAACGGAAGCAATCGTCTTGCGCCATGCGTTTCTCTGAGAACGGGCGGGATTGCCAGCCGGGGCGGAATTGACGCTCAAACTGCTTTGCCCTATCGTGGCGCGATTCGGCAGGCTCGCTCGCATCCTTGCGCCGGATGCGGTAGCTACCGTGGCAGACGCCGTTCGCCCATTCCGTCTTGTTCTCTATTTCTTCGGAATCGCCAGCGGCTTTCAGTTTTTTGCGAATCGAGGAAATCCGCGCACAATACTGGAGCGCGAGATCGGAAAACTTATAGGCTGGAATCCACTCGCCATACTTGGAGCGGAGCAGAGCTTCGATTTTGTGCGTTTGCGTTAAAAATCGCCCATTAGCGGAATTTATGTTAGAGTGTCGTTGCATAATCAATCCCCGAATCTAGGCCCGGTCCACGTCCCCAACGTTCCGGGCCTTCTAATTTTTATGCGCCCGCGTGTTTCCTTGCCCTGGGGCGCGGATCGTCAACAACCAACCGCTGCAACTCGCTCTCGCGGATCACGCGGCGAGCTCCAACTTTTGCTCCGCGCAACTTCCCGGTTTTGAGCCAATAGCGAAGAGTCCAATGCGATACGGCTAATGCTTTTGCGGCCTGGTCTACCGAAAACAGGTTTTCCATCAAATCTCCTCCTCTTTCGGGTTTCGCTTTTTGTTTGACTGCGACTCCCAGCGCTGCTAGCATTTGGCTAGCGCACACTCAGAATCGTGAACGAGCTGTGTGGAGGCATCAATGGAGGAGCGTGGGAAAAACGGGAAAAGCGGGAACAGTATGAGACGTGTCCTCCCCACTCTCCCCGCTGGCGTGCAGCGCTTTACATTTATGAATGATGAAGGAATCGGGGTCTTAGCCGAAGGAAGCAACCACACGGCTACCGTGATCCGCCACGACGGGCTCGCTTTGGAGATGGAGATATTTCAAGCTGCAACCTATTGCCAAAAAGTGAATGCAAACGGTGTAGTGAAAGCTGGTGTGCCGAATCTCCGGCAGAAATTCCCCGTGATCGACCACTATTTTGATGATGACAGGATTTTACGCATCGCAATCAGTGAGCCCGGAACGGTCAAACCTCGGCAGGAAGCAGTCGAAGCCATAGTGCAAAGGACTCACGTTCCAAAGCAGACCGTCGAGAAATACATGAGAGACAAACGCATTAAGTAAGGCTGTTTGCCCCTTTCCCCGGTTTTCCCGCTTTTCCCTTCATATCCAAGTGCACCCGCTGGATGCTCTTAGTACCTTCTAGGAGTGCAAGCACAAAAGACAATTCAGTCCGGGACATTGCGCGATAGGCGGCGCGGAGGCGCGGAGCGTGCGCGGAGTCTTTCGCCGGAACGCCGCTCCGAAATTGCATCCTGGGCGCTTGCCCAAAGCCGTAAACGACTGGACTAATTGAACATGAGCGAACACAGATGGCAGAAGGGCGAGAGCGGAAACCCGAAAGGGCGGCCGAGGGGACTTTTCAACTGGCAGCGGGCGATTGTACAGAAAGCCGACGAACTCCATCCCAGCGATTCTAAGGGCAGATCGTGGGGGCAGCGCGTCGTTGACAATCTTTTCCGCATGGCGGCGGATGGCCGTCCCTCGAGCAGGCAGCTCAAGGCTATCGAGGAACTGCTTAACCGTGGACTTGGAAAACCTGTGCAGGCTATTGCGGTTGCGGACTTGCGGCCAGAAGCGAAAACGCAGCTCATTGAAAACCTCTTGGCAGTTCTGAAGGCGGAAAGGGAAGATGGTGACCTCCCTGTGCAGTAGATTGAGCGAAGTTGCTCTTGAGAAATTAGAGGAGCTTAACGAAGAGCAGATCCTTGCGCTCACGGAAGCGGCATTGCAGGAACGGGACGCGAGGATTGACGCACTGTGCGAGCAGGCAAAAGCCTCTTTTGAGTGTGGGCCGCTTCTTTGGCTTACCCGTTACACGAAAACAGAAAACCCGCAGTATGAGCAGCAATGCTTACCATTCCTAGCCGGATTTCCCCGCCACAGCTACTTTGTTCCGCTATTCGAGGCATTCCTGGCGCGTCGCCGGAAACTGTTCGTCTGCAAATCCCGCACGATGATGACTAGCTGGGCGGCGGCCGGCTTGGCAACATGGGCAGCCCAGTGGAAGCGGGAAGAAACCGTTATCCAAACCATAAACGAGGATAAGGCGTTGCATTTGATCGAATACGCCAGCCAACTGCTGAGATACCAAGAGCCAGGACTTTCGCGCCTGCATCCCATTAAGAAACAAAACATTTTCTCTATCGTGTGGGAGGACGGGGGAGCCGTCGAAGCGATAGCTGGCGGGGCAGATGCCATTCGTTCTTTCCACCCTTCCCTTTTTATCCAAGACGAAGCGGCGCACATAGCAGAAGGTGAGGAAAGCCTAAATGCCGTCATACCGTCGATGGCACGCATTATTTCTATCTCAACGGCTAGGGCCGGGTGGTTTGCGGATATGTGTGCTCCAGAGGAAGAATGTTTCTCTTTGCAATAATGGAAAATGAAGGGGATGAAATCTTCCGCCAACTCGGTAACAGACTCAGCATGAAACTAAAGTTTCCCCATTGACTCCGTAATCTTTCAGGAGCTGCTTAATTCGTGCCTGGCGTGGCGAATCGCGAGAACAATGAGGAACAGCATCGCCGCTTTTGCTAGAATTCGCTGCGCATGAAGCGCATCCCGGAACTCGACGGCATTCGCGGCGTGGCGATCGCCATGGTCTTGGTGTGGCACTACTTCGCCAGTCCCATGGAATTTCCCATGCGATCCGCTATGGCGTACCTGCAAGCCGCGTGTCGCCTCACGTGGAGCGGCGTAGATTTGTTCTTCGTGCTTTCTGGATTTCTGATTGGTGGAATCCTACTGGACTCGCGCGACGCGCCCAATTATTTCCGCACCTTCTACGTTAGACGGTTCTTTCGCATCGTGCCGATCTATGCGGCCACTCTGATACTGACTCATCCCCTGATGGGATGGATCGGCATGCACCAAGTTGGCCGCTGGTGGGTGTACCCCTTGTTTTTGCAGAATTTCTCGATGGCCGCGAAAAATGATCTCGGTCTGTGGGCGGTTACCTGGTCGCTGGCCGTGGAGGAACAGTTTTACCTTACACTGCCCGCCGTCGTTCGTTATGTGCGCAAGGCGTTGCCCTGGGTCATCGGGGCGGGAATCGTCGCCGCGCCCATTATCCGCGTTGTGCTGTTTTACATTTTTCCCAGCAAGATTATTGCTCCTATCGTCCTGATGCCGTGCCGCGCTGATGCGCTCCTGTTTGGAGTCGCAGCCGCGATGTGGATGCGCAATGAACGCACCGCCGACTTGTTGCGACGACACGGAATCTATCTGTGGGGCGCTGGCGCCGTTCTTCTCGCCGGCGCCGGAGTAATAACGCTCCATCCGGGATGGACTTACGGAATAGAGATGATCGGCTTCACCTGGCTGGCGCTCCTGTACATGGTGGTATTGTTGCTCGCGGTTACGCAGCCACAGAGCTGGCTGGGCACAGTTCTGCGATTTGCGCCGCTGCGCCGCCTGGGAATGATCGCCTATGGAGTCTATCTGCTGCATCAACTATTCTTTGTGGCCCTAAGAAACTCCCTGCACTCTTGGCCCCTTGCTGGCATCGTCGTCCCTGCCCTGGGTGCTACCTTCTCGCTCGCCGTCCTTTCGTGGCGCTATTTTGAAAAGCCGTTGATCGATTACGCTCACCGCTCCAACCGCAGCACCTTCCATCAGTAGAAACCGTTTGTGGTGCTTGGCCTCAGCCGCAGTGAATCCGACGCCACAACCAGAGCACGCAGTTCTTTCACACTCAGAGTCGTTGCTCGCTCCGAAAAAGGGACGCCAGCAAGCAAAAACACGGGTTAGCCAGTAAGTCTATATGGGTGATTTTGTTACATCGACTAGACGCACTGGACTATGTATCTTACGCGCGGCTGCAACGATCTGATATTGCAAGGCTTACTGACGGAATAGCTTAACTGTAGCTTAGGAGAGAAGGTTTGAGATGGGGCTTACTTTTTCAGGCGTTCAACCCCCCAACCCCGGCACCTATCGCGTCCCTACGCTGGCCCGTATTGCGGGAATGGGCATTCCAGGAGTGTTCGCCTTGTGTTCGCTGCTACTTCCTGGCGCGGGCCACTACGCCAGTGCAGAGTTTAGGTGGAATCCGTTGAAAAGCGGCCGGGCAGTAAGCCAATGCCGCTTCAAATCGCCAACTGCGCGGGCGTCGCTATAGTAACTCGGAACCGAGTCGTGAAATGCTCCCGGCCGTCAATTGTGAGTCTGAAGGTAAATGTTCCTGGCTTGCCGAACACAAGACCGATTAGTCCAACTGCAAAGATGCTCAGGCCCTCCACCTGGTCAGGCAGTTCAAGATTCATTTGGACTGCACCGGTCACCCCAACTTCTCTATCGTCAAGGATCTGCACACTCGCGCTATGAACGGCTGGGCCCCGAGCGCTTTCACCGACAAGAAAAAACATCAAGCGGTCAACTGGCTTAGTAACATCGGCAACACCAATCTCAACGTCTGGAGTTATTCCATAAAAGCCAAGGATAGTTGTCTTATTCCCACGTTCCCGACGCGCGTCCTCGCAAACAAGGCAATATTTGATTTTTGGAACACTCATTGGCAAATATCAATGGAAACCCATGCCGACTGAGCGAGGCTCTGATTAGCTCTCTCGCAGCGAATCTCATTAACGTGCCAACGAACGGCAGGTCTAACAAGAGGGGCAATGGCAATGACAATGTAGCAAGCGCACACCGCCAACGGAGGCCCAAAAAATACCTGGTCGGTCACCATGTTGACCGCCACATCATCGGGAACGAAGAGAATTACGGGCTGCGCGGGAGACAATCGGGCTTCAAAATAGCGCCACGTACGAAACGCAGGGACAGATGCAATCGCCAAGATAAACAGCGCCGCTAAAATCGAATCGTGACGCGAAAGCACGAGCAGTGCGTAGATCAAGCCCGCTGGAGCAAACCAAGCTCCAGAGACCAAGTAAAGAATCATTAACCGCTTTGTCTTAGACCACCACAAGATGTGTATCCTTTCCTTCTCTCAGCCAAGAGCCCGCCGTCTTGAGCGCCTGCGCTCCCAATAGCAGGAATATGCCAAGCAGCAAGAACTTGTCCATAATCTCCAGTATAGTTCGGAACCAGCCCTCCGGGAACACCGTCTTAATAATGAAGTATAGGATCGTAAAACCAAGAACCCACGGAACCACGCCTGTTACATGTTGCGAGGCTGTGACCCACGCTTCAACGTTTACCCATCGCCGCCATTCCATAGTTGGACTTGTATGCTAGACCTGTTGGAATCTGCGGTCAATTGCGCCCGACTATCTTTGATCTGCTTTTGAGAGCGGCATGCACGGAACGGGTGTAGAATCCCCTCTCCTGCCTCTACCGCCCTTTCCTCGGGCCAGCGGTCGTCTACCTTCTCAACGATCCGGACGGGTCGTCGGCCCAGATTTGTATCTCAATGGCCTCAGCTGCATGAATCTTTCGATCTCCGTGTGGTTCGGAGCGCAGGCCACCTGAGAGCAGCACACATTGCTTCCCAGTTGCGACCCCGCACGTAGGACATGGCACGGAGATGGACTGTTCTGACGTCAGGTCTTTCAGTCTCATCGGGATCTGCCCGCTCTCCCCGCTGTTATCTTCAGGGCGAGATGTTTCCACACCCATACCCGAAACCCAGTAGAACCGGAGATGAATTGGTGGAGTTGAGTTGACCTATGCCAGAAACCGTCATTTTCAGCCCCTCCGAACAGCCGCCTGATACCGGAACAGGTCTACTTTCGTCCCTTTTCCGAAACGCTGAATCCTGTCATCCGAAAGCAATGCCCCTAGCGCTTTCTGGCCTGTAGTGCGCGAGGGAATCTTGCAGGCCGCGAGAAGCAAGATAGGGGCATGCCGCGTGTTAGAATCCCCTCTCCTGCCTCTACCGCATTTCAATCCTAAACTGCGGGGACTCCAATGACCGAAGAGCGGAAACACGCTATTTTGCTAGCGACTGTGATCTTAACGGCGAGAAAACTACAGCCACTCCTCGAAGAAGAGGACAAGGCAGGCAAGCCAAACATGGCGAAGGAGTTTTGGGCCAAAGTCGCTGTCAGCAGGGCGATTGAACGCGCAGCGCATATTCTGGATTTGATTGACGAAAAGTGGCCCGCGCTAGAGAGCAGTCAGCCTTCACCCATTCAACCCTCGAAGCCTTTTCATCAATTCCTCCAGACGTAGGCGGTCTTCATTGCGCACTGCCGTGAATCTTAGTCCTAATCCACGTCCGGGCTCTGCATGTCGTACAACAGCCTCGGCTCTGATCTGACCTTCTTGAACAAGAAAATCAAGCTCGGCCGACATTCCGGCAACGGGGGGCGTGTCTGTTTCGATGAACAGACCTCCCATGCTTAGATTCCGCACTGGGGCTAGATGCTCATGCCCGGCAGAGCGCCAATACACATAGACACCCCCGCGTGCCTCGACTCGCGAGTGAAGCCTTCTCGAAGGGGAAGTTTGTCGTTCCAAAATGTGTTCAACGAGGCTGGCTTGGTCAAAGTCTGTATCCGCAGCGTGGTTCTCAGGGAGAGCAGAAGAGATGCCTCGCGCCCTTCGATTTCTCGAAGGAAAGCATTTCCCTGCTCTCCCCCACAAGGCCTGAACATTAGTGATAGAAAGAGGTTGCTGTCTGCCGGGTATCCAACACTGAGATCTTGTAGGGATTGCCGAAACACCTGCTGGAACTCTGTCGGTTTCTTAAACCAGAAGTGTTTTCAAGGGGACGCCAAACACTGAAGATCCTTGCGCTTCTTCTTTTTCGCCCGCTTCTCGTTTGCTTCCTTGAGCGCCTTGATCTGTGACGGTGCCTTGTGGCCGTTACTTCTTTAGCTTATCTATAACCTCTCCGTGAGCAAAAATGAGCAACCGTGAGAAAGCCTACGCCTTTTTTGTCCTACGCGAAAGATAACCCTTGTTTTTCGTTGAGCAGCGGTGAGTAAGTGCGAGAAAGCGAGGGGCGGTAGTTTTTGAGTCCAGCGCGTCTGCCAGTTCCGCCACTCCGGGACAGCAATTCAAAATAGCACGCCCGCGCCGCGCGCTCAAGATATCAACAGGCCACCGGCTGGACTTGGTTGCACCCAAGCGTTACCCTGTAGGGCCCGTTCGACAGGGGTCTCTGCCCACGAGACGTTCGAACGGTTTCTGAGGACGTAGATGGCTACTGTCACTCCCCTTACCTCCGGGGCTCGAGCCGAGCACCGTGGTCTGCCGTTTTGGATGGACCGCGTCCTGGTGGAGCTGAAAAATGTCCGTTCGTCCCCTGACGCTGATGCGGTCCACGATCTCCGTGTCGCAATTCGGCGCTGCCGCTCCGTGGCCGCCGTGATGGAAGAGGTGGACCCCGATCCCGCCTGGCTGGCCATGCGCAAACTCGCGCGCAAACTCTTTCGCAGCCTCGGAGCCCTTCGCGACGCGCAAGTGATGAACGAGTGGGTGAAAAAGCTCGCTCCTGAAACCGACGCCGTTCGAAGTCATTTGCAATCCGCATTCGAATCCAGCGAACCTGCCTTGCGTGCCGCCGCCATCCACGTCGCGGGCAAGTTCGATGAAAAACCTTGGACTCGCCTCGCGCGAACACTTCGCCAGCGCGCGCGCCTCGTCCCCGTCGGCAGTCTTGCCGCCGAATGTCTGGCGCTCGAACGATTCGAACGCGCCCGGGATCTCCATACCAGGGCGCTGCGCACGGAAAAGCCCAGGCCCTGGCACGCACTCCGCATTGGCGTAAAGCGCTTCCGTTACACCGTCGAATCCCTCCTCCCCGAGCATTACGCGGCCTGGAGCGAAAACCTCAAGCGCGTCCAGGACCTTCTCGGCGATATTCATGACCTTGATATCTTGTCCGCCAGCGTAAGGGAATCCGATTCCGTCGAAACGGAAGACTCGCGGAAAGCCTGGGAAGAAACCATTGGACGCGAACACCACGAGCGCATTGAAATCTATCGCCAGCTCACTTTGGGCAAAACCAGTCTATGGCACGAATGGCGATCCGGTCTGCCGACGAACGGCCGCGTCGAAGCAGCCGCTATGGCCCGTCTGCGCGCGACCGCTCGCGCCGTCGATCCACGCCCACGCCGCACCTCGCAGGTCTCCCGCATTGCCGTCGCGCTCTTTGACACCTTCCGGCGGGCAAACGCGGCGCCCGCATTTAGCGATGCAACTTTTCGCCGCATCTTGCTCGCTGCCGCCCGCTTGCACGGAGTAGCCAACGCAGACAGCAACAAGTCTCCCCAAAAAAGCGCCAGCAAGTTTCTACTCGGTCTGGCGCTTCCTCCGGGTTGGACCAACGAAGAATGGGAACTGCTGGCTTCCGCGGTCCGCTACCATCGTGGAGCCGAGCCGAGCGCCAAGAACGGCCCTTTTTCGAAACTTTCCGCCGAGCAGCAAAGGAGAGTTCAAGTGCTCGCGGGTTTGCTGCGCTTTGCGCGCGCGCTGCGCAAGTGCGGAGTGGAAAGCGGCGCCGGTTTTCGCGCCGAAAAGTCCTCCGAGGCCATCATTCTCCGCGTTCCCGGCCTGGTGGATGATGTGCAAATTGCCGCCCGCCTCGCCGCCGGCAAACACTTGCTGGAAGAATTTCTGCAGATGGCCTTGATCGCGAAGCCCATCGTCAGACCTGAAAAGGTCGTCACCCTTCCAGTGACGCAGGTCCCCGCGTTTTCAGCTGCTTCCGACTGAGCAAATCATTCCTCAGCGGAATCTGCGCTGAAAACTCTTCACACGTCCTGATTATTTCGCGGATCGCCGCAGCAGCTTCGGTGTCGCCAGCCACGCCAGTTGGCCGAGCGGCGGTGAGATGCGCTTCAGCTCGATCAACGCCACACCCGCCTTCTTCAGGGAACTGATGTGATGCTTTGAACCCACCGCCATGGCAATGATGTCGTCGAGTTGCGGCGCGTGGCCAAACAGAAAGATAGAAGAGTACTGCTTATCCTTAGCCAGCTCGCGGAATAAGAACGACGGATCCGCCCCCGGCAGCAGCAAATCCGTCCTGCGGATCTTCTGCTTCGCGTAGTCGAGTGCCCCGGCAAAAATCTCCGCGGTCTGCGTTGCTCGCGTGTAAGGACTCGAGAGCAACAACTCTGCCGTGGCCCCCAGCGCCGCCACTCCCTTCGCCACCTGCTTGGTCTTCTCCACGCCTTCTTCTGTCAAATACCGCTCCGCATCCGGCGGACACTTGGGATTTTCCCGGTCGATCGCAATTCCGTGGCGAACGATGTAGAGCCGCATGGTTTCCTCTCAACTCGATATTAAAGCAAGCGCTTCATCGATCTCGCGCCCGTAGTTGCAACCTTGTTCTCCCGCCGTCAACTGTTCACTCTTAACTTGCCGGCGACTGCCGGAAATAAACCCTCACGTGAAATTCCTTCTCAAACAACTCCGCGCTGCGGCTCGCGTCTCGCATATCTTCCGCCGCATCGCCTCGCGCCGTCACTTGCAATCCGACGGTGCCGCGCTGAAACGACGCGCGAATTTTCAGCACTCGCTGGCGGTGCGCATGATCGAGCGCTTCGGCAATCCGCAAAATCGCCGCCAGCCTCCTGGTGATTCGCTGGTCGGCATTGTTCAACGAAGAATAAGCGGCATGATGCTGCGCCGGCTCCGACTTGCGATTGTGGTATCGAACCAGAGCCGCGACGATCGCGCGGTCCCGCCCTTCCAGCCCCGGCACGTCGCCGTTCAGCGCTAGATACTCGCCATGTTTGTGATGTCCGCGGTCCCCCACCAGGTGCCCCGTATCGTGCAAGAGTGCCCCGGCCTCCAGGAGCACCCGCGCCTGCGCTGGAAGATGATGCAGCGCCTGCAACTGATCGAAAAGCAGAACGCTGAGCTCCCGTACATGCTCGGCATGCTGCGGGTCATATCCGAGCCGCCTTGCAAAACTGCGCGTTCCCACAATGAGCTGCCGCGCGGCAACATTGTAGTGGTGCGGCTCTTTGCGTGAAAATGCCTCCCGCGCGATTTCTTGCAAGACTCCATCGCGCACCCCAACACCGGGTATCGCGAATGTGCGCAGATTCAGGAATCGTCCAAGCGTGATGATGGTGATGGCGGCAATGCCCATCACATCGGCGCGGTCGCGCCGCACCGCATACGCCTTCATCCGTTCTCGCACGTTGCGCGTAAGAATGTCCGGAAGTCGTTCGCGCAAGAGCGAAAGTTCCACCGTTTGCAGCCCATGCTGCCGCGGTCCCGGCGCCACATTCGCCAGCGTTTCAGCATTTCCTCCCAGCGCCACGGCGATGCTTTCGCCAAGATTCGGCCGTGGCGCCAATTTCGACTCCAGCAGCGCGCGCACGTAGCGCCGCACCTGCTCGCCCTGCGCCGGTCGAATCGCGCCGCGAAGATTCAAAGTGGTCATCAACCGCACGGTCCCCACCGGCAGTTGTGCCGCCTGCTCCACAGTGTGGTCCTGCAGGATGCTGATCTCCAGGCTCCCACCCCCTAGATCGACGATGCACCTCGGCGCCTCCGCTCCAAACGCGGCCAGCACCGCTTCCCTTCCAAGCCGCGACTCTTCCGCGGCGCTGATGACTTCCAGCACGATTCCTGATTTTTTCTTGATTGCGCGAACAAACGCCTTGCGATTTTGCGCTTCGCGCGTCGCGCTCGTAGCCACAGCCCGATAACGCGTCACTCCGAATTCATCCATCACTTCACGGAAATGGCGGAAGGCTTTCGCCGTCCGTTTGAAAACTTCCTCGCTGAAGCGGTGGCGCAGAAACACGCCTTCACCCAAACGCAGCGAATACCGTTCGTCATGCACTGGTTCGATATCGAGAGCGGAGTACGCTCGCGCTACGGACAGGCGGAGCGCGTTGGAGCCGGCGTCGATGGCGGCAATGTGAACCGGCTCAGGCATTGAGGGATCTACCGCCAGAGATGCGCAAGCGCCGCGGAAGGCGTGTACTTCGTGCTGCGGATTCCCAGCTGTTCGCTGATGCGCTGGCGAAGCTGTTTGTTCACCGTGGAAACGCTGGCCTCACCGTCCAGTTCGATGAAGCTGTGCCGCTTGGCCATCACTTCGAATTCACGCTTGATCATCGTCTGGTAGCGGATGAACGACCAGTAAAGATCGTGAGATAGGGACATGTCCCGCCCTGCTTCCCAATAACTTATGGCCTGCGCCTTCTTGAATTCGCGCCCGAATGCCGTCTCCGGCCGCACGTTCAACCAGAACGTCAGGTGCGGTCGCAGCGCCATGGCGTAAAGTCCGCTCATATAGTCGCGATTAATCCCCCGCACCACGCCTCGCGCGATCAACGTGAAAATAAAGCGGTCGGCGAGAACCACCGTGCCGGAACGTAGTGCGGGAAGAATGCGGTGTTCGACCTGGTCGAAGAAGTCCGTCGCATACATCAGCGCCAGTGTAAGCCGCGTCACCGCGTTTTTCGCCAGCAGCTCATCGATGTCGCGGCCAACCAGATTCGAACGCCGCAGCCCGCTCGTCTGCACCGCGAATCCCTCTGATTCCAGCCATTCCTGGAGCAGGGCGATCTGCGTCGACCGGCCGGAACCGTCCATGCCCTCGATCACTACCAGGCTTCCCGTAATTTCGCTGGGATCAAATCCCACCAGTGGCTCGCCAAAAAAATAATGCGCGGAAGCCTCTTCCACGGCCACCGCAGCTTTGGCTGGGACTGTGGTGGACGCCGCCGGAAGTTCGGCCGGAATCGCCGCTGCGGAAGTTTTGTCTTTTTCCTGATCCGGCATGGTCACTCTGGCTCCTGCGCGCGCGGAGCAAATCGCTTCAAATCAATCTTGGACGCCACGATATCGCGCATCTGCTTTTGCAATTTATTCACGGGCAGCGTACCGTCAAGTACCACGAAATTGTCGGAGTCCACCATCTTGTCGTACTCCTCCAGGATCCGCGCCTGAAACAATCGAAAACTCTCCGCGCGGTCATAAGACATCCCCAGATCCATCCCCGCTTCGTAATATTTCAGTTTCGGACGCCCGCTCAGTATGCGGTGCACGGCAACATCCAGCGGCGCGCGAAAATAAAACGTGATGTCCGGAATCGGCGCGAAACGATACAGGTTTCGCAGCCAGCGAGGCGGGCAGCCGCGCGCCGCGTCCCGCGCGAACGCCGTATAAATGTAGCGATCCGCAAGCACCAGATAGTCGCCTTGAAGCAACGGCATGATCTGCCGTTCGCAGCGGTCCGCAAAATCCGCCGCGTGCAGCAGCGAAAACGTCGCTGGCGTCAACAGCCGCCGTTGTTTGCCGCGCCGCGTCGCCGATTTCACCAGCGGCGACGAATTCCATTCCGTAAAATGCAGCCGGTACCCGCCGATTTCCAGCCAGCGCTTCAGCAAATACAGTTGCGTGCTCTTGCCTGATCCGTCGGTGCCTTCCACCACGATGAGCGCCCCGGGATACGCACGGCTCGGCACCGGCCTCCCTGGCTGCGGAAGTGTGGATTTCGACGCCTCGGTCCTCGAGGCCTTCTGCGCTACGTCCTGATTTTCCATGATTCTCTTTAGGGGAAGCCGCTCAAATTATCAAATTAATCCCATATTGTTACTGTGGCATTACAACACAGACGGCACTTCCCGCAAAGCGCTCGCATGTATTTTAGAAAAGCGTGACCTTGATGTGCAGGAACTTTTTCGGATTCGCGCGGAAATCCGAAATCAGCAGCCGCATGTCACCCGTCAACTGCGTCAGGTTGTCGTATAACTTTGGGTCGGAGAAAATCTTGCCCGCCGTATTCGTATTTTCATTCAGCTTGGCGGTGGCCGTCGCCAGATTCGAACTGGTGTCGCGCATCTTGTTGTAGAGAGTGTCGTCCGTTACTAGCTTGCCCAGCGTGCCCTTTCCCGCTCGCACGTCATCCAGCGTGGCGTTCCCGTTGGTCAGTGCCTGCTTGGCCTGGTCGTACAGCGACGGGTCATACAGCAGCTTCCCAATCGTTCCCTTTTGCGCCCGGACGTCCGTCAAGATTACATTTACATTGTCCAGGCCTTTATCCACCTTCGAATACATTTCGTCCGAAGCGATCAGCTTCCCCAAGGTGCCTTGCCCGGCCTGAACATTGGTCACCATGGCTTCGCTCTTCGCCAGAATACCGTTCAAGTGGTTGTACGCCTGCTCATCGGTCAGCAATTTCCCCAGCGACCCTTTCCCTTCCTTCACGCCTTGAATCAGTTCCCGGATTTCGTCGGAGAGCGCATTAAGATTTCCCAGCACCTCCGCGCTCCGTTCTACCACTTCTTTCATGGCCTTCTCTTCCGCCCCGGGAATCACACCTTTGTCGCTGAGGGGCGTTCCGGTAAATCCGCGCGTAATGTTCACGTAGCGGTTGCCCAGCAAACCCTCGGTTACCAAACTGGCGGCCGAATCAGTCAGGATGTCTTTTTCGAATCGCCGGTCCACGCGCATCACCACTTCGATATTCTTGTTTTTTTCCAGCGGCTTGCCAGGTGTCCGCGGCAACAGTCGGATAATTTCCACGTTGCCGACTTCGACGCCGTCCACGCGCACCGGTGCTCCGTTCGTTAACCCCGAGACCTCCGGCAGATAGGTCTTCAACGTGTACTTCGGTCCCAGAAATCCCGAGCCGGTGACGTAGAAGATGCCCGAGGCCAGCACGAACAAACCGACAAGCACGAACAGTCCCACCCGCAATTCCGTCCAGGTAAGTTGTTTTCTACTCGCCATGGCTGCTTCCCTCCCGACATCCTGTCCACCAGACTACCCCAAGACTACTCAAGAAAGCGCTTAAGGTACGGGTCCGCGGAACCTGCTAGCTCCGCCGGTTCTCCTTCGAAATAGATTCCTCCGTCACGATAAACCAGGAATCGCGTGATCGGTGCCTTCGCCGCTCCTCCGGCGCTTCCGTTTTGATTGTTCTGCACCACTCGCTTGCTCTCTGCATCAAAATGAAAATTCGCCAGGCCAAACCCATCCTGTAATCGCGGCGTCGCCAACAGGGCCGTGACTCCATATACGTCACGCAGCCGCAGCATCAGTGTGATGATCGTCTGCGATGTCACTGGATCGAGTCCCGCGGTCGGCGAGTCGTACAGCACGATCGGCGGGTGGTTCACCAGTGCCCGCGCGATCGAAACGCGGCGCCTCATGCCTCCGGACAGTTCCGAAGGAACCAGATCCAGCGTGTCCTCCAGCTCGACGAATCGCAGCACCTCGAGGACCCGCGGCTCTATCTCTTCCGCGGGAACGTGATCTTCGTGCAGCCTGTAAGCCACGTTGTCGGCCACCGTCATCGAATCAAACAGTGCGCCTTCCTGGAATACGAATCCAACCTTCCTTCGAAAATCCAGCAGTTCCTTCTCCGGCATACGTGAAATATCCTGGCCGAGAACTCGCACATTTCCCCGCGCCGGCCGCAGCAATCCCGCCGCCATCTTCAGGGTAAGCGTCTTCCCCGTGCCGGTCTCGCCCAGCAAGACCAGCGTCTCCCGTTCGCGCACGGAGAACGATACTCCTCGAAGGATCTCTCCTTCTTCGAATCCGATGTGTACATCTTCAAACGTGATTGCGGCGGTTGATCCAGGTGTGGGCATAGACGAGGCCATCATCGGCCACGCCTGCGATTATAGCGGGAAATCTCGCTCGCTCTTCGGAATGGATGGGGCAGCCGGCCAGGTGGCAGCATCTCTCTCGTCAGAAACCCTTGTTGGCAAGGTACAGCGCAAGTTTCGTCAAGAATGCATCGGCCACAATGATCAGAACGGACCCGAGCACGGCCGCTTGCGTCGTTGCGCGCCCAACCCCCTGCGTACCGCCTCGTACCGTCAGTCCCTTGTAGCACCCAATGGTCGCCAGTATGAAACCAAAGACCACCGGCTTCGTGAACCCCTGCATCAAGTCCGCGAAATCCAACGCATCAATCGCGCGCCGCCAGAATTCCACCGCTCCCAGGCGCAGCGAAAAAACCGATGAAGCGCAGCCCCCCAGCAGTCCGATAAAATCCATGATCGCCGTCAACAGCGGCAGCATCAGGATTGCCGCTATCACTCGGGGTGTGACCAGTTTGCGGTTTGGATCCGTCCCCATCGCCCGCATGGCGTCCACTTGCTCGGTCACCAGCATGGATCCCAGCTCCGACGCGATTCCCGTGGCGCACCGCCCCGTTACCAGCAAGCCTGTAAACGCCGGCCCCAGCTCGCGCACCAGTGCTATCGAGACGACATCCCCCGTCAGAGAACTCTGCCCGAATCGTACGAATTGCGAGCCCGTTTGCAGCACCATGACCGCGCCGATAAAGAAACCCGACAACAAAATGATCGGCAGCGATCCCGCGCCAATAAAATCCATCTGTTCCAGCGTGTCTTGGAAGTAGTGCGGACTTGTAAAGATGTTGGCCACCGCATGCCCGGACAGAATTGCGTAGGCTTGCACGTTGGCCACCGCCCCCTTGGCGGTATCCACCATCAAGTCCATGACCGAGAGGCTAGGTTCCTGCTTGGATTCTCCGCCAGTTACCTGGAAAGATGTGTCTGCCACGAGTCCCTTTTCGCGTTGGCCTGCCGCGACGAACTTCTCGAGACCATTACTGCCACGAAAGCCTAACCGTGCGGCAACAGCACGTCAAGTAAGCGATTTCCCTGCGTCCGTTGCGCGACGCATGCCGCTGCATGCTGCTATTCTGGTTCAAGTATGAATGCGCGCGTCGCCCGGATCGATCACATCCAGATCGCCGCTCCGCAGGGCTGCGAAGCCGCCGCTCGCGAATTCTATGGCTCGCTCTTTGGCCTCCAAGAGATCGAAAAACCAGAGTCGCTTCGCTCGCGCGGCGGATGCTGGTTTCAGTGCGGCACCCAGCAACTTCACATCGGCGTCGAACAAAACTTCTACCCCGCCAAAAAAGCTCATCCCGCTTTCGTGACTCCCGATCTCGATGAGCTCCGCCAGACTCTCCTCGCTCGCGGCATCAAGGTCTCCGACGACAACTCCATCCCCGGCACTCGCCGCTTCCACGCCGAAGACCCCTGGGGCAATCGCCTCGAATTCGTAGAGAGTCCCCCTCCAAACCGCGTCTGACTCAGGCGCATCCAGCCGTCCGCTTGCGCCACAAACCCGTCCCGGAATCGCACACTCTGACTCATCAGGGCTCTCCGCTACTCCCCCTAACCCATAAATTTTCAATAAGATATGTATCTTTCACGGTTAGGAAATGCAGTTGCTCCAACTTCTGGGGGAAAATCCTTCGAGGTGCCACCCATGCAGAGTTTCTGGCAGGATTTGCGCTATGCCTTTCGCGCGTTGCGCACGTCGCCCTGGTTTGCCGCACTTGCCGTCGTCACACTTTCCCTTGGCATCGCAGCCAACACCTCCATCTTCAGCATCATTAACGGCTTCATCTTGCGTCCCTTGCCGGTCCCCGCCGCCGAGCAGCTCGCTGTCCTCAGCCTCCAGCAAACCGGCGATCATGCCCTGCAAAAATTCTCCTACCCGGATTATGTCGAACTCCGTGATCAATCCGCTTCCTTCACCGACATCATCGCCTATAGGCTTACTCTCGCCGGCCTCTCCGCCGATAACCGCGGCGACCATTGCATCGTTACACGCGTCTCCGGCAATTATTTCGCTGTCCTCGGCGTCCAGCCCGCACTCGGCAGATTGTTTCTGCCCACCGAGGGCCAGACTCCTGGGTCCGATCCCATCCTCGTTCTCGGTTACTCCTACTGGCAAAAGCGCTTCGCCGGTGACAAGAATATCCTTGGCAGGCAGGTCGAGATCAACCGTCACTCCGTCACCATTGTCGGTGTCGCCTCCAAGGAATTCCACGGCACCTATTCCATCGTCGATACCGACCTTTACATCCCCCTGAGCGCCGTCATCACCACCCACGATGAAACTCCCGTCCAGGACACCTGGACGCATCGCGCCGACCGCTCGCTCTCTCTCATGGTCCGTCTCAAGCCCGGCGTCAGCCTGAAGCAAGCACAGTCTTCCCTCAATGTAGTTGCTCAGCGCATCGCCCAGCAGCATCCCGATACCGACAAGGGCATCTCCATCCTCGGCTTCCCGGAAAAGCTCGCTCGCCCTGATCCTGACCCCGACAACTCTCTTCCCGCCACCGCCGCCGCTTTCATGGCCCTCGCCGCTCTCGTTCTTCTCGTCGCTTGCTTCAACGTAACCAACGTCCTGTTGGTCCGCGCTACTTCGCGTCAGCGCGAAATGGCCATTCGTGCCGCCCTCGGCGCCGGTCGCTCTCGCCTCATTCGCCAGTACCTCACCGAAAGCTTGCTCCTCGCTTTCCTCGGTGCCGGCGGCGGCATGCTTCTCGCCTATTGGGCCATGCGTTATCTCAGCACTCTTCCTCTCGGTACGGACTTGCCCCTGCAGCTGAATTTCATGCCCGACGCTCGCGTCTACCTCTTCGCTCTCGCCGCAGCCCTCTTCACCGGCGTTATCGTCGGAGTCTTCCCCGCCCTGCGCGTAGCCCGCCGCGACGTCAGTTCCGTCCTACACGAAGGTGGCCGCGGCTCTTCCGATGGCCGCCGCCGTCAATTCGCCCGCGGTTCTCTCGTCGTCGCGCAAGTCGCCGGCTCATTGGTATTGCTCATCGTCGCCGGCCTCTTCATTCGCAGCCTCGGCAAAGCCCAAACCATTTATCTCGGCTTCAATCCCAGCAACGTCCTCAATTTCTCTCTCGATGTTCAGCAGGTTGGCTATCAGGAAGTTCAGGGCCGCGCCTTCTATCGCGAACTCGAATCGCGCCTGCGCATTCTTCCCGGGGTCGTCTCCGTCGCTCAGGCCTTCACCGTTCCCATGGGCGTCATGAGCGCCTCCGCTCAGATCACAGTCGAAGGTCATCCTTTGGAAGCCGGCCAGCAGCCTCCCATCGCGGACAACAACACGGTCTCTCCCGGCTATTTCGATACCTTGCGCATTCCCGTTCACCGCGGCAGAACATTCACCGATGCCGATGATGAAAACTCGCCCAAAGTGGCCATCATCAACCAAACCATGGCCAAACAATTCTGGCCCGATCAGGATCCTCTCGGGAAACGCTTTAGCACCAAGGGCCCCAACGGACCCTTTCTGGAAGTTGTCGGCGTCGTTCAGGATGGCAAGTACAAGGGCGTAGTGGAAACTCCCACTCCGTTCTTCTATCAGCCACTGAATCAATCCTACATCCCGCTGCGCACCTTCCACCTTCGCACTTCTGTCCCGCCGGAAAATCTGCCCATGCAACTGCAATCGCAAATCCGCGATCTCGCTCCCAACCTTTCCATCTCGCAATTGCAAACCATGGATCAGGCGCTGCAAGGCGTAAACGGTTTCCTGCTCTATCGCCTCGGCGCACAATTAACCGGCACCATGGGCCTGCTCGGTCTCGTCCTCGCCGTCGTTGGCGTCTACAGCGTCGCTTCCTACGCTGCGGTCCAGCGCACCCATGAAATCGGCATTCGCATGGCCATCGGCGCCACCCCTCGCGACATTCTGAAAATGGTCCTTCGCCAGGGCTTTGGTATCGTCAGCCTCGGTGTAGTTGTCGGCCTGGCCGCCGCCTTCGCCGGCACGCGCCTCCTTTCCGACCTGTTCTACGGCGTAACGCCCAACGATCCCCTCACCTACACCGCCGTCGCCACTCTGCTCCTTGCCGTCGCACTGCTGGCTTGCTGGATCCCAGCCCGGCGCGCCACTCGCGTCAGCCCCTTAGTCGCCCTGCGCTTCGAATAGCCGTCGCACTCAAGTATCTGTTCCTCAGCATGCCTTGCAGTTGGGTAGTCCTTCAGTTTCCGACTTATCGTCTACTGACAGGCAACACGGTGTAAACTCACCAGTAATGAGCACTTATCCTCCGAATGGGTTGGAAGGCTCCGACCTAGAGGAAGATCAAAGACGCGAGCGCTTGAAGTGGGTCTTCTATGGTGGCTTCGCCATTCTTCTTGTTATTTGCTGCTTTTATATTCAGCTGTCAGCTGAGCAGCGCGTACTACATGTCTATGGGTTAACCGTTCTAGTCTACGGTGCTCTGTTCTACGTGGAGGAATTTGAAATTATCGGGAGTTTGCTTCATATCCTAGACGGCGAGCCACGATTTCCCAAGAGAGGGAAGTTGAAGGTTTCGCAGACTTGCCGCCACCCCGAGTAATCGTTTCATGGGCGTTCCTGTCAGCCCCATCCGTTCAAGCTCAATCCTTAGCAAGTGATCGGCGATGGTTTGCTCAGCAGGATGTGTTGCGAGAAGCGCATAAATCTGCCCGATGTACATATCGTATTCGTCGTCAACGACGTCGGCGACGCCAATTGGATCCCAAGCGACATTGAGAATAGCCCTTATTTGATTTTGGATCGTCAGCCAGATTCGACCTGCTGGCTCGATCCGCACAAACTCTCTGCCCTTTACAACGGCCACAAACTCCGAATTGGGTATTCCGAGTGAAGGTTGAAGCAGGCCAAATGGTATATCAGCTACGAATTGGTGCTCGCCGCGTCCCAAAGCAACTCTCAATTGGCCGGGCTTGCCGGGACCTATCACAACCGCTTCGAGCCTTCTCTCAAAAGCCATTTGGCGCCTCAATGCTAGTGTTCTTAGACGGTCAGAACCTCCGGATGTCGAAGTTATTCGTCCGATTTGCGAAACTGCCTCGGATCGATTCGCATTATAAGCGAAGTAAGTCTTAGATGCGGGCCACCAACTGCTTGTTAAAGCGCTAATCGGAAACTGACCCGTTGCTGGCCTTCGTTGCAACTGGACGGGCAGCAACGCTGCCGTTACACTGATTGTTTTTACGACAGCAACAATGGGCTGCCGAGAGGGCGCAGAGAGCAATGCTCCGTTTCTACACTGCCGGTGAATCGCATGGACAAGCGCTCCTCGCGTTTGTTTCCGGCCTACCCGCTCAACTCCCCATCGACGTCGAGTTTATCAATCAGGAACTGCACCGCCGCCAGCTCGGCTACGGCCGCGGCGGCCGCCAGAAAATCGAAAAGGACCGCGCCGAGATTTTTGCCGGCGTGCGCCACGGAAAAACCATCGGCGCTCCCGTCGCCCTGCGCATCGAAAACCGCGACTGGGCCAATTGGGAAAAAATCCTCCCCGTCGAAGCTTCCGAAGACGATCCCGGCACAAAAAAACTCGTCGCCCCGCGTCCAGGCCACGCCGATTTGGCAGGCTCGCAAAAATTTAATTACCACGATGCCCGCTACATTCTCGAGCGCGCCTCCGCCCGCGAAACCGCTGCCCGCGTGGCCGCCGGAGCCTTCGCAAAATTATTTCTCCGCGAACTCGGCACGGAGATCGCCAGCCACACCGTTCAAGTCGGCCATGTAAAACTCGATCATGCCGCAACCTGGGAACAAATCCGAAACATCAGCGCTAATCTGGAATCCCCTCTCCGCTGCGTCGATTCTGCGACCGAAGAAAAAATGAAAGCCGAAGTAGACGCCGCTCTCAAAGCCGGCGACACCGTCGGCGGAATCTTCGAAGTCGTCGCCCACAGCATTCCCGTCGGCCTCGGCAGCCACGCCCAGTGGGACGAAAAGCTCGATGGCAAGCTCGCCCAGGCCGTTATGAGCATTCAAGCCGTGAAAGGCGTCGAAATCGGCGCGGGTGTAACCGCCGCAGCCTCCTACGGCAGCGAAGTTCAGGACGAAATCTCCTACGACAAGTCCGCGCACCGCTTTCGCCGCTCTTCGAATCGCGCCGGCGGCCTCGAAGGCGGCATCACCAACGGAGAAGACGTCATCGTCCGTGGCTACCTGAAACCCATCTCCACACTGCGCCGCGCGCTAGGCACTGCCGACATGGTCACCAAGGAACCGGTCCAGGCTGCCTACGAGCGCTCCGACTGGTGTGTGGTCCCCGCCGCCGGTGTTGCCGGAGAAGCAATGGTCGCCCTTGTGTTAGCCGATGCTTTTCTGCAAAAATTTGGAGGAGACTCCCTCGCCGAGACGCGGCGGAATTTCGACAACTATGCCCGACAAATCGACGAGTTCTAAAACATTGCCCGCGGCTAGTTCCGCGGCACAGGAGACGGCCGCGGTTGCCGCCCCGGAAACACCGGCCAAGCCGGTGAAGATTTACCCCATCGTCAAATTCGGTGATCCCATCCTCGAAAAGCCCGGCGCGTCCGTAAAAAAATTTGACGCCGATCTTCAGCAGCTCGTCGAGGACATGTTTGCATCCATGTACGCCGCGCAAGGCGTTGGTCTCGCCGCGCCGCAAATCGGCTTGAGCCTTCGCCTCGCCGTCGTCGACGTCACCGCCGGAAAAAATCCCGAAGCCAAAATCGTTCTCGCGAATCCCGAAATCATTCACGCCGAAGGCGAAGTCCGCGAAGAAGAAGGCTGCCTCTCCATTCCCGGCTTCCGCGGCTACGTCATGCGCCCGCAGTTTGTGACCATCAAGGCGCAAAACGCCAAAGGCGAGCCCTTCGAAATTCGCGGCGAAAATCTTCTCGCTCGCGCTTTCTGCCACGAAATCGATCACCTGAACGGCATCCTCTTTCTCCAGCACCTCAGCATGCTGAAGCGCGACCTCATCAAGCGCAAAATCAAAAAGCTCCGGAAACTGGGCGAGTGGTAGTCTTACCCGCGTTTGCTCTCAGGGATGTAGATGCGCTAATCCGCATTCCTTGTAGGACCCGCCTTCTGAGGCGGGCCGCTCCTTTTGCTCCACCCAAAACGCGCCGTTCTGTCTCAACGGATCGATTTGCTTCATCGGACTAATCTCGTGCGCCTCCTCTTCTGCGGCACACCCCAATTCGCCGTTCCCACTCTCAAACACTTCCTCGCGCAACCTGACTTAAGGATTCTCGCCGTCATCACCCAGCCGGACCGCCCCAGCGGCCGCGGCCAGGAAGTCTCCTTTTCCCCCGTTAAACAAATTGCTCTTGCAGCAAATCTCCCCGTCTATCAACCCGAAAAAATTCGCACCCCCGATGTCCAGCAGCTCTTGACCAGCTACTCCCCGGACGCCATCGTCATCATCGCCTACGGCCAGATCATCCCCGCGCGCTTGCTTCCCATTCCCAGGCACGGCTGGATCAATCTCCACGCTTCCCTGCTCCCCAAATACCGAGGCGCCGCACCCATCAACTGGGCCATCGTCAACGGTGAAACAAAAACCGGCATCACCACCATGCGCATCGACGCCGGCATGGACACCGGTGAAATCCTTTTGCAACGTGAAATCGTAATCGGCCCAAACGAAACGGCGCCTGACCTCACCGCTCGCCTTTCCGAACTCGGCGCCCCGCTCATGGCAGAGACTTTGCGCGGCCTCGCCGCGGGAACCATCGTGCCGCAACTGCAAAATCATTCCGCGGCCACCCTGGCTCCCATTCTGAAAAGAGAGAACGGCCGCATCGACTGGAACCGCCCCGCGCACGAAATTTTCAACCGCATGCGCGGCTTCGCTCCTTGGCCCGGCGCCTACACCACATTTCGCAACCAGACCTGCCACCTCTGGGGCGAGCCGGTGTCTAAAGAAAGGAAGCCGGCGTCTGAGGAACTGAAGCCCGGGTCACAGGGAATAAAAGATGTTCCGCCCGGTACATTGCTCCTTGAAAAGGATCGCCTGCACGTTGTCTGCGGGCACGCAACCGTTTTGCGCCTTTCCGGCGTCAAACTGGAGGGACGCAAACAAGTCTCCGCATCGGAATTTGCCAATGGTGCACGATTAAGAACAGGTGAACGCTTTGGCAACACCTGATTTGCATGCCGCGAATCGCTAGGGCATACTCGATTTCTACGCTACTTGCTTGCGTTGCAACACATTTGACTCGACCACGACATTGGGAGCTCATTTTTCATGACCATTTCTGAAGCCGTTCGAACGCGCGTGCATACCCCCTCCCGCGCCGCCAAACTCTTGCGCCTCGCCGCTTCCTGGACGCTCGCCGCGCAACTCACCGGCGCCCCGGCGGTCTTCGCTGAGAGCGACAAGCCGGCGCCCAAGACGCCCGCGGAGTCTCCTTCCACCGATCCCGTCCTCAAAGCCATGCAGGGCGAACTCGCGCGCGCCACCACGGATCTGGGAAAATCCGAGCAACCCCCGTACTTCCTCTCTTACACCGTTTACGACCAGGATTTCGTCGTTCTCGTCAGCGCGTTCGGCAGTTTGTTGAACAGCGTCTCTGCCCAGCGCCGCACCGCCGACGTGACCATGCGCGTCGGCACGCCCGATCTCGACAATACTCACGGTCAAAGCCGGCCAAGCGGTGTCACTTCCGGATCTCTTCCACTCGGCAATGACCAGGACGCCCTCGCGCGTGTCTTGTGGGAACTTACCGATCGCGAGTACAAGCGTGCCGTCCCTTCCTTGTTGAATGTGAAAACGGACACGGCAGTCCGCGCCGAGGAAGAAGACAAATCACCGGACTTCTCCAAGGAAAAGCCGCAAACACACCTCGGCGAAATTCCTGCATCGCCGGCTCTGGATCGCGCCGTGTGGGAAGCTGAAATCAAACGTCTCTCCGGCGCTTTCCGAAAGTTTCCGGAAGTCTACAACGCAACCGTGGTGCTGCAGGTCCAGAATTCGAAGGCGCGCATGGTCTCCAGCGAAGGCAGCGCCATCACCACTCCCAGCGCTTCCGCGCGCCTGGTGATTGAAGCGCAGACGCGCGCCGACGACGGCATGGACTTGTTGCGTGTCGAAACATTTCAGGCGCCCTCCGCGGGCGGCCTTCCGAGCGAAACAGAATTGATCGCAAAGATCGACAAGATGGCTGCGGATCTGAGCGCTCTGCGTAAAGCCCCTGTCGCAGAGCCCTACGACGGTCCCGCTCTTTTGAGCGGCCGCGCTGCGGCAGTTTTTTTTCACGAAGTGCTCGGCCACCGCCTCGAGGGCCATCGTCAGAAGGACGAAGAGGAAGGACAGACCTTTACGAAGAAAGTGGGCCAGGAAGTGCTTCCGAAATTTCTCAGCGTCATCGATGATCCAACCACGCAGGAAATCGGCGGAGTAAAACTCGCGGGGGCCTACGCCTACGACAACGAAGGTGAACCCTCGCGCCGCGTGGACGTTATTCAAGACGGCGTGCTGAAAAATTTTCTGATGTCCCGCATGCCCGTCAAGGATTTCAGCAATTCAAACGGCCACGGGCGCAATCAGCCGGGCCTCATGCCTACCGGACGCCAGGGCAATTTGATCGTCAGCTCCTCGCAATCCGTCCCCGAAGCGCAACTGCGCCAAAAGCTCATCGACGAAGCAAAAAAACAGGGTAAGCCCTACGGTTTGTATTTTGACGATATTCAGGGCGGCTTCACGCTCACCACGCGCTCGCTCCCGCAAGCCTTCCAGGTTTTGCCGGTGATCGTTTACAAAGTTTACGCCGACGGCCGTCCCGACGAATTGGTTCGTGGCGTGGACATCGTTGGCACTCCGCTCGCCGCGCTGACGCGCATTCTCACCACTGGCGATCAGCAGCACGTTTTCAATGGCGTTTGCGGCGCGGAGAGCGGACAGGTTCCCGTCGCGGCGGTGGCACCGGCCATGCTTTTCTCCGAAATGGAAGTTCAGAAGCGCGCGCATGAGCACGAGCGTCCGCCGCTCCTGTCGCCACCCGGATTCGAAGACAGCGGCCCCGTCAAAGATGCCTCCGCAAAGCCGACGGTGAAGCCGTGAGACTCATGCGCGCATCCACCGCCTCGCATCGTCGCATTCGAACGCTTACGGGATTTCTCGCCTCCACTTTGTTTTTACTGCACGCACCAGCAACTCGCGCGGCGGACAGCGCGCAACCCGCTCCAGACGTCACCATGGCCGCGGCGCACGAAGCCGCAAAAGGCGATGGACTTCTCGAAGCGCTGCTCACCGAACTCGATCGTTCGAAAGCCCAGCTCAAGATGGATAAAGTCCAGCCGCCCTATTTCATTCAATACCGCGTCGACGAAGTGGACGACTTTGGCGCGGAGGCCGCGTTCGGCGCCTTGCGTGAAAATCAGCACGTCCATGTCCGCGTTTTGCGCGTCGTCGTTCGAATCGGCGATTACAAACTCGACAGTTATTTCGGTCGCGGCCAGGGCGAAACTACCATCCTCCCGCTCGACAATGATCCCATCGCGCTGCGCCACCAGATCTGGCTAGCCACCGATGATGCGTACAAAGCCGCCGGGCAGGCGCTCGCGGAAAAACAGGCCGCCCTGAAACAATTCAGCGCGGATCCGAATCCCGTCGATGATTTCGCAAAAGCTCCCGCGGTGATCGCTGTCGAACCAACCGTAACGCTGAAAGTGGATGAGACCGCGTGGAAAAAAACTCTCGAAGAAGTAACGAATTTGTATCAGCAGTATCCCGACGTGCAATCGGTGACCGCGTCCGCGCGTTTTTCCGCTGTCAACGTATACCTGGTCAATTCCGAAGGCACGGTGACGCGCAACGGAAAAACGTTCTGCAGCGTGCAATTGAACAGCTCGGCGCAAGCCGCGGATGGGATGCGTCTGGGCCGCAGTCCGGCGTACATGGTGGAGCGGCAGGATGAACTTCCCACGCGCGCTGTGCTGATGAGCGACGCAAAGAAAATGCTGGACACCGTGGTGGCTTTGCGGCAAGCGCCGATCGTCGACGAGGACTATCGCGGGCCGGTCCTGTTTGCCGCGGATGCCGCGAACGACATCGTGGCTTCACTCGTGGGGCAAAACGTGTTGGGGCGAAAGCCGCAACTTGGAAAGCCGAATCGCACGACGGGAGCGTTTGCGACGAGCTACAAGACGAGAGTGTTGCCGGCTTTCCTGACGCTCGTGGATGATCCAACGATGAAAGACTTTCAAGGCAAGAGCCTCGTCGGGAATTACGCGGTGGACAGCGAAGGCGTGAAGGCCCAGGCGGTCAACGTCGTCGAGAACGGCGTGCTGGCGAATTATTTGATGGGCCGCCAGCCCATTCGCGACTTCCCTGTTTCCGACGGTCATGGCCGAGCTGCGCCGGGCTCTCTCCCCGGGCCGAGTCTCGGCGTGCTGCTGGTGAAGAGTTCGGAGGCGCAGACGCCCGATGCCCTGAAGCAAAAAGTGATTCAGATGGTGAAAGATCAGGGCCAGCCGTTCGGTTACCGCGTGGACACGCTCGGCGCGGGGAATTCGCCGCGGCTGCTTTACCGCATGTACGCGAAAGACGGCCACGAAGAGCTGGTGCGCGGCGCCGTTTTCAACGAGCTGGACATTCGCGCGATTCGCAACGACTTGATCGCCGTGGGCAACGATCCGCTCGTCAGCAATCGCGGCGGCGGCGCACCGAGCACGATCATTTCCCCGTCGCTGCTGTTCGGCGAGCTGGAAGTGAAGCGCGCGGACACCAGCAAGGACAAGTTGCCGGATTATCCGCCGCCGCCGTTGAAGAAGTAATTTGCGGCTCGTTGCAAGCGAGGGTGGACTGAAGTCCGCTCCTACACAGCGGATAAAGACTCAACACCTTCCTGACTCCGGACTGTTCACAGTCAACTGATGACGGTAAACTGTCTCTTCTATGAACCTGCGCGAACGACTCGAGTGGCTTGGCCGGATGATGTTTCTGATCTTCATCCTGGCGTCGGCGGCGTTTTTGAGCGCGATCACGGCGATGCGCATCGCGATTCACGGGCGCGAAGTGACTATGCCCAACCTGGTGGGCAAAAATGTTTCCGAGGCCAGCCAGGAGCTGCAGGCGCGAGGATTGGTGCTGCGCGTGGCGGACCGCATCTATAGCGACCAGCCGATCAACGTAGTCGTGCGGCAAACTCCCCCGTCGGGCCTGCTGATGAAAGTTTCGCAACAAGCGCACGTGGTGCTGAGCCTGGGGCAGCGGCAATTGCAGATTCCGCTGCTGGAAGGCAATTCCCTGCGTGCGTCGCGGATCGAGCTGCTGCGCGCGGGATTGCAGGTGGGCGAAGTTTCCGCAGTGACGCTGCCCGCGGAGCCGATGGACACGGTGGTCATTCAAAATCCCAAACCGGGCGCGGGAGCGGCGACGCCGCGCGTGGATGTGCTCGTCTCGCAGGGGCCGCGCGACCGCGCCTACGTGATGCCGCACTTAATCGGACTGAATGAAGTTGACGCGCAGCACCGGCTCGACGTGGCGCAAATGCGGCGCAGAGTGAATTACGTGACCGCGCCGCAGTGGCCGCACGGCGCGGTGATCGACCAATCCCCGATGGGCGGCGCACGCATTCCCGCTTCTTCCACGATCGAACTCACCGTCGGGAACTAGATCCTCGCTAAAGTTGGGAGGCGCGCCGGGGATTGTGCCTAACGATCACTACTCATGTTACCTCATAAGTACCTTACCTGTCAAGGAAAAGGTGGATGGGCGGCCGAGCATTTTTGGAAGGATTGAGGGGAAAGGGGATAGGCTAGAGCAGGTTGGAAGGTTGCAGGTGAAGGTTGGAAGTTTTGAAGAAAGAAGGCGAAAGGCAGGGACGTGCAGGAGCGGCGCTCCCCACTCGCGAGCGACGGAGGGCGGCTGGCTGCTGGAAGAGAAGAACGGATCAAAGTCAAAAGCCCCCTACGCAAAAACGGCGTATGGGGCACCCGCTAGCGAAAAGCACTCCCACCCTTGCATGAAGCAAGCCCGCAAGGATGGGCCACCCAAAGGCGTTTTTCGGAATCAAGGGCCGGCCGCCCGCGCGTTCAGAAAATAGAAAATAGAAAAGGGACAAGAGAACGACCCCACGCGCCAATCAGTTGAATTCATTTTTTATAACCGCGCTTTACTTCGGGCATCAAACTGGTTCACGGTATTGCCATAAGGAGGGACGATCATGAATTCCAAGCAGGTGGTTCTCATCACTGGTTCCAGCACTGGCTTTGGCAGGCTGTTTACGGAAACCTTGGCTCGCAAAGGGCACACCGTTTTCGCGACGATGCGTGACCCCGGAGGCCGCAATGCCAAGAACGCCTCCGAAATCCGCGCGCTCGCAGAAAAGGACCCACTACCGATACATGTTCTTGAACTGGATGTAACAAACGACGCCTCGGTCGAGCGGGCTGTGGATGCCGCCGTCGCCAAAGCCGGCCGCATCGACGTGGCCATCAACAATGCCGGCTACTATCTTTCCGGGCTCGAGGAAGCTGTCACCACCGAACAAGCGCAGCGCCTGATGGACACGAATTTTCTTGGTCCGGTGCGTGTAAATCGAGCGGTGCTTCCGCACATGCGCCGGCAACGCAGCGGCGTGCTGATGCACATCAGCAGCGGTGCCGGCCGCTTGGTTCTTCCTTCCGCGGGTTTCTATTGCGCCAGCAAATTTGCACTCGAGGCGTTGGCCGAGGCGTACAGCTATGAACTTGCCTCGCAAGGAATTGAATCCGTGATTGTCGAACCCGGGGCATATGAGACTCCTGTATTCGGCAATACAGTGACGGCTGCCGACCAGGGTCGCACCGATACGTATGGCCCTGCCAAGGAGATCCCCGCGAAGCTCAACGCCGCACTTTCCTCCACCGCCGGCAATGCGCAGGAAGTCGCGGACGCCGTTCTGCGGATTATCGAGACCCCTGCGGGCGAGAAGCAGCTAAGATATTTCGTCAGCCCCCAGGACTTGGGTGTCGACAAGATCAACGCCCTTTCAGAGCAAGTGCAAGCCAACGTGCTGGAAGCCTTGGGACTCGCTGCCAACACTAAATTCCTCAAAGGAAAAGCAGCCGGCGCGGTTTAGCTCGCTCTTGCAGAACACTTTCTCCTGGCCGGGTCACGTTTAAAACAGCGGCTAACTAGAAAATAGAAATTAGAAAAAGGACAAGAGCAAAGACCCATCCTTCGACTGGGTCGAAGGATGGGCCACCCACGCGCCTATTGAATCAAGCTATACACCAAGAGGGCGGCACGTTTACTTTGCAGCGGCATGCGAGAAAGGTCCACGCTTTCACCTGGAGCGTGAAAACCTGCTCCCGGAGCGCCGATACCATCCAGAACGTCGGCAAAAGGAGCAACGAACGAGGCGTCGCCCGCTCCACGCGACATGGGGTCAATGGCTTCCATTTCCGGCACGCCCAGCGCGCGATTCGCTTCGTTCAATTTTGCCAAAAGAGCGAGGTTGCCAGGAGTTGGTTGCATTGGCGGATAGTCGTCCGTAAATCGAATTTCGGCATTCGTCCCGGGCAGGCTTCGCGCCACGATCGATTGCATCTTTTCCTTTGCATGGGCAAGTTGCTCCGGGTAGAGCGCCCGAATATCCCCACTCGCACGGGCTTCGCCCGGCACGATATTCGCCTTCCCGAAGAGGGAGGCTTCGCCGCTTGATTCGACTTTTATATTGGAGCCGCCAAGGGCCATGCCGACGCTATAGGTCATGTTGGGCTCACGCAGCGTGTCGTGAAACTGCGACAGAATTCGGCTCAGCTCAAAAATAGCGCCATCTCCCATGGAGGAAGAAAAAATCTGACTGGAGTGACCGGATTTGGCCTGGACACGCAATTCCCAAAAGGTTGAGCCCCGGCGGGCAGTGACAGCATAGTCTTTGCCCGCTTGGCTAATCTCGGGCTCAAAAGACAACACGGCGTCGCTGTTTTTGGCTGCCGCGACCAGCGCTTTTCGCGCGATTTCCGGCGGGTCACCAACCGATTCTTCGTCAGCGGTTAGAAAAACGGTTATCGTTGCCCCGTCCAGAGCGCCTACGCTCTTGAGGGCCTTAAGGGCGGAAAGAATGATAACAATTCCACCCTTCATATCACCCGTCCCCGGCCCAACGGCGGTATCGCCGTCGCGCACAAATTTTTGAAACGGGCTGGAGGGCTCGAAGACGGTATCCATGTGCCCGATGAGCAGCACGCGCTTGCCGTGATGGCCCTTGCGTTCTGCGACGAGTGATGGAGCGCGCTTCACGGCATCCATGGGCACCCATTGGACGGTAAAGCCGAGAGCCTGAAACTCATGCTCCAGCACCTTGCCGACCTCAAGGACACCGGCCGTGTTGAAGGTCCCCGAATTGATGTTGACAATTCGTTCGAGCAGCGCAACCGGCGCTTGCCCTTGTTCATCAATGGAGCGAACGAGAGCCGCCTGCTGTTGGGAAATTTGCTTTCCGCGCAAGGGGGTCGAAAACAGAATAACCGTTAGGATGAAAAGCAGGTGTCGAAGAGAGCTGCTCAAGAGGCTCACCTCAGTAGTCAGTGGACCTTGCTATTGCAAATAGACCGCTGAGTTGCGCGGTAGTCTAGCACGAGGATTGCATCGGAGAGGCAGGCACTTAGCTAGTCCTTCCGAGCAAACCATCGTTGCGGAACTGCTGGCCCTGCGAACGATTCTAATGAATATCCTGTTTTCTATTGCCAATCGCAAACAGCTCACAAGCACAGCTATGGACGACATTATTAAACACGCCGATGCGGGCAAGTTGGCAAAGGCAATGGACCGGCTGATGAGTGCAACTAGGGAGCCACAGCGAGGGTGAGAGACAACGGATCGGGAGCGAACCAATGCGGATGGAATGGGGCCGAGCAAAGAGCACGGTTGGACCGACCATTCAGCCGGTGTACACCTACCTCCTAGTGCTCCTCTCCATCGTGGCAACTCTGGGAGCCCAAGGCTTCCGTTACGAGCGGGTCTGGACGCCCCTTGAACGACATTATTTGGTGCTTATTCGGCCTCGCAGATAGCCGATGTTGTTCGCGACAACGGTTGGTACACCCTGCTGCAAGTTGTTACGCGTAAGGGGAGCCGATTGGCGCTGGACAATGACGTGGCGCCTGCGGTTGCAGAAAGCGGGGAGTGGATTACGCCAACGGCGAATTTATTCAGGTGCATCCGACGGCGATCCCCGGCGAAGACAAGCTTCGGTTGATGAGCGAGTCCGCGCGAGGCGAAGGCGGGCGTGTGTGGGTTCCGCGGAATCCCGCCGAAAAGCGCGCTTCGAAGAGCATTCCGGAAGCCGAGCGGTTCTACTTTCTCGAAGAGTGGTATCCGAAGTACGGGAATCTTGTGCCACGCGATATCGCCACGCGCGCGATCCACCGGATCGTCTATCAGGAAAAATAGGTATTGATGGGCAGCCTGCGGTTTATCTCGACGTGACCCACATTCCGCGCGAAACGTTGGATCGCAAGCTCGAAGGCATCCTCGAGATTTACGAAAAATTCTGCGGCGTCGATCCCAGGAAAGAGCCGATGAAAGTTTTCCCCGCGATGCATTACACGATGGGCGGGATCTGGGTGAATGGCGAAGATCAGGCCACCAGCGTTCCGGGAATCTACGCTGCGGGCGAATGCGAATATCAGTATCACGGCGCGAACCGGTTGGGTGCAAATTCGCTGGTGTCCTACATTTTTGGAGGCGGGCTGGCCGGCCCGGCAGCGGTGAAGTACCCCAAGAATCTCCAAACGGGAGCGGAGCCCACGGCTTCGACCATGTTTGACCGCGAAAAGAAGCGGCAGGAAGAAAAGAATCAGGCGCTGCTTTCGCAGGACGGCTCGGAGAATCCGATTACGATTTGGCGCGAACTGGGCGACATCATGACGGAACACGTGACGGTGACGCGCATCAATAAGAATCTGGAGAAGGCCGACGCGCAGATTCGCGCGCTTCAGGAGCGCTACAAGAAAATCAATCTCAGCCGACCGTAGCCGGTGGTCCAACCAGACGCTCAATTTCGCGCGCGAACTGGAAAACATGATCATCCTGGCGCGCGTTGTCACCGTTGGAGCGCTGGCAGGCAACGAGTCGCGCGGGGCGCATTACAAACCGGATTTCCCGGAGCGCGACGACGCCAACTGGCTGAAAACCACGCGCGCCAAATGGATCAATAACGAGGTTCAGCTCACGTACGAGCCGGTGGATATTTCGCTGATCACGCCGCGACCGCGCCGTTACGACGCGGCAAAGTAGGAAGTATTCGCCGGAAGCGAAGAGGCTCAATGGCAGACCCAAAACAAGTGATCGTCAAGGTGAAGCGGCAAACGGGGCCGAAGGAGCCGGCGCGCTGGGAAGAGTTCTCGCTGAAATGGCGCCCTTCTATGAACGTCATCATCTGCTTGCGGGATATTGCCGAAAATCCCGTCATGCGTGAAGGCAAGAAAACCACTCCGATCTCCTACGATTCGAATTGCCTGGAAGAGATCTGCGGCTCCTGCGCGATGCTTATCAACGGTAAAGCCCGCATGGCTTGCTCCGCGCTGGTGGACAAGCTGGAGCAGCCCATTCGAATTGAGCCGCTTTCGAAATTTCCATTGGTGCGTGACCTCACCGTGGACCGGCAGTTCATGTTTGAAAGCTTGAAGCGCGTGAAGGCCTGGATTCCCATTGATGGCACGTACGATCTGGGAGAAGGGCCAGCTACCCGCTTTCGAATTGCATTTCGTACGGAAGCTGCCTGGAGGTTTGCCCGCAGGTCAATGAGCACAGCCAGTTTGTCGGCGCGGCGATCATCAGCCAGGTACGGCTCTTCAACCTGCATCCGACCGGCGCGATGAACAAAAGCGAGCGGCTCGCGGCGCTAATGGGCCCGGGCGGCATACAGGATTGCGCCAACGCGCAAAACTGCGTGCACGCGTGCCCCAAGAATATTCCATTGACGGAATCGATCGCCGCGGTCAACCGCGACGTGTGGAAACAAGCGCTTCTCGGCTGGCTGGCAGGGTAGACTCTCTTCGTCGAGATTCGTCGGGTAGCGGGTGTGACGGCGGAACGACAGAAACGTCATTTCGCTCAGAAACCTATTAATCCATTGCGCAACGCAACCCTCCGCCAGGAATCCCCGTCCATCTGCCGTTGATATAGTTTGTACATGGAGAATTTTCTTCGGAATGGCCGATCCTCTGTCATGGAATCGGAATCACGATATTCACAAACGACCGCCTCTGCGCAAGAATTCGCGGATTCCAGTTCGCGTAGTGATCCATCGAGAGAGAGAGCTGTTCTTTCACGCATTCTCGATCGTCCGGCTGTCACTGCGGTGATTCTCGGAGTCGTGGGGCTGTCGCTCTTCCTGGCCGGCATCGGCAGACCGGCAATCCTGTACTACGACGAGGGTTTTTTTGTTCCCGAAGCCAGGACTTTTCTCCATAGGGCGCCCGACGCAAACTCTCTGCTTCACTCGTTGGCGAAGCCGCCTCTAGGAAAAATGATCATGGCGTTGGGCATGAAAGCTGCCGGGGATAACCCTTTCGGCTGGCGAGTTGCCGCGGCGTTGTGCGGCGCGCTGACTCTGGTGGCCGTCTACCTTTGGGCATTTCTGCTGTTGCGCGACTCTCGCCTTGCCTTTCTTGCCGCCGGTCTGACGCTGTTCAACAATTTTCTGTTCGTGATGTCGCGCGTCGGGATGATGGATGCGTTCTTGATGTTCTTCCTGATGTGGAGCTTACTCGCGTACACCGCGGCCATTGCCCTGGATCTGGCCGCAGGCCGGCGCAGGATTCTCCTGATTTGCTCCGGTGTTTTGATGGGGCTGGCAGGCGCCTGCAAGTGGAATGCAATCGACAGTCTCGCGGTTCTTCTGCTTGCGAGTTTCGCGCTGCTCTGGGTGGCACGCCGCCCGCGCACGGATTCGAACTCGCCGCTTTCCCGGCCGGCACGCAACATGCAACAAATCGGCCCCCCGACTGTGCTACTCGGCCTGGCCGTGGCGCCCTTCGCTTCCTACATTCTCACCTATTGGCCACTCTGCCGGATGCTTCATCTGCGATTCGGCGTTCATGAATTGCTGGACCTGCACCGCATCGGCTGGCACATCTGCACGACCTGGCTCTCGAACCCGGCCATTACTTCTGCTTGGTATAAATGGCCGTTAAGTTTGAGCCCGCAGCGCGGGCTTTCCCATTTGGTTGGCAATCCCGTCGTCGCGTGGGGCGGATTGGCAGCGGTGGCCGTGTGTGTGTGGCATTTTTGGAAGACCCTGGCCTTGCCCGAGGGGTTGGTCCTTCTCCTTTTCGCCGCAAACTTTTTTCAATGGGCGGTGACTCCCGAGAAAGGGCTTTTTTATTATTACTACTACCCGGCGGTAATGATGCTGGGGGTGGCCATGGCCGTCGCGCTGCGCAGCCTGCCGCTCAAGGTATTCGGCGTCCGGGTCAGCATGGTTTTGTTGCTTGCCGCTGCTATCGTTTTCTTGCGGTGCTATCCGCAGATGGCGCACTTGGAATCGCCTTGGGACTGCGTTTTCGGATGCTGGTCGTAGGAGACTGTAGCATCCCCGCTCCGGCCAGCGCGTTGCCATGCAAAGTGTGCGAATGCTAGGCTCTCCAAGCCGTGGCATCGAAACACCCAAAAGTCGAGCCAATTCGCAGCCCGACGCTCTTTCCGATGGAGAAGCTGGATCAGGGAACCAAGCCCGCCAGCTCGCTCAAAATCGAGAGGCCATACTCTGAACCGGGAATTTATCTCGGCGCGTCATCATTCACGGCCTCGGGATGGGAAGGCAATTTTTATCCCGCCGGGATGAAGCCGCGCGAGTTCCTTTCCTACTACGCAACGCAGTTCAGCACTGTGGAGGTAGATAGCACGTTCTACGGCACGCCCAGCGCCTCCACGGTGACCGGATGGTATGAGAAGACACCGCCGGATTTCTTATTTGCTGTAAAAATTCCGCAAATCATCACGCACGAAAAGGTGCTGTTGGACTGTGAAGCGGAGACCGATGAGTTCGTTACGCGGATGGACCTGCTCTGCGAGAAGCTCGGACCGATGCTCCTGCAGTTTCCTCATTTCGACAAATACGCGTTCAGCAGCGTTGATGAATTTCTTCCGCGGCTGCGATTTTTCCTAAATCGGGCACAAGGGATGTCCGCGTGTAGGTTTGCGGTGGAGATTCGGAACAAGAGCTGGCTGGATGCCAAATTCGCAGACGTGCTGCGCGAATACAACGTCGCGCTGGTACTGAACGACACCTCGTTTGTGCCGAGGCCGTGGGAGAGGAAGGAACAATTTGACTTGGTCACCGCCGACTTTAGCTACGTGCGATGGCTGGGAGACCGAAAAGGCATCGAGAAACAGACGAAGACGTGGGACAAACCAATTGTCGACAGGCAGGACGATTTGAGGAGATGGGTGGAGTTGCTGCGGCGGCTCGTCAGCGACAAGCGCATTCGAAAGATCGTCGCCTACGCGAACAACCACTACGCCGGGCATGGGCCCTCGACGGTGAAGTTATTTTGGGATTTGTGGACCAAGAATAGGTAGAAAATAGAAAATGGAAATCAGAAAAGGGACAGGAGAAAGACCCGCCCTTCGACTGCGTCGAACGACAGGGCACCCGTCCCCTGGTCAAATCTATGGCTTGGCGGGGTGCTTCGGTGCAATGTTTTGGGCTACGACCCATGCGGCGGAGGCGATCGCCCAGGAGATGAAGAACGCCGTCCATGGGAGTCGTGTCCTCGGAGCGGCAAGAATTGCAGGAGCCCAAACGAGAAGCGTAAATAGGCTGATCATGCCCGCTTCGGCCCATGCGGCTAGGCGGGGCAAGATGGAGAACAGCACGCCTAGGCCGCAGACAATCTGTCCGGCGCCGGTGAGGTAGGCCCAGCCCACACGATAAGGAAGCCACGCTGGTACCAGCTCAACGGTCTCCTTCACGTAAACCAGATGGGAGAGTCCGATCGGGATGAGAGAAACAGCAAAGAGTATCCGCGCAAGGTAGATGCCCTTCTCGCCCGTGAGGAATGCGAGCGGCGATCCGTCTCGCAGTCCGGCGAGTCTGGCAAACAGAACCCATCCTCCGGCCAGAAGCACAGCAAGCTCGCCAAAGCCGAGCCAGACAGCTTCGATCTGAGGCGCCACCACCAGCGTGGGACGTGACCTGAAACGCTAGGGACGGGCGGGAACGAGACTGGTCCAGTTTTGGAGAACGGTAAGGGGACGATTGTTTTCGTCGGCGGCGACAACCACGAGGAAGCGCTTGCCGTCGGGACTGACATCATAGTTGATCATTCCCAAACGATAGATGCGCACCGACGGGCGGAAGGAGAAGAGCCGGACAGGATGGCCGACCTCGATACCCTCGCCCTTCTCGTGGATGTCGACGGTCATCATTTCGTTGCGCATGGAAATGAAATAGATCTGCTTGCCATCGCGGCTCCAACGGGGCCAGTGCCCGCCATCCGTGGAAGCCTGCCACATGCCATTTCCGCCCGAGAAGGGAACGACAAAAATCTGAGGAGTCCCATTCGCCAGCATGGTGAAGGAAATAAACCTGCCGTCCGGCGAGAATTGTCCGCTCGTCTGTGTGCCGGTGTTGGCGACGGGCAGCAGGCGCGGTTTTTCCTTGCTATCGAGCGGAACAACGTTGAGTTCGGAATCTCCGCTGGTCAGATTGGCGCTTTCTGTCAGCAGATAACGGCCATCGGGAGACCAGTCCGTAGCGCTGTCGGCCGAGGGGAGTTCCTGCAGCGTGGTGGATTCCCCTGCGCCGGAAGAGGAACGTGTAACCACGCGGAACATGCTGTTGGGCATACCAAGAGTGACGGTAAACCGGGAACCGTCGGGAGACCACGTTGGTTCGCCCGCGATGAAGCCGTCAAACGTCAGACGCGTCTTTTGCGGCCCGGACGCATTGTAGAGCCACACGTCGTGGGTCGGGTCGCCACTGGTGACCAGAAAACGCTGGCCGTCTTTGGAAAGCCGTGGGCCTAGAAATACGCCTTGATCGCCGACAAAGCTCAGATGTTTGCCGCCGCGATCGACCCACTCGAGGCGAGACTGGGCCATGGCGGCACCAGTCTGAAAAATCAGCGTGTTCGAGCGTTGAGAAGCCGTAAAGGTAGAGTGCCAGACCCCGAGGTCCAATACCACGCTGTCAACCACCGGGTGGGGAGAGCCGGATAGCGAAAGCGAATTGAGGTCGAAAGGTTGCGCAAGGAGAGTGGAGTCCCTAACGTAGAGGAGATTGCCCTGCGCGTAAGCCGCGCCGGCAAGAGAAGCAACGAGGAAGCGATTGAGTTTGCCATCGAGCGAGGCGACATAGATCCCGTTTTGCTCACCCTGCGGAGAAGAGTGATTGGAAGCAACGTAGAGGAAATGCTGACCGTCCGGGAGAAAGAAAGGCCAGCGATGTGTCGAGTGGAGTTTCGTGTCGAGCTTGGTGATGGGAGTGGAAGCGCCACCGGTGACGGGAACCTGATGGATAACGTCGCGAGGGCCAGGCGTGAAGAGAATGACGCCGCTGGAGCCCCAGGCGCCGCCGCGGGCCGCCGGCGCGTTACACAAACTGCGAACCACACCGCTGTTGACCTCCAGGGTTTTCAGTTTGCCGTCCGTGAAGAATCCTACACTTGAACTGTCCGGAGACCAGAATGGATTCATGGCGCCATGTGCCCCGGGAAGAGTGCGTTCCGATCCAGTGCGAAGAGAGCGAAGCCAAAGTTCGCCGCCGGCGCCGTAAAGCAGAGAGCTGCCGTCGGGGGAAAGAGCCGGCTGTGTACCCATGTCGCCTTCGATCTCGAAGGAAGTTCCGGCCGGGGGGATGATGGACGAGAAGACTGGGAACGCGGGAGCGGCGGCATCCGGACGGCGGGACAAGAAAATAGCAAGAGCTGCGATCGAAGCAAGAGCAGCGAAGGACCAGGCAAGAAGCTCGCGGCGATTTTTTCTGCGGGTCAGCGGGAGCGCAGCGGCGGACGATTGGGCCGAGGGATCGCTGCTAGAGATGGATTTTAGCTCGAGGGCGAGGTCGCGCGCGGATTGCCAGCGGTCGTCCGGATCCTTGGCGAGGCAGCGGCGCACGATGTGGTCGAGTGAGCGAGGCGTGAGCGGCTTGATGCTGGAGATTGGCGCAGGCTCTTTTTCGAGGATGGCGGAGGCCACGCTGAACTGGCTTTTGCCCTCGAAAGCCCGCTGGCCGGTGAGCATTTCGTAGAGAACGGTGCCGAAAGAAAAGACGTCGCTACGGCCATCGAGCTCTTTGCCTTCGACCTGCTCGGGCGACATGTACTGGTAGGTGCCGACGATGGTGCCTTGCTCGGTGACCGGAGAGTTGGCCGCAACGTTGGTGAGGGTGACGGCGCCGGCTGGCGCGATGGTGGGCTTGGCGAGGCCGAAGTCGAGGAGCTTGGCGCCGGTTTTGGTGAGCATGATGTTGCCGGGTTTCAAATCGCGGTGGACGACGCCGCTGCGGTGAGCTTTGTCGAGCGCGTCAGCGATTTCCGTGCCAATTTTTAGAGCCTGTTCCGTGGGCAGCGGGCCTTTGGCGATGCGGTCAGCCAGGCTCTCGCCCTCAATACATTCCATGACCAGGAAATCAGTGCCGTTCTGCGAGCCGACGTCAAAGAGAGAACAGATATTCGGATGATTCAGCGCGGAGACAGTTTTGGCTTCCCGTTCGAAGCGCAGCTTACGCGCGGGATCGGCGGAAAGATGTGCCGGGAGGATTTTGATGGCAACCGAGCGGTCAAGGCGCGTGTCGCGAGCGCGGTACACTTCCCCCATACCACCTGCGCCCAGGGGAGACTGTATTTCATATGGACCGAGCTTGGTGCCAGGAGCAAGAGGCATGGTTGTACGAGATTATAGAATGGAATACCAAGCAAGAGACAGCTCGCTTGTTTCGAACTGCCGAGAATCGTCCTGGCAGTTGGTGTCCTCGCCACCATCCTGCTTCGCTACATTCGAAGCTGGAAGGATCAAGCTACCCAAGTTCCCAATGACCGAAGACTACTTATCTGGAGTTGACTGATTAGCGTCGAACAGTTGCTTAGATGCTGAGCCGGAAGGATACTGACCAAGCCAAAACAGCCAGACGCGGCGACGTGAAAGCAGCCGCATTCTTCTCATTGCAGATGTAGACAGGTTCGGACAAAGCAAAACGGGAATCAGATTCTTTACGATCTGGGTAATGCCGCGTTTACACGGCTAGTCGAACGCATTGATCACGACGCCCACGGGCAGTTCGACGTCGGCGCACGGAAGGCCGGTATAGAAAGGGAGGAAGATATCTTGATAAAAGCCCGACGCAGGCTGACGGTTCTGCTCACGCTAGTCCTTATCGTCCTTAACGGACGACTTGTGCACGCGGAAGACGGGAACAAACTAAAGATTGGTTTTTCCATAGAAGCGATGAAGGGAGAGCGTTGGCAGACGGACCTGGATTCCTTTGAGGCGCGGGCTAAGCAGTTAGGTGCGGAGGTGATCTCCAGCGACGCCAACGGAGACGATGATCGCCAGTTCCAGCAAGTGAAGGACATGATCAAAGCAGGCATCAAAGTGCTCGTTTTGCTACCGCACGACACCACAAAGGCCAGCCGGATGGTGGACGCGGCGAAGTCGGCCAATGTCAAGGTTATCAGTTACGATCGCCTGGTGCTGAACAGCGATGTCGATCTCTACGTGAGTTTTGACCGGGTTGAGATCGGCAGGATGCAAGCGGAATCTCTGGTAAGACAGGCGCCCAGAGGGAATTATGTGCTGATCGAGGGCTCTCCGAATGACGAGGGTGCGAAAACGCTGCATGACGCACAGATGAGGGTTCTGCAGCCCTATATTGATCGCGGCGAGATCAAGGTGATCGCGGATGCGTATACCAAAGAGTGGCTGCCTTCCGAGGCGTACCTTTTTATGCTGAAGGCCATCGATTCCTCCCAGGGCAAGATCGCTGCGGTTGTCGCTTCCAATGACGGAATGGCCGGCGGTGCGATTCAGGCGCTCCGCGAACATAATCTCGCCGGCAAAGTGGCGGTTTCCGGACAGGATGCGGATTTGGCCGCTTTGGTATGCATCGCCCAGGACACACAGACTATGACGGTTTACAAGCCCATCATCAGGGAGGCGGAAAAAGCCGCGGAGGAAGCGGTTCGCCTGGAGAAGGGGGAGAAGACGCACGCCGAGGGAACAATAAGCAATGGCAAGGTAAAGGTGCCTACCATAATGCTGAAACCAGTAGTGGTAACAAAGGACAACATCAAGACAACGGTGGTCAAAGACGGATTCCAGACATTAAAGAGCATTAACCAGGCGTTGTCTGAGGACCAGCAGATCAAGTAGGGCAAATTCCTCTATAGTATTAAGCTTGCCGTTCGCTTCGGGCGACCATTTCATCACTTCTTTGATTTCGGAAGAGAATTTCTCTGTTTACTTGCCTGTTAAACCGGGTAATCGCACAAGTAGAATCTTCGCAAAACTACAAATCAGAAATTAGCTTGCCACCGCAGAATAAGCGATCACGGATTCAATCGGGATAATTAAAAAACTGAAATACTGCAACTCCATCTTAGTACGCAATCAGGAGCGCCCGCCGGTTACGAAGGCTGGCTGTCCTATACGGGACAGTTTGGCCGTTCGCACGGTGGCATAGTTTGTGAGATGTCAGTGGCGTTGGTGAGACAAGTCGTCTTGTGGGTGGTTGGAGGACCACGTGCGGGCTTGTGCATGATCGATCAGAACTGGGAGTGGGACGGGAACGCCGTTCTCGCCGTGTTGCTGCCAAAGATCATGCGCCCCGCGACTAACTGCGCGATGCGAGCAGCGCGTAACTCGGGGCAACAAGGATGAAGAGCACTCGGCGCGAAATGCTGACGGCCGGAGGCAGGACGATTCTGGCCGCGGCGATTGGACGAAGCGGCCTGGATTTTGGAAGTGAATTCGAAGGCGAAAAGGGTCCGAAAGATTTAGCGAAGTCGAAATTCTCCCAGCCTCTGCGGGTTCCCCCCATACTAAGTCCCGTTCGAAGCGACGCGACCACGGACTACTACGAGATCACCCAAAAAGAAGCGGACGTCGAATTCATGCCGGGGATTCGGACGCGCATTTGGGGCTACGAAGGGATGTTCCCCGGGCCGACGATCAAGGCGCGCCGCGGCCGAGCCGCGGTCGTGCGGCAAACGAATCGGCTACAAAGCGAAACGGTTGTGCACCTGCATGGAGGAGTGACCGAACCAGCTTCTGACGGTTTCCCGACCGACATGATCATGCCGGGCAAATCGAGATCGTATATGTATCCAAACCAAGCTCGAGGGGCAACGCTGTGGTACCACGATCACGCGATGGATCATACCGCGCACAACTTGTACATGGGCTTGGCGGGGCTGTACATCATTGAGGATGATGGCGAGGCCAGCCTGGGATTGCCAAGCGGGGAATACGATGTGCCGCTGATTTTGCAGGACCGCTCCTTCGGCCAGGACGGCAACTTTTCCTATCATGCAGGGCGAGCCGGCCGCATAGGCGCGCACGGGGCCGTGATGCTGGTCAACGGCGTGCCCTGGCCGCGTTTTGAGGTCGCCACGCGGAAGTATCGATTCCGAATCCTGAATGGCTCGAACGCCACGGCATTCGAGATTGCGCTTGGAAACGGGCGGCCGCTGACGCAAATCGCGACGGATGGCGGATTACTTACGATGCCAATCGAGTGTCCGAGTATCCCACTGGCGATGGCGGAGAGAACGGAGGTAATCGTAGATTTTTCGGGATATCCCCTTGGCACGCAGATTGTTTTGAACAACGTGGGCGGCGAAGGCCCGAAAAGCGAAATCATGCGATTCCATGTAACGCGCGAGGAGCACGACGAGAATACCATTCCCGAAAAGCTCGGCAGTTGGGAACCGCTTGACCCGAAGCTTGCCGTGCGAACACGTGGAATCGAGTTTGGAATTTCAATGGAGTTTAATATTCATCCGCTCATCTGGACGATTAACGGGAAAAAATTCAATCCCAATGCGAGCCTGGCGCAAGTGGGGCATGGCCAGGTGGAGATTTGGCATCTGAAAAATCGAAAGTTTGGGTCGCTGGAGAAGCTCCATCCCGTGCACGTGCATCTGGTCAATTTCCAGATTCTCGAACGAAACGGAGAACCTCCGAAGCCGTGGGAACGAGGCTGGAAAGACACCGTTTCGCTGGGTAAGGGAGAAGAAGTGAAGATCATCATGAGGTTCGACGGGCACAGGGGCCGCTACCTGATACACTGCCACAATCTAGAGCATGAGGATCACAACATGATGGCACGGTTTGACGTGGGCTAGCCATTGCTGAAGCGAACAGGCGCGGTAGGACGAGTAAGGACAAGCAATCCCGGGCGCGCAACGTCTGCCGCTTGGATCCAGTTCTCAGTTCAGGGGGTCATTGCAACTTCGTATATTCGGCCTTGGCTTCCTTCAGGATGGGAATGTTGGGGTCAGCATCTTTCCAGAACGTGAAGAAGTCCTGATAGGCGGCACGGGCTTTTGAGGTGTCTCCCCGCGCGGTGCAGGCACGGGCAATGCCAAGACCTGCCAGTGCTGCGATCGGTTCATTGGTTACTACGCCACGATGGTCGAGGATTTTCTGGAACTCAGCCGCTCCCTCGTTGCCCTTTTGCGCGGCCAAATAGGCTTGTCCACGCACATAAACGGCATAGAGAGAAGGCGTAAACGCAGCATCGCCGGGCTGTCCGAACTCGAAGGGAATCGCGACGCTTAAAATCTCGATGGCCTTGGCAGAATCGTGGTTGTTTACCGCCAGTTGCGCTCGGATAGTCGGTAGGTAGTTGAAACTTACCAAAGTATCTCCCGGAAATCGCTTGGCTAAGCCATCAGCCAGTTTTTGCGTCTGTAATGTTTCTCCTGCAAAGCCCAGCGCGAGCGCCGCTCCAAATGTCACATCCCGGCCATTCGAAAGCGCCAGTGCTGCGTCTGCGTGCCGCCGTGCGTCGGCGAGATTGCCAAAGAGGGCTTCCCACAGGGCGGCATCGTCTTCATAGCCCGCGGCTGTTTCGTTCTCTTTTACTTGTTGAGCGGAAGCGACCGCCTGAAGGGAAAACTCCCGGGCCTTTTCCAGCCGGCCGAAAAATGCAGCGGTATCCGCCTCGGCTCCCAGAAGCATGTCTCGTACTCCCGGTTTGTCCGCGGACCAAGCCACTTGGCGCGCCATCCCTCCCGCGTCATGCTGCAAGAAGGCTAGCCGGTAGGAATAGAAGCACAGAAAAGGAGAATCGAGGTTTTTTGAGCGCGCCTTCTCGGCCGCTGTGTGCGCTTCATCCAGGCGATTCAGATGAGTATAGCTCTGGACGAGGTTGGCGTACCTCAGACTGCTCTCGGGATGACGGCGAAGCGCCTCGCTGGTTTCCTGAAGGCTTCTTTCATATTGTCCGAGATAGCCGTAAACAAGTCCCAAATTGCCCACCGGTCTGTCATCTCGGGGATACACTCGGGCCCAGAGTTCATACACTTGGCGCGCCTTATCCAGATCACCGGTGACAAGGTCGTGGTAATAAGATTCAATATAGTACTTTTCTCGTTCGCTCACCCGCTCGCGTAACTCGTACGCCTTCGTCATGATCTCTCCCGCTCGGCTCCTCTCTCCCAAATTCGAGTAGCTCGTCGCGAGCAAGGCATAGGCCATTGCGAATTTCGGGTCCAATTCAATGGCTCGCTCAAATAGTGGAACGGCCGCTTCATCGCCTCCCACATCCTTTGTCTCATATCCCAGGCTGTAGGCATGCAGCGCATCGAGTGACGTTGTGGTGGCTTGCTCAATTGTCTTATCAAACTTCTCGATGGAACTCAGAGATTCACCCAACTGTTTGCGAAGCCGCGTCGCCGCTTTCGAAAGCGCTCCCAGCACCTCCTCCTTGCTTGCCGCCTCTTCCTGTTCGTGGGCCAGCAATAGGCCGCTGTGCCCATGGACCGCCACCAGCGTAAGCACGTAGTGGCTCCCCAAACTAGCAATCGCTCCGGCGACGAACGCCTTCAGTCCCTGCCGTTCGCAGATTTCCCGCCCCATCTCAGCTGTGATTCGGTCATCGGAGGCGTGTCCCATCATCTTCAACGTCTCTCGGACCTGTGGCCCCGGCAGGAAACTCAAGTATGGTGATTGCTGGAGTTGCACCGCCAGGCCCTGCCGGAGCGTGCCATCGAAGATGGCATCCCCGGTCTTGTTCTCGAAATCCGCCAGCAGCAGCATGTCTTTGGCCGTAAGCATCATTGGCCGGTGCGAACGCCAGTAGAGTCCGCCAACGATGAAGACTAGCGCCACGAACAGAGCCACGGGCGCCACCACCCTCCAGCGAATATGCTCTCGTTTCTCGGCCAATTCCGGTTGCGAAATCACTTCCTTCCGTTTTTCGCTTGAGCGAGGACCGCTTTCGACCGGTAATGAGACATACTCCTCTTCGTCTTCTACGATTACTGGCGCTCGGCCGGACTGCGTGTCTCGCATCAGTCGTTGCAAGTCCGTGCGAAGGTCAGACGCAGTCTGGTAGCGAAGACTGCAGTCCTTCTCCATCGCCTTATTGATAATATCTTCCAGCTTGGCTGGAATCTCAGAGTTGAGACGAACGGGAGCCACCGGAGTACGGTTGAGTATCGCCTCCGTGATGACGCCGGAACTCTCGCCTCGGAACGGCATCCTCCCCGTGGTCATCTCGTAAAGAACCACACCAAATGAGAACAAATCCGTGCGCGCGTCCAACTCTTTGGCGCGTACTTGTTCGGGCGACATGTAATAGACCGTGCCCAGGGTAGTGCCCGTGCTCGTCAGGTGTTCCGCGCTGGAGGCCAGCGTCTCGTCACCGATGACTCCTGCCATGGCGGCCTGACGGCTACTGATGTAGGTCACTTTAGCTAATCCAAAGTCGAGGATCTTGACGTGCCCTCGCTTGGTTACAAAAATATTTGCGGGCTTGATATCGCGATGAACGATACCTTCGGCATGTGCCGCATCAAGACCTTCGGCAATTTCGATTGCAATCGATACGATGCGCTGGATATCCAAAGTATGCGCGGCGATGAGGTATTTGAGAGTCACGCCGTCCAGATACTCCATGGCGATAAATTGGTCTCCCTCATGCTCCCCGATTCCGTGGATCGTGCAGATATTCGGATGATTCAACGCAGAGGCGGCTTGCGCCTCCCGGCGAAATCGTTCCAACGCTTGAGGGTCCCGGGCTAGTTGGTCTGGAAGGAACTTCAGCGCGACAAACCGGTGGAGGGTGAGATCCTCAGCCTTGTAGACCACACCCATACCGCCACCACCGAGTTTCTCCAGCACCCGGTAGTGCGCGATCGTTCGACCCGTCACGGGATTCGATTCGGGCATGCTTGATGCTGCGCCAATTAAGCGGCTGCACCTACTGACAAAACTGACAGTTGTGTAGGGGGCAAACTCAGACCACTACGGTCATCTGTGCGGGACTTACCAGGCAATCGTGAGGGCCCGGAGAGCGGGGAGGAGGGGTCCCCGCGCGGCCACAGCAAAGACCAGTGGAACGACGAGGTATTTGATTCGCGTCGGTGGCGGGAGACTGATTCAGCTGGCAGACTTCGGGAGGAAGCGCATACAGGGGCAATAGCCCTTGCGGTTCCCAGGGGACTGGCAGGCGTACTTGAGGGCGGCGTGGTTGATGGCGCGGTGGCCGCAGGTACAGAGTTCGCGGCCGACGGTTTGCAGTTCCTCTGGAGTGAGGCCGCGCGCCCCGACGGCGGCTTTTTTCTGTTCGGGAGTCTTAGCGGTCATCGCTCCTCACTGGGGTGCTCGCTGGCCGCGCGCCCCGTACCCGCAGGGTGCAAGAAAACTGGAGCCCTGACACCAGCACTATCATCTTGCGACACCATGGCAATGTTTTCCAGTGCTCTTTCAAGCCACGCGACGATGACCACACACACGACGGACCAAGCCTTCGCGGTGAAACCTTCGGCGGAACAAACGAACAGCGTCCCGGCGAGACGCGGAGGACGAGGATTACTTCGTGGTGTCCTTTTTGTGCAGAGTAGTGCACATGGTCAGAGCGGTGTTGGGATCGACCGCGCTGTCGCCTTCGTCGATCAGCTGGATGATGCCCTGCTTGTCGATGACAATGTTGGCGCGCAAGGCCCACTCGTACGTTTCGTTGTCTTTGTCGTAGCCTTTGAGGATGCCGTAGGTCTTGAGCATCTTGCGGTTCATGTCGCTGAGGAGCGGGAAGGTGACGCCGATCTGCTTGGCGAATGCGGCGTTGGCAGCGGGGCTATCCACACTGACACCGAAGACTTCCGTATCCGAGGTGTCGATTTTTCCGGAGGCGATTCCAGCCTGGACCGCCTGAAGCTGCTTCGTTCAACCGCCGGTGAAGGCCAGGACGTAGACGGCGAGGTAAACATTCTTCTTGCCGCGGTAGTCGCTGAGCTTCACGGTTTTCCACCCGTCGCTAAGAAGGGTGAAATCAGGAGCAGCGTCTCCGACCTTGAGGGTCATCTTGGCGACTTGAGACTTTTCGGCTTGGGGCATCACCGGGGCTGCGGCAAGAGCGGCAGCGATCAGGAGGCCGAAAGCGATCTTGTGTTTCATAGAAACCTCTTATGTGAGTTAAGACGCGAGCGACAGCGGAAGCTTACACCCCGCCTGTCGAGTAATACCACAGGAATGGCCAAAATATTCCCCAATATTCGCGGGATGGGAATCTGAGGAACTTAAGCGGTCTAAATCGCGTATCTATCAGCACCAGGGAGGTCTTGTGAGCAAACAAAACATGAGGAATGGGATAAGGCAGGGGCTTCGCCGCGGAGCCAGTGCTCTCGGGAGCCTTGTGCTCTTTGGAACTCTCTTTGCTGTCGTTGGCGCGCTGGTCTTGGTTGCGGCAACACCATCAAGAGCAGGCCGCAGTTGGGCAGATCAGGATAAGGACGGGGCTGGTGTGACCATCAGCAAGCAGGCAACTCCCAAAGAAGTGGGATTGCCCGCATATCCCGGAGCAAAGCTGCACAAAGATGAAAAGGACGATTCACCTTCTGTTCAATTGGGACTGTGGGGGAGCACGTTTGGATTCAAGCTGGCGATGATGAAGATGGAGTCCGGCGATACGCCGGGGAAGATTGCGGATTTCTATAAGAAGGCGCTGGCGAAGTACGGGACGGTTTTGGATTGCTCGGAAGCCTCGCAAAAAGCAAATAGCAAAGAGAAGAACGGAACTTCGAACCAGCTCAGTTGTGAGGATGACAAGCCGGAAAAGGGCGGGCTATTGTTCAAGGTGGGGACGAAGGAGAAGCAGCACCTGGTTGCCATCCAGCCGGATGGGCAAGGGAGCCTCTTCCAGCTGGTTTACGTGGAAGCGCGAGGCGACGAGAAGGATAAAAAAGCGCTGTAAGGAAATCCTGAAAGCGGGCAGAACAACCCTGTCTCGGAAAGTTAAAGCACTTAACGAAGTGCAACCAGCTCTTCGATCGAGGTTCCGGCCTGGCGAAGAATTGTGCGCAGCTCATCAGAATTCGAATGAGCTCCTGACCGGAGAGGTCAGTGGGCAGCCTGGTCATCGAGTAGACGTGTTCAGTTCGATGAACTCTCTTTGGTCGTCGACGGAGAGGATCGCCGACAGCCTGAACATCCTCGATATAGAGTTCGCATCTTAGCGCAGGTAGCCCCAGTTGTGGAGCTTGTCGGAGTCTTCGGCCCAGCGGTCGCCGATGTCGGTGCGGTAGTACATGTTGGGAATTAGGATGTTTTTGGTGCGGGAGTAAACCTGGGCCTGGGCCTGCTTCATGGTTTGGCCGAGGCCGACGACAACGAGAACGACGCCGGAGGTGCCTGCGATGAGCCACTGGCCGTTGACTTCTTTTACGTCCTCGATGTGAATGCCTTCCATGTTGGGCTTTTTGAAGACGATGGCATTGTTTTTGGAGAAGGATTCGAAGGTGGCGTCGTCGTCAAACGGAAATGGTGGGACGACGATTCGAATGCCGATTTGAAAGCCGCTTCGCGTGCGCCACTTGGGCTCGACGCCGGTGGCGAGTTCCCAAAAGAAATCGCTGATGGGTGTGAGCATGCCTTCCTGCTGGATGCTGATGGTGGGATAGCCGAAGCGCGAAGTAAATTCAAGTGGGTAGATGCCGTTGTTGTTCACGATGCAGTTCAGGTCGATGTAACCGACGTAGCCTTCCTCGGCGAGCTTGGACTCCATTTTGAGAAGGGTGCGATTGAAGAGGAGGTTGGGCTCGCTCCAGAACATGGCCGTGCCCATTTCGCCGGTGGGCGGCCCGACTTCGCCGGGGAAAAGTTTTTTGTGTTCAAAATTGATGTTGACGGGGGTGACGAATTTTTTGCCGTTGAAGAACGCGCCGACGGCAACTTCGACGCCGTTGATGCGCCGCTGGAGTTGAAAGACTTTGATCTCGTCGGAAAAGGCTTTCTTGTAGGCCTCGAGCATTCGAATGACGTCTTCGCCGTCTTCTTCTTCGCCGACGAAGAGGCGGCGCTTGACGTTTTGCGCTTCGCCGCTGGGTTTGATGACGTAGCGATCCGGATTTTCCTTGACGAATTCGATGGCGGGATCGAAAGAATCAAAGTCTTCGTAGGGAATGATGCTTACTCCCGCAGATTTGAGCTCTTCCTGGCCGAAGGAGCGATCGTCTTCGAGACGGTCGGCGTAAGGAGTGCCGCCGATGACGGGCTTGCCGCCGGCGCGAAGAGCTTGAGCTTTAGCACCCTGACCGAGAGTGTCGTCGAAGACGATGATGTCGGACCATTTAGCGTCTTTTTCCCAGTCCTTGGATTTGGGAACAAAGCCATCGGCGATGTCGCGCTCTTTTTCTGCTTCGATATAGTAACGAACATCGTGGCCTTCCTTGAGAACTTGCCAGGCGATGTCACCGATGAGACCCGAGAGCGAGACAAAGAGGAACTTGCGTTTTTCCATGTTTCGAGGGCGCGGCTCCTGACTGCCGATAAGCGAAAGATGGCATTGTAGCCGAAATCAGGGCAGGCGATTGTTACGGCGTGTTAAAGAACGGCAGGAGGGCGGGCCATCATCGTCAGGAGGATGCAAGCGGCCCGCGTGGAATGCACGCGAAGAGCGAGACGGACAACGGTTTTACGATGGCCCGGGCTGCGATCGCGCTCTGGCGCACGCTCGCGCGCGATCGAGCAGGAGTTCGCTCTCGCGCGCGTTGCGAGTGAGCGATGCGGCACGCTCGAACTCCGCTTGCGCGTCGAGGAAGCGACCGAGCTTGAAAAGAAAGTCGCCGCGGACGCTGGGAAAGAGGTGGTAGGCGATGAGAGACGGCTCCGAGGCAAGGCTGTCGATGACTTCGAGTCCCGCTGCCGGACCGAAGGCCATGGCGATGGCAACCGCACGATTCAACTCCACGATGGGAGACGGCGTGAGTTGCGCGAGCACCTCGTAGAGAGACACGATGCGTGACCAGTCCGTCTCCGCTGGTGTACGTGCTCGCGCGTGACACGCGGCGATTGCTGCCTGAAGCGTGTAAGGGCCGCGTGCGCCGGCGAGCTCTTCGGCGCGTTCAAGCGCAGCCAGACCACGACGGATGAGGAGTTGATCCCAGTGGGAGCGGTCTTGATCGAGTAAAAGAATAGGTTCGCCGGACGGTCCGACGCGGGCGCTCGAGCGCGACGCCTGAATTTCCATCAGCGCGACGAGGCCGTGGACTTCGGGCTCTTTGGGAGCCAGCTCGGCCAAGATGCGCCCGAGACGCAGGGCATCCTCGCAAAGTGCGGGCCGGAGCCAGTCGTCGCCGGCGGTGGCCGTGTAGCCCTCGTTAAACACCAAGTAGATAACTTCGAGCACGGATGAAAGTCGAGCGGCGCGCTCGCTGCCGCGCGGGACTTCGAAAGGGACGCGGGCGTCGGCAAGAGTGCGCTTGGCCCGAACGATGCGCTGGGCGACGGTAGGTTCCGGGACGAGGAAAGCACGCGCGATCTCCTCCGTGGTCAGGCCGCCCAGCAGACGCAAGGTGAGCGCCACGCGCCCCTCGGGGGAGAGCACCGGATGACAAGCTGTGAACATCAGGCGGAGAAGGTCGTCTCCGATATCATCGTCGATCGCGGTTTCGAAATCCGCCACGGCCCTCTCCTGCCGCGACTGGAGCTCGCGAGCAAGCTCTCCGTGTTTCTGCTCGAAGAGCTTGCTGCGGCGCAGCCGGTCGATCGCACGATGCTTGGCAACCGCCATGAGCCACGCGCCCGGGTTGTCGGGGATGCCCGACGCGGGCCATTGCTCGAGCGCGGCGACGAGCGCATCCTGAGCGAGTTCCTCGGCTAGACCCACATCGCGCACGATTCGCGCCAGCCCTGCGATGATCCTCGCGGACTCGATCCGCCAGACTGCGGCGATGGTGAGATGTGTATCGGTAGGCGTCACGGCTACCGATCACACCATTTTCGATCCGTCAGCGCAAGTTGAGGCGCACCGGGACTGCTTCTTCGCGGCCACGCGTACGGACGAGCGCTCCTAGGCTTTGGGAGGAAAGTCTTCCGGGCCGAGCACCTGGCGAACTTCGGTCTCGCCCTCCCAGCCAGGCCAATGTTTCTTGTGAAGTTCCATGAAAGCCAAGGCCCCTTCGAGTGCCTCTTTCTTCGACTTATATTCAAGAATCGCAAACCCGCCGACGACTTCCTTGGCCTCGGTGAAAGGCCCGTCGATCGTGGCTACCTGCCCTTTGGAAAGCCGGACGCGAGTGCTCGCTGCAGTTGCGGCCAGCCCCCCGCTTACAACCATCGTGCCGGCTTTGACGGCCTCTTCGCCAAGCTTTGCCATCACCTCCATGAATCCCTTGGGCGGTGGGCCCTGGTTTTCAGCATGTTTGACCATCATCATGAATCGCATCGTTCTGTCTCCATTCTGATTAGGATCCTGAGCTCAGTTCCTTGTCGGCCTCGACCGATCGAAACTGTGCTCTATTTAAGCGTCGAACGAGGCCCAACAAAATCGACAAGAGCGGCACGATTTGTTGATCTCGCAATGCGCCCGCGCAAACCAAAGCGTGCGCCGGCTAGGGTCTTGCGGCAGCGTCGGCGCAAGTATTTTGGCCCGCTTCATAGAGCTGACGAAGCTCGCATTCACCATCCCCGGCTACCTGTAGGAAATTCTTGACCATCTCGAGAGCTTCCTCCTTTGAGTTCGCCCGAAGGAGCGCGAAGCCGCCGACTACTTCTTTGGCTTCGGCGAATGGCCCGTCGGTCACGGTGAGCTTCCCGCTGGACATGCGAATGCGCGCGCCAAGCGCGCTTGGCAGGCACCCTTCGGTGGCAAGCAGGAAGCCGGCCTTCATCCCGTCCTCGACCAGCTTGCCCATCCTGGCCATCTCCTCCTGTGAGGGGGGAGCGCTTCTTTCCGCAGTCTTATAGATGCTTAGGAATTTCATGATCGTCTCTCCTCGTGAGTCTGGATTCATTGCTTTACTGCCGGATACTCGGGAACATCTGCAATTTCCCGCTCAACTGTACGACGAATGACGCTCTTCGAAATCGACACGACAAGTCTGTCTTTTTTTCGCTCAGCGCCAAGTGCGCACCACTACTACCGCTTTGCAGTTTTCCTCTGCAGCTCATCGCGCAACTCCTGCTCGCGCGCGGCGTCTTCGGGAGGAAGGACCTCAGCAGGAAAGTCGGAGGCCTCGTATACCTGGCGGATCTCGACCTCCGTGCCCCCATCGAATGGGGCGCGCTTGAGCCATTCCACGGCCTCTTCCATGGACTTCACCTGCCACAGCCAGAAGCCTGCGATGAGTTCCTTGGTTTCGGCAAAGGGCCCGTCGATCACTGTCCGCTGCCGTCCCGAAAACCCGACCCGCTTGCCCTTCGAACTCGGCTGAAGCCCCTCGCCCGCGAGCATCACCCCGGCCTTTACCAGCTCCTCATTGAAGTTCCCCATGGCGGCAAAGGTTTCCTTGGTCTCCTTGGTCGGCAGAATCCCCGCTTCCGAATTGTTGTCTGCTTTGACTATCACCATGACCCGCATCGTCTTATCTCCTTATGGTTCAATTTCCGGTTCGACCTGGGCTTTCTGCCGGTGTCGACCGGCTAAACTCTGGCTCTACCCACGCGTCGAACGAGTGGCATCGGGATCGACATGTACGCACTCACTATTTTCGAACGTACTCGGTGGGCTCAGGTATCTTAGCCTTTAGTCGCGAAGGCAGCCCGCAACAACAACGCTCCGACGATAACCAGGAGCAGCAGCCAAAAGGATACCAACATTTGGAAGAGGCCCTGCAAAAACTCCGGGTGATTAATGACGCAGGCCTGGAAGGCTTGCGATGCTGTTGCCAGGACGACCGAAGGCAGCACTCCTAGCGCCTCTCCCGCGGTATTCCCGAGTGGACAGCTCAACTGCGCTGCAGCCCCATCCACGCTCCCGAACAGAATCAGGAGCCCAAGACCAACGAGAGCCGTTCTCGCGATGGATTTGGGCCCCCTAGAGAGTGTGAGCTGTCGCGTCATGTTGACCTCCTGAATGGCAAGTTCTTTGCCCTTACTTACACGTCGCACGAGGGGCAGCGAAATCGACAGGTTCGGCAAGGTCAGTTTTGGAGATCCTTTCTGAATGCCGGCGACGCTTGACTTTGAGGGGGATATGGCCTAGTTCTGGGCAAATTGGAAGCCGCTGGGGAGCGCCCACGGCCCATGGGAGGCAACCTTTTGTGGAGCGAGGCAGCATCAGACCGTAAGGTAGTCTTAAGAGACCTGGCCGAAGGGGCAAAGTTGTTGTTCGGCCTGGCCTTTCGTTCAGGGTATACTAGGACGTGCCAAGCGACGCTGAATCAGCAAGCTCCAGGCGGTCTGGCAGAGTGCGTCGAGGAACACTAGATTTGCGAGAGAGGTGACGTTTGCACCGAACTTCGTCAGAAACAACTGCGATGCGGTTGATCCTAGTTTTGATGACCGGACTGTTTCTCCTGAGCGCCACCCGGTGCGAAGCCCAAATTTTTCACAAGAAAAAGGTCAATAAATCGACCAGCGCGGACAATACCGCCGAGCCCGATAAGATCCTCTATGACAAGGCAATGGATGACATCAAGCACGGGAGACAAGAGGTCGGCCGGCTGAACCTGCAGACGCTGATCAACACCTATCCCGACAGCGAATATCTCGCCAAAGCCAAACTCTCGATTGCCGATTCCTACTTTAAGGAAGGGGGCAAAGCGAACATGACCCAGGCAATCCAGGCCTACAAGGATTTCATCGTGTTTTTCCCGTTCATGCAGGAAGCGGCCTACGCGCAATTGCAAGTGGCAATGGCGCACTACAAACAGATGGAAAAACCGGACCGCGACCGAACCGAAGCGCGCGCGGCGGAGGATGAGTTTCAGACCTATTTGAAGAAGTATCCAAATGATCCGCTGGAGGGAAAAGCGGAACAGCGCCTGCGAGAAGTGCAGGAAGTACTGGCAGAGGGGGACTTCCGCATCGGCTACTACTATTATGTGAAGGGCGACAAAAAGGCGGCGGAATCGAGACTCAAGAGTGTGGCGACACGGTATCCGCTTTACAGCAAGTCGGATCAAGCGTTGTGGATGCTGGGGAATCTCTGGGAAGGGACGGAAAAGAAGGAGTTCGCCGCGAATTATTACGGACAGATTGTGCGCAACTACCCGCTGTCGCCCCTGGTTCCAGATGCGAAGGGACGGCTGAAGGCCATGGGCGCGCCTATTCCGCAGCCTGATCCGAAAGCAGTGGCGTGGATGACGGCAGAACAGAATGCGCCGAGGCCGCACACCAGCCTGGTCATGAAACCGCTGACTATTCTCCATTCGGGGCCCGTACTGGAGTTTGAAGTGGCGTCCCGGGCTGGAAAGCCTCCTCTCGAACCGGAACCAGAAAGTTCCGCGGGAGTTGAAACTTTGACGGGCGGAGACCAAACACGGAAAGCAGGGAGTACGACGGGAATCGTCAGTACGTTAGTTGTAGGCAGCAATGGTGGAGGGACGGGTACAGCGGAAGAGGTAGCGCCCCCTGCGGACGGGAGTACCGACAAGTCCGGGACACAGACCGATCCGAACAGCCTGACGCCAGCGGCTGATCCGAACAAACCTGCCACGAGCGAAGCGGCCAGCGGCGCGGGGACGGCCCCTGCTGCAACGGCGGACGCTCCAGCCAAGACGGACGGCACGGCGGCAACAGGAGACGATGCCGCGAAGACAGATCCAGCAACCGGTGCGCAACCCAGTGCGGATGCCGCCAAAACCGACGGCACGCAAACGCAAAATGCCGACAATTCGAAAGAATCAACCAGCAAGAAAAAGAAGGGGCTGAAGAAGCTCGTGCCCTGGTAGAAGTTGATCAGGGAGCGAATTTACAGTGGAACAGGGGGTGCGGTCATTTCCGCACCTCTAGTACTTTTTGACGTCCCTGGCAGGGGTTGGCAGGGCGCGAAAGCACCATATTCACTTCCGACACATCCTTGACCCGTAAGCGTTGACGCCTACCTATTCGAGTGCTCCAATATATCGAAGAAGACGGTTCAGTGTAGCCACGCGGGATCTGGTGTGGCGCGCAGTGGTGTGGAATCGTTGGAGGACGTTTGGTGGCCAAGATTCTGGTTGCGGACGACAACAGCAACATCCAGAAGATGGTGGGACTTGCCTTGAAGGATCAGGGCATCGAAGTCGTTGCCGTGGGCAACGGCGAGGCCGCCGTGCGGAAAATTTCGGATATACATCCCGACCTCGTGCTTGCCGATGTATTTATGCCGGTGCGAAACGGGTATGAGGTTTGCGAGTACGTAAAGACGGACTCCACGCTCTCTCACATTCCGGTCATTCTCCTGGTGGGAGCCTTCGATCCTCTGGACGAGCAAGAGGCGCAGCGAGTTGGCGCTGACGGCGTATTGAAAAAGCCTTTTGTTCCGCCGGACCCCTTGATTTCCATGGTGAAGTCCGCCTTGGCGCGCGCGGGTGTGGTTCTTGCAGCAGCGAACGCTGCCAAGACTCCGGAACCTGCTCCAGTAAAAGCAACGGATTTCCTGGCGCGTCGAGTGCCGTCGGTGGCGGCGTCTGGCAGCGGCCCAGCGCCGACAGAAGCGCCCATTGCAGCGCTGGAAAGCGAAAGTTTTGTTGACGAGGTTCCTGCTCGTCCCGAGCCAGTCAGGATCGACGCCGGTTCGAATACCGTGGCTTTCGGAAGCCTGCTGGACACGCCGGCGAGCGAGCCGGAGGACGAGACGGCGTTCCTGCCTCCGGTACATTCGGAATTGGCAACGGAACGGGATTGGCGCGAGCCCGCAGCAAAAGAAGAGGACGAAGAAGAGGAAGAAGAGCCAACGGGAGCATGGCGACGAGAGGAAACTGAAACGTTTGCCGATGGAGAATCGGACTCACCCAAGAAAACGTGGCGCTCGACGGGTGGATTCGAGCCGGTCCAGCCCGGGATAACTCAGGTTGACGCCTGGGAACCCGCAGAAGAAAAGCCCGAGCTCCATGAAGTAAGCGCACGCGTGCAAGAAGCACCCGCGGTGGCGGCGTCCTTACCCGAAACTAGAACGGAGATCCCGGCGGCGCCTTTTGCTTCGGACGCGTGGGCAGCTGTGATTGCATCCAGCGGAGAGAAGAAATCCGCTGAGGAAACTGTGAGTTCACTGGAAGAAGTGCGTGCGGAGAGCCATGAGCAATCATCTCCCGAGCCTGCAGTGGTCAGTCCGTACGAAGCGACTCCCATCGAGCCGCAACAGAAGTCTTCCGGTACCTGGTTTTCTTCGGCGTCCAGTCCGTGGGATTCAGAAATTCAGAAGGCCAACCACTTGGCGTCCACTTGGGATTCTCCGGCGGCACCGGTTACACCCGCTCAGGAGTCGACCAACGGGACGGGAGAAACGGCGGAACTGCCGATCTCCAGTGAAGCTGTCCAGGCGGTGATCGAAGAAACGGTGCTGCCTGCGGCGGCGGTCGAAGCGATTCGAGAAGAAGCGGCACAGGTTGCAGAAGACGCCACACTCGCGCCGATCCACTCGGGCTCCAGCGAAACTGCTGCGGAATTGCGCCCCCCAGCCACCGAGGCAGCGGCGCCAAGCATGGACGAACTCGTCGCAAGAGTGCTGGCAAAGTTGAGTCCGGATGTCTTGCAGGCGGTGACGCGAGAGATCCTGAAGCCGGTGATCGAATCCATGGTCAAGGAAGAGATGAATTCGAAGAAGTCGTAGTTCCCTGCTCGTCTGCTCCAATACTTACCATCCACCATTAGATAGCGCCGAATTGACGCGCTTGCTTTGCACCTCGTATAGTCAAAGATTACTCTGAACAAGAAATGGCGGGTGTGTGCAGGCCGCGCCGGAAGTTTTTCCAGGAGAACTGCAAGAGATGGCTCGCGAGATCGCCAAAGCATACGAACCGCAGCAGATTGAGCCGCGCTGGGCCGAGTACTGGGTGAAAGAAGCGCTGTTCAAGGCCGATTCGAAGGCGCCGGGACCGGTGTTTTCCATCGTGATTCCGCCGCCGAACGTGACCGGTTCGCTGCACATCGGGCACATGCTGGAGCACACAGAGATCGACATCCTGACGCGGTGGCACCGCATGCGGGGGTACAACACCTTGTACCTGCCTGGCACGGACCACGCGGGAATTTCCACGCAACGCGTGGTGGTCAAACACCTGATGGATCAGGGGATCGACTACAAGAAACTAGGACGCGAGGAGTTTGAGAAACAGGTTTGGAAGTGGAAAGCAGAAGCGGGCAGCCAAATTACGCAGCAGATGAAGGGCATCGGGGAAAGCTGCGACTGGTCGAGGGAGAGATTCACGCTTTCTCCGGAAATGTCGCGCGTAGTGCGCGAAGTTTTTGTGAGCTTGTATGAAGAAAAACTGATCTACCGGGAAACGCGACTGGTGAACTGGTGCCCGGTGTGCTTGACGGTTCTGAGCGATCTGGAAGTGAATCACGAGGAGCGCCAAGGTCATTTGTGGCACATCAAGTATCCGTTGGTGGGGACGAAGGAGTTTGTGGTGGTCGCAACGACGCGCCCGGAGACCATGCTAGGTGACACGGCTGTGGCGGTCCACCCAGAGGATGAGCGGTACAAGCACCTAGTCGGCAAGAAAGTTTTGCTGCCGCTGATGAACCGTGAAATTCCGCTCATCGCGGATGAGATGGCGGACCGCGAGTTTGGAACGGGGGCGGTGAAGATTACGCCGGCGCACGATCCGAACGACTTCGAGGTGGGACGGCGGCATCACTTGGCTGAGATCGACGTGATGACGGACGACGGGCATATGAATGCCAACGCCGGAAGCTATGCGGGATTGGATCGGTTTGAGGCGCGCAAGAGAGTTGTGGAAGACCTGAAGGCCCAGAATTTTCTCGAGAAAATAACGGAGCATACGACAGCGATCGGAATTTGCGAGCGGAGCAAGACGATCGTGGAGCCGCGCATCTCTACGCAATGGTTCTGCAAGATGAAGCCGCTGGCAGAACCGGCGATTGCGGCGGTGGAGCGCGGAGAAATCCGCATGGTGCCGGATAACCGGCGCGAAGAATATTTCAACTGGATGCGGAATATCCGGGACTGGACGCTGTCGCGGCAATTGTGGTGGGGACACCGGATTCCGGCATGGTACTGCAAGGAACACGGGCATATCACGGTTGCACGAGAGGCGCCAGCAAAGTGTGCGACATGCGGCTCGGCAAATCTGGAGCAGGATCCCGATGTTCTGGATACGTGGTTTAGTTCGGGGCTGTGGCCGTTTTCGACACTGGGCTGGCCGGAGGAGACCGCGGACTTCAAGAAGTACTATCCGACGACACTTTTGATCACGGGGTACGACATCCTGTTTTTCTGGGTAGCGCGGATGATCATGCTGGGAATCCACTTTACCCGCAAGGTCCCCTTTGGGGCAGTTTATCTGCACTCGCTAGTGCGCACGGCGAGCGGCGAGAAGATGTCCAAGTCCAAGGGGACGGGCCTCGACCCAGTGGCGCTCAATCAGCAGTATGGGACAGATGCCATGCGTTTCTGCCTGGCGTCGATGGCAGCGCCAGGGACGGACATTATTTTATCGGATGACCGGCTGGCGGGAGCGCGGAATTTTGCGAACAAGATCTGGAATGCGGCGCGCTTCCTGTTTGTGAATCTGGAGAAGTTTGAGGAAGGCGGGACGAAACTGGAGGAGTTGGCGGCACCGGAAGTACGCGCGAAAGCGCCGTATGCGGTGAGCGGGAAAGTGCCGTTGGTGGATGCCTGGCTGTTTGCGCGGCTGGCCGGGGCGATTGAATTGGTGAACGAAGCGCTAAAGAATTACCGGTTCCATGAAGCCGCGCAAAGTGTGTATCAATTCTTCTGGGGAGATTTTTGCGACTGGTATATCGAGTGGGTGAAGCCGGAGCTGCAGAATACGGACCGCGAGCGGGCAATCGCAGCGTGGAAGAATTTATTTGCGGCATTCGATGCGGCGTTGCGGTTGCTGCATCCTTTCATGCCATTCCTGACGGAAGAACTCTGGCACCAATTGCCTCAGAAGGCAGCGGCGAAATCGATAGCGCTGGACCTTTTTCCAGAAGCGAGAGTGGATTGGAAGAACGCAAAGGCCTTGAGTAATGTCGCTTTGATCCAGGAAGTGGTTACAGCGCTGCGGACAATTCGCGCGGAATTGAAACTCGATCCGAAAAAGAAAGTGCAAGCGGAGTTCTCTGCAGGGGATGCGGTCGCTCGTGATTTGATCGAGGCAAACCAAGCTGCGATCGAGAGGTTCGCAGCACTATCCGGATTGCGCGTGACCTCCGAGCGACTACAGGGGGATGGAATGACTCGTAGCACCTCGGCGTTTGACCTTCGTATTCCTTTTACGGAAATAGTCAATCCGCAGGTTGAAATAGCTCGGCTGAGGAAAGAAATTGAGGGATTACAAAAAGCCATCGCTTCGAAAGAGCGGCAACTAGGTGATGAGACCTTTCGCAGCCGGGCGCCGGAGAAAATCATCAAAGGGTTGGAAACGACGCTTGCCGAGCAGCGGATTGAGCTACAGAAATTGCAAGAACGATTAGCGCAGCTTGACGAGTCTGCTTGTGGACGGCAGCGAGGAAAAGTAAGCTAGGGCGGCGCAAGGGCGCTCCATTCCATTCTCATGGCCCAAGACACTCTTCCAGGAACAACCGACCGGCGGCTGGGGGGACTGCTCGCGCTGCTGGCGGAAAATTCCATGATTGTGATCAGCGGCGCGCGGATCGCGAAAGAGATTGGTGTTTCGCGATCGACGGTGTGGCGCTGGGTGCAGCGGCTGAGAGCATTGGGCGTGAAAGTGAAAGGCCAGCCCGCCACCGGGTATTTTCTGGAACAAACAGCGGATATTCTTACGCCGGAAATGCTGCGGCAGCGGCTGAAAGGCAGCCTTTTCGGGAAGCGCATCTATCATTTTTTCAAAACGGATTCGACGAATCGCGTGGCGCTGGAATTGGGACATGCCGGAGAGCCAGAAGGCGCCGTCGTGCTGGCAGAGGAGCAGACGGCCGGGCGCGGGCGGGCCGGACGCGTTTGGCATTCGGATCGTGCGGTCGGAATTTATGTGACGGTCCTGTTACGGCCACGGCTGGCCCCGGTGCAGGCTCCGCTATTGACGATGATGGCGGGGCTTTCGGCGCGTTCGGCGGTGCAGGCGGTGACGGGTCTCACGGCAGACTTGAAATGGCCAAACGATTTGCTACTAAATGGAAAAAAGACCGGTGGAATTTTGACGGAGATGCACGCCGAGCCGGGTCAGATCCGCTTCGTGATTGTAGGAATCGGGCTGAACGTGAATCAAGAGAAACTTCCGGGAGCGCTTGCAGATACGGCGACTTCGCTGCGAGTTGAGACGGGCAAAACCCAGTCTCGCATGGAACTGCTGGTGCGGTTGCTGCGTGAATTCGAGAACGACTACAATCGATTTCTGCGTGAAGGCGTGGAAAGCGTGGTGGCGCGGTTCGAAGAGGTATCGACTTACGCAAAGGGCAAACGCGTGCGCGTGACGAATGGCATGGAGAGTTACGTTGGCACAACGGCGGGGCTCGGGCCTGAAGGTTTGCTGCAAGTGGAGCGCGACGATGGAAAAGTCATGACCGTCATTGCCGGCGACGTGACGGAGGCACGATAGATGCTTCTGACGATTGATGTGGGCAACACCAATACGGTGCTGGGAGTATTCCGCGGCGAAGAGCTGATCGCGAATTGGCGGCTGACAACGGCTCGCGAACAGACGGTCGACGAGTATGGCGTGCTGACGCGGAATCTTTTTACGCTGGGGGGGCTCGATCGCGATGCGATTACCGGAGTGATTATCAGCTCCGTGGTGCCTCCGGTGAACTGGACTCTCGGCGAGATGTCGCGGGTTTATTTCGGAAAGAAGGCGCTATTTGTGGAGCTCGGCGTGAAGACCGGGATGGCCGTGCTGGTGGACAACCCATCGGAAGTTGGCGCGGATCGCATCGTGAACGGTGTGGCGGCGTATCACAAGTTCGGCGGACCGTGCATCGTGGTGGATTTCGGGACAGCGATTACATTTGATGCGATCTCGGCGAAGGGAGAATATCTTGGCGGGGTGATTGCGCCGGGGCTGGGGATCTCCTCGGAAGCGCTGTTCGCGCGGACGGCGCGGCTGCCTCGCGTGGAAATCAAGGATCCGGGAAAAGTGATCGGCACAAACACCGTCAGTCACATGCAGGCGGGGCTGTACTACGGCGCTGTAGACATGGTGGACGGAATGCTTACGCGCATGAAGAAGGAACTGGGCGAGGATTCCAAAGTAGTGGCGACGGGTGGACAGGCGAAGCTGGTGGCGAAAGGTTCGAAGCACATTCAGCACACAGATGAGTTTCTTACGCTGACGGGGCTGCGCTTGATCTGGGAGAAAAATCAGGGCGCGGAACATGGGAAAAGCGCGGCGGCAGAAGCCACCAAGAGAGTACAGCGATAGCCCTCATTGAGAAACATAAGCCGTCACTTAGGCCATAATAGAGCCGTGCTGCGGTAACCATCGAAATGGACGGCTGGAACTACTTCAATTACTTCACGGAAATCGAAGCATATTTCTGGAAGAAGCGCGGGGCGCATCTGCTGGTGTCGCCGCTGGATTGGGCCATCATGGAGGCATGGCAGAAGGCCGGCGTGCCGCTGGAAGCGGTGTTGAAGGGGATCGACAACGCATTTGAGAGCTACCAGCGATCGCGGCGCGGTGCGAATAAACCACTAAAGAGCCTGGCTTACTGCACGGACGCGGTGCTGGAAGCAGCGGAAGAGCAACTCGAGGCTGCCGCGGGCAGCGGGCCGAAAAGCGCACGGGCAGCGACCAAGGATGTTTTCTCGAGAGAGGAATTGAAAGCGTATTTCGCGAAGAACACAGAAGCGTTGAAGAAAGCGACGGCGCTGAATGTTTCGCGGCAGGCAGGGATGAGTGACAGGTTGAGAGAAATTGCGGAAACGCTCGAGTCAAGCGTCACTTTGCTGGATTCGCCTGGCGCGCTGGACTTGGAGGATTTGGAGCGGCGGCTGACCATTTTGGACGAAAAGCTGCATGCCGTTCTCACCACATACGCGACGGAGGAAGTAATGCTGAAAATCCGGCGCGAGGTGGACGGGCAACTGGCAATGTATCGCCGGAAAATGAAGGCGGAGCAACTGGCAATGGTCGAGAAACAGTACGTCCACAAGAGGCTGCTGGAGGAATACGGTTTGCCGCGGCTGAGCCTCTACTATTTTTCCTGAAGCTGGTTCGAGCAAGACGCAACTTTCTTTTCCACGCGAAAAGTCGCAGAATGGAAATACGATAATGGCTGATAAGTTAAGATTAACGATTGAGAAGCTTGTGTACGGAGGAGATGGCTTGGCGCACGCCGACGGAAACACGGTGTTTGTGCCCTACGTGCTGCCGGGAGAAGAGGTGTGCGCCGCGACGAAAACAAAAAAGAAGAAACTGATCTGGGCCGAACTGCTGGAAGTGACGGCAGCAGCAAAAGAGCGCGGCAAAGCGAAGTGCCCGCATTTTCAGAAGTGCGGCGGGTGCCACTATCAGCATATTCCTGCGGCGGAACAGCTTCGACTGAAGAAAGGGATCCTGCGAGAAACGCTCTCGCGGCTTGGAGGCATCGCGTGGGACGGCGCGATCCTCGAACACTCCGCGGAACCGTATGGTTACAGAAACCGGGCGCAATGGGCGGTCCGCAGCGGGATGCCGCGGGCGCTGGGATATTTTTTGCCGGAGAGTTCCGTGATTGTGCCCATTGACGAATGCCCGGTGCTTTCACCCCGGCTTACGCAGACGTTTTTGCAGCTGCAGGAAATGGCCCGTTCTGGAGTGCTTCCCGTTGGGATCCAGGAGATCGAAGCGTTTGCCGATTCGAATGACGAAAAGATTGCGTTGAACGTGGCGTTTGAAAAATTCCCGAAGCCGGCAGCGGAGCTTGCTGCAGCCTTTAATGCTCATGTGCCCCAACTTGAAGGCTTGCTGTTGCTGGACAAAACGAAGGATCGCTTCGAACTAACGGGGCCGGGCTATTTGATACATGAGGCCGGCGGATACAAATTCCGCGTCAGCCACCTATCGTTCTTTCAGGTGAACCGCTTCCTGATCGAAGACTTGTTGAAAACGGTGACTGCGAATGCCAAGGGCGGGCTGGCGCTCGATCTATACTCTGGGGTGGGGTTCTTTACATTGCCGCTGGCCAAGACATTCGAAAAGGTTGTCAGCGTGGACGCGAACCTTGCAGCAACGCGCGACCTTTATGCCAATGCGGAGGCAGCGAGCGTCGAGGTCAAGACACACAACGAACACGTGGAAGACTTCCTGAAAAAAACGCGAGAAAAAGCTGACCTTGTGGTTTTGGATCCGCCACGCGCGGGCTTGGGCGCGGAAGCCGCACGAATGCTGGCGGAACTTGGTGTTGCAGAAATCGTGTATCTGTCGTGCAATCCTTCCACGCTTGCGAGAGATCTTGCAGTGCTGATAGGCTCACCGCGTATGCCGAAGGAAATCTCCTCTCCAAGTGTTCATTACGAGATCACGGAGATGCATCTGTTCGACCTGTTTCCCCAAACCTTTCACATCGAAACGTTTGTCAGGTTGAGAAGGATCCCATGAGGCTGTTCATCATGCCTCGTCGGCAACTTTTCTTCTCTCTTCTTTCTCTTTGACCGCGCTGTTCGTGTTCGTTGGAATCCTCCTGGTGAGGTTCAATCGCCTGTTCCCCGCTCTCGCCGCTTCCCTGCTGAGCTGGGTCTTACTTGGTTTTCTCGGGGCTTGCATCGCGGAACAATCGCTCTCTGCGGATCACATCACTTCTCTCCTCGAGCACCGGGGCATTGGTTTGAGCACGCCGCTGCGCTGGCACGGACACCTTCGCGATCAGCCCGCACCCATTCCATGGGGCACCGGATATGAAATCGGGCTTTCTGGAGTTGAGTTCGAAGGCGCGTTGTGGCCGGCAAGAGGAGGCTTGCGCTTGAGCTTCGCCCCTCGTCCGCTGGGTGGGCTGCCGGCACCGCTTCATGCAGGCGATGAAGTCTCGGTTCTGCCGGAAGCCCGGCAGCCCCAGGTATTCAGGGAGGAGGGCGCGTTCGACCGGCGCGCTTACCTGGCGCTGCAGAATATAGATCTGGTGGCGACGCTCAGAGCGCCGGAGTTGATCGAGCGCGTCCGCCTCCGAACTCCGAACTGATGGATCAATTGGCGAATGCCGGCGTGCGCATCTTGAGGACGGACCGCGATGGCGCCATACATGTCTTGACGGATGGGACTCGGCTGGAAATCAATTGCTTTACTGAGTGCCCTGATGCGGCGATGACAACACCTTCAATGAGTGCGGACGTACCAGATCACCAGCAACGCGGCGAGAAGCAACAAAAAACCGACGGCAGCCTGCCACTCGTGGTTCTTTTTGTACTGCGGGAAGGAAAACGCGCCCGCGGAATCCCCAGGTAATCTTGCAGGCGTCAACCGCGGGAGAAAAAGGGGGACCGCGTGAGCATAATTCTGAAAGGCTGCGCCGTGGCGCAGATGTAGCTCCTTCTCTTCACGCCGCATCACAATGGAATAAAAGAGTGCGAAATAAAAGCAAAGAATGAACAGAGAGATCCAGGAGCGCGTGGCAATCCCCGCACCTAGAGCCAGGATTGCGCTACCGAGATACAACGGATTGCGTGTGTGGGCATACGGGCCGGTGACGGTGAGCACTTCCTGCTTGTGAAGATACCCCGCCGCGTAAGCGCGAATCCATAATCCAAGCAAGCCAACCAGCGCACCGCACAGAACGCTGCGCGGTGTGGGCCGGGCAAACCAAAGAACGGCAATCGCCAAGGGGTAGCCGAGACGAACGCGCCAGCGGACAAAGAATGCTCCCGGAGCACTCATGAGCTGACCTGGACTTGACGGCGCACCGCATCGAAGACCGCATCTACTTCGATTTCCAGCATGGAAGGGTCAGGTTGGTCACCGCGTTTGTAGCTGGTGGCTGCGCGAGAGCTGCGTAAAACGATGTTGGTGGGAGAGGCGTTTCCGACGGCAGTCACAGAACGATACGGTCCGTTACGCGCCGGGTCGGTAGGCCCAAAGAGTCCAACCGCCGGAGTTCCGAGCACGACCGCAAGATGCAACGGCCCGGTGTCGCCACCGACAATGCAAGTCGCGTTACGTAGGAGGGCCATGAGCTGTCCAAGCTCTCCCGACCAGAGAAGCGGAGCTGCATTGCTACTCGCGTCCCGCACGGCAGAGGCTAAACTCTCTTCCCCCGGGCCGTAATTAACGATGCATCTCAGATTCAGCGAATCACGTATTTCTTTGCACAGGGCACCAAAACGATCGGCCGGCCAGCACTTGGAACGCCATCCTCCTCCCGGACTGAGGGCCACGTAGTGCTCGACGCCGGCTCCGCGCAGGTAATCACGAAATATCGACTCATCGGACGGTGGCACGTTCAGCTTCACAGCTGCCGTTGTGCAGCGCGCACCAGCCCGCTGCGATAGTTCTCCATTTTGCTCTGCTATGTGCGTCTGGGTGCATCGGACCGGGTCAGTGTAAAGCAGTGGAACGCCATATTCGCGGATCGTTACCGAAGAAAAACCGATCCTGCGCGGAACTTTTCCTAAGAACGGGAGCACCGCTGACTTCCACAATCCCTGATAGTCGATAGCGGTGCCAAAATATTTCTCGCGAATACCGCTCACGATCGATTGGAGCGATTTCAGGGACCGCGTCTCCGTGGCCCAGACCTCCGAAGCGAGTCCGCTGCTCTCCACAAGAAGTTTCCATCGCGGATGCGCCAGCCAGATCATCTCCGCGTTTGGAAATGATTCGCGCAGGGCCGCAACCGCCGGAAACGTGTGCACAATGTCTCCCAGAGAGCTGAGGCGCACGACCAGAAGCCGTGGTTCACTCATGCGGCGCCTTGCGGATGGATTCCAGAAGCTCCCGCGTGGAGTGGTCCTTCGGATCCCCGACAATGGCAACGCGAATACCGAGCCGCGCTGCGACGGCGCCCTCGGGCACCGTGTCCGCCGTGTAGTCGGTACCTTTGGCGTGCACGTCTGGCCGCAGAGTTTCCAATAGAACTTCCACGTTGGGTTCGGGGAAGAGGATAACGTAGTCTACGCTTTTGAGCGCGGCGACGAGCTGGGTGCGCGCATTCTCATTGAGGATGGGTCGACCGGGGCCCTTCAGGGCACAAACGCTCGAATCTGCATTCACGCCGACGACGAGAATGTCTCCTTCTCCTCTAGCGCCTTCGAGATAACGGACGTGCCCGACGTGCAAAGTATCGAAGCAGCCGTTGGCAAAGACGATTCGCTGGCCGCGTCGCCGATGCTCCACCAATCTTTCGCACAGCACATCGCGAGTGACAATCTTCGATGCGGCAGTGCGCATGATTTAGGAAGTTGCTCCGGAAACTTCGCCGCGAATCGCTTCCAGAAGTTCTTCACGCGAGATGGTGGCGGTGCCCCTTTTCATGACCACGAGGCCTCCCGCGATGTTGGCGATGTGCGCGGCTTCAAGGGGAGAGGCGCCGCAGGCGAGAGCGAGGGTGCACGCCGCCAGAACAGTGTCGCCTGCGCCAGTCACATCGACAGCTTGATCACCTCCGTGAACAGGAATGTGCGTGAGCCGATCACCGGCTTCGAGTAGTGCGACACCGTGCCTACCGCGAGTGACGAGGAGCGATCGAAGTCTCATCGTGACCAGTGTCTCGCGTCCCGCGCGAGCGAGCTCATCTATGTTTTGGCCGATGGCGATGCGATGTTGAGCCTCGAGTTCGGCTTCGTTGGGAGTCGCGGCGGTAATGCCTGCTTTCGAATAAGCGTGCAGATCATAGCGTGCGTCAAGCGTGACAGGAATTGTCCCTTTGCGCTTAGCCATGGCTTTTTGCAAAAGGCGCGGAGAGGCGACGCCAAATCCATAATCCGACACCGCGAGTGCGTGCGCACGGCTCAACTTGGCGGCCAGCGATTTTCCCAGTTTTTCCCGCACAGCATCCGGCAAATTCGATTTGGGGTCCGTGTCGACACGGAGTACTTGCTGCGCTGTAGTGTGCGCCCAGCCAGCGAGAAAACGGGTTTTCGTGGGTGTAATCCAGCCCTTGACGCGCTGAATTCCGGAGACATCAATCCGCTTACGGCGAAAATACGCAATCAGCGCATCGCCCGCTGGGTCATCGCCCACTGCAGTTACGGGCAAGACCCGCGCCCCGAGAGAAGCGAGATTATTCGCCGCATTGGCTCCGCCACCGGGAACAAGTTGCGTCTCGCGATGTTTGAGGATTAGCACCGGCGCCTCGCGGGAAACGCGGGAAATCTCGCCATACTGAAATTCGTCCGCAACAAAGTCCCCGAACAGGACGATGGCCTTCGAAGAGAACTGTTCCACGCACTCGGCTAGAGCTACGAGATCAACGGACGTTGACGTTGGTTTTTGCGCGGCCGCTCGCTTCATTTCGTTTGCCTCAGGATCCAGTCCGTCGCGTCTCTTAGATCTTCCGCGACAAGATCAGGTTGCACGCTCCACTTTGCCGAATGCCAGGCCAATTCACCCTCGCCGTATCCCGTTCGAACGAGGACGCTGCGAGCCTCTGCGTTGCGTGCGAGCTGGACGTCGCCGTACCGGTCGCCAACGACGAACGAGCGGCACAGGTCCAGCGAATGTTCACGTGCCGCACGCTCCAACATGCCGGTTTTAGGCTTGCGACAATCGCAGTTATCGGCGGAAGTGTGCGGACAATAATAGATCGCGTCAATACGCGCCTCGGCCGCTGCGAGTTGCTGCGTCATGAGTTCATTCACCGTTCGAACGAGCGACTCCGGGAAGTATCCGCGCCCTACTCCAGACTGATTCGACACAACCACAACCGGCAGTCCCGCATCGTTGAGCCTGCGAATGGCCGCGGCGACAAAGGGGAACATACGAAAACGGCTGGCATGATTCAAGTAGCCAACTTCCTCCGCGAGGGTTCCATCGCGATCGAGGAATACAGCCGGGCGAAGCATCGTTTGCTCACGCACGCTGCACCTCGATTGAAGACAACCACGGTTTCACGGCAGCCTCCACCATGTCCGCGGAGACTTTCGTCATGCACCGATGATCGGTCGGGCAGCGCCGGAGAAAACAAGGGCTGCAGTACGGTTTTTCTTGGACGACGGTGCAGCGCGAAGTGACGGGCGCCGTGCCGTGCGGATCCGTAGGGCCGAAAATGGCAACAACCGGCAAGCCCACTGCTGCGGCAACGTGCATCGCGCCGGAATCGTTGCCGATGAAAAGATGGCATTGCGAGAGCAGCGCGGGTAGATCGGCAATCGCAGTTTTGCCGGTGAGATCAATGGGCAGGTGGCGCAGTTCGGCGGCAATGGCGTTCGAAACGGGAGTTTCTGCCGCCGTGCCGAAGAGAATGAGGTCCGCGCCGATTTGCGACTGCAGACGATTGGCCACTTCCGCGAATCGAGAAGGCGGCCAGCATTTCGCGGAACCGTAGGAGGCGCCCGCACCTACGGCGATTCGCGGGGCGTGCGGACGCGCTCCCGATCGAGCCAGGAACTCGGCGGCTTGCCGTTGCTTCCGTTCGGGAACATTCATGCTAATGAATAATTCGTCTGATAGTGACTCAACCCATCCCGCGCGGCGAAGGAGTTCCAGATAGTAAAACTTTTCGTGCGCGGGAATTTCGCCGGGCTTGGGAACAGGGATTGCCTTTGTAAGCAGAAAACTGCGTCCATCCCGAGCATAGCCAATACGTTTGGGAATCTTTGCGCGCCACGCAAGCCACGCCGCATCAAACGCATTTTGCAAAAGAAGAGCAACCTCAAATTTCTGCGCGCGAAGTTCCGCAGCAAGTCGCTCGCGGCCGGAAAATCCGGTGTGGACGCCTTGCGGGTCATAATGGATGAATTGATCGCAGATTTGCTGGTCGCGGTAGATATCGGCAACGTAAGGTCGCGCGACAATCGCGATTTCCGCATCCGGGAATCGCCTGCGCACCGCCCGCAGCGCCGGCAGCGCCATGATGGCATCCCCGACCCAGTTCGTCGCGCGAATCAGGATTTTCACGCGGCGACCCCATCGTGCGCCTCAAGTTTGCGCTTCAACGTCCTTTGAAACTCCTCCGTATCCGCGATCTGGACTTCAATCTCGCAGTAGTAGAGTGGCAAGGAAGAAAACCTCAAGTCACCAAGATTCTGTGCATCTTTTTCGGTCGTAAGCAACGCGCGTGCGCCAGAGCTCTTCGCAGAGTCTTCCAACCGCCGCAAGTCGTGCATGTTATAGGAATGATGGTCCCGATAGATAGCGCGATCGGCAACATAATTTCCCCATCGGTCCACATCGGCGAGAAAGGCCTCCGGGTTGCCGATCCCACAGAATACGAATACGGGCTGAGGAGGCAGCTCAATGTCGGAGGCGGTCTCAACTTGGGAGGTCGTCAGTCGTCTATAACGAACTAAACGAGTCGTTGCTGGAAAAATGGGAAACTCGGGGAACTCCTGAATGGCACGCTTCACGGGAAGCTGGTCAGTCACTCTGGTGAAAACGACTAGGTCCGCGCGATGAATCGCGGAAAGGGGCTCGCGCAGGCGGCCGCTGGGCAGCAGGGATTCGCTTCGCAGTGGGCGCGACGAATCAACCAAGAGAATATCGACATCGCGAGCGAGTTGCACGTGTTGAAAACCGTCATCGAGGATAAAGATGTCGATGGATTGCCGCGATTCGAGGCGTTGCCCCTCCGCGTAGCGATTTTTGCCTACTCCAAATAGCACGCGATTCTGAAGGCGGAATTTCATCAGTTCAATTTCATCGCTTGTGCCATTTCTGCCATGGTAGCCGCGACTCAAAACGGCGACTCGTTTCCCCTCAGCGAGAAACCTTTCGGCCAGCCAGATCACCATGGGAGTTTTGCCCGTACCTCCAACAGTGAGGTTGCCCACACTGATCACCGCTCCCTTCAGTTTCTTTCGCTTCAGCCAGCCGCGCGCATACAGCCAAGCGCGAATTCGAACGACCAAGCCATAGAGCAAGGACAGCGGCCAGAGCAGAATTCGTACTGGCAACGAAAAATTCATCGAGCAGCGCCGTCCAAAAGTTTCTCGATTTCCGCGAAGGCACGGTCCGCAGCGCCGCGGCTGCCTTCGACGAGATTCCGCGCGGTCTCTCCCATTTTGTTCATGCGTTCGGGGTTGCGAAAGAATCCAATCCACGCGACGCCAACATCCTCCGGGCTTTCGACTTGCACTGCCGCTCCTGCCGCGACGAAGCGCGAAGCAATCTCCGCGAAATTCTCCATGGAAGGCCCGAACACTGGAATTTTACCGAAGGCCGCAGGTTCGAGTATGTTGTGTCCGCCCGAAGGGACCAGCGAGCCTCCGACGAACACTCCATCAGCAACGCGATAAAGGGACGCGAGTTCGCCGATACTGTCCACCAGCACGACCGTAACATCCTCGGATATCGTGCCGTTCTCCGAGCCGTCGGCGGCGCGGTACGGCCCCGGTATCGCCAGCTTCGAGCGCCGGATAAATTTGCGATGCGATTCATCAATGAACTCAGCCGCAGAATCAAAGCGCTCCGGCTTGCGCGGCGCGAGGACCAGCAGCGCCTTGGGATACTCGCCTTGTAAGGTTCCAAAAGCGATGAGGACGTGCGGCTCTTCCGTTGCTACTACGCTCCCCGCAACAATGACCGGCGAGCGCCCCCGGCGTTTCGCTTCTTCCTCCAGCCAAATCGACAGCGGCGTAGCAGCCGGAAGCTCGAAGTCATATTTCAAGTTGCCGCTGACGCGCACACGGTCCGCCGGCGTCCCCAGCGCGCGAATGCGCTCCGCATCTTTTTCGCTCTGCATGAGGAAGCCGCTGGCCTTGCAAAGCGCATCCTTAAGGAACGGCCGAAGAAAGAAACCGAAGAGTCTCATAAAACGCTGATACCGCTCGAAGGACCGGTCGGAGATTCGCCCGCTGATAAAAAGTACCGGAATCTTTATCTTCTCCGCTTCCCGCAGAAAATTCGGCCAGATTTCCGTCTCGAGAACGAGTACGAGCGAAGGCCGCACGGCGTCCAGAGCGCGCCGAACGCAAAAGGCCCAGTCGAGCGGGAAGTAGATGACGGCATCGGCAAATGGCATGCGTTCCCGCGCGAGCAACTGACCGGTAATGGTTGTGGTGGAAACAATCAGAGGCCGGTCGGGGTAGGCTTCCTTCAACCGGCGTGCAAGCATCACCCCCGAGAGCGCTTCGCCCACGGAGACGGCATGAATCCAGATCGTCCCCGGACGGTCCGCGGGAAGATTCGCGAGCGACGGAAACGAAAAACCGAGCCGCTGGCCAAGATTGGACAAGTACTTGCCCTGGCGTAAGCCCTGCACAAGCCAGTAGGGCAAAAGCAAAAGGGCCGTGAAGCCCATGAGCAGGCTATAAATGAAATACACTAAGTGTGGCTCCGGTCTGTCCCCGCACCGCCAGCAACTGGCGGCGCGCGACGCAGGGCAACCCTGCATGTCCCCCAGGAATCGAAGGCCTCGAGATGAGAAAAGTCTATTATAACCTGATGCCAAAACTATCCATCTCAATTCCCCTTCTCGCTCTATCGCTTCTGGCGGCCATGCCGGGAACCACCCAGCAGCCGGATTCCCTGAAAACGGCTTCCCTGCAATCGCATGAGGCCATGACCATCTCCGCGGTGCCTTGGATGGATCCCGCGCTGTACAAAGCCAAGTTTCCAAAAAAGTCCCCGTTCACTGCGGGAATCCTGGCGGTGATGGTCGTATTTCGAAACGATTCTGACGAGAGCGTGAAACTAGGCCTCGATCGCATCCGCCTGTCGCTGCAACTCGATGAGGAAAATCGCCAGCAAATCGCGCCTCTCACCGCCGACCAGGTCGCCTATGGAACGCTTGCTCCCACAAGGAAAGATCCCACATCGAAAAGAAAGACTTTCCCTTTTCCTACGGGTCCGCCGAAGTCCAGTCCCGACAAGAATTGGTTTGAAATCCAGAAGCAGGCGGAGAACGCGGGCGTTCCGACAAGCGTTGTTGCGCCGCACAGCACCGTGCAAGGACTGCTGTACTTCGATTTGCAGGGACAATTCGACCTCTTGAGCACCGCGCATCTTTACGTCCCGGATCTCATGGTGATGGAGAAAAATCGCTCTCTGACTTTTTTTGAAATCGATTTGAGCCGGCCCGGCAGTAACTAACGCAAGAAAAACGAGCCAGTTTGCGCCGTTCCTTGCGGTCAGCTAACATGACGTGTGCAAACTTTCATCCAACACCGCGGACAAATGCTCACCCTTCTCGATGAATTGAATCCGGAACAACGCCTCGCCGTGGAAACGATCGAGGGCCCGGTGCTAATCCTCGCGGGCGCGGGGACCGGCAAAACGCGGGCCATTACCTTTCGAATGGCAAACTTGATCGCAAATGGAGTGCCTGCCGAAGCGATCCTCGCCGTGACCTTCACCAACAAAGCGGCAGAAGAGATGCGCAATCGCGTCTCAGACCTTTTGTTGCGCGCTGGGATACCCCCAGCCCAGCCCTGGCTCTCGACCTTTCATTCGCTCTGCGCAAGGCTGCTGCGCCGCGAGGCAGCGGCTGCCGCGCTTCCGCGCGATTTCGCCATCTATGATGACGACGACCAGATCGCGGCGGTCAAACTGGCGATGAGCAAATTGCAGATCGAAGACGATTCCCTGACCCCGCGAAATATTCTCAGTCAGATCAGCTATGCCAAAAATCATGGACAGACTTCGGAACAGTTGCGGGCGGAAGCCTTTGATCAGAATGGGCGCCGAATAGCAGATATTTTCACCGCTTACGAAAGACTCCTGCACGACAGCAAAGCGCTCGATTTTGACGACCTTCTGCTGCGCTCGGCCCGTCTGCTTCGGGAATCCACGCCTACGCGATTGAAGTGGCAGGAACGCTTCCAGTACATCCACGTTGACGAATACCAGGACACCAACCGCGTTCAATATGAATTGATGCGCCTGCTCACCGGGCCACAACAAAATGTTTGCGTGGTGGGCGACGAGGACCAATCCATCTACCGCTGGCGCGGAGCGGACGTTTCCATCCTGCTGAGTTTTTCTCGCGATTTTCCTGCTGCTCGGATTGTCAAGCTCGAGCGCAACTACCGCTCGACGCAAAATATCCTCGATGCCGCTGGCGCGGTCGTCACCAATAATCCGGAGCGCTTGGGAAAATCACTCAACGCGGAAAAAGGCGGCGGGGCCAACCTCAAGTATTTCGAAGCACGCGACGCGCAGACGGAAGCGGAATTTGTTGCCGGTGAACTGGAACGCATCCTCAACGATGATTCGGACCAGACCTGCGCCGTCGAATACCGCACAAACTTTCAGTCGCGCGCGTTCGAAGAAGTCTTTCGCCGCCGCGGCTTGCGCTACAAACTGGTTGGCGGTTTCAGCTTTTACAATCGCGCGGAAGTGAAGGATGCCCTGGCCTACGTGCGGCTGGCCATGCATCCAGAAGATGACATTTCGCTCTTGCGCGTGATGAACGCGCCTCCCCGCGGCATCGGCAAAACCACCGTAGACGCACTGCGAGAAACGGCGCGCGTGGACGGCACACCACTTTGGACAGCCATCGAAAAGTTTATTTCCGGCGCATCCGCAGGCCGCGCAGTAACTCCTTTGCGGACGTTCCGTGAAATAATTGCCAAACTCCAGGTCGCCCTGGCAAAGAAGGAGCCCGCAGAATTTCTGCGCGTGGTATTGGAAGAATCCGGCTACATGGAAATGTTGAAGGACCGCAACACCCCCGAAGATGTCGCGCGCATCGAAAACCTCGAGGAATTGACGCGTGCAGTGGCCGAAAGCATGGAAGCCGGAGAGACGTTTACCGATTTTCTGGATGCCGCAGCGCTTGTCAGCGACGCCGATCAATTCGAAGGCAAGCCCGGCGTGACACTCATTACTCTGCACAGCACCAAAGGGCTGGAATTCGATCATGTTTTTCTGACGGGCATGGAGGAAGGCATCTGCCCGCACAGCCGTTCATTGAACGAAGAAAAAGGGATCGAAGAGGAACGGCGGCTGGTCTACGTGGGAATGACCCGAGCGCGCCAGTCCTTGACCATGACGCGCGCTGTCTATCGTCGTATTTTCGGCAACGAGCAGCAACTTCGCGCTTCCCTTCCTTCGCGCTTCCTGGCGGAGATTCCCAGCGAGCTGGTGGACACGGCTCGTGGCTCCATGGCAGAGATTGGCGAGAAGCGCCGGTACGAGCCCGATCCGGAATATTCTTATTCTCCTGAGGAATTCGCGAGGCGTCTACGCGCAGGGTCAAAACCAGCTGTGGCGGCTCCGCGCAAGCAGGCGTCCCCGAGCTCGCTCGGACGGCCCGCGACGAAGCGCGGTGGCAATGCACATCCCATGCTGGGACGAAAGGTTCGGCATCCCAGCTACGGCGTCGGAACGATCGTTGGAGTGGAAGGCGATGACGAAGACCGGCGCGTCTCCGTGAGCTTTCCCGGGCGCGGCACGAAAAAGTTTGTCGAGCGCTACGCGCAGCTCGAACAGGCGTAGCAACATTGAAACGATCGCCTAAAAATGAGCTTCCACGCAGGTTGCGCGGCAGCGTTTCTCAGGGTACATTGAGGCACGCAATCATTCACCATAGGCGTGACAGCTGATATCCGGCTTCCAGTTTTCCCGGATGCGATCGGAGAGCATGAGTGGGATCAGAACTCTTCCGCTGCAAGAGTATCGACCAACTGCTGTCGGATTCGGAAAACGCTGAAGTCCGATTAAAAAAGTCTCTTGGATGGCTGAGCCTGACGTCGCTTGGCATCGGCGCGGTGATTGGCTCTGGCATCTTCACCATCGTTGGCACGGCGATTGCCGGCCAAAAGTTTCAAGCTTCTTCCATCCTGAATGCCCCGCTCCTTGAATATCTGATCCACCACTCGGCTTCGTTTGGCAGGCCTGGTGCCGGACCGGCGATTGCTCTTTCTTTTATCCTCGTTGCGATTGCTTGTGGATTCGCCTCCGTGTGTTACGCGGAGCTTGCCGCTATGATTCCCATCGCCGGGAGCGCGTATACCTACACGTACGCCACGATGGGCGAACTCATCGCCTGGATTATCGGCTGGGACCTGATCCTCGAGTACGCCGTCAGCAATATGGCCGTTAGCGTCGGTTTTTCACAGCACATGGTCAATTTGCTGGACTGGTTCGGCGTGAATCCGAATCCTCGCTGGATTTCACCGGCCTATCTCCCCAGCGGCCTGAGCGACTTGCAAGGAAACATGCTTTACGGTTCCGGGTGGCATTTTGGTTTTAACTGGCCCGCGTTCATTATCGTGATGTTGCTGACGGTGATTCTGGTTCGCGGCATTAAAGAGTCCGCGCGCACCAACAACATCATGGTGATGCTGAAAATCGTAGCCATCCTTGTATTCGTAGGGTTCGCGTCGAAGCTCATCCATCCCGCGAACTATCATCCCTTTGCGCCAAATGGCTGGCCCGGAATTCTGACCGGCGGTTCAATCGTCTTCTTCACCTACATCGGATTTGATTCCGTCTCGACGGCCGCCGAAGAGTGTAAGAATCCGCAGCGCGACTTGCCCATCGGCATCATCGCCACACTGGTAATCTGCACGCTTCTCTATATTGCCGTGGTCGTGGTGCTTACCGGACTGGTTCGCTGGGACACGCTGGTGGACGACGCCGCCCCCGTCGTCAATACGCTCAAGAAACTTCATTTCACCGGTGTTCGCCTCGTCGTGCTCATCGGCGCACTCATGGGAATGATCTCTTCCCTGCTGGTATTCCAGCTCGGACAGGCCCGCGTCTGGTTTGCGATGTCTCGCGACGGGCTCTTCCCCAGAATTTTTGGGCGTGTGCATCCTCGTTTCCAAACGCCGGATTTCTCCACATGGATGGCGGGCTTCGTCGTTGGTATTCCAGCCGGACTTCTCGACATCGGAACGCTCGCCGATCTTTCGAACATCGGCACGCTCTTCGCTTTTGCGCTCGTCGCGGGTGGCGTACTCATTCTTCGTTACCGCGAACCGGACCGCCCGCGAGCTTTCCGCGCACCCGGTGGACCGATCGCGCCTGTCGTCACGATTATCACCTGCTTGCTGTTGATGGCCGGGCTTCCGATCATGAACTGGATTCGCTTCTTTGTGTGGATGATCCTCGGTTTGGTTCTTTATTATTCTTATGGCCGGAAGCACAGCACTCTTAGAGCAGCAAATCGCGCGTAAGAGGAATCGCCGGATGCAGAGATGGTCGAAATGCCGCCCTTGGAAGCAAGCCATCGTCGCGCTCGTTTCGCTCGTCCTTGCGCTGTCCCTTCCGCCGGATTCGCGGGCGTGGGGCAAGAGCGGATCGAAGCTCGTCGTCAACAAGGCCATTGAGACCCTTCCGCAGGGTCTGCGGGAATATTTCGAAAATAACCGCGGCTTTCTGCTGGAGCACGTGACCGATCCCCTGGAGGCGATCGGAAAGACGCCTGCCGAACGCCACAATCACTTCATCGCGCTCGACAAGTACGGGAGATTCCCCTACGACACCCTGCCGCGCGTTTATAAACTCGCCTTGGCGAAATATGGCAAAGCGAAGCTGGATGCGAACGGGCTCCTCCCCTGGCAGATCGGCGTGTATAGCGAGAAGCTGACCGACGCAATGAAAGCTGGAAAGTGGGAGGAGGCAAAGCTCGACGCTGCCATCCTTGCAAATTACGTGGCGGACGCGCATGACCCGTTCAACACCACCGACAATTTCGATGGGCACCTGAGCGGCCAGATCGGCGTCAACGAACGCTTCGGAGCAGGACTGATCGACCGCTATTCCTCTTTTTTCCCCATGCGGCCAAACGACGCCGTCTTCATCGAGGACCCCACGGATCACGCGTTTGAAGCCTGCTTGAGCGCTCATAGCTGGCTGGAAACCGTTCTTCTTGCCGATCGCAATGCGCGCCGCGCCGAAAATTCATACAACGACGACTATTACGATCGCTTCTACAATCAAGCTGCCGCCATACTCATCCGCGAGCTCTCCGATGCTGCCACCGACGTTGGCTCCTACTGGCTCACGGCTTGGATCAACGCCGGCCGGCCCCAACTTCCTAAGTGACTGCTCCAGGATGCCGCCGCCTCTGCTTCCTCCTCGTATTGCTTCCCTTCCCAAAGCCGAGCTGCACCTCCATCTTGAAGGGTCCATCCAGCCAGCCACCGTCTGCGCGCTGACTGCACGGTACGGGGTCATCATCACCGAAGACGAAGTTCGCCAGCGTTACGCCTACCGCGACTTTCCTGAGTTCATCGAAACTTTCAAGTGGGTCACCTCTTTCTTGCGCGAGCCAGAAGATTACGGCTTCATCGTTCGCGATCTTGCCGAACATTTGCTGGCTGAGCGCGTGGTCTACACCGAGGTCACGTTGTCAGTTGGAGTTATGCTCTTGCGAAAACAGCAGCCCGAAGCCAATTTCGAAGCCCTGCTCCGCGCCACCGAGCCCTTCGAACGTCGCGGCCTGCGAATCCGCTGGGTGTTCGACGCCGCGCGCCAATTTGGCGCTGACGCCGCGATGGAAGTCGTCCGCTCCGCAAAGCGCTGCGGCTCAAAAGCTATCGTGGCATTTGGGATTGGCGGCGACGAACTCAGCGTTCCGACCGAGGCTTTTCAAACTGTCTACGAAAAGGCCGGGGAGACCGGCTTACACCGATTGATACATGCGGGAGAGGTGGGTGGCCCGGAAAAAATCCGCGAAGCGATAGAGCTACTGGGCGCCGAGCGGATTGGACACGGTATCGCCGCGATCAACGATCCAGATTTGATGGACTTGCTCGCGGAGCGCCAGATTCCGCTCGAAGTCTGTCCCGGCAGCAACGTGAAAACGGGCGCCCTCGCCCTGCAACTCGGCCGCAACGCAGCAACAATCGAAGAGCACCCGTTGCCAGCACTCTTGCGCCACGGGATCCCCATCGTTCTCTCCACGGACGATCCCGCCATGTTCCATACCACCCTGCAAATGGAATACGGAAACGCTGCTCGCATGGGGCTGCAGGAAGTCGAACTCGCCCGTATCGTCGAAATGGGATTCCAGCACGCATTTTCACCGATCGGTGAAATCTGAAGAGCATGAACCAGCCGATGCCAATGTTATACTGAACGCATGAAAGCACACGTCTGGGTGATGCCAAAACGCACGGTGCTCGATCCGCAGGGCCAAACCATTCAGCACGCCCTCTCGGGGCTCGGCTACGCCGCCGTGAAAGATGTCCGTCAGGGAAAATTCTTCGTGCTGCATCTTGATGGCTGGAACCGCGAGGAAGCGCAGAAGCAGCTCGAGCACATTTCGAAAGAAGTGCTCACCAATCCCGTCATTGAGGAATACCGGTTCGAGATCGTCGACTGAACGGCCGACTCCATGATCAAAATGAGCCGACGCTCCAGGTACTCATTTTCGCTCTGCCTGGGCTCTTGCTTGCTTGGCCTTTTTCTGGTGCTGGCGCTTGCGGGGTGCAATACCAGCTCGCACACCTCCGACCCCCATCTGCGGCAGATCGATGAGATGCTCAACACGCAACTGCCACAAGGCACACCGAAGTCGCGCGTCATCTTTTTCCTCAACACGCAAGCGTTCCCGTTGGAGAATTCCGGCGACGCGAAAGTAGTCGTGGCGGTCATCCGCCATGTCGACACAAACACCCTTCAACCTGCCACGGCCCGGGTAACTTTTCATTTTGATGCCAGCGGTAAGCTCACGACTTACGAGCTCTCCCCGGCCCCCGACGCTCCCCCACAGCGGTAACCTCATTCGCGCCACCGTCGCCGGATTTCGCCGTGGCAAATTGGCGGGCATGCTACGCTCTTAAATCGCTTCCAGGAGACGCCGCTAATGTGCGGAATTGTCGGCTACATTGGCCCTAAGAAAGTTGTGCCGGTCATCATTGAGGGTCTGCGCAAGCTCGAATACCGCGGCTACGATTCCGCCGGGATCGCCGTGGTTACAAAAGACGGCAAGTTGGAGATTCGCCGCGCCCCCGGAAAACTGCGCAACCTCGAAGAGGCCATCGTCAAGTCCCCCATCGAAGGCACCTATGGCATCGGCCACACTCGCTGGGCCACTCACGGCCGTCCCACGGAAGAAAACGCTCATCCGCACCGCGACTGTACCGGGCAGATCGTTGTGGTGCACAACGGAATCATCGAAAACTACCTAGAGCTGAAAGAAAAACTCCAGAGTGAAGGCCACAAGTTCGTTACGGAGACCGACACGGAGATCGTGGCGCACCTGGTGGAAAAGAATTCGCAAGGCGGTGTTCCGCTGGAGGAAGCGGTGCGCCGTTCGCTCAAGGAATTGCGCGGCATCTACGCGCTGGTTTTCCTCTCCGCCAAGGATCCGCAAAAAATCGTGGCCGCCCGCCTCGGCCCTCCTTCAGTCATCGGTCTGGGCGAGGGAGAATTTTTCGTCGCCAGCGACATCCCGGCGCTGCTCGAACACACCCGCCAGATGTTTTTCCTGGCTGATGGCGACATCGCCGTTCTCACCACCAAGGGTGTGCATGTCGTGGACCACGACGGCAGCCCGGTCGAGCGTCCCTCGCACCGTGTGGCGTGGGATCCCATCATGGCGGAAAAGGGCGGCTACAAGCATTTCATGCAGAAGGAAATCTTTGAGCAGCCGCGCGCCGTGCGCGACACGCTGCTCGGCCGCATCTCCCAGGACACCGGAAAAGTTTTCCTCGATGAAATGAAAATCACCGAAAAACAGTTCCGCGAGTTCCACAACGTACGCATCGTCGCCTGTGGCACCAGCTGGCACGCCGCCCTGGCCGCAAAATTCATGATCGAGCGCCTCGCGCGCCTGCCCGTCGAGGTGGATTACGGCAGCGAATTTCGCTACCGCGACCCCATCATCGATTCGAACACCCTCACCGTGTGCATCAGCCAGTCCGGCGAAACGGCGGACACTCTCGCCGCGCAGCGCGAAGCAAAATCCAAAGGTTCGCCCACTCTGGCCATCTGCAACGTCATTGGCTCCATGATCACCCGCGAAGCCGCCGGCACAATTCCCACGCACGCCGGGCCGGAGATCGGCGTCGCCTCGACCAAAGCCTTCACCTCGCAATTGACTGCGCTGCTTCTGCTGGCTTCCTATCTTGGACAGGTCCGCGGAAAAATGACGGAGGAAGCAGCGAGAACGTTGATGCAGGAATTCACCCGCATGCCTCACAAGATCGAAACTGTTTTGCAGGCCGACGAATCGGGATTCTACGAAAATCTGGCCCGGCAATTCTTTCGTTTTACCGACTTCCTCTACCTCGGCAGGGGCATCCACTATCCCATCGCTCTTGAAGGCGCTCTGAAGCTGAAGGAAATCTCGTACATCCACGCCGAAGGCTATCCTGCCGGCGAAATGAAGCACGGCCCCAACGCGTTGATCGACGAGAATCTGCCTGTCGTCGTGCTCGCCACCCGCGACGAATCCGACCCCGAAGCCATGACTCGTTACGAAAAAAGTGTTTCGAACATCAAGGAAGTCAAAGCGCGCGACGGCATCGTAATCTCTATCGTCACCAATGGAGACCATCTCGCGCGCGAAGCCTCCGACCACATCGTCGAGCTGCCCCCGGCACCGGAATTGCTCGTGCCGCTTCTGGAGATCATTCCCCTGCAACTGCTCGCGTATCACATTGCCGTTCGCCGCGGCTGCGATGTCGACCAGCCGCGCAATCTCGCGAAATCCGTCACAGTGGAGTAGTCCGGTCGTTTTCGCTAAAATAAAGGCATGTTTCGAACCCTCCGGGCAATTCTGTGCCTATGCCCGTCTCTCCTTTTGGCAGCTGTAGTCCCCACTTTCGCGCAGACTCCTGACGCAGCCACTCCACCCCTCCGTGAAGTGCACGCCGAGGGCGCCAAGATCCTCACCGAAGCTCAGGTCGTCTCGCTGACGGGGCTCCAGCCCGGCTTGCAGGTGGGCAAGAACAACTTGCAGTCCGCTGCTGACCTCCTGATACAAACAGGCCTGTTCTCGAAAGTGAATTTCAGCTTTCAAACTCGTAATGGAGGCGTGGTAGTCACCTACCACGTCGAAGAATCGCCCCGTATTCCCGTCTACTTTGACAACATTCCCTGGTACTCCGATTCAGAGTTGGGCGACGCCATTCGCAAGACCATCCCGTTTTTCGATGGCACACTCCCCGAAGCCGGCGCTGCCGTGGAGCAAGCCGCCGCCGCCGTCAAAGATCTGCTCTCATCCCGCGGCTTGCAGGCCTCGCTCGCGCACACCGTTCTCGCCAATCCCATCGGCGAAGGCAATGTTCAGGAGTTTCAGATCGAAGGCGCGGCCCTGCAGATCTCGAAACTGGAATTCGGCGATCCCGCTCTGAACGAATCCAAAGCCCTGCAGCAACATCTCTCCGAAATCCAGGGGAAAGCCTATTCCCGGATGGCCATCGATCTTTTTCTCACGGAAGCTGTTCGGTCGATTTATTTGCAGCAGGGCTATCTGCGCGTAAAACTTGGGCCACCAGAAGTGCGCTTGACCGGCAATCCAAATCAGAAGCTCCCCGATAGGATCCCTGTGTACGTCCCGATTGTGCCCGGCCCGGTCTTTCGGTGGAAGGGAGTCAAATGGACCGGGAACTCTGTCATCTCAGAATTCACGTTAACCAATTTGCTGGGCGAAAAAACCGGTGATGTCGCGAATGGCATGCAGCTGGAAGAAGGATGGGACCGCATCCGTGAAGAGTATGGCCATCTCGGCTATCTCGAGGCAAAGCTTGATCCTGTCGTCACCTACGATGACCACGCCCAAACCGTCTTCTACGCCGTGAGCGTGCAAGAGGGCGTTCAATTTCATTTCGGCAAGATGGTCCTGACGGGACTCTCTCTGGCCGGCGAACGCAAGCTCTACGCGGCGTGGCCCATTGCTACGACCAACGTCTTCGATAAAACAAAGTTCGAAGAGCTTCTCCTTAAACTGCAGTCCCATCACGAGCAGGTTTTCGGAGAGTTGCCCGTGCATTACGAAACCGTGGGGCATTTTTTGCAAACGGATCCGGCAAAGGGCACCGTGGATGTCCTTCTGGATTTCAAGTGATCCGCCGCCGCGTACCAGACTGCAATCCGTGGGGCACTCTGGGATATACTCACCGCTGAGATGAAAGAACTCGTCCATATTCGTTCCGCCGACGGAGTATCAGCTTCACCGGAAGAAAAAGAAACTCTTCTACTTTCGCACTTGGCCCAGCTTCCGTCGCTCATCGTTGCGCTTTCAGGGGGAGCGGACTCCGCTTACCTCGCGTGGGCCGTTCACCAATCGCTAGGGAGCCGCTCGTTGTCTGTCACGGCGCTCTCACCGAGTTTCTCCGCGCACGATCGCGCCATGACGGACAATTTCGTCGGCAAGCTCGGCGTGCACCACGAATTCATCGAAACGCGTGAACTGGAAAACCCCGCCTACCGCGCCAATGCCGCTGACCGCTGCTATTTCTGCAAAGACGAGTTGTTTTCAGTGCTGGATGAATTGGCCCGCGCACGCGGATTTGCCGCCGTGGCCTATGGCGTAAACGCCGATGACACGCTCGATTTTCGCCCCGGCCATCGCGCCGCAACGGAGCACCAGGTTCTGGCTCCGCTCCTGGATGCCGGTTTGCGCAAAGCTGAGATTCGCACGCTGTCTCATCGCGCAGGTCTGCCCACGTGGGACCGCCCGGCCTCCGCATGCCTCGCGTCGCGACTGCCTTACGGTACCGAAGTCACCCCGGAGCGCCTCGGCCTGGTGGAACGTGGCGAGGCCGCACTCCGCGAACTGGGCTTCCGTCAATTCCGCGTGCGTCTCCATGACAATCTTGCTCGCGTGGAAATCTCCCCGGAGGAAATGCCGCGCGCTTTCGCGCCGCCAATGGCCGCCACGATTGCCGCGCGCCTGAAGGCCGTTGGCTTCACCTACGTTTCTCTCGATCTCGAAGGCTACCGGCAAGGCTCGCTAAATGAAACTCTTTTGCCACCCGGCCATAGTTCTCTAAAAGCCACATCAGGAACATAATTCTGCGCCGTTGCGTATCTATCCATGGAGCATCACAGAGCGAAACTTTGAAGTCTTCCGGAGGATGAATGGGCCGCGATCGCAATCTTTTCTTTCTGTTTCTGCTGACCACGGCCATTGCTGGTCTGGCGGCTTGTGACACCGGTCCGTCGGTTAGCGGCAAGTTCGACCGCGACTACAGCGTCTCTGGCCCCATCCGTCTCGAGCTCAACAATGCTTCGGGCGATGTGAGCATCACCGGGGGCGCCGACGGCAAGGTGCACGTCCATGGCGAAGCACGTGCCTCTGGAATGGGATTCGCCAACACGCAAAAGCGCTTGGATGATACCGTCGCAAACCCTCCCATCGAACAAAAGGGCGACACCCTTCGAATTGGGAAAGAAATCTCAAGCATGCGCAATATTTCCATCACCTACACCATTCAAGTCCCCCATGACACCGAGGTCAGTGCCAACGTCGCTTCCGGTTCACAGATCATTCGCGGCGTGCGTGGCCCCGTAAAGGTGCAGGCTGCTTCGGGTTCCATCCGCGTCGAGAAAATCGACCGCGACACCCAGCTAACTACTGCGAGCGGTTCCGTCTCCGCTACGGATGTGGGCGACGGCGTACAGATCAACAGCGCCACGGGATCCACAAATGTCTCGAATACCAAAGGTGATGTGCGCGTCACCGCCATTTCGGGAGACATCCAGATCGCTGCGCCGGGAGGACGCGTTGAAGCCGAGACCGCGAGCGGCACAGTCGAAATCCAGGGCGCTTCGAATGATCTGAAAGCTCACGCCGTTTCCGGCCGCGTAGCCGTCCGGGGAAATCCCGCAGCAAACAGCTACTGGGAACTGAAGACGGCATCGGGCGGCATCCAATTGAACGTCCCCGCTGCCGCGAATTTCAATCTTTCCGCGCAAGCGCTCTCCGGCGAGATTCGAACGGACGTCCCGATCATGATTGAAGAACAGGGCAAGCACTCCCTCCGCGCGCGCATGGGCAACGGTGGCGCCCGTGTGGACGTGCAGACTGTCTCCGGCGAAATCCGGGTGAGCGGTTCGAACTAGGCGCGGAACCCGGCGCTTCTCCACGTAAAAGAAACAACGATCGCATAGCGACAATTCTCCTGCTTGCCTTTAGAATTCTGACGTATGTCTTTTTCAACTCTTAAAGCCGGGGCGTTGGCTCTGACTTTTTTCTACGCCACGCCAATGCTCGTCCGCGGCCAGGCCGGCGCGTCGACGGAGAAAAGTCAAAGCAATTCACAGACACCTCCCAAAAGCACCGCTCCAAAACAACCCGCCCCTGTCAAGGAGCCCACGTCAGAAGAGGAGTTACAGCTGGCCATTGGCTCCGCCGGAAGCGATCGCGCGACTCTCGTCCGCAATCTGGAAGCATTCTTAAAAGAGTATCCGGAAGCACCGAACAGAGTTCAGATCTATCGCGCCCTAGTGGAAGCGAGCCTGCAATTGCGCGATAACGCGCGCGCCGCCGATTACGCCGAGCGCATTGTCGCTTTAAACCCCAACGACATCTCGATTACGTTGCTGACCATTCAACTGTTGGAACGCCAGCGCAATGAAGCCAGCCTTCGCCGCGCCGTCACGTATGCAACTCGCGTCCTGGACTACGTCAATGGCACGGCTTCTTCCGAGCGTTCCCCGAGAGTCTCCGAAGAACAATGGAATCTCGAGAAAAAGACTGACCAGGCGTCCACGCTTTTCTTGCGCGGAGATATTTATTTGAAGTTGAAGGACTTCACCGCCGCACAGCAGGATTTTCAGACCAGTTATCAGCTTCTTCCGGGCGCCGGCGCCGCTGAAAGACTGGGAGAAATTGCCGAGCTTAAAAAAGATTGGAATACCGCCATCAGCGAATACGCGCGCGCCTTCGCCCTCGCGGAAGGAAAGAGTGGCAACGTCAGCCGCAAGGAAATCCGCCAGAAACTCGGAAATGTCTGGCGCATGGCGCACCGCTCTGATGATGGATTGGGAGACTATCTGCTCCGCACTTACGACGAAGTCTCGCAACTTTCCGGCACAGCAAAGCCGAAGAAAAACGCGCAAGCTCGCGAAATTTCGGAATTCACTGTTCGGAAGGCGCCCGAAGGCACTACGTTCCCTTTGCGCGACACGAAAGGCAAAGTTCTTGTTCTAAATTTCTGGGCCACCTGGTGCGGTCCCTGTCACGCCCTGGAGCCGCAATTCGCGCGCGTCGCCATGGAGTTTCAGGGCTTTCCGGATGTGCTCTTTCTGGCCGCGAATTGCGACGAAGACGAAACTCTGGTGGCTCCCTACCTGGAGGAGGACAAACCCCACACCGCGGTCGTTTTCGCCGACGGCCTCGACCGGCTCTTTGCCGTAAAATCTTACCCTACTGTCTTGGTCATCGATCGCGACGGCACAATTGCATATCGCTCCGATGGGTTCAGTCCGGAAACCTTTGAGCAGGATCTCGCAGCCGCGGTGCGGCGCACGCTTGTTCGAACAGATGCTACGGTCCCCGCGAACGATCCCGCTCGCTAACCGTGCGTTGAGGAAGACTGCGGATATTTGTCGGCGACGTCCCGCGCAGCAAGAATCGTATTGACGTGTATGCGCACCGTGTCTTCGACCCGCCGCGCGTAGCCGCCGGCCAGAACGGTCGCCACAGGAATCCTTCTGCAGCGCGCTTCTTCAAATACCTTGCGGTCGCGCTCCTTCAGTCCTTCCTTCGTTAGCGACAATCCGCCGAGCTGATCCTCGCAATACGGGTCGGCACCGCCAACGTAGAACAAAATCTCCGGCTGAAACTCATCGAACGCTTTCTGGATTGCAGGAATCAGCGCACCTAAATATTCACTGTCATCGGCGCGATCATCCAAATTCAGATCGATGCTCGAAGGCGGCTTGTGCGCCGGATAATTGTTTTCCTGATGAATGGAGATGGTAAAGACCGTCGCGTCGTTTCGAAAGATAGCCGCCGTGCCGTTTCCATGATGTACGTCCGTATCTACGACCATCGCTTTTTTCACCGGGCCGTCCGCCTGCAGTTTTCGAATCGCAACGGCCACATCATGAATCGCGCAGAATCCTTCACCGTGGCCCGGATAAGCGTGATGAAATCCGCCGCTGAGATTCGAGCCGAACCCGTCGCGCAGCGCCGATTGCCCCGCGAGAATGGTTCCACCTGCCGCCAGCCACACCGCCTCGACGAGTTCCGGCGAGTATGGAACCTCGAGTTTCATCACGTCGCTGGCTGTGAGCGTGCCGGTCTTCAGTTTGCGCACCCAGTCCGCAGTGTGCACGCGCAGAATGTCTTCGTCGCTCGCGGGATTGGGGATAAGAAAATCATTTTTTGTTGCGATGTTTTCGCCCAAAAGCATTTCGTAAATCAGCCTGAATTTTTGCGAGGGAAAAACGTGCGGGCCAAGATTCAAATCGTAGCGTTCATGATAGACAATTTTGAACGGCAGCATGACGCGTGGCGCGATTAGTTCTCGCGTTCGAGGATGAAATCCGGCAGCGTGGCAAGCGCCCGGTGGTACTCGGAATCGCGGCCGCCGTTCAGGCACGCCTTGGCACGTTGCGCGTAATCTTGCGCGAGATTTCGCGCCCGATCGAGCGCGCCGGATTCGTTCACCAGCGCGACGATTGTCTCCGGACGGACGGAAATAAACCCTTTTTCCGCGAGCACTCGCGCGACCATTTCGCGCGCGTCGCGGTGTCCGTTTTCCATCGCGTAAATGAGAGGCAATGTGACTTTGCCTTCTTTCAGATCGCTCAGGACCGGCTTTCCCAGTTGCTGCGCCGACGCCGTAAAATCCAGCAGATCGTCCACGAGTTGAAACGCAAGGCCGGCGTACCTGCCGTAATCTGCAAGCGCCTGCTCCTCTTTACCCTCGAGGCCCCCAAGCACCGCGCCAAGACGCGCGCAGCCGCTGAAGAGACATGCGGTCTTGTAGGTGGCCAGCCGCAGCGCATCATCTTCCGTTACGTCAATGCGGCCGATTTTGGAAAGCTGGATCAATTCCCCTTCCACCATTTTCTGCGTCAGTTCGATGAGGATATCGAGGATGCGAAAATTGCGCTCTTCCAGGGCCATTTGAAACGATTGCATGTACAGCCAGTCGCCAGTGAGCACGCTGCGGTGATTACCCCATCGGGAATTGGCGGAGGGGTGGCCGCGGCGCGTGTCCGCACTGTCGATGACGTCGTCGTGAATCAACGTCGCGCTATGGAGAAGTTCAACCACGGCGGCGAGGCGAATGGCGCTGCGATCCTTTCGGCCCGCCATGCTCGCCGAAAGCAGCAGTAGAGCCGGTCGAAGGCGCTTCCCTCCTCCTCCCAAAAGGTAGGCGGTAATTTCAGACACGGGCGGGAAAGCCGTATCGCTTTGGCGTGCAAGCTCCTCCTCGACCAGAACGAGGTCGTCACGGACAAGATCAAAAATCTCTTTGACCGTCAGCAGCGCGATAACGTGTCTCCTGAACTAACTCTTTTCGTTGTGACCTGAGGCCGCGAGACGCGCCGGCCGGGAAAGGCCGAAGAAGCGCCGAAAATTTTCGGAGGTCGTGGCGGCAACTTCGTCCGGCGACAAGTTTCTCACACTCCCAAGTGTACGCGCCACTTCCGCCACATAGGCAGGTTCATTGCGCTTGCCGCGAAAAGGCTGCGGCGCGAGATACGGAGCGTCCGTCTCAATCAAAATGTTCTCCAGGGGCAACTCTTTCGCAACGTCGCGAATGTTCTGCGTTTTCGGATAGGTCGAATTCCCTGCAAAAGAAACCAGGAAGCCCATTTCAATTCCTCGCCGCGCGTCCTCAAGAGTGCTTGTAAAACAGTGCAAGATTCCGCCTAGGCCAGTAGGTTTCCAGACCTCTTCCAGAAGATTCAAACAGTCGGGCCACGCATCGCGGCAATGAATGATGATCGGCAACTTGGCCTGCTGCGCAAGCGCCATCTGCTCGCGAAAAACGCGCTGTTGCACGTGGCGAGGCGAGTGGTCGTAGAAATAGTCGAGACCAATTTCACCCCAGGCGATGACCTTTTCATGCCTGGCGAGTGTGGCGAGTTGTTCGAGATGTTTCGGTGTGACTTGCTCCGCTTCGTGCGGGTGAATGCCGACGGTGGCGTAGATCCAATCATGTTGCTCAGCAAAGGGGATGGCGGAATCCAGTTTCTCGGGGCCCGGACCGGTGCCGATGGCGAGCAATGCAGAGACTCCGGCGACACGGGCGCGCTCAAGCATGGCTTCGCGGTCCTCCGCGAACTGCGGGAAGTCAATGTGCGCGTGTGAGTCGATCAGGTCCATTTGTTAAAAGAGAGCAGTAAACAGTGATCAGTTCTTAGTAAGAACGGAGCGAGGGTGCTTCAAGAATTCGTCTGGCCGCCACGTCCCCTCGCGTTGCATCTCGATCCCCTCGTTAAATATGAAAACTCATTTCAAGCGTGCTCCGACTTCGACTTCCTCGAGGAAGCCGGCTAGGACGGGACGGCCTTCGGGGCCGACGGAGGCGGCGACGATCATGCCGTTGGATTCAACTCCACGGAGTTTGCGCGGCGCGAGATTCACGACTACGGCGACTTTGCGACCGACGAGCGCTTCGGGTTCGTAATATTGCGCGATACCAGCGCAAATCTGACGAATCTCTGTGCCGATGTCCACGGTGAGTTTCAGCAGTTTGTCCGCGCCGACGATGCGTTCGGCGGTTTTGATCTGTCCGACGCGCATCTCGACCTTGGCGAAGTCCTCGATGCCGATTTTCTCCGGCGCGGCTTGCGGAGCTGCAGCAGCTGCGGCGGCGCCTGCGGCTGGAGTGCTCGCTGGCGTTGGCGCTGTCACGGGCGAGGGCTGCTTTTGTGCCTCGTTTTCCATGGCTTCCATCCTCTCAATTGCTTCTGTTTTTTCAATGCGTGGGAAAAGCGCTTGTGACTTGCCAAGCGTCGTGCCCGGAGTAAGTTGTCCCCAGCGCAGCCCGTCCAATGCAATAGACCCGGGCTGTCCCTGTTGGCCGAGCAGCCCCCACACTTTTGTGGTGCTCTCCGGCAAAACGGGATGCGTCAACACCGTTACAATTCGCAGAACTTCCGCCGTGGTCCAAAGAATTGTTGCGCGGCGCTCCTTGTCGGAGTCGCTTTCGCTGAGCGACCACGGATGCTCGGTTGTCAGATATTTGTCTGTCGCGGCGATCAGTGACCAAATTTCTTCCAGGGCCAAAGAAAAGCCCAGCTTGTCGAACTGCTCCAGGACTTCACCAATCACCTCCTGAGCTTTCGTTGCCAAGGCGGTGTCCTGCGGCTGAGGATCGCCAGGCTTGGGAATTTTTCCGGCGCTGTTTTTCTCGATCATCGCCGCGGTACGGCTGGCGAGATTGCCGAGTCCATTGGCGAGGTCGCTGTTGTAGCGTTGGACGAGCGCGTCGTAACTGAAATTGCCGTCCTGGCCGAAGACCGTTTCACGCAGGAGATAGTAGCGAAGCGCGTCCATGCCCAGGACATGCACAATCGGCCTGGGTCGAACGACATTGCCCAGCGACTTGCTCATCTTGGTGCTGTCCATCAGCAGCCAGCCGTGCGCCCAAATCTGTTTCGGTAATGGAAGTCCGGCGGCCATCAAGAACGCGGGCCAATACACGGCATGGAAACGGATGATTTCCTTGCCGACGAGATGAACATCCGCGGGCCAGAAACCGGTCTTCTCATATTGCGGGCCGCCGACGGCGCTGAGATATGCGGTGAGCGCATCGAACCAGACGTAGAACACGTGCGGCTCTTCACCCGGCACGGGAATGCCCCAGCGAACCGTGGTGCGCGTAATGCTGAGATCACGAAGGCCGCCCTCGACGAAGCTGAGAACTTCGTTGCGTCGCGCTTCTGGCTGGATGAAATCCGAATGTTTGGAGTACCAATCGAGCAGCGGTTTTTGAAACGCGGAGAGCTTGAAGAAATAGTTTGGTTCGGTGACGGTTTCCGTGGGCCGGCCGCAGTCGGGACAGTTCTCGCCCGCTTTCACGTCCACGTACGCATTGTCGTAAATGCAGTATTGGCCGGTGTAGTGCCCGGGATAGACGAAGCCGTTTTCGCGGAATAGTTTGAAGAGCCACTGCACCGTGTGCGCGTGCTTCAGGTCGGTGGTGCGAATAAATTCATCGCCCTGCACTCCCAACTCATCCCAAAGCGCGCGCCATTCCGCGGCCATTTTTGCAACGAATTCAGATTCCGGGACGCCGGCTTTTTTCGCGGAGCGTTCGACGTTTACGCCGTGCTCATCCGTGCCGGTCGTCATGACCACGTCGTAGCCGCGCATGCGCTTATAGCGCCGGATGGTGTCGCACACGATGGTCGAATAGGTGTGCCCCATGTGCGGCAAGCCGTTCGTGTAGTAGATCGGCGTGGTGATATAGAACTTGGGCTTGTTAGCTGGCATGTCTAGTGAGTTTTCCCGCTTGTTTCGTACACGCGGAGGGCTTCGCTGATGACGCGCTGCAACGGCACGTTTTTCTCGACGGCCAGCTTGCGACAGTCGTCGTATTCTGGCGCGACGTGCAGAATGCGTCCGTTGACGCGGGAAATCTTGATGCGCACATCCCCGAAAACCGTCGCGACATTCAAGAATTCACGCGGGAGCGTACGGCGCTGCGCGCGATAGGTGCGCGCGCCAAATGTGGTGGTCTCCGCAAAAATGAGAGACATCAGCGCGTTGGTGTCCTGCGGCTTGCACAAAACCGTGAGCAACGTGCCGGGGCGATTCTTTTTCATTTGCACAGGCGTGGTGTACACGTCGAGCGCTCCAGCGCCCAAGGCTTTTTCGAGAAAATAGCCGTAAATTTGCGGATTCATGTCGTCGAGATTCGCTTCGATGACGGCGATCTCTTCGTCGAAGCCGGCGACCGTTTTTTCCGCGGCCTCGCCGATCATGATGCGCACGACGTTGGGCTGGCCCTCCAGGTCGGCTGTTCCCGCACCATACCCGATCGCAGAAACACTCATCGCCGGCTGTGGACCGAAAGAATCACAAAGCGTCGCGACGATGGCCGCACCCGTTGGCGTAACGAGTTCTTTCTGCACGCCGTTGGAGTACGTCGGCTTGCCCTGTAACAGATTTGCGGTGGCCGGTGCAGGCACGGGCAAGATGCCGTGCGCCATTTTTGTAGTTCCACCGCCGACGTTCAACGCCGAGCAGGCAAACTTTTCAATGCCAAGCGCGTGGAAGCCGATACAGGCGCCAACAATGTCCACGATGGCGTCAACGGCGCCGACTTCGTGAAAGTGAATTTTTTCGAGAGGCATGTCGTGGACGCCGGCTTCGGCTTCACCGAGTTTGGTGAAGATCGCCGTCGCACGTTCGCGCACCTGCGGGGAGAGCTGCGATTCTTGCAATATCTCCAGGATCGCGCTGAGCGAGCGGTGCTTTTGCTGATCCTCGGTCTTGACAGTGACGAAGGTGGCGGCCATGCCGCTTTTCCAGACTTTTTCGGCGGTGAGTTCCCAGCCAGAGACTTGCAGGCCGCGAAGTTCGACGCGGAGGTGCTCCACGGAGCATCCGGCGTCGACCAGAGCGCCGAGGGTCATGTCACCGCTAATGCCCGAAAAACAATCAAAATAAGCGAGTTTCATGGGATGCCGCCGCCGCGCGGTTGAGATTGCCGCCTGAAATACCTGTCCGCGGGATGCAGATTGATACTATCGGCGGAGGCCGAAGGTGTCAAACGAAGGAGGTGAATAGTCACGCGAAGCTAGTGACCAAGACGAGCCGGGAGAACGTATGAAGAAGGCGTGGGCTGGTTCCAAATTGAGAAGGGGAGGGGTACACCCCGGCATTTTTGCGAAAGAGTGCGGAAGCGCTTATGGACAAAGGAGTTGTGAAACACTCTTGTTCCAAAGAGTGAAAAGAGCGAGCAAAGAGCGCGGACGGTGGACACGGATCTCGAGTAAGAGATGAGGTTTTTGTTGTGGGGAGACGGTGACATCCGCCATTTTACGTAAGAGCTGATTCTAAAGAGGTTGCGGGTGGCAGTTTGTAAAAACGGATTTTATAGGACTTGCAGTGACGGGTTCTACGCCACGGCGATGAAGTTGAAGCGGATGGATGGGGCGGCGGCGATAATGTCGAGAATTCACGACCGATGATAGCATGGGTATGTTCACTTGTACATTACTATTACGTTATAGTACTAGCACTGAAGCGCGGTTGAAGCACAATCCCCCGTGGGCTATGGGGGCAAGTTGCATTTCGCGATCTGGGTTAAGAGATGGCTTGTCCTTTCTTTGACCCTTGTCAGCAGCATCTCCTATACTGACGGGATTCCATTCTTAAGACTTACGCTCACTGAGGACACGTGTATCAGACACTGACAAACCGGTTGCGGGAGGCGCTGGCGGGGCACATCCGCGAGCAGTACGGCGTGGAGCTGGCAATTGTGCTGGAGCGGCCGCCGAAAATTGAGATGGGCGAGGCGGCGTCTCCGGTGTGTTTTGAGCTGGCGAAGCGGCTGAAACGTGCACCGCGCCAGATTGCGCAGGAAATTGCGAATAATTTCGGCGAGGTCGACGGGATTGCAAAGTTGGAAGTGGCTGGCGGCGGGTATTTGAATGCGTATTTCGATCGGGCGGCATTTTGGGCGAGTGTGCGCGCGGAACAAAGTGACGAGCGGCGAGTAGCGAGCGGCGAGAAAATCATCGTCGAGCATACGAGCATCAACCCGAACAAGGCGGCGCACATCGGGCACGTACGGAACGCGGTGCTGGGCGATACGATGGTGAGGGTACTGCGGCATGCGGGAAACCGCGTGCAGACTCAGAACTATATTGATAACACCGGGGTGCAAGTGGCCGACGTGGTTATCGGCTTATTGCATATGGAAAAAGTCACGTCGGTTTGGGTGAAGAACCGTGCGATGGAACCGAAGTTTGATTATTACTGCTGGGACTTGTATGCGAAGGCCACAAGTTTTTTTGCCGCAGATAAAGCGCGAGCGGCGAAGCTGCGCGGGGCGACGCTGAAGTCGATTGAGGAAGGCAAAGGCGAAGACGCGGAAGTTGCACAGGTGGTGGGAGATGCGATTGTGGGGTGCCATCTGCGTACGATGGCGCGACTGGATATCCGCTATGACCTGCTGGCGCGAGAGAGCGAGATTCTGCGCCTGAAGTTCTGGGAGGCGGCGTTTGAGATGTTGAAAAAATCCGGGGCGATCCACTTAGCGACGAGCGGGAAGATGGCGGGGTGCTGGATCTTGCCGTGGGAGGAAGAAGAAAAGACAGGAAATAACACAGAGAGCTCCGAGAACACGGAGGACACAGAGAAGAATGAAGAGCAGGAAAATTCGCAGGACAAGATTATTGTGCGTTCGAATGGGACGGTTACGTATGTCGGAAAAGACATCGCTTACCAGCTTTGGAAGTTTGGGTTGCTGGGGAAAGATTTTCATTACCGGAAGTGGCCGAATGCGCCAGAGGGGCAGACGGTGTGGGCCACGACGAGTGATGTGGGTGATTCGAGCGCTCCGCACTTTGGCGAGGCCGCAGCCCGCGTTTACAACGTGATTGATGCGCGACAGGCGTATTTGCAGAAAGTGGTGGCTGCGGGGCTCCGCGCGCTGGGGCATGCGAAAGCGGCGGAGCAGTCGATTCATTTGTCGTATGAGATTGTGGCGCTGACGCCGCGATGCGCCGCAGAGATGGGCTACGAGCTAATTCCGGAAGAAGCGAAGAAGCCTTACGTTGAGGTGAGCGGGCGAAAGGGATTCGGAGTGAAGGCAGACGATCTGCTGAACCAGCTGGAAGCCGCGACGATTGCGGAAGTGCAGCAGCGGCATGCGGAGATGAGCGCGGAAGAGCATCAGCGCACGGCGCATGCGATTGCGGTGGGGGCGCTGCGATTTTTTCTGCTGAAATTTACGCGGACAGCGATCATTGCATTTGATTTCAAGGATGCGTTGAGTTTTGAGGGAGAAACGGGGCCGTATTGCCAGTACGCGGTGGTTCGAATCCGGGGGATTCGGCGCAAGGGCATCGAAGCGGGCGCAACCAATGTGGAGGTGACGAAGGAATCCGTCAATCAAATGCTTGCAGGCGCAGAGGGCAATGGGTTGTGGGAATTACTGGTGGCGGCAGGATCGCTGGATTACGCGGTGGACGCGGCCATTGGGACGCAAGAACCGGCGTTCGTGGCGAAATATGCATTTCAGCTCGCGCAGGAATTCAATAATTTTTATCACAAGCACCACATTTTGTCGGAAGCGGACGAGCAAAAGCGGGCGTTTCTATTGCGGCTTACGGAGCTGGTAGAGGCGCAGCTGGTGAAGGCGCTGTCGTTACTCGGAATCGAAGCTCCAGAGAAAATGTAGCCTGGCGCACGATCGAAGGCGCAGCAATGCTGCGCCTTTACAAACCGAGAGAAACACTCAATACGACAGGACGAGGTGGACTAGGGTACGGAGGGCGACGCCGGTGGGGCCTTTGGCGAGCCAGGGCTTGGCGTCGTCGTTCCAGGCGGTGCCGGCGATGTCCAGGTGGATCCACGGGGAGTCGCCAGCAAATTCGCGAATGAACCAAGCGCCGGTGATCGAGCCGCCGCCTTTGCCGCTACCGATATTTTGAATATCGGCAAAGCTGCCCTTGATGAATTCGCGATATTCGTCGTCCATCGGAAGTTGCCACATTTTTTCGCCGACGGCTTTCGCGCTGGCCAGAAGCTTGTCGGTCCAAGCCTGGTCGGAGCCGAAGACGCCGACGTTGATGTTGGCGAGCGCGACGACGATAGCGCCGGTGAGAGTGGCGGCATCGACGAGATGCGTGGCGCCGAGTTGCTTGGCGTAGTGCACGCCGTCCGCAAGGATGAGGCGGCCTTCGGCATCGGTGTTGAGGACTTCGATGGTCTTGCCGGACATGGCGGTTTGAATGTCGCCGGGCTTTTGCGCGGTGCCGCCTGGCATGTTTTCCGTTGAAGGCACGACACAAATCACTTTGACGTTGGGCTTTAATGCGGCGAGCGCGCGCATGACGCCGAGCATGGTCGCGCCGCCGGCCATGTCGTACTTCATTTTTTCCATGCCATCGGCGGGCTTGATGGAGATGCCGCCAGTATCAAACGTGACGGCCTTACCGATGAGTCCAATCACCGGCGCACCAGGCTTGGCGCTTGGCGGATTGTAAGTGACCACGATCATGCGCGGGGGCTCGGGACCACCTTGGGAGACGCTGAGGAGCGCGCCCATCTTGAGATCAGCGATTTTCTTTTCGTCGAGAATATCAACTGATAGCCCGGCTTCTCTCGCCATCGCTTCAGCTTTTTCAGCGAGGATGCGCGGCGTGAGTTTGTTCGAAGGCTCATTGACCAGGTCGCGCGTGAAATTCTGCGCTTCCGCGATGATGCGGCCTTTCGAAAGCCCTTTTTCTCCCGCAGCGCGTTCGGAGTCCGAATATCCAGCAATCAAGATTGTTTCGACATTCTTGTCATTCTTGTCGGTTTTGTATTTGTCCGTTTCAAAATTGGCAGCGAGAGCACCTTCCACGACAGCTTGCGCAGTTTCTTCGGTGGTATCGGTTTCGCGGACGAGAAACGCGAGATTCTTTACGGAGCGAGATTTCAGGTAACGCAGTGCGGCCCCGGCAATTTTTCGCAGCGCTGCACCGTTGAACTGTTCGCGCTTCCCTGCCCCCACAAGGAGCAGCCTCGCGGCTTTAAGTCCCGCCGGCGCATGGATCAGCGTGAACTCCAGAGTCTTGCCGGTCAGCTCGCCACTCTTCGCAAGCTTGCGCAGCAATCCTGCAGCCGCTTGATCGATTTCCCCGATGCGTCCCTGAACGGGATCGGTTTCCTCGAAGACATACGAAACCAGAGCCTCGGTTTCGATCCCTGCGAACGGCTGGGTTACGAGCGTAATCTGCATGGTCCTTCATCGCCTCCGATTGCGATACATGGATTCTTCGACTTCCCTGCGAGCTTCCTTGGTGCGTTCGTCTTGGCGGCGGTCCCAAGACTTCTTGCCTTGCGCCAAAGCGATTTCGACCTTGGCAATGCCGTTACGAAAGTAAATCCTCAAGGGGATAACCGTCAAACCCTTGGATTCGGTGCGGCCGGAAAGCTTGTGGATTTCGCGCTTATGGAGCAGGAGCTTGCGCGAGCCAAGCGGCTCATGGTTCCACGGGCCTCCTGGTAAGTACTGTGCAATGTGCGCATTAACCAGCCATGCGCCGCTGGACTTGAAGTCCACATAGGCATCGCGGATGTTGGCCTTACCCTCCCTAAGCGCCTTTACCTCCGTACCGTGAAGCACCAAGCCAGCCTCATGCTTCTCTAAAATATGGTAGTTATACCCAGCCGCGCGATTCTGCGCGACAATCTGCTCTCCAGACTTTGCGTCTTTCTCTGGCTTTTTCGCTGGCTTGGCCACAATTCCCTATCATAACTGTTGTCTGAAATCTTAACTACCCCGTATTACCTGATGTAGGGCAGCCAACCTTACCATCCTTGCCCGGCCTCTAAACCGGGTGTTAGACTGCATAGGCTTCGTGTCGAGGCCTCGGAGAGTGCATGCGCCGTTGGGGATACTTGTGTCTATGCGTCGGCTTAGGGCTGTTGGCCGCAGGCTGCCCGAAGGGCGGCAAGGACTATGATCTAGGCAAGAAAGCAGAGACCCTCCAAGACTACGACGCGGCGTTAAGTTATTACCAGAAGGCCCTCAAGGCGGATCCCTACAACGCCAACTACAAAATCAGGCTGGATCAGATTCGTTTCGAAGCGGGCGAACAACACGTCAAGGCGGGCGTGGCGCTGAGGAAAAAGGGGGATCTTACCGGCGCTGCGGCTGAATTCCAAAGGGCCCAGGCTATCGATGCCTCAAGCTCCATTGCCGATCAGGAACTGCGCATCACTGTGGAGATGATCGCGGAGAAAAACCGCGAGGCCAACGCTGCCGCGGAGACCACCAGCGAGTCGGGCCAGCCACTCCTGGCATCCATGCCTCCGGAGATCAAACCGCTTTCGCACGCTCCCATCACCTATAAGGCCTCGCAAGACGCGAAGATCGTCTTCGACACCATCGGAAAGCTGGCCGGGCTGACGGTAATTTACGATCCGGACTTCCCAGCTCGCCGGATCACCGTGGATCTTAACAATGTGACACTGGAGCAGGCGCTGGATATCGTTTCGCTGGAGAGTAAGGCGGTCTGGAAGCCGGTGACGGAAAACAGCATCTTTATTTTTCCCGACCAGCCACAGAAGCGTCGCGATTACGAAGAGCAGCTGATCAAGACGATCTATCTTTCGAACACCGTGCAGCCGCAGGATCTTACCGAAATCGTGACCGGGCTGCGGCAATTGCTGGACCTGAAGCGCATTTCGCAGGTCAATTCGCAGAACGCCATCATCGTGCGGGATACGCCGGACAAGCTGATGCTCGCGGAAAAAATGATTCGTGACATTGACAAGGCCAAGCCAGAGGTCGTCGTGCAGGTCGAAGTCTTGCAGGCCCGGACGGACCGCTTGCGGGACCTCGGTGTGCTCCCCGGCCAGCAGGCCACGGTGACGTTCACGCCAAACGGCACAAGTTCCTCGACTACGGGCGGCACAAACACGACGCCTAGCAATTCACTGCCATTGAACGAATTGAAGCACCTCAGTACTGCCGACTACAGCATTACCCTGCCGGGTGCGACAGCGAACGCGGTCTTGACCGACACTTTTACAAAGATTATTCAGAATCCGGAAATTCGCTCCGTTGAAGGACAAACGGCAAAGCTGAAAGTCGGCGATCGCATTCCCGTGGCTACGGGAAGCTTCCAGGCCGGCGTTGGCGTAGGATCCACTGGTACCTCCGGCTTCGTGAATCCCCTGGTGAACACACAGTTTACTTATCTCGACGTCGGCGTCAACGTGGACATCACGCCTCGCATCCATCCGAATCACGAAATCAGTCTCAAGGTGGTCATCGAAGTCTCCTCGCAGACGGGCACGGCAACCATCGGCGGAATCCAGCAGCCCATCATCAGCCAGCGCAAAATTGAGCAAGACATCCGGCTGAAGGAAGGCGAGGTCAGCATTCTCGGCGGACTATTTGAAAGGACGGAAGCGCGAACTCTGAATGGCTGGCCCGGTTTCGCCAAGATTCCTGTGTTCCGCTACTTGTTCTCCGAGGACAAGATCGATCACGAGGAAAATGAAGTTCTCATCGTGATGACTCCGCGTATTGTGCGAATGCCGGAGTGGTCGAAGGCGAATTTGCGTCCACTCTATTCCGGTTCCGAGACGAATGTCCAAGTGAAGCGTGAGAGCGACATTCGCACACCAGCCGTGGCACCGCCCACACCACAGCAACAACCGATGAATCAAAATCCGCAACCAGCGGGTCCGCCGGCGGTTGCGCCCGGAGCTGCGGCGCTTCCTCCGACAGTTGCCGCTGGAACACAGCCGGGTAAGATTCATTTCGAACCGCACGCACTCTCCTTAAAAGTCGGGCAGACAGCCACCATTGGAGTTGTGGTCGAAAATGTGACCGACTTGTTCTCCATTCCCCTCTTGCTGCAATACAATCCCGCGGTCATCAGCGTGGAGGAAGTACAACATGGAGGGTTCCTCTCGGGCGGCACGCAGGAAATCGCACTGGTGCAGCGCAACGACAAGGAGCATGGCCAGACCATCGTCAGCGCGACGCGCCAGCCCAACACTCCTGGTGTAAGTGGGACCGGTACTTTGATCGGCATCGTGGTGAAGGCACTCGCGCCGGGCACTTCGAACCTGTCGATCGTGCAGGTCAACGCGAAAGATTCGCAGCAAAAACTGATACCGCTGGTCACCAGCGAGGCGACGCTGCAGGTCCAGCCGTAGCGGAATCGATGCAGGGATGTTGAGCATGATCCAATCCACCAGGCAGGTTCCAAGTCGGAGCACTCGGAGACGGCTTTGCCGCGAAGCGGGAATGACGCTTCTCGAATTGATCATCGCATGCTCTATCCTGATGATCCTTTCTTCCGCGGCGCTTCCCATTTTCAAATACACCGTCATTCGCCAGAAGGAAGCGGAGCTTCATCGTGACCTGCGCGAGATGCGCGACGCGATTGACCGTTATAAAGACACCGCGGATCGTAACCAGATTCGTGTGGAGATTGGCAGTGAAGGTTATCCGCCGGACCTCGAGACACTGGTGAAAGGCGTGCAACTGGGCGCTGGGAGCGACCGGAAAATCCGTTTCCTGCGAAAGATTCCAGTTGACCCGATGACCGGCAAAGCCGAATGGGGCCTGCGGGCTGTTCAGGATGATCCGGACTCCACAAGCTGGGGTGGAAAAAACGTATTCGACGTATACTCGAAATCGATCGGCACGGCGCTCGACGGGACGAAATATTCGGATTGGTAGTTCGAACGAGGGACTGAATTGAAACTGATGTCGCAAAATCGCGGGCATTCGAGTTCGCCGCGCAATCGCCGTGCTGGCGTGATGCAATCTGGATTTACGCTAATGGAGCTGATGATTGTGATTACAATCATCCTGATCCTCATCGGCATGGCGGCGCAGAACTACCAAAAGTCCGTGTTGCGCGCGCGAGAAGCGACGTTACATCACGACCTACAGGTCATACGGCAAGCGATCGATAATTACACCCTCGATAAGCAAGCTGCCCCGCAGTCACTCGAAGATATCGTGCAGGCAGGATATCTCAGGCAAGTTCCCAAGGATCCAATCACCGATCAAACAGACTGGGTGCCACAGTTTGATAGTGTGGTGCTGAGCCCCGATCAGGCCGGTTCCGGCATGGTGGATGTTCATTCGAACTCCCCTCTGACCTCACCGTTCGAAAACACACCTTACAATCAGTGGTAGTCTTTTCCCGCTCGCACAAATAATTTCACCACGCCTGATTTGTTCGCAGGCTGGCAGAAGTTCGCCCGAGTTTGATGGAAGCACGCGCGTCCGATATAGTGGTTGTGCGGGGTGGAGCAGCCTGGTAGCTCGTCGGGCTCATAACGCGCCAATTATCAACCGGCTCTGCCGGATTCAAACGACTTAGCCCTCTTGTCAGCCTTAAAAACCTCTCAAAACGGGATATTCTGGGCACTTAACGGGCACCTGAGAATCACATGTTGCTGCTTCTGCTAGACTGAAGCAGCACGAGCGACCGTCTGGTTCGAAGTTAAATCCTGATTTGCTATCTCGTTGATTCGTCTTGGCTCTGCGTACCTCATGTACCCCGGTTTTCGGTGGTTTTCGGGGCTTATTGGACCCATTTTGGACTCAACTGGTTTTCGGGCATTCAGATCACCAGCGTTCGAGAGCCATGAAGATGGCCTAGCCTTGTAGACTTGCCAAGCGTTTGATGGTCGCAATCTTGTCCTCTCGCAACCCGAGCAAATCAGCGTCCGTCAACCCATCCCTTAGTAATTTCGAAAACACTTCAAGTAAAACTGAATACTTGTAGTCGAAAGTCTGGCCGACCATCTTTCTCTGCTCGGAGAGGTAATCATGGACCTGCCAAATGTCAGACGGGTCTGGAGCAGTCACGATGATCTTTTTCACTTGCTCCCTGATGGCCATGCACTGCCTCTGATATGCCAATTCAAAGGCGCTTCGGGCGATCCTTGTCTCTGCGGTGGTCCACGTAATATGACCTTTGTACCGCTCATCTGAGTTCATCAATGCTCGGCCCTCAATGTAGTTCGCGTTCTACTGAGGGGCGTCAAATTCGAAGACTTTCGACCATAATTCGCAATAATCTGAACTAATGGCGAGCTATCGTCAAGCGTAACTCCTTGTATTGCGAAGAATCACAGACTATTGGGGAGAGGAGCGCACAGAGGGACGAACTCAAGTACCAAGTCCAGCAAGTCCATTTGTCCGATTCGCGTTAATCGTCCAAGTGAAACCTGATGAGGAAGCCCGTCCACCTCGAGAAGCCGCTGTCTACGGCCATTCCTTGCAATTATCTTCTAGGATTCTACAGCCAGGGGCCGCTCAACCTCAGCTACAGGACTCTGAGGCCTGGCAAACAGCGTCGCCACTAACCCACAGGCAGCTGCGAAAGACAACCACAATCCCGGAACGGCGCGATTGCCTGAAACATGAATCAAATAAGTGCTCAAGGCGGGCGTGAAGCCGCCGAAGATCGCCGTTGCCAAACTATAGGCCAGGGCAAATCCTGAGGTTCTTACTTCCACCGGCATGATTTCCGTAAGAAAGACGACCATGGCGCCGTTGTAGCTCCCATAGATGAAGGACAGCCAAAGCTCAACGGTCAACAGCCGAGCAAAAGAAGGCTCCCGAACCAGCCAGAGCATCGCTGGATAGGCGGTGACCAGCATTAATAGAGTGCACCCGAACAACAGTGGCCGGCGTCCCACCCGGTCGGAGAGCGCCCCCATGATCGGCAGCCAGAAGAGATTTGACGCTCCAACACAGAGGGTCACAACCAGACTATCGGCACTCGCAAGATGAAGCACGGAGTTTCCGAAAGTGGGCGTATACGCCGTGATCATGTAGAACGATACCGTGGTCATAGTTACCATCAGCGTCCCGACCACAACGATCGCCCAATTGTTCGCCAGCGAACTTAGTATTTCCGAAGTCTCCGGTCTGTGTTTGCGCGCCAAAAACTCATCCGTTTCTTGCAACGATTTTCTCAGCCTGAAGAGAAACGGAACAATGATGCAGCCCAGCAAAAGTGGAACTCTCCATCCCCACTGCTGCATTTTTTCCGGCGGGAGAATGGAGTTCAGGACTACACCGACGGACGCCGCTACCATAACCGCAACCTGCTGGCTGCCGGATTGCCAGCTCACATAAAAGCCCTTGTGGCCAGGTGTGGCGATCTCCGATAGGTAGACAGAGACGCCACCCAACTCCATGCCAGCCGAAAAGCCTTGAAGCAGCCGACCAACGACCACAAGCAGCGGCGCCAACAGGCCGATGGTTGAATAACCCGGCACGCATGCGATGGTGAAGATCCCGACGGACATCAAGCCTAGCGTGAGCAGCAAGCCGGCGCGACGCCCGTGGCGATCGGTGTAGGCTCCGAGCACCAGGGCCCCAAGAGGACGCATCAGAAATCCCGCGCCAAAGGTCATCAGCGAGAGCATCAATGAAACGAAAGCGCTGCCGCTCGGGAAGAAGGCATTCCCGATCGCAGCCGCATAGTAGCCAAACACCATGAAGTCGTACATCTCCAGGAAATTCCCGCTGGAGACCCGCACCACGGACCAAATCTTCGATTGGCGTTCAGGGGATGCGATCATTTGGCTCTAGCTTGCCTGAAAAAGCTTGTGCACTCCTGCTGCTCGAAACGAATCGACATGCAATGACATTATCCACAGGCGCGGATACTCTTTCTCCCAGCATTGCAGCCTGGTTTTGACTCAAACGCCAGGTATTCGTCTCAATGCGTTGCTCGCCTGATTGTTTGCCCGCTTGAAGGCGAACCGATCGACTGAGCTTTTTCGGAATCACCAGATCAACTTGAGACCAAGCTGTATTTGCCTCGAAGTCGTGGATGTCTGATTCAACGCTGTCGGGAGCGTGCTTCCGTCAAAATCGTACGTTGAGTTGTTTTGGCCAAACGTGTTCAGGAATCCCGGCGAGAGAAAGTTTGTATGATTCAAAACGTTGAAAAACTCCGCCCGGAATTGGACGTTGAAGGTCTCCGAGATTTTCGGGATGTGAGTGTTCTTGTAAATCGAGAAATCCACAGTGGTGAGACCAGGGCCATAGAAGTTGTTGCGCCCGGAATTGCCCAGCACGTTGGAGCAGAACTGCTGCCCGGGCGGGGGTGCGACAGGTGAGTTGGTATAGGACAACGGGGCGCAACCAAACGGGTTCGCCGCACTGGCCACCGGCAGCGACGCAGGCGCTGTCGGCGGCGTGAAGCACGTTGTATTGAGATAATTCACCCCACCGTGGATCGGATTGCAGTTCGGCAGCAGATTCGCAAAGTCCATGGAGAAATCTCCATTGAACCCTGTGCCCAGCGGGTCGTTGCCGTCCCCTACGGTTACCGTAAACGGCGCGCCGGTGGTTGCCGTGACGATCATACCCAGTTGCCAGCCGCCAGCGACAAAACCGGCGATTCCCGATTTCGGTCCGGGAACATCCCAAATGACCGATCCCGTGAGCGTCTGCCGAATATCGAAATCGCACGCGCCGATCCGCGCGCTCTTGATGAGCAGAAGTGGTACCGCAATCGAATTTAGATACGTATCGCCCGTGACGGGCGCCGAACTGGTGTCACGGCACTTTCCGAGAGTGTAAGAGACTTGGCCCTGAACGCCGTGTGAAGAAGATTTCTTGAGCTGTGATTGTAAAGCGCTGTAGGAGGACGCACCATCAAAGATGACTGGCCGGATCCCTGCGCCTCCTCCCCAATTGGAATCAATGCGTGTTCCCGTTTGATTGTTGGAGCAATTGTTCCCGATGTTGTAAGGCACGATTTGGGAAGGGATGCACGGAAAGACATAGCCCACGCCGCTGACGAAACTCGGTTGAACGAGGTTGATGTCATCCGCGGCCACGGAAAGGTGGACAGAGTGGGAACCCACGTAACCGACCAGCGCCGTCCAGCCTTTGGCAATTTCTCGCTGGATGTTTAGATTCCAATTCAATACATCCGCCCGATGCGGATTTGGGTCTATCATCCGGTTGCGAATTTTTTGCCGGTTGAAATTGAGATTCTGATCTGGAGTGCTCGTGCCCAGAGTCGCCTTGGGGTCGGCGCCGATAATCTGAAACGGCGCAGTCGCGGCGGTATTAAGACCGAAAACATAGGGAAGAGGCAGCACGTCGAAGATCCCGAATCCAGCGCGCACCGCGGTTTTGCCGTCTTTGGTAGGATCCCAGGAAAAGCCGATGCGCGGCTCAAAGTTCTTCGTCGTCGGGTTACTGGCGATTGGACTGTTGACACCCACCGGGCCGCATGCGGTCGTACCCGGCGTGCAGTTCGAAAGGGTCTGGATTTCCTGGAAGCCCGCCGTGGCGACGGTATATCCATTGACCGTGTAGCCTGGAACGGTGTGGGAATCGGTCGGGCGCGTTGTCATCTCGTAGCGCAGTCCAATGTTAAAGGTCAAATTTGGCCGGAAGCGCCAGTCGTCCTGGATATAGCCGGCAAAGAGGCTTTCGCGTAAGCCGACTTCAAACGAGCCGCCCGGTGCCAGCGCGTTGAGTTGGTGGGGAGCATTCGTTAGAAACGCATCCAGCGAATAAGTGTTCATACGGCCGTTGGGGCTCAACTGCTCGAGAATGTTGTACTGCATGCGCTCGAACGCAAAACCAAACTTGATCGCGTGAGTGCCGTGTGTCAGAAAGGCGTCATCATAGAATTGAATCGAGTTCCAGGCATGCTTGAATTTATTGAACCCGTTGAGCCCAAATGCAGTTGTGAGCCCTGAGACGGGGATCTGAGGAGGCGCGGAAGCGCCTGGCGCGATCGCTAGAGCCTTGTCTGTAGCGACCGCGTCGCCGGAAACCGGAGTGTTGATATCGCCGATCACGCGGCTGTATCCCCCGCGAATGGTGTTTGCCAAGGCACCGCTGAAGATGTGAGTTTCCTCGCCGCTGACCATCTGGCGGCGCGAAAATACTTCGTGAATCGTATTACCAAGGGGATCGGCTTGGCTTTGCGGGCCGGAATCGAAAAAGTAACTGATGGATAGATTGTCTTTCCCCGTAAGCTTCTGATCGAATCTGGTGATGAAGTAGTTTTCATTGGCGCGGTTGGGGGTAGAAGATTCGAGGCTGACGACGTCTGTGTTCGTTGCGTTTTGGCAAGGCCCGGGACAAGGCCAGAGCGCGAGGTACGGAACGATTGCGGCACTAACCGGAATGGTCATATGGGATGCGCAAGGGTTGCTGCCCGCAGCCACGCAAAGCATTCCGTTTCGTGCGTCTTGCGACGGCACATGGATGGTTCCGGATGAAGATGAGTTTTGGCGGATTCCCTCGTAGTTGGCGAAGATGAACGTCTTGTCCTTTATGATGGCGGTGCCGCCCGAAGCGCCAAACTGAATGCGCCGGAATGGCGCGATCTTGGGCCCGTCAAAGAAATTGCGGGCGTCGAAGATGCTGTCGCGATCGAAGAAGTAAGCTGTGCCGTGAAACTGATCGGTCCCGGATTTGGTGATGGCATTGATGATCGCGCCGGAGGTCCTGCCGTACTCCGCGGTGTAATTGCTGGTGAGCACCGAAAATTCCTGGATGGCGTCCACCCCCAGATTCGTGCCAGTAGCGCCCCCGGGGGCGGAGTTGGAGTAGTCGTTAATGCTTACCGCGTTGACGCGATAGCTGTTCTCATTCGCACGATGGCCTCCGTTGCTGAGCTGGTTTCCAAATCCGCGGTTGCCCTTGTTTGCATTGAAGGAAGTAGTGGCTTGATTGGGAATACTAACGACACCGGGTTCCAGAGTCGCGAGTGAAGTCCAGTCGCGGCCGTTCAGGGGCAACTGCCGCACGGTCCTGGAGTCTACCGTGTCACTTATCGTGGAAGAACTAAGCTGGATTTCGGGTGGGGCAGCATTCACCTCGACGGTCTGGTTCAATTCGCCAACCTTGAGGCTAAGGTTTAAGGACTGCTGCGCTCCCACGGTGAGGGTGATGGCTTTTTGAACGAGCGTCTGGAACCCTTTGGCGGAGACACGAACTTCATATTCGCCGGGAAGAAGATTTGGCGCGGAATAAAAACCGTCGGCATTGGTCGTGAGTTCGCGGCTCACACCCGTCCCGATATTCTTGATGTTGACTTCGGCTCCAGGAACTGCGCCGCCGTTTTCGTCGGTGATCAATCCCGAGAGCGTAGCGCCGGAGACCTGAGCTCGGGCTGGACCGGCACTGAAAAGTGCCAAGGCTACCGCGAGCACGACACAGCCCCATCTTGCCAAAGAAAAATAGGACCATCCATTAGGCATCATCATCCCCCCTGGCGCGCCACCCCTGGCTTCGGCCGGTCCGGGTCAAGCGAGCGCTGGCGCGCACTAGCGCTCTGTGACAGCTGGACTGGCATGCAGTAATTGCGGGACTCTGCAACGGAGTGGAGACACAGCGCAATACTTAATGCATCCAATCGGAAACCTTTCTACATCCTCATCCTTGCCTCTCAAAATGCAAGGGTTAGCTCTTGGTATCAAAAGTAATCTTTGACCCCTCTTGCATCGGGAGCTATACTTCGATCATCCTGAACACCTTATGGAACAAATGCCTCGCTCCCCGAAAAACGTGCGCTTCGGCGTTTTTGAAGCGGACACCCTGGCGGGCGAACTTCGCAAGCATGGTCTGCGACTAAAACTCTCCGAACAACCCTTCCAGATTTTGATCATGCTGCTGGCCAGGCCCGGCGAGGTCGTCTCACGTGAGGATTTGCGGGAGCGGCTCTGGCCCAGCGACACCTTTGTCGATTTTGATCATGGATTGAACAACGCGGTGATGAGGCTGCGCGAAGTCCTGGGGGATTCTTCCGAACATCCTCGATTTATAGAGACGCTCCCGCGTAAAGGTTATCGCTTCATAGCGCCGGTTGAGCTGAAGAATCCGGCTTCGAATGGGGCTGCTGCGCCACATGCACTCATCGAAAATCTCAGGACAGCTTCTACTATTGCCACGGATTTTAGCTCCCCCGATGCAAGCTTGCTCCCGAAAACGGTCCATCTTCCGATTAAACAGCACTTGACGCTTCCTCGCATCGCTGTCTTGTCCGTGGCCGTGCTGGCTGCGGGGGTACTCCTCTCAGGAGTCACGGTTCACTATGTCCGTGGCGTTGACGCCAGTAGGGGAAGGGCAAACCGGAGTAGTTCGCTAGTGGTGTTGCCGCTTGAAAATCTTTCCGGGGATAAGGAACAAGACTACTTTGCTGATGGGATGACCGACGATTTGATTGCAAATTTGGCGAAAATTCGTTCTTTGCGCGTGATCTCTCGCTCCACAGCGATGGCCTACAAAGGAACCCGCAAGCCGCTATCTCAGATTGCCAATGAGCTGAACGTGGACGCCGTTGTGGAAGGAACCGTCATGCGGGTGGGAAGCCGGGTGAGAATTACCGCGGAACTAGTACAGGTCTCTACTGACCGTCATCTGTGGGCAGACACTTACGAGAGCCCCATAGGCGATGTACTCGCTCTGCAGAATCGAGTCTCTTCCGCAATTGTAGACGAAATTCGAATTAATCTCACTCCAGAAGACAAAGAGCGCCTAGCCAAGAACCCCTCCGTCAGCCCCGAGGCCTATGAAGAATACTTAAAGGGGCGATACTACTGGAATAAGCGGTCCGGCGAAGGCTTCGCAAAAGCGATTGGTTACTTTGAGGAGGCCACGCGCAAGAGTCCTCGTTACGCTTTGGCCTTCGCGGGCCTCGCCGATTGTTATGGCATTATCGGCGCGACCATCTATGGAAGTGTTCCGGCGTCGGAAGCGGCCCCGAAGGCCAAAGCCGCGGCCATTCGAGCTTTGGAGATCGATCCTTCTCTTGCCGAGGCGGAGACCTCTCTTGCCACCGCAAAATTCAATTATGACTGGGACTGGGCGGGTGCCGCTGAGGGATTCAAGAGAGCCATTCACCTTGATCCGAACTACGCCACCGCCTACCAACGATACTCGTTATATTCGATTGCCATGGGGCGGTTTGATGACAGCTTTGAACAGATTAAAAAAGCGCGCGATCTGGATCCACTTTCCATCAGTATTAACGCGAGTTTTGGCTGGCGGCTCTATCTCGCCAGGGAGTATGACCGTTCGATCGCTCAGCTTCGCGACACTTTGGAAATGGATCCCTCCTATGAGTGGGCGCATCTGATTCTCGGCCAGGCGTATGAGCAAAAAGGCGAATTTAATTTAGCGATCGAGGAATTTCGGAAAGCTGTCGAGCTCGCTCACTCCAGCCCATTGATGATTTCCGCCCTTGCACATGCAGAAGCTCTTTCCGGCAGCTATTCGGAGGCAGTCAAGCTTTTGGCACAACTAGAGGCCCTGTCAAAGAAGCAGTATGTCTCGCCTTATTATGTTGCGATCGTATACCTGGGATTGGGCAAAAATGACCTGGCGATGAATTCGCTCGAAAAGGCATATACTGACCGATCGAACGGCTTGGTTTTTCTCAAAGTTGAACCGGAACTCGATCCCCTGCGCTCGGACACTCGCTTCGTCGCGCTTCAGCACAAACTCAACTTCCCGAATTAACCATGCTAGAGCTGCGCTCTACAGCGCTTCCACTGCGCCACGCAAATGGTGCTGAAGGGCATCTTGATCGAGTTCCTTTTCCCAGCGTGCCACGACCAGCGTTGCGACCGCATTGCCGATCATGTTGACCACAGCCCGGCACATACTGAGGAAGCGGTCAATGCCGAGAATGAGCGCCATCCCGGCGACGGGGATGGTGGGAATCACCATCATGGTGGCCACTAGCGCGATGAACGCGGCTCCCTGCACGCCGCTTGCACCTTTTGAGGTGAGCAATGCCACGCCCAGGATCGTGAACTGCTGCAGGATCGTCAGATGGGTGTTGGTTGCCTGCGCCACGAAGAGCGCGGCCATGGTCATGTAGAGGCTCGTGCCATCGGCGTTGAAGGTGTAACCGGTCGGAACTACCAGGCCAACGAGAGTTTTTGAGCATCCCAGTTTCTCGAGCTTGGCCATAAGACTTGGCAGCGCGGGCTCGGAGGAGCTCGTGGCCAGCACCAGGATAATTTCCTCCCGCAAAAACCAGAGGAAGCGCAGGATCCCGAAGCCTGCAAAGCGCGCGATACCTCCCAGAATCACGACCACGAAAACCGCGGCCGTCAGGTACAGGACGGCAATGAGTTTTGCGAGCGGACCCAACGAAGCCAAGCCATATTTGCCGATCGTGAAGGCCATGGCGCCAAAAGCTCCGATGGGCGCGAACCGCATCAGAATGGATACCACGCCAAAAACAGCGTGAGTGAAACCATCCAGAAAGGCGATCAGAGGTTTGCAGTCCCGTCCGGCGATGGAAATCGCGAACCCGAAGAGCAGGGAGATCAGCAAAACTTGCAGGATGTCGCCTTCGGCGAAGGCGTCAATAACAGTATTGGGAATGATGTGCGCGAGAAATTCGGCCACACTCTGGGCTTTGGCCTGCCCGGCGTATTGGGCGACAGCCTTGCCGTCTAGCGTGGCGGGGTCAATATTAAATCCGCTGCCGGGATGCGCAAGGTTTCCAACGATGAGTCCGAACAGCAGGGCCAGCGTGGAGATCACTTCAAAATACAACAGAGCTTTGCCGCCAACACGCCCCACCTTTTTCATGTCTTCCATGCCCGCGATTCCGGTGACCAGCGTACAGAAGATCACAAGGGTGATGATCATGGTGATCAGGCGAATAAACGCGTCACCCAGCGGCTTCATGGCAACGGCGGTGGCAGGGCTGACATATCCGAGAATGATGGCGATTGCGACTCCGGCGAGCACCTGAAACGAGAGGCCCATATAGAAAGGTCGCTTGCGCGCAGGCGGATTGGTTTCGGGTTCAGCGGTTGTGAGTGGCATCAAGCCTTTCAGGTCCTTTGAAGATGGGAGCGCAACTCGCGGATATCCCGCAGAGTTTCCAGGGCGAGCAGTTTGTTGATGAGATTCGTGCAAGTCTGCGTACCGAGGACGGGGGCGATCAGGTCGCGCACTTTGTCCACGACCTCGGCGCGAGTCATCGGGTTGTCAGCTGTGCCACGAACGTCGCGGACCCACTCCGAAAGCTGCGTTCCATCATTGAGAGTTAGGTCGACAATGGCTTCACGGCGCGGGCGGCGAGCGTCAATTCGCGGATCGGCAACCACTTCCACCTTGGCACGCAGTCGGAGCACCGCGGGATCCTTCATGCGGGCTTTGTCGTGAACGGACTGGAAAGTGACCGTTTTATCGAGAAGCATAACGGCAAGCATGTGCTCCATGCAGATATCCGGAATATCGCGATTGCTGACGGTATTGGCTTCATCGGTAGCCACGCGAACGACAACTTTCTTTACGTCGTCGGCCGTGAACGATCGCTGCTGAAAGAAAATGACCATGGCATCCAGCGGCGCCTGAATGGGTGAGCCTACCGTCCATTTCTTGATGTTCGTGCGAGTAATTTCGTTCCGCTCGCCCAGTTTGTCCACCAGCATTGCCGGATCGGCCTTGATGACGCCGTTTTCACGCGGCGCAAATGCCTCGTAGAAGTTGTCCGAACCGGAAAAAATATCTTGCACCCCGCTCCAACCAGAACGAATCAGAGAGGCGATGAGAACAGCCACACTCGCGGGTTTTCCGGCGAAGAGAAACGCCTTTTCCATATGTTCGGTATCCCGCGACCACGCGCCGATTCCCGAGACTTGTTGTGCGGTGTAGTCCAGCATCAAGCGCATTTGTTCTGCACTGAGTCCCGCGGCGCACCCGGCAGCCGCGCCCGCGCAGAAACATGCGGCTGTGCCATGTGTGCTGCGGTGCGTCGCAGCCTGGTAGGCCGGGCCCCCCAGGCTCATGGAGACGCGCGTGCCAATGTCGTAGCCGAGCGTGACCGCCCGGACAAAGTGCGCCCCGCTGATGGCATATTGCTCGCCGGCGGCAAACCCCGCGGGAATCGTGGAGACACCGGGATGCGAGCGCGACGGGCCATGCGAGTCGTCGGTTTCGTCGGAATGCGCAAGCACGCCGTTGGCGAATGCAGCCTCGATCGGCCCGCAAACAATCTTTGAGGCAACCACGGTGGCGATCTCTTTTCCTCCGTACGAGCGTGCAAATTCCAGCGCCGCGCGGCCGGGGGGAAGTTCAGAGCCGGAAATCATGGCCGCAAACGTGTCCAAAATGTGCTGCTTGGCCTTTTCGACCACTTCATCTGGCAGTGGGCGCGCGCTGGCCGCGCTCATGTACGCGCTGAGCTGTTGCATGACCGGGTTGATATCGTACGAGGTCTGATCCGTGCCGAGAAACCTGGCTGCCTTCGTCAGGCTCGGAGAAAGCGCGGCGAAGATACCAGACAGGCCGCCCAAATTGATCAGGCGGCGACGAGTGATCTGTGCGCAAACGATATTTTTCGTCGCTCGTTCGTCTGAATGGTTCATTTCTATCCTCACTCGACCGCACTTAGACCTGGCATCGCAACATTCGCACAGACTGGCCTCGTCAACCCTTCATCACAGAATGTGAAGCAGTGCTCAGCCCTCCGCCAAAGTCTTCATGACACGGTACAATTCGTTTTTCGCTTCAAATCCGATTCCGGGAATTCCGGGAAGCCGCAGGTAGCTGTTTTCCACGGGAATACCGTCCGCAAATCCTCCAAAGGGCTGGAAAATCCCTGGATACGATTCGTTCCCGCCAAGCCCCAAGCCCGCCGCGATATTCAGGGACATCTGATGGCCGCCGTGAGGAATGCAACGCGTTGGAGACCAGCCGTTTTCTTTCAACATGTCGAGGATGCGCAGATACTCGACCAATCCGTAGCTGAGCGCGCAATCGAATTGCAAAACATCGCGATCCGGCCGCATGCCTGCGTAACGGATCAGATTGCGGGCATCCTGAACGGAAAACAGGTTTTCTCCAGTGGCCATGGGGCTGGGATAATACGGGGCGAGTTTTGCCTGCAGTTCGTAATCGAGCGGGTCGCCCGGCTCCTCGTACCAGCGCAGTCCATAGGGAGCAAGCGCCTTCGCGTAAGCAATCGCGGTGTCGAGATCAAACCGGCCGTTGGCATCAACCGCCAGCTGATCCGGCGATTTCAGGATTTTGAGGACGGCTTCGATGCGGCTCAGGTCTTCGGAAAGTGGCGCCCCGCCGATTTTCATTTTCACAATGGTGTAACCCAGATCGAGGTAACTCAACATTTCATCGCGAAGCGCTTCCAAATCCTTGCCTGGGTAGTAGTAGCCGCCGGCCGCATAGACAAACACCTTGCTATCCTCAATTCCGTTGCGATAACGGTAGGCAAGTAGCCGGTACAACGGGACGCCGGCGATTTTGGCCGTTGCGTCCCACACCGCCATGTCCAGCACGCCAACGGCAACGGACCGCTCGCCATGGCCTCCCGGCTTCTCATTTCGCATCACGATTTCCCAAATACGGACCGGGTCGAGGTTGTTGCCGCTCTCGTTCATCACCGCTTGCGGTTCCGCGTCTTTCAGCCGGGGCATGAAGCGATCGCGCAGCAGCCCGCTGGGCGCATAACGACCGTTGGAATTGAAACCGAACCCAACAACAGGCTTGCCGTCGCGAACCACGTCAGTGATCAAGGCCAGAACACTGACGGTCATCTGGCTGAAATCAATGAAGGCGTTGCGAATCGGCGATTTGATCGGCACCACCATTTCCCGGATATCAACGATCCTCATGGGTTCACCCGTGGCTCACGGAGAATTGCGTTCATGAAAGTTGCAGGAGAAGCCGAAGTTCGCGAATGTCCGTGACGTTTTCTAGGTCGATGATCTTGCTGAGCAGGTCCGCGCTTTTTTGCGCGCCAAGCACGGGAGCGACCAAATCGCGTGCCTTCGCCACGACTTCTTCGCGGGTCATGGGGTTTTCCGGAGTACCGCGGACATTGTCGACACGCCGGGAGAGTTTCTTGCCGTCCACCAGCGCCACCTCCAGGATGGCCACGCGCAGCGGCATCAGCCGCTCGAGGTCGGCATCGGGTAAAAGGTTGATTTTGGCTCGCAGGCGCAAAACGGCGGGGTCGTTCATTCGTGCCCGGTCATGCGCGGCGGCAAAGCTGACCGCTTTATCAAGCAGCGCGATCGCCAGAATGTGCTGAACGCAGATATCCGGAATCTCGCGATTGTTGACAATGGCCGCTTCATCAGTCGCCAGGTGGACGCTCATCTGCTGAACCTGATCCGCATCGAACGGATGTTCCTGCCGCAGAAGTTCCAGAGCGTCGAGCGCCGCCTGAATGGGCGACCCGACCGGCCACTTTTTGATATTGGTACGGGTGACTTCGTAACGCTCTCCCAATTTGTCGATGAGGCCAGAGGGATCCGCGTTCGGATTGTAGGCCGCAAAAAAATTGTCCTTGCCCGAAAAGATATCGTCGACACCCGTCCAGCCGGACTGGACCAGTAGGGCTGAAGTGACGCCGCTCCGCGCGGTCATGCCACCGAAAAGAAATGCCTTCTGGATGTGTTCCGTGTCGCGATTCCAGGATCCGAGGCCCGAAGATTGCTGCGCCGTGTAACCCAGCATCCAGCGCATCTGTTGCGCGTTAAGGCGTGCCGCACAGCTTGCGGCAGCAGCGGCGCCGAAGAGAGGAGCGATGCTGTGCGTACTCCAGTGGCTCTGCGCTTCGAACTCCTGGCCGCCAAGCGTCATCGTCACTCTCGTCCCGATGTCATAGCCGAGCGCGACGGCGCGAACGAAGTGCGTTCCGCTGACACCAAACCGTTCGCCCGCGGCCAGGGCAGCCGGCACCACGGCACAACCCGGATGAGACTGCGAAGGGGAATGAGAATCGTCCGTTTCGTCGGCGTGTGCCAGCACGCCGTTTGCGAGCGCGGCCTCAATGGCGTCGCACGAAAGCCTGGAAGCAACGACGGTGGAAATCGGCTTGCCACCGTAAGCCTCCACAAATTGCAACGAGCGCTGGCCCGGAAGCAATTTCGACCCGGAAATCATCGCCGCCAAAGTGTCCAGGATATGGTGCTTGGTCTTTTCGGTGACTTCCTGGGGCAACGCACGATTGGCTGCTTCGCTCATATAGGTGCTGAGCGGATTCATCACCGAGCCGGCAGGATTAGGAGGTTTGCCTTGCGCAGGCGACGGTAAAGCACTGGCGGCAGGGGAAGGCAGTGATGCGGAGGCGATCGCGATTCCCGCCCAACCGAGAAGATTTCGCCGGGTGAGGCCCTGCGGTTGAAGCTCTGAAGACTCAGTGCTTTTGGATTTCATTGGAATCGGCACTCCCGCTCCAGGTTCCACAAACTTCCCGCATGCTCCCTGGCAAGCGACCTTAGCTTGCGCTGACCTGCTTGGCGATCGATTCTCCTAATTCCCGCGTACTGGCGCTTCCTCCGATATCCGGTGTGCGCGCACTGGATTTGGCCAGAGTTGCCGCAATGGCATTTTCCACGGCGTCCGCGGCCTCGGAAGTTCCCAGATGCCGCAACATCATGGCGCCCGACCAGATCTGGCCGATGGGATTCGCAATTCCTTTTCCGGCAATATCCGGTGCCGAGCCGTGGACGGGCTCAAACATCGAGGGAAATTCTTTTTCTGGATTCAAGTTTGCCGAGGGAGCTATCCCAATGGAGCCAACGACCGCCGGACCGAGATCGGACAAGATGTCCCCGAAAAGATTGGAGCCCACCACCACATCAAACCAATCGGGGTGACGAACAAAGTGAGCGGTCAGAATGTCAATGTGATATTGGTCGGTGCGGACATCCGGATAATCGGCCGCCAGCGCGTGAAAGCATTCGTCCCAGAAAGGCATGGTGTGAATAATTCCATTGGATTTGGTGGCGGAGGTCAGGTGCTTGTTTCGCTTGCGCGCCAAATCAAAAGCAAACCGCAGGACGCGATTCACTCCCCGGCGAGTGAAAACCGTTTGTTGAACGGCCATCTCGTCCTCGGTGCCTTCATAGAGGCGGCCGCCGATATTCGAATATTCGCCTTCATTGTTTTCGCGCACGATCGTGAAATCGATTTGGCCGGGCTTCCAGTGTTTCAAGGGCGATTCGATGCCTTCAAATAAGCGCACTGGGCGCAGGTTGACGTACTGCCGGAATGTGCGCCGGATCGGAATCAGCAGGCCCCACAGCGAAACGTGATCCGGAACGCTGGGGTGGCCCACGGCGCCAAGAAATATGGCGTCGAAGGGCCGCAACTGCTGCAGGCCGTCCTCTGGCATCATTCTTCCCGTTCGGACGTAGGTTTCGCAGCTCCAGTCAAACGCGTGCCAGTGAAACCCGAAGCCAAAGCGTTTTCCCGCCGCTTCCAGAACGCGGATGCCTTCCGGCACCACTTCTTTGCCGATGCCGTCTCCTGCAACGACCGCAATGTCAAAAGTGTTCATGAATCGGAACCCATTCCTCAGTCGCGGAGAGAAGCGGCGTCAGCGCGGTCATGTCGGGAACGGTCTCCAATCCCCGGACGAATGCAATTATTTTTTCCGTCTTCGCCTGGGGCCATTCCGCATATTCCGCGCAACCCCGGAATTTCGTGGCCGCCTCTTCAAACGCCATTGGATTCGCAGGGCTCCCCTTGCCGAACACAGCTCTGCCGGCGATCACCTTGCCATCTTTCAGCGTGATCTTCAGGATCGAAGTCATTTTGTCGAACCCGGCGCTTTCCGCCTCGGGGTCAACGTAGAAATTAACCCGGCGCATCATCGCCTGCACATCGGGGCGCTGCACAACTTTATCGGAAAATTGGCCGAGACCTGCTTTCCGTTCAACCAGCAGGATGGCCAGGCAGAACTCCATGCTGAATTTTCCCTCAAGGCCGGTTTTGGGATCGTGGTGAAGAAGCGTCGTGGTCATATTATGGTTCGCGCCGATGTCCACTTTCTCCACCTGCGACGCCTGAATGTTATCGACTGCAATCAGCCGCGCCAGTTCGGTCATCGCTGGATGAGTGAGCGAGCCAGAAGGATACGGCTTCAGCGAAACGCCGGGCGAACCAAATGTCCACGGATTCCCCAGGCGATCCATGATCGCCGACGGATCAAAGGAACCACCCGCCGCGTGAAAAAATCCGCGATCCGCTTCCAAAATTTGCTCGGCCGCGGTCCAGCCAAGCGCCGCGAGTTCCGCGGAAACCACGCCGCTTTCTGCCGCGTGCCCAGCCTGATAAGGCTTGGTCATTGTGCCGAAGTTTTCACGTAAACCACCGGAATTACTGGCCGCCAGCCCGAAAGCGTTGAGTGTTTTGGAGAGATCGAATTGCAGCAACTTGGCGCAAGCCGCCGCGGAACCAAACGGCCCGCAGGTCCCGGTAGTGTGGAACCCATCCTGATAGTGACGCGGAGCGATGGCCTCCGCGATTTTGCATTCTACTTCAACGCCCAGGTGATACGCCAGCATCCATTCCTTGCCGTTCACCGTGCGCTGCTCCGCGAGCGCAAAAGCGGCGGGCAGGACGGGCACAGTCGGATGCATCAGCAGCCCGTAAACGCGATCTTTGGCCGCAGCGAGTTGCGTATCGTCGAAGTCGTCCGCATGGATCGAAATCCCATTGACCAGCGCGGCGAAGCGTGGAGAAGTCTTCTTCGTGGTGCCAATCACCGTAGCTTTTCCGAGGCAACCCCCGGCTTGCTCAATGTATTTGCGGGAAATCGGCCCGCTTTCCGCCCGCGAGCCTGCGAGTGCCAATCCCAACCCGTCCAGGATGGACTTCCTGCCAAGCTCGATCACATCCGCGGGAATGCTCTCGTATCGCGTCTCGACGACAAAGTTGCCCACATATTTGGTAAGGCCCGGAGACTTGGGGAAATCTCCGAGGCCAGAAGTGTTGGCAGCATTCGTCGAGTTTGCGAATACGGAAGCGCCAATCAACCCAAGAGAGGTCTTTCCGAAATCACGGCGTCGCATAGTTCACCAGGGAATCGTGCATTCTATGGCTGAATCTCATAGACGCGCACTTCGGCTTCCTTGCCCTCGTGATGCGGAACGGCAAGATAATAGCGGTTGAGCTCTGGTACCAGGATTCCGGTCTTCGCGCGAAACGCCCCGGGAATTCTGGCGAGAAGCGCGTAGTGATCCGCATCTTTTTGTTCGAACACATCCAGATACTGATCTCCCGCCAAATAGATCCGTTTGTGTTGCGCGTCGTAGGCGGCGTCATCCACCAGGCCAACCGCGGGCAGATCCGCAACGACCTTGCCGTTATCGGAATTGAGAACAATGAGTTTACCCGGGTTGCGGGTGACCACGAACAAGCGATGATTGGCTTCATCAAAAGCCATGGCGACGTTCAGTTTATCGCCCGCGGGCAAGGGCCAGGTCGCGCTGAGTTCCGATTTGTTACGATCCATGACACCCACACTATCCTTGCCGGTGATGTTAATGAACATACGAGGACCATTCTTTTCCAGAACAATCGCTTCCACGTGGTTGGAAGGGATCTTGATGTCGCGTAATTTCTTCGCGTGGTTCGTGTCCACAACGCTGATCAGGGAATACGGCGTGTGTGCCTCCCGCCCGCCATTCTCTACGTACAAATAATTGGTGGCCGCATCATAGGCGATGGAATCCGCGTCAATGGTGAGTTTCACTTCATCGATAGGTTTATATGTGTCGCTGTCGTAGATTTTCAGCGCCGACGCGTCGCCCTCAACCACAAACAGCCGTTTCAAGTTGCCGCGATAAAGAACCGCATGAGGAGCTTTGACATCCTCCATCGTGTGGATGCGCTGATTCTTGTCGGTGTCCAGAATCTCCAATTTGTCGTTTTCTTCCGCCGTCAGGAAAAGACGGTGCCCGGCGACATCGGGGGCAAAATGGTCGAAGTCTCCATCCTTGAGTCCGGGAAGGGGAATCGTGGCCACAAGTTTCAAGGGGGGCTTTTCTTGCGCCTGTAGCCCAATGGAAAGACAAACGGCGAAAGTGAACAGGACTGAAAGAGTGCGCTTCATGCATTCCTCTCTGATTGGGCAATTCTTCGCAGCCGCAAAGGATTCCCGCAACTGGCAAACCATCGCGGATGCTACGTCACACCCGGAGGGTCGTCAACGCCACATGAGATTTGTCGCCAGGCGATCGCACTTCGCATTCCGTAAATTCGCTGGATTTGAAAGGAATTTTGCTGCGCTTGCGGAATGGCGGCTAAATAGAAATTAATGTTGCCTTAAGTTCGTCCACGGCCCGATAGATATTATCCTCGTGCAGGCTGCATGGTGCCGTGGATGCTTGCCGGAAACGGTGCAACCCGTAATGCAATGGATTCGATCCTCAGGGGGATTTATGAAGAGAACGGTAGTGATGCTGTGCATGGCGCTTGGTTTGTTCGCGGGGAAAATGCAGGCACAGGAATCCGCGCCTCTCAAACTGGTGCAGACGTTCAAGCTGCCCGTGGATGTGAAGGGAAATTTTGATCATTTCGCGATCGATCTGGCCGGGAATCGCTTGTTCGCCACTCCGGAAGCGTACAAGGCCGTCCTGGTCTTCGATCTCAAGACCGGCAAATTGATTCACAAAATTACCGGAATCGAAAAGCCGCACGCCATCCTTTACCGCGAGGATCTGAAGCGGCTCTACGTTACCGACGGAGACGCGGGCGACGTGAAGATCGTGGACAGCGATTCCTACGCGATTCTCTCCAGCGTCAAGCTGCTCGAGGACTCGGATTCCATTGGTTACGACGCGGTCACGAAATATTTGTACATCGACAATGGCGGCGGCGATGTTCACCAGACCTACTCGATGCTCAGCGTCGTAAATACCACGGCCGGCAAGAAGGTCGCCGACATAAAAGTCGACGGCGACACTCTGGAAGCCATGGTGCTCGAAGAGTCGAGCAACCGGATTTTTCTGAACAATAAAGCCAAGAGCCAGGTGGATGTGATTGATCGCGAAAAGCGCACGTTGATCACGAGCTGGCCGATTACACTGGCGAAAACCAACGTGGCCATGGCCTACGACGAAGCGAATCATCGCCTTTTCGTCGCCTGCCGCAGCGGAGGTATCGTGGTGCTCGACACGCAATCGGGAAAAGAGATCACCGTCCTGGCCATTACCAAGGGAGTGGATGACCTCGTTTTTGATCCCGCCAGCAAGCGCCTGTACGCGTCTTGCGATGGCGATGCCTCAGTTTACGAACAAACCTCGCCGGACAAGTACAAATTGCTTGGCAAAGTGCCCACGGGACCTCTCGCGAGAACGGCTCTTCTGGTGCCGCAGCTAAGCCGCTATTTTGTGGCCGTGCCGCAACACGGAACGTCCAACGCCGAAATTCAAGTCTTTGAAGTGCAATAGCCTCTTCGAAGCCGGCAAAGGTGGTGGGCAGTCCGCCCGTGCCCACCACCGTTTCGGTTCCTGCTTTCTAGAAATACGGGCTGCGCCGATTCACGTAAGAAAAGCAAAACAAATGTCGTGGGATTCTGGAGGAGTGCATGAAATTAACAAAATGGCTTGCCGCGGGTCTCTTCGCACTTTCGGTTGCCAGCAACGCAGTCCAGGCGCAGTCTGCGGGAGTCGTTGCCATTCGCGCCGGCCACTTGTTCGACAGCAAGACCGGCAAGATGCTGGGCAATCAAGTCATCCTGATCAAGGAAGACAAGATTTTCGACGTCGGCTCGTCCGACGTGGTCCAGATTCCCGAGGGCGCTCCAGTGATGGACCTGAGCAACTCGACCGTGCTTCCCGGCTTGATTGACGGACACACCCACGTCTTTGGGTTTGGGCTCGATGGCATCAAGTCAGGCGGCGTCCCCTTCGCCAGTCCCATCAACGACACCCGCGAATATCGGACGCTTCTCGCCCTTGCCAACGCACAGAAAGACCTGCGTGCAGGATTCACCACTCTCCGCGACTTAATGAGCCACGGCGGCGGATATGCCGACGTGGACATCAAGAAGGCCATCAACCGCGGCTACTTTCAAGGACCTCGCATGCAGGTTTCCACCATGGGTCTGGTGGCTACAGGTGAAGGGATTCTAGGTTCGCCAGAAGTCAGCTTGCCCAGAAATTATGAGACCGTCGACGGACCTTGGGCTGCTCGCCAAGCCGTACGCGAGCAGATTCACTACGGAGCCGACTGGATAAAATTCCATTCCACAGCGGACTACGACTTCGAACTCGATGGAAAACTCTGGAGCGATCCCACCTTCACGAAGGAAGAAGTCGAAGCCATCGTTGACGAGGCGCACCGGCACGGGAAAAAAGCAGCGTGCCATGCGTTTGGCGGCCAAGGACTCCGCAACTGCGTGGAAGCCGGAGTGGATACGGTCGAGCACGCCATTGATCTTGACGAAGCCACTGCCGACCTCATGAAGAAAAAAGGCATCTACCTGGAACTCACGGCTTATCACTATTCGCTGAGCGACTACACGTCACGCGATGCTAAATCCACCGGTGGAAAATACAGTCTCGAGGCTATGCGTGAAAAAAGCGGGCGTTTGGCCATTGCCCGCGGCGTCAAAATCTCGTTCGGGAGCGGCGTAGGTCCCTTCCCGCACGGAACCCAGGCGGCCGAGTTTGCCTATCTGGTCAAATTCGGAATGTCGCCGAGCCAGGCCATCCAGTCCGCGACCACGGTCGCCGCGGAGATGATGGGTTGGCAGGATCGCATCGGCTCGATTGAGAAAGGCAAGTTCGCGGACATCATCGCGGTTTCCGGCGATCCACTGAAAGACATCACGGAACTCCAGAGAGTGAAATTCGTCATGAAGGGCGGCCAGGTGGTTCGCAACGATACCAAATGAGCCTCCGCACGGTGTTTTCAGGGGGAGTGGTGCTATGATTCCGGTCTGCAGCCGTACTTAGGAATGGCGTTTATGCGTATCCTGCTGGTCGAAGACGAACGAAAAGTGGCAAGTTTCATCGCCCGGGCTCTGCGAGAAAACTCCTACGCCGTTGACATTGCAGAGAATGGGGAAAAGGCGCTGGAACTGACCATGGACGTGACCTACGACGCAATCCTCCTCGACGTGCGTTTGCCAGGCATGGGCGGCGTTCAAGTCTGCCGTGAGTTGCGGCAACAAGGTATGGAAGCGCCCGTACTCATGTTGACCGCCCGCGGGCTGGTCGAACAGCGCGTCGAAGGGCTGGACGCCGGGGCGGACGATTACCTCACCAAACCATTTGTTCTTGCCGAACTTCTCGCCCGCGTGCGCGCACTGGTGCGGCGCGGATTGCACAGTGGGAACGCCAGGCTCCACTATGCCGATCTGGAGCTGGACCGGCACCGCCGCCGCGCCACACGCGGCAAGCTGGTGATACCTCTGACTTCCAAGGAATTTGCTCTGCTCGAACTTTTTCTTTTGCATGCTCCTGACCTCGTCACCCGGAGTGAAATCGTCGAGCACGTCTGGGATCGCCATTTCGACAGCGAAACTAATCTGGTTGAGGTCTACGTCAATCGGCTGCGCCAGAAAATCGATCAAAGTCGCCCAGTAAAGTTGATCCACACCGTACGGGGGATTGGTTACCGCATGGGGGCAGTAGAGCAATGAAGATCAAATCCCTGCGCGTGCGCATGATGCTGCTTTTCTGCACCCTGGTCAGCGTCCTGCTCGCGGGATCTTACCTGGCGTTCATGGGCCTACTCGCTCATGAAATTCCCGCGCAACTCAATCGTCAGTTGGTGGAGACAGCTCGCCCGGTGGTCGCCGATATATCCGCGGAACCTGAAGCACGCGACGTCGAGCGCTTGGATATCCCAGGGGAATTCTTCGAGGTGCTGGATTCGGATGGTCGCCTTCTTCAGAAATCCAAGAATCTCACCGCGGCGATTCCATTGCAGCCAAGCACGCCTGTCCTTACTCATCCCACATTTCAGTTGGTGGATATCGGCGAAGGCCAAACAGTTCGCGTTGCGCTCATCCCGTTTCAGCAAGCCGGGCAAACCCGCCTTGTCGCAGTAGCCATTCCAACGCTTGGCACCAATCGGGTGATGGATAGTTTCGCAAGAATCGTGCTGTTCCTGTTTCCGCTCAGCGTCCTGATCACGGCCGGGATATCCGCATTTTATGTGGGGCGAGCCCTTGCCCCGGTCACTGACCTCACGCAACATGCCGCCTCCATGGCCAAACGAGTTGCTCACCCTCAGGGATTCTGGGAGCCGCTTCCGGTGCGCACGCCGCATGACGAACTGGGCCGGCTGGCGCAAACTTTTAACGAACTGTTCCGGGGTGTGGACTCCGCCGTCCGCCAGTTGCGCCAGTTCGTCACCGATGCTTCCCACGAACTGCGCACGCCCATTGCCGTTCTTCACGGAGAAACCGAACTTCTGCTCTCCAAGCCGCGAACCGCCGAGGAATACCAGAAAACTCTGGTGGTGTTTGACGATGAATTGAAAAAGTTGACGCGAATGGTGGAGGGGCTTTTCACGCTTTCCATGGCAGATGCCGGGCAACTGCACCTGGAATCCGAGCCACTCTATATCAACGAAGTACTGGAGGAGGCCTGCGCGCTGGTCACCTCACGTGCTCGCAAAAAAGGGATCGTCATTGTCCGGCAGTTGGAGCAGGAAGTTTCCTACACTGGCGACGAGGCCTTTCTTCATCAGCTGTTTTTGATCTTCCTCGATAACGCGATCAAATACTCGCCCGATGGCAGTGTCATTCGCGTCACATTGGAGCGAATCGATTCCCTACGCGCATCTTTCCAGGATCAAGGCCTTGGCATTCCTGCCGAGCATCTGCCGTTTATCTTTGAACGCTTTTATCGAGCGGCGCCCTCCGTTTCCGCCGATTCGCACAGCGGCGGCCTCGGTTTGGCCATCGCACAAGCCATTGTGCGCGCCCAGCACGGCTCGATTGAATGCCAGAGTGAGGTGGGTGTCGGGTCGAGTTTTACCGTAGTTCTCCCATTGGTTCCTGACAGCAAAATTGCCGCCCTGGAACCGTCTAAACAGAAATTAATCATGGGTTAAGGTATCCGCCGGGCTCATACACTAGGCTCCGCCACAACGGGGAGGTGGGTCTGTGTTCTCTCAAAAAACTTCTAGATTGCATTCGTTTGGCCGCAAGGTCGCTGTTTTTTGGATGCTTGCCATCTTGTTTTCCTCTCCAACGTTTGCGCAGGTGGCGGGCGGAACTCTCTCTGGAACGGTTTCCGACCCTTCCGGCGGAGGCATCCCGCAAGCCAACGTGGTCATCAAGAACGTGGCCACCGGCGTCGAACGTACCACTACTACGAATGCGGACGGCTTTTATACCACCGTAAATCTCCTTCCGGGCAGCTATCAGATCACGGTCACCGCCAGCGGCTTCAATACAGAAACCCGGCATGGGGTGACCATGTCCGTCGGCGCTCAACAAACTGTAGATATCAGTCTCCGTGTCGGTACCGTCTCCAACCGCGTCGAGGTCATCGCCGAAGTGCCCGATGTGCAACTCACGAGTTCCGATATCAGCGCCGTCGTAAATGGCACGACAGTGCGTGAGCTTCCGCTGAACGGCCGCAGTTGGACCGACTTGGCCGCCTTGCAGCCCGGCGTATCAACCATTCAAACCCAGCCCAGCTTTGCCACAGGTTCCGATCGCGGCAATCGCGGCTTTGGCCAGCAGATCGCCATCTCCGGCGCCCGTCCGCAGCAGAATAACTATCGCCTTGACGGCGTTAGCCTCAACGACTATGCCAATGGCGCCCCAGGCAGCGTCCTCGGTGGCAACCTCGGCGTTGATGCCATTCAGGAATTCTCCGTTCTCACCAGTAACTATTCCGCAGAGTATGGGAAGACCTCTGGCGGTGTGGTGAACGCCATCACCCGCTCGGGCACCAACGAGTTTCACGGAAGTGCCTACGAGTTCCTCAGAAACAGCGCCCTGGATGCAAAGAACTATTTTGAATCCGCCAGCGCCTCGAAAGCCCCCTTCAGGCGTAACCAATTCGGTGGCGACGTCGGCGGTCCCATCGCTCCAAACCGCACATTTTTCTTCGTTGACTATGAAGGTATTCGCCAGGCTAAAGGAATTGCCAACGTCAATTTCGTGCCCTCGCCCGCCGCGCGTTTAGGCAACATTCATGACGCCAACGGAAATCCCATCAGCGTCACCGTGGATCCAGAAGTCCAGAAGTATCTCGCACTTTATCCCGTGCCGTTGGCTTCGGAGTGCGCTGCAGGTGCTGACGTTTGCCAATCCGTCTTCAGCGGGAACCAAGTGGTGAATGAGAATTATTTCACCACCCGCATTGACCACAAATTTTCCGACAAGGACAGCTTGTTCGGCACCTACCTGTATGACAAAACTCCCTACACGTCTCCCGATCCCTTCGGCAATGTCGGGCTTTCGACTCTCTCCGCCCGGCAAATCGTGGCCGTGGAAGAGAACCACAATTTCACTCCCACTTTTGTCAACGCCGTGCGTTTCGGGTTTAACCACGAACATGTGGACAACGATGCTAGCGTGACCGCGATTAATCCCGCTGCGATGGACACCTCCCTTGGCGCATTCGCCAGCAGAAATGCTGCTGTCGTTAACGTCAACGGCGTGCTGAGTTCCATGACCGGTGGCGTTGGCGGTCTTCCCACCTACTTGTATCGCTGGAACTCTTATCAAGGCTATGACGACGCCTTCTTCAATCATGGGAAGCATTCCATCAAATTCGGCGGGGCCTTCGAGCGCATGCTCTTGCAGGTCACCGCGCTCACCGACGCGAACGGAATCTGGTTTTTCAATGATTTGCAGTCGTTTCTGACCAACAGTCCAAATAAGTTCCAGGGTGGGGTGGCGAGTTCCCTTACTCCACGCAATCTTCGACAGTCAATTTTTGGTGCTTACATCCAAGACGATTGGCGTTGGAAATCAAATTTGACGCTGAACCTTGGCTTGCGATACGAGATGTCCACCGTTCCGACCGAAACCGACGGCAAGATCGCCAACCTCCGTAACCTGTCTGATCCTCTTCCGGTTTGCGGGACGCTCGTGACGGGGCAATGTTCCGGCACCGGCCCTTTTTTCTACAACCCCACTTACCACAACTTTGAGCCTCGCGTCGGATTCGCCTGGGACCCTCTCAAGACTGGAAAGTTGGCGGTCCGCGGCGGAGTCGGCCTGTTTGACGTCCTGCCACTCCCCTATCAATTCATCCTTCTCACTACCCAGTCGGCTCCCTACTTTCAATATACTTCGTTAAAGGTAGGAGCCCCTGTTCCGCCTCCGCCGATCTGTCCGCCGGGTACGACTCTCACGTTTCCCCTTGTCGACCCTTGTCTCATAAGTGCCAACAAGCTGCGGTCCACTTACGTCGAGTCTCATCCTCATCGCAACTATGTCACTCAATGGAACCTCAATCTTCAGTATCAGCTCACCCCGAATCTCGCCGCCATGGTCGCTTATGTTGGCTCGCGAGGTGTCCATCAACCTTTCCGCGTGGACGAAGCGGACCTGGTCATTCCCACAAAGACCCCTTCCGGGTATCTTTGGCCCAAGGTCGACGTTCTCGGGAACGTTTATTCACCGTTGTGCAATCAGACCGATCCCAACGGTTCGGATCCGGCTTCTTGTGCGCCTCCCAATACCATCAACCCAGCGTTTGGCTCGATTCGCGGGATGTTTTATCAGGGCCGCTCCTATTACAATGCCCTCGAAACGCAGTTGGTCAAGCGCATGAGCCACGGCTTCCAGGTGCAGGGCACATTTACTTGGGGCAAGAGCATGGATACCAGCTCCGCAACGCTTGCCGGAGACGCATTTGGAAATTCTATTTCCAGTCTGAACTGGTTCGACATGAAATTGACGCGGGGTTTGTCGGATTTCAATGTCGGGCGGACCTTTGTTCTAAATGGCACTTGGGACATTCCCACCGCCAAGTCACTCACAGGGCCCGCCCGTTGGCTGTCCGATGGCTGGGAACTTGGACTCATCTTCACCGTCGGCGACGGCGTGCCCTTCACTCCCACCTGGGGTACGGGTGGCGATCCAGCAGGGACCCTCAGCAGCGACGATTTCGCCTATCCGAACCGCCTCAAGGGACCTGGCTGTGGCACAGCCACCAATCCAGGTAATCCCACAAACTACATTAACACCGCGTGCTTCGGTGTTCCCCTCGCACCTAGCCAGGCCTTTTTTAACGCCAATTGCGATCCTGCGCCACCGACCTATGCCGCGACAAATCCTCTTAATCCGGTCCTCCCGGCAGGCGATCTGCGGTGCTTCAATCTTCGCGGCAACGCCGGCCGCAATACTCTGATCGGCCCTGGAATCACAAGCCTTGATTTCTCTGTGTTCAAGAACAACCGGATTCAGCGGATCTCGGAGAATTTCAATATCCAGTTCCGTGTTGAGATGTTCAACATTATGAACCATCCCAATTTTGCGCCTCCAGGACCTGGCGACGGCAATTCGGATATCTTTGCCCCGGATGGCACAGCCTCAGGCCTTGCCGGCGCCCTGCAAAGAACCACGATCGCCGAACGGCAGATTCAGTTCGCAATTAAGGTAAGTTTTTGATGTCAGCCGGCAAGGGCACAACACAAACGTGTCAGCACCGCGCAACGCTTAACTCCGCCTAGCGTACTAGCAGGCGTACGTCCACAATGAATCCTGCTGCTCTGGAGGTTTGTTTATGCCGGTTTCACGTCTGCATCTGACTTTCTGGAGTACGCTGATCCTGTGCTCGGGGCTCGCCGTGGGCGGCCGGCCCGATGGCGGTTATTACCTGCTCAAAAAGTACGATCTCGGCGCCGCTCCGGCTCCGGGCGGCAAAGAATATTGGGACTACATCACCTTTGAGCCCTCTACCCGCCGCCTCTACATCTCCCACAACCCCGAAGTCAAAGTGGTCGATGCCGATAACGGCGCGATCGTCGGTAGCATCCCCGACCTGAAGCGTGTTCACGGCATTGCGGTCCTTAGTGACCAGTTCGGCGTCGTTGAAACCGTCAAAACCGAATTCGGCGCCCGCAACATGGCCCTCGATTCCAAAACGCATCGCCTCTTCATTGACACTGCCGACTTCACCCCGGCTCCCGAACCGACTGCCGAGCAACCCCATCCCCAGCCAACTCCGGTTTCGGGCACGTTTCGCTTGCTCGTCTACGGACACTGACGCAAAATCCCGTCTGCAAGGAAGGGCAAATGCCATCCGGTTCAAGTGCCAAGCTGTCCGTAGTTGCTCTCGCATATCTTTTGCTGTTGTTCGGCGTATCATCCCCCACGCACACTACGCCCAAGCCTGCACCGCAACAGGCTGCTTCCAATCAAACATTAACCCTCGATTTTGATACCTACCGCACACGCGTCGAGCCCATCTTTCTGAAGCAACGCGAAAACGGTGTCCGCTGCTACGATTGCCACTCCACCCTGATCACCCGCCTCCGCCTAGAACCCCTCCCCGCAGGCAGTTCTTCCTGGACCGAAGCGCAAGCCCGCAAGAATTTTGCGGCCGTCCTTCAACTCGTTGATCCCGGCGATCCGCGGAAGAGCCGGTTGCTCCTGCATCCGCTGGCGCAGGAGGCCGGAGGCGATCCGGCGCACACTGGCGGCAAGTTCTGGAAGTCGCAGAGCGATCCGGAATGGCAGATGCTGGCCGATTGGGTACGGCATTCCGTTGGCGCGGCGCCCACCGCAACGCCGAGGCCCGATTACGCGCCCAAGGGTGCGCTGGATTTTGATCTGTTCAAGAACACCGTGCAGCCCATCTTCCTTAAGGAACGCCCCGGGCATGCACGTTGTTACGCGTGCCACACCGCTTCCAACCGGGTTTTGCACATTGCAACGCTTTCGCCGGGCCTCAGCGATTGGACGGAAGAACAGTCGCGGCAGAATTTTCAGAGTGCTTCACAGTTGGTTCAACCCGGAAAACCTCTCTCTAGCAGACTTCTGCTCCATCCGCTCGCTCCGGAAGCTGGTGGAGACGCGTTCCATTCCGGCGGGCGTCAATTTGCTTCGCAGGAAGATCCGAATTGGCAAGCGCTGGCCAATTGGGTGCGTTCCGCGACTGCGCCCGGTTCTGCCGTGCACGCTTCCGAATCCGCTGCCCTGATCTATGTCACCAACAGTGCCGGAAACACGGTGGATGTCATCGATTCTTCGGTCAACCAAGTGGTCCAGGTCATCCATGGCATCGAACTTCCGCACGGCGTGGTGTTTTCGCCCGATGGCAAACGCGTTTATATCAGCAATGAGTCTGAAAGCGTCGTCGATGTCGTGGACCGCGAGTCCGCCAAAATTCTCAAGAAAGTCGCGTTGAGTGGCCACCCGAACAATCTAACCATAACAAAAGACGGTCGCCGCGTTCTCGTCGGTATACGAGAAGATCCCGGTTCTGTCGACGTCATCGGCACCACTGCTCTCGAGCGCACAACAACGATTCCCGTAGATGGGAGCGTGCACAATATCTTTGTAACTCCCGATGGTAAATTTGCGGTCAGCGGCTCCATCGAGAACAAGGCCGCCACGGTGATCGACTTGAGCACGGAAAAAGCCGCGTGGGAGGTCAAATTCGATCACTCCGTGCGGCCCATGGCCTTCGAAGCGAACGCGGATGGCTCCACGCGCCGGATCTTTGTCCAGCTTTCCGGAGTGAACGGTTTCGCGGTGGTGGATTTTGCAAGCCACAAAGAGGTCGCGCGTATTCTGTTGCCGGATCATCCCGGCGGCTTCGGCGGTGCGGAGGAACGGCTGGGCACGCCTTCGCACGGCATTGGAGTCGCCCCCGACGGTAAATCTCTTTGGGTCAACAGCACTGTGGCGAACGCCACATTCAAATATTCCTTACCTGAGCTCCAACTCCTCGGTTATTGCGCGCTGCCGCTGATTCAGCCTGTGAATCGCGCCGCGGTGGGTGTGGTGCCCGAATGGATTACCTTCACTCCAGACAGCAAGCGCGTTTACATCTCCAATTCAGCCGCACGATCGGTTTCGGTCATTGATGGCGGAACTCTTAAGCTCGTAGACGTCGTCAATGTAGGCGAAGTTCCCAAGCGTATTAATACGCTTGTTATCCCTTGATGAACCTTGCCCAAGGTTATTGAGTGTTTCAACTCTTTGAGGCGGCATGCTCATCCTACTCTGCGCAGAAACGAGCCGTGATAGCCGTGGCTCGGAAGTTGGCTGTGCTGCTTCATAAGTTGTGGGTAAGTGCGGAGGTGTATGAACCACTGCGGAACAACCACAAAGTGGTGAGCGCAACGGCGTAGAGTTGGATTCGAACAACCGAGCTCAACCGCCGAGATCAGGTGCCTGCGCCTAATGCCTGGCCCAGCTTCCGTCGAAAGACGGGAGCTAAGGTCGATAATCAGGTAGCAACACCTACTGAATTGGGAACGCCCACCATCCACCGAGCGAAAATCGCTCAACAAAGAGTGCGGATGGAAGGATGGCGACAGAGGCGGATCGACTCGAATGCAAGGAATCCACAGTGAGGAAAGAGAAAACAGAAAGAGAAAAACACTCTTGACTCATACCGGCCTTCTCATGGAAGGCACTAGCACCAGAAAGGGATGCGAAGGCCATTGCCTCCCTACACTCTATTCCGGTACGGCATAGTTCCATATTTGCGCGGGTTCCAGTCCTGACGCTGGCACACCAACGTACAAACTGGTTCCATAGAAAATGCCCGTGCGCACGCCAATTGCAGAGGGGATATTTGCGGACAGCGTATAGTGGTCCGGGTCATTCTGTTGGACCACGCTGATAAATCCTTCGCCGCCGAGGGCATAAATGCGCTTGCGCTCCGCGTCGTAAAAGACATCGTCGCAGGATCCTCCCACCGGGACTCTCGCAACTTCCTTTCCGGTATCCGTATCAAGCACCATTAGGAACGGCGGTCTCCGAGTGACGACGAAGAGCCGATGATCGTCTTCATCGAGTGCCGCTGGATAATTTGCTTTGACTCCGTTGAGCCCCCACTTGGTCAACTCGCCGGTTTTCCGGTCGATAACGTTGACCACACTCCCGTCCTCAGGCACATTGACGAAAATGCGAGACCCCTTCTTTTCTAACTGGAACGACTCGGAGTGACCGCCACTACCCTTGAGATCTTTCCCGACATGAGTTTCCGTCACCGCATCGATCATAGCGATGCCGCCCACGATCCCGACAAAAACCCGTTTTGAATCTTCATCCCATCGAAGATTGTCGGTGTCGGACTCCGCACCCAACTCGATACTCTTGCGAAGACCGTACGTCTTGCCATCATAAACGTTGACCACGCCGCTTCCTGCGTTGGCCACAAAGATCTTGTCGAGTCCGGGGACGTAGAGTACGCCCTGAGGTTCATCCAACCCCTTAACGCTCTGAACGACTTTAGCCTGGAAGGTGTTTACGATCTCCATCGTATTGTTGCCCAGAGCGGCAAAAATCAGGAGCCGGCGTTTGGGGAATGCCGTGAAATGATCGATACGACCGGCGACACCCGGCACAGGTATTTTTTGAATGAGCTGCAAAGGCGCAAGTTCGCGGTTCGGCGCTTGAGGTGCCGCGACCGCAGTCTTTGTGGTTCGCATAGCAAGGAAGCCGAATATACCCAGGGCCCCCATAGCAACGGCTACCAACTTCTTCATATCTCCTCCTGAAAGAATCTCTATTGCCGCTTGCGTCTTCCAAAAAATCCATCGTGTCTGAAGAATTTCAAGGCGCTGGCTCGAACACAAGAATGGCAGCCTCGTCTTTATCATGAGCAGGAGCGGCGACGTAATAACGATTCAACTGCGGGGACCAGAACGAGGTGCCGGCACCCGATTTTGTGGGTATTTTCCCGATGGTTTCGTAATGATCGGCATCTTTCTGCTGGTAGGCGAAGACGTAGCCAACGTCATAGTCCCGACCACCGGAAATATAGATTCGCTTGAGTCGAGGATCGAAATAGACTCCGTCCATGCCCTCAACAGTCGGGAGATTTGCGACTTCCTTGCCGGTCTGAGAATCCATGGCAATCAGCTGCGGGGGAGTGCGCGTGCCGATAAACAACCTGTGGGTTTTTTCATCAAGGGCTCCGTCGCCATTGCGGAGGCTGTTGGTAGGCCACGTCGACACCACTTCGCGTTTCTTCGTATCTACCACCTGAACTTTGCTTGCAATTGAAACGAAGACGAACAATGTTTTGCCGGACTGGTCCAACAGAAGCTCCGAAGGGTGCGCTTCCACTTTGACGTCGCCGAGGTACTTGTCCGTCTTGGCGTCGATAATCCCGACTTCGCCGTAATCCTTACCGGCATCCTTGCCTCCGTATCCGACGTACAGAAGTTGAGCGTGGGGATCGTACGCGACTCGGTTAGGACCTAGATCCAGTTTGATCGCCTCCAGTAGGTCGAGAGTGTCACCGCGGAACACACGGAGCATCCCGTCATCTCCACTGGCAATGAACAGCTTATTGAGGGAAGGAACATAAGCGATACCTTGCGTCTTCTTAAAACCAGGTATGCTTTTTAGCCATTTGCCAGCCTGAAGATCAACCACTTCGACCGAGCCATTCTCGAGCCCGGCCACGAAGAGCCGTCTGCCTTTGACATCTACATCCATGTGGTCAATGCGTCCTTTGACGTTCGGCATGGAAATGGTTTGGACAAGTCGGAGGGGAACACGGTCCTGCCCATAGGCTTGGGTACTCAATGACGCAAGCACAATAAGATTGAGTAGAGAAAACATCTTCATGGAGTCTCTTTTCCTTGCCTTCGACAAGTCAGTCTCTCAGGGCATGCGTGTGCCCCCTACGGATCCGGGAATGGCCATGAATGCTAGCCACCGGTGCGGCCCCAGTTCATTAATCTAATACACCGGCTGGTCCGACGAAGCTACTTAAGATTGGATGAAGAAATCGTAAGGATCGCGGCGGGACGCGAACAATGCTGGCAGTGTCCTTTGGCTCCGCCTTTTGAGTTTGGCGTGAAGTGGATACGGGCCAAGCGCCGTGAATGCTTCTACGGGGAGTCCTCCGACCATCAAAGTGAACTCAAGTCCTGATTCAGAAGAACCTGCCTTTGATGCAACTCAGCCGACGACCTTAGCTTCCAGAGCAACGGTCACGGCTCAATCAAAGGTGCGGCAACGAAACACATCAACGGTTTCAACGATTGGGAATTCACCCACGTTTTCAACACGGCTCTTGTGGGCAAGCAAATCGACGAGCGCCCCGGCGAACTCCGCATCCTGCGGAATGACGATCGCTCGTTCTGGCACGCACGGCGCTTCCCCGTAAGAAGCAAATCGAATGAGAGCAGTTCGGTGGAGACTGGCGAAACGTCATCGAAGTTTTACATGTACGACGGCCCTTGCATGAGCATCTGCTTTTTGAGCACAGAGTCATATCGATCGCATCAGAGCGGCAACTCGCCTAGTAGCTTTGGCACGGGGGACCCGTTTGGTTGCTCGTCGGGCTAATATTTAGCTGTGATTGCAGAGGCACCGCAAGTCGCCTATTATCTGCGGCGTAGCTTGGGGGAGATCGGCAGCTCGTCGAACTCGTCGGGCTAATACGCGTCAAGCCATCTAAGAATGTAACCCTATTCTCCGTCGAGCCATTTGAAATGTAACCGAAGAGCGCTTGTTGTTGCTGTGGCTGTGGGAAAGTGGGAATCCCGAAGGGATTTCCAAGCTCGCGAAGCGAGCGTCTTTTCCACAGCCTTTTCGCCGGCCACTTTGTGCTTGGCTGGACGCGACCTGCTCCTGCGCTTTCGGACTCAGCCGCCGGTTCGCCAGGCGGTAAATCCGTTCGAGTTTCCTGTCGATGATTTTTGCTAACGGAAACGGATCGAGAGCTCTTTGCAGTTCTTTCAGAATGGATAGTTGCGCCACATCCCCCTGTTTCGATGCCACCACCCGCTCGAAGGGGGTCTTCGGACCATCATAGACGCGCCGTACCTTTTAATCGCACCGACCAGGGATATCCGGCCGCCTCCCATACGCTTGTCAGTATGGATAGGAGTTCGTGCCCATAGCTCAGCCCGCGCCGCCGTACCGGCCGATCGGGTCGCTTCCCAGGTGGCGGGCCATTCAAAATTCGAATGGCGTATTTCCGGTGGTAGCCCGTGGTCAGGCAAAATTCGTTCAGCATTTCACGTTTCGCCTTACGATCTGCATTGCAATACCGCCCATAGATAACTCGGAAATACTCCCATTTCCCCTGGCGCCCCAAATGAACCCTCCCCAAATCGTCTCTGACTCGGGTTACATCTTAAATGGCGCGATGTTGTCCCCTCCGGTTACATTTTAGATGGCTCGATACGTAATATTGCAGAAAAACTGCAAGTCGCGTATTATGTATAGCGCGGGGTGGAGCAGCCTGGTAGCTCGTCGGGCTCATAACCCGAAGGTCGTCAGTTCAAATCTGACCCCCGCAACCATTTCTAAGTCCTGTTTCAGGAATGTCTTACGCAACGAGCGCCGGGCGAATCGGCACCTCCAATTTATAGCCCAGTTTGGAACGGAAGTTTGTAACGGAAGAGCCTCCCCAGGACGTGCTGGAGGATGCGTTTCGCAGTTTCAATTACCGGAAAACTAGCGATTGGCCGTCAAGCGTGAGAAATCACGGTTAGCCATATTTCGGCACGTAAACGGAATCCAATTTTTTGATAAACCACTTTTGCGCCATTCTCGGACTTGACGTGAAGAAAAGGAGTCTTTCCCGCTGCCAGAATCTTAGCCGCGAGGAACGTCACGAGGTCCCGCGCATATCCGCGGCCGCGAAATTCGGGAAGAGTGCACACTGCGCTGATTTCGGCAAACGCAGTGGATTGTAATCGCTCGCCGGCCATCGCGACCAACCGCCCATCGCTTGCGCGTATCCCGAAATAGCTCCCCATCTGGATTGTTTGCGGCGAGAACGGGCCGGGCTCGGTAGCAGCGGTAAGCTTCAGCATTTCGGGAACGTCCGTCGTCCCGAGTGGAAGAGGCGCGACAGGCGGAAGGTCCAGTGGAGCCTCACAAATCATCTGGTCGATCCACCGAGAGCGGTCGACTTGCCAGCCGCCCGGAACATCGAAGGGACTGGCAGTAAAAAAAGCGATGTGCTCGCCGGCACTGACCAGCCGTTGTAAATCGGCGAATGCATCCTTTGTGGGATGAAGAAACGCCGCAAACGGGGAAACATCCGGCGGATATCGTCGCGCAAGGCCGTGCGAGCGGGCAAGGAAGCGGTGTTCCGTTGTAAGCGCGGACCAGATCGGGTTGTCAAGAGGCTCTAACATGGCATCACACGCTCACCGGTTAGCCAAGTCTGAGTGCCGTTTATAGTTGCAATATTTATGATGTCCATCTTTGTCTCGCTTCAGCTCAGCCACTCAATGAGAAGCTGGTTCAGTCGGTCAGGCGCGTCCAACGGAATCCAGTGGCTGGCGTCATCGAGCTGCTCGTAGCGCCATCGTGCTCTTACGAATTGTCCCGACATCTTCATGCGTTCACCGTCGAGATATCGATCGTTTGAGGACCAGATGCCGAGCGTTGGAACTTCTACGGGTGGCAGTTTGGGAGGCGACTCCGGCAGGCGCGGCGCCAAGTTCGCACGGTACCAGTTCAGCGACGCCTTTAGCGCATCTGGGCGGGACAGATCCGAGATGTAACGATCGATATCACGATTGCCCAGGAGTATTTCCCGGAACAGCGCCCAGTCGTCGAGCTGCAGCCAGGCCTCAGCAATTCCTTCGAACTGGAAAAACAGCGCATACCAGGCCATCTCCCGCTGCCGCAACGTATATGGCGCAAGTGGATGTGGCACCGAAAGAACGACTAGCCTCCGAAGGCGATTCCGGTGGGCTGTAGCGGTCCGCCATGCCACAGAGGCTCCCCAGTCGTGGGCAATGATATCGGCTGTGTCGATAGCGAGTGCGTCGAGAATGCCAAGCGAATCAGCGACCGCGTTCTGCAGGGAATACGCGGCCACTCCTTCCGGGCGATCGGAGCGCCCGAATCCACGTTGGTCGGGCGCGATGGCGCGGAAGCCGTTCGCGACAAGAAATGGAATCTGGTTGCGCCAAAGATACGAAGAGTCCGGCCACCCATGCAGCAAGAGCACCGGCCTACCGCTGCCGTGGTCTTCAACGTGAAGGGCAACGCCATCTCGCGAAATATGATGCTCCGTATATCGAGGCGTCGATGGACTTGCTGGAACCACCAGGTTTTGGCGTTCACGACTTTTGCCAAGCGATGTCTTTGTCAGGGCAGTAGCGGCAGCCAGTACGCCGGCAAACCCGGCAAGGAACGAGCGACGCGAATTCAAGGATTTTCGTTCACAGTGACTGTTCATATGCCCTTCTTCCTTTCTGCCTCGGAAATTTGCTGCAGGCAGCCTAACCACAGTCCACGACCATTGAACGCTCCACCGCGCCGGGCTGTGTTGCTGATCTTGCACGGGTTCAGCGCACTCGGCAGCCTAGAAAAGCTTCAGCCACAAGCCGCGGACGCAATCCCATCGGGCCTTCCTAGGCAGCGATCTCCTGGAAGAACTTTGTCAGCTTTTCGTTGAGCAGAGCG
>Ga0210409_10000085_pt1 | contig 210672 bp, 184 predicted proteins | sample IncBWH17MmetaG_FD_161649 | JGI IMG/M metagenome (GOLD analysis project Ga0210409, IMG submission 161649) | Forest soil microbial communities from Barre Woods Harvard Forest LTER site, Petersham, Massachusetts, United States - Inc-BW-H-17-M | ecosystem: Environmental > Terrestrial > Soil >... | reverse complement strand
GGAGCTTGTCTACATCCCCCCGCCAGTTTTCATCGAAGGTGTTCTTCCGCGTCGCGCATGGATTCGGAAAGATCGTTCAGAAACTCCGCCGCCCGCGCCCCATCCACCACGCGGTGGTCACACGAAAGCGTCAGCGTCACCATCGGCCGGATGCCCGGCTGGCCACCCACGGGCACGACGCGTTCGGCAATCCGCCCCACCGCCAGGATTCCTGCCTGTGGCGGATTGATGATCGCCGTGAAAGCATCCACGTGATACATCCCCAGATTGCTGATGGTGAATGTCGCGCCGGAAATATCCGCGGGACGCAATTTATTTGTCCGCGCGCGCTCGGTCAGGTCGCGCCGCTGAATTGCGATTTCACCCAAGTCTGCTGCGTCGGCATTGTGAATCACGCCCGCCACCACGCCATCATCCACCGCGATAGCCACGCCGACATGCACCTCCAGATTCTGGCGCAGCCCTTCCGCGCTCCAACTGGAATTCATGCGCGGATGTCTTGCCAGTGCGCGCGCCACCAGCGCAATCAATAGATCCGTGTGCGTCGGCCGGATCCCGCGCGCCTTCTCGATCTTGGCACCCAATCGTTCGCGCGCTTCCACCAGCGCGCCCGCGTCCACATCACGCCCAATGAAGAAATGCGGCACGCTGGTCCAGCTCTGCGTGGTCCGCTCGGCCATCAACCGTGCGATGGAGCTTTGTGGAACTGCCACACTCGCAGAAGCCGCTGCAACCGGTGCGACCGCGCCTCTTGATCCCGCGGCTGCGAGAATGTCGGAGGCCAGGATTTCTCCACCCGCGCCCGAACCCTGCACCTTGCGGATGTCCACACCCTGTTCCTGGGCAAGGCGCCGGGCCTTGGGAGAAATTTTCGGTCCTGCTGAACCCGTCTGCTGCGGAGCGCTCGTGCCGATTTCTCTGGAGGGCTGCGCCGCAGCGGCTACTCGGCTCGCAGGCTTTTCAGCCGCGGCCTCTGCCGGAGCCGCTTCACCGGGCTTTACGATCCAGGCGATCGTTTGCCCCACGGGAATGATGGCGCCTTCCTGGGACCTGATTCCGGCAAGAATTCCTTCTGCCGGCGACTCGATTTCAACCACTGCTTTGTCCGTCTCCACTTCCAGCAGCGGCTCGCCTTTCACCACACGCTCGCCTTCCTTCTTCCGCCAGGCGACAAGCTTCCCGGTTTCCTGGGTCAACTCGAGTGCGGGCATCACCACGCTGATAGCCATATTTTTTCGGGAGCGGCGAAGGTGCGGCCGTCAGTCCGTCACCCCGACTCGTTCTGTCTTTGCGCTGGCCTCCACCATCTCTCTCACTCGTTTGCTCGGCGGCGCTTCATGCTCACGCGTCGTCGGCAGCGGGCCGTTGACGGTGTGATAGTGAGCGCCCGCCACCAGCAGCTCTTCCGCGGGAAATCGCGTTATCACTTCGTGGCCCGTTTCCGTGACCACAATTTCCTCTTCGATGCGCGCCGCGCTCCACCCGTCCGTCGAAGGCCAGAAAGTTTCCAGCGCAAACACCATGCCGGGCTTGATCTCGTGCGGATGCTCGAAGGAAACCAGCCGGCTGATCACCGGCTTTTCCCAGATGGCCAGGCCGATCCCGTGCCCGTACTGCAGCGCAAAGCAGGACTCCTCATTCGGAAAGCCGAATTCCTCCGCCTTCGGCCATACGGCAGCGATCTCCGCGGTGGTGCGGCCGGGCCGCACCAGCGAAATCGCCGCGTCCAGATATTCCCGGCAGCGCTTGTAGGCATCCACCATGGCGTGCGACGCGTATCCGATGGTGAAGCAGCGGTAGTAGCACGTGCGGTATCCCATGTAGGAGTGCAGAATGTCGTAGTACACCGGATCGCCGGGCCGCAGCACGCGATCCGAAAACACGTGCGGATGCGGATTGCACCGCTCCCCGGAAATGGCGTTCACTGCTTCCACGTATTCCGATCCCAGATCGTAGAGCACCTTGCTCACCAGCCCCACGGCCTCGTTTTCTCTCATTCCCGGTTTCATCGCGCGATACAGCTCGTCATAGGCGGCGTCCACCATCATGGCCGACATGTTCAGCAGTGAAATCTCGTCCACCGTTTTGATCTCGCGCGCATCGGACATCAGCGGCTGCCCATCAACCACCTTGATGCCCTCGCGCTGCAATGCAAACAGCACCGGCGGCTCGATGATGTCAATTCCCAACGGCTCCTTGTGCAGCCCGCGCTTCTCGAGTTCAATGCGGATCTTCTTTGCCACATCTTCCGCGCGGCCCATTTCCGGCGACATGGCCCCGCGCAGCATGGAAATCCCCGGCCGCGAGCGCTCGCCCAGCCACGGGCAATGCAGTTGATGGTGCCGCGCTGCGGATCCGAAATCCCACAGGATGGGCTCATCGTTCTGCGGTAGCAGCGAAAACCGGTTAGCCTTGTCCTGCGCCCAGGTCCCGATATGCGTGGCCGTCAGGTAGCGCACATTGTTCATGTCGAAGCACAGCAGTGCGCCCATTTCGGATTTGGCCAGCAGGTTCTTTGCACGCGCCAGCCGTTGTTCGCGCAGCCGGTCGAAATCAATTCTGTTTTCCCAGTCAACGGCCATCGTTCCGTGCGTCGGTAGTGCCATGATTCGCCTCCTGCGTTCAATATCTACGACCGGCCGCAAAGCTCCCGCGCCATCTCGAACACCATCTGTTCATTTGGAACTGTGGCGTCTTCGAGCGGGGGAGAAAAAGGAATGGGCACGTGCATCGCCCCCATGCGCTTGACCGGGCCGTCCAGGCTGTAGAATGCGCCCTCGGCAATCACCGCGGCAATCTCCGCCGTAACGCCGTAGCGGCCGTAGCCTTCATCCACCACAATCGCGCGCGAAGTTTTCTTGGCCGATTCAATCAGTGTCCGCTCATCGAGCGGCCACGTTGTCCTGGGATCAATCACTTCCGCGCTGATGCCAATTTCTTCGAGAAGTTTCGCCGCTCCCAGTGCCACTTGCACCATGCTGCTGGTCCCCACGATGGTGATGTCGCGCCCTACGCGCTTCACGTCCGCCTCTCCCAGAGGAATGGTGTATTCCTCCGCGGGCACCGGGCCCTTCATCTTGAACATCATCTTGTCTTCAAAAAAAACGACGGGATTTTCATCGCGGATGGCCGTCTTCAGCAGGCCCTTGGCATCGTAGGGCGTGGACGGCAGCACGACTTTCAGTCCCGGGACATGGCTGAACCACGCGTGCAACGATTGCGAGTGTTGCGCGGCCGAGCGTCGCGCCGCCCCGAGCGTCGTGCGCATCACCATGGGCACTTTCCATTTTCCGCCGGACATGTAATGCACTTTGGCGGCCTGGTTGGCCATCTGGTCCATGGTCAGGGTGATGAAATCGCCGAACATGATATCAACGACCGGGCGCATCCCGGTCATCGCCGCGCCTACCGCTAGTCCTGTGAACCCCGCTTCGGAAATCGGCGTGTCCACCACGCGATCCTTGCCGAACTCTTCCACGAGGCCGGACAGCACCTTGAACGGCGTGCCGGCCTCCGCTACGTCTTCTCCCAGAATGCACACGTGCGCATCCCGGCGCATTTCTTCCGCCAGCGCTTCTCGAATCGCCTCCGCGAATGTGATTTCGCGCAGAGCCGCTTCAGGCATACACGTCCTGGCCCACTTCGTCGAGTTTGGGATAGGGAGCCGCGATCGCAAAGTCCACGGCCTTCTTCATCTCCGCTTCAATTTCCGAATGCAGCCGCTCGAGCAGCGCGGCATCGGCATAATTCTGTTTCAGGAGCCAATTGCCGAGGTTCTTGATGGGGTCGCGCTCCGTCATCCACTGCTGCTCTTCTTTTTTCGAGCGGTAATATTCGCGATTGATGTCACCCACGTGATGGCCACGAAACCGGTACGTGTTGCAAAGAATAAACGCCGGGCCATTGCCCGCGCGCGCCGATTCCACCAACTCCGTTGCCGTGGCATGCACCGCGCGAACATCCTGCCCATCCACGGTTCTCGCTTGCAGGCCGAACGCGGTCGCCCGCGCGGCGATATCGCCCGCCGTGGTTTCCGAAAAATGCGTGTACTCGGTGTAGAGATTGTTCTCGCACACGTAAATCACCGGCAGCTTCCACAGTTGCGCCAGGTTCATCACTTCGTACAGCACTCCCTGCCCCAGCGCGCCTTCGCCGAAAAAACAAACGGAGACCTGCCCGGTGCCCAATCGTTTCGCAGAAAATGCCGCGCCGGTGGCGATTCCCGCGCTCCCGGCCACGATGGCATTCGCTCCCAGGTTGCCGGTATCCGGATCCGCGATGTGCATGGACCCGCCTTTTCCGCGGCAGTAGCCCGCTTCCTTGCCCAGCAACTCCGCGAACATGCGGTCCGGCGCCGCCCCCTTCGCCACGCAGTGCCCGTGGCCGCGATGCGTGCTGGTAATGTAATCGTCCGCGCGCAGCGCTTCGCAAACACCGACCGCCACCCCTTCTTCGCCCACATACAGGTGCGCCAGCCCGGGCATCAGCGCCCGCGTGTACAGCTCATTCACCTGTTCCTCGAACAGCCGGATGCTCAGCATCTGCCGGTACATGCGCAGCCATTTCTCTACGGCGGCTTGGGCATCTGCTGCTGGATGTTTCGTTGCCGTCGTCATTTCGATACTCCCGACATTTGCGCCAGTACATCGAACACCACGGCGAAATCTTTTTTCTCCCAGCCCATGCCGCGCGCCGCGGTCAGAAATTCGTTGCTCGCAGCCGTAGTCGGCAGCGGGACATTCAGTTGCCGCCCCAACTCCATGGCCAGCAGCATGTCTTTCTGCATCATGTTCACGTCGAACCACGCTTCTTCCGGCATCCGCAGCACAAACGGCCCGCGATACTGGATCATCGGCGAAGCGATGGCGCTGTGCGTCAGCACCTCCACCGCCGTCTCGCGCGCGATTCCGCTTTTTTCCGCCAGCAGCACGCCTTCGCAAAATGCCAGCATCTGCACTGCCAAGCTCAGGTTCGTCGCAAGCTTCATCGACAGCGCCAGGCCGTTGTCTCCCACATAGGTGACCTTCGGGCCGATGTCCATCAGCAACGGCTTCAGCCGCTCGAATGTCTCGCGCCGGCCACCCACCATCACGGAAAGCTTGCCCTCTTGCAGCGTGATCACGCTGCCCGACACCGGCGCGTCCACCATGTCCGCGCCTTTTTCTCGAACCTTGGCCGCCAGCGCCCGGCTGGCCGCAGGACTCACCGTGCTGATGTCCACAAAAGTTTTGCCCGGCCCAAGCCCAGCCAGAATCCCGTCCGCACCATACGCGATGGCCTCGAGCGCCGCCACGTTCGTCACCATCGCAAATGTCACATCCGCTGCCGCAGCAACGGCCCGCGGCGAGTTCGCCCATTTCATCCCGCGATCAATCAGCAACTGCGCTTTCGCGCGCGTGCGGTTGTACCCCGTTACCGCGTGACCCTTGTCCAGCAGCCGGCTCACCATCTGGCTGCCCATCACGCCCAGTCCGATGAATCCAAGATTCGCCATCTCTCTCCGCTCCCTGCCTACGATGCCGGCTTCGACAGCGCCTTCTCCCGCGCGCCGGACGATACCTGCGAGTCCTCACGCACCTGCTCCAGATGCGCGTGCATCGCTTGACGCGCCTTCTCCGCGTCCCGGCTTTCGATGGCCGCCAGGATTCGCCGGTGATGAAACTGCCCGCGCTCCGGGCCGCCCTGCACATTAAAAATTCGCAGCCTCTGCTCGCGCAGCAATCCCACGATCGAATCGAGCAGCGATAAAATCATCGGATTCGCCGCCGCCTCCGCCAGCGCCAGATGAAAATCCAGGTCCGCCTCAATAAACGCATCGGGGTCCTGCCGCGCTCCGTCCATCACCGCAATCGCTTCCCGCATGGCCGTCAGGTGCTGCTCCTCCACGCGAGTGGCCGCCAGCGCCGCAATCCCCGGCTCCAGGATCAACCGCATTTCTGCCAGATGCAGCCCGCCATCGGGCTGCCCAATCTTCATCATCAAATCCAACGATTGCCGGATGGCTTGCGAAGTCCCATTGGTGATAAACGTTCCGCGCCCGGAATACGCTTCCACCAAGCCTTTCTCTCGCAGCGCTTTCACCGCCTCGCGCACCGCCGTCCGGCTCACTCCAAATTTCACCGCCAGCTCGCGCTCCGCCGGCAATTGGTCTCCCGCTTTCAGCTCACCGGACAGAATCGATCCCTCGATTTGCTCGATAATTTGTTCGTACAGCCTGGAGGTCCGCAGAATCTTATACATAGTTAGCTCGACAGCCACATCAGCTAGCCCCCTGCACCCACACCGTCTTGATGTCGGTGAACTCGCGTATCCCGTTCACTCCCAACTCGCGCCCGTGCCCGCTGCTTTTCACTCCGCCAAACGGCAGCCGCGGATCAGAAGCCACCATGCGGTTGATGAACACCATGCCCGCATCGATTTCACTAATCAGTATTTCGCGCTCCCTGGCATCATTCGTCCACGCGCTCGCGCCCAATCCGAATCGCGTGTCATTCGCGATGCGAATGGCATCATTTAAATCCTTCGCCCGGAACAGCGACGCCACCGGCCCGAACAATTCTTCCCGGTACGCCGGTGAATCCTTGGGAATGTCCACCAGCACCGTCGGCGCATAATAGTTTCCCGGCCGATCCAGTTTTTTTCCGCCGGTCAGAATGCGCGCGCCCGCCCGAACGCTCTTCTGCACATCGGCGTCCAGGCTGGTCACTCCGTCCGGCGTTGAAAGCGGCCCCAACTCCACGCTCTCATCCAGCGGATCGCCGATTTTCAACGCTTCCATGCGCGCCACGAATTTTCGCTGAAACTCATCCGCAATCGGCTCGGCGATGATGAACCGCTTCGCTGCGATGCACGATTGCCCGTTGTTCTGCACGCGCGCCTTCACCGCCGTGGCCACCGCCTCATCCAAATTCGCGCTCGGCATCACAATAAAGGGATCGCTGCCGCCCAGCTCCAGCACCACCTTCTTGATTTTTTTCGCTGCTGCCGCGCCCACTTGGATTCCGGCCTCTTCGCTTCCCGTCAGCGTGGCGGCCACTACGCGCGGATCGTCCAGAATCGCCCCCACTTGCGACGAGCTGATCAGCAGCGTTTGAAACACGCCTTCCGCAAATCCGGCTCGCCGGAAAATACTCTCGATGGCCAGCGCACTCTGCGGAACATTCGACGCGTGCTTCAGCAGCCCCACGTTTCCGGCCATCAGTGCCGGCGCCGCAAATCGAAAGACTTGCCAGAAAGGAAAATTCCAGGGCATCACCGCCAGAATCGGCCCCATCGGCTGGTAGCGGATGAAACTATTCGTCGCCGTCGTTTCAACCGTCTCATCCGCCATGAATCGTTCCGCGTTCTCCGCGTAGTAGCGGCACACCCACGCACACTTCGCCGCTTCGTCCACGGCGGCGCGCACCGGCTTGCCCATCTCGAGAGTCATCATCTTGCCGTGCGCTTCCTTTTCTGCCTCGATGATTTCCGCGGCCTTCACCATCATCCGCGCCCGCTCGGCGAAGGGCACCCGCCGGTGTTTGGCAAATGCTTCCGAGGCGAGACGCAGTTTCGCTTCGATCTCCGCGCCGGTGAGCGCCTGAAAAGTCTTCAACACTTGTCCGTTTGCCGGATTGATGGAAGCTATCGCCATGTCAGGCTCCGTATCTTGCCGCTATGACCTCTGAGCGGTTTCTGGAATCGAGAGTGTACTTGGTTTGCGGTGCGACCACCATACCATATTTAAATCAACCGGATAAATCGCCTTGACAGTCTTCGATGTATGGTGGTACAGCAGTCGGACCAGATGGGGGCATCTGCTACACATTTCACATCTTTCCTTCTGAGGGGGTGGGCATGAATTCCCTGAAGCCACACGTTTCTGCGCGGTTGTCTGCTTGGGCGGCCAAGCCTGTTCGACTGCTGGCCGCAGTCGTCGGTCTGTTCCTGCTGGCCTGCCCCGCGCACTCGCAGACCTACACGGGGCGCATTCTCGGCAGCGTGCACGACAAATCCGACGCGGTGATCATCGGCGCGCAGGTCGGCATCACCGACGTGCAGCGCAACCTCACTCGTTCTCTGGTCACCGACCAAGCGGGAGAATTTGTCGCCCCCAACCTCCTCCCCGGCATCTACAAAGTTCGCGCGGAAGCTAAAGGCTTCAAGACCTACGAGCGCCTGAATATTCAGCTCGAGGTAGCCACGGACGTTCGCCTGGACATCGTCCTCGAGACCGGCGAGGCGAAGGAAACCGTCATCGTCACAGAAGAGATCCCGCTCTTGAATACCACCACCTCCACCCTGGGCGGCACGATCAGCAACGAGCAGATCAACGATCTCCCCTTGAACGGCCGCAACTACGAAAACTTAATTCAGCTCCGTCCGGGCGTCATACGCTATCCAGGCGGGGGATTTTCCACCACCAGCACAAATGGGCTGAGAGCCGAGGACAATGCATATCTGATCGACGGCCTGTTCAACAGCGAGCCGTTTTCGGGCCAGAGCATCATCAACGGAGCGGGCATCGCCGGCGATTCGGCCACCATACTTCCGATCGATTCCATCCAGGAGTTCAACGTCCAGCAGAGCCCTCCGGCGGAATACGGATGGAAGCCGGGCACCATCGTCAACGTGGGACTGAAATCCGGAACGAACAGCCTTCACGGTACCGGCTACGGCTTCTACCGCGATACCATCTTCGATGCGCGCAACTTCTTCAACCCGGTGGGTTCGCCAAAGACGCCAAGAAGCTTGAAGCAATTCGGCACTACGCTGGGCGGCCCCATTATCAAAGACAAGCTCTTTTTCTTCGGGGGCTATGAAGGCCAGCGCTACAAAGTCGGCAATTCCTTTGTCGAGGGACAACCCAACACCGTCTCGATTCCAAATAGTCCCACCTCGAACTGCTCATTTATCGCCGTGGGCGACTGCGCCAACAGCATCCCGGACGCCATCGCCGATGTTCATGCCGCCTTTCTGGCGGGCATGTCGCCCGATGTTAGTCCGGTCAGCCTGCAGGTGGCCGGGTGCACTTTCGTGGCGCCGGCGACGACCAATTGCAACGGTAAAGGCTTTCCGCTGAACAATCAGACCGCCGCCCATGGCCTGGTGAATATCGGATTCCCGAACGTCGTCAACGCCGACAATGCCGTGGGGAAAATCGACTACCACCTGAACGACCACCACACCATCAGCGGCAGATACTTCTACGGCAACAATAAAGGAACCGTGGACGACGCGCAGGAAGTGCAGCCGATTTGGCTGACCCTCATCCACACTCGCGCGCAAGTGTTCGGCGTGAATTGGGCCTACGTTCCAAACTCCCACTGGGTCAATGAAGCCCGGTTCGGATACAACCGGCTGTACCAGCCTACGTTCACTGCCGATCACAACGTGCCCGCGTCCACCTACGGACTCAACACCGGCGTCACCAATCCACTCTTTGGCGGGTTGCCGCTGATCACCATCCCCCAATTTATCGCTCCCAACACGCTGGGCGGCTTCGTCTGGCCCAAGATTCAGGGGCCCGACACTCGGTTCCAGTTTGTTGACCACATATCCTACATTTGGGGGAAACACGCCTTCAAATTCGGGGGCGAGGTTCATCGCGATGGATTCACCGGCGCTGCCTTTGCGCGTGGCCGAGGCCAGGTCAAATTTCTGGGAGGCCAAGCCTTCGCCTCGGGGACGTCCTCGCAGTTGGAAGACTTCTTCGCCGGCGCGCCGGCCAAAACCCAAGTGCTGATCGGAGACGCCAACCGTGAAATTCACAATTGGTCCTACGCGACCTTCTTTCAGGACGACTGGCGCATCACTTCCCGGGTGACGCTCAACCTCGGCTTGCGCTACGAGTTCAGCTCCGTGGTGAGCGATTCTCAAGGTCGCATGACCAATTTTGTTCCTAACGTCGGCGTGCTTCAGGTCGGTCATGGCATTAACAAACCTTACCAGAGCAATGGCACGAATTTCGCTCCCCGCATCGGCGTCGCCTGGGATCCCACCGGCAGCGGAAAGACCGTGGTTCGTGCGGGCGCCGGCATCACCTATGCACTGATCAACTGGGAGGCTTTTCTCGCCTTCAACAACACCCTGGGCATCGCCAACAATCCCACGGCCCCCAGCACGGGAGTCCCGCCAGGCACCGGAACTCTTACCAGCGGTGTAATCAATGCCGCCTACTTCGCGAACCCCGCTGCCGGCATTGCCGCGTGGAATACCGGGCCGCTCTTTTCGGGTTCGTTGAACTGCAGCAGCACGTTTCCTTGCACCATTTTCGGAATCAATCCGGATCTGGTCACCCCCCGTGTTTTTTACTGGAACTTGAACGTCCAGCACGCCTTCACCAATACCCTGTCGCTCGAACTGGGCTATGTCGGCAACCACGGATCGAAACTGGCCAATGTGAGGGACATCAACCAGCCTGCCCCAGGTTTGTGCGTGCCGGGTGACAGCGGGTGCGAGCAGGCCAACCGCCCAAATTTTCCGAACGCGCTGGGCGCCATCTACCAGCTCAGCAATCTCTATAAGTCGAATTACAACGCTCTACAGGCAACTCTGACGGCCCGCAATTTCCATCGCATGACCTTCATTGCCGGTTATACCTACGCACACGCGCTCGACGATGTGGGCGCCAACTGGGATTTCGGAGCAGGGCTTGGGCTGCCGCAGGATTCCATGAATCCGCACCGGGAATATGCCAGCAGTGACTTCGACATCCGTCATCGCTTCACGCTCTCAGTGAACTATAAAATTCCGGGGAAAGAGGGCTTCGCACAACTACTCGAAGGTTGGGAACTCAATTCCATCGTGACTTTGAATACCGCGCAACCGTGGGGCCCCATGGACTCCAGCACGGACGTCAGCGGGACCGGTGAATCGGCGGCGGCTGCCACGGGCATCGAGCGCTGGGATTTCTTTGGAAACCCGGGTGATTTCAAGTCAGGTCCCACTCCGATACCGTTCTTTTTCCCTGGCACCCCGCCCCCGGGCGATCCAAATGGTCCCAACGATCCTGCGTTTGCCATAAATAATCCCCTTTGTTCAAAAGCCGCCAGTACACCGGCTCTGACAACTTCGCTGCTTGCGTTCGGCTGCTACGCGAAAAAAACTTCGGCTATGATTCCGCCCGTGATGGGAACGTTCGGAACCATGGGCCGCAACCTGTTCCGTGATTCCGCCTTTCGCAACTGGGATTTCTCAGTAACCAAGAACTTCAGATTCGGAGAGCGGCTAACCACCCAGTTCCGCGCGGAATTCTTCAACATTCTCAATCATCCGAATTTTGCCAATCCATTCGGCGGACAGAACGGATTCGCCCACAACGATCCGTCGTCTTCCGGCACGTTCGGGTGCGGCTGTGCCACGCCTGACGGGGCAGCTTCAAATCCGGTCATCGGATCGGGCGGCAGCCGGGCCATTCAGTTTGGCTTGAAGCTGCTATTCTGAGCAGTGCTGGCTCTGCGGTGCCGCCGCAGGGTTCGGTAGCACAGACTTCACGGGTTGCGGAAAAAACAGATTTTTAGGGGGTCGGAGCTGAACTTGTCCCGACCAGTGCGGAGGGAGCTCCGACATTCAGCGACATGAAAACGTTGGGCTTCAGCCCCTGAGGCAGGGTATAGACGCCCTCGGAGAGTGCTCGGCATTCCTTTTCCTCGGGCTCTGCGAGTACTACGTAGTATTGCGAATATCGCGAACCTAAAATTTATGCTACCTTGAGCTGTTTTCATGCCCGCTGAAACGGGCGCCAGAGGTGGGCCCGGTGGTTGACTACGTGGTTAAGGGCGAAGAAAAGGCTAATCGCTACAGCGCGGAAACCGGATTCCCCGTAACCCTAAGAAAACAAACGGCGGCGGTACTTTCTAATCGGTACAAAAAGCCACCCCCCGGGGGGGCGCACAGATGCTAAACAGAGGCCTGAATTGACCCGCTTGTTTCGCATTTTCTTCATCGTCTTGGGCATTATTTCCGCCATGGCCTCGCTCTCCCCTGCCGTGGCCACAGCCCAGGAGCGCCGCGAGCGCACCATCGAAGAAGTGAAGGCCGAGGCCATCACCCGCGCCGAAAATGGCATGTACCCCCTCATCGCCCTCGATCCCGCAGATATTCGCGAAGCCTTCGCCTCCATTAAAACTTCCGATCCCGACGAATGGGCCGCCGGTTTCAGCGGCGTGGCCGCTCGCTACATGGCCCAGGCGAAATCCCTTGAGCCCACGGATCCCGCGAAAGCCAGCGCCATCTATACCCGCGCCTGGCGCCTGTATTCTTTCGGCCGCTGGCCCGTGCCGCTCTCCCCTGGAAAAAAAGCCGCATACGCCAAAGCCATCGAAGCCTTCCTCGATCACGGTCGCCTGATGGATCCGCCCATCGAGGTGGTCCACATTCCTTTTGAAGGCTCGGAGATCATCGCCTACCTCCGCCTGCCGAAAAGTTCCAGCGGCCCGGTGCCGGTGGTGCTGGCCATCAGCGGCCTCGACAGCCGCAAGGAAGATCTCTCTGAAAATTTCGGCGCCATCATTCCCTACGGCATTGGGTTCATCGCCGTGGATTCACCCGGCACGGGCCAGGCGCCCATCAAGGCCGGGCTCACTGCAGAGCGCATGTTTTCTCCGGTGCTCGATTACCTGGCGACGCGTTCCGAGGTGGATAAGTCACGCATCGCCGCCGACGGCCAGAGTTTCGGCGCCTACTGGGCCACCAAGCTTTCCGTGGTCGAGCGCGCGCGCCTGAAAGGCGTGGTGCTGCAAACTCCGCCGGTGGATGCCTGCTTCCAGAAAGATTTTCTCTTGAATTCCATACTCGGCAATCGCGAATACCTGTTCGGATTGATTCCCGCGTTCCTGAATATTTTCGACGGCGCGAAGAGTGTGGACGACCTGGCGGACATTTTTCCAAAAATGTCGCTGGTGAATCAGAATCTGATCGGCAAGCCGACGACGCCGATGCTCATCATCGCCGGCGGGCTGGACACGCAAGTTCCGGTCTCTGATGCCTTCCTGCTGCTGAAGTCCGGCGACGTCCCCAAAGACGCGTGGATCAATCCACTAGGAGGCCACCTGGGGCGGCAGAAAGGTGTCTGGCCCGATCCGCTGATTTTCAAACAGGTGATTGTTCCCTGGCTGGTGCGCACGTTGAGCGTGCAACAAAATCAACCGGCCCGCTGATGGTGCGCGGCGAATTTTTAAATTTAATTTCGAGAAAATTGCCAGCGTCTCACGGCAGCTCAAATTGTGGCGGGCGATTTGTCTGTCGTAGCACTTGCAAATAAAAAAGAGGCGGCGCTCCTGAATTTGCCGCCGCCTCTTCGAGTGCTTCTACTTTCCGTTCAGTTCCCTGGCTGATTCATTACCGCTGTTTCTTGTCCTTCGACTGCTCGTTGCGCGGCTGCTGGCGGCTTTGCAGTTTCTCCGCTTGTTGCGTGTGCTTTTGCTGCAGCTGCTCGGTCTGCTGTTGATGCCGTTGTTCCATCTGCTGCCTTCTGGAATCATCGGCCTGCTGCTTCGCGATTCTCGCGTGGTCTTGATCCTGCTTCTGCTGCAGCCGCTGCCGGTCGCGGTCCTGTTGAGCGGACAGCTTGTCCTGCTGCTGGTGGAATTTCTGGTCCTGTTTCACGTTGCCGGTGTTCGGAGCTGGTGGCCGCTGGTTCCGAGGCAGGTCGTTGGGATGGAAGGCGCGATCGCGAGCCGCACTGTTATCGCGCGCGGCATTGTTGCCGCGAGCTGCGTTGTTGCCTCGAGCGGAGCCTGACTCGTGAACCGCGCCGCCTTCGGACGCGGCCACTGCTCCGTGACCCTTGAAGTCGCCGGGCCGCGAAGTCGCAGCCACGGGCGGCCGGCCGTGGTTCACCGAAGCGCGCAGCTCGCGATTGGAGCGAGCCTCTTCGACGTGCCTGTTCTGTTCGGCCACCGGACCGATGTGCCGTTCGCGCCCTGCGCGTTCTTCTTCCGCCGTGGCACGAGCGTCGATGCCGCCGTGGCCGTTGTAGCTGACGCGCGTCTCACTTCGATTCACGATGGTCTCGTTGTAGGTGTTGTGGATGATGGTGACGTTTACGTTGTTCACTTCCCGGTTGTAGAAGAAGTGGCCGCGTTCCCATCGGCCGCCTTCATAGCCGCGGCCAAAGTATCCGAAACCATAATTCACGCCGCCGTAGAATCCGATCACCGGTCCCCAATAGCCGGCAGTGAATACGAACCCGCGATCGCGCCAGGCCCAGTAGCCCGGAGTCCACAAGAAGCCTGGTTCCGGAGCGAGCACCCAAGTTCCCGGCACCCAGTAGTAATCGTCGCCATCCCAGTCCCAATAACCCGGAGTCCAAATGTAATCCGGACCCGGGCAAATGGGCTGCACATACACAGGCAATTCCGGCGGAGCGAACCCGACGGAGACTCCGATGGAAACCTGAGCGAAAGATGGAGCGGACATTGTTGCGAACAGAACGATCAGAAGCGCAAGTGCGAAAGAGCGAAGCAATATGAGTTTGTTCATGGCTGTCCTTTCAGCGTCGTCCACGTGGGCGCGCGAGAGTCTCGCTGTTCCCGTGTGGATGGTCGCATAAGTTGGGATGAATGGTTACAACATCATGAAGAGATTATTCCAGATTTGGGCCCTTGGCCTGAATAGGCTCTGGAGCGGGAGAGACCGAGATCGAGTAGACCTGACAACTGCGGCCGACATCGTAGAGAAAGTAATCGGCTGCATTTGCATCGGCCAGCCGCCGGATCTGCCGTTTGGCTTCCTCAAGGCCCGCGACCGAGCTAACCCAAACCAATTGGCCGTTCGGAAGCCTCCGGAAAATGTCCAACTTGCTGTCCACAGGACCCCCAAGTCCTCCCTCCTCACCATCATTAGGCAACCGTCCAACCAAAGTGGGGGTCGGGCCATATGGCGTAAGCCTAATCATTGCAATGGATGGACGAAGCGAGTGGAGTCATGGCGAAGCGGGGTCGTGTAATTTTTTCCGGAGGGCTAGCCATTGGAGGGCCGGCGGTTGTGTGCTGCGCCCCGAGTCCGATCAGAGAACCAGAGTCAACCTAATATTCAGTTGATGGATGATGCCGCCGCCTAGCGGGGCGCGGTCTACCGCAGCGCTTTCTTGAGGCGCTTGGTGGTCTTCTGGAGTTGCCGCTTCAAGCCTTCGACCTGTTTTGCGATTTGTTCGAGTTCTTTCTTTGCCATCCCGCCGGCTTTGGCAATTTTTCGCGCCGCGCCCTCGGCGCGGCCAACAACTGCGCCCACCTTTGTCGCGGCGGCCTTGAAGCTGACTTTTCTGGCCATAAAGCCTCCTTGAACTCTGGCTGCGATGAATTACGCAGGGAGTATACCCCAAACGGGAGTCCACCCTCCCCAAAGTTCCGGGTGCGACCTAGCCAAAATACCGATGCGCGGGACCGAATAAATCGTCCACTCTGTGATCGCACCAGGCAGTGAATTCAGCTGAGAAATGGGGAGGTTGAAATGGGGACATCAACACAAGCTGGCGCGGGAACATTCGCGGCGCTCTCGCACGAACTGGCCACGGTTGTGGATCGCGCGGGGAAATCGGTGGTAGCGATTGACGCGCGGCCGCGCGTGCCAACCAGCGGCATTCTGTGGAGGCCAAGTCTGGTCGTGGCGACGGACCACACCATCCGCCGCGAAGAGGAAATAAGTGTCACACTTCCCGACGGCCGTGCAGTTCCAGCGAAAATCGCGGGACGCGACTCTACCACGGACCTGGCGGTGCTGAAGCTGGATGAAAGCGGTGGGGAATCAGCGGTGACAGGCGCTGGAGAGAATATAAGCGTGGGCAACTTGGTACTGGCAGTAGGCCGTGCGAAAGGAAATCACCTGGTCACCAGCCTTGGGATCGCCAGTTCGGTGAGTGGAGAATGGCAGACCTGGCGCGGTGGAAAGGTTGATCGTTTCGTCCGGCTGGACCTGTCGATATTTATCGGCTTTTCCGGCAGCGCTCTGGTGAACGCGTCAGGCGGGATTGCCGGAATCAACACTACGGGATTGGCACGCGGTCTTGGCGTCACGATTCCGGTGTCCACGGTCAATCGCGTGGTTGATGAACTCGTCGCCAAGGGTCACATCGCGCGCGGCTACATCGGAATCGCGACCCAGCCGGTGATTCTGCCGGAACGACTCAGCACGAAGCTAAACTTGGCCAATCAGTCGGGGCTGATAATTGTGACCGTTGAGCCGGATGGCCCGGCGGACAAGGCCGGTATGATGATTGGCGACATCTTGGTTTCGCTCGACGGAGCGCCGGCAAGCGACATCGGTGATATCCAGGCGAAGCTCGGCTCGGAATTCATTGGCAGAAGCATTGCGGCGTCGGTGCTGCGAGGTGGCGCCTTGGTTCCATTCACGCTCGGAATATCTGAGCGCCCGTCGCGCATCAGATAGGAGAGAAGAATGACGACTCGGGTTTCAGGCATCGCGGCAGGACTGGCTCCGGACATGGTGTGGACAGTCGAGCGATTGCAGCGCTCAACCGTCGAAGTGCGCGACGCACGCCGCTGCGGAGGATGCGGCGTGGTGTGGTCAAGCAAAGGAGTGATCTTGACGAATGCGCACGTGGTGCGCTCCGGAAGGCCGACGGTTGTGCTGCCCGGCGGTAGAAAAATCGAAGCAGACGTGGCTGCAATGGACGCGGAGAGGGATCTCGCCGTATTGTTGGTTGCCGCGCGCGGTCTGACGCCGGTCGCGATTCGCGACACCGCCACGATTCGTCCGGGGGAACTGGTGCTGGCCATTGGAAGTCCGTGGGGGCTGAGCGGTTCGGCGGCGCTGGGCGTCGTCCACGGACTCGGTCCCTCTGTAGGAATTCGCGGCGGGCCGTGGTTGCAAGCGGCGATCCGGCTGGCACCGGGAAATTCCGGAGGACCGCTGGCAGATGCGGATGCGAGGTTGGTGGGTATCAATGCCATGGTTGCAGGAGAAATGGCGCTAGCGATTCCAAGTAGCGAGGTTGAGCGCTTCGTTTTCAAGACCATGCGCGTACGGAGGGAGGCAGCTTGACTCGTGTCCTGGTGGCGGCCGATTCCCAGCTGGCCCGCAAGGGGCTGGAAATGCTGGTGCGCTCGAGCGATTTGCTGCACTTGGTGGGCAGCACCTCCGTGCACGGAGTGCTGCACGGCGACGAAGTGGAACAGTTCCAGCCGGACGCGATCCTGTTGGAGTGGAGGCAATCTGGGGAGGAATTTCTATCGGCCATCGCTGAATTCCCCACCGGTGCGGAGGCGCCGGCGATCGTCCTCCTGACCGCAGAGGATGGCGGCGCTTGGACGGAGCAGGCCATGCGCAGCGGAGGAGCGCGCGCCGTGCTTTCCCCCGAATCCTCCGCCGAAGAGATCCTTGCGGCAGTTTACGCTGCGGCGCTGGGATTCGCGGTGGTGCGGGCGGAGCGATTGGAAGCGGCCACCGGCCCTAACACCGATGTTCACCGACATCCCAACGAAGCACCGCACCAGGCGCTCAGCCCGCGCGAGCGCGAAGTGCTGGGCATGCTGGCCGAAGGATTGGGAAACAAGGAAGTGGCCTGGCGGCTGAAAATTTCCGAACACACCGTGAAATTTCACATCAATTCGATATTTCAGAAACTGAACGCATCGAGCCGAACAGAAGCTGTAACCACAGGCATCCGCTACGGTCTGATTTCGATTTAGCTGCCGGGATTTTCCGCCTCGAGATATTTCACGAAAACGACTTCGTTCTGTTTCTCGTTGTAAAGGAGCTCGTCCACGTTGGCCTGCGTCATCAGCAGGCCGAATCCGCCGGGACGCAACCCCTTTTCCTGGCGAATATGATCATGCGCGGTGGGATCCGTGGGGTCGTGGGAAATGGCCGCATGCTCGATTTCGTGGAATTTGAAACCCGGGCCGGGGTCGGCAATGCGGTAGAGCACCATTTTCTTGGCGCGCAAATAGGAAATGCGCACTTTGCGTTTGGGATCCAGCTTGCCCCCCCACTCGATGGCGTTCAGCAGAAGTTCGTGAAATGCCTGGCCAATGGATCGGCGAACGTCTTCGGAAATTCCGCCCTTGAGGTGGGCCATGAAGCCTTCGATGCGTTCGGCGGTCTCGAGCGTGCAAGGCACAACCAGCTCTACCCACGTAGGGCGCGCCGAAACCACCTCGATGGGCAGCGGCTTCGCACTCTTCTGCAGCGATTCGCGGACCAGCACCATCATGGCCTTCGGATCAATGGGCTTGGCCAGGTACTGGTAGGCTTCCTCGCGAATCGCGCTCAGCAACGTCTCCGGCGTGTCATCGGAGGTCATGATGATCACTTTCGGACGTTTCTTTGTTTTTCGGAGCGCTGCGAGGACTTCGAGGCCATTTTTCTTCGGCATCCAGACGTCCAGAAGGGCCAGGTCAATTTTGTCGGACTTGAGTTTTTTGAGCGCGGCGGCGCCGTCCGCCACGTCCACCACGTCAAATTTGGATTCGCGGAGAGTCTCGGTGATTAAGAGACGTGTGGTGCGGTCGTCGTCAGCGACGAGAATACGAGTCATCGTTTCCTCCGCGGAAATGATTGAGGACGGTGTGGCCGTCCCCTGGTGCTGTTCGAACTGCCGATGACATGAAGCGCCGGAAGAAGGCGCGCGATATCATCCTCGAGAACCGCGTACATCTCCCAAGCGCCTTCCAAGTCACCCTGCCGCGCGATTGTCTCCAACTTGCGGGCGGTGTCAAGTGCCGCCGAGTCACCGAAGTTGCCGACCGAGCCTTTCAGCCCATGCGCGGCATCCGCCAGCGCACGGGCATCGCGGGAACCGAGAGCGCCACGGATACGGGCCATCATTCTGGGACAATCGTCCTGAAAAGTTCGCACCAGATTGCGCAGAAGGTTGCGATTGCCGTTGAAGCGCGCTAGCAACTCGGATTCGCCAAACGCTCCATGAGGTTGCGCGCCGTCGCCGCCCGTCGCGGCGATTGGGGCTTGTGATGCCGCCGATTCCACGGTTTGCAGGAACGCCTTGGCATCGATCGGCTTGGCGATGTATCCATCCATGCCCGCGGCCAGGCAGCGCTCGCGGTCGCCCTGCATGGCATGAGCAGTCATCGCCAATATCGGGACATGGCCGCCACCAATTTTTTCTTTCTGCCGGATCGCTTGCGTAGCTTCAATCCCGCCCATCTCCGGCATCTGCACATCCATCAGGACAACATCAAAGGGACGAGTCTGGAGAGCTGCAATCGCTTCTCGTCCATTTTCGACGACGATGGGAGAATGCCCGCGCCGCGTGAGCAGATGCACGGCTAGCTCTTGATTGACAGGATTATCTTCCGCCACGAGCACCCGCAGAGTGCGATGAACACGCCGCGCCAATCGCGGAGCGGTTGAAAGCCCGACTTCGCGCGGCGCGGGCTGCCCTTCCACCCTCTGGCGGTGCCGCCGCTCCAATGCGAGCTGCGCGGTGAAATGAAACGTGCTGCCCTGTCCCACTTCGCTCTCCACCCAAATGCGCCCGCCCATCAACTCGATGAGCTGCTTCGAAATCGAAAGACCCAATCCCGTCCCGCCGAACTTCCTGGTGGTGGAACTGTCTCCCTGGCTAAAGGCTTCAAAGATGCGGCTGCGCTGCTCGGGCGAGATGCCGATGCCTGTATCCGCAACCGTGAAATGGAGCACCACGCCGGCATCCGACCGCGATTCTAGACCGGTTGCCACGACCACGTCGCCCTTCTCCGTAAACTTGATAGCATTACCGACGAGGTTAACGAGAATGCGCTTCAGCCGTTCCGGATCTCCCACCAGCGCGTCCGGGACGCGCGAGGAAATACGCGAGGCCAGGTCGAGTCCCTTCTGCTCCGCGCGGACAGCCACAACTTTCACGGCGTTCTCCAGAGTCTTGCGCAACGAAAAGCCCACGCGGTCGAGCTCAATCTTTTTGACCTCGCCTTTGGAGAAGTCTAGGATGTCGTTAATCAGGTTCAGCAAGGACCCCGCGGAAGCCTTGACGGTGTTCAGAAAATTGCGCTGCTCCTTCGTAAGTTTCGTATCCAGGGCCAGTTCGGTCATGCCGATGATGGCATTCATCGGCGTGCGGATTTCGTGGCTCATATTAGCGAGGAATTCGCTTTTTGAACGCGTGGCCTCTTCGGCTTTCTGCTTGGCAATTTCCAGCTTTCTGGCGTCGTCTTCCTTGGCCTGCTTGGCGGCTTCCAGAAAATCGGCGTAGATCTTCAACTCAGCTTCGGCGCGCCGCCGCTCTATGAATTGCCCGATTTGGCTGCCGATGGAATCGAACATGTCCAGCAGTTCCACTTCCGGCTTGCGGATATCACGGCTGTAAAACTCGATGACGCCGACGACGCGTTCGCCGATGCGGATGGGAAATGCGAAACCGGAATGCAGGCCATCCTGAAGGGCGAAGGAGGCACGGGGAAAATTTCCTTCCGTGGGAATTTCGGAAATCCAGGCAGGCTGTCCGGTCTCCCACACGCGGCCCGGCAGCCCGACGCCGCGATGGTAACGGAATTCGCGCGTGGCCCAAACGAAGGATGGAAATTGCAGCGCGGGAGGATGCCACAGCTCAACGCAGCGGAGCGGCTGCCCGTCCTCTTCCACACGCCAGACCGCGCCCACTTCCCATCCCAATCCCTCGCAGATGGACATGAGAATCAGCGGCGCGGCCTGGTCCAGAGTTTCCGCATCTGCCAGCACCCGTGTGACCGCGTAGCCCGCAGCCAGGCGGCGTTCGGCGCGTTTGCGCAGGGTGATATCGCGCGCCACTGCGAAGACCAGTTGTTCGTCGGTGCTAGGCGTGGCGTTCCACAGTAGCCAGATGTAGGTGCCGTCGGCACAGCGGTAGCGATTCTCAAATGAAAACGTGATTCGGCCGCGGCGAATTTGGTGCATTTCCTTGATCGTCGCGTCGCGATCATCTGGATGCACGAAATCGAGAAACGGACGAGCCAGCAGTTCGCTCACGGGCGTGCCGAGTGTTTTTTCCCAGGCGGGATTCAGCCGCTTGAAGAATCCGTCGAACCCGGCGATGCACAGCATGTCGAGTGAAAGATTGAATAGGTCGGCGAGTTCGGATTCCGCACGGCGGCGCTGGCTGATGGCCTGTGAAAGCTCGGACATGCCGCGGCGAAGCTCGAGTTGCGCCACAACCATGCGGCTCAGCGAGCGCAACGCTTCCCGTTGCTGTATCGAGAGTTCGCGCGGAACCAGGTCCACGACGCAAAGCGTGCCGAGCGCGTGCCCTTCCTTTGTGATCAGCGGGGCCCCGGCATAGAAACGGACTTTGGGTTCACTCAACACCAGAGGGTTGGTACAAAACCGTTCGTCGACAAGCGTGTCCGGCACAACCATCACACCGGGTTGGAGAATTGCGTGGGCGCAGAAGGCTATATCGCGCGAGGACTGGGTGGCCTCGATACCGACCTTGGACTTGAACCACTGCCGCTCGGCGTCCACCAGGCTGACCAGCGCGATGGGCGTGCCGCAAATCAGCGCCGCTAGGCGAGTGAGATCGTCGAACTCCTGCTCGGGGAGAGTGTCGAGGATCGCATAGCGCTGGAGAGCCTCCAGCCGTGCCGCTTCGTCGTGGGGTAGGGGTGCTTTCATGGTGGGCTGAGGAACCGGCTGCGCGTCATGTTATGACCGGGGGCGGAGCAAGTCAACGATGGGGAAACTGCAGGTGAGACGTCCGAGGAGCAAATGCATTAGCGCCCCCGTTTTTCAGCCAGCCACTCGCTGATGCGCGCCAAAGCCTTGTAGAGCTGCTCGGGACTTCCGCCGAAGCCGAAGCGAACGTGCGATTCCTTGCCGAGCTGTTCGCCCGGGACAATCAGCACGCCTTTTTTTGCGCGCAACTCCCCGGCCATCTCGTTGGAATTCCATCCCTCGCGCAACCGCGCCCAGGCAATTGCCCCGGCGCGCGGAGCCACGTGGGCGAAAGATTCTTCATTCACGTCCAGCCAGTTGCGCAGCGGCGGATAATTGCGCTGCAAGTAGCGCCGCGTTCGATGCAGGATCCAGTTTCGGCGGTCGGGATCGAGCGCGATCGAGGCCAGGCGGTCCGTCATCATGGACGGCCCGATGCTGGTGTAATCGTGGTAGCCCCACAGTTTCTCGATCATGTCCGGCGGACCAACAACCCAACCGGTGCGCAGTCCGGGCAGGCTGTATGCTTTGGAAAGGCCCGCGGTGCAAAGAACCCGCTCGTAGCTGCCCCACAAACTCCTAGTTTCGGCGCTGTCCATTTCCGCGCCGCGATAGATTTCGTCCGCCAGAATCCAGGCGCCAACGAGGGCGGCCGCCTTGACGATGGACTCGCGCGCTGCGTCACTGAGCACGGATCCGGCGGGGTTATTCGGATTGCATACTGCGATCATGCGCGTCTTCGGAGTTACAAGGCGCGGCAATTCATCCGCGTCAATTCCCCAATCGAGCCGTTCGTGGAGCCAGAGCGGCCTCACCGTGGCGCCGAAGGCTCGCGCGACGCCTGCAATCTGCATATAGTTCGGCAGCATGAACAGGACTTCGTCGCCCGGCTCGATGAGCGCCCAGCTGGAAATGAAATTCGCTTCCGAGCCGCCGCAGGTGACCAGAACATTTTCCGTCCCTGCGCCCGAATACAGGGCCGCGATCTTCGAGCGCAGCTCTTCACTGCCGTTCGTCTGTGGATAACCCTGTGGGACTTCCAGGAGCGCGCGCAGCGAGTCTTCGTCCGGTACCAACTCAGCGACGGTCAACGGAAAGACGCCGCTCTCGGAGATGTTCAGCTCAACTTTGTTTTCCCAGATGGATTGCCAGCGTTCGAGTTCAAACGGTTGCACCTGCATCGGAGTGTCCTCGCTGAAATTACGCGTGAGCAATGTATGCGAATTGGCCGGGTTTTCCAAACCAATTCCGGCCCGCGCAGATTTGCGTCCACTGGTGAAGTCGCGAGAGAATGTCCTCCCGGAGGCTTGGCGCGAGGTGCAAGGATGAAGCGGAGAATCGCGGGGATCTTGCTGTTGCTGGGGCTCAGTTTTGTGGCAGGCAGCGGCCGCGCCCAGGCCCAGGTGGGTGAGCAGGAAAACCCGCCGGCAGAGGAGAAGAAGAGCCGGCCACTGGTCTTTGCTGTCTCGGGAGATTCCAGGAACTGCGGTGACGTGGTGATGCCTGCCATCGCCGCGGGAGTGAAAGCCAAGGACGCGCGATTCTACTGGCACCTGGGAGACTTTCGCGCGCTCTACGATTTCGACGAAGACATGCTGCACCAGCCCGAACACATCGCCAAGGCGATGAGTATTTCCACGTACCAGCAAATCGTGTGGGATGATTTCATCAAGAATCAGTTGGTGCCGTTCGGGGCTTTGCCTGTTTTTCTTGGTATTGGAAACCATGAAACGGTGCCGCCGCACACTCGCGAGCAGTACCTTATCCAATTCGCGGACTGGCTCGACAAGCCCTCGCTGCTCTGGCAGAGACTGGTGGACGATTCGGACGACCACAAGCTGAAGAGCTACTACCACTGGATCATGGGCGGCGTTGACTTCATCTCCCTCGACAATGCCACCGACGACCAATTCGATGATGCGCAGGTGCAATGGCTGGAAAGAGTCCTGCAAACGGACGCCCTGAAGGCGAAGGTCACCACCATCGTCGTGGGCATGCACGAAGCCCTGCCTGAAAGTATTTCCAAAGGTCACAGCATGAATCAAACCCCTGTGGGAACGGAAAGCGGGCGGCGCGTGTACCTGGATTTGTTGAAGGCGCAGAACGAAGCTCACAAGCACGTGTACATCATCGCCAGCCACTCGCATTTCTTCATGGACGGGACTTTCAACACCGACTACTGGCGCAAGAATGGCGGCGTCCTGCCCGGCTGGATCGTCGGCACGGCCGGCGCGGTCCGCTACAAGCTGCCGCCGGACGCAAAGGATGCGCGCGCCGCGGAGACGAATGTGTACGGCTTCCTCCTGGGAACTGCCAGAGAGGGCGGCGAGATAGACTTCACGTTCCAGCATCTGAACGAGGCCGACGTGCCGGAGTCTGTAGTGAAGCGCTACAAGCAGGAGTTCGTGCACTGGTGCTTCGCCAATAATTCGCAGGCAGCAGACAGCAAGAAATAATCCCGGAGGCAATAAAACATGGCATCTGCGACTGGACAGAAGCAGCCCAATCCGGAACTTGTATTTGACACATTGAATGCCTACCAGCGCACAGAAGCGCTCAAGGCGGCCATCGAACTGGATATTTTCACCGCCATCGGCGAGGGAACAAATACCGCGCCGGCGCTCGCCAAACGCTCCAACGCAGCCGAGCGAGGAATGCGCATCTTGTGCGACTACCTGACCATCATCGGCTTCCTGACCAAGCAGGCGCGGCAATATAGCTTGACGCCCGACACCGCGATGTTTCTCGACCGGCGCTCGCCTGCCTGCGTTGCTTCGGCGGCGGGTTTTCTCAGCTCGATCGAGGGAGTGGCCAGATTCAGGGAACTCGCGGCCGTTGTGCGCAAAGGCGGTTCGCTGATGCCCGGCGACGGAACGGTCGAGCCGGACAATCCGATTTGGGTGGAGTTTGCTCGATCCATGGCGCCGCTGATGATCCCTTCATCGGAAGCCATCGCCGCAATCGTGAAAGCGGATGCCGGCGAAAAATGGAAAGTGCTGGACATCGCCGCGGGCCACGGGCTGTTCGGTATCGCCATCGCCAAGCACAATCCGAACGCCGAAATTTACGCCGTGGACTGGCCGCGAGTGCTGGACGTGGCCACCGAGAACGCGGCCAAAGCGGGCGTGGCGGCGCGGCACCACAAAATTCCGGGAAGCGCGTTCGAAGTGGATTTCGGCGCCGGCTACGACCTGGTGCTGCTGACCAACATCCTTCATCACTTCGATCCGGTGATGAACGAAATCTTGCTGCGCAAAGTGAGAGCGGCGCTCGCTCCGCAGGGCCGTGCGGTGACGCTCGAATTCATTCCCAACGAGGATCGCGTCACTCCGCCGAACGCTGCAGCGTTCTCGCTCACCATGCTGGCGTCCACGCCGGAGGGCGACGCGTACCCATTTTCCGAGTACCAGAAAATGTTCCACGCGGCAGGATTTTCCGCGAACGAGCTGGTCCCGCTGCCGAGCGGATTCCAGAGCTTGATCATTTCGCGAAAATAAATCACCCTCACCTCTTCACCGGGCCGCCGAAGGCGAGCGTGAGCAGTGTGTGCTGCTCGAGCTCGTGCGCTTTGTGCGAGCCGGTGGCCGGGCTGGCGCTGGCCGAGCGCTTGACGGACAGCACGGCGCGGTCGCGCGCCAGGCGTTCGAGGCGCGGCAAAAGAAACGCGAGGGCGCCCATGTTGGCGGGCTCTTCCTGCACCCAGACAAAATCACGCACATTTTTGTGGCGATCCATTTCCGCAGCCAGTTCCGCTTCAGGGAACGGATAAAGCTGTTCCAGGAAAACGATGGCGGTGGATTCATTTTTCTGGCGCTGGCGCTCGGCCACAAGTTCGTGGCCGATTTTTCCGGTGCACAGCAGGACGCGAGCAGCGGAGCCGTCGCCGCGATCGGGAATCACATTCTGGAAGCGGCCTTCGGCGAGCTGGGTGAGAGCGGACGAAGCCGCGGGGTGGCGCAACATACTTTTCGGCGTGAAGACCACCAGCGGTTTGCGCCACGCGCGCAGCGCCTGGCGGCGCAGCAGATGAAAATACTGCGCGGCCGTGGACGGCTGGCAGATTTGGATGTTGTCGCGCGCGGCGAGCTGCAGAAAGCGCTCGATGCGCGCGCTGGAATGTTCCGGGCCCTGGCCTTCATAGCCGTGCGGCAGCAGCAGCACCACTCCTGAGAGCAGATTCCATTTGTCCTCGCCGGCCACCACGAACTGATCAATGATGATTTGCGCGCCGTTCGCGAAATCGCCGAACTGCGCCTCCCACAGCACCAGCGCTTCGGGATAGTCGCGGCTGAAACCGTATTCGAAGCCGAGCACGGAAGCTTCCGAGAGCGTCGAGTTGATGGCTTCGAACCATGCTTGCCCTTCGGCGACGTGTTGTAGCGGGATGTATTGCTTTTCGTTTTCGATATCAATCAGCGCGTCGTGGCGCTGATTGAATGTGCCTCGGCAGCTGTCCTGCCCGCTCAAGCGCACTGGAATTCCCTGCCGCAGCAAAGAGCCGAAGGCCAAACCTTCGGCCATGCCGAAATCGAGCGGGCGTTTGCCGCGCGCCATTTCGATGCGCTGGTCGAGGAGCTTCTTCACCTTCGGATGAATGTGAAACCCGGCCGGGTAGCTGGAAATCTTTTCTCCGACGCTGGTGAGTTCGGCGAGCGGAACGGCGGTGTCCACTTCGAGGGATGAGTTGTATTTTCCGCCGCGGTAGGCATTCCAATACGCGGGCAGGTCGCGCATCAGCGGTTTTTTCTCCAGCTCCACCGCTTCTTTTTGCGCGGCGTCCAGGTCGTCCTGGACCTGCTTGACCAGCGGATCCGGATTCACGCCGATATCCTGCGCGTAGATTTTCCACAGCGGCGGATGCTCTTCAATTTTCCGGTAGCGGATCGGTTGCGTGATGGTGGGATCGTCCACTTCGCTGTGGCCGTGACGGCGGAAGCCGATCAGATCAATCACCACGGGCTCGTGAAACGCATTGCGGTAGTCGAGGGCCATGCGGCCCACGCGGACGACAGCGTCGGGATCTTCCGCGTTCACGTGGAAGATGGGAATGGGCAGGCGCTTGGCGAGGTCGGAAGAAAATCGCGAGGAGTGCGCTTCGCACGGCACGGTGGTAAATCCGATCAGATTGTTGACGATGATGTGCACCGCGCCGCCCACCGTGTACCCCTCGACGTTCGCCATGTTCAGCGTTTCCGCACACACGCCCTGGCCGGCGAATGCGGCGTCGCCGTGCATGACGATTTGGAGGACCTGGCGGCGGCCATCCTCGCCGATGCGCGTCTGCTTGGCGCGCACGCGGCCCATGGCCACCGGGTCCACGGCTTCGAGGTGGCTGGGATTGGAAGCCAGATGGATGGACAGCTCGCGGCCGTCCGCGGCGGAGAAAGTGCCGGTGGCGCCCAGGTGATATTTCACGTCGCCGCTCCCGAGCACGCTGCGCGGGTCCACGTCTTCGAAGTGCGCGAAAATTTCCGCGGCGGGGCGGCTGACAATGTGCGCCAGCACGTTGAGGCGGCCGCGATGGCTCATGGCCAGAACGCTTTGCTGCGCGCCTTCGTCGGCAGCAGCGTTGAGGACGGCGTCGAGCAGCGGGATCAGCGCGCAGGTGCCTTCAAGCGAGTAGCGTTTGGTGCCGAGGTAGCGCGTCTGGAGCACTTGCTCGAAAACTTCCGCCTGGACAATGCGCTCGAGGATGCGCGCGCGGTCGACGCGGGGCGCTTCAGATTCCATGCGCTGCTGCACCCAATCGCGGCGGGCGCGGTCGGGGATGTGCATGAATTCCGCGCCGATGCTGCCGCAGTAGATTTTCCGCGCGGCTTCGGCATCAGCGCCGGTCAGTTCCAGCTCCGGGACGGCGACGCGCTCCATGCCGCCGAGCGGATCGAGGTGCGCCTGGAGGAATCCCCAGCGGCGGAAGGCATCCCAGACGCGCTCGCGTGCGTCTTTGTCTGCGGCGGATTCGACGGCGGCTTGCTGGCGGCTCATGACAGTCCTCTTTGGATGAGCGACCATTATAGCGGGGTTTGAGAGCAGAGAGCGCCGAGGGGTGGCAGCAGGCTGATTTGCGGCTGGGGGGAGGCCAGGCAAATGCAAACATGCCTCCCGCAGATTCGTCGGGTCCGCAAAAAACACGTCCCGCAGATTCGTCCGGGATGCACAAACCGCAAATGTGTGTCGAGTAGAAAATGTCAGGTGGTTTGTTTTGAAGAACTTGCGGCGAATTCTACTTTCGGGATGTGTCGAGTAGAAAAATTGCAGGTTGGGCGCTATGGGTTGAACCTCGGAAGGCGAGAAAGGACCGGCTAGGGCAAAACTTGGGTCAAATGGGGCAGGGTTTGGCGTCGCTTGAGGCTGCCATGAGGCCCCGGCCCGTAGGGCAGTTGGAGTCGCGATTAGAATTTGGGAAGGGCTTTGCTTTGAACGGATTGCATGAAATTTAGAAAGCGTTAGTGTCGCGATTAGATTTTTATTCGCCTTTGTGGGGTTCCATTTCGGGAAGGATTGAATTTGTCTCTGTACTGCCGCCTCCGCGATCCACATCTGAAACTTCTCCCACAATAACTTGGCGCACGGAAACGCAGAGGTCAATGGTACGTTGGCATCATTTTTGGAGAGCGGAACTTGAAAAATGGGTTTAGTTCGCAGGGATCAGCTTTAGCACTACTTCCATATCCCCCATGACGTTGATTTCCTTCTGATCTGACTTCCATTTGGTAACTTGCGGCGGTGCATCACCCGTTTCGAAGGTTGGCTGAATGTAAGCGCTTGCGGAATAATGACCTGGCGGAACCAAGTTAAGTGTACAGGAACCGTCCTCGCTTACATCGCGGTCAATATGAAGGGCAAGCTCGTCTCTCTCGGGACTGTCCACTGTGACTGCCAGATTCTTCCAAGGAGGTGGACTACCGTCTGAAGTTACGATGCGGAGCCGAACTGTATAGAGCGACTCCCTATGAACAGAGAATTCCACGTTGGCCAGATTCCCTCCCGGCTTTATTTCTAACGGAGTTGCGTCCGAGGGCTTCGTCACGCCGGGGTAGTAACCCATCCAGCGAGTCCTTGCACCGTAGTCGTAGTCCTGAGCAGTTAACAGATACTTTCCGGGCCGAACATACGTGATGCAGAAACTGCCGTCAGGCTTGGAGAGATTCGGGTCTGAGGCGATATTCGGGGTCAGAGGCTTTTCTCTGACCTCGGACACATCGACCTCCGCCTTCCCCAATGGAGTACCATCCGGTTTGGTCACGCGTCCACAGACTGATCCCGTCCACTTCGGCATAAATTTTTCGTAATAGCTTTCAGGGTCCGATAGATCATCCTCCGTCGGCGGCTGACCGCGAAGCAGTCGGAGGGCGGGTCCAGCGTGCTCCAGGGGGGCAGTTCCGGTACAGATACTCGTGAAAAGCAAGGTGCCGCCGACAGACTCTGCATATACGAGATATTCCTTCCCGGTTTCGAAGTCGAATCCGCAATCCCCTTGCCCGATACCCGTAAAAACTGTAGCGATGCTCCGAACTTCGCCCCGATAAGAACGGGCTATTCGGATTGCAACTACGCGGTGTGTGCCATAGGAGGTCATGGAAAGCGCGCCCGTTGGAGGTCCAATGGGTCCCGATTCCACTCTCTGTGACTCGACTGTCCCTTCGAAAATTACTGTCACACTGTTTTTCTGAGCGGCCAGTTCACGCATGTTCTTAGCCGGCACCTGAGAAAATCCGCACATGCATCCCAAAGTTGTTTTTGGGGAGAGAACGGCGGTTATCATGGTCAGCAAGAAGAGGGCACGACATGTTTGCGTGAACATGGCCAGTTAGACCCTCATAAGGGTAACAGAGGTTGTACGTCGCTGAATGTGATGATAGTAGATTACCGATGCCGCGCTGTTCTAGGTACGCGCGTTGCGCGGAGTGTTTTTTGTTGCAGTTGCCCTTCGGCGGGGCTCAGGGCAAAAAACAGCGACCTACAAGGCGTTGCATAAAGACAAGTATTTCGAGCGTGGAATCGAGCGAGCAGGTTCTGGTATTCTTTGGCGCGCACGACAGTAAATCTTGCCGGCGGTGGATGAATGCCCGAAAACATTGAAGAGCTGCAGGAGAATGCGGAGCATGCGGCGCACGAGCCGAACCTGGCTCCGGTGACGATTACCATGGCGATATTCGCGGTGCTGGTGGCGGCCACCGGCCTGCTGGGACACCGCGCGCACACCGAAGAGATGCTGCATCAGACCAAGGCCACGGACCAGTGGGCTTACTACCAGGCCAAGAATATCCGGCAGAAGAATTACGAGCTGTTTATTGACGAGACGTCGGTCTTCGCGCTGCAGAATCCGGAGCAGACCCAGAAGATCAAAGAGAAATACCAGAAGGAAATCGACAAGTACAAAGACCAGGAGAAGGACATCAAGAATGAAGCGGAGAGCGCGGAGAATGACGTGGAGGTTGAAGGGCGGCGCGCGGACCGCTTCGATCTGGGCGAGGTGATGCTGGAGGCGGCGCTGGTGATCTGCTCCATCACACTGCTGACGCGGAAGAGATTATTCTGGGCCATGGGGCTGGTGCTGGGCGCGGCGGGGCTGGTGATTGCGGCTTCGGGGTTGTTGATTCATTGATTTACTGCAGACCGTCTACCGATACAGGGATCAAATCGAAATTACGTTTTGCCGAATGTGTCGCACCCACGGCGCTTACAAATGCAAAGCGGCTTGGTGGGAAGAATTTTCGTGGTGGCCGCACCTTCCTAAATGGGCCCTCGCTCCGCTCTATTCTCGGTTCGCGCGTTGCGCGGATTTGTTTATGTCGCGGTTGAAACCGCGACCTACAAAGCGGCGTGCCGAAGGCGTTGAAGGAAAACTGCGTTGGCGGTTATTTATGTCGGACCTGAAGGTACGACCCCCTAGGAAGAGCGCGGGTGGCGGATGAAATCCTGGTAACGCTGCAGATCGGCGAGCGAGGATTCGGAGATGAGATCGAAGGGGATGATGCGGCAGCCCTTCGGCACTTTGAGGGCGGTGGTCGAATCGCAGATGACGGCGGCGGTTTGGCGCAGGCCGCGCTGCCAGCCGGATGCGCGAGCGTCGCGGAAGAGGAGCGAGTCGGGATGAAAGCCGGCGGCGATGAGCATGGTGCGTGCGAGCTTCAAGAAGCCGGGCCAGGTGGAGGCGATGGCGATGATGGCGTCCGAAGGAGCGGGAAGCCATTTGTCGAGTGAGGTGGGCACGGAGCGGTAGTGGAGTTCGAGCGGGTCGGCGCCGGGAGAAAGCGCCTGGCGGACCTGGTCGAGTTTTCCTGCCAGCGCGATGGGGATGGCGCCGTCGAGCGCGCCGCGGCGGTTGCAGTCTGCGAGGCCGGCGCCGGAGATGGGAAAATCGAGAGCGCGTTCGAGCTCGGCAACGAGGATGCGGCGGAGGTCTTCGTCCGGCTCGATGAGCAGGAAGCGGCCGGGCGGCTGCATGGAGAGCCAGCGGCGCAGGCGCGACTGCACGGCGGAGAGTGGAGCGCCCAGCTCGCGGGCGGAGCGAAAAAGATTGGCGATGAGCTGGTCGAGGGCCACGGCGGAGGAGAGCGGCGCGGATGGTTTTTTGCTGCGGATGTAAACGCCGCTGCCGCGGCGGAATTCCACCCAGCCGTCGCGCTGCAACTGGCGGTAGGCGGCGCTGACGGTGTTGGGATGGAGGCGGAAGCGGCGGGCCAGCTCGCGGGTGCTGGGAAGGCGTTCGCCCTGGGCCAGGTCGCCGCAAACGACGCCGAGGACGATTTGGGTGACGAGTTGCTCGCGGATGGGCACGCCGCATTCGCGGGCGAAAAAGAAGCGCATCGGGAGGTGTCCTTGGTAAAGGCGCGGTGCGCTCGAACGGCAACGGGCGCGCGGCCGCTCCGCCGAGCTTATGACACTTGCGAAAGTGTCACACAGGCGGTCCCTGGGCTGCAACCGGGCGGGTAGGATTCGCGGCATGAGAAAACATCATGTGATTTTTCCGTTGGTTATGATCCTGGTGAGCGCGCCGGGGGCGCTGGCGCGGAAAGGCAATTGGGATGCGGTGGAGAAGCTCTCGCCCGGAGTACGCATCTCAGTGAAAACCTCGGTACGGCTCAACTGTTATTTCGTAAGCGCCACCGACAATGGACTGGTGTGCAGCATGCAGGTGCACGGACCAGAGTGGACTACTTCTTACGACAGGCGATTCGAGCGGAGACGGATCAAGGAAGTGCGAGTGGAGTACAGCGAGGCGACTGGTTCGGCAGTAGGCGCGGCGGTTGGGGGAGGAGTTGGCGTGATCCTAGGAGGCGTCGCCGGAGGAAATGGAACGATTACGCGTGGGGAAGGAGCGCTGCTTCTGGGGGGCCTCGGTGCAATTGTGGGCGGAATCGCCGGTCGAGATTTTCCGCTGGTGCATGGGGACGTGATTTACAGGCGATCGGATCGCGGAGTTCTTTCCTCAGGGGCTTCCCGATAAGAACCATCGGGACGCAAGAATCGCGAAAGCCCAATTGAGCTTTAAGCGGGAATGTCGGACCTGAAGGTCCGACCCCCTAAAGATTTTTTTTGCTGCAGTTTATTCGGCGCGGAGAGCTTCAACGGGATCCACCGTGGCGGCGCGGCGCGAGGGCAGGTAGCTGGCGAGGAACGCGACGGCGACAATGCCGCAGGCGACTGCGGCGTAGGTGACCGGGTCGAAGGGGCTGACGCGGAAGAGCAGCGTAGACATCAGGCGCATGACGATGACCGAGGTAATCAATCCGCAAGCGACGCCGATGCCGGCGAGGATCAGGCCGCTGCGGACGAACATGCCGGTGAGCGTTTGCTGCTGCGCGCCGAGGGCCATGCGGATGCCGATTTCGCGGCGGCGCTGTGAGACGGAGTACGCAATCACACCGTAAATTCCCACGACTCCGAGGAGCAAGGCCATTCCCCCGGCGACCGCCAGCATGACCAGCGTGAACGAAGTGCGCGCCATGGATCGCGCGTAGTAGTAATCGAGCGTGTGGACGTCCGCGAGCGGGAGATTTCCGTCCACGGACCAGACGGCGCGGCGAATTTCCGTCATGAAGGCTCCGGAGCCGGCGCGCGGGCTGCGGATGCTGTAGATGATATCGCGGCGGACGAGAGTTTTCTGGCCTTCGAAATTATCCATCAGCGCAGGCCAATAGATGGTGGTGGGCGCGTCTTCGTTGACCCCGGCGGAATGGACGTTGGCCACGACGCCGATAATTTCGCGCCACACGTCAACGGTGCCAACGCGGATGCGTTTGCCGATTGCGGCCGCTGGATCACGCCAATATTCGCGGGCGAGATTTTCGGAGACCAGCGCGACGGGAATTTTCTGGTAAAGCTCCGACCAGGTGAAATCGCGGCCGGCGAGCAGAGGCGTCCCCAATGTGGAAAACAATCCGGGCGAAGCGAAGCGGAAGTTGCGCAAGGAGGGAAGCTCGCCTTCACGGTAGGCACGGTCTTGCGCAAAGATGGGATCGAAGTTGTTCCGATTGTCGAGAGGAATGCTGCTCGAATAAGCGACGGAGCTGACGCCGGGGATGGCGGCGATCTTGCGGAGAATTTCCTCCTCCATGCGAGTGACGCGATCCGGTTCCGACTCCGGGACCTGGGCTTCGGTAATGGAGATGGCGAAAGTCTGGACCGTGGCGGGCTCGACGAAGCCGGGATTGACATGCATGAGCGCGCGGAAGGTGCGAATCATCAGGCCGGAGCAGATGAGCAGAACCAGCGCGAGCGAGACCTGCAGGACGACGAGAGCATTGCGCGCGCGATGCTGCTTACGGCTCTGGCTGGAGGCGCGGCCGCCTTCGCGCAGGCCGGTGTTGAGATGCGCACCGGCATATTTGAATATAGGGATGGCGGCGAACAGCACGCTGGAAAACAGCGCCACGGCGAGAGTGAACAGGAGCACGTGAGCATCAATGCCGATTTCGCCGAGGCGCGGCAAACCGGTGGGCGCCATAGCCACGAGGACGCGCAGCGCGCCAGCAGCTAGGCCCAGACCAATGACGCTGCCGAGCAAACCGAGCAGGACGCTTTCAAACAGCAAGTCTCCGGCGATGCGGCCCCAGCCGGCGCCGAGCGCGGCGCGAATGGCCAATTCCTGGCGGCGGCCTTCGACGCGGACCAAGAGCAGGTTAGCGACATTGGCGCAGGCAATGAGCAGGACCATGCCGATGGAGGCCATGAGAACCCAGAGAACAGTGGCGATATCGCCGATGACGTCCTGCTTCAGCGGGCGAAAGACGGGAGCGACGTGCGCGTCTTCGAAGAGTTTCAGGCTGAAGCCTTCGGGCGGAGGATAGGAGCGCAGGACGATGGGAAGCATGCGCGCGGCGTCGGCGGAGGCTTGCGCGATGGTTACGCCGGGCTTGAGGCGGGCGAGTGCGTGATAGCTGTAATTTCCCAGATGCATATCGGCGCGATCGAATTGGAATGGGAGAAGGACGGAGGGCTCCTGGCGGTCGAAGAATGAGAAATTCTGGGAGAGCACGCCGATGATTTCGCGCGGCTTGCCGTCAACCGTGATGGTGCGGCCGACGGCGGAGGCATCGCCGCCGAATTTGTGGCGCCAGTAGCCGTAGGTAAGAATGACAGTTTCGGGTTTGCCGTGGAGATTGTCGTCGCTGGTGAAGAGGCGGCCAAGCGCGGGCCTTACGCCGAGGAGAGGAAGCGTGCCTTCGGAAACATCCAGGCCGCGCACCTGCTCCGGCTCAGTGACACCGGTGATGCTGACGGAATCGTCCTCGTACAAGCCGATATCCTGAAAGGACTGGTTTTGCTCGCGAAAGACGAAGTACGTGGAGGGAGAGAGAACCAGATCCTTCACGTTGAGGCCTGGAGCGGTGAGCCAGACGCCGATGAGTTCGTCGGGCCGAGGATACGGCAGCGGTTTCAGCAGGACGCATTCGACGACGCTGAAGATGACGGTGTTGGCGCCCACGCCGGCGGCAAGAGTTATGAGCGTGATGATGGAGAACAGCGGCGCGCGCGTCAGCCGGCGAATTACCTGCTTCAGTTGACTGCCGAAGTTTCCCATCAAGCTTGCCTCCCGAATAAATTAGACGGGCAGATGCGGAGACACCAGGAGTCGTTGTCCGCGACAGTTGGTACGCAGGTGGAGGGGTGAAAGTTCCCGTGAATTGCGGCTGAGACCTACTCGAAGTTTTCGATGGCCCAGATTTCACCGCCTTGAGGACGGAAGCGATCGAACAGGACCCATTTGCCATCCGGAGACCAAACAGGATAGTCGATGCGGATGGCGCTATCGGGAAATTCAAAAAACTTCGTGGGCGTGCCAGTGACGACGGGTGATGCCCAAAGCGTCTTGTGTCCTTGAACGTCCATTATCAGTGAAAAATCGGGTGAGAAGGACATGTGAGACCCTCCTTTGATTTCTGGATTGAGCGGGGCGGGGTCGCCGCCGATCGAGGGCACACGGAATGTCTGGGGCTTGCCGCCACAGGGACAGCGGAAGAAAACGAATTGGCTGTCACTGGTCCATCGCAAGAAGTGACCGAGCACGCCGATACTGGTCAATTGGCGTTGATCGCTGCCGTCTGATCGCATCACCCAGATTTCCATCCTTCCGCTGCGGTCCGATTGAAATGCGATGGAGTCGCCAGACGGGGAGAAAAAAGGATTGATGTCGAGCGACGCGCCGGTGGTCAGAGGCGTCAGAGCGCCACTGGCAAGGTCCACAGACCAGATGTGGGCGACGCCTGAGCGCGAGGAGAAAAACACGAGGCGTCTGGAGTCGGGGGACCAATTCGGCTGAAAGTCGCCACCGGGCCCGTTCGTAACCTGGCGATCAGAATGGTCAGCAAGGGAATGAACGTAAATATTCATGTTGCCGGAGCGATCGGAATTGAATGCGATTTGCGATTCATCGGGAGACCAAGCGCCGCGACTTTCCTCGCGGGTGCTGGCGATGACTTCCTGGGGCTCACCTGTGGCAACGCCAGTTTGCGGCGAAACGGGCAAGCGCCAGATATTCGCGTTTTGACGCAGGATGGCGAACGCCAGGCGCTGGCCGGTGGGAGACATGGCCAGCTGCACATCCTGGCCGGAGCCCATAGTGACTTGCTGCGGCGCGCCCTGAGGCTCGCCCTTGGGGGACACCGCGATGCGCCAGATGTTAAGCCCGCCGCCGCGGTAAGAAGAGAAATAGACGAATTTTCCGGAGCGAGACCAGACCGGGTTGAGGTCCTGGAAGCGGCCATCCGTGAATGGGGTTATCTTGCGGGTAGTAAGATTGACGGCCTTGATGCTGAATTTGGTGCGCTCCAATTCTTGAAAGACGATGTTGCTTCCGTCGGGAGACCAGTTCGGCTCCAGATGGTCAACGGCTTCGGAGCTGTCCGAAGTGACCTGCTCCGGATTGTGCCCCTGGGCATCGACAACCCAAATGCGATAGGGACCGGCGAGAGGCGCGTCCACGGCAATCTTTTTTCCGTCCGGGGAAAAGTTCGGGTGATACGCATTCGGCAGGAGCATCTCCTCCTTGCCGGACGCCAAATCCTTTTTCCAAACGTCGCCTCCGACATAAACGCCGAAGACGTCGCCGGGCTCGAGTCTTCCGTGTGGCTGGCTGGCGCGAACAAATAAAATGGATTGCCCGTCGGGCGCCCAGGCGGTCTGGATGTCGTCGCGATCACCCGCCGTCAATTCCTGGGGCTCGCCCTGAAAAGATTTGACAAAGATTTTTTTGAAGCCGTTCACTTCCCTGCTGAATGCGATGCGGCTGCCGTCGGGGGCCCAAGTGGGAAAATCATGGAGACCTTCCGCGGTGGTCAGTTGGACGAGCCTGGAACCAGAAGGCGGATGCTCGGCGGTCCTGCTGAAACGGCTGCGCACAAAATATCCGGCGAGAATGAGAAGAAGGAGCACGCCGAGGAGCCAGAGCGCCGATCGGCGGCGCGCCGGTTGAGCCGCCGTGGTTGCTCCTGAGGCACTGCCGCTTTCAAGTTCGCGCCGCAACCGCCGGAGATCGGCGTTCAATTCGGCAGCAGACTGGCAGCGCATTTCGCGTTTTTTCTCCAGGCATTTGGCGATGATTTCTTCCAGTTTCGGAGGGAGGCCGCTACGAATCTGGTGAGGCGGGACGGGAGTCTGGTGGATGGTTGAGTTGAAGATCGCCGCGGAGGTGGCGCCGCGAAAAGGGGTCGCGCCGGTGGCAGCTTCGTAAAGCACCACGCCCAGAGAAAAAAGGTCGGTTCGCGCGTCCAGTTCTTCGCCGAGCGCCTGCTCCGGGGACATGTAGGCGATGGTTCCCAATGCCGCTCCCAGGCTGGTCAGTTGGTCGGTGTCAATCTGCGGCGATGTCGGGTCATCCGCACCGATGGGGCGGCCAGCGGGCGTGGCCAATTTCGCCAGACCAAAATCCAGAATCTTGGCGTGGCCACGTTCGGTGACGAAAATGTTGGCGGGCTTGATGTCGCGGTGGATGATTCCCTTCGAGTGTGCGGCGTCGAGCGCTTCGGTGATCTCGATGGCCAGGTCCAGCAGACGCTCGGTTTCGAGTGGGCCTCGCTGGATGAGTCGCTTCAGGGTGGAGCCATCGAGGCACTCCATGGCGATGAAGGCGCGGCCGGATTCCTCGCCGACATCGTGGATGGTGCAGATGCCCGGGTGATTGAGGGCTGAGGCGGCTTGTGCCTCGCGCTGGAATCGAGCGAGGGCTTGCGGATCATGCGCAATGTCACTGGGGAGAAACTTCAGAGCTACAAACCGGTGCAGGCGCGTGTCCTCGGCCTTGTACACCACTCCCATGCCGCCGCCGCCGAGCTTTTCCAGGATGCGGTAGTGAGAAACGGTTTGCCCGGTTAGAGACTGCGAGTCCGTCATTGGGCAGCCATCTTAGGTCTCGCAATCGCAGTTCGTCAACGTGGGACGGAGCAGCTACTTCTCGTGCCACGCGCCGAGGAGCCGGCGCAGGAGGACGAATTGGCCGAGGTGGTAGGCGTTGTGGTCGGCGAGGATGAGGATTTCGCGGAGATAGGTTTCGCCGGAGCGGCCGGGAATGGGAGCGGTGAGATCGATACTTTCGTCCGAGGCGAGCCGGCCCATGTCCGCAAGGTCGCGTTCGAAGGCCTTCACGCTGCGATCCCATGCGGCGGCATTCGGCGGCGCAGGCTTTTGGGGCCAGTACCCCGTGGGGAACTCCGGCGAAACGTGTTTCGGATTGCGGGAGTATTCGAGCAAATCCCATTGCGCAATGCGAACGTGCTCGAGCAATTCCCAGGCAGAATGAGGAGCGCCGGACGGCCGGACGCCGCGATGTTTGGCGGGGAGCCCGGCGAGCGCCGTCTTCCAGTCCAGATGAGCGGAGTCCCAGCTCAAAAATTTCTGCACCTGCTCGCGGAAGGATTTTTCATTCATGGAAGACTGGATATTCGTGCGCATGCGGGGACAGAACCGAATCTGCCTTCAGGCTCTACGCACCGGACTGTAGATTCACGGCCGCATAACGCGGATTCAACGAAAAATTGTGAGCCGGACAACGCTCACCATTGTACTCCCGGATAGAAACGGGGGGCGGAGGGCGAGGACAACGGGACCAGAGTTCCTCGATTGTGAGTTACTTCCGGGCGCGATGATTGTGTGCGGGGACTGCGGAAGGTATGATGCGCGAGAATTCACAACAGGAGTGACCATGAAACAGAGGGCGTATTCGCGGCGGGAATTTTCGCGGGTTATCAGCCAATCCTTGGCCCTGGCGTTCGCAGCGCCGGGGTTCCACACGCGATTTGAAAAAATGCGCACGGCGGATGCCGGATCTGGGACTGTTTTGCTGAATTTCAACGAGAATCCCTACGGGCCGACACCCAAGGCCCTCGAAGCGCTGGCTGCCTGCGGTCCGGCCGCAGCGCGGTATCCCGATGCGGCGCACGATGCGGTGCAGGCCGCGCTGGCCGCGATGCACGGCGTGAAACCGGAAAACATCCTGCTCGGCTGCGGGTCGACGGAAATCCTGCGCGTCGCGGATGCGGCATTCCTTGGACAAGCGCAATCGGTGGTGGTGGCGGAAACGACGTTTGAAGCCGTGTTGCGCTACGCTCGAACAACTCGAGCGACTCCCGTGCTGGTTCCGATGACCGGGGATCACCGTCACGATTTGCCGAAGATGGCGGCTGCCTGCACGTCGAAGACGGGCCTGGTGTATGTGTGCAACCCGAACAATCCCACCGGCACGATTGTGACGCGCGACGAGCTGGCGGACTTTGTACCGCGCGTCCCGCCAACAGCACTGATTCTGGTGGATGAGGCTTATTTCCATTTCGCGGAAAATCCGCAGTATGGAAGCGTGATTGAGTGGATCGGCCAGCATCCGAACATCGTGGTGGCGCGGACGTTTTCGAAGATTTACGGCATGGCAGGAATGCGGCTGGGGTACGCCATCGGCTCCAGGGAAAATATCGCCGCAATGGATGCGCAGGTCCAAAGGGACAACTGCAACGCCGCGGTTCTGCCCGCGGCGCTGGCGAGTCTGGCGGACAACGAATACCTCGCGAATTCGCGTTCGCGCATCAACGCCACGCGACACTGGCTTTCCGAGCAATTGGCGAAGGACGGGCGGCCATTCATCCCTTCGGAGACGAATTTCATGATGCTGGACATGGGCAGGGATGTGGCACCCATCATCGAGAAGTTTCGAGCGCACAACATTTTGGTGGGGCGGCGATTTCCTTCCATGAAAAATTATTTGCGCGTGACCATCGGCACACAGTCGGAGATCGAGCGATTTATGGCCGCTCTGCGGGAGATTGCACCGGCGCGTGGAGCGAAGGCCGCCTGAATAATCCAGCCGGGCGACAAATCAAAAAGCCCTTCCCTGCGCCTCGCCGGCGCCCGGAAGGGCTTCTGAGTTTACAGATACAAATGCAGCTTTGTGGCCCAATGTGCCGGCCGGCTCGAGACAAATCGTTCAAGCGCTGGCGCTGGGAGCGCTGATGGTGCGCCGCTGCTGAAAGCATTCGCGGCAATACACCGGGCGTCCCTGCGTGGGCCTGAATGGAACGGTGGTTTCTTTCCCGCACTGCGAGCAGACTGTCTTCGTCTCGACCCGCTGCACGCCGGCCGCCGCCGAGCCGTTGGGCTGGGCGCGGTTGGCCTTGCATGTCTTGCAGCGTTTGGGCTCGTTCTTGAAGCCCTTGTCGGCAAAAAACATCTGCTCGCCGGCGGTGAAGACAAACTCCGCACCACAGTCGGCGCACTTCAGAACCTTATCGTGATATTCCATTCGCTGCTCCGGAACCTTGCTGGGAGAGGACAGGCAGCGGCGCAGTTCCTGTCAGACGAAGATAGGGATACCCCGGATGGTCGTGCGGATCCCCTCAGCCGGCTGGCACGAAACTGCATGGATGGGCCCAAGTTAAATGGTCGCCTAATCCTGTTCACGCCGTTGCTTCTTGCGGAGGCGCTTACGCGAGAGGGCTTCCTTGGCTCGTCGCTTTTCACCGGGCTTCATGTAGTAGCTGTGCTTCTTGATCTCCTTGATGATGTCCTCCGACTGCACCTTGCGCTTGAAACGCCGGAGGGCGTTTTCCAAGGACTCACCCTCTTGAATGACAACTTCTGCCACGCGTATTTCACCCCCGTTCCCCGTTGGTTGTTCAGTTGAGTAGCTGGAATCACTTCAGTGTACCGGTTCACACCAAAACCGGCAATTGCCAACTTCTTCTATCGGAGGCTGGCGGCCAAGTCAAGAAGTTAATTGAATAAGGCAGGCAGAATGAACTTTATGTAACCGTCTAATAAATAGCAGTATTTCAGTTAATCCTGCGATGTGGCGGCCGGAGGCGCACGGGGTGCCCCCGGCACGAACTATTTCGTCTTTTCCTGGATGGAGATCAGCTCGACCTCAAAGACGAGCGTGGCGTTGGGGCCGATATCGGCGCCGGCGCCGCGCGGGCCATAGGCCAGCTCCGAAGGAATGAAGAGCTGCCACTTCGAGCCCGCAGGCATCAGTTGCAGAGCTTCCGTCCAGCCCTTGATTACGCCGCCGACTGGAAACGTGGCCGGCTGGCCGCGCTTGTATGAGCTGTCGAATTCCTTGCCGTTGATCAGCGTGCCGCGGTAATTGCAGACCACGGAATCGGTGGCCGCGGGCTTCGGTCCCGTGCCGGCCTGGAGAATCTTGTATTGCAGGCCGCTGGGGAGAGCCACCACTCCGGACTTCGATTTGTTGGCTGCGAGAAAAGTTTCGCCATCTTTTTTATTGTCTTCGCCGGCTTTTTGCATTTGCTCCTCGTGTTGTTTGCGCAGCCCGGCCATCAGGTCGGTGATGGCGGTGCGCGCCTCTTCCTCGGTCATCAGGGTTTTGCCGCCAGCCAGTCCGTCTTTCATGCCGCGCACGACGATGGATGGGTCCACTTCGACGGATTGCTTGTGCAGGTTCTCGCCGAAATTCATGCCCAGCGCATAGCTGAGCTTGGCTTTCGTAGTCGTAAGCGTGAGCGGCGCCGTAGTCTTGGCTCCTGATGCTGTGCCGGATTTCGTTGCCGCGGGCTTGGCGGGTTTTGCTGCCGGTGGCGTGGTGGTTTTATCTTGCGCTGCGGGTTGGGGGTTGGCCGGAGCGGCAGCGGGCTGTTGCGCGCGGGCCGTGCCGGCGGAAATGGTAGCTGCTGAGACGATGAGTGCCGCAATGACAATGAATTTTCGCATGCGTCTATTTTCACATTGCGGCGCAATCCGTGCAAATCAACTCCGCCAAAGCGCCGGACGATTGTGCCCAGAATGGCATCTTTCCAGCCCATGACCAACTTGCGGTAGAATCGGGCTGCTTCACTGAAAGGCTTGCTGGAAACCTTCCGCATGACCTCCATGCGCAACGCGCTCGGTGTCCTTCTGGCAGGCGGCCAGGGCGAGCGGTTGTGGCCGCTGACGCGCGACCGCGCCAAGCCCGCGGTGCCGTTTGGCGGGGTGTACCGCATCATTGATGTGACCCTGTCGAACTGCCTCAATAGCGACCTGCGGCGCGTTTTCGTGCTCACGCAGTACAAGGCGCTGAGCCTGAACCGGCACGTGCGGCGCGGCTGGTCGGTGATGATGGGCCACGGCGATTTCATCGAAGTGCTCCCGCCGCAGATGCGCGTCTCGCAGCACTGGTATCAGGGCACGGCGGACGCGGTGTACCAGAATATTTATTCCATCGGCAGCGAGCCCTCGAATTACGTGTTCATCCTTTCCGGCGACCACATCTACAAGATGAATTACCAGAAGATGCTCGACCAGCATGTGGAATCGGGCGCGCATGTGACCGTGGCCACGCTGGAAGTGGATCATCAGCGAGCCGCCGGACGGTTTGGCGTAATTGAAACGGACGAGCACTGGCGCATCGTGGGATTCGAGGAAAAGCCCACAAGCCCGAAACCTTCGCGAATTCATGCCGGAAAATGCAACGCCTCCATGGGCGTGTACATTTTCAATACGCAACTGCTGCTGCCGATTCTGATTCTCGATGCGGAGAATCCAACGTCGGCGCACGATTTCGGAAAAGACATCCTTCCGCGAATCATCGATGAGTACCGCGTGTTCGCCTTCAATTTCGAGGACGAAAATAAGAAGGAGACTTCCTACTGGCGCGACGTCGGAACCGTCGAGGCCTACCACGAAGCCAACATGGACCTGGTCTCCGTGTCGCCGGTTTTCAATCTGTACGACAAGACCTGGCCGCTGCATACCTGGCAGCAGCAGTATCCGCCGGCAAAATTCGTGTTCAATGATCCCGATCGCATGGGCGTGGCCGTGGATTCAATCGTGGCGGGCGGATCGATCGTTTCGGGCGGCCGGGTGAACCGGTGCCTGCTGGGGTACGACGTGCGCATCAACAGCTACAGCGAAGTGGAGGATTCCATCATCTTCAATCACGTGAATGTGGGCCGCCACTGCCGCATCCGGCGCGCGATCGTAGACCGCCACGTGAACCTGCTGGAAGGGACGACCATCGGCTACGACGCGGAGTCGGACCGCGCGCGTTACTCGGTGACCGACAGCGGCGTGGTCGTGGTGGTGCGCCCCGAATCCATGCTGGAAGAGCCGGAGTAATTCGCCGGAAAGATATCCGCAGGCCCGCCAAGAATTCGATCCCAAAACGCTGGGATTCGCAGACAAAGAAAAGGGCGGCGCGGACGCCATCAGGAGCCCGGTAGTGTGCAGCGAACACCGATTTGGGGCGGCCGCGGAAGCTTACTCCACCTATCGCCCGGAATATTCCCGCGAAATTTTCGAGCGCATCCTGGCGCATGTTCCCGCCAGCCAGCGCCATTGCGCCCTGGACCTGGGCGCAGGGACTGGTAAGGCGACGCGGCCGCTGAAGAAATATTTCACCGAAGTGATTGCCGTGGAACCGGATGAGCGCATGGCGGAGAAAATTCTGGCCGCGGCTCCCGGTGCGATGGTGTGCGTGTCGAGCGCGGAGGCGTATTCACAGCCGCCTGGTTCGGTGGACCTGGTGAACATCGCCACAGCGTTGCACTGGATGGACGTCCCGCGGGTAATGGAAAATGTGACGCGATGGCTGCGGCCCCACGGAATTCTCGCCGTGTACGGCTCGGAGTTTCCGCACCTGCCAGATCCCCTGCGCGCCATCATCCGCGAAGAATTCCGGCAGCACTGGGATCAATTCCGCGACGAGCGTCTGCGGCGGAAAGAATTTCCGCAGAGCATCGTGCGAGCTGCGCCCGGGCTGCAAGTGTTTCAGGAGGATTCCATCGCACATGTTGTGCCGATGACTGCGGCTGAATTTTGCGGATTCTGCCGATCCACGTCTTACGGCAGCGCCTATGAGCGCTCGCTTGCAGACGGCGAGGCTTACTGGCGCGATTTCGAACAGCGGCTGCGGCAGGCTTGGCCGGGGGAAACATTTCCCGTAGACTCGCGGTTCTATTTGATTTTGACGCGCAAGAAATGACAGCGCGCATTCGGCAGCGGCACGGCATGCCGTGCCCTTACAGGTTTACGAAATTCGATTGGGAGGAATCGTGTCCACAAAAATTGTGAGTGTCCGCGGGCGCGAAATAATCGATTCGCGCGGGAATCCGACGGTGGAGGCGGATGTGCGCCTGGAAGGCGGAGCGCTGGGCCGCGCCGCGGTGCCGTCCGGCGCTTCAACGGGCGAACATGAGGCTATCGAACTGCGCGATGGGGACAAGTCGCGCTACCTGGGTAAGGGCGTGCTGAAAGCCGCCGCGCATGTGAACTCCGAGATCGCGAACGCTGTTGCGGGAATGGATGCCACTGACCAGGGCGCGCTCGACCGGCGCATGATTGCGGCGGACGGCACGGCGAACAAATCGAAATTCGGCGCGAATGCCATCCTTGCGGTGTCCATGGCTGCGGCGCGTGCTGCTGCGGCGGCTCTGGGGCTGCCTTTATATAAATATCTCGCGCGGTACTCGAGCGATTCCTCGGCGAACACGCTGCCCGTTCCGATGATGAACATCCTGAACGGCGGGGCACACGCGGACAATTCCGTGGACGTGCAGGAATTCATGGTCATGCCCGTGGGCGCGCCCAATTTTCACGAAGCGCTGCGGTGGGGCGTGGAGGTGTTTCACAACCTGAAGACGGTGTTGAAGAAGAATGGCTATTCGACGGCCGTGGGCGATGAAGGCGGGTTTGCGCCGAATCTGAAATCGAACGAAGAAGCACTCGAACGCGTGCTTGAAGCCATCACCGCGGCGGGCTACAAGCCGGGCGAACAGATTGCCATCGCGCTGGACCCGGCGTCGAGTGAGTTTTACGACCGGGCCTCGAAGAAATATGTATTCAGAAAATCGGACAAATCCGCGCGCACTGCTGAACAGATGGCCGCTTTCTGGGAGGGTTGGGCGCGCCAGTATCCCATCGTGTCCATTGAAGACGGGCTGGCCGAAGATGACTGGGACGGCTGGAAAATTCTGACGCGCGACGTGGGCAAGAAAATTCAGCTCGTGGGCGACGATGCCTTCGTCACCAATCCGAAGATATTTGCGCGTGGCATCGCCGAAGGAATCGGCAACGCCATTCTGATCAAGCTGAATCAGATTGGCAGCGTGACGGAAACGGTGGAGGCGGTGGAAATGGCGCGCAAGGCCGGCTACGCATCCATTGTTTCGCATCGGTCGGGCGAAACCGAAGACACTTTCCTGGCCGATTTCGTGGTGGCCATGGGCAGCGGGCAAATCAAGACCGGGTCGGCGTCGCGGACGGACCGCGTGGCGAAATACAATCAGCTCCTGCGCATTGAAGAAGAGCTCGGCTCCGCGGCACGCTTCCCTGGCCGCAAGGCACTGGCGCGGCACTTACAGCAGAATCCCTCGAGGTGATGCGATTCGCACTTACAACCTGGCGATGATCGGGTTCGGAAACGTCGGCCGGGAACTGCTGCGCCTGCTGCTGGCGAAGCAGGAAATCCTGCGGCGGGACTACGGCATTGAGTGGAAACTGACCGGCATCGCGTCACGGCGCATCGGCTGGATCGCGGAACCGAAGGGTCTGGACGCGGCGGCGCTGCTGGAAAATCGCTTCCCGGAAATTCCCGCCTGGCGGACACCACAGAATGTGAGGCAGTGGCTGGAGGCCGCGGACCCGGCGGTTTTATTTGAGGCTTCGTCGCTGAACCGGCTAAGCGGCGAGCCGGCCATCGGGCACATCAAAGCGGCGCTGGAATCGGGGGCCCACGCCGTGAGCGCAAACAAAGGGCCGCTTGTCTACGCTTACCGCGAGCTGAGCGAACTGGCGAAATCGAAAGGCCGGAAATTCTTATTCGAATCGGCGGTGATGGACGGCACGCCAATTTTTTCCATGTTCCCGCATTCCCTTCCCGCCGTCGAGCTGCGAGGTTTTCGCGGCATCCTGAATTCCACGACCAACGTGGTGCTGACGGAGATGGAAAAAGGCGCCAGCCTGGAAGCGGCCGTAGCACAAGCACAGAAAATCGGCGTGGCGGAAACGGATCCTGCGGACGACCTGGACGCCTGGGACCCGGCAGTAAAAGTGGCGGCGCTGGTCATCGTGCTGATGGGCGTGCCAATCACGCTCAACGACGTTGAGCGCACCGGCATTCGCGGCATCACGCCGGGACTGGTCCGTGCGGCGCGTGAATCGGGGATGCGCTATAAATTGATTTGCAGCGCCGAGCGCACCGCCGGAGGAGTGCGCGCCAGCGTCCGCCCGGAAACGCTGCAACTCACCGATCCACTGGCGCAGCTTGAAGGCACCACTTCCGCATTGCGCTTCGACATGGACGTGTTCGGACTTTCGATTGTGGAACATAAGCCCGGAGTCATTGCCACAGCATACGGCTTGCTGGCTGATTTCATTCGCGCGGTATCATGAACGGCCGCCGCACCCGGCATGACAGGCCGCGGCGATTCCGTGTATCCTGACGCGCGATGCCGAAACGGCCGAAACCGATAGTTCTGACCGTGCTCGACGGCTGGGGCTACCGCGCGGAAACCAAAGGCAACGCCATCGCGCTGGCGCGCAAGCCGAATTACGACCGCCTGCTGAAAGATTTCCCGAACACGCAGATTGGAACTTCCGGCCCCGCGGTGGGTCTTCCCGAGGGACAGATGGGCAACAGCGAAGTGGGACATCTGAATATCGGGGCGGGGCGCATCGTGCACATGGACATTACGCGCGTGGATCAGATGATCTCCACCGGCGAGTTTTTCCGGCAGCCGCTGCTTCTCGAAGCCATGGAGCGCGGGCGCAACCGGCAACTGCACCTGATGGGCCTACTGAGCGACGGCGGCGTGCACTCGCACTTGAATCACCTGTTCGCGCTGCTGCGCATGGCGCGAGAAAACAAAGTCGCGCGCGTGTTCGTGCACTGCTTCATGGACGGGCGCGACACGCCGCCAAACAGCGGGATTGATTACCTGCGCGAGTTGGAGCAGAAGCTGCGCGAGCTGGGCAGCGGGCAAATCGCCACGGTGATCGGCCGGTATTACGCGATGGACCGCGACAATCGCTGGGAGCGCATCGAGAAGGCCTATCGCGCCATGGCGCACGGCGACGCGGAGGCGAAATTCTCCGATCCCATTGCGGCCATGCGCGCGAGTTACGAGAAAGGCGTCACCGATGAGTTTGTGCTCCCCGCGGTGATTACCACCGAACCGGCTCCGGGTAAGCCCGCGGTGCCGCGCGCGACGATTCACGATGATGACGCGGTCATCTTCTTCAATTTCCGCGCCGATCGCGCCCGGCAAATGACACGCGCGCTGATCGACCCCGGTTTCAAGGAAATTGCGGACCCGGCGCGGCCGAAGAATCTTTTGTTTGTAGCCATGACGCAGTATGAAAAAACGTGGCCGTGGCTGCGCTACATCCTGGCGCCCGAGAAACTCGAGCACATCCTGGCGAATGTGTTCGCGGAGATGCAGTTCAAGAATTTGCGCGTCGCGGAGACGGAAAAATACGCGCACGTCACGTATTTTTTCAACGGCGGCGTGGAGAAGCCGTTTCCCGGCGAGGAACGCGTGCTGGTGCCGTCACCAAAAGTGCCCACGTACGACTTGAAGCCGGAAATGTCTGCCGCGGGCGTGGCCGATGCGGTAGTGCACGCCATTGAGAAGGGTGAATTCGACGCCATCATCATGAATTTCGCCAACGCCGACATGGTGGGCCACTCCGGCAAGCTCGAAGCGGCGGTAAAGGCTTGTGAAACGGTGGATGAATGCCTGGGCCGGATTTTTCAGTCGCTGCGCCCGCGCGGTGGTGCGTGGATCATCACTGCGGATCACGGCAACGCGGAGACGATGATTGATCCGGTTACCGGCGGGCCGCACACGTACCACACCACGAATCCTGTGCCGTTCGTACTGGCGACAGACGACGACCGGATGCAGTTGGCCGCGGGCGGTTCACTGCGCGACATCGCGCCCACGATGCTGGGCGTGCTGGGCATCGCCGGGCCGCGCGAAATGACCGGCCGAGATTTGCGCATTCTTGCCAAATGACGCGGACGCGGCCGGAAGCGACAAAGCTGGTCATAAGTGTTTGGCACCGCTTCTCTTTGTGGAACCCGCCCGCGGAAATGCCCGCGCGCATTCGCGAGCGCTGGCCGGCGATGCGTGTGGTGCACCTGCCGAAATTCGAGGGCCTGGAACGCGAATTCCCCGATACCGACATTTTTGTGGGCTTCTCGCTGCGGCCTGAACAATTTGCTGTGGCGCGCAAACTGAAGTGGCTGCATTCAACCGCGGCGGGCGTGGGACAATTGATGTACCCCGAACTGCGCCAGAGCGGCATCGAGGTGACCAACGCGAGCGGCGTGCACGCCATTCCCATGACCGAGCACATTATCGGCACGCTGGTGGCGCTGGCGCGCCGCTTTCCGGATTGCTTTCGGTATCAGCAGCAGGCGCGCTGGGCGCAGCAGGAGCTGTGGGATTCCGCCCTTCGGCCGCGCGAATTGCGCGGGCAAGTGGTGCTGTTCATCGGATTCGGCGCCATCGGCCGCGCGGTGGCAAAAGCTGCCGCGCCGCTGGGAGTGCGCGTGTGGGCAGTGACCAGGTCCGGAACTGGTGACGGCGAGCTCGCGGAAAAGTTCTTCCCCGCTTCGAAGCTGCATGACGCGCTGCCGCAAGCGGATTTCGTGATTCTGGCGGCGCCGGAAACGCCCGAAACGCGCGCGATGATGGGCGCGGCGGAATTTGCGCGCATGAAGGCGACGGCTTACTTCCTGAATGTTTCGCGGGGTGCGCTAGTGGACGAGCCCGCATTGATCACCACGCTCGAGCGCCGCGCGATTGCCGGCGCCGCGCTCGACGTGGCCTCGCAGGAACCGCTCCCGTCCGAAAGCCCGCTGTGGAAACTCGACAACGCGTTCATCACGCCGCACATCAGCGCGGTGAGCGAACAACTGTGGACGCGGCAAGCGGATTTGCTGCTGGAAAACCTGGAGCGCTGGTTCAGTGGCCGGGAGCTGTTGAACCGGGTAAACCTCGAACGGGGATATTGACCGCGAGAGAACTTTCCTCAGGGGCTAAAGCCCAAGCAGAGCCAAATGACTATGTCGGAGCTAAAGCTCCGACCCCCTAAAAACAGGGACACTTTCCTCAAACTGATTTAGTTGCCGCCCAGCGGACGCGGCGAAGTGTAGCCGTTGCGCGCGTACACCGTCACTTTCTTCATCTTTCCTTTTTTTCCGGTGGCCACGAGCATGGGATTGCCCTGATCGTCCACCACTTCCACTTTTATCTTGTGGAATTTTCCGTCATTCGGCGTGCCGGGCGAAAAACCGAGAGAATACTGGCTGCGCAAAAAAGCCCCGACGGAATTGAAGATGCTGCTCATCTCGCCTTCGAATCGCGGAAACCAGGCGTAACCGCCAGTCATATTGGAGAATTGCGTGAGCTGGTTTTTAGCCTGAAGATAATTGACGTGCTGAGTACCACTCAGTCCTCGTCCATTATTGGACCGCAAATCGAGATCCTCTCCCAAGCCCACCGAGAAAATCGGAATGTCGGTCTCCTTCAGCCGGTGGTAGGCGTCGTCCAGAGTGTGTTTGCTGAAAGTGTCGAAGCCGGTGGAAAGAAGCAGGATGGATTTTTTCCCGTGCACGTCGCGCAGCTCATCCAGGGTTTGAATCACGGCGTCGTACACGCAGGCTTCGTGAAATCCCGGCGGGCCAAGGTTGGCGACAGCGCCTCTGACCTCTGAGACTTCGTGGGTGAAATCCACGACGAGTTCGGGCTTGATGTCGTAAATTTTAAAGGCCACCCAGTCCTTATTGTTCAGGTGATTCAGGAAATTGTAGGCCCACACCTGCGACTTGTAGCCGAAATAGCCGTAATACTGCGCGCTGTACTCCATCAGGATGACCACGGTAATGGGCGCCTCCGTGGGCGAAAAATTCGTGATTTGCTGCGCCTTGTCTCCCTCGATGATGCGGAAATTCTCGCGCTTCAGCCCGGTAAGCAAGTTGCCGTCATCATCGGTCACCACCGCTTCTATGGTGACAAGGTTCGACTCAATCGCAATGGCTACTTGCGGCGCCTGCTGCGACGGCTTGGGGTTCTGCTGCTGGCCGGTGGGAGGCTTTGGAGGTGCGGGCTCCTGCGCTGGAGCGGGCTTTTGCGGGCCCTCCTGCTGCGCGAATGTGACGCGCGCGCCCGGAAACATCAGCAGAGTTGCGAGTGCCGCTCCAACCAGAATGGCTCGGGTGTGCCGCTTGAATTCCATGATCCCCTCTCTGAACTTTGATGCTGCCACGGGCCTCCCAGGATGGTCAATTGCTAGGGAGAAAACCCACCTTTGGCGCGTCCGGGGCGCCGCGGAGCAGCATGATAGTATGAAAGACTTGTTAACTGAGGTCGTGGTTTCATAAATTCATCGGAGGCTAACCGGATGGTTCGCGTAGTCGCTCGAGTTTTCGCACTCTTGACTTTCACCGCACTTACCAGTTCCGCGCAGACTTCTCCACCACTGGCTCCGGCAGCGGCATCACTCGCGTCACCGCAGGCGACCGAGCTTGCCAAGCTGCAGGGCGACGCAGTGGGCTGGCTCGAGGGACTGCTGCGCATCAATACGACGAATCCGCCGGGCAACGAGCTGGCCGCGGCCAAGTACATGGCGGAAATTCTGCAGAAGGAAGGAATTCACGCGGATATTTTGGAGACATCGCCCGGCCGTGGGTTTCTGGTGGCGCGGCTATCGGCTACGGCCGTGCCGGATCCTTCGCGCGCGCTGCTGCTGATGAGCCATCTGGACGTGGTCGGCGTCGACCGCAGCAAGTGGACCGTCGATCCGTTCGGAGCAGTGATCAAGGATGGCTATCTGTACGGGCGCGGCGCGATTGACGACAAGGCCATGGGGGCGGCGAATCTGGCCGTATTCGTGGCGCTGAAGCGTGCGGGCACCCGGCTGAAACGCGACGTCATCCTGCTGGCGGAATGCGACGAGGAAGATGGCGGCACGCAGGGCATGAGGATCATCGTCGAGAAATACTGGGACAAGATTGCCTCGGGCTTTGCCATCAATGAAGGCGGCCACGCGGCCATGAAAAACGGAAAGGTGCAGTACATTGGCGTGCAGGCCAGCGAAAAAGTTTCCGTTGCCGTGACCGTGATTGCCACCGGCCCGGCGGGGCACGGTTCCATGCCGCGCAAGGACAATCCCGTCCTGCACCTGGCCGCGGCCATCGACAAAATCGGGAACTTCGAAGCTCCGGTGCAGTTGAATTCAGTGACGCGTGCGTATTTTGAATCCATTGCGAATGTGGAGGACGAGGAAACCGGGAAATGGATGCGGGCACTCGAAAGTTCCGACCGGGCCGAACACGCCGCCCGCTGGATTTCGAATACCAGCCCGATGTGGAATTCCATGCTGCGCGATTCCATTGCGCCGACGATGCTGCAGGCCGGCATCCGGCGGAATGTGGTTCCTTCAGAGGCGCGCGGGGTGATCAACATCCGACTGCTGCCCGGAAATCCTCTGGAAGCGCTGTTGAGCAAGTTGCAGCAACTGGTGAACGATCCGCAGATCCGCTTCGAAGTGCAACCCGGCGGGGGCGAGGCCGCGCCTTCGTCTTCGCTCAGTTCTGATCTCTACGCCGCGATCACGCGCCTGGCCAAGCAGGATTTTCCCGGAACCACGGTGGTGCCGTTCATGTCCACCTGCGCCACCGATTCGTGGCTGCTGCGCATGCGCAATGTGCAAGCGTACGGGCTGATGCCCTTCCCGCTTGCGGATAGCGACTTCGCCAGGATGCACGGCGACGACGAGCGCATCCCGGTGGAATCCTTCCACAAAGGGGTGCAGTTCCTCGGTGACATCGTCAGCGATTTTGTGGTGTCCAAGTAACTTCCATGAACTGCCGCAAGGCCAAGATCGTTTGCACCCTCGGTCCCAGCACCTCCACGCCGCAGATGATTGACCGGCTGGTGGAATGCGGCATGGACGTGGCGCGCCTGAATTTTTCGCACGGCACGCCGGAGGAACACGCGCGGCGCATCGCCGCGGTGCGCCGCGCCTCGCTGCATCACGAGAAATCCATCGCCATCATGGCCGACTTGCAGGGCCCGAAAATCCGGACTGGCGCGCTGGAGCAGGGCCAAGCCATCCGGCTGCGGTTCGGGCAGCGCTTCGTGATTACCGCGCGGAATAGCGTGGGCAACTCCGACGGCGTCAGCACCACGTTTCGCGCCCTGCCGGAATCGGTGCACAAGGGTGACCGCGTCCTGCTGCACGACGGGCAGATTTCGCTGCGCGTGCTTTCCGTGCGCGGGCGCGACGTGATCACCCAGGTTGAAAATGGCGGCGAATTGGGCGAGCACCAGGGCATCAATCTTCCGGGCGTGAAACTGCGGATCCCTTCCTTGACGGCCAAGGACCGCAAGGATCTGTCGTTCGCGCTGCAGTTGGGCGCCAATTACATTGCGCTCAGTTTTGTGCGCACCGCCGCGGACGTCCGATCGGGAAAGGCCGTGATTGCCCGCTTGGGAAAACGGACGCCGGTAATCTGCAAACTGGAAAAGCCGGAAGCCATTGATAATCTCGATGAAATTCTGGCGGTGACGGACAGCGTGATGGTTGCGCGCGGCGACCTGGGCGTGGAAATGAGCCTGGAAAAAGTGCCGGTGGTGCAGAAGGAGATCATTGCGCGCTCGCGCGACGCACTGGTGCCGGTGATCACCGCCACGCAGATGCTCGACTCGATGGAGAAGAATCCGCGGCCCACGCGCGCGGAAACCTCCGACGTGGCCAACGCCGTATTCGACGGCAGCGACGCCCTCATGCTCTCGGGGGAAACCGCTGCGGGAAAATATCCACTGGAGGCCGTTGAGATGATGGACCGCATCATCTGCGAAGCGGAAGCGAGCGTGACGGAAATGCGGCGGCCGGTCCGGCGAGGGGAACTCGAAATCAGCGAGGCCATCGCGGAATCCATTTGCCAGGCGGCCGGCGAACTGCGCATGAGCGCCATCGCCGTGTTCACTGAGTCCGGTTCTTCGGCGCGCCTGGTTTCGAAGTACCGGCCGCGCGCCCCCATCATTGCGTTTTCACCTAACCAGGAAACCCGCCGGCGGCTCAGCCTGCTGTGGGGCGTGTTGCCGCGCACCATCGCGCGCGTGCGGAGTATCGATCAATTGGCGGCGGTGGCGGAAGCACGGCTGCAGGAGGAACACCTGGTAAAGCGCGGCGATATTGTCGGGATTATCGCCGGCACGCCGCTCGGCACTGTGGGCTCGACGAACTTGATGCGGCTGATCAAAATCGGCGGGTGAGAATTCAGGTGGTCTGCTTCTAACTTCCAACCTCTAATCTCTAACTTCTAGTTCACCCAATTGTCGGGGTTGTCGGGTGGCTTCTCGCGATGGTCGCGGACGTACACTTCGAATTTCTTTTTCAGGCGCCGCCGTTGCCAGTCGGAGAAAAAATTCCGGAAATTGTAAAGGTAGGATCCACGCCGTATATAGATGTAGCCCACCAGCATGCCTCCCAGATGGCAGACGTGGCTGACGTTGTCGCCGGATGAGCCAATGGTGCTGAAAAATTCCAGCGCGCCCATGGCGGCGACGAAAATCCACATGGACACAGTCACCGGCAGCGGAAACACCCACACCTGGCGGTGCGGCATCATGATGGCCACGGCCAGCAGCACTCCGTAAATTGCGCCGGATGCGCCAATCGTCGGCACCAGCGCCGTTCCGGCTCCGTGGGGATCCAGGATCGTTTTTACGATCACATTGATCACACCTGCGCCCACACCGCACACGAAGAAATAGATGTAGAAACGGCGCGCCCCCCAGGCGCGTTCCAGATCGGCCCCAAACATTGCCAGGTACAGCAGATTAAAGAGAAGATGCCAGAATCCCCCGTGCAGGATAATATATGTGAAGAGCTGCCAGATAAACCCGTGCGTCACCGCGTAAGGCGCCAGGCCAAACCAGCGCGTCCAGAAAATCCATCCGGCGGAACCGAACAGGAGTTGCGACAACTCTTGAACGGTGAAAACCGCGATGCAAATCAGGCAAAGCGTCTTGATGGCGCGCGGAAAGTAGCCGCTGATGTCGAACCGGTGGCCGTAGCCTGTCCTGAAGGATCCCACGGCCCTCAAGTCTAAAGGCCGGGAGGCGCGGAGTCAAAGTGCGCGAAAAGCAAATGTCTCGACATGCGCTCATCGAATTGAGAGCGGGTCGCAGCAGGCCGCGTCGCAAAAACCGGGACTTGTCTGCATCAATTGTTCGAGTGGTCTTCTCTCAGCGGCCGTGAGCTCAATTCACGGATGTGCAAAGGCGGGCCGCCTTCCGGTGCGAAGAAACTCCTGGTGGCGGCCAAAGTTACTAGGGCTAGTACCTTCCGCGAATTTCGAAATGCGTTAGAAACTGCTGATTCGGGATTGCTTAGCAGCGGGATTCAAGACTGGCAGAGATATTGCTCATATCAAGCAGAGCCCAGCCCGAAGAATTGTCTGAGTCTCGTGGTGTGGACAAATTGAGGAGGGAATTCCATGAATTGGGACCAGCTTCGTGGCAAGTGGAAACAATCGAAGGGCAAGATTCGCGAGAAATGGGGAAACCTGACGGACGACGATCTTGAAATCATTGCCGGCCAGCGCGAACAGTTCATCGGACGAGTGCAAGAGCGCTACGGCATGGCGAAGCAGGAAGCCGAGAAGCAAGTGGACGAATTCGTCAGAACACTGACAGACGATTCGGAGGAGCGTGCTGATCGCGCCGCTGCTGGAAAACGCCGATAGTGCGCTGGAGTCGTTTCATCCGGAGGCCCTCATGGAGCAATGCCGGAGGTGCACATGAAAACTACGATTGGTTCGGTGCTCTTCGCACTTTTCCTGTTGGCTGTAATTCCACGCGCCCCCTGGGCGGAGAGCGATGCTGAGGCGTCCGACAACAGAGGCCGGGAATATCTCACGCTGATCGGCTGCTTGCAGAAGGGCAGGGCCGCAGATCAGTATCTGGTGACGGGCGAGGATGGCAGCACGTGGGAGCTTGAGGGCAACTCCCGGAAGTTTGCCGCGCACGTCGGGCAATCGGTCAGGATCGCGGGGCCGGTCGTGGGGGGACGCGGTCTTGCCCGAGACGGCGCCGCGGACGGGAACTTGCACGTGGCCAAGTTGAAGAAAGTGAGCGGGACCTGCCCGTAGCAACCGAGCGGCGGAGATTTGGGTTCGAGACCCTTTCCCGCCGGGCTAATCTGCGAGCAATTAAATCCCACAGCTCCGAGGTTCACACATAGACCCATGGACGAAATATTTCTGCTCTTCACTCAGATACTCACACAGCATACGTGGATAAGGTACGCACTCGAGATCGTACTGCTCATCCTGGCGGCCGGGGCCGTGCGAATTGTCAGCCTGCGTTTGCTGAAGCGCTGGACGGAGCGTTTGAATTGGAAGCATACGCAGTTCCTGGTGATGCTCGTCGAGCGCACGATTACACCTATCCTTGGGATTGCGGTCGTCTCGGCCTGCTTCAATTTATTCCCGCTGTCCGGCAAGCTTCTGGCCGTACTCAATCGCGGCTTCTACATCGCGATTCTTATCGTAGTCATCTATTGCGTGGCCAGAGCGGGATTGACACTCCTGAACCTGTGGCTGAACGGAAAAGAAGGGCGCGAAAGCATCCGGGAACCGGCACAATTTTTCGTGCGCGTCGTGTTTGCCACCTTCGGAACGATGATCGTGCTCGAAAATCTGGGGGTGTCACTTACGGCGGTGTGGACCACACTGGGTGTCGGAAGCGTGGCTCTCGCGCTGGCGTTGCAGGACACCTTGTCAAATTTCTTTGCCGGTGTTTATCTCCGTCTGGACCATCCCATCGGCATGGGCGACTACATCAAACTCGAGAGCGGCGAAGAGGGCTTCGTAGTTGAACGCGGGTGGCGGTCAACTCGCGTCCGGGCGCTGTCGAACAATACCGTGGTAGTTCCCAACGCAAAACTTGCTTCGACCATCGTAACGAATTTCTCCCTTCCTGACGCGCATATGTCTCTCCTAATTCCCATCAGTGTGAATGTGAATTCGGATCCCCAACAGGTGGAAAGCGTCTTGGTGGAGGAAGCTGCCAATGGTGTGGACACTATTCCCGGCTTGCTCTCTGATTCTGCGCCCTTCGTACGATTCATCCCCGGGTTTGGGCAGTTCTCGCTGGATTTCACGCTGATCTGCAGTGTGCGGAGCTACGTGGACCAATATCTTGTGCAACATGAATTAAGGAAGCGCATTTATAAGCGCTTTCGCGACGAAGGCATTGAATTCCCGATTCCGCAGCGCGATTTGCATGTCTCCATGAATGGCTCGAAGGAGCTTTCCCATGCCACGTTTCGCTCCAAGGAGTTGGCTCGCAGAAGTGGCTGACGGAGTTGCACCCCTCTAAATCTGCACATCTGCGAAGCCGCTGCAATTCAGCCGAATGCGAAACGGGGCGGGAAAATTGAACAATTCACAATTCCAAAACTGCTGGCTGCAGAGAAATCTGTTCTGCTGCGGCAAAGTTCGTCAAAAAACACGCTGCCAGTTCCTGCATTACCCGAGTTTTTTGCGCGCGAAATGGAACAGCGAGGCCGCCAGGACCAGAAACATGATGAGACCGAAAAGATTGCTGGTGGCCAGCGAGCCAATCCTGGCGGAGTGCAGGTGACTGCCGAGCCAGCCATAAAACACCGGGCCTTTGGCGAACAGGTCATTGGGCCAGGGCAGATGGAGCAGCCGCGTGAACCAGTGCGGGACATGGGAGGAAATTTCGGGATCCTGCAACAAATTAATGATGATGCCGAGTAGGCCGAAGACGCCTCCGGCGGCAATCAGGCCGCTGGAATAGAGCGCGCCGGGACTGGCCTCGCCCTCATCGGCCTTTTTCGAGGTGGATTCCACCAGCCAGCGCACGATTCCGCCGGCAAACATTGTGGCCGTGGTGCCGATGGAAAGGTAGGAGCCCACCGCAAATGCCAGCGAGCGCACTCCGAGAATTTCGACGGCGCAAACCAGTGCGACGCCCATCAGCACCAGCCGCCAGGGCAGCCGTTGGTTGAGGATGCCGTTGATCACCGTGGCCATCAGGCGCGCTTGCGGAGCCGGGGCCTTGTCGCTGCCGATGCCCTGCACCCACTGAATTTCGATGCCCTCGGTCTGCGGGTCGTAGAGGTATTCGCCGTCGGGAATTTCGTGCGAGCCAAGCGAATTGATCAGCACATAGCGCTTCCCCTGGTAGGTGTAAGCCTCGCTTTCGACTTTCACTCCCGAGGGCATGGCCAGAATATTCAGCGGAATCTTCGTGGGCACATATTTTTCCAAGCCCGTGTTCATCAGGTTGAGCGTGGCGCCGATGGCGACGGTGGAGACAGTCACGCCGATCAGCAGACCCATTTGCTGGCGCAGCGGCGTCGAGCCCACCAGGTACCCGGTTTTCAAATCCTGGGATGTGGCTCCGGCGATGGCCGCGGCGGTGCACACCACGCCGCCGATGACCAGCGCGAGCACGGCGTAATTCGGCGCCGTCCAGCCGGCTAGTAAAAAAATTGCACAGGTGGCCATCAACGTGGCGATGCTCATGCCGCTGACCGGATTCGAGGAGTTGCCCAACAGCCCGCTAATGCGTGAGGCCACGGTGACAAACAAAAATCCGAACACCACCACGAAAACTCCCGCAAGCAGATTCTGATACCACGCCGTGTTCGCTCCCGGAATGGGGTGAAACGTCAGCAGCACCCACATCATGGCGACGATCACCACTGATCCCACCACCACCGTGCGCATGGACATGTCGTTGTCAATGCGGCTTCTCGCCGCCGCGGTTCCCGCCCCTTCCGCGCGCACGTCTTTCAACCCGGCGCGCAGCGCGGAAATAATTGTGGGCATGGTCCGCAGCAGGGTAATCAACCCCGCCGCGGCCACGGCGCCCGCCCCCATCGGGCGGATGTATTGCCGCCACATGTCGTCCGGAGTCATCAGCGGAATCGGAATCGTCGAAGGATAGATGGGTTTCCCGCCGGCGAGTTGGCCAAAAAACTGTATCGCGGGCATCACCACCAGCCAGGAAATTACGCCGCCGGCGAAAAGAATGCCGGCCACGCGCGGCCCGATGATGTAGCCCACGCCGAGATATTCGGATGTGATGTTGGCGCGGAACGAGGCCCCGGGAAACCAGCTCGGCCGCGCCTCCGGCTGCGTGTTCCAGGCCTGCACCGTGTTCATCAGGAAAGTGTAAGCGCCGCCCAGGCCAAGCCCCCAGAAAACGCGTCCGGCAAACGAGCCGCCGCGCTCACCGGCGACCAAGACGTCCGCGCAGGCGGTTCCCTCGGGAAATGTGAGATTCCCGTGCTCCTTCACAATCAACTGGCGCCGCAGAGGAATCATGAACAGCACGCCCAGCCAGCCGCCCAGCAGCGCCAGCGGGAAGATGCGCCAAAAAGTGAACTGCGATCCGAAACCGAGGAAGATGAGCGCAGGAATGGTGAACATCACACCGGCTGCCAGCGACTCGCCGGCAGAGCCGGTGGTCTGCACGATATTGTTTTCGAGGATGGTGGAGCGCCCGAACGCGCGCAGGATGCTGATGGACAGCACCGCGATGGGGATGGAGGCGGACACAGTGAGGCCCGCGCGCAGGCCGACGTACACGGTGACGGCGCCGAACAGCAAGCCGAAAACTGAGCCGAGCAGGACGGCGCGCAGTGTGAATTCAGCCAGCGACTCTTCGCTCGGCACGTAGGGCCGAAATTCGCCTGGTGGTGCCGTTGAACTCCACTGTTTTTCCGCCACGCCCCACCTCCCGAGTGCTCTCCGCGCCCGAAACCCGCGTCCGGCCAATTTGGCCGCTCGCAAATCGGGCAAGGTACCACCGGAAGCGAGGCGAGGCAAGGCGCAATCGCCTGGGGCTGTCGCGCCCGCGCCGTGTGATATTCTTGGGCCCGGGAGAAGCCGACGAATGGGTTACATCGAACGCATCCAGAGCGAACTGACCGCGGCGATGAAAGAGAAGGACGAACTGCGCTTGAGCGTTCTGCGCATGGTCAAGTCCGCGCTGAAGAACAAGGAAATCGAAAAGATGCGCCCCCTAGAGGACATGGAATCGCTGCAGGTGCTGCAGACGCTGGTGAAGCAGCGCCATGAGTCCGTGGAGCAATTCACCAAGGGCGGCCGCAAGGACCTGGCGGACAAGGAAAAAAAGGAAATCACTATTATCGAGGAGTACTTGCCCGCAGCGCCCTCGGACGCGGAAATCCACCACGCCGTCGAAGCGGCCATTGCCGAAGCGGGTGCCGACTCGTTGAAACAGATGGGGGCGGTGATCAAGGCCGCGCGCGCGCGCCTGGAAGGAAAATCCGTGGATGGCAAGCAGCTGAGCGACCGCGTCCGCGAGCGCCTGAGCAAGAAACCCTGATTTGCCTTCCGTCAGGGCACAACTTTCGCGCAGTTTGCGTCCCGATAGTTTACATCGGGAAGTCGTGTCGTATGCGGCCCACAATGCGTGCGGTTTGAGAGTTTGCGCGAGGACGTCGGTTTTTCGTCAGGGCACGGCTTCCGTCGTGCCGAAAATGGCGATAAATGAGAGCGGCTTTAGCCGCTGAGGGATCGGTGCTGCCGCCCTCTTACACTTGACCCGTGCCCCTTCCCGAATCAATCCCCGTCAAATACACCGAGGAAGAAGCCGGCTCCATCAGCATGCGCCCGATGGTGCGCCAGACGTTTCGCGCCGCGGAACTGGTGGATATGGTTGTCTCCGTCGCAGGAAAAGATCCGGCGCGCGTTAATCGGATCCTTCACGCCGGCACCGTCGTTTTTCATTCCTACCGCTACTGGTGGCAGGGCCTGGACGCCGAGCCGGAAAAGCTGGAGGCGCTTCTGGCGGTTTATCCGGATGCGGAACCGTCGCGTCTGTTCCGTGCGGAAAATTGCACCGAGGCGCTATTCGAATCGGGAGGAACGCCGCCGCGGCATTCACTGCGCCTGCGCCGTGAAGAGGTGCATCGCCGCGGCTGGTTCCGCTCGCGCACGCTGTGGGACGCGCTGATGGACATAACGCGAGTGCGTACGCCCACATACCGCGAGTATTCGTACTCCTTGCGCGGCGATATCTACACGTTGCAACCGGACCCGGCGGCCCTCGCGGGATTCACCCAGCAGGCGGCAAAACTCGCTGCGCGCTCACTCCGTCCGCAACTCGCCCAGCTTTCCGGCGTCACGCAGTTCCTTTTTCTTTGCCCCAGAAAATAACTTTACTGCAACAATTCCGCTCAATGGGCCGGCTTCAAATAATTCTTCACCGCCAGGTCGCCGATCTTCCTGCCCATGTCTTTGCCGACTACCGTTGAATTCCGGTAGTGGATGCCGCCGTAGATCCTGGCCATGGAAACTTCGTTGGCCCATTCCTCGATGCTCGTCCACTTGTGCGTCACGCCAGGAATTGCCGAACTCGTCATGCTCAACGAAACTGGCCCCGTCCCAAATTCTGATTCCAGCACCACTCGTACTGCCGCCGAAGTGATGCAGTGCGCGCAGGGATACTCCGGGTGCAGCGGCGTGTCGATCAAAGGCTCCCAGGCGGCGTCGCGAGTCGTCGCATCGTTGCCGTCGATGTCCCCGTTTCGGATCGCCGTGATTGGCCGCCAAAAATTGAAGGCATACTTGGCATCGAAGACGGCGATGTAGGCGTCCGCGCCGGCCATTTCCGCCAGCGCGAAAAATCGCGCGTTCTGGACTAAGCTTCTCCCCGGAGCACCAGCGAGTTCCCGCGCGATTGAGTCCCAGCTCTGCGGGCCGGTAATGATCCAGAAGCGCGCAGCCTCGGTCTGCTCGGCCGTCCGTGTGGTGCTCTTTTTCCCGCCGAGATCTTTTACCTCGATGTAATCCCGCGCCCATTCCGCGCTCTTCAAATCCGGCGGGGCCGCGGGACGGAATTGCGAACCACGCTCCATCACCCATGGCGTCACGTTGCCCCATTGCGATGCGACCGGCATCGTCGTAGGCACGTACACGCCCGGGGTCGTGCTCGGGCGGTAGGTGCTCGGCGCATCGGCGCCATCTGCCTGCCGCAGCGCCAGAATTTTGCCGGCCGCCTCTTCTCCCACGCTGATGCCCGCGGTCTTTGCGCTTCCATCCGGAATCTGCGCCAGTGACGCCGCATACGCCGCATCGAGCGACGCTTTCTGCTCCGGAAAAAGTTTCATCAGCACCGCGTGGGCAGCCGCCACGCCGGCCGCCTCCGCCGAACTCCCCGCCGGCGCGGATACCTTCACTTTGTAAGGGCTGTACTGCCCTTCAATCGAATTGATGGCATCAAACATGGCCACGTGCACCAGCGACATGGCGCGCCCGGCCACAAACGGATACAACTTCGCTTCCACCACTGCCGCGCCCGCCTTCTGATTCCATTCGATGACGACGTCTGCCGAGGGAGCTGGCGGGGCTGCATTCGCGGCCGTCTCGTTTGCGCGGGACATGCCGGCCGTCGAAAACAGCCCGGCGATTGAAAGAAAACTCGCGGAGATAAAAACGGCGGTCCTGGATTTCGAAAATCTGCTCATTGCGGTAAACCTCCTTGGCAGCATGTGCATGAGAATCGGGGGCATGGAGTCCTGCGAAAAAGCTCCCGTTCTTGTTAAGGAATTTTGTGAAAGCGCCGCCCGATGCGGCCGCCAAACGGTCTCACACACTACTTCCGGCGCCCTGTGTTGTCAACTTTCCCGCCAAGGGCTGCAACCTAGGGGTTGGCGCGCCGGAGCACTGCGGTGGAGCGCTCGTCCGCGGCAATCTGCTTGAAGAAATTGCGTACTTCGTCGAGTTTCTGCGTGGGCACAACTACGTCCCTGATTTCGTAGGTACGTTTGTAGTGCAGCGCGTTGTCCGACACCTTCAATTCGCTCTTGTAGGAGCCATATGCGCACTCGACTTGCACCGGTTGCGGCAGCTCATCCACCACGTAGCCCGGCGGCAGGGTGATATCGAAAATGTCATCCTGGCGGGTGGCCTCGCCGAATTCGATGGGATATTTTCGCGGCTTGCCGGTCAAGATGGTGGACCCTTTCGCGCCCACCACCCGCGGCCTGACGATCATCAGGTAGCCCGCTGTCTTCGCGTAGCCTTCGACAACAAAGTTGTAATTGATCGTCAGCGTCTGGTCGTAATTCTCCAGTTCCTGCACCGACGCGCCGGTCACTGTGAAATTGTTCAGAAAATTTCCAAGGAAGTCTTCGATTACTCTCGACCGCTTGCCCGGCGGCGATTCCAGGAACTGCGTTCGGCTCATGAATGCCGGCGCCCCCCAGCGGATTTCCTGGACGGCCCCGTCCAGATTGCCCGCCTCGCTCAGGCTCAGTTTCGCCGTGCGCAGAAGACGATTCACCGATGCAGGCAAGAGAGGCAGCAAGATCAGTCTGCCCCCGTCGGGCGTCACCACCAAGCCGTAATTGTCCTGCAATGACGACGGCAGGTAGCCGAGCGGCACATACTTGCTGGTTGGATCAAAGAAAAGTAGCCGGCCGAGTTTCGCGTCCTTGGCGACGGCGAACAGTGCGGTATCCGGGATACCGTCCGGCAGGCGAATGGACAGGATGGCATGATTGAATCGCAGGGAGGGAAAGTCCGGTACCACGATGCCGCGTTTGGTGTCGATCAGAACATAGTAGGACTCCACGCCGATCTCATTCAGCATGGCGCTCAGCAGCGTCACTTTGTCTTTACAGTCGCCATACTGGTGCGTGAAAATATCCCCGGCAGCGTGCGGCTGATACCCGCCGATGCCGACTTCGATGGCCACGTAGCGAATCGTGCGCTGCACGTACCCGGCCAGCGCTTTCATCTTATCGAGTGGAGTCGCAGCACCGGCCGTCAACTCAGCCACCTTCTGTTTGATTTCAGGGGTGGCAGTGCGGCTAGAAGCGGCCACGCTGGTGTACCAGCCTCCCAACTCGTTCCAGGTTCCGCTTGTTTTTGCGCGCAACTCGGGTTTGCGGGGAAAATACTTCACGTCCAGCCGCCCCGCCACGGCCTCCCACGGCGGCATTTCCGGCTCGATCTCGACAGCGGGAATATCCCGCAATTCCCATCGATATCCGCCGGTCCCCAGATCTTGTGGCTTCTGCACAGTGTAGTTGGCCCACCGCTCAGAAAACTCCCAACCCGCGGGCAATTTCACCGTCAAGGTTGCATGCCGCACCGGTATGCCGCGCTGAAACAACCAACTGTCTTCAAATACGAATGGACGGTGCCTGCGAACGAATTCGTAGCCTGCCACACTGCCCGGATTTGCCTCGGGAAACTTCAAGAACTTGGAGCGCTTGTCGCTGAACACCTCGAAGGTTGATATCGAAGTCTCAACAGTATCCTTTTCTTTCGTCTCTATCACGGCGCCGGCGGGAGTGATGGTCCAAGCCTTCAGGTAGGTGATCTTCGTTTCGTTGTCGAAGGAAACCACCACGGCGCCATACTTGTCGCGCGCCTCTGGCCGGAGGATTTTCAGAACGCGACGGTAACGCGTTTCGATTTCGCCCTTGTCGTTGACGGTGGTGAACTGCTCGTCCAGCAGTATCACCGCGACGGTTTCCTTGGGATATTCGGGCAGGGTGTCCTGCGCCGCGGCGCGAAACCAGTCGGGGGCCGAATCGGCCCGCGACACAGGCGGGATGAACAAAACAATCGCTCCCACGCAGATGGCCATCAGCACTGCGGGACTAGTTCGCTCTTGCCGCATCGGAACCCTGGAACACTATTTGTGTTTCGTCGTTCGATTTCACGTTTCCAAATAAAGTACGCAGGGCCGGGTAAGCTTGAACGGGGAATAGAATCCCATCAACTACAAGATGCCGTTTCACTATCACGACATTGCCTTCTTGGGTTGGCAGCATACTGTAGGACACCCGGCCAGGATTCATATTCCGCGCTGGCGGCACCGATTCGATTTTGTAGCCACTGGGCGCGCGCACCTTCACGTCATCCAATGCTTCGTACAGGTAAGAAAAATAGATGCTGTTCACGCGTTTTTCAGGCGTAAAGGCCTTGGACTCGGAACTCTGGAATGGAGTCGCCGGCATCAGGATTCTTCGACCGACGGTAGTAGCCAATTCCGCGATTTTTACCTTCCCTTCCACTGTGAGAGGCTGGTCCAGATTGTCCCAGTTCAAAATGCTCTTGACCTCAAACGTCGATCCGGACGGCAGGCTTCCACGGATTTCATCCCCCAGTTTCTTTCGACGCCCGACTTCATCCTCCTCCCGATTCTGTTCCCTGCGGAGCGCGCCCCACTGTCCTGTGAAATCCACACGAAGTGATCCGGTCAGCGCGCCGTCTTCTTCCATTACGAGGTCAGCATGGCGAATGCGGGTGGCTTCAGCGCTGGGAGGGAGCGGCGTGCTGACCATCACCTGCCCTTCCTTGTCCACGCGTATCCCCTTCGTTTGCGTTGCATACCACGGCAGCATTCCAAACGGGAAAAAGCGCGCACCCGGATCCAGGTAATAGTCTTTGGATTCACCTTGGACCCAGACAATGTCCGTCCCGATTTGACGTGTGTCTTGCAATTCCGGCTGAAAGAAATAACGGTTCCGCGGCGCCACGTACGCGATCGTCGAGTTGAATCCCGCCGCTCGCGCCATGCCAACAAACAAGAAATTGATATCACGGCTGGTACCGTAGCCGTGTTTCAGAACATCCTCTGCATTCAAATTGGTTTTCAAATTCTCCTGTTGCCGCTCCTTCACAGTCTTTGAATTCTCATAGGTCAAATTGCGAATTTGACTGACTCGCGTGTATATCTTTCTCAGCTTCGTTTCTGATGAATCATCAGGCTTCAAAATGTCGGCAAGCTCTGGGACAAGGACATTATTTTTACTCACGAACTTTTCCAAGAACTCGCTCCATTGTTTCCCCGTGCGCGCCCAGAACTGATCCGCGGTTTTATCCACTGGTTCGGCGGGATTGCGGTAGAAGAATTCCACCCGCGCTCGGACCGCGGAATCGGGCGGCATCAACTCCTCTTTTTCCACACCAGGAAGATCGTGCACGTCGAGAACGTACGATCCGTCCTTCTGGAACTGTGGTGCGACGCCCTCCGGAAGACCGGACTGGCGATAATAGAGTGAGAGTCGTGATTCCTTGGGGGGGCGGGTCGAAAACCGGGCAGAGCGTGTGAATAAATCGCTCTGAACATTCCAGGTCAGGCTGTTGTAATGCCTTCGATCAAGTTGACTTGTATATTTGTATTCGATGATGCATCCCGGCTCCATCTGGGGCATGCTGAATGTCTTTGCCAATATTTCAGCGTTGTGAAATTTCGTCACCATTTTTTCGAAGACATTCCCGTCGAAGTTGACAATTTCGCCGTTGCGTCGGATTGTCCGCGCGCGAATATTGACTATGTCCGACAAGCCCTTCTCGAACGGGATGGAGATGTCCCCTCGTTTCGTTCCCCGCTCTGTAAACACCTTGATCCGAACATACTCGCTGATCGATTCGGCTGCTCGAATCTCGGTCTCCCGGTGCAGGATCATCGCATCCGCCCCGGGGCTTTTCGGATTGTCCTTAAGCGCAAGATCCTCGGGCGCGATAGGCAGCCAGTCGTCCGCAGCGGCCACGGCGTGAGCGCCGTCAAGAAACACAACCGACAGCAGCAAGGCCATGGGAAACATCCAAGGCGTGATCCGGAACATGAAAGGAACCGTAGGGCCGCCTTTCTGAACAACTCACAGGCCAGGGCCGAGCTTGCCCAAGCAGTGAAGTGGCTGCAACGCTACAGTGACTTGCCGTCTCTGTCAATCACCTCCGGCCACGCACTGGGATTCATGTCGCTCAGGTCTCCCCTGTCCGGCGCGTCCCGGCGTCTTCAACCGGGAAGACCAGATGTATCCTCCCCTCGAGATTCCCCCCAAAAATTTTCCCTTGACAACTTAGTAACTACCATGATACCATCGGCGCGCATGACGAACCGCTCCAACCCGGCAAAGCACTCCTTGGCTAATCGGTTTCGCCCTCCGCCGCGGCAAATTCTAATCGCAACACCGAGAAACCGGATTCGACCTAAACCCTCTTGTTTCAATCGCTTAATTTTTTCTAATCGCAACAAAAAGACCCCCTCCCCCCGGGTACTAACTTATAACCTTTTGTTCGCCTTTCCTTCTCCGGCGAAAGTGGCCATCCGATGAGGATGGCCATCCTGAGCGAATCCGCCGCGGCGGATGAGTCGAAGGTGGCCGACTCGACGAGGGTCGGAGTCCCGAAGCGAAGGACAGCGACGGAGCTGCTTTTCCGGTTTCCTGACCCCACAAGGGTCGGCCTCCTAAAGCAAAATGGCGGCTTCGCGTTTCGCAGGCCAAAGTGCCTTGCACCATCAGCCCCCGCACAGTTTGACACAGACCATCACCCCCGATAGGCTCAGCAGCATGAAAGTCATTGTTGCGGACAAAATCAGCGAGCGTGGACTGGCATTGTTGCGCGAGTCCGGCTGGAATATTTCCACGCCCCCGGCGGCGGAGCTTGCGCGTGAAATCGCGAATGCCGATGGATTGATTGTGCGGTCGGCCACGCACGTGAACTCCGAACTGCTGGAGCACGCGCCCATACTCCGGGTCGTAGGCCGCGCCGGAGTGGGCGTGGACAATATTGACGTCGATGCGGCCACGCATCGCGGAGTCCTGGTGATGAACACGCCCGGAGGCAACGCCGTCAGCGTGGCGGAACACACCCTGGCGCTGCTGCTGGCGCTGGCGCGCGGCGTGCCGCAATCGAACGCCGCCATTCAAGCTGGACGCTGGGAAAAATCCGTCTCGGGCGTGGAGCTGCGCGGCAAAACCATCGGCCTCGTGGGCCTCGGGCGCGTAGGCACGGAAGTGGCGCGGCGCGCTCGCGCGCTGGAGATGAAAGTGGTGGCGCACGATCCATACGTCACACCCGCGGCGGCGCGGGAACTGGATGTCGAGCTGCTGTCCCTCGACGATTTGCTCCAGCGCTCCGATGTGATTTCGTTGCACACTTCGCTCGGCCCGGCCACGGAAAAGATGATCAACGCCGCAGCCCTCGCAAAAATGAAGCGCGGCGCGCGGCTGATCAATTGCGCGCGCGGCGAGCTGATTGACGAGGCCGCGCTTGCCGAAGCCTTGCGCGCGGGACATCTTGCCGGAGCCGCGGTGGACACCTTCGCTGTTGAGCCGCCGAATAATTCACCGCTGATCGGCCTGCCGAATCTAATCGCCACGCCGCACATTGCCGGGTCCACCGCCGAGGCACAGGAAGAAGTTGGCACGCTGATCGCCCAGCAGGTGCGCGACTACCTGGCCGACGGTTTGATCCGCAACGCCGTCAATATGCCGGCGCTTTCCGCCGAACAATACCGGCGATTGCGGCCGTATCTGGAGCTCGGCGAGCGGCTGGGAGCCATGGTGGCGCAGGCCGCGCCCTCGCGCAGCTTGAGCCGCATTCGCATTCGCTACGCCGGCGAACCCGCCGAGCTCGGCTCGCACGTGGTGCGCAGCGCGGTGCTGACCGGTATTTTGAATTCCGTGCTGGACGAAAAAGTGAATTTGGTGAACGCCGCGGACGCAGCGGCGGCGCGCGGGATGATTGTCGAGGAGACCACGCGGCGGCGCGAGCGCGGCTATCCCAATACCCTCGAGGTCGCCTGCGCCGATTGCGACGATCAGTTCACCGTCGAAGGCACGGTGGTGCACGATGGCTCGCCGCGCATTCTTTCACTCGACGGCATTGAACTCGAAGCTCCGCTCGAAGGAACGCTGCTGCTGACGCGCAATCGTGATGTGCCCGGAGTAATCGGCCAGATCGGAACGGTGCTTGGAAACCTCGGCGTGAATATCGCGACCTTCGCGCTCGGCCGCCGCCAGCCGGTGCAGGGCGCGGAAGCTGTGGCGCTGGTGCGTGTGGATGGACAGGTGGGCGAATCGGTGCTGCAAGCGATTCGCGCCATTCCTTCGATTACCGAAGCGCGGGTGATCCGGCTGCGCGAAGTTGCAAAGCCCGCCTCACCGGTGGCTCAAGGGTAAGCCCTCATGCAGCGCGGCGGCTCACCCTTTGATTACGCCCATGGGGCGCAGGCGGGCCACTTTTTTTGCCAGCCCGGCGTTGTGCACCACTTCCACCACCGCGTCAACATCTTTGTAGGCTTCGGGAATTTCTTCCAGGATGCCGTCGCGAGTCTCGGAGCGAAGAATGATGCCCTGGTCCTCGAGCTTCTTCGTTTCCACGCGCACGTCGCGGCCCCGCTTGGCAGCCGTGCGCGACATGGCTCGCCCCGCTCCGTGGCACACCGTGCCGAAAGTTTCCTCCATGGCGCGATCCGTGCCCACCAGCACCCAACTGGCCGTGCCCATCGAGCCGGGGATCAGCACCGGCTGACCGAATTCGTGGTAGGCCGCCGGCAAATCCGGCGAGCCGGCGGGAAACGAGCGCGTGGCGCCTTTGCGATGCACCACCACGTCGCGCTCTCCTTCGCCCACGCGATGGTGCTCGCGCTTGGCCATGTTGTGCGCCACGTCGTACACCACGCGCAGCCGCACGGCGTCGCCGAAAATCCGGCGAAACGCGCCGCGCGTGAAATGCGTGATGGCCTGGCGATTGGCCCAGGCAAAATTCGCGGCTGCGGCCATGGCCGCGAAATAGTCTTTGGCCTCCTGCGAACGCACTGGCACGCAAGCGAGTTGGCGGTCGGGCAACGAAATCGAGTAGCGCGGCATGGCTTCGTTCATCACCTTCAGGAAATCGGTGCACACCTGGTGGCCCAGGCCGCGCGAGCCGCAATGAATCAGGACTACGACTCGATTTTCGTGCAGGCCGAAAGCTTCGGCGATCTCCGGCTCCAGGATTTTTTCCACGTACTGAACTTCCAGAAAATGATTGCCGCTGCCGAGCGTGCCGATTTGCGTGCGGCCACGCTGCTTGGCCCGGTCGGAAACTTTTCGGGCGTCCGCGCCGGGCATGGCGCCCGATTCTTCGCAGAATTCCAGATCCTCCGGTTCGCCGTAGCCGCGTTCAACAACCCACTGCGCGCCCCGCTCCAGCACATCGTTCAATTCAGCGAAGCTGCACGGCACCGTCCCCTGCGAACCGGTGCCCGAAGGAACGTCGCGGAAAAGCTGGTTGACCAGTTCGCGCAGCTTGGGCGTCACTTCGTCGCGCTGGAGTGTGCTCCCGAGCAGTCGCACACCACAATTGATGTCGAAGCCCACTCCACCCGGCGAAATCACGCCGCGTTCAGAATCCGTCGCCGCCACTCCGCCAATGGGAAAGCCGTAGCCCTGGTGAATGTCGGGCATGGCAAGCGAGCGCCCCACGATCCCCGGCAGGCAAGCCACGTTCATGGCCTGCTCGATGGACAGGTCGCCGAGAATATTTTCCAGCAACTGCTCATCCGCGTAGATCAAGGCGTCGGCGTTCATGTCCGAACGCGTCGAGCGAGGCACCAGCCAGCGGTAGCGGTCGAGCTTGCGAAGTTGATTTTTCTGGAGGGTCATGGGAGGGGCGCCGCGCTCGATCAATTATACGCGCACGACCGGAGAGCGACGCGCGGGTTGCAAGGGAGGGACATCACCCGCGGCAGAGAAGGTCGACAGGCGCGCGGACTACTTTTTCGCTGTGAGCATAGCCGCCTGAATCCGGGGGATCACTTCTGTGATCGAAGCAGCGGCCGGGCCGTCCGGCTCCAGTTTCAAGTAGCTCTGAAATTCATTGATGGCGGCAGAGCCATCGCCTTTCTTCAGATTGATGTTGCCCAGCAGCAGGTGCGCGCGGGCGAAATCCGGCTGGAGCGCCACAGCTCTGGTGGCGTGAGGCTCGGCTTCTTGCCATCGACCGAGCGCGAAGTAGGCTTGCGCGATCTCGAAGTGCGCACCGACGGCGTCGGGCGATTCGGGGTTGAGATCCAGTCCGCGATTCAGAAACCTGACCGCTCCCTCGTAAGCCCTCAACTGATTGAGCGCGCCGCCCAGCTGGAAGTAGGCCACCTCAGAACCGGGATCGAGTTCGATGGCTTTTTCCAGCGCGGCTTGTGCGGACTTCCAATTCTTCTGCTGATTGTAAGCCGTACCGAGCATGAGGTACGCCGAAGCGAACTGCTGATGGAGTTCAATGGCCCTCTGCAGGTGTGTGATTCCCTCGTCCGCGTCGCCATTGCGCAACGCGGATCTGCCGGCTTCGAATTCCTGGCGCGCCTCGGCAGGGATGGCAGGGCCGTTGGCGGAGCTTGTCGTCGAATCATCGGTCGAAGAAGCCGGAGAGTTCTGCCCGGGGATGGGCTTCAGGGTAAGCCGCGCGGTGGCGGCCTGAGAGCTCTGGAGATCTACGCGAGTGGATGCTTCAAGATATCCCGGCTGCCAGGCGCGGACGAAATACACGTCGGGTTTGGGAGGCGCGAAGCGGCAGTTGCCGGAAGTATCCGTTTCCGCCTCGGCAATCGCTCCCCCGAACTGGCGGCCCAGCTTGACCACGACGCCACCGGGAGCGCTCGAGCCATCTGCGTAGCGCACCTGCACCTGAATGGCAGGGTTCGTGAAACTGTGAATCTGGGGAAACGCAGTGGCGGGACACACCAACAGCAGCAAAACACAAAACGCAAATACACGGCACCGACGCCCCATCGGTGCACCCCCTCTCGTGTCGTCCGCACTACGCCAGAGAAAGAGCTGCTAAAAAATTTCGCTCGTCTACGACTTGTTTTTTGCCATGGCCGCTTGAATCTTGGGAATCAAGTCTTTGACCGAAGGGGCGGCCGACCCGTTCGGTTCCAGTTTCAGGTACGTCTGGAATTCGGTGATGGCTCCCTGGCCATCGCCCTTCTTGAGGTTGATATTGCCCATCAAGATGTGCCATTGCGCCACATCGGGTTGCATGGCCACAGCCTTGGCGGCGTGGGGATTGGCGTCCTGCACCTGCCCCAGCCCCATATAGGCCCTGGCAAGCTCGTAGTGGGCTCCAGCGGCGTTGGGCGCGTCGGAGTTGAGCTGGAGACCTTGGTTCAGAGATTTGGTCGCTCCGGCGAAATCCTTTTGCTGATTCAGGGTGGCGCCGAGTTGGAAGTAGGCCTCGACAGCCTTGGGGTCTTGTTGGACGGCCTTTTCGAGAGCGCCCTGCGCGTCCTTCCATTTTTTCTGGTCGTTATAGGCCATTCCCAGCAGCGTGTAGGCCTGAGGATATTGGTCATGCAGCTCGATGGCTTTCTTCAGATGACCGATGCCGCCATCAATATCGTGACTTTCGAGGGCGTGCTGACCTGCATCGAATTCTTTGCGAGCCGGCTCGGGAATGGAGAGGTCCACAGCCGAAACCGTATCGCCACTCCCTTTAGGAGGTGTGGGAGGCGCCTGTCCAGGGATTGGGTGCAAGGTCAAATTTGCCAATCCAGACGGGGAATTCTGAAGGTCGATCGTCTGGGTGGCGTCGAGGTAGCCAGGCTGCTTGGCACGAACGATGTAAATGGCCGAACCAGGCGGGATGAGGGTGCATCTCCCCGAACTATCGGTCTGGTCCTGCGCGACCATTTGGGTGTTCTGGTATTCGAGCTCGATAAAGACGCCGCTCGGAGCGGGGCTTCCGTCCGGAAAACGCACTTGAACTTGAATGCGCTTGGTTGCGGGTTTGGGACTACCGCCGCCATGTTGAGCGGCAACAGATGCGGGAAGCAAAAGGAGTGCAAGCGCAACAATCCGCAGAAGCCAAAACGAGAGTCTTGCCATCGAAGCACCTCTGAAATCGGATGGCGAGATTATGAAAGAAAACAAGGGGGAGCGCAAGGCGCTCCCCCTCGTCAGGTTGTCCGCCCGTTAGAATTCGATGCGGGCGAAGATTCTGGCATTGAACGGCGCCTGAATGCCGTCCGCTGCCAGTGCAGTTGTTTGAACAGTCGGCTTCAAGAAGTCGCCGTTTGGCACGCCGAACTGCAAGGAGTCGGTCTGGTTGATGAAGAGGATTCGCTTCGTATTGGCGATGTTGAACAAATCCGTGCCAAAGCGAAGCTTGAACCGCTCCGTCATATTCCACAGGTAGTCCGCGTGGAAGTTGACGAATCCGGTCGTTGGCGTGCGGCCGAGAGCGCCGCGGCCACCGATCGGAATTTCACCAGAGTTGAGGTAAACAGGATGCGAGCCCAACTCGGTGATTGGAGTGCCGGTCTGGACGCTGATGCCGGTTCCCAAGGTCAGGTTCTTCAGCATGCCGTGATCGAACACATAGCTGAAGTAGCCGTTGGCCACCTGCTGGCGGTCCTGGTTCAGCACGCCGGGCGTGAACTGCCCGCCCAGTTGACCGAAGTTTCCAGAGGTGAAATCGAACAGCGAGCTGATGCCCGGGTCGGACTGGCCGTTGTCGTTGCGGAAGGCACCCTCGAAGTTGCCGAAGACCTTCGAGATAGTGTAATTCGCGCGCAACTGCCAATTGTGTGAGAACGACTTGTTGACTTCGAAGACGACGGCCCAATACTTGTGAATCGGGTCGGTGAAGCCGTCCGGGATGCCGTCCGGAACAACCGATCCTGCCTGGTTGCACTTTCCAGGTATGGAGTTACCCATGAGATCCACCGCGCAACCATTTATTCCAACCGGAATCGTGCCAAGGTCGTTGGTCGTGGCCTCGGCGAAGCAAGCGGAATCGTTGCCGTTGGTGTCGTGTAGCACGTTGTTCTGGCTGTCTTTGACTACTCCCGAATCAAAGCTATCAGTACCACAGGCGGCCGGTGCAGGGCCAGAGGACTTGTAGTCAAATTGAACCGGGTTGGTGAAGATGTCCGTGTTCTTGGCCACATTCGTAATCGAGAACTGTTGGGTGATGCCGGCGTTGGCCGCTTCCGGCGCGATTCCGCCTGTGTCCTCGACTATCCTGCGGAGGCTGCGGTGCATGTATTTCGCACTGACGACAATGCCGTGCGAGAACTGATGCTCGAAGCCCATCACGTATTCGTCTTCATAGGTCAGCTTGGTGCCGGTATGAATGGATTCCAAGCTTTCGGTGGAGCCGGCTACAGATCCGAAAAAGCGGCCGCGATTCCCGGGATTAATGATCGCGCCCGCCCTGTTCAGAATGTGCGCCGGGTCAATGATGGGAGTGACTGTGCCTTGCGGATTGATCACTACTACCCGGTTCCCGAGTGCATCTAAAGTGAAATCAGGAACCAGCCTCATGCTGAACAGGTCCAGTTCGTTGGTGAGGGAGCGTTCCGCAAGGTCCAGCGGGAGGTTGTAATTGTAGCGCCCGAAGCTGAACCAGAACTTGTTCTTGCGGTCTCCCCACGGATCCACGTTGACGCCGAAAGCCGGGGACCAATTGTCCGTGAACGTGTAAGAAATGATTGGTCCTCCAGCCAATCCTGCGCCAGTCAAGCGCTCCTGTTGCCAACGGAGGCCGGCATTGACAGTCACATACTTGTTGAGCGTCCAACTGTCGTTCACATATCCGGCGTGAGTTCTTCCGGTGGTGTTGAAGTGCTTGAAACCGTCTGCCTGAACACCAAATTCAGAGCGGAGTATCTTCAAGACGACCGGTGTCAAATTGGGCTCATTGGCAGGCCCCAATCCTGTGATGCCCGGGATATTCATCAAAGCGCAGATCGCCTGTGGTCCGCTTACTGGGCACGGAATGGGGGCGACGTTTGATGGTTGATTGACGGAACTTCCAGGATTTGTGATGAGCAGACTCCACCCGTAATTCGCATTTAAGCCAGACCACGGGCACGGAGCCGCGACAGGCCCCGAGCACTGCGAGCTGTTGAATCTTGCGGGGAACCCTTGAGAGGCGTCCGCGTTGGTATCGGGAGGAACGATTACCGGCCCAGAGTTTGACCGGACGCCATCGTAGTAAGGACGGTTGTAGCCGTACCCGATGTCGATGGAGTGCTGCCCCCAGAAGTTAACGATTTTTGTGGTGTTGATGTGGGCGCCGTAGTTCTCGTCTCTGGTGTTCTCGACAAAGCCCTTGCCTATCGAAGAGAACTGTCCCTGCTGGACGCCCGGTCCCGGAGGGGCGATGCCGAATTCCGTTCCACAAGTGATTCCACCGCCCGGAGGCCCGGCGCAGGATTGCGTTGTGTCAGTAATTCTGGAGAAGTTCTCATCGAACTGGCTCTCGGTGAAGGCGTTGTGCTGCCAGGTGGCATCGATGTTCAGCACCCAAGTCGGAGAGAGCGTACCGTTGTAACGAGCTACCACGTCGCGGTTCGCGAATTCCAACTTGCTGAAGTTGGTCCTGTTCGGGAAAGCACCGAGCGGATTGGCGCTGCCGGGACCCTCCGTCAAGCGTGACCACGGGAAGATGTTGGAGAACGTGGGGTCGCCGAACACCGAACCTTCCAGAGTGTGCTTGTCGCTCAGCTTGAAGGTCAATTTTGCGGCATAGTTGTAGCTCAACTGCCTGCCGGTCAGGTCACCGAACAGAAATTGGCCGGAAAGGGGCGGACCCAAAGTCGTGCTGTCAACACGGGAAGGATCAAACGAACCAAAGAAAAACAGTTTGTTCTTCCCAATGAACGGCACCGGCCCGCCAATTTCGCCAGAGACGTCAAAATTGGCTTTGTGCAATACGTCGCCAAACGGGTTGGCCAGATTGAAGTCATCAACGTTTGATCGCTTGGCTTCAAATTGGTTCGGCTGGAAATATCCGGCAATTGCGCCGTGATATTGGTTGCCGCCGGACTTGGTCACGATCTGGATGACACCGCCGGTGGCGCCGCCGTATTGCGGCTGAATGCTGCCGGTCTTAATCTGAACTTCCTTAACGAAGGACAGGTTGATACCAGTGCCGACCGAGCCATACACGCGGGAGAAGACGCCGATTCCACCGAACGCCGTGTCCGTAATGCTGACGCCGTCCGCGATGTACAGGTTCTCAAGGCCGGTGGCGCCGCCGATGGAAGGATTTGCTTCGCCGGTGCCGCCGCCGCTCACGACGCCAGGGGCCAGGTAAAACAGGCCGGTGACGTTCCGCTGAACGGGCAGCTTGTTATAAAAGTCGTCGTTGAGGTTGGTGGCCACGGCCGTGGAGCTGGTGTCGATTGTTACGGCCGAGGAAACCACTTCAACCGTTGAGGTCACGCTGCCGGGCTCCAACTGCACGCGCACGGCAGTCGAGCGACCGACGTTGATGGTGATGTCCGGCACTTCAGCTCTGCGGAAGCCCTTCATTTCCACGCCGAGCTTGCAAGTCCCTGGGATCAGGTCTTGATAAGTAAACAAACCCGATCCATTCGTCGCAATACTCTGGCTGCCCTGAGCACACGTGAGTGTGGTCTGGGCGCCTACGATCGCGCCACCCGTGGAGTCAACCACGGTGCCGTTCAATGAACCCTTTACGCCCGATTCCTGCGCTATCACGCTGGGTGCAAAGGCCACGATCACGGCAAGAAGCACGATTCCAACGAGCCACCCCTTTTTCATGCTCATCTAGAACGCTCCTAGCTTTCTGTGATTGGAATCCCCACTCGAACCCGCTTGGTTAACCCCCACGCTGGTCTTCTAGGACAAGTGCACCCGCGGGAGTGGGTCATTCCGCCACAGACATCATGCAAAATGGATGCATTCAGACCAATTTTTGAATAACTTGAGCTAAAATATTCATAGATACGTATATTACTGATAATAAGAGAGTTCTAAGACCTTCGTGTGGTCGATAACGGACATTAAGTCTTTGGATATAATCGGTAAGAAATAGAGCCTTGTTTTTATACCGAATTTCGTAGATTCATACAGCCGACAGGATGCATCGGCGTGTCCGAACAGCACGGCTCCTTCTGCTTTACCATGTGCGTTATTAGAGGAGAATCAGCGAGCTGCGAGCACTGGGCGCTTGATACTATTGGTAGAGACGCTTGCAAGTTGGCAGGTTGCTGGTTGGCCTGCAATTCGTATATCCTCTCCCTGCGTTAGGTTTTGTAAGAAACAGATTGGTTGAGAAAGCGGTGTGAACGGTGGAATCGAAGCAGAATCGAACAATATGCAAGTTTGGTGACTTCCAAGTTGACTTGCTTACCGGCGATCTCCGCAAGAATGGGCGTAGAATTCGGCTCCAAGAGAAGCCCTACCAAATCCTTTGTTTGCTCCTCGAGCGACCAGGAGAGACCGTCACACGCGAGGAGTTGCGCCAGCGGCTGTGGCCGGCGGATACTTATGTTGATTTTGATGCTAACCTCAACACCAGCCTCAACCGCCTCCGGCACGCGCTTGGTGACAAGGCCAGCGAGCAGACTTTAGTCAAGACCATTCCACGTCACGGCTACCGGTTTATTGCCTCCGTCAAGGAAGTGCAGATTCCGGAGGAAGGATCGGATGGAAGTTCGACGCCCCAGGAGGAGAGTCTCGCAGCATCACCGCCATCTGCCGCAGATCCGCCGGGTACGACTTTGCGCGTCCCGCGACGGGAAATTTGGATTGGAATGCTGGGTTTCGCCCTGGTCCTGGCATGCATCACTTATTTTGTGTGGCGTAGGTACTCAGGTAATACGCCTCGCCCGAAGGATCACATCACCATCCTCGTGACTCCGCTCGTTGACATGGACGAGAAGCAAGACCGGGATCTTCTGGGGGACAGCCTGACCGAAGAGACAATTACAAGGCTGGGCCGAGTAGCTCCGCAAAAAATCAGCGTGATCGCGCGGAGCACTGCAATGCAATATAAGGATGCGCGCGAGACGGTCATCCAGATGGCCGGTGAACAGCACGCGGATTACGTTCTCGAGGGAGGCTACCGGCGCCAGGGCGATCGTTTGCGAATCACCGCGCAGTTATTTGACGCGCGGAACCAGGGAAGTGTCTGGTCCGAAGTCTACGAACGGGACGCAGCGGACATGTTCACAGTGGAACGCGAGGTCACCGAGCAGATTGCAAATTCCGTTTCGCAACGTCTCTTGCCGCACTCAAACGCCCTCCCCACGACGCCCTCTCAGTAACGGGGGTCCGCCAATTCTCGGCCTCAGAATGACCTGAAAATAAATTTTAGCATTGTGTTGATGCACCGTGGACTGGATTGAAATCCGGTCAATGGCATTCGCTGCAGAGGCGCGCATTTGCGAACTGTTGTACAATCGAAATGAAAATTCGGGGCGTGGCTCAGCCTGGCTAGAGCGCCTGGTTCGGGACCAGGAGGTCGGTGGTTCAAATCCACTCGCCCCGACCACTCTTCAACAATCCAAACCGTAGGTGGTTCGCGCCATTGACGCGGCGTAGCGTCGCGACCTTTCTGCGTCGCTGTGCGGCTTGTCCTGAGCCCGCCGCGGCGGGAAGGGCGGCGAGCTTGTCCCGAGCTAAGCCGAGGGAACGCCGCTTTGATAGCGCTCGGTCCATGCGTCCCGACGTCCTTGCCGGGACGAGGAGTGCCCTTTGCGCTCCGGATGGTTCTGCGGAGCTGGACTTGCCTGCCGTAGCTTTCCTCTTGCACGGCTCACTTCTCACTGGTTCCCCCGCGTTCCCATCTCTGGGGCGAAAGTCAGGTGGCCGTTGCAAAGTAGATACCGCCCGGGAGGTGGCTTTTTGTACCGAGTAGAAAATGCCTCCGTCGTTTGTTTTGAGTGGGTTACGGCGAATTCTGTTTTCACGGTGTACCGAGTAGAAGTCCAACGGCTCGTGGCGAGTGTTGGCTGACTAGTAACATCGGATGAAGAAAAGAAACGGGTTAGCGAAAGCCACCTCGGCGGGCTCGAGACATGCGAGTGGTTAGTGGCTAGTTTAAGTGGCACAGGCAATCCTGCCTGTCGCGGATTCGCCCAATCACTGCCCAGCAAACACAAACCTCGCGCAAGTGAACAAGCGCAAGCGGTAGGAAGTCCCGTCGATCGTTTGCGGCGGGGTTCCCGATACAAATCATCGGGACGCCAAAATCGCGTAATCCCCACCCTTCCGATGCCGGGCGCGCTCACGCAGGCATTCCCGATTTGGAACTGCCCCCTGCTTGATTGGCTGCTATAGCTTCCCGCAGACCCATTCGGGATGCGCCAAGCGGGTCGGGTAAGCCAATTGCTCTCTAGACTGGCGCTGTTGCAGCGCATCCGACAATTCCCCCTGGGGTACTTTGGCAAGACGTAACGCGGGAGTCAATAGAACTACGGTTTCAATTTGGCGTTCCCGGTCCATGCCGGAGTGAAGACCCGAATGCAAGAAGTCGTGTGAGTTAGAGGCAACATCCCCGCCCTTTTCCCCGCCGCGGCGGACAAAGGGTGCGGCACCCGAATTCAACTTCTATCAAAATCAAATTCAATGGCTGGCCCACCCGCCCGGAATCCCCACACTTTGGGGCGCGTGACGCCCGTCACGTTCTCCGGTGCCTCCAGTCACAGCAAGCCATCCGCTGATGCGACTACACATAACCATGGGAGGTGGCCCATGAAAGCAACCACAGTGGCAGCGGGCATCTCGGTAAAGAACATCCTCTATGCGACAGACTTTTCACCCGTGGCGGAAGCGGCCGCGCCTTATGCAGTTGAGCTGGCTCGTCACTACGGGGCAAAAGTGATGGCAGTGCATGTACATTCGCCGCTCGGCTACGGCCTGTCGCCGGCAGAAGCATGGCCGGCGCTGACGGAAGCCTATGAGCGCGAAGCGAAAGAGTTGAAAAAGCGTTTGGACGGTTTCTTCCGCGGCGTGGAACACAATCTGGTTATCGGAGAAGGCGACACCTGGGGCGTAATCTCGGCTTTGCTCGAAGAAAACAAAATTGACCTCATCGTCATGGGAACCCATGGCCGCAAAGGCCTGGGCAGAATGGTGCTTGGATCGGTGGCGGAAAAAATCCTGCGCCGGTCGCCGGTTCCCGTCCTCACCATCGGGCCGCACGTTCAGATCGAAGCAAGCACGGCAGCGAAACAGATTCTCTTCGTCACCAACTTCTCGCCGGAATCCGACAAAGCGGCGGAATTCGCCATTGCTCTGGCCGAAGAGAATCAGGCCAAACTCGACATGTTGCATGTGATTGAGAGCCCCAGGTCGGGTGAGTTCATCCGCCTACATGACCTGGTGAAAGCAACGTTGGCCCGGCTGCAACAGATCATCACACCCGATCAGGCGCTGTGGTGCGAGCCCAACTTCATGGTGGAAGAAGGCGAGCCCGCCGAGCAGATCCTGAATATCGCAAAGCGGCGCGGCACCAACCTGATCGTAATGGGAGTGAAGCGCGCGGTAGGGGACCTTGGCGCTGCAACTCACGCGCCCTGGCCGGTGGCTCATCAGATTCTGTCCGACGCGCGTTGCCCGGTTCTTACCATTCGCAGCTAGCATCCGAGCTGCGATGTACGCCGGCCGTCGGGAGCGGGAGGCAAGTCCGGTGGAGCGCACGGGGGCATTCAGCGCGAAACGATTCCACCTGGGGGCCACCCGCAAGATGAGCCTTTCGCTCCTCGACGGGCTTCGTGTTTACTCCTTCGCGGATTCCGCTCTGTAGCCAAACCGGAGTGAATTCATCAGCCGGATCGGATGATCCAGCGGAAGAATGATTCCTCCTACAACGTAGAGGCCCCAGGCATTCTCGACTGCCGGGCCTTTTCCAAAATTCTTGCCAATGCGCACCGCCCACCGCGGCCCGCCTTTCACGATGGGGCGGTCGATTCCTGCGCCCGCGGTCCACATCCGCCGGACATGATCGTCGCCGTCTTTGTAGAAAGTGCCGTCGCCGCCCGGAATGGCTATGCGCTCGTGATCGTTCTGGTAGGACATCTGCACGAAGGGCGAAATCAGCAGTCCTTTGATTTCCGGCGCATGCGCGGTCACGCAAGTTCCCGTGGAAGCGTCCCACTGGTGCGATCGCCCTCCGGCATAATTCGAGGAAGCGTTGGAGTACGACACGAACAGGCACACTCCCACCCAGTGGATAGGATTGATCTCCACGTAGCCGCTGGGACCAAGCGACGTCCCGCTCCTTCCCCCCAAAAATCCAACCCGGGCGAAGGGAATTGTATTGCTGATGGGAGCCTCCAAGGTTTGTGCGTGCACTGGAAGTGGGCAAGCAATCAAGCAAAGAAGCAGAGACACAACTGCACCGATAAAATGTTTCAAAGGGGAACCCCGCTGGGTGGAGTGTCAGCGGGCTGCGGAATTGCTCGCGCAATTGATTTGTGCGTCCTGTCGAAAAGATTCGCTGGACGGCTGATGGCCCGTTGATCATGTGAGAGGGAGCAACAACAATTGCCGGAGGAAAGCTCCCAAGCCTCCGGCGGCTCCGAAGGCGATGCACTCCAGTTGCCATTGCCCGATCACGGCCGACATTTGATGAGTTCGAGTGCGGCCATTGAATCGAAGCTTCGATCATCCCGGAAGGCCGCAGAATTCTGGCTTTCACGTTCGAATCGTCCCCTCCACCGCCAGTATGACAACTTCTTTTTTCTGTGCAGAGTAGCGGCACTGAGTGCGGATCGAAATATGAGCCACGGTGAAAAATGCCGATCAGTTTCACCTTGAAACGTAGCATGTGCCGCATTGTAGCCTCCGCCCATTTCAGCGAATCTCCAGCGAAACGCTCGTCGCTTGTGCAAGCAACTGAGGAAGGTCTTTTCGCGCCGTGACAACTTTATTTCCCATGCGCTTCTCCACATCGCGGCAAATTCCCTGGATAGTCAGCAAATCCCGGCCGCCAGTGTCGCCGAGCAAGTCTTCGGCGTGCAAGAAGGAGGCATACGCCAACTCCTCCGCCACGCCATGCCGCCGCAGAAATTGCCCGTAATTAAACCAGTCGAATGCTTCGCTGCTGCGGTCGCCGGACTTCGCGTCCAGCGCCAGACTGCGTTGATAGGAATGTGCGGCGGATCGCGCATCACCGCGCTTCTCCTGCAAATCGGCGAGATGCACCAGCGCCAGGCTCTCCAGCTTCGCCTCGCCCATGCTCTGCGCCAGGGCGATGGCGGACAAATACGTCGCCAGAGCGGCTTCGGCGTGATTGATTCGCGTGTCGTCATCCGCCAATAGAATCGTCGCCGAAACCACCTGACTCGGTTTTGCTACGGGATCCTCGGGGTGCGCCGCCGCGGCCTTCAGGTATGCCTCCCAATGGCGAGCCGCGGCTGCCGGCTCACCGCGCTGGTCGAGCCCCTCGGCGAGATAGAGGTGCGCGTTGGGCGCATTCGGATTCACGTCCACGGCGTGCTCCCAGGTTTCCACGGCTTCATCGGCGTGGCCCAGCCGCGCCGCCAGCAGGCCGTAATTCACCAACGCATCTGCATCACGCGGAAACATTTCCAGCATCTTGCGATAGTGCTCATAGGCCTGCGCGTAGCGGCCGTCTTCGAGCATGGCGCGCGCACAGGCGTGTTGCAGCGCGGCATTGTGCGGATTGATGGCCACAGCGCGCGTAAATGCGGCGACCGCGGCGCTGCGCTGCCCGTCTTTCGATTCGGCCGCGGCGATCCGCGCCTCGAGCATGCTGTCGTAGGGATTCAGGCGCGCGGCGCGCTCGAGCGCGGCCAGATTTCCCTCGTTCGTGCCGAGTGCGAAATGAATCTGATCAATCGCGCCCCACAGGAACAGCAGCGCCACCACGGCCACCCGAAACGCCGGGGCAGAAAACACACGGCCGGTGAGCAAGCGCCCCGCTGTTGTGCCAGCGTCCGCTTGAGCTGGTCCACTGCGACCGATCAGCAGGGCGGCAATGCGCGAATCGCGTAGTTTCCATAGCGCGCCATCGAGCAGAAAATGGTGGATGTTCACCAGCGCCGTAAAAATCAGGAAGCTGGTGGTGAAGTCGTAGTGAAAAATGTAGCTGACCAGCCACGGCCCGGGAATGAACAGCGCGATGCCTCCCGCGATCAGCGTTACAAAGTAACCGGCCAGCCGCCAGGTGGATTGGCCCGCAGCGCGCGCCTCGCGCCCCTGGTAGTAACTGGTGATCCACAGATATTGCGCCGAATGAAAAATCGCCAGGATGCCGCTGCTGTAGCGCGTTTGCGGAATGTGGTAGGTCGAGCGCAATTCGAGCAGCGTCGGCAGCACGAACCACAGAAATTGCGTCACCGCCAGCGTCAGCGGCGCGGTCATGGTCTGCAAACCGCTGCGCCGGATCATTGGCCGGAACGCCAGCCAACAGAAAATCGCGAAAGCCGCTCCGAGCACGAGCCGCAACGGCAGGGTGATTTTTGCGGGCAATCCCAACGATAAGATCAGCGCGTCGTTCGAAGCGCCGGTCTCAAAACTGGCCAGCAGCATCAGGTAGGAAGCCCAGAAGGCGGCGTGCAGCCAGCGCCGCTCGCTATTCGTCACCTGCGCGCCGGCCCGGCGCGCAAACATCATCATGATTCCGTAGTTCTGGCCGGTGTAGTGCCACGGACTCCAGCAAATATAGAGCGTGAAAATCCACGGCACCAGGCGGTAGGAGAGATGCAGCAGCACGCCCGTCAGCACCACCAGTAGCGTCAGATGAAGCGTAAAGAATTTGTATTTCTCGAAATCCTCCCGCGTGTGATACGCGCGGTAGATCGTGGCCATGAAGTGCGGATAGTTAAAAATTACCGCCAGCAGATAGAACGCCACGACCCAACTGTGCGCGTTCGACCCGCGCATTAGTGTGGCGAGGGCCAGCAGCGGGGCGGACCATGCTCCGCATCCGAGAACAAAATCAATCCACCGGCCGTAGAGCCAGGGCTCGCTGGCCGGCGCCGGACGCGGTTCCTGAATTGTCTCCGCCATGCTGCTCATCGAGAAGCCCTCGAGCCGCAAGTGTAATTCGTAGAGTTCTCCAAATCGGGGCAGTCAGCGCGGTGGATAGCCAAAAGATTAATCACTGCGCGCGTGATTTTCCCCAAATGAACGTCACCACGCCGAGAGCCAGCAGCAGCGCCGTCAAGCCCACCACCTTTACCACTGCCACCACCTTGTGTGGCTCTTCCGCCGCGGGCACCAGCGAAAACGCGATTGTGACTAGCGTCGTAGCGAATCCCAGCACGCCCAGAAAGATGGCCGCAGGCCTGCCGCCCGGCACCCGAATCGTCCCGGCAGGCGCCGGTTCGCGTTGGAAACGAATCAGCGCCGCGAACACAAATAAATAAGGTATGAAGTAGGCGATGATGCCCATGCTCACCAGCACCTGGTAAGCGCCGTAAACACTGGTCCCCGCCTGCCCCAGCACGATAAAGATCGCCCCGCACGCCGCCTGCACCAGCAACGCCACGTGCGGCGTTCCCCATTTCGGATGAATGCGCGCGAACACCGGCGGCAGGTAGCGGTCGAGTCCGGCAACGAAGGGGAGCCGCGCGGAAACCGCCAGCCACGCGCCGAGCGCGCCGAGATTGCTGACGGTAATCAACAGCGCCGCCAGCGGCCCCACGGCCCCGAATCCCACTCGCTCGGCGGCCTTTGAAACCGCCTGCATGATTCCTTCGAGTCCGTTCACCTCCCCAGCCGGAAGCGACACCAGTACGGCAATCGTTCCAAGAATGTAGCCGGTGGTGACGAAAATTCCGCCGGCCAGCAATCCGCGCGGCAGATTTCTGCGCGCGTCGTGAACTTCGTCGCCCAGGAACGACGCCGATTCCGATCCTCCCAGCGCAAAAATAATGGTGGCCATGAACAGCACGTCGCGGAAATGCATGTGCGGCACAACGCTTGCCGGCGTAAATTTTGTGGCCGAGCCGAAGCGGTGCCAGGCCACCAGCGCCGTGCCGATGAGAATGGCAATCGGTGCCCAGGTGGCAATGGCGCCCAGGTTGTGCAGCCACTTTCCGACGGAAAGCCCGATGAGATTCAGGAAGGTGCCGAGCGCCAGTCCCAGCAGCGCGAATAGCAGGAAATACGTTTTGTTGTCCGCCAGAGATTGCCATCGCGACGGCCCGATATAGAGCGCATTGCTCGCGGCAAAATACAGCACCGCCGGATAGTAAGGAAGATTGCTGGCCCAGTAAGTCCAGCCGGTGATGAATCCGGGGAATTCGCCGAAGGCGCGCTTCGACCACACGTACAATCCGCCCTCCTGCGGATAGCGCGAGGAAAGTTCCATCACCGAAAGCGCCAGCGGAAGATAGAACGTGCACCAGGCGATCAGCCAGATGACCACGGCGCTCGCCCCGACCGTTGCCGCGGTGGCAATCCATCGCAGGCTGATGCCGGTGACGATGTAGAACAGCACCAGGTCGCGGAATCCCATGGCCCGGCGCGGGCGCGTGCGTGTTTCGGGTTCTCCCACCGGTGAAGCTCTCCCTGAGAAGCGTGCGTGCGCCGGACATGATGAACCCCGCGCGGCGGGAAAGCGAGGGGGCGTTATGCCCAGTGCAGTGGAGTCGAAACCGGCAAAAGGCACGATGTGAGACGATTAGAAAAAATGATGTCCTGTGATTTGAGTGAGTTACGAGAGATTCTAATTCCGGGATGTGACGATTAGAAATCTGGAGATCTTGTTTCCGGTTCCATTTTGGGAAGGTTTGCGGTTGCGCCCGCAAGATTGGGTTCGTCCGGCCCACCCGAGAATGCCCCCAGGTTACTTTTGCAGGACGGTATGCTGAGGTCAATGGTACTTCTGGTGAGAATTAGGGTAGTACAGACTTCACAGGCGGAGGAAAAATGCAGAAAACTTTTCCTCAGGGGCTGAAGCCCAATGCAAGCAAACTGGTTATGTCGGAGCTAAAGCTCCGACCCCCTAAGGGGAATGACTTTTTCCGCAAGCTGTGAAGTCTGTGCTACGGGGAATCAGGGTTGCGGTTTGTCGTGGCCGTAATATTCGTACGCGGACATGGGCTTCTCGCCGCCCTTTTTCCAGGTGCGAGTGTCGGGCGGAAGTTTTCCCAGCGCGCGCGCCATCTCGCGGATGTGACTGGCCACCGCGCCGCAGCACGCCCCAATGTAATTCACACCCAGGTCGCGGGCGGCTACGGCGTACTGCGCCATCTCCCTCCGCGTGAGTTGGTAAGGATCGAGCTGGTCCGGAAACGCGGGAAGGCTGGTGAAGTCGCGATGCTCGCGCGTGGTGCGATAGGCCACCGGTTGCGTGGCCAGGAAACATTTCACGGCGCGGCGCATTTCCGCCGCTAGGGGCAGCGTGTGCTCCGGACTTCGCAGGCAATTGATTCCCACAATGTCCGCGCCAGCATCGGCCAGGGCACGCGCTGCGTCGGTTGCCGTTTTTCCGTCGGTAGTTACGTCTTGGTTTTCAAATGACAGTGTCACCATCACAGGCAGTCTAGTGCGCTTGGCGCGCTCGACGCACAGCAGCGCTTCGCCGAGCCAGGAAAATGTTTCACCGATGATGAAGTCCACGCCCTCGGAGGTCTGCACGTCGAGTTGCTCATCGAAAGTCTTGCGCACGTGATCGCTTGCGGCAGGGCTGCCCGGCTCATACATCCAGGTGAGACTCAGATTTCCGGCCACCAGGCATCGCTCGCCTGCGGCCTGCTTCGCCAGGCGTACTGCGGCGCGATTCAGCTCCTCCACGCGATCGGCCATGCCGACGGTGGCAAGTTTGTCGCGGCTGGCGTAAAACGTCAGCGCTTGCAGCACTTCCGCTCCCGCATCCCGAAATTCGCGGTGTAGCTCGAGCAGCGACTCGGGATGTTCGAGGGCTACCTCCGGCGTGAACGGTCCGGCGCGCACGCGGCCGCGCTTTTCAAGCTCCAGCAAATAGCCGCCGTCCCCGAGGACAGGGCCTTCCGCAAGTTTTTCGAGGATTCCTTTTTTTTGCTGCTTTGCCATGATTACTCCTGTCAGGCGCCGGAGGAACTTCAGGGGCTAAAGCCCGTTCATTTCGTTCAGCTTTATGTCGCGGTTGAAACCGCGACCTACAAAGCCGCCGCAATGCATCACGCAACTGCCTCATTTGTGCGGCCACGGCGCAAATCGCGCAGCGCTTGATGCGCGGCGTTGTAACCCGGCGCGCCCGTCACTCCTCCGCCCGGATGCGCTCCTGCGCCGCAAAGATAGAGGCCGCGAACCGGCGTGCGATACTGCGACCAGCCCGGCACCGGACGCATAAAAAACAATTGATCGAGCGAGAGGTCGCCGTGAAAAATATTTCCCTCGGTGAGGCCGTAGGTGCGCTCCAGGTCGAGCGGCGTTAGGACCTGCCGCGCGACGATGGCACCGGGCACGTTCGGCGCGTACTCGGCAGTTTTCTTCACCACGCGGTCGCCGAGCAGCTCGCGCTTCTCGTCCCAGTTCCCCTCGCGAAGCCGGTATGGGACGTATTGAACGAAAGTGGTCATGATGTGCTTGCCCGGGGGCGCGAGCGTTGCGTCCACATTCGACGCCACCACGCAATCCACCCACAGCTCTTCAGGAATGTCGCCGAATTTCGCGATGTCGTAGCAGTGTTCGGCGAAGGCGAGCGAAGGAACCAGGGTGAAGAGCGAGCGCTGCGGGAGCGTCCAATCGCGGGGCATGCCGGTCACGCGCGGCTCTTCACTCAGGACAAAATTTACTTTGGCGCACGGGCCGTCCATCTTGATTCCGGCGATGGCGCTGCGAAATTCCGAAGGGAGCTCACTCGAATCCACAAGTTTCAGGAACGTCCGTTTCGGATCTGCGTTGGAGAGCACCAGGCGTGCGGAGATTTCCGTGCCATCCTCCAGAACGACGCCCCTGGCACGTCCGCCGCGGGAGTCAATCTTTGCGACCGGCGCTGCAGTGAGGATTTCCGCTCCTTCTTTTCGCGCCGCCGACGCCAGCGCCTGCGTGATTGCGCCCATGCCTCCGATGACATGTCCATAAAATCCTTGAATTTCTCCTTCGCCGCCGCTGAGCATATGAAACAGCAGTCCGAGCGCCGATCCGGGCGCGTACGGGCCGCCGTGTTTGCCGTACACATTGTTGGCCAGGATCAGCGTCTTGATTTTTTCCGATTCATAGTGCCGGTCGAGAAAATCTCCCAGGCTGCCGGTGAGGAACGACACAAGCTGCGTAATCTCCTCGCCGGTCATCCCGCGAAAGCGGTTCCCCAGGCGCAAGAGTTCCCACACTCCTTCGGCGCCGCGGAATGAAACGTCCGGCGGTGGCTCGAGAAAAAACGGCTGGAGATATCGAGCCAGCTTCTTCAACTGGTCGTCCACGCGCACAAAAGTTTCCGCATCGCGCCCGGAAATTTTTCTGAGTTCCGTGACGGTGCGCTCGCGGTCCGCCCACCAGGGCAGCACGTGGCCATCGGTGAACGGAACCACCAGCGCCGGATCGCACGGAACCATGCGCAAGCCGTGCGCGCCAAGGTTCAGATCGCGAATCACCGTCGGCCGCAGCATGCTGGCGATATAGGAAGTGGTGGAAGCGCGGCAGCCCGGCGCGATTTCTTCCGTCACGCAGCAGCCGCCCACAATTTCGCGGCGCTCGAGCACTAGTGTCGAAAGGCCGGCGCGCGCGAGATAGGCGGCCGCGGTCAGGCCGTTGTGACCGGCGCCTACGACGACGGCATCATAGGACTTGCGCAGGGGAGGCATGGTGGACTAGTATGACCGCCAGTCACGAGACGATTTATCAGCAGTTGATAGCACAAACTTGGAGATATTCCAATGCCAGCTTCCGCCAATGACTTGCGGTCACAGCAGCGCCCGAAGTCCCGCCGCGCTCTCCTCGAGCCTCCCTTGCGCTACCATGCCGAACCTGGCCCGCGACTGGAGGCCAAACGCGCGCTCATCGTTGCCGAGGCCATGCACCATTTCGCCGAATACGGGTATCACGCCGCGCGCATCGAAGATCTCGCGGCGCATCTGGGCTTCGCCAAGGGTTCCATCTTTCAATACTTCGGCAGCAAGGCGGGGCTTTTTCTGGAGGCCTACAAAAGAGCGGTGAACTCGTTTCCTGCGTATCTGGATTGCCCGGCGCCCGCGCGCGAAAAAGGCTTCTTCGAAATCCTGCGCTACTGGCTGCTGCGCACCGAACGCCTGGTGCGGGAAGACTGGATTCCCTATCGCGTGGCGCTGCTGGGAAATTACGGCGTGGACCTGAGCCTGAAGCACGAGATCAACCGTTTCCTGATTTCCGAGGATCCCTACGGCAGCGCTGCGTTCGTGCGCCTGGGAATCGCGCGCGGTGAAATCCGTTCCGACGTGGATCCGGCGCTCATCGTCTCTATCCTGGATTGGACGGTGGAGCGGTTTCAGGATGCGCTGCTGACCGAAGAGCTTGACCCCGGCCTGTTTCCGCATCCCGCGGACCCGGAGAAGAATCAGGCGCGAATCAATCAGTTTTTGCAGATCCTTCGCGGCGCCATCGGCGTCTAGCGCGTTCGAAATTATTTACTTCGGGAGACGAGTTGCATGGACCAGCCGTTGCGGGAAATTTTGGCAAGCTACAATGACAAGGCGCCGCTGGCGGAGGCCTACACTATCCCGGCGGCTTGGTATACGGACCCGCGCATCGCAAGTCTCGAACTGGAAAACGTCTTCGCGCGCACCTGGCAAGCCGTCGGCCGCACCGATCAACTCGAGAAGCCCGGCCAATTCGTGACCGCCACTGTCGGCGGAGAACCAATCGTTGTGGTGCGCGGCAGCGACAACCAACTGCGCGCGTTTTTCAACGTTTGCCGCCATCACGCCATGACGGTGATGACCGAACCCTGCGGCCATGCGCAACATCTGCGCTGTCCCTATCACGGCTGGACTTATAACCTTGAAGGCGAGTTGCGCGGCATGACGGAATTCGAAGGCGTCCATGATTTCGATCGCGCGAAAAACGGGCTGGTTCCCGTGCGCGTGGACACCTGGGAGAAATTCGTATTCGTCAATCTCGATCCGCACGCCAGCTCGCTCCAGGAATTTCTCGGCGAACTGGTGCAGCGCGCCCGCCCGCTTGGGTTTACCAGCCTGCAATTCGTCGAGCGCCGCAGCTACACGCTCGACTGCAACTGGAAAGTGTATGTGGACAATTTCCTGGACGGCGGCTATCACGTGCCGCACATGCACAAAGGACTGAACAGCGTTCTCGACTACACGAATTACACTATCGAGAATCTGGAACGTTGCTGCGTGCAGTCGAGCCCCGTGGCGGTGGACAGCTCGTCGGAATCGAATGCCGCGGCGACGCGCAAAGGCGACCGCGCCTTCTATTTCTGGCAATACCCGAATTTCATGCTCAACTGGTATGAAGGCTATCTGGACACAAATCTGGTGCTGCCGCTCGGCGTGGGCCGCTGCGAAGTGATTTTCGATTTCTACTTTGGCGACACCAGCGCGGCGCAGACTCCCTATATCCGCCAGAGCATCGAAGTGAGCGAGCGCGTGCAGCAGGAGGACATCATCATCTGCGATGGCGTGCAGCGCGGGCTCAGTTCGCGCGCCTACCAGGCGGGACGGCTGTCCGTGCGGCGCGAAGCCGGCGAGCATTTGTTCCATCGCTTGCTGGCTGCGGATTTGAAGGACGTTCGCGCGGCTTCGGCTCGCTAGAAAAGCGCAGTCTCCGCGAACGGCAACAAATAAAAGAGGAACTTCAGGGGCTGAAGCCCGCTTTACGGCCTCCTTGTTGTCGCGGTTGAAACGGCGACCCGCAAGGATTCGCAAGGCAGCCATTGCGGCCAATATGGCTCTTGCGGCAGGCCAATTGGGGGCTAGAGTCGGAGGCGCTGGGGCGCGGATTCCACGGGAGATGACCCATGATGACGACGCCACAGCTCTCGACGATCCTTCCTCGCATTTTGCTTTTGATTCCGATGCTGATTCCTCCCGCCATTCCACTGCGCAGCGAAACAAATGCGCAGACCAAAGCAGCCTTCGCCAAAATACAGACGCTGGCCGGCGACTGGGAAGGAAAAGACGACATGAACATGCCGGCGAAGACGAGTTTCAAAGTGATCGTTTCCGGCACCACGGTGATGGAGACGCTTTCGCCCACGGGCATGGGCGGCGAAGACATGGTCACGCTCTACACCGTGGACGGCGATGCCATCCGCATCATTCATTACTGCCCCACGAACAATCAGCCGCGCATGCGGGCGACGCCTCCCGCGGGGGAAATCAAGGAGCTCACCTTTGAATTTCAGGGGGCGGGAAATTTGTCGGATGAATCCGTGGGCCACCAGCACAAGCTGGTGCTGCGATTTGACGATGCGGATCACATCACCGAGACGTGGACTTGGCGCGCCAAGGGCAAGGACACGCCCATGGTGATTCGCCTGGCGCGGAAGAAAAGCTGATACCTCTCGGAGCAGCGAAGACGCTGCTCCTCGCTGGCGAGTCGAGCCTCGCCGTAACAAAGCGACGTCAAGCCGCCGCACTCCATATGAACAGCCCACGGGGTCCTGCGTCGCGGCAATATTCGCGGCGTCGAAATCAACTGCACCATGGTTAGTCAAAGATCACCGTCTTGTTGCCGTATAGCAGGATACGGTGTTCGATGTGCCAGCGGACTGCGCGCGAGAGCACCACTTTCTCGAGGTCGCGCCCCTTCTGAATCAAATCCTCCAGCATGTCGCGATGGGAAATGCGCACCACGTCCTGCTCGATGATGGGGCCGTCGTCGAGCGCCTCGGTGACGTAGTGGCTGGTGGCGCCGATCAATTTGACGCCGCGAACGAGCGCCTGCTGGTGCGGCTTTCCTCCGACAAAGGCGGGAAGAAACGAGTGGTGAATATTAATGATGTGATGCGGCGGGTACTGGCGGATAAATTCGGTGGATAGCACCTGCATGTAGCGCGCCAGAACGATCAAATCAATTCCGTGGGGGCGCAGAAGCTCGAGTTCGCGGCGCTCGGCTTCCGCCTTGTTGTCCTTGGTCACCGGAACGACGTGCAGCGGAACGCCGTAAAAATCGGTCCAGCGGCGCACGTCGTTGTGGTTGCTGATGACGAGGGGAATTTCGCAGGCCAGCTCGCCGCCGCGCTGGCGGTAGAGCAGGTCCACCAGGCAATGATCGTAGCGCGAGACGAAGATGGCCACTTTCGGCCGGTAGCTCGATAGCGCCACGCGCCATTGCATGTGGAAACGGTCGGCCACGGGTTGAAAACTTTTTCCGAAATCGTTCAGGTCGAGCGAGAAGCCGGTGAGGTCCCATTCGACGCGCATGAGGAAGAGGTTGTGTTCAAAGTCCACGTGCTCGTCGGCGTGGAGAATATTTCCGCCGTGGCGGTAGATGAAGTCGTGGACCGCGGCGTTGAGCCCGATTTGATCCGGGCAACTGAGCAGGAGAACGGCGCTATTTTTCATGGCTCGCTCTTTGCTGGGGCCGGGCGCAGGAGAAATGGCGGGCGGGTGCGCTCATTGGTGGTCTCGCGGAATGGTTTCATCCCAGGTTTTATTGCGCAGCGGCCGGCCATTTTCGGTGAGGTGGCGCTCGAAGTGGTAATAGAAATTTTTCGCGTCGCTGCGCAGATTTAGCACCACGCTCCAGACCAGGGTGCGGTCGCGCAGCATAACTGTGGTGGAGGCATCGGCGTGCACGTTGCTCACTGCCGGGTCACTGTCCTGCACGACGAAGGTCATCTTCTCGTAGTCTTTCGTGCGCCCCCACGGATAATCGCCGCTGTCTTCACCGCTCCACATCACGCGCGTCGTACCGTTCATCAGGTCGCGTGTGACGGTCCAATCTTTCGGCGGCCAGATGTCGCCTGTTGACGAGACGCCTGCGAGCGGCGGCGCTTCTTCGACTGGCGGAAAATGCGCCCGCGCAGGCGGCTCAATTGGAACCACAGGAAGCTCGAGGCGTGATGGCGCGACGGCTCCCAAGTAGAGCGAAGTGGTCATGGTGTACGGTGTCGGCCAGATCATCGGCCAGAGCGCATTTGAAATCGCCAGGCGGATGCGGTGGCCTGGGTGAAAGACCCAGCTCGTGAGATGCAATTCAACTGAGAGAGGACATATCTGGCTGCGGGTCTCACTTTCCGTACCAATCTCCAATAGCTCGACGGATTCTTGCTCCGAACATCTTTCGGCGCCCTGTTGGCCAGCGCCGGTAATCATCGCGACGCTCCCATCAGGAGCAACGTCTGAAAGTCGAACAAACCAATCTGCAAGAGTCACGCTGGATGAGACGTACAAAACGGCCTTGGGCCGCCCGAGAATCGCTTTCTCTTGTCGCAGCGGTTCGGAATCGTAGACGAGGCTGTAGGCATCGATCGGCCGCTGGTCTGTCGTGAAATCGCCCCACCAGAATCCAGCTTCGATCCCAATCGAGGGCACATACTTCAAGTGCTCCGAGGGGATGTAGCTTGAAAGTGGGCTAGTCGCGGGTCCAGAGGGATCGAGCTTGTGGTTCTCATGTAGGTGATAAGTCTCGGTCTGTCGGTCCGCGGGCGGCCAGGTTTTTTCGGCGCGCCATTCGCCAAGCACTTCTTTGATATTCGGGTCGGGGGGATAGGGACGGCGCATGTACACTTCGAAGCCCGGCTCGTCCATGATTCCGTTTTGTTTTCCCTTCAGCCAGTAATCCCACCAGCGCGTGGCTTCGTCGCGCCATTCGATGGCGGGGCCGGGCTCGGCATCGTGCGGGAAGGTGTGATTCCACGGGCCGAGCAGGGCTTTGATGGGCGCTTTCGATTTTTCGAAGAAGCGCGCGATGCTGTCACGGTAGCCGTCGAGAAATCCACCGACCATAAAGGAAGGCACGGTGTATTCGCCGTAGCGATCGGGCGCGACGGAGGCGCGGCGCCAGAAGGGGCCATCGCGCTGCTGGCGGAGATAGAGCAGGAACCACGGCGAGCTGTCGAAGCGCGGCGCGAGCGATTTTTCATCCGTGGGAAAATCCGGTGAGCGCGTCAGGCCCAACTCCAGGTCCATGGCCGGCTCGAATTCGTCCACGTGCATCAGGCCGTCAATGTAATGAATATCGTCGTGAAAAAGTTCTTCGGTGGCGCACACGGCGATGATGGCCTTGAGCTCCGGCGGATGGAGGCGCGCCATCTGGATGGCGTTGAAGCCGCCCCAGGAAATTCCCATCATGCCGACGGTGCCCGAGGACCACGGCTGGCGCGCCAGCCAGGCGATGACCTCGAGGCCGTCCTGCTGTTCTTGGTCGGAATATTCGCGGTCGGGCGGAGCGCCTTCGCTCGCGCCGGTGCCGCGAATGTCCACGCGCGCGACCACGTAGCCGCGGCGAACGAAATAGGTGTGCAGGTTCCAGTCGCGCGAGAGCGTCCAGTCGTCCTTGCGGTAGGGCAGGTATTCGAGGATGGCGGGGAATTTGTCGTCGGGCTTTGCGCCTTCGGGCATGTAGAGCGAGACGGCCAGGCGGACGCCGTCGATCATGGGGATCCACGCCTGCACTCTCGTTATCGTCGGATAGACAGGCGGCGCTGGCGGCTTCGAGGTGGCATTCTGCGCGCCGGCAGTCGCGCACAGGCAGAGCATTACAGTCAGCGCGACGCAGGCAGCGACGCACTGCAATGCGAGCGGGACTCTTGTCGATCCTTTTGACCTTAGTTGCATCGCGATTGAATTTGCGAGGCACAAGCTAGCATGACCCAGAGATGTGGCAAGGGGAAAAACTAGACTTAGCTGCCGGCTCCCGTCAATCACTCACAGGGGTTAATGGTAAATCGGACATCCACAATACCGGCTTGCATACTTCGACGGAGTTCGGCTTCCGTTTGGGAAAAGCACGGGGGAAGAGCGGACTTGTTGACCTCGAAAAACTGATCATATTTGTCGATGTCAAAGACATCTCCCGGCTTGAAGGGCCAGGTCAGTGAGTTTCGCAGGTCTGGAGCCAGGCCGACGACCTCAATCCTGCCGAATCGGTACTGTCTCTGCTCGTCCAATTCCATCCGAATATCCACTGTTTGGTTCTTGCCGTCGGCGTCCGAGAATGGAGTCGCCGTGAAATCTATGTATCCTGCGTGCGCATACAAGTGCTTCAAATTCTCAAGGCCCTGCCGAATCTTGCCGGCAATCAAGATGTCGCCTTCACGCAAGGGAATCAATTGCCGCAACTGCTCGACTGGAAACGCCGGCGGATCTGAGGGTGGTATCGGCACGAGCTGTGGCACGGACTCGTTGACATGATCTTGAGATGGAGACCGTCTGCGCAGACGCGGCAGGTCCGGAGGATTGGCCGTTACGTCACCGTTCTCAGGTTCCACGTTGTGGGCAACCACGACACGGCTGTTGTCCCCTTCGGAAGGTGCGACATAAAAGGTGACGGCGCCGAGGCGATATTGCAGCCCTTCATCCACATGGAGAATGACTGAAAAGTGCTGGTTGATGCCGTCGCTTCCGCGAGGTTCGGCTCTTCCGTCCACCTTCACCTTGAAGTACCCGCGATCTTGCCAGACGGCGCGCATCCCTATTTCGAGAAATTCATCAAGCCAAGGAGAATCTGGACTGCGCCCGGCTTTATTCAACACTTCGATGGCGGGCTCCAAATCCGAGTAGGGCAAGTGAATCGGGGCATCAGACATCACTTCGTCGATAACGACTTTCGGACGAGCAACGCTCGCCCTCTCATCCTCAACATCACTTGCGGACGGCGGCGCGCTATCGGATTTCGATTCCGCTTGGGCACGGACAGGCAACGGTGCAAGCCATAGGCAGAGCAACAAAGGACCGAAGAAGTAAGCGGCTACCCAGCGGTGCATTTGCGAAATATAGGCGTGTTCGTACCCGGATGCAATCCTTTGAGGTACCGACAAGTACTCTACGACTGCGACAATCGCGGCGGAGAAAGCGAGGCGAAAGAGACGGCCGGCGAGGCGGTATCCGAATTCCGTGCAGCCGAGTCCAACCAGCGGGCGTATAATCCCTGCCAATTCCACTGGAGGTCTGCCATGGCCAAGGCCAAGCAGTACACGATTACACTGGACAACAAGCCCGGCGCGGTTGCGGAGATTGTGAAGACGCTCGGAAGCGCGAAGGTCAATATTCTAGGCCTGCTCGCGTGGGCCGAGGGACCGACGGGCACGCTGCAACTGATCGTCGAGGATTCCAAGCGCGCGAAGAAGGCGCTGGACGACGCTCGCGTTTCGCACAAGGAACAAACGACCGAGCAGATCGAGCTCGCCAACAAGCCGGGAGCACTGTCGAAGACGCTCGAGCAGTTGGCCAAGAAGGGCGTGAACATCAACCACATTTACGCCACGGCCACCAAGGGCGGGAAGAAGGCTGTGGTGGTGTACGCCGTGGCCGAGGCGGCCAAGGCGGCGACGGCTTAAAGGCGCTGAACGGTTCGCTGATGTTGTTGGTATTGCTCGGCGTGTAGGCCCTAAGGGCACGGCGTGCCGTGCCCCTACAGGCTTACGACGGTTTGCGCGTGGCACCGTGAATCTGGCTTTTCCAACGTGAATCCAATCGCCGTGTGGGCGCGCTCCAAGCAAGAGGCAGGTGTGAGTCCGTGAGAAAGCGATTTGTGAATGTCGGAGTGAACACATCTCAAAAACCTGCCGGGGCCGCGCGAACTGCCTCCTCAGGGGCTGTAGCCCACTGTCATCACGATGCTGAATGTCGGAGCTGAAGCTCCGACCCCCTAAAAAGCTCTTTGTGAATTGAACTCGAGTAAAGTCCGAATGCTTCCGCAGACACCACTCACCGAGCTCATTGGCATCCGCTATCCGATCATTCAGGCGCCCATGGCGGGCGTGGGCATCACCGCAGATTTTGTTGCCGCGGTTTCGAATGCGGGAGGACTTGGGTCGTTTGCTGCAGCGATGCTCCCGCCCGATGCGATTCGCCAGGGAATCGCGGAGGTTCGCGCGCGCACGACGAAGCCGTTCAACGTGAACATGTTCGTGCTGGAGCCGCCGAAGCCGGATGCGGCGGAAGTGCAGGCGGCGCACGAACTGCTGCGGCCGATCCGCGAAGAGCTAGGCCTGCCGCCGGCGGAAGCACTGGCACAATATTGCGAGGATTCGGCGCCGCAATTCGAAGCGGTGTTGGAAGCGCGGCCGGCGTTTGCGAGTTTCACTTTCGGCGTTTTGAAAGGCGAGCAGGTGGCGGCGCTGAAGGCGCGCGGGGCGCGGGTGATGGGCACGGCCACGACGGTCGAGGAAGCGCGCGCGTGGGAAGCAGCGGGCGCGGATGCGATTTGCGCGCAAGGCTCGGAGGCGGGCTCGCATCGCGGAACGTTTCTGGGCGATTTCGACGGGGGCATGGTGGGAACGATGGTGCTGGTGCCGCAGGTCGCGGACGCGGTGCGTGTGCCGGTGATTGCCGCGGGGGGAATCATGGACGGGCGCGGAATCGCCGCATCGCTGGCGCTGGGGGCGGCGGGGGTGCAGATGGGTACGGCGTTTCTGACTTGCGCGGATTCCGGCGCGATGGAGCAGTACAAGCAGTTGCTGCGGGGGGCCCGCGAGAACCAGACGCGCGTTTCGCGGATTTATACCGGCAAGCCGGCGCGAGGGCTGGTGAATGAATTCATGCGGCGGCTGGCGCCGCGGGAGCGGGAAATTCCGGCGTACCCGATTCAGAATGCGCTGACGCAGCCGATACGCGCGGCGGCGAAAAAGGCGGGGCGGACGGATTTCATGTCGCTGTGGGCCGGGCAGGGGGCGGGGATGAGCCGCGGGTTGACGGCGGCGGAGCTGGTGGCGGCGCTGGTGCAGGAGACGGAGGCGGTGATGAAGCGGACGGCGGGAGAATTTCAAATTTGAAATAAATGGAAAAACCGAACCTGTGAAAACAGCGATTGAGCGAGCAGGGAGTTCATGGCCCCTCAGCGGCTAAAGCCGCAGCGGTTATGCGTCGCTATCGGCATGGCTGAAGCCATGCCCTGACGGTTCGTGCGAGGGCGGGTGCGGCGAGAACGAAGGTGAGCGAGCGGAAGACACAGCCAGGAGTGGCTGTGCCACCACAGGGAAGTCTGTGCTACTTCGTGGCGCAGGCGGCTTGCAGGAGCTTGGCCCAGTGCGAGAGGTGATTGAGCGAGGCCATGTGCGTGTGGTCTAGCTCGAGCGGGGTGATGGAGACGGCACCGTCGCGGATGGCGGCCATGTCGGTGTCCGGCTCGATGCCTTCGACCAGTTGCTGCTCGTGCAGCCAGTAGTAGCGGCGGCCGCGCGGGTCGGTGCCAGGCTTCAGCAGGTTGCGAGTGATTTTCGATGATTGGCGGGTGACGCGCACTTCGCCCGTCCAGGGTTGCGGCACGTTGACATTCAGCAGCACACCGGTGGGGAGGCCCTCCTTCAGAATCAGCGGCGCCAGGCTGCGCGCAAAACATGCCGCGGGGGCGTAATCAAAATCCTTGCTGCGGTAGGACACCGACACGGCGATTGCCGGAACGCGATTGATTGCCGCTTCCATGGCCGCGCCTACCGTGCCGGAGTAATAGACGTTTTCGCCCATGTTGCCGCCGCGATTGATGCCGGAGATGACCAGGTCGGGCTTGTCCTGGAGCAGGGTGTGAAAGGCGAGAATCATGGCGTCGGCGGGAGTGCCTTCGACGGCGTATTCGCGCTCGGCAATCTGGTCGCAGTAAATGGGCTGGCGGAGGGTGAGCGATTGCGCGGCGGCGCTGCGTTCATGGAGCGGCGCGACTACGGTTACTTTGGCGAGGTCCTTCACCGCGTCCACCAGGGCGCGAAGCCCGGGAGCGTGAATTCCGTCGTCGTTGGTGATCAGAATGTTGGGCATATAAATTTCAGAGCGGGCGAAACGCCGTAAACCAGGAGAGAAGTTCCTGCGTCCGTCTCGTCAGGCAGCGATCCTCAATTCCAGCGGAGCTGCAACTTTCATTCTACGGGAAAAGCGCCGGTAATTTCTCGTTTTTCGGGGTTGGCCGTGAATTAGAGGCACTCCTGGCCATTACAAATTCGTCTGCAGCCAAGCGTGCAGGCGGTCGAGGCTGGCGGTGTAGGACCGCAGCCCGCGCAGGAAGAGCACGGCGGCTGCGAGATTTGCCAGCGCGGGAACGATGGCCAGGGAATAACGGACCGCGGCGTCGTAACCGAACACGCGATCGGTCACCAGGGCAACCGCCGTCGGCCCAATCCCCAAGCCGATCAAATTCACGATCAGAAGATAGAGGGCGGTGGCCTGTCCGCGCATGGGGTTGGGCACCAGCTCCATGATGGCTGCGGGGATGACGAAGGTGGGCACGCAAAGAAAGAAAACTGCGACATAGAGCAGCGCCGTGGCGGCGGTGATATTGGCCACCAGCGGATACAGGATTCCCGGCAGGAACCAAGCGGCTGTGGTGAGCACCGCGACGCGCATGTAGGCATCGCGATGCCCGCGCCGCATCAGCCACGAGACGGTTTTGCCCGCAGTGAGCATGCCCAGCGAGCCGGATACGGCCTGGGCGATGCCGAACAGAATTCCGGCCTCCGAAGCGGTCATGTGGTGGTTGCGAACAAGAAAGGTGATGCCCCACGCGGAGCTGCCGTAGGCAGACAGAGCTATCAATCCCATGCCGACATTCAGGCTGAGAAGCGTGTTGCGATTTTGAATGAAATATTCGACGACGGAGCGGAGTGGAACGCGCTCGATTTTCGACTTCCCCGACGCGGACTGCATAACCCGCGCACCCTTTCGCGATGGATCTCGCAGGGTCAACAACAGGAGCACGAAGGCAATTCCGGTAATACCAAGGATGAGGAAGAGCAACTGCCATGGCCGGGTGGGGCCTACCAGCGGGAGTTCGATCATTTCTTTGGCGGCGAAGGCGCGCAGGAGAACTGCACCGAAAATAAATGCGATGCCGCCGCCTACGTACGTGGCCGTGGTGTAGACGCTGAACGGCACGGAGCGCTTCGCCGGAGGAAATGAATCCGCGATCATGGAATAGGCCGCGGGCGATAATGTTGCTTCACCGATTCCGACGCCCATGCGCAGCAGGAAAAGCTGGCCGTAGGAGCGCGCCAGTCCGCAGCCACCGGTCATGAAACTCCACATGAACACTCCCAGGGCGATCAAGCGGGGGCGATTGAGAAAATCCGCGAGGCGGCCAAACGGCAGGCCCAGGCAGGAATAGAAAAGCGCAAAGCTGAAACCGATCAGCAGGCTCATCTGCGTGTCGGTGATGGCGAGATCGCGGCGGACGGGAGCAACCAGGAGATTCAGTATCTGCCGGTCCATGAAGGAGAGAATGTAGGCGATCAGGAGAATGATAACGCTGTACCAGGCTCGCGCGGCGCTGGGATAATTTTCGGTTGCGTCGGTTTGAACTGCTGGAACGTCCGGTTTTTCAGCAAGCGCCATCGAGTCAGCCTCAAATCTCTGTTTCGCCCGGGAAGTGACGCCAGACGTTACTCCACCACCCTCACTCAGTCAAAGAAGAGACTTGAGGGCAGTAGCGGTTGAATTTCCGAAACGCTTGCGTTGAAAGCCTGGATTGAGAGTAACCTGCTGGCACAAAGTGCGATTGAGAGTCGCAGGGAGGCGAAATGCGCGCAAGCCTCGGCCTCTGTGTTTTAGCCGCAAGTTTTTTCCTGGGAGGGTGTGCGACGTCGCTGCGCCAAGTAGCACCGGAGAAAGATTGTGTGTTCGATCCCTCCGTGCTCGGCACATGGACAGCGACTGATGAGGATGGGCAGTCAACCGCGATTAAATGGGAGAAAAAAGTTCCAGACGGCTATCTGATCAGTTTTACCCCTACAGGAAAGGATTACCGGGTGGCATATGCCGTCAGGCTTTTCCGGCTCGGCACTACGCTGTTCTATGACGCGGCAGCAGATCACGTCACCGTAAGAGGTGAAGACCTAGACGTCGAAGACCTTGGCGTTGCTCCGCGGCACATGATAGGCAAAATTCAAATTCGACCTGACGAAATTAGGACCACCGCACTCGATGCGCATTGGATGCAGAAGGCACTAGAAGAGAAGAGAGTAAGTCTGAAATTCGAAAAGATGAGCTCGGAACTGTGGCCGGACATTCTGTTAACGGGTCCACCGGGAGAAATTCGTGCGTTTCTGGAGAAATACGCGGACGACAAAGGAGCGTTTCCAGACGAACTTGTGATCAAACGACAGAAGTGAGAGTTGCATTGGCAAGACGGAAATGGTCGGGACGACTGGATTTGAACCAGCGACCTCACGCACCCCAAGCGTGCGCGCTACCAGGCTGCGCCACGTCCCGACCGGCTGCTACGCTGCGGAAAAATCGAGGCAGGGAGCTTCCGAGGCTAAAGCCCACCTCTAATGCGGTCGCTTCCGGCGGGGCTGCCCTTCGACTGCGCTCAGGACAAGAAGCCCCGGCTTACAAAGCAACGGCGGCTATTCCGCAACGCAAACGGCTGGGAACCAGCGTATCACTCGCGTTCGAGAAGGGTCAAGACAGCGAGGAGCTGTTCATGCAGGTCGAGGAGAAATTTTCGCTGCGCCTTTGATCCGCGTTCCTGCCGGGCGGGGGCGGATACGACGGGAGCGGAGGATCGTCCATTGCCGCCATTTGCGCCCACCTCACCGGCCAGATGCTTGCGCGCCCCGGGGATGGTGAAGCCCTCTTCGTACAGCAGGCGCTTGATTTCGAATACCGTCTCGATATCCTCGCGGCGATAGAGGCGGTGGCCGCTGGGGCTCTTGACCGGCTGGAGCGTCGGAAATTCCGTCTCCCAGAATCGCAGCACGAAGGGCTTGGTGGCCGTCAGGCGGCTGACTTCGCCGATGCGGAAGAGACTCTTCTCGGGAATCGGCGACGGAGCTTGCGCGGCGCTGGCCATGTCTTTTCTGTATCGTAGGCTGATTTCGCGCGGTGTCAAGACTAGACGTTGTGGATGGGCGGGGCGAAACTTGCACGGGATGAGTTTGCGTTATGAGGCGGCTGGGTCATTCGCCGGCGCGACGAGATGAAAACTGCACGCAACAACTTATTGGCAGTGTTGGCGGGGCTGGCAGCCGTCGCGCTGGTGTTCGTGGGATTCAAGGCGGAGCGCCTGGCCACACGAGCGCTACATTACGAGAGACTCGTGCGCCGGCTGGGTGGCGTGCAGCACCGCGTGCGCATCGGCGGATTCGACGGGATTGTGATTCTTCCCCGCGGGCGAAAGCTCGATGCGGACGCGCCGTGGGTCTGGTATGCGCCGGCGATGTGGGGCGGATATGCGGGCGAGGATAACGAGTGGCTGTTCCAGAACCTTCTGAGCAAGGGAATTTCTGTGGCCGGAATTGATGTCGGCGAGTCCTACGGAAACGAGAAGGGGAGCGCCGCGTATTCGGAATTTTACAAAGCCATCGTCGCGAAATATCGCTTGTCGCGCGCGCCCTGCCTGCTGGGGCAAAGCCGCGGCGGGTTGATGCTCTACAACTGGGCGGAAGATAATGTTGATAGGGTCGGCTGCATCGCAGGAATATTTCCGGTGACGGATCTTCGGAGCTGGCCGGGCTTGGGGAACGATAAGCTTCTGGCAGCCCACGGGATGACCGAAGCCGAACTTCGCGCTGGGCTCGCCGGCATCAACCCCATTGATCGCCTCGGAGCGCTTGCGGCTCACGGCGTGCCGGTGTTTCACGTGCACGGGGATGCGGACGAGGTCGCTCCCCTGCTCCAGAACACTTTCGAATTTGCGCGCCGCTACAATGAAGCGGGCGGGCGCGCCGAATTTTCCGTCGTCCATGGCAAGGCGCACCAAGCGAGTGCGGGATTTTTCCAGTCAGAGCAATTGATGGTTTTTTTGCTCAGCGGCGGGAATTCCCTCTCGAGCCGGAGACCTGCTGTCGCCTACTCGCTGCGCGACAAAATTTCAGTCTGCGCCTGGGAAAACTCGCACTGGGAGTCGCGGCCACCATGCAAGATTTGCTTTGAGACTTGTTCCCTGCCCGAGCCGGGAACCATCACGAAAATCGAATATCGCTGCGAGGGGGGCGGCTGTGCAAATTCCCAGAATCCATTGCCTGGCGGCGGCTCGGGGCCGCTCATTGTCCTTTCACCGGACCGGCGCAGCTTCACCTGGGCTCGCCGATGGAGCGGCACAGCTCCCATCAAGGACATTTATACTATTTACTTTGCGCCCGACGCCTCGAAATAGTTCGCGGCCGCCTGCGACGATTTCGCTTTACGCCCCCCGCGTTGCAAACTTCCACTTGGTTCGATACAGTCCGCAAGCGACGGCGCGCGAATGATTTTCAATACTTGGGACTACTACCTTCTATTTCTCCTCCCAAGCGCCATCCTTTTTCGGGCCGCCAGCCGCCCGATTCGCCCGTGGGTGATTTTTTTCAGCGGCAGCCTGTTCTTCGCGTATTTTTCCTACACACAATTGGGAGGACTTGCGGGAGTCGCGTGTCTGGCGATTTTCCTGTGGGAATCCTTCGTCAGCCGTTTCTACGGACCTCGCTCGTGGATTTGTCGCGTCGGCGTCACGCAGACCCTCCTGATCCTGGTGATTTTCAAATACCGCAATTTTCTCACCGGCCTGGTGTGGCCCGACCCGCTGCACAATCCCCTCTTCTGGAAGAATGCGTTCCTGCCGCTGGGAATTTCCTTTTTCACGTTTGAATTCATTCACTATGCCATGGACCGCTATCACGACAAGACCGAAGCCGGCACGCTCGGCGAATATATGGCTTTCATTTTGTTTTTCCCCACAATGGTCGCCGGACCGATCAAGCGCTACCAGGATTTCCTCCCCAAGCTGCGCGGCGTTACCGCCGAATGGGCGCTCGAATGGCAGCGCGGCATCACCCGAATCCTCGCCGGGCTGGTGAAAAAATTCTGCGTCGCCGATCTGCTGACCGCCTACACCGGCCACCTGAATATGGCGGATATCGCGCGCGCCCATCGCGCCGTGCTGCCGCTGTGGCTGCTGGCCTATGGAATCAAAATTTACGTGGATTTTTCGGCGTACTCGGACATCGCCATCGGCTCGGCACGCTTGTTCGGCATTCGCGTGCCGGAAAATTTTGACTGGCCGTACTTGCGCACCAACATCGCGCAATTCTGGCGGCACTGGCACATGTCGCTGACCAGTTGGCTGATCGACTACATTTTCATTCCGCTGGGCGGTTCACGCGTCGCAGCCGCCCGCGTGTATGCCAACGTACTGGTGACCATGTTCATCAGCGGGCTGTGGCACGGCGCCGGAGTGAACTTCGTAGTTTGGGGACTGCTGCATGGAGTGATGCTGGTGATTCACCGCGCCTGGCGCCAGTGGCGGCCTGCGGCGGCGGCTCCGACACCGCTGTGGTCACGATCGCTTGCCTGGCTGGTCACGCTCGTGTCCGTGAATCTGGCCTGGGCATTTTTCTGCATGGATATGAAGACGGCGATTTTCTTCTTCCGCCGTCTGCTGATGGGATAGGAGCGTGAAGATGGCGGAATGGATGAAACAGGCAGTCGAGTATCTGGCCGGTGAGCTGGACGAACCCCCCGCCAGATTTCCCGTGGCGGTATCGAACTGGCTGTTTTGGGGCCTGTGGTGGGGCGGGATGGCCGTGCTCGTCTTTATTTTTTCCGGCCAGAGCTCCAAGTTCATTTACATCGACTTTTGATTTTTGGGAGGCGTTCGCCGGGCATGTCGAAGCGGCAATTTTTCTCGACCGTTGGCATCCTGCTGCTGATCCTGGTGGCGGTCAATATAGCCGTGGCCATCGCGACGCGGAATACTGTTCCGCGCCGCGTGATGGCGCGAGCGCGTGAATTCCCGCGCGCGACTGTGGTGGGACTGGGAAATTCCCTGATGGGCGCGGGCTTCATCGAAGCGCCGTTCAATCGCGGCATGGGACTGGAGCCGAGCACCGGCGCGGTGAACCTGGCGCTGGGAGCCTCATCGCCGGTGGAACAGCTTCTGTTGCTGCGCTACGCTGTACGAAATCAAATCCATCCGCAGCTCCTGCTCTACGGATTCTACGATTTCCAGCTCACCGATCCGGTCGCCATGTCCACCGCCGACCTGATGGGCAATCGCGCCATTCTCTATTATCTGGAACCGGAATACGGGCGCACTTTCTATCACCTCCCGCTGCACGACGGGATCGAATTCGAAATCATGCGCCGCTTTCCCATGGCTGTTGGCCGCGGGGCCGTCTGGGCCAAGGTGGAATTGCTTCGCCGCGAAATTTCACAACAGGGGATGCCGGAAGAAACATCCAACCGCTTCGGCAGGGCGCGCGATTTCTCACTTCTGGAAGCTTCTAATACTGCCGAATTCATCGGTCAATGCAATTTCAGCGTGAACCGCGGTCTGGTCCCGGCGGTGCAGGAAATCATTCGCCAGGGAAAAGCGGCCGGGGCAAAAATCGTGTTCATCGAAATGCCCATGCCACCGTCGCACCTTCAATTGTTCTACGACACGGCCGCCTGGGAGCTTTACAGCGCGCATGTGCGTGAGCAACTCGGCCAAGCCGGTGTCACTTTTCTCGACGCCAGCCGCTGGTTCGGCGATGCTTCGTCGTTCGCCGACAGTCTCCACCTTACCGAGGCCAGCGGCTTGAAATTCAGCGAGCGGCTGGGTGAGCTGCTGCGAGGATTCAACCTGATCACCGCCCCGCAAGAAATTCCCGCCGAAAAAGATAAGCCGAAATAGTCCAAACTATTTCATAAATTCCCTGGCTGACGGTCACGCTTACCTCAGGGGTTGAAACCCCTGAAATAACGCCATATTTTGGCACGGCTAAATCCGTGCCCTGACGAAAATCGATGTATGAGATGACTTCTTCTGAAGTGGTGAGAGCGCGAAATTACTTGCCGCGGCGGTCGCTGCGTTTCTGGACGTGGCTGCGCTGCGAGCGCTTTTTCAGTCGCATGGTGAAGCGGATCGGCGTGCCAGTGAAATCGAATGCGGCGCGCAACCGGTTTTCCAGGAATCGCTGGTAGCTGAAATGCAGCGGCTTGGTCTGGTTGGTGAATAGAACGAATGTGGGCGGCGCGGTGGTCGCCTGGGTCATGTAAAAAATCTTTACTTCGCGGCTAGCCGGCGAGGTTCCGCGCTCGAGGTCCACGCTCGCCAGCCAGCGATTCAGCTCGCCGGTTGAAATTCGCCGCTTGCGCGCCACGGCCACGCGGTCAATCAGGGCGTACAGCCTCTCGACGCGATCGCCGGTCGTCGCCGAAAGAAACACCACCGGCGCGTAGCTCAGGAATTTCAACTTCTGCCGCACCATGGGTTCATACTGCGCCAGCAACTTGGCAGCGTCGAAGCCCGAGCCCTCGACTGCGACTTTTTTCTCGCGCTCCGATTTTTCCCGCGCTGCATCCGTGGCCAGGTCCCATTTGTTCATCACCACAATGACGGAGCGCCCGGATTGCTCGGCGTATCCCGCGATGGTGGCGTCATGCGAAGTCACTCCCATCGAGGCGTCCGCTACCAGCACGGCCACGTCAGCGCGTTCCAGATGCCGCCGCGCCATCATCACACTCAGTTTTTCGGCCATCAGGTTGGTCTTGCCTTTGCGGCGAATCCCCGCGGTGTCCAGAAACCGGTAGGATTTTCCCTCGCGCTCGACCACCGTGTCCACGGCGTCGCGCGTCGTTCCCGGCTCGGGCGAGACAATCGAGCGTTCCGCGCCCACCAGCCGGTTCAGCAGCGTTGATTTGCCCACATTCGGGCGTCCGATGATGGCGATATGAGTTTCCGGCGGCGCCTCAGGCGCTTCACCCCGCGGAAAATTATCCGTCAGCGCGTCGAGCAGCATGTCCACGCCAAAACCGTGCTCGGCGGAAACGGGAAAAACATCGTCGCCCAGTTCGTAGAATTGCGCGGCCATCTCCGTCTGTTTGGCCGAATCCACTTTGTTCACCGCGAGCACGGGAGGCTTGCCGGCCTTGCGCAGCAGTTGCGCCAGGTCGATGTCGAGCGGCAGAATGCCCGCGCGCCCGTCCACCACCTGCACCACACGCGCCGCGCTTTCAATGGCCACTCTTGCCTGGCGCAGAATTTCGCCCGGGATTCCGGCCTTCTCTTCCGGAACAATTCCGCCGGTGTCCACCACTTCGAACGCGCGCCCTTCCCAGTTTGCCGTGCCGTAGATACGGTCGCGCGTGATGCCCGGCTCGTTGGTGACGATGGAGCGGCGCGTCCCGGTCAGGCGGTTGAATAGCGTGGACTTGCCCACATTGGGGCGCCCGACAATCACGATGGATGGAAGTTTTCCGGTCATTATTCAGTCATGCCGCGGGGTGCTGAGCGGGATGAACATGATACTTTATCGGAGCCTGAATCGAACGAGGATTCCTCAGCGGCCCCATGTCTTCATCGCCGGAAAATCTGGAAGGCCCAGTGAAGCACGGCACGGTTCGCGAAGTCGCGTCCGTCTTCTTGCGCCTGGGATTGCTGGCCTTCGGCGGCGCGGCGGGACAAATCGCCATGATGCGCCGCGAACTGGTGCAGCGCCGTAAGTGGATCTCCGAAGAAGATTTTCTGGACCTCTTCGGCATCATGAACCTGATTCCCGGCCCTTCCGCCACGGAGACAGCCATCGCGCTCGGTTACGCGCGCGCCGGCTGGCCCGCACTGATTCTGGGCGGCTGCCTCTTCGTTCTTCCTGCAATGGTGTGCATTCTGGCGCTGGGGTGGGTGTACGTGCGATTCGGGGAACTGCCCGCGGTGCAAGTGGTGCTGTATGGCGTGAATCCGATTGTCATCGCCATCATTGCCGACGCGCTGTGGAGCCTGGGCCGCGCGGCGATCAAGAATGGCTGGCTGGCGCTTTCGGGAGTCGCAGCGCTGGTGCTTTATTTTCGCGGCATCTCGATCGAGCTTATTCTGATCGCAACAGTGGTTCTCGCGGCAGGAATCGCCTTTGCGCGCCGCGGGAAGAATCAGCCGCGAGCGATGGCGCCGATGCTTGGCATCGCAGCAGCACAGGCCGCCGGCGCCGCCGCGGCCGCAGTTCCTTTTAGTCTTACGCGGCTGTTTCTGACATTTCTGAAGATTGGCGCGATCAGTTATGGCAGCGGGTACGTGCTGCTGGCGTTTTTGCACGCGGACTTTGTCACGCGCCTGCGCTGGCTCACAGAAAAACAGCTTCTCGATTCCATCGCCGCGGGCCAGATCACTCCCGGGCCGGTGTTCGCCTCCGCGACGTTTGTGGGCTACATCACCGGCGGGTTGAACGGCGCGCTGCTGGCTACTCTGGGAATATTTCTGCCGTCATTCGTCTTTGTGGCCATCGTGTTTCCACTGGTGCCGAAGCTGAAGGGTTCCCCTGCGGCGCGGGCGTTTCTGGACATCATCAACGCCAGCACCATGGGGCTCATGGCCGCGGTGTCGTGGCAGATGGGGCGCGGCGCGATCATTGATGCGTTCACCGCCGTCGAAGCGCTGGTGGCCTTTGTAATTCTGCGCCGCTATCAGATCAATGCCGCATTGGTGATCATGGCCGGCGTCGCTGCCGGCGTCGCGATGAAATTCCTCACCCACTGAAAGTGTCGGTCAATCAGATCCACTTTGCAGAAGGGTGTATTCGGCGAAGCGGCAGAATTCGCGGAAGCCCAGCCGTGAATATACGCGGCGACCGGCCTCCGATGCTTGCAGCACTATTGTCGCGATTCCATGTCGCCGGGCGTGATCTGCAGCGGCCCACGAAATTGCCGACCCGATGCCGCGGCCGCGAAATTTCCTCTTTGTCGCGACGCCATACAGGCCCGCCACGCGGCCGCCGAGAAGCACTTCGCTGGTCGCCGCGGGCTGGCCGTCCAAATAAGCGACAAAAATTCTCATTGGGCTGTCTGCCTTCAGCAGCGCGGCTGAGCATCGCGTGAAAAATTCCATGACGGCCGGGTCGGGCGGCTCCCAATTTGCAGCGAACACCTCGCAGGATTCGGTTAGCTCTTTCGTTGTTGCCACACGCTGGATCTTGAGGCCTTCCGGGACACTTGGCCGCGCTGCGAGATCTCGCAGCTCCAGCGCCATCCCCGGCTCTTGCCCGCCGGTCGCCAGCCCGTGGCGCAGCAGGCGCTCCTCCAGATCGACCGGCTTCGATGCCGGCCCCACCCACCAGCCAAATGGCCGGTCTGCCAGGCGAAAATGCGCGATCACTTCTTCGATTCGTCCGTCCGCATCCGCATCTTTGATTCGCGTTCGGGCGACCTTGTTGAAAGTATCCGAAGCCACGCCGGAATCAACCAGCAGCAGATCCTCGTGGTCCAGCACCTTCATTCCCGGCGTGGTCCGTTGCAGGAGTGAAATATGCTCATGCAGATTCTCCTCCGCGGCAATCATCAGCGGAGTGGGCGAATCGCAAGTGACTCTGAGGGTCATAGCGCGCCGAAGTCTACCATCGTCCGCCGGCGCGATTCCTCCGCGCAAATTGCCGATTTGGTTTATCCTTATGGTTCCCCGCAAGAGCGAGCGCGCAGGCATGGCCACTACAAAACGAGTTCCCGCAGCCCAGGCTGCCGCGGCTGCGACCAAACCTGCCGCTGTCGCCAGTGATTCCATCACCATCAAAGACATTTTCGGCGCCGGAGGGCTGCTCGAGAAACGACACCCGGGCTACGAATTCCGCCCTTCGCAATTGGCCATGGCGGAAATTGTGGATCAGGCCTTCGATAAACATCAGCACGCGGTGATCGAGGCCGGCACCGGCACGGGCAAGACGCTGGCGTACTTGATTCCCGCCATTCGCAGCGGCCGCCGCGTGGTGATTTCCACCGCCACCAAATCGCTCCAGGAGCAGCTTTTCCAGAAAGACGTTCCCTTCCTGCAAAAACACTTCGCGCCGAATTTGAACGCCGCGTTAATGAAAGGCCGCGCCAATTTCCTGTGCCGCCAGAAGGTTTACCAGATGGCCGGCCAGCCGGTGCTGAAAGGCATTGACGAGGTGGACTGGTTCTCACAAATTCGCGACTGGGAAAAACTGACGGAGACCGGCGACCGCAGCGAGCTGACCTTTCTTCCCGATGACGCGGACCTGTGGAACCGCATTGACGCCCGCAGCGACCTCTGCACCGGCCGCAAATGTCCGGAATTCGACCGCTGCTTTATCACCGCGATGCAGCAGCGCGCCGCGGAGGCCGACCTGATCATCGTCAACCATCATTTATTTTTTGCCGACCTGGCCATCCGCCGCGACGATTTCGGCTCCATCCTGCCGGAATATTCCGCGGTGGTCTTCGACGAGGCCCATGAAATCGAAGACGTGGCCAGCGATTACTTCGGCCGCCAGATTTCCAGCTACCGCTTCGAAGAACTCTTGCGCGACACGGAAAACGTGCTGCGCGTACTGCGCGCCGACGCAACCCCGCTGCGCAAGCATCTCTCGCGCCTGCGCGACCGCAGCCGCAGTTTCTTCGAAAATTTCCCCGAGCGTGAGGGCCGCTTTCCGTTTGAGCCCGCCGAGCGCCACAGCTTCGTCGAGCGCTTTCGCGAATCCTACGACGAGCTGCAGACCGCGGTGAAACGTATCGAGACGGAACTCTCCGCGCTTTCGCCCAAGCCGGAAGAAGTGGTCACGCTGGCGCGCCGCGCGGCGGAAATGCGCCGCGAGCTGGAATTTCTCATGGAGAGTGAAGAAAAAGGCTACGTCTATTGGTTTGAGCGCCGCGGGCGCGGCGTGTTCCTGGCCGCGACGCCGATTGACGTCAGCGAGATTCTGCGCGAACAGCTTTTCGACCGCTTCGATACCGTGGTGCTCACTTCCGCTACGCTGGCGGTCGGCGGCCGCTTCGACTACCTCAAGCAGCGCCTCGGCGTCGAGCCTTCGAAAGAAGGCGTGCTCGACCACGAATTCGATTTCCGGCGCCAGGCGCTGCTGTATATCCCATCGTCGCTTCCCGATGTCCGCCACGCCACGTTCGGCGACCGCGCCGCCCAGGAAATTATCCAGCTGCTCGAAATTTCCAAGGGCCGCGCCTTCTGCCTCTTCACTAGCAATGCGCAGATGAAAGATCTCTATGAGCGCGTCTCAGGCCGCGTTCCATTTCCTCTGCTGCTACAGGGCACCGCGCCGCGCACAATTTTGCTCGATCGCTTCCGCAGCACGCCGAACGCCGTTCTCTTCGCCACCGCGAGTTTCTGGCAAGGCGTGGATGTTCCGGGCACACAACTCTCCTGCGTCATCATTGATAAGTTGCCGTTCGCGGTCCCGAGCGATCCGATTGTTGCCGCTCGCGTGCGCGCGCTGAATGAAGACGGCCGCAACGCATTTGCCGAATATCAGGTGCCCGAAGCTGTGCTGGCTCTGAAACAGGGGTTCGGCCGGCTGATCCGATCGAAAACAGACCGCGGCATCCTGGCCATTCTCGACAACCGGATTACGCGCATGCAGTATGGTAAAATTTTTCTTGAGTCCCTGCCCGAATACTCAACCACGCAGGACCTCGCCGAAGTGGCTCGCTTCATGGAATCTCATCCGGATTAGCCCCGGCGACCGAGCCGCGTTGCGCGCGAGCTCGAAGGATGCGCATGTACGAAGTCTATGTGGATGAATCATTCGCCGCGGCGCACAACCTGCGCGGCTACAAAGGCAAGTGCGAAGACCTGCACGGCCATAATTACAAGGTGCGCGTCACTCTCGCCGGCCCGGAGCTTGATTCCGTCGGCCTGCTCTATGATTTTGTGCACTTGAAGCAGGTGATTCACGCCGTCATTCGCTCGCTGGATCACAAATATCTGAACGAGATGAAGCCCTTCGACGTCCTGAACCCGTCGGCGGAGAATATCGCGCGCTATATATATGATGAGACCGCCAGGCAGCTTCGCGAATCGGTCAATGGTGCGAACGTCGCCAGCATCACAGTGTGGGAGACGGATGTGACCGCCGCCACCTACCGGCCTTAGCGGCCGCGCTACAATTATGAACCGCGCATTCCTTCTCGTCTTTGTCCCGGCTTTCATCACCTCCTTCATCTGGCTCGCATTCGGCTGGGGCTGGCGATTCGCCGCGGTGGTCACCGGAGTGGAGCTGGCCGTGGCCATAGCCGCGGTCCTGTATTTAATGCGGAGGCAATCACCTCGGCCCGGCCCGCCCGCGGGAGGCGAGTGAAACGGGAGCGAGCGGACCGCCATGGTTATCACGGAAATCTTCAAATCCATTCAGGGCGAAGGATCGCGCGCCGGACTGCCCTGCATCTTCGCCCGCCTGACGGGCTGCAATCTGCGCTGCACCTGGTGCGACACGGCGTACGCGTTTCACGGTGGAAAGCAACATTCGCTCGACGAAGTGATGACTCAGGTGCGCAATCTTTCCGGGGAAAACCCGATTCGAGTCCCGCTGGTTGAAATCACCGGCGGCGAGCCGCTGCTGCAGCCGGAGACGCCGGCGCTCGCGCAGCGGTTGCTGGCGGCCGGCTACACCACCATGATTGAAACCAGCGGTGAACGATTCGTCGGCGTCCTGCCGCGCGAAGTGATCAAAATCGTGGACGTCAAATGCCCTGACTCGGGCGAGCCGGACACTTTTGACATGTCGAACCTGGACGCGCTCAGTGCCGCCGACGAGGTGAAGTTCGTGATTTCCACTCGTCGCGATTACGAATTTGCCCGCGATTTCACCCTCGACCACATTCTTCCGGGTCGCGTCCGTGAAATTCTTTTCTCGCCGGTCTTCCCCGATCCCGCCGGCACCTGGCCCGGCCTCGAGCCGCGCCAGCTCGCCGAGTGGATCCTGGCGGATGCGCTGCCGGTGCGCCTCGGCTTGCAGTTGCACAAATTCATCTGGGACCCGGCGATGAAAGGAGTCTAGCCCGCCCCCATGGCCGAAAAACCAAAAGCGGTGGTGCTCTTGAGCGGCGGCATGGATTCTTGCGTCACCGTGGCGATTGCCAATCAATCTCATCGCTTAGCGCTGCTGCATGCCAGCTACGGCCAGCTCACAGAGGCGCGCGAGCGCCGCGCCTTCGATGAAATCGCGGATTTTTTCGGCGTCAACGAGCGCCTGGTGATTCGCATGGATTCCTTCCGTCAGATAGGCGGCTCGGCGCTCACCGACAATCGCATCTCCGTCCCCGAATCCGGCCACGCACTTGCAGCAGGCGCGGGAATTCCCGTCACCTACGTGCCGTTCCGCAACGCGCATTTCCTTTCCGCCGCCGTTAGTTGGGCGGAAGTAATCGGCGCGACCGCTGTTTTCATCGGCGCCGTGGCGGAAGACAGTTCGGGATACCCGGATTGCCGCCCGGATTACTATCGCGCCTTCGCGCAACTGGTGCGCGAGGGAACGCGCCCGGAAACACAGATCGAAATCGTTACCCCCGTGATTGCGCTGCGAAAAAGTGATATCGTGCGCCGCGGCACGGCGCTGGGGGCGCCGCTGGGCCTCACCTGGTCCTGCTATCAATCGCAGGAGGCGGCCTGCGGCGTGTGCGACAGCTGCCGGCTGCGCCTGCGCGCCTTTGCCGAGGCAGGAATCACAGACCCTATCGCCTATCGGGCACAAGTTGCGCGATAATGTCGGGCCACATCCAACAGTAAGGAGATGACCACATGAGACGATTGATTTCCGCGTTCGGGCTTCTGGCGCTGGTGCTGCTGTTCGCGCGCGGTGCCGCAGCGCAGAACACCGGCCAGATCATCGGCGAAGTCAAAAATCTCGAGGGCAAGCCGTATCCGGAGGTCAGCGTCGAGATCAAGAATCCGGACACCGGCAAAGTGGTCAACACCAAGACGGACAAGCAGGGTCGCTTCACGCAACTCGGACTGCCCGGTGGCATCTACGAAATCAGGGTCACCAATGAAAAAGACAAATTAGACTTCACGGTTCAATTTCGCGTCCTCTCCGGCCAGGACAATCCTTTCGCTCTCAACCTGAAAGAAGTGATGGCCAAGCAGGGCCCCAGCGCCGAAGACGTGAAGAAGAAGGAAGAGGAAGAAAACAAGTTCAAGAACATGAAGCAGCGCTTCGACGCGGGTATGGCGGCATTGGCTGATGCAACCACGCTGCGCACCCAGCTCAAATCCGCTCCGGCTGATCAAAGGGGTTCCATCAAGGAAAAACTGAGTGCAAGCTCTCAGACTGCGATTACCGAACTTGCCGCGGCGGAGCAGGGAGTCCCACCGAAAGATGCCGGGACACACGCGACCGTCTTGTCCAATCTTGGCCAGGCTTATGAACTTGCCGAACGCAATGACGAAGCTGCCGCCGCTTTTCAAAAGGCCATCGAGATCAGGCCCTCGGCTTCGTTTTACGATCACCTCAGCTTGAACCTCGTCAGCGCCGGCGCCGGTTCGACCGACCCGAAGGTTTTCCAGGACAAGCTGGCCCAGGCCGGGGCCGCTTGCGACAAGGTCGCCGAGATCGATCCCACCAAGGCTGCCCCGTGCTGGAAGAATATGGGCGCGGTGCTGACCAACAAGAATCACTTGAAGGAAGCTATCGCGCCGTTGCTGAAAGCGACGCAAGCCGACCCGAAAGATGCGCAAGCTTGGTACCTGCTGGGCGGCGCGTACTCCGCGGCCATCGAACCCAAGCAGCAAGGCGACAAGATTACCTACATCATTCCCCCAGGCACTATGGAGGCCTATCAGAAGGCCATCGACCTGGCCCCCAACGGGCCCTTTGCCGGGCCGTCCAAGGATATGCTTGCTGGCCTCGCGGCTATGGGCGGCGGAGAAGAAACTTCCACGGGGAAGAAGCCGGCAAAGAAAAAGTAACGCGGCTCTCCCCTCTCGACCCGCGAGTCCGGGAGTGCTATCCTCTCGCTGTCATTTCTTACGGAGCGGGTGCCAGCAGTGGATTCGACCCAGCCGAGCACGGAGCGCCGCCGCAGCGAACGATTGATTGATTCCCTTCCTCTGATTGTGCGCGGGATTGATCTGCTCGGCCAGCCCTTTGAGGAACGCACCGCCACTCTGGCTTTCAATCTCCACGGTTGCCGCTACGCTTCCAAGTATCATCTCCCCAAAAACACTTGGGTCACACTCGAACTTCCGCAGAGCCCGCAGCGCCGTAATGTCCGCGCCCGTGTGGCCTGGATTCAACGCCCGCGGTCCATCCGCGAGCTGTTCCAGATCGGCGTGGAACTGGAAACTCCGGCAAATCTCTGGGTCGTGAAATTCCCGCCCGAAAGCTGGACGGCGGTGTCCGCCACAATCGCCGCACGCGAGGCCTCTGCTTCCGAATCCGCCGCGGCGACCGATGAATTCTCCGACGCAGCTGTTCACCAAACTAATTCCACTACCACGGGCAAACAAATGAGCGAAACCAGGAGTGAAGCGTTCGGCACGCCGGAAGCAGAATCCACCGGGCCTTTTGTGTTCACCCAGGCGGCGGATAGTCCGCTGCTTCGGGAATTGCGCGCCGAACTCGAGCGCGAAGCCGTGCAGGCAGTTGAAGCCGCCGCCGCGGTAGCTCGCGAACAGATCGAGCGCTTTGGCTTGGATATGGAGTCGCGCCGCAACGTGATTGCGGAAGACTTCCTGCGCAAATGGAAAGTGGACCTCGGGGAGGACATCGCTGTCACGCAGAAAGCACTCGCCGATCACCTGGAGACCGTTCACCATGAACTGATTGCCGAGATGAAGGCTGAATTCGACGGCAACCTCACGCGCGCCCGCGAGCTGGCCGCCGACCTGGCCCGCCAGGCTCATGCCCTGCGCCTGGAAAATGAAGCCGCGCAGGAAGCCGCCAGCCGCATGGCCCAGTCGCGCCTGCAGATTGAAGTCGTGGAAGCCGCGCAGGATGCCGCGCGCGGGCAAAAACAGACCGCCGAGCCGCCCCACGAAGAAGTCGCCGACATTGAGGCCTCTACCGCCGCATGGCGCCAGCGTTTGGAATCGGAAATGGCTCTTGCGCAGGGCCAGTGGAACGAACTCCTGCAATCATCCCTCGATAGCGGCATGCAGCGCCTGGTCGGGCAATTATCCGACAGCTCGCAATCCCTGGTTCAATCCAGCGAACAGAAAATCTCCGAGCGACTGGCGGAGTTGCGCCAGTCCGTCGAGCAGGTTTCCGCCGAAGCGCAGCAAGCCGCCGGATCCGTGCGCGCCTCGCTCGATGAGGAGCTTGCTCAGGCGCGTTCCGCCCTCGCCGAGATCGAGCATACCGCCGGCCGCATCAAGGAATCTTCCAGCCAGTTCGAAGCCGCCAGTCAGGATTCGCTCAACCTGCTGCATCGCCGCCTGGAAAACATGCTCGAGGCGCAGACCGCGGAGATGACTCGCCGCTTGGACAATCTGGCCGCCGGCGTTTCTCAGCGCATTGCGCCCGCGCTCGATTCCCAGGCCCAGCACCTGATCTCCCGCGCCGTCGCCGAAGTTGAATCCAAGCTCTCGCCTCACCTGGAGCGCGTTCCGCAGATTCTCCGCGAACTCGCTTCCCGCGAGGGCCAGGCCGAAGAGAGCCTTCGCCTCCACCGGGAGCGTCTTCGGCAGCTCGCCGAAAACAACCAGCGCGAAGTCGCCGGGCAAACGGCCGCCACCCTCGCCGACCTCCACAGCGATTTCGAAGCCGCCCGCACACAGGCCCTTGCAAAATGGAATGAAGAGCTCGAAGCCGCCGGTGTCCGCGCTTCTCATACCTCCGCCGAATCTATCGGCCGCGCCTCCGAGTGGTTCCAGCAGGAAGCCCGTGCCCGTCTCGAAGTCCTCGTCGAACAAACGCTCGGCTCTGCCTCGCAGGGCTTCGAAGAACAAATAGCCGAGGCCGGCCAGAAATTCGAATTCTTGCTCGACGGCCAGTCCGCTGCCCGCGTCGCCGCCATTGACCAGGAGCTTCAGGGCGTCGCCGAATCGCTGGTCGGCCGCACCCGCACGCGCTTCGATGAAGCCGCGGAAACCGCCGCGGCCTCTTTCGGCCAGGTGCTTCGCGGCGTTTCCGATCAGGAACTCACCACTTTCACCACCGCCACTCGCGGCGCCTTCGAAGAGCGCGCTGTCGAATTCGAGCGCTCGACACAGTACATTCTCCGCAACCTGGAAGCCACCGCCCGTGATTCCGTGGACCGCTTCCAGTCGCAAATCAATTCGCAGCTCGAATCCGGCATTGCGGAAAGCCGCAGCTCGCTCGCAGCGGAACTGGCCTCCGCACTCGCTCTGTTCCGCACCGAACGCGATGCGCATCAACGGGAATGGGCCGCCAACCTCGAGCAGATCAGCAGCGAAGCCGCCGGAAAACATCTTGACCGCCTCGACACCATGGGCGATTCCTGGGTGGTCTCTTCCGTGCGGCGCTTGAACGAGCACGGCCAGAATGTCATCGAATCCCTGATGCGCTCGGCCGATCAGTCGGTGCGCGATTCCTGTGCCATGCTCTTCGACAGCCTCGGCCAGATTCTCCGCGATCGCACTGCCGCCCCGGCCTCGCGGGCCACGTCCGCACCGTCGCCCAATTCCGTTGCGCCCGACCAGCCTCTACCCTGAGAACCCCACGGCGCGGGATTCGATAGGTTTGCCCGGACGCACCCGCGGCGCTATTTTTTGCCCATGATTTCGACCACGGAATTTGCCACGAACGCTACCTGCTCTGTGGTCATGTCTGGAAAAATCGGCAGGCTCAGGACATGTTCGCACGCGCGTTCCGATTGAGGGAAACTTCCCGGTGGGTAACCCAGCGAGGAATAAGCAGTCTGAAGATGCAGCGGCCGCGGATAGTGCACTGCCGTTTCGATTTCACGTTCCGCCAGCTTCGCCGCCACGGCATTGCGGCTTTTCACATAAATCACGAATTGGTGGTACACGCATTCATCGCGCGAGTCATCCACCGGTATTTCCAGGCGCGCCGGCGCGAGAATTCTTCTGTACTCACGCGCGATTTCCTGCCGCCGCACCGTCCACGCCTCCAGGTAGCGCAGTTTGATGCGCAGCACCGCGCCCTGCAATCCGTGCATGCGGTAGTTGTATCCTACAAACGCGTGTTCGTAACGAGCCGTCTGCCCATGTGAGCGCGCTGCGCGCGCAAATGCGGCGACAGCATCGGCATCCGTGGTCAACGCGCCGCCTTCGCCATACGCGCCCAGATTCTTTGTGGGATAAAAACTGAACGCCGCGGCATCCGCCAGCCCTCCGGCGCGCCGCCCGCGATAGCGCGTCCCGTGCGCCTGCGCCGCGTCTTCCAGCACGCGGATTTTTCGTGGCTTGGCGATGGCACGGATTGCGTCCATGTCTGCAGCGCGGCCATATAGATGTACTGGCAGGATCGCGCGTGTGGCCGGCGAGATGGCCCGTTCGATGAGCGCCGGATTCAGATTCCCGGTCGCCGGATTGATGTCCACAAACACAGGACGCGCCCCGCAATAGGTGATGGCTTCAGCGGTGGCCAGAAATGTGTTCGGGCTGGTGATCACCTCATCGCCCGGCTGCACTCCCAGAGCGAGCAGCCCCACATGCAGCGCAGCCGTCCCATTGCTGAGCGCCACGCAATGCTTCGTGCCGCAATGGGCCGCAAATTCGCGCTCAAACGCTTCGACTTCCGCTCCCTGCACAAAGGCGGCCTGCGAACACACACGATCGAGCGCCGGGAGAATTTCCTCCCGCAGTGCCTCGTATTCCGATTTCAAATCGAGCAGGGGAACTTTCATGAAACGGCGTCCTGTGTCCCGGAGAAGGACTCTACTGTAGGGCGATTGCATCTACAAGTCGGCGGTCTAGGCCGAGCTTGCCGGGGGGAATCTCAACCACGGAGTAGGTTCCGGGCTTTGCCGACACAATCGCCAAAGCGATATCGGTAAGCATCGGACGGATAAGATTCCATCTGTTCTTGCCCAGAATGATGACCGCGAGCCGTCGTCCTTTGAGATCCTGCTGATACCGCAGATTTGTATCAGTAGTTAGAAGCACATCAAACCCAGCCTCTTCGGCAGCGCGTAGGAGTTCAACGTTCAGGAGTGTGCTCCACCCCTGCTCCCGTGCGGTCTTCACCGTGTGCCTCGGCAAGGAACGCCGATCGCCAACGGGTGTGCCTTGGTCAAACAGAATGAGCATTAAGGCTTGTGAGCTGGCGTGGAAACGCTCTGTGCCGCGAATTCGAGAACGGCCTTGGCCTGTTCTTGCTTGAGTCCATCGAACATTTGCACGATTTCTTCGATGGTCAATCCGTCTTCCAGGTTTTCGAAGACGGCGGAAACGGGAATTCGCGTGCCCCGAAACACCCAGGCACCGCTCAATTTCCCGGGCACGCTCTCCACTGCCGGGCACTGCGACCAGTCGAGTGGCATGTTTTCTTCCTTTCATTGATCTTAGCGCAAACCTACCCGGCGTGCGCGGCTTCTACACGTGCGTAAGCGTGCCGGTAATTTTCGTCCGGCGCAGCGCCCAGCCGAACAGCGCGAACGATAACGGCAGCAAGACTGCGGCGAAAATCAGCAGCGCCGCAATGGACGGCCAGATGGTCGCCCATCCCGAACCGGAAAGCAGTGCGGCGCGCATGCCTTCGAGCGAATACGTGACCGGAATCATTCGTGCGAGCAATTGCAGTGGGCGCGGCAGCACGGTAATCGGGTACATCATCCCGCCCACCAGCGCTGAGACCCCCAGCACAATCCATTTCGCGGGATTCCCGCGCTTGAACAGAATCTGGTAGCCCGCGGACAGGATTCCCAGTCCCGCGAATGCGAGTATCGAGGCCAGTAGAATAGCGATCGCTGCCGGCCAGTTGGCCGACTGCGGCGCAAAGCCGAACAGCAGCGCGCCCCAGCCGAGGTACACGCACGTCCGCAGTGCCAGCGCCGCGAAGGGATACAGCGCCGAACCCGCAAGAATCACCGGCAGCGGCGTCTGCGTCACCAACAATGCTTCGAGCGTGCGATTCCGGTGTGCTTCTTCCAGGCTAGCGTCGAACGCGCCGATCGAAACACTCAGGTAGTCAAAAAACGCAAAGCCTACCAAGGCAAACGCGAAGTAATTGCTTCCCGCGGGAAGTTCGCGAGACAGCTCCGGCGTCTGCACAAATCGCGACAGATAATAATATGTCGCCACGCCGAAGAGCGCTTCGAGCGTCTCGAGAACAAGCGCGCCGCGGTATCCGCGCGCGATCGCCAGGTCTCGCCAGAAAAATGCCCCGATTTTTCGCAGGGTGCTTGCGCGATTCATTGCAGCGTTTCCTCGTGAAGCGGATGACGCGCCAGCCGGGCGATGGCTCCCTCGAGTGAGGCCGCGCCGGTGGAAGCGCGCAGGCCGCGCGGCGAATCATCCGCCAGCAATTTTCCGCCGTCGAGCAACACCACGCGGTCGGCAATCTCCTCCACTTCATTGAGCGTGTGCGAGGCAAAGAGCAGAGTTGTCCCGTGCCGGCGTACCAGCTCCTCCTTCAGCAGGCGCCGAAAATCCGCCGCGGCCAGCGGGTCCAGGCTTCTGGTGGGTTCGTCCAGCAACAGGATTCCCGGCCCGTGCAGAAGCGCGCGCGCCAAGCCCAGCCGGTGCGTCATGCCGGTGGAGTAGGTGCGCACTTGCCGGTGCAGGTCTTCTGCAATCCCCATCCAGCCGGCCACGCGATCAATCCTGACCCTCGCGTCATTTCCGGTGATGTTGTTCATGGCCGCGAAGAACGCCAAGTTTTCGCGCCCGCTCAGCCGGCCGTAAAATCCTTCATCGCCCCCGGTGTGGTACCCGAATTGTCTCCGCGCCAGCGCCGGATCATATTCCACGTTAGCCGCTCCCAGTGTCGCTCGGCCGCGCGTGGGTATGATCAGAGTCGCAAGAATTCGCAACAGCGTGGACTTGCCCGCCCCGTTTGGCCCGACCAGCGCAACCGCTTCTCCTGCTGAAACGGTGAAGCTGACTCCCGCGAGGGCGCATTCCGTAGGCCGCGCGAGGGGTTGCAGCAGCGCCCGCCATCCCGCAAGCGCGGGAGGAAAGTACTTCTCCAGATTTTCGACGGAGATCGAGCGTTCCGACATCACCTGCGGTTATAACCGAATTCGCCGGAGTGAATCCAGTTCCGTTATTGCCCTCTGCCGCAACTCCCGGTAGAATCCTTGCCGGGCTCGAAGTGAATCGCACTGGGGCGTGCGGACTCCCTCAGCCGAGTCCTCCCGGGTCGTGGCAGGCACACCCACCTGGCCCAGAAGGATGGTATGCAATGGACGCATTCCTCTCCGTCCATTCCGTTGTGGTTGCTTCTTCCGAGCATGTCTCCTGTCCTCTGGGCGAGGAGGCGGCCATCCTAAACGTCAACAACAGCGTCTACTACGGATTAGATACGGTGGGGGCGCGGGTGTGGCATCTTCTCCGGGAACCGCGGCGCGTCATGGAAATCCGTGACGCTCTGCTGGATGAATACGAGGTCGAGCTCGAACGCTGTGAGAGCGATTTATTGCTGCTTCTCGAGAAGATGCGCAACGAAGGCTTGATTGAAGTCCGCGCTTCCGCGGCAGTTTGAATACTTGCGAATTCTACCAGGCTGTCCTCGTCGGCCCTCGAGGACATGCCCTCCCCAGCCCAAGGGCCGACGGAGCGAGTCACGCGACTTTGTCTGAGGTGGCGGGTTTGAGATCCACAATGGAAACCTGGCGCGGCTTTCGGCGCCTTTCCGGCTTCGAGCGCACCATCGCGCTCGACGCTGCCTTGGCGCATTCGTTTACCTTGGTGGGTCTGCGCCTGGCTGGATTTCGCCGCTGGAAAAATGTTTTGGACCGCTGGTCGCGGATGAATTCAAATGATTCGACGCCGAATCCGGCAGCGGACGCGAACTCGGTGCGTGAAATCGCCCGCCTCCAGGCCGCCACCGCGCGCCGGCTCCCCTTCCGCACAAATTGCCTGGAGCAATCATTGGTTCTCTGCTGGCTTCTCCGGCGGAGCGGAATCTCCGCGGATCTCCGCATTGGCGCGAGGAAGGAAGCGGACCGCTTCGAGGCGCACGCCTGGGTGGAAGTCGCCGGCCGCGCCGTGGATGCCGGGAATGAGGAGCACCTTCACTTCGTGCCATTGAAGGCGTCCATGAATTCGATGGAGACGCAAGCACCATGAGCGGCATCGTCGGTATCTTTCATCGCAAAGGAGCGCCCGTGGATCCCGGCCTGCTCCAGGAGTTGACGCGATTCCTCGCCTATCGCGGACCCGACGGGCTGGACACCTGGACGGACGCAAACGTGGGACTGGGTTGCGCCATGTTGCGCACCACGCGCGAATCCGCGTCCGCGCATCAGCCGGCGCAGCTCGATGGACGGTTCTTTATCGTTGCCGACGCGCGATTGGACGCGCGCGCGGAATTGCTGGCCGAACTGGAAAGCGCCGGGCACAAAGTTCCGCGCATAACTCCTGAAGCGGAATTGCTCCTGCACGCGTATGCCGCCTGGGGCGAGCAATGTCTCGATCACTTGATGGGCGACTTCTCGTTTGCACTGTGGGATGGCCCTGGCAAAATCATGTTTTGCGCGCGCGACCATATGGGCGTGAAGCCATTTTATTTCGCCCAGCTCGGCGACCTTTTCATTTTCAGCAACACCCTCGATTGTGTGCGCCTCCATCCGGCCGTTGGCGAGGAGCTCAACGAAACCGCCGTCGCGGACTTTCTCCTCTTCGGCCTTAATTGCGACAATGCCGCGACCACGTTTCGTGATGTGCGGCGCCTCCCGCCCGCCCACTCCCTCAACGTATCTACGGAGGGATTGCGCCTCCGGCGCTACTGGAGCGCGCCCACCGACGGGCGAATCCGCCATCACAGTGCCGGCGATACCATCGAGCATTTCCAGTTTCTGCTCAAGAACGCCATCGCCGATCGCCTGACAACCGATCACGTCGGCATCCTGCTCAGCGGCGGCCTGGACTCGGCTTCTATTGCAGCGCTGGCGCGGGAGATCTCCGGCGCTGAGACGAACGGCAATGGTCTGCGCGCTTACACCGTCGTATATGACAGCTTGATTCCCGACCATGATGGAGGATTCGCGCGCACAACCGCCGAATTCCTGGAAATCCCAATCCGCTGCCTGCCCATGGACCATCTGCGGCCCTTCGACCGCTGGGACACCCCGGAAACGCAGTGGCCCGAACCGGTCGATGACCCCTTCTTCGCAGCAATGTTTGACCAATTCCAGATGATCGCTGCCGAATCGCGCGTGGTGCTGTCCGGCGAAGGCAGCGACAACCTGATGAACTTCGAGATGTGGCCCTACACCAAGGACCTCTTCCGGCAGCGCGAGTGGCGCACATTTTTGACGGAAGTTCCTATGTACCTCTGGATGCGGCCTTCGCCCTGGCCCGGCATTCGACGGCGCGCAAAAGGAGTTTTTGGACTGGATCCCACCGCGCCGGAATTTCCGCGCTGGATCGCGCCGGACTTGGTACGCAATCTGGGGCTTCACGCGCGGTGGAAGGATTGGACCGAGCTTCCCGAAGCCACTCCGAGACATGAGATTCTTCCAACAGCGCACGCTTCGCTGGCGCTGCCGCAGTGGACGCATTTGTTTGAGCTGGAGAATCCGGGTGTGACGCGCTGCCTAGCGGAGGTGCGTCATCCATTTTTGGATTTGCGCGTGATGAATTTCTTGCTGGCTCTGCCTCCCTTTCCCTGGTTCTACGAGAAAATGCTGCTGCGTGAAGCCATGGCCGGGCGTTTGCCCGAAAAAGTGAGACTCCGCCCGAAAACGCCCCTCGCTGGCAACCCCCTGGTGGAACATTTGCAAAAACGCGGCATGAATTGGGTGGACGATATACACTGGAACCCCAAAATGGAGCAGTTCATCGATCGCTCCGCCCTCCAGCGGGTGGCCGGAGAAAAAATCTCCGAGAAGGCAGAGATGCTGGTTCGACCAATTTGTCTCAACTTTTGGTTGCAGTCAGCGCGCGGAGTCCGGTATAACTTGCATGCGGAGGTCGGTAATGGGTAAACCCGTCAATCGGGATCCAAAGAAGGTGTATTCATCCCCAGTGCTGACCGTTTACGGTACCGTGCAACAACTTACGCAGAAAGTCGGTTTGCGGCGCACCAGTGACGGGGGGGCATTTCCGAGGATTAGGACGCACGTTTAGCGACCGGCCGGCCTCTCACTCAACGCCGCTCGGCATTGGCACAAGCAATCCACCCAGCCTCCGGATATCCCATTGAAATTCACATACCAAGTTTTTGACTTGCTGGTACGAACAAACCATCCCATTCCCCAACTGGCCCCTATTGAACACCGCGGATATGCCGTTGATGTAGAAGTTCATCTAGGCCTATCGCCCGGCGTTGACTGCGGAGATTCGACGCGTGAGATTCAGACTTACACCAGCTTGGAGTTCGACGCACAAAACCGGCCCGCGCTTCAAATCTGGGAGAACAGGGAAAGCGGTCTCTTGCGGCTCGAGTATTGCGACGGCAACACATTCTGGCTGAACCGCCGGGGATCATCCATCTGGGCGCAATGGCTGGATTCGCAGACCCTCGCGGACGCGGCAACCTATCTCTTTGGTCCTGTCCTCGGCCTGCTGCTTCGATTGAGAGGTGTGAATTGCCTGCACTCCAGCGCCGTCGTCATCGGTGACGGGGCGGTCGCATTCGTTGGCGCGGCAGGATCAGGGAAGTCCACGACGGCAGCGGCTCTTGCGAGGCGAGGATGTGCCGTCATCTCCGACGACATTGTGGCCATCCAAGAGAGCAAGGGGGTGTTGCACGTCCTTCCCGCCTATCCATTCATCTGCCTGATGCCAAGCTCGGTGGAGATGCTCGAGGGATCTGGCGGCGCGCTTCCGGCTTTCACACCCAACTGGGACAAACTTTGTTTCAGCCTGGCACAACCGGGATTGCGATTCGAGCAACAGTCACAGCCTTTTCGGGCAATTTATCTCCTGGACGATTCCCCTGCGGAAACACCTCTTCAGGTGCGACCCGTCTCTCCCAGAGAAGCACTGGTAGAGCTGGTGACGAATTCCTATGCCACGCGCGCTCTGGACGGCCGCGCTCACGCCAGCGAGTTTCCTGCTCTCGCTCGTCTGGTTTCCAGCGTGCCAGTCCGGCGAATCGTGGGCCATCTTCAAGCCCGCAATCTCGATCACCTGTGCCAACTGATCGTTGAAAACCTTCAGGACCGGCGCCTGGAAATGTCAGCCTGACTTCTTGGACTCCGGTTGCTCCTTTGACCCTTAAATTTCCATCCCTCTCGATTGTCTTTTTCTACACAAGCCCAGTTTCATTTTGAATCTGGCGCATTCCCGATTTGAATCCTGTGCTACTATCGCCAACAAAATGATTGCGACCGCGTGCATGGTTGTATCCGCTCACCCAGCTCATGTGGGTCCACTTTGCTCCGGATTGGAACAAATTTACCGGCGTCTCGGACGGGAAAAATCAGGCCCCCTTCCCCGCGCTACTGCAGGCAGAAAGTACGACCGGACCTGAAAAGACTTGGGAGGACTGAAACAATGAAGATGAGGGCTTCGTTGTCAGGAGATTCGCGTTTTCTCACCTGGGCAATTCTGATGCTGGCTTTATTCACTTTTGCCGCCCGTCATATATCCAGCCTACTGCGCACCGACCTGGCGGCGGGAAAACTGTCCTCCGCCAAAATTGAATCAGCGAACGCCTCTTACCGCGCTGATAAGACCGGGACGACGAAGGCCTATGGCAATCTGCCCATGAATTTCGCGCAGAATCTCGGGCAAACGGATTCCAGCGTGAAATTTCTCTCCAGCGGCGCAGGCTACGCCCTGTTCTTGACGCCGCAGGAGGCCGTGCTTTCGCTTCGACATTCCGGTCCGGCGCAAAACGCGGCGGCCCGAAATTTGGAGCGCCGGCGGTTGATGAGCAAGGCGCGCTCGAATGCGCCGCCGTCCATTCTCCGGCTGGTTGAAGTGGGCGCAAACCCCGCTGCCGAAGTGTCGGGCCTGGATCGCCTGCCGGGCAGAACGGACTACTTCACCGGAAATGATCCGAAGAATTGGCGCGCGGATGTGCCCTCCTATGCCCGCGTCAAATATCACGACATTTATCCCGGCGTGGATCTAGTTTTCTACGGCAACAATCGGCGCCTTGAACACGATTTTGTTCTGGCTCCCGGAGCGGATCCCGCGGTCATCCGATTGCGAATTGAGGGAGCCCAGAGCCTGGGGCTTGACAAGCATGGAAATTTGATGGCGCGCGTTCCAGGAGGCGCCGTCGCCCTCGAAAAGCCGGACGTCTATCAGGAAATTCAAGGAGTCCGCCGGGAAGTAGCGGCGAATTATGCGTTGGCTGCCGATCGGTCGGTGAGCTTCAAGATCGGCACCTATGATGCGACCCAGGCGCTGGTCATCGATCCGGTGCTCGACTACTCCACATATCTTGGCGGGTCCGCTACGGGCGACGACGCTTTCGGAATCGCCGTGGATGCAAATGGTGACGCCTTTGTCACCGGCGTCACTTCCTCCGCCACTTTCCCGACCAACAATGGAGTTCCACCTCCCGTGGGGCAGGCATTTCCCACCGTGTTTGTGACAGAGCTGAACGCTGCCGGGACCGCCACTTTGTATTCGACGTACCTGAGCGGAACCGGTACGGAGACTGGATTGGGCATAGCCGTTGCCGCTGGCAAGATTTATGTTACCGGCCAGACCTTCTCGAATGATTTCCCCGTCACTGCCGGGACAGCTTACAACGCCACGGGCGCACCCAATGGCCTCGGCAATGGGAACGGACTTGGGTTTCTCTCCGTTCTTGACCCGACTAAAGTTGGATTGGCCTCGCTCTCCTACTCGACCTACTTTGGCGGCAGCGGTGTGACCGGCGTTGGTGGGGATATCAGCCTGACGGTGGCCGCGGACGGCACCGGCAGCGCCTTTCTCGCCGGCGTCAGTTCATCTCCGGATTTCCCGCTCAAAAACAACACCCCTGCTCCTGGTGCCGACGTCCTGCCAAGCGCAGCGGGGTCCGGCTTCGTCGCCAGAATCGACACCGGCACGGCCGGTGCCGCAGGCTTGATCTACTCCACGTTTCTGGGAGGCAATGGCGTCGCCGGCACGCCGAACGGCGGCGCGTTTGGCGACGTGGTATTTTCCGTGACCGCGGATGCCAACAAGAATGCCTTTGTCACCGGCGAGACCACCTCCACCGATTTTCCCACCACCGCCAATGCCTTCCAGGCGGCAGCACCGACAGGGGCCGGCAACGGAGCCGTGTTCGTCTCCCGCATCAACACCAGTATGTCCGGCTCCGCTTCGCTCACGTACTCAACCTATTTGGAAGGCGCCACGGTTAACGCTTTTGGCGATTTCGGCAGGGGCATCACGCTGGGCCCGGCTCCGAATAATCTGGCCTACGTGGCTGGCTCTACGTCCTCTCCACTGTTTCCAACTACCCCGGGCGCACCGAGCATGCCTGCCGCCGGAAATGGTAACGGCGTGGCGTTCGTCAGCCAGATTGACACTGGCGCGGCTAATAACACGCTGAAATATTCGGCCACCATCGGTGGAACTGGCGGAGACACGGCGACTGGAGTTCAAGTGGATGGCCAGGGCAATGCCTATGTTTCCGGCGGAACCGGTTCGGCCGATTTTCCCACCACCCCCGGAGCTTTCCAGGGGTCGTTGGCCCCAGGTGCCTTCGGTGACGGCTTCCTGTTTAAGCTGAATCCCGGTGGGAACGGTGCAGCCGACCTGGTCTACTCGTCATTTTTTGGCGGCTCCGGAAATGCTGGTAGCATAGATGTTGCCAATGGCATTGCCATCGATCCGGTAGCCAATCCCAACGCCTATATCGCCGGCGTGACCTTTTCGAGCGCTCACTTTCCCGTGTTTCCCCAGCCGGGTGCTTTGCAGTCAGCGCTGATCGGCACTTCCTCCGCATTTGTTGGCAAGCTCACGCTCAGCCCTGTCGTCAGTGTTGCGCCCAACAGCATCACCTTCGTCCCGGCCGTTTTGTTGGGAAATACTTCCCCACCGCAATTTGTTACCCTCACAAATAACACCGGTCAGGTGGTCCCCTACACACTCACTAAGACCGGCACTGACCCGGCGGATTTTACGGCGGCTCCGGGCGCCCCGGCCGGGGGCACTCCGTGCCCGGCAGGGTCGCTGGCTGCCAATACACCGCCATGCACCATCGGCGTGACCTTCAAGCCCTCCATCGCTAACGTCGAAACAGCGAATCTGGTCATCGGCTACACCGCTTTCGGGATCACTAACTCGCAAACGGTGACGTTGACCGGGACGGGAACAAACATGGCTGTCAGTCTCGCACCCGGCAATGTGGTATTCCCCGGCCAGTTGGTCACAACTACCAGCGCGGCCATGCCCGTGGTCCTTTCCAATAGCAGCGCGAGCGCAATCGCCATTTCCGCGGCCGTTACCGGAGATTTTGCGGAAACGGACAATTGTGGCGCCAATTTGGCGGCCAATTCGACCTGCACTTATAACGTCACCTTCAAGCCCACTGCGGATGCAAACCCGCGAGCCGGCACACTGATAGTGACTTCGAATGGCAACCCACTTCCTACCGTCACCCTATCCGGAACAGCGCAGGACTTCAGTTTGACTGCGCCCGCCGCTTTCTCCCTTAGGAAAGGCCAATCGGGAAACTTTCCGGTAAATGGAAACTGGATCGGCGGATACGCGCAACCCTTGATGATCGTTTGCACCGGAGCGCCTTCTGGTGCGACATGCGTGCCGAATCCGAACTCGGTGACGCCCGGCAGCCCCAACTCGTCCATCATGATTACGACCAAGGGCTCCAGCGTCCCGCCCAATTCAACGCCCAACCCGCCCGTGAATCTGCGTCAGGTCACGTTGGTGCTGGCAGCCGTGCTGTTGCTCGCCTGCCTGCCCATCGTGCGCCGCCGCGCCAGCCGGGTCACTGCGCTGATGGTGGTGATGATTTTGATTATCCTGGCAGGTTGCGCGGGCGGTGGAACTCCCACGGGCTCTACCACCCTCACCCTTACCGTAAGTTCGGGGGGCGTGAACCAGGTTGTCGACGTGAAACTCACAGTGAATTGACGCCACAAAAGTGACGGAAGCCGCGCGCTTCGGTTCGCCGCAGCGCGCGGCTCTCGTTGCTCCGGACACCCGCCTCCATCCTCTACAAGGTCCCCCCTCTTCAACTGGCAATCCTCTATAATGTTCCGGAAGAACGAGTCAGCGATGAAACAAATCATCGACCAATTCGTGGGGTGTCTGCGCTTCGAGCGCAACTCCCCGGCCACCACCATCCGCGAATACCAGCGCGACATCCGCGACTTCCAAACCTTTCTCACGCCCCCTGGCGAACCGACCATGTTGCTCCACAAGGTGGATCACCGCATCGTTCGCGAATATGTAAGCTGGCTCTACGACCGCGGTCTGGAAAAGGCCACGGTGGCCCGCAAGCTCGCCTCCCTGCGCACGTTTTTCAAATTCTGCATGCGCGAAAGATATGTCCGCCAGAATCCGGCGCGGCTGGTAAGCACTCCCAAGCTTCCCCGGCGCGTCCCGCGCATCCTGTCGGCGGACGAGCTGAACGGGTTTCTCGACCGCATCTCCAGTGGAGAATTGACCTCGCGCAAACCCAAGCTGCGGCCCACGCCGCGCGGGGAAGCACGCGATCGGCTGATCGTCAAACGCGACCGCGCTATTTTTGAGTTGCTGTATGCTTCCGGCCTGCGCGTCAGTGAATTGACGGGACTCAACCTGATCAACATTGACCGCCACGGGAAAATGTTGCGGGTGTTCGGAAAAGGCCGCAAAGAGCGCATCGTGCCCTACGGTGGAAAAGCCCAGGCGGCATTGGAAGCCTACTGGCCGGTGCGCAGCGAATTGCTGAAACACCCGCGCGTGGAGCCCGATCATGAAGCTGTATTCCTGAATCACCGCGGCGGGCGGCTGACCTCGCGTTCCGTGCATGTGATTGTCAGAACTTACGCGCGCATCGCCAACGTCAACTGGGACATGCACCCGCACTCGCTGCGCCACGCCTTCGCCACGCATCTGCTGGCCGACGGTGCGGACCTGCGCGCCATCCAGGAGCTGCTGGGGCACGTTTCGCTTTCCACCACCCAGCGCTACACCCAGGCCACCATTCAACAATTGATGCAGGTGTACGACAAATCTCACCCGCACGCTTGAAACGACTTGTTGCCCCGCGCAAGCATCCAATCGCTCGTGCCATTCGATTGCTTCGTCTCGCCATCGGAAATAATCTCGAGTTCGTTCCCGCCCGTTATTCGCGCCTTCCTGCTGGCCATCGCTGCATGGGCCTTTGCAGCCTCTCCCGCGGCCGCGCAGGACAATTACGAGATCCAGGTTTATTCCTACGAAACGGTTGAGCCCGGCCACACCATGGTCGAGCTGCACAGCAATTTCACCATCGAGGGCTCAAAACAACAGACCAACGGACTCTATCCCACCAACCACGCCTTTCACGAAACCCTCGAAATCACCCACGGCTTCACCGACTGGTTCGAGACCGGCTTCTACATTTTCACTTCGGCGCGCTCCGGCCAGGGCTGGCAATGGGTGGGAGATCACATTCGCCCGCGTTTCCGCGTCCCGGAGAAGTGGCACTGGCCGGTGGGCGTCAGCCTGTCGAATGAAATCGGCTACCAGCGCCGCCAATTCTCCGAGGACACCTGGACCTGGGAAATGCGCCCTATCGTGGACCAGAAAATCAGCCGCTGGTATTGGTCGCTGAACCCCACGTTCGATCGCTCCTTCCATGGCCCGGGTGTGAAGAACGGCATGGTCTTCTCGCCAAATTTCAAATTCAGCTACGACTTCTCGCCCAAAATAGCTGCGGGCCTTGAATATTACGGCTCCGTGGGACCGGTCACGGGTTTTGATCCCGTGGCGCAGCAGCAGCACCAGATCTTCCCGGCCGTCGATTTAAATCTTGCCCCGCAATGGGAGATCAATTTCGGGCTGGGTGTCGGTGTCACTCGCTCCACGGACCACCTGATTGCCAAGATGATCCTCGGCTACCGTTTCAATTTTTGAGGTGAAGTAATCCCGCCAATGGTCGTACGGAAGGGCGGGGCTTCAGACTCTAAGTGACGATGCGAAAATCTTTGTGGGTCGCCGTTTCAACCGCGACATAAATGCATCAAAATGAACCCGGCTTCAGCCGCTGAAGTTCCTCTTTTGCTGTTCTCACACAGACTCTATACCCCATGAAGCCGCATCTGGCATTTGCTGCCGTAAATTTATCAGACGAATTCGCCACGCCTGCCCCGCGCGGCGCATTAGAAATCAGAACTGTGGACGCCTTTGCTGATACGTCACTATAATAGACGGGTGAGCAACATCTGCCGCGCTGCTGCATCAAAATGTGAGTGCCCTTTATACGCAAATACTGAGGTGCGCCAGTCATGAAAACTGTTGCCGCAAAAAAAGCTCGCATTGTTCCGGAGGTCCGTCCGACCGCGGCGCTGCAGATGTACCTGGAAACGATTTACTATTCCACCCGCGAACGCCTGGAGCTCATCAACATCACCAAGGATTTAAATGAAGTAGTTCACAAGCACGGGCTGAAGGCCGGCTTCGTGCTGGTGCAATCCCTGCATACCACCACCGCCATTTTCATCAATGAATTCCAGCAGGCCCTGCTCGACGACATTAAATCGTTCCTCGAACACTTGGTGGGCCGCATTGATTACTGGCGGCACAACGATCCAAAACTCTCCGAATGCAATCGCCAGAATGCCGACTCGCACCTGCGTGCCATGGTGCTCGGCCACACGCTCTCCGTGCCGGTCCGCGACGGCGAACTCGCGCTCGGCTACTGGCAATCCGTCATCCTCGCCGAACTCGACGGCCCGCGCGACCGTGCCATTCAGGTCCAGGTCATGGGCGTCCCCGAAGACCCCGAGAAATAATCGCCCCCTCCGGAATCACGAGGAAACTCCATCACTTTAGGGGGTCGGAGCTTCAGCTCCGACATAACAGACAGGGAAACAACAGGGTTTTAGCCCCTGAGGCAAGTCTTGCGCTTTTATCCGCCTAAATATTCAGCGTGAGGGACGTCTCGGGAATGAATCCGTCGCCACCGCTTCCGGCTCTGGCGGCCTTCGCAGGCAGCGGCATCTTTTCGCGGTCCACCGCGTTATACAGCGTATCGCGCTCGACAGGCACGCGTCCGGCGGCTCGAATCAAACGCTCCAGCTCCGCGCGCGTCAGATGCTCCGGCGTAGTGGCTCCCGCGTCGTGATAAATTTTTTCCTCCACCACAGTGCCGTCCAGGTCGTTGGCCCCGAATCGCAGCGCCACTTGCGCGATCCGCGGCGTCAGCATGATCCAGTAAGCCTTGATGTGATCGAAATTATCCAGCAGCAGCCGCGAGACGGCGATGGTCTTCAGGTCGTCGATTCCCGTTGTGCTCGGCAAATGCGCGAGCGCGGTATTCGCCGGGTGAAACGCCAGCGGGATGAAGGTGACGAAGCCGTGAGTCTGGTCCTGCGTATCACGCAATTGCAGCAGGTGATCCACGCGCTCTTCCGGCGTCTCGATGTGGCCGTAGAGCATGGTGGCATTCGAGCGCAGCCCGATTTCGTGCGCCGTGCGCGCGATTTGCAGCCACATCTGCCCGCTCACTTTGTGGTCGCAGATCACTTTGCGCACTCGCGGATGAAAAATTTCCGCGCCGCCGCCCGGCAGCGAATCCACACCTGCAATCTTCATGGCCAGCAGCGTGTCGCGAATGGAAAGCTTGGAAATCCTGGCGTAGTAACCTACCTCCACCATGGTGAAGGCTTTCAAGTGCACTTGCGGAAAGCGTTGCTTCAATCCGCTGATCAGCTCCAGGTAATACTCAAACGGCAAGTCCGGATGCAGCCCGCCGACAATGTGAAACTCCGTGGCGCCTTCCGCCACGCCTTCGCTGGCGCGCTGGAAAATTTCTTCCAGTGCAAACGTGTAGGCGCCGGGCGCTTCCGGTGAGCGTCCAAAGGCGCACAGCCGGCAATGTGCGACACATACATTGGTCGGATTGATGTGGCGGTTGACGTTGAAGTAGCAGATGTTCCCGTGCTTCTTCTCGCGCACCTGGTTGGCCAGCCAGCCAACCGCCAGCAAGTCGTGCGACTGGAATAGCGCCAGACCGTCCGCGGCGTTCAGCCGCTCCCCGGCCAGCACTTTCGCCGCAACCGGCTCGAGCCTTGCGTCCGAAATTTGCAGTCCTGCGCTCATATCCTCAATTCGCCGCGCGCTCACGGCCGCATCACCACCGCCGCCGCGCCCCAGAAAATCAGGAACAACAGACTAATATAGCCATTCACGGTGAAAAACGCAGCATTGATTTTGCTCAGGTCGTTGGGCTTTACCAGCGAATGCTCGTACGTCAGCAGCCCGGCCACGACCGCAATCCCCGCCCACGCCGGCCACCCAAGACGGAAACTCCACGCCAGCCATGCCAGCAATCCAACCATCACCACATGCATCAGCCGGGCCATCCGCAGCGCGCGAGCGATTCCCAGCACCTTGGGAATCGAATACAAGCCGGCAGTCTTGTCGAACTCGACGTCCTGGCAGGCATAGAGAATGTCAAATCCGCCTACCCACAGCGTCACCGCAGCGCAGAGAATCAACATGCGCCAGTCGAGTGACCCGCGGATTGCAATCCAGGCTGCCGCGGGAGACATTCCCAGACAGAACCCCAGCACGAAGTGCGACCAAGAAGTGAACCGCTTGGTGTAGGAATAAAAAAACAGCACCGCCAGCGCGACGGGAGAAAGCTTCAGCGCCAGTGGATTCAATCGCCACGCCGCCACCACCAGCAGCGCCGACGCCGCCAGCGCAAAAGCCGAGGCGAATCCGACGGATAGTTCGCCCGCCGGCAGCGCGCGACTGGCCGTCCGCGGATTCCGACGGTCGTAATCGAGGTCGGCAATGCGGTTCATGGTCATCGCCGCCGACCGCGCGCCGATCATGGCCACTACGATCCAGCCCACCTGCCGCCAGCTCGGCAGGCTGCCGCTCGCGCGCGCCGCCAGCAGCGCCCCCACCAGAGCAAAAGGCAGCGCAAACACGGAGTGCTCGAATTTAATCATCTCGAGCACGATTCGAATGCGAGTCTTACTCATGAACAGTTTTGAAAATGGAAAAGAGAAAATAGAAATTGCAAACACACTGGGAGCAAATTATCGCCCGCCATCCCATTTTCCATTTTCTATTTCCCACTTTCCGCCTTCCCACCTTTCCAACGATACTGCTTCTCCTGCGCCAGGCCGAGTTGCGCGAGCACTCGGCAGGCGAACTGTTCCACCATGTCCTCAATCGTTTCCGGGCCGTAATAAAACGCCGGCATCGCCGGCATCACGATCGCGCCGGCGTCGTGCACGTGAACCATATTTTCCAGGTGAATGCGATTGAGCGGCGTCTCGCGCAGGCACAGCACCAGCGGCCGGCGCTCCTTCAGGCAAACATCGGCGGCGCGCGTCAGCAGGTCCCCGGCCGTGCCCGCAGCAATCGATCCCAGCGCCCCGGCAGAACACGGAATCACCACCATGCCGTCCACCATGGCGCTGCCGGACGCAATGCTCGCTCCGATGTCTTTGTTCGGTAGGTATTCGATTTTTTTTGCCGCGGTGCCGATAATCAGCCCGGGGAGATTCTTGCCGTCGGCGGCGACAATCCCCAGTTCCATGGACAGCAGCCGCAGACCCGCGTCACTGGCCACCAGAAAAACCCGCTCAACACGCCGGTCGGAATCAAGCAGGCGGAGTACCGCTCGCGCATACACGGCGCCGCTCGCGCCCGTCACGCCTACAGTGATGGCTTTCCCTTCGGATGTTCCCGCTGGCATAGGCCGAATCATCGAGTCTAGGCGGGCGTTTTCCGGAAAGTCAAGCAGGCGGAAGGGCGGGGCTTCAGCCCCTGAAGCCGGCGGCTAGGCACTCAGACCGCAGCGGTCTATGCTTTCCTGATGGCGCGGACAATCAAAAGGAGCACAACGGCACCGATCACTGCCATAATAAGTTGCCCGATCAGTCCGTAGGCAGCAAGCCCCAATAGCGTGAAAATCCATCCGCCCAGCACGGAGCCGACAATGCCAATCACTAAATCCATCAGCAGCCCTTGACCTGAGCCACTCACCAGCTTGCTGGCAATAAATCCGGCCAGGATTCCCAGAAGGATCGTCCAAATCAGCCACATGGTCGCGCCTCCAATCCGTTTGAGTAGAATGTGCGCCCGCTTGGTGGGAGTTCGGGCGCGTCGCCGCGCGCCACTCTAACACAAATTCGCGTGCGGGCGACCATCCGCGCCCAGTGCTAGAATGCCCGCCGGTGCGTTGGGAACATGGACGAGCGTGACATCCGCAATTTGCTCGAGGCCGTCGAACGCGGCAAGATGACCGTTGCCGCCTCGCTCGAAAGACTGCGCGGCCTTCCATACGAAGACCTCGGCTTCGCCAAAATTGATCATCATCGCGCCCTGCGCCAGGGTTTTCCCGAGGTGATCTTCGCCCGCGGAAAAACTCCCGCACAGGTCGTGGCCATCGCGCGCGGCATGCTGCGCGTCAAGTCGTCGCACAATATTCTGATCACGCGCGCCGATCGAAAGGTTTTCTCCGCCGTCAAACGGCTTGCGCGCAAAGCGAAATTCCACGCACTCTCCGGCGCGATTGTGATCGAGCGCAGCCGTTCGAATCACGGCAAGGGCTTCATCCTGGTCGTCACTGCCGGAACTTCCGATATTCCCGTCGCCGAAGAAGCGCTGGTGACCGCGCAGACCATGGGCAACCGCGCCGAAGCGATTTACGACGTGGGCGTAGCCGGATTGCACAGGCTGATCGAACACCGCAGCAAGCTCGCGGAAGCCCGCGTAATCATCTGCGTCGCGGGAATGGAGGGCGCACTGCCAAGCGTTGTCGCTGGTATGGTGGCCGCGCCGGTCATCGCCGTGCCCACCAGCACGGGCTACGGCTCAAGCTTCGGCGGACTCACTGCATTGCTGGCCATGCTCAACAGTTGCGCGTCCAATGTGAGCGTAGTGAATATTGATAACGGTTTCGGCGCTGGCTGCGTCGCCAGCGTCATCAACCGGCTTTGATTTCAGGGTAGCTTGTAGTGGCACAGGCGCTCCTGCCTGTATGGTATTCGTCAAGGCAAGCATCAGCCGGTGAGGTCCGCCTTTTAATTAATTGAGTGCGGTAACGACCGCAGCTGCGAGCGGGGCTCCTTCATCGGGGAACACGGTGCGAAGGTCCAATGTGAGCCGGTCATCTTCAATGCGCGCGATGATCGGCGTGCCGCGCTCCGGCTTGCGCAGCCGTTCCTCGAGTTCTGACGCGGAATGACGCCGGCTCGAAATCGCGATCAATGATGTGGGCAATTGCTGGTCGGGAGTTGACCCGCCGCCGATGACGGAGTGGCCGGGCCGCACTTCGACGCTCGCGTCGCCCGGGAGCTTCCGGCGCAATCCATCCGCAAAATTGTCGGCGCGCCGCTTGATTTCCTCCGCTGACATGCGAATCATCCGAATCGCGGGAATCTCATCGTGGGCGCCGCGTAGATACGCTTTCATCGTCACTTCGAGCGCGACAATCGTCAGCTTGTCCACACGCAAAACCCGGAACAGCGGATTTTTTCGGATGCGCTCAACGATGCCTCGTTGTCCGGCAATAATGCCTGCCTGCGGCCCTCCCAATAATTTGTCGCCGCTGAACGAAACGACCGATGCGCCTGCTGCGCAACTCGCGCGCACCACAGGCTCTGCAATTCCCGCCGCGCTCAGATCGGCCACACAACCCGATCCCAAATCTTCGAAAACGGGAATCTGCCGGCTGCGGCCAAGGCCGACGAGCTCATCGAGCGATGGCCGCTCGGTGAATCCAGTGATGCGGAAATTCGAAGGGTGCACCCGCAGGAGAAGCCGCGTGCCCTCGTTGATGGCCTGCTCGTAATCGCGCAGGCGCGTGCGATTCGTGGTTCCCACTTCGCGCAATACCGCGCCGCTTTCCGCCATGATGTCCGGGATACGGAAGCCGTCGCCGATTTCAATCAACTCACCGCGCGACACGACTACTTCCGCGCCTTTGGCCAGCGTGTTGAGCACCAGAAATACTGCCGCGGCGTTGTTGTTCACCACGATGGAAGCTTCCGCGCCCACCTGGTCCGCCAGCAGCCGCGCGATATGGACGTCCCGCTTTCCTCGCTCGCCGCTTTCGATGTCGTATTCCAGATTCGAGTAGCGCATCGCGGTCTCGGCCATCTGCGCTACGGCATCCCGAGAAATCGGGGCGCGTCCCAGGTTCGTGTGCAGGATCACGCCGGTGGCGTTGATGACGCGCCGGAGCGAAGGCGCAAGTGCAGCCTCGACGGCGGAAATCACCCGCCCCTCGACGGCCACGATCTCCGCATCCCCGGCCAAGGCTGCGCCTGACTTCACCTGTGTGCGCAGGTCGGCCAACACGCCTCTCGCCGCGGCGGTCACCAACCCGCGCCCGGCCTTTTCCGCCATGGCAACCAACCCCGGGCAATTCAGAATTTCGTCCACAGAGGGAATCTCGCGCAGCCGCTGGGCAGAGTCCTGTGCCATCTTGGCCGCAGATTCAGGGGCAGGGTTCATTGCTAAGGTATTTGAACACAATGCGATACGGACTGGCAATCGTGGGGATTTCACTTTCCGACAAGCCCGCCGACGCCAAAGTTGACGCTGGCGTCCCAAGTCTCTACGCTGAAATCTCGCCTGTCTCAATAGCCAACATGGCCACCATTGACGAAGATTTGAACCAGATCGAGCGCGACATCCGCACGCTCAAGATCGAATACGAGCAGTACTTCGGCGGCGGACGCCCGCGGCCTCCCGCGGACACGCAGTGGCGCGTGGACACGCTGCTGCGCCGCTATTCCGAACGCGCCGGCGATTTGAGCACCGGCCAGCGATTCCGCTACAACAACCTCACTCAGACCTACGCCAAGTATCAGGACATGTGGCGCAAGAAGCTGCTGCAAAAAGAAGGCGCCGTCACCCAGCATCACTTTGGAGCCGCGGCCAAGGCCATCGAAGCCGAACGTCAGCGCCAGTCTGCGCACCGACAGAAGAATGCCGCCGCGGAAGCCGAGGTGGTGGCCGCTGGGGTTCACGCCGCGGCGGTTGCAGAAGCAGCAGCAGAGACGGCACGCCAGTCGGCTGAACATAGACACTTGCCAGACGCCTTTGCCATGTCGCTGTCGGATCCGGACAACGAAGGCGATAAAGTGCAGCAGCTCTACCGCAAACTGATCGAAGCGCGCACCGAAGCCGGCGACAAAGCCGCCGCCCCCAGCCTGAAGGATTTCGAAAAATTCGTCCGCCAGAAAACTACCGACTTGAAGGAAAAAGGCGGCCACGAAATCGAATACACGGTGAGCATCGAAGCCGGCCGCGTAAAGTTGAAGGCGCGCATCTCCAAGTAGGGCCTCTCCGCCGTTTTTTCCTCAGCGCCTCTTCCGAATTCTTTTCCGAACGCTTACACTAGCCAGCCCTCTCCTCCGATTTCGGAAGGGCGGGGCTTTAGCCCCGCCGTGAATCGCAGGAAAGAAATTGGGCTTCAGCCCCTGAAGCATGGGTTTTGCATCGCGGCCATCATTCATGGAGGCTCTCGTTTGCCGATCAAACGCGCGCTAATCAGTGTCTTCGACAAAACCGGAGTAGTTGATTTCGCTCGCGCCCTCGCCGCGCTTGGAATCGAAATCGTCTCTACCGGTGGAACCGCGCGCCTATTGCGCGAAGCGGGTATCTCCGTCCGCGACGTGGCCGAGCTGACCGGCTGGCCGGAAATGCTCGGTGGCCGGCTGAAGACGCTGCACCCAAAAGTGCACGGAGGCATTCTCTTCCAGCGCAGCAAGACGGAGGATCGCAAACAGGCGGACCAGCACGGAATTGTTCCCATTGATCTGGTAGTCGTGAACCTGTATCCGTTTTCCGCCACGGCAGCCAAGCCCGGTGTTACGCCTGAAGAACTGATCGAGAATATTGATATCGGCGGGCCCGCCATGGTTCGGTCCGCGGCCAAGAATTTCCAAAGCGTCGGAGTCATCACCGACCCGGGCGACTACGCGCCGGTCGCCGCCGAGCTCCGCGAGAAACGCGAACTGAGTTTAGCCACACGCCTGGCGCTCGCGCGCAAAGCCTATGCCCGCACCGCGCGCTACGACGGCGAAATCTCGACCGAACTTGAAAGACTTTCCGCCGACGGTGAAGTGACGCTGGACGCCGCGCCGCAACTCCCCGAGCGAATTCACGTCGCGCTCGAACGCCGCCAGCCCATGCGCTACGGCGAAAATCCTCATCAATCCGCCGCTCTCTACATTCCCGCAGGCTGCGCAGCTGCCGGACTCGCCGGCGCGCGGCAAATCCAGGGCAAAGAGCTCTCCTACAATAATCTCGTGGATCTGGACGCCGCCTGGGCCCTCGCCTGCGAATTCGATCGTCCCGCAGTGGCCATCATCAAGCACAACAATCCGTGCGGCGCCGCTGAACAGAATTCATTGCCCGAAGCCTATCTCAAAGCGCTCGAGTGCGACCCGGTTTCCGCTTTTGGCGGCGTGATGGCATTCAATCGGCCTCTTGATGCGGCAACCGCTGAAGAAGTGGCGAAACTATTCGTCGAGTGCCTCGTTGCGCCGGGCTACGAGCCCGCGGCCCTCGAAAAATTCGCGACCAAGAAGAATCTGCGCCTGCTCGAGATGCCGCCCGGCGCCGCTCCCGAAGAGTTGGAACTGAAACGAATTTCTGGAGGCGTTCTGGTCCAGCAGCCGGATCGCCACAAATTGAATGAAGCAGACTTGAAAGTCGCCACGGACCGCTCGCCCACGTCCGCCGAGCTTCGCGCGCTGCTCTTCTCCTGGAAAGTCTGCAAACACGTGAAGTCAAACGCCATCGTCTTCGCGCGCGAGGGCCGAACCGTCGGCGTTGGCGCGGGACAGATGAGCCGCGTCGATTCCGTGAAGATTGCGGTAATCAAGGCAGCCACCGCTGGCCTCGCGCTCCAGGGCAGCGTGGTGGCATCCGACGCTTTCTTCCCCTTCCCCGACGGCATCGAAGAAGCCGGAAAAGTCGGCGCCACTGCGGTGATTCAACCCGGAGGCTCGGTGCGTGATGCTGACGTGATCGTCGCAGCCAACAACCTCGGCATGGCCATGGTTTTCACCGGCGTCCGGCATTTCCGCCATTAGGTTGCTGGAGATTGTGCCACCCACGCGTGTCTACCCGCGAGGCACGAGGGGTCCTCGCTCGAGGTCGCCATCAGAATTTGTCTACTTGACCATGATTGTGATGACAGGGGCAGGAACACGGCATTCGAGGATTCGCATGTGTTTTTGGGACAAGATCTGCTGTTGTTTTGGGTTGAAACCTGGAGGAAACAACACCGCCTCTAGCCTGTAAGTGCCAGGCTTTACCGGAGCGTCGATAGACTCCTCGTGGCCATGGATTTCTCCCTGGCGCAAAATAATCGTCTCATTCGGGTCGGTGAGCATCTCTACGGCGTCTAATTGATCCATCAACGAATCGACACTACAACCCGAATTGCGATTGTCTCGATTCTTGTGGTCGAAGATTGACAATGAATACTGCCCCAATTGGCTTGAGCAAGTGCTCAATCTCCGAATGAAGTACAAAGGAGATTCCGAGTTGTTTGTAACCGTGAATCTCACACGCATCAGCGCCCCAGGGACGTATACCCGTCTATCGGTGGACATTTGAAAATCCACGCCACTGTCGGAGTCACAATCAGGAAGGACCGCACTTGCAGGCGTCGAGACGAACACGATTGCGACGAAAATCAGACTGGCGATGACTGGCATCGCCATGGAGCAGGGACCAACCACCTTCGCCATCGGTCAATCCTTCTGGGTGCCGATCTGAATCACTTAGCTCCTCACTTCTTCTTCACCGGGCTCGGTTTCTCCACCACCGGTTTCTGCCGTTGGTAAGTGATTTCGGTCACCTGCGGCTCGCCTTTCTCCGGCATCAACTCAGACCGCGCCGTGTACGTATCCGCATCCACGCGCAGCAGAATGGCATGCTTGGGTAAACCATTCATGGGATTCTCGAAATCCACTTTCTTCGCATCCAGACTCGCGAGATTCAACACCGTCGGCTCAGATTTTTCCCAAGCCACCAGCTCCGGCGTGAAATGCCGAATATAGAAATTCAAGCCTTCGGGCTTTTCCACAATGGTGAAAAGTTCGATCACCAGGGCTTTTTCATTCTCGACTACCCGGAACACTCCCGTCATCACCCCTGCTTTGGGGCCGGTCCACACCTGTTCCGCAATCCGCGTTCCCCATTCTCCGCGCCAGCGTCCTTCGAGCCAGGCCATGTCCGCAAGAGTCGCCTTCGCAGGATTCGCTGTCGCCGTCGAGTGCTCCTCGGAGGAGGTACTCGACGAAGCGGGCGGCGTGCCCGATCTGGCGGGCTGCTGGGCCATGGCGTTAAAAGGCGCCAAAACGAAACACAGCGCCGCGGCCCACGCTCCGATCATTGAAGTCCGAAATGACATTTTTCTCATGAAGTCCTCAAGCAGCACCCGGCTGTTTGCGCCCCCCGGGAAACTTATTCACAAAATACTTCTGCCCCAGGGCATCCTCTGAAGCGTCCGGAGAATCGCACCAATGTGGGGTACAGACAAGCACATGCCGCCGGGGAAAACTTTGACGGCCTCCCAGCGCTATACGATAATGGAGTTTTCCGGCGAGCGCATGAAAACAATTCTTAGCACGGCGATTTTGTCAATCCTGGTCTGGGCCGCACCGGCGCGGGCGCAAATTTCTTCGGCCGCACCGGCCCCGTCCCAGCCCGCTTCGAAATCGCCTGCCTCCGCGCAAGCCGCGCAAACAGCCCGCGCCGACGCACTCTACTATTTCACCATCGGCCACATCGACGAGCAGCAATTTGAACTCACCGGCCAGCCCGACAAGGCCAACAGCTCCATCGAATCCTACAAAAAGGCCCTGGAACTCGAGCCGCGCTCCACGGTAATCCTGGAGCGCCTCGCAGAGATCTACTACAAGTCCCAGCGCACCGCCGCGGCCGTGACCACCGCCCAGGAAGCCCTCAAACTCGACGCCGATAATCTCGCTGCCCACCGCCTGCTGGCGCGCATCTACGTCCGCAATCTGGGCGACATGAACGGTGGCGCAGTACAAAAAGAAAATCTGGACAAGGCCGCCGAGCAATTCCAGGCCATCCTGAAACTCGATCCGCGCGATATCAGTTCGGCTCTGTGGCTGGCCCGTCTCTACCGCTTCGAAAATCGCCACGCCGACGCGGAAAAAGTTCTGCGCAGCATACTCGAACGCGGCTCGGAAAACGGGCCGGCCCTCGAACAATTGAGCCAGCTCCTAATCGATCAAGGCCGGTCACAGGAAGCCGTGGACCTGCTCTCCCACGCTGCGGGAAACACGGCGTCACCGGAAATCTACGATCTGCTGGGCGACGCCTATTCCCAGGGCAAGGAATTTTCCAAGGCGGAACAAGCCTACCGCAAAGCTGTGGAAGAAGATCCCGACGATACTGGGCACCGCCACGGGCTGGCGCAATCGCTGCTCTCGCAGGAGAAATTCGCGGCGGCGCTCGAACAATTCAAAAAACTCTCCGAACTCGAGCCCGGCACCGCGGAAAACTACCTGCGCATGGCGCAGCTCTACCGCCGCCTCGGCAAATACGACGAAGCGGAATCGAGCCTGCTGCGCGCCAAGCAGCTTGCTCCTACCAGCCTCGAAGTCCTCTATCACGAAGCGTTGCTCTATGACGACCAGGGACGCTACGGCGACGCCATCCGCGTCCTCACCGACGCCATCGCCGCCATCAAGGGCCAGCCGGCTGGCGAACCAAGCCCCAATGCTCTCTCCATTCTCTACGAGCAATTGGGCCGCACCTATCGCGAGCAGGACAATTATCCCGCGGCCATCCAGGCATTCGAAGAGATGGGCCGGCTGGGACCGGATTCCCAGCGCCGCGCGCAAATGCTCCTCATCGATACCTACCGCGAAAGCCACGACATTGATCGCGCCATTACCGAAACGAAGAAGGCCCTCGAGCAATCTCCTAACGATCAACCCCTGACCGTCACCCTGGCCATGCTCTACGGCGAGAAAGCCGACGCCCCCACGGCCACCAAGCTGCTTACCGCACTGCTTCACGGCAACGACAGCGATCAGGAAATTTATCTGGACCTCGCGCAGGTTCTGGAGCGCAGCCGGAAATACGCCGACGCGGAAGCCTCCGCGCGCAAGGCCATGGAAATTTCACGCGAGCCCGGCGAGCAGGAAAGCGCTGCATTCATGATGGGCGCTATCTACGAGCGGCAGAAAAAATTCGACCTGGCCGAGGTACAATTCCGCAAAGTTTTGGAATTAAATCCTAACAACGCCTCGGTCCTCAATTATTACGGCTACATGCTGGCCGACCGCGGCATCCGCCTTGACGAAGCCACGGCCATGATCCAGCGCGCCGTCACCCAGGATCCCAGCAACGGCGCATACCTCGACAGCCTCGGCTGGGCCTTCTACCGCCAAAACAAACTCGCCGAAGCCGAAGAACAGCTTCGTAAAGCGGCCAGCCGCGCGGGTCACGACCCAACCGTGCTCGGCCACCTTGGCGATGTGTACATGAAACTGGGCCAGACCGAGCGCGCCGCCGAACTCTGGGAGCGCTCGCTTTCAGAATGGCAGCGCGCTTTGCCCGCCGATTTTGAGCCCGAGAAAGTGGCCGAGCTCGACGCGCAACTGAAAGCCCTCAAGCGCCACATGGCTCAGAAATCCACCACGGAAACGGCCAAACCGCAGTAAGCTCCACCGCATGATATCGCCGAAAAAACGTTCCCTGCGCCTGCCGGCGTTTGCCAAAATCAATCTCTGCCTGCATGTCATGGGCCGGCGTCAGGACGGCTACCACGAGCTGCGCACCATCTTCCAAGCCATCTCCCTGCACGACACGCTCGATCTCTCCATCACGCCCGGTCGGAACGGACTGCAAATCTCTCTTCAATGCAGCGATCCTTCCCTGCCAGTGGGCTCGGAAAATTTAATTTTCCGCGCGATCGAAGCTGTCAGCAGCGAGATCGGTTTTCAAGGCCGCGTGTCCGTATACCTGGAGAAAAAAATTCCTGTCGCGCGCGGGCTGGGCGGCGGCTCCAGTGACGCAGCGGCAGCTATGATTGGCATGTTGCGCCTCACCAAAACAAAGTTGCCGCTTGCGCGGCAGATTGAAATCGCCTCGACACTTGGTGCGGACGTCCCATTTTTTCTCTTCGGTGGCCGTGCCCTGGCTGTCGGCCGCGGGGATGAAATCTATCCGCTCCCCGATTTGCCGAAGCGCACCATCCTGGTCGCCTCTCCGAAAGACATCGGCGTCAGCACCAAGGACGCCTACCAGTGGATTTCTGCGGAATTGACAAACCTCGCCGCAGCCCCTAGAATTGCAGGGTTCTGCGCTCTGTGCTGGAGCCGGCAGGGTCGCGGCGTCTCGAATGATTTCGAGGGGCCCGTCTTCCGCCGCCATCCGCGCCTTGGAGAAATCCGGGCCGGTTTGCTCCGGGGAGGAGCCGCAGATGCCGCGCTGGCGGGTAGCGGGTCGGCGGTGTTCGGAGTCTTCCGAAACCCAGCGCAGGCGCGCCGAGCCGCTCGTACGTTTCCGGAAGACTCGATTTTCGTCGTCGAAACTCTTTCCAGGGAAAAGTATGGCCGTTCACTCGCCTGGCGTGTGACCGGCTGAGGACACCGATTTGACGGACGACAAATTCAAAATATTTTCCGGAACCGCGAATCCGGTTCTGGCCGACGCCATCTGCGGCTATCTGGGCGTCAAGCGCGGCCGCGCCGAGCATGGCCAGTTTTCCGACGGTGAAACGCGCTACCAGATTCTCGAAAATGTCCGCGGCGCGGATGTCTTCGTGGTGCAGCCCTGCTGCCGCCCGGTGGATTTCCACCTCATGCAGCTGTTGCTGATGATTGATGCGTTCAAGCGCGCTTCCGCCTGGCGCATTACGCCGGTGATTCCGTATTACCCGTACGCGCGACAGGACCGCAAGGACCGCCCGCGCGTCGCGATTTCCGCGAAACTCGTGGCTGACCTGCTCGAAACCGCGGGTTCGAGCCGCGTGCTTTCGCTCGACTTGCACGCGCCGCAGATCCAGGGATATTTCAATATCCCCGTGGATCACCTGTTCGCCGCGCCGGTCATCGTCGAGTACTTCCAGAAGAAGAGGCTCGGCCCCATCACCGTGGTCTCACCGGATGCCGGCGGTGTCGAGCGTGCGCGCTATTTCGCGAAAAAAATTGATGCCCCGCTGGCCATCGTGGACAAGCGCCGCATTGACGTCAATGTCAGCGAAGTGATGCACCTCATCGGCGACGTCAAGGGGCGCCCCGCTCTGGTGATTGACGACATGATTGACACGGCCGGCACCCTCGTGAAAACGGCCGAAGCGCTGCTCGAAAATGGCGCCACCAAAGTGTATGCCGCCTGCACCCACGCGGTGCTTTCGGGTCCGTCGGTTGAGCGCATTACGAAATCAAAGATTGAGGAAGTGGTCGTGACGGATTCAGTGCCGCTCAGTGACGAAGCACGCAACATTTCGCGAATCAAAGTGCTCAGCGTGGCGGAGCTGCTGGCTCGCGGCATCCAGTCCATTCACGAAGAAACTTCTATCAGCGAGCTGTTTATTTAGCGGCTTGTTGAAAAACGTTCGGACGGAAGGGCGGGGTTTTAACCCCGCCGTAAGGAATCTTAAAAACGGGGCTTTAGCCCCTGAAGTCAGTTAGGGGAAGGCAAATGGAAACATTCACAGTCGAAGGTCAAGTACGCGAAGAGCGCGGCAAGGGGCCCGCGCGCCGCTCGCGGCGCATCGGCATGGTCCCGGCCACGCTCTATGGTGACCACAAAAATCCTATCGCGCTAGCGGTTAACGCCAAGCAAGTCGCCCGCATCCTGCGCTCGGAAACGGGCCACAACACCATCTTCTCCGTCAAAGTTGCAGGCGGCCAGGAAGAAAAGGCCATGGTCAAGGATTGGCAGGTCGATCCCGTCAGCGGCTCTCTCCTCCACGTGGACCTGCTGCGCATCGCCATGAACGTGCGCATGCGCGTCAAGGTACCGGTGCATACTTTCGGCGAGCCGCAAGGCGTCAAGATGCAGGGCGGCATCTTCGAAATGGTCACCCGCGAAGTGGAACTGGAATGTTTGCCCGGTGACATACCCGAAGAATTCAAGATGGACGTCAGCGAGATGCTCATCGGCAAGCAACTGCGCGCCTCGGACCTGCCCATTGATCCGAAGAAAATCAAGCTGATCACCGACCCGCTGCGCGTCATCGCCCACGTCGTCATCCTGAAGAAAGAAGAAGAGCCGGCGCCGGAAGCGGCCGTCGCGGCGGAAACGGCACCCGCCGAGCCGGAAGTCATCAAGAAGGGCAAGAAGGAAGAGGAAGGCGAAGAGGGCGCTGCGGAACCCGCTCCTGCCGCCAAGGCCGAGAAACCCGAGAAGAAGGGCAAGGAGAAGTAGCCAAGTCCGCGTCCCGGTGCGCCGGAGGATTGAGCGCGACCTATGCGATTCATCGTCGGCCTCGGCAATCCCGGCCCAGAATATGAATGGACGCCCCACAACATGGGCTTCCTGGCCGTGGATGAACTGGCTGGCCGGGCGGGCATTCGCGTCACGCGGCCGGAGGCGAAATCGTACATCGGCCGCGGCGAATTAGCGGGGCAGGAAGTAATTCTGGCTAAGCCGCAAACGATGATGAATCTGAGCGGCGTCGCAATCAGGATGCTGCTCGAGAAATATGAGAGCACGCCCGCGGATTTGATCGTGCTCAGCGACGAAGTGGCGCTGCCCTGGGGCTTGCTGCGAATCCGCGAACGAGGCAGCGCCGGCGGCCACAACGGACTGAAGTCGGTGATCGGCGCGCTGGGCACGGACGAATTCATTCGCGTCCGCCTGGGCGTAGGCCCGGAAAAAGTCTGGGGCGACCTGGCTGATTACGTCCTGTGCGCCATGGGCCGCACGGAGCGCGAAATTTCGGCGCAGATGGTGAAGGAAGCGGGCGACGCCGTAACCATGATTTTGGCGGAAGGCGTGAGCAAGGCGATGTCGCAATGCAATCGCCGCGTTTCGCCGGAAGAAGAAGCATCTGGTGAATAGTCGTTTCGTAAATGACTCTTCGTCAGGGCACGGCTTCAGCCGTGCCGAAAAGCGGTCCGCTCTCAGGGGTTTCAACCCCTGAGGTCGGTCACCTCTTAGGGTTTTGCAGGTGCCGTTGAGAAGGCAAGAAACCGAGGACACATGGAAGAACGCCAGTACGATCTGATTTTTATCTGCCGCCCGGACACTCCGGAGGCGGACGTGGACAAATTGATCACCACGCTCGAACACGCCGCCACCGAAAAAGGCGGCAAGGTGGAGACGGTGAACAAGTGGGGACGCAAGCGCATGGCCTATCGCGTGCACAAGCTGCGCGAAGGCTACTACGTCTATCTCATCATCAAGTCCACCCACGGCGAAGTGGTGAAGGAGCTCGAGCGCCGCTTGAAAGTTTCCGATCCGGTCATCAAGTATCTGACCGTCCGCCTGGACGAAGAATTGAAGCGCCAGGAAAAACTGAAGCGCCACCGCGAGCGCCGCGCCGCCCGCCGCCCGCGCAAGGCCGCGCCGGCAGCACCATCGGCGCCATCCGCTCCATCGGTGCCCGCCGGCAACGAGCCAGCCGCCGCTTCGGCATAAAGGGAAGTCGGCTCGTGAATGGTGAAGATCGGAAGGGCGGGGTTTCAACCCCGCCGTAGACGCACTTGAATTGGGGGCTTCAGCCCCTGAAGCCGGATGTTGAAATCCCAGCAGCGAAATTTTCAGATAGTTTCAAACGGAGAACACGAATGGCAGATGAGAACGCACCATCGCAAGCACCACCACCGGCGGCACCGACAGCCCCCGCTGCACCATCGGGCGGGCACGGTCACTCCGGTCCCGGAGGCCTGTCCGGTCCGGGAGGCGGCCCAGGAGGCCGTCCGCAAGGCCGTCCCGGCGGCCCGGCAAAGCGCGGCAAGCGCAGTTTCGTCCGCAAAAAGAAAGTTTGCCGCTTCTGCGTGGACAAGGCTGACTTCATTGATTACAAGAAGTCCGAGATTCTCGCTCCCTTCATCCAGGAGCGCGGAAAAATTCTTCCGCGCCGCATGACCGGCACCTGCGCGCGTCACCAGCGCTGGCTGACGGTAGCCATCAAGCGTGCGCAAAACATCGCGCTGCTGCCCTTCGCGGCGGAGCTTTAATCGCCGCGTGCAATTTAGTCCGTCAGGGCACGGCTTTAGCCGTGCCAAACAACGGGCCGCATTCAGGGGTTTCAACCCCTGGGGGCCATCGAGAAATCTAAAGGACACGAACATGCAAATCATCTTGCAGGAAGACGTTGAAAAACTCGGAACCCGCGGCCAACTCGTCGAAGTGGCCGAAGGCTATGCCCGCAATTTTCTGCTGCCCCGCAAGCTCGGTATCGAGGCCACGGCGGGCAACATGAAGCGCCTGGAGCGAATGCGCGCCACATTTGCGAAGAAGGAAGCCACCGAAAAGGGTGCCGCCGAAAAAATCGCCGAGCTCCTGACCGGCGTCAAGCTCACTATCAAGCGCAAGGCCGGCGAAAACGATCAGCTCTTCGGCTCGGTCACTTCCGCCGACGTCGCTGAATCTCTCGCCGCCCAAGGCTACAACATCGAAAAGCGCAAAATCTCGCTCACCGACCCCATCAAGCTTGTCGGCGAATTCGATATCCCCATCAAGCTGCACCGCGAAGTCACCGCTACCGTGAAGCTCGCCGTGCAAAAAGAAGAATAACGCCCGACTTTTTTGGCGGCATGCGATCTCAATCGGTCGCCCGTAGGGGCACGGCATGCCGTGCCCCTACCGCGCTGCCCACAACGACACCCCGAAATTTTTCCACGCAATCCTCGTTTCACTTATGCACAGCCGCATGTGAATTCCACACCCGACATCCCATTGGCGCTTGCACCTGAATCCCGCACAATGCCCCGCGCTCAAACGGCTCGCGCCCAGTCGAGCCAAGCGCGATTCAATCCGGGCGTGCCACCCTCTTGCGCTCCAATTCGGCTTAGGCGAAAATAAAGCGAATGGCATCCGACACCTCTCTCGAACGGCCGCTGCCCCAGAATCTCGAAGCCGAACGCAGCATCCTCGGCGCCATCCTGCTCGACAACCACGCGCTCAACTCCGCCGTCGAACGCGTGCGCTCCGAGGATTTCTTCCTCTCCCAGCATCGCCAGATTTTCGAGCGCATGATTCAGCTGGCCGAAAAACAGCAAGCCATTGACGTTGTCACGCTGATGGAAGATCTCGGCCGCCGCGGTGAACTCGAATCCGCCGGCGGAGTGGCTTATCTCTCGCAACTCGCCGACGGCCTCCCGCGCGTCACCAACGTCGACCACTACGCCCGCATCGTCAAGGAAAAGTCCGTCCTGCGCAGCCTGGCCTATTCCGCCGCCGCCATTCAGGAACAAGCGCTCGCCGCCGGTGACGACGCCGACGTCATTCTCGATCGCGCCGAATCCACCATCTTTCAGTTGGCCGAGGATCGCATCAAAGCCGGTCTCATCGGCGTCAAAGAACTGGTCCGCGACAACTACGAGCGCCTCGAACGAATTTTCAGCGAAGGCCGCCGCATCACGGGCCTCGCGAGCGGCTATGCCGGGCTCGATAACGAAACCGCCGGCCTGCAGCCCTCCGAGCTCCTGATTCTTGCCGCGCGTCCCTCCATGGGAAAAACCGCCCTCGCGCTCAACATCGCCGAAAACGTGGCGCTGCGGCAGGGTGAACCCGTCGCCATCTTCAGCCTGGAAATGTCCAAGGAATCGCTGCTGATGCGCCTGCTGGCTTCGGAAGCGCGCGTGGACGCCCACAAATTCCGCACCGGCCACATGAATCGCGACGACTGGGGAAAAATCACCGGCGCGCTCGCCAGTCTCGGCGAAGCACCGCTGTGGATTGACGACGCCGCCTCGTCAACCGTATTGGAAATGGGCGCCAAGGCTCGCCGCCTCAAACGCGATCGCGGCCTCTCTCTGATGATCGTGGATTATTTGCAGCTTGTCGTGCCCACGACGCACAGTCGCGGCACCAACCGCCAGGAAGAAGTTTCCAGCATCTCTCGCGCGCTCAAAGGCCTGGCCAAAGAATTGAAAATCCCCATCCTCGTCCTCAGCCAGTTGACCCGCGCCCCCGAACGCGAAGACCGCAAGCCGCAACTCGCCGACCTGCGCGAATCCGGCGCCATCGAGCAGGACGCCGACGTGGTTCTCTTCATCAACCGCCCGAATTTCTACAAAACCGATATGCCCGAAGAAGATCGCGCCAAGGCCGAACTCATCATCGCCAAGCAGCGCAACGGCCCCACCGGCAGCTTGAACTTCGTCTTCCTAGCCCGCCACACGCGCTTTGAAGAAGCCGCCCCCGACACCTGGACCACGGTAGGCCCCGAAGAGTAGCGCTGTCCGCGCCGCGCGCCGATCACAGCTACTTCACCTTCTTCCACACCACGTCCTCATTATTTCTGCGGTCAATCAAGACTTCCACTTTCCCTCCCGCCCCTGCTCGAAACAGGATGCGTCCTTCCACCCCCGGCCGGAAGAAAATGTCCGCGGCCTCCGGAATCAGCGCCTCTTTCGGCGGATCGCCGCGTTGCCGGTAGAGCTGCTTCCCATCGCTCGTCACCGTCAACTGCACCGCCGGCGCCAGTTCGTATGTCCCCACGTACTGGGAAAACTTGGCCGGCTCCACTTTCCCGGGCGCAGGATCTTCGTAGTAACGCAGCACCTGCGCGGCCACAATTTGCCAATCCCCATTCCGCCGGACCCACGTGTCCGTCTCGTGATATCGCGCCGTCATGATCTGCCCGTAGATGGTTTCCTTTTCATTCAGGTCATAGCTCAGGATGGCCACATTCCCTTCAATGCGGCTTTGCGCGTCGCCAATGGTGATGCTGCCGGAACTGCCTTTCGGCAAGGGAGTAAGGTCCGCGATTAGCGCGGCCTTATCCATGCTCTTGCCTTTTTCATCGAAGTAGATGCAGTCCTCGGCAAAATATTTCTTCCAGGGTGTTTGATTGCCGGTAGCTACGGCATCCACAAGCTCCTGTGTCCGCCGCACCAACTCCTCCTGCGTAATCCGGCTCTTCGCCCGGCACGAAATTAAAGATAGCGACGCGAAGCCGCACAAAACCATGGCGACAAATATTCGCTGCATGATTCCCTCCCCCATGCCCCGGTCCAGGAAAACTCGAACAGGCGCTGTGCTTGGATTACCGGCCCGCACCCTTACTTTGGACGAATGTATCCGCAATTCGATTAACCTGGAGGTCGTCTGCTGCTAGGACGGATTGTTAACGAAGAGGATTGTCAACAACCTGCCCGGCTTGCCACTCTTTCAGTGCGCAATGCCCGGGCCTGAATATTTCCAGTTGCCACAGCCGCTTGCTTCACCGAACCCACCGCTCCACGCGCACCGGGCCCGAATACCAGGTATCGTTTTTCTTCCCCATCAACTCTGAAACGCTCATTTCTTTCGCCCCGCCGTGCAAGGGATCCGAATCCATGCACTGGCCCTGTCCCAAATAGGCGATCACGTGCACTCCGTTCACGGCCAGCACATCACCCGCTTTCGCCTTGCTCCAATCCAGTTTCTCCAGGCTTTCCGCCTCGGTCACCTTGGTCAGATTCCCTTCGCACCCTTCCCACAGTTGCCGCGCCATGCAGTGCACCTTCGCTTCGGAAATGCGGTTGTGCGCCTTGCAGATTAGCGCCGAGCAATTCACTGCCAGGTACTCCGCTCCGTCGTACGACCGCAGCGCATCCGTATACGAAGATGTTCTTGGCTGAAAGAAAGCCACCACCACCGATACAAGCATGAATGAGATCAGCTTCATGGCGCTCGAACCCTGCTCCTAAAGTTCGGACAGCCTGCTTGCTGCTTTGCACTCGCCGGCCTACCTGTCCTTCCTCGAGTGCAACCTGTCCGTTGGTACAGGTTGAGCGAATGAGCGGAATCAGCGAATGGTACAAGGGACCAATTTGAAGCACTGGCAGGACTATACCTGGAGAGGTCAATTGGTACTAAAACCAAAACTCTAAGTGCTTATTTATCTGTGATATACACAAAATTGCGGCTCGGGGAGGAGCCATCGACTAACCCTTCCCCGTTTCCAACACCCATCCAATACTGTCGCAGGACTCGAGCCAACTGGTCAGTTCATGCCGCGCTGCGCGACGGTGCTTCTTGCCAATTCCTGACGCTCGGGCCGAATTCCACGCCGATGCAAAACTGCCTGTCTGCCAACGGATGACAGTAGATCACTGTCGCTCGCCTGTGAAACTCGCCCGACAAGGACGTGAGACCCAATTCGTCTCCGGGACGCCAGCGCCGGCTGCTAATTACACGCGCGCCATAACGGTTGATGTCGAGCGTCGTGGTGGTTTCGGCGATGGAGGCATTCTCGATGGCAATGAGGTGAACCGGTACTTTCGCCGTGACTCTTTTCTCCAGCCGTCCATCTGTTGCTCGCATAAATGACGGACTCCTTTCCTAAGGTTATCCTGGGCTGGCTGGGTTGAAGTTGTTCAAGACGCGTTCGAGCAAGGACCTCGATGATTCCGTTTTTGCTCGTACATATCCCGGTCCGCTTGTTCCATCAGGTCTCCGAGCGAGACCGCGTGTTGGGGATCGAATCGCGCCAATCCGACGCTGAGCGACAGCTTGCAGTGTGTGTGTCCGTTATTGGACTTTTCCAAGCTTTTTTCCAATCGGCGCAGGAGGACCGCCTGGTCTTCATCGGTAACTTCCAGAGCCAGCACAACAAACTCATCGCCCCCGAGGCGCGCAAGTATGTCGGAATCACGAAATGCCTCTTCCAGCGCATCGGCGGCTCGAACGATGGCCAGATCGCCTTCACGGTGACCGTAGGTATCGTTGATCTTCTTCAGATTGTCGATATCGCAGTACAACAGCAGCATTCCCTTGCCTTTCCGCCGCGCCAGCTTCATCTGCTGCGTCGCTGCGGCAAAAAAACCGCGCCGGTTGTACAGGCAGGTCAAATCATCGGTCAGCGCCAGATAGCGCAGCTCGCGATCCAACAGGACCTGCTTGACCGCGCCCCACACCGCGGGATGCACCGCGACCCGCAGGGTTTGCGCGTCGGGCGTTTCTGTCTTCAAGGCTTTTGAAATTTCGTCCACCTCATGCAGCACGTGCCCAAACTCTTTGTCGGCCGCCAGCAACGCCGACGACAGCATTCCCTCCAGGTCCTTTTGGGAGACGCCCTGCTGTCCGTTGATGGGGAAAGGCCGGCGATTTCCGGAGGGATCGAACACGAGTGCCTTGGCGTGATTCGAGCGATGGCCGTTCGTTCCCTTGGAACCTTGGATTGTCATGTCTCCTCCTAATTAAATGCGTAACGAATCCTGCTCGATGACTTTTGCTTTTGCTGCAACCCATCCTTCCACGGCTGCACAACCCTCGCCAGCCGGAGAATCCTCCAAATTGGGTACGGGTAATTCCCTTATTACCCGCCCATGCCCAGAAAATCTGCTTCGCCACCGGGGTTTGCTACTCAGGTCTTTACCTGAGATGGTATCAGGGATTTCCTTGCTTGAGGCCTCAGGGGGGGCATGTTATTTCTGAGAGGATGTTCACCCTACCCGAGCGGTCGAACGGCGCCCAGCCGCGCCATTCCCGCCGAGGAGACTAAGACCCATGCCCGGACGACAAAACTCCCCAAAAGACTCGGGAGCGCGAAGCAATCAAGCCTCCGACTTGCCCATGAGCGAAGCGCCTTCGGAACTCCTTCGAGAGCTGGTGGCCCACTTGCGCCAGAACCGCACTCAACTGCGTGAGGAGTGGGTCGGCCGCATTTCGGAAACCCGCCTGCTTACGGCCATGACTAAGGAAGAAATCTTTGCGGAAGCCACATCTGTTTACGACAGCTACGTGGAGGCTCTGGAAACGGAAACTTTCGAGGCGCTGCAAGCCTACGCCCGAAATCTTTCCGAACGCATCATTCCTCGCGGCGTCGAAACCCACGAAGTCGTCGGAATCGTGCTGCTGCTGCGCGACGTTCTGGCGCGCTCCCTGTTCGCCAAATATCAGACCGATTTCAAAAAACTTAACCGCATTCTCGATGCCTACGAGCCGGCCGCCAACCGCATCGCCAACACCGTGGCCATCAGCTTCGTGCAGGAACGCGAGCGCGTCATTCGCCAGCAACAGGAGGCCATTCGCGAACTCTCCACGCCCGTGTTGCAAGTTCGCGAGCGCCTGCTGATTCTCCCCATCATCGGCGTCATCGATCCGCAGCGCGCCCGCCAGTTGACCGAGCAACTGCTCCGCGGCATCCGCACCAACCGCGCCAAAGTCGTCGTCATTGATATCACCGGCGTGGCCGCCATGGACGTTACCGTCGCGAACCACCTGGTGCAGACGGTCGAAGCTTCCCGGCTTCTCGGCGCCACCTCCATCGTCACCGGCCTTTCCCCGGAAATCGCCCAGACACTCGTCACCATCGGCGTGGACCTGGGCAAGATGAACACCGTCGGCGACCTGCAAGGCGGCATCGAGCAGGCCGAACGCTTGCTCGGTTACAAAGTGATGGCCGTGGCCGAACCGCGCTGATTCATTCGCAGGAAGGACGCCGTGGAAGTTCCGATTCTCAAACAGGGTGACTTTCTAATCGCCACCTTTCAGGCGGCCCTCTCCGACGCGGACCTCGAGAACCTGCGCCGCGGGCTGATCCATCAGGTGGTCAGGTTCCGTTCTCGCGCCGTCATTGTGGATGTCACCGCCATGGACGTGATGGATTCCTTTGCCTCACGCACCCTGCGCGAAATTGCCCACATGATCCGCCTGCGCGGCGCGGAAACTGTTATTGTCGGTATTCAGCCGGAGGTGGCTTTTGCCATGGTCCAACTCGGCCTGACTTTAGAGGGAGTTGCCACCGCGCTCGATCTGGAGGAGGGTCTGGCGTACTTGACCGACAAATCCAAGAATATAGAATGAGTGATGGCCACCGCACCATCTGGAGTCATCCGCGTGGCCATCAATTCGGATCAGGATATTGTCCTGGCCAGGCAGAAGGGTAGGTCTCTGGCCATCGAGCTCCGCTTTTCCCCCGTGGATGCCACGCTCATCGCCACCGCCATCTCTGAGCTGGCCCGGAATATTTTGGCCTACGCCCGCAAAGGTGAGATTACTTTGCGGACCGTCCTTGCCGCCGGCCGGCAGGGCATCCTCATTGTTGCTTCTGATGACGGTCCTGGCATCCGCGATATCAACCAGGCCCTGCGCGACGGCTTTTCCACGTCTGGGAGTCTCGGGCTCGGCTTGCCGGGTGTGCGCCGTCTCATGGACGAATTCGAAATCAGCTCCCGCCCCGGCCGCGGCACCAAAGTGGCGGTGAAGAAATGGAGACAATGACCGTGTCGCCGTTCGAATTGGGCGTGGCCACCTTTGTCCTCCCGGGCCAGTCCGCCTCCGGTGACCACCATCTGGTTGCCGGCAAAAATGACATTTTCCTCATTGCCGCCGTGGACGGAATTGGTCACGGTGCGGAGGCCGCCAGTGCCGCGAAAGCCGCCATTTCTGTTCTCGAATGCGCCGTCGAAGAACCGGTCATTTCTCTCGTGGAACGCTGCCACCAGAAACTCCGGGGGACGCGCGGAATCGTCCTGAGTCTCGCATCCCTCGATACTCGCCATGGCATGATGACCTGGCTGGGGGTTGGCAATGTTCGTGGCGTCTTGTTGCGCGCCGCGACCGGCAAGGAAAAACCGCGGGAGGAGTTGCTCCTCCGCGGCGGCGTGGTCGGCTCTCAATTGCCTCCGCTGCAAGCCATCGTGCTTCCCTTCGCCTGGGACGATACACTAGTCTTTGCTACCGATGGGATTCGCGGTGACTTCGGCGAAACACTTTCCCCTCGGGAGAGCCCGCAACGCGCGGCGGAAAGAATTTTGGAGCAATATGGCACCGCCACAGACGATGCGCTCGTCTTGGTTGCTCGCCTGGCAAAACCGCGGCCATGAGCCCGATGATGAAGACCACGCGAAAACCGAAAGCGGGCTTTGAAGACCAGTATCGCTCGGCCATTCGGAACTATGCCCGGCACGGCGGCGAAGCTCTGTTAGGCAAGGCCTACGAACTGGGACGCCGGGCCACGAACGATGGCAAGAGCTTGATTGAAATGGCCTCCCTCCATCATCAATGCCTGTTGGCGCTTTGCCGCGAAGCCAAAGGAGACGCGCAGCGCGCAGCTTTCTTGAAAGCCGCGGCCGGCTTCCTCGCCGAAAGTCTTTCTCCCTACGAAATGGCCCACCGCGGATTTCAGGATGCCGTGAAGGCCCTCAGGCAATTAAATGAAACTTTGGAGGAGGAAATCAAACGCATTGCCTCTTCCGTGCACGACGAAGCCGGCCAGTTGCTCGTCGCAGTCCATCTCGCCCTTGCGGAAGTCTCCGGGCAGTTGCCCGATATTCACCGCCAACAGCTGGCCACCATCGAACCCCTTCTCGATCAGGTTGAAAATCAGTTGCGCCGCTATTCCCATGAACTTCGCCCCACCATCCTCGACGACCTCGGCTGGATTCCGGCCATTCGATTTCTCGCCGAGGGCGTCTCCAAACGAGCGAATCTGCCCATTCAAATCAGAACCAAAGTTGGCGGCCGTCTTCCCGCGCCTGTCGAGATTGCCCTCTACCGTGTGGTTCAAGAGGCTCTCACCAACATCACCAAACACGCTCGAGCCCGCTGCGTGGCCATTCAGGTGAGTCGCAATGGCCCCATGTTGTGCTGTTCGATCGCAGACGATGGCGCGGGCTTCGATTCCCGTTCCCTTCAATCCGACCGCACGCGCAAGGGATTGGGACTCATCGGCATGCACGAGCGCGTGAACTCTCTCGGCGGAACGCTTTCGATCGACTCATCTCCCGGCCGCGGTACAAAACTCATGATTCACGTGCCGCTCACAAAGGATTCTTCCCATGCCCGTTCGCGTGGTTCTCGCTGACGACCATATCCTGGTGCGCCAGGGTCTGAAGTCCCTGCTCGAGCGCGAGGGATTTCAAGTGGCCGGCGAAGCCTCCGATGGGCAGGAGGCTGTCCAGCAAGTGGTTCAGCACCAGCCGGACATCGCCATTCTCGACATCAGCATGCCCACTCTCAATGGTGTCGAAGCCGCCCGCAATCTTGCTCGCCTTGCCCCCAAGACCAAGGTCATCCTTCTGACCCAGCACAACGAGGACCAGTACATATCCGGCGCCATTGATGCGGGAGTGCGCGGCTACGTGTTGAAGTCTCAGGCCGCCAATGATCTGGTTCGCGCCATCCAGCAAGTTTCCCGTGGGGACGTATATCTCAGCCCGGGTGTTTCCGCCGCGCTGATGGACGCCGTTCGCTCCAAATCCGAAAGACCCGCGGATCCATTAACGCCAAGAGAACGCCAGGTCCTGCAACTCATCGCCGAAGGAAAATCCACCAAGGATGTCGCTTCCCTGCTCGGCATCAGCGTCAAAACCGCGGAGTCTCATCGCACCCGGCTGATGCAGAAACTCGACATCCACGAGACCGCCAGCCTGGTGCTCTATGCCGTCCGCCGCGGCATCGTCCGTCCTTAGCAGTTTGTATCTGGTAGCCCAGACATTCCCTGTGGTGAGCGTAGCCGAACCAAGTCTGGGCTCATCCGCTCCGCTCCCCGACTCTCGCTCCTTCGTACTCCGGACTATTCACCAAATAGGCCCTCCGCTTCGCTCTTTTCATCTCAAATCTCAATTTTCCAATTTCAAATTCTCCTGTCCTTCCGGCCAGGGTGTACTAAAACTGGACCACCCCCTGTACGGTTTTTGTACGTCGTCTGTACTTCGCGCTGCTTCCTTTCGTGCTATCAACGAGCATGGGTGTCCCGCGAAAACCCGATTCTTTCACGGCGAAAATTCCCGCGCCGCCGGATTCGAATGGACGCGGCGCAACTCCTTCCACTCGACCCCTCCGCTTCAACTTTCCCCTTTTCTTCGATTTCTTCGCTCCCCATCGCGCATTTCTAGTAGGTACACACCCGCAAACCGGAATCCCCGTAACCCATTCAAAACAAACGACGGTGGTACTCTCTGCTAGGTACAAAAAGACACCACCCGGGGGAGTGGCAACCTGGTTACCCTCTCGCCCCACACTCGATCTTTCTAATCGATACACTCCGCGAATAGAATCCGCCGTAACCCCCAGAAAACAAACGACGGTGGTACTTTCTAATCGATACAAAAAGTCACCCCCCGGGGAGGGTACTACTTTGCAACCCTGCCGCTCCGCTTGCCCGTCCTCCTCTGCCCACACCCGTGTTCACCAAGCCGCAGCCATCCATACCTTTCCTCGCCCTTTGACCCACCTTGCCACCGGCAACCCCCACATTTCCATGGGTTTCCCGCTACGGTCTGCTTCCCGCGTCGTGGAACACCGCTTGCAACAGGCCGCAATGGCATGTTTACCCAAACGGCGCTCTGTTGTCTCCATGCCGGATTTTTCATCGCGCCCGCTGGGGTACCTCTGGCATGCTAAAAGGACACTTGGGACGATGACGAAAGCGATCCATGTCGGCGGGCGGCCTGTCTGGGCGGAAATTTCGCTCGAGGCCATTCTTCATAACCTGCGCGTCATCCGCCGGCACGTCGGCGGAAAGCGCATGATTTTGGCAGTCGTGAAGTCCAACGCCTACGGCCTCGGCGCCGTGCCCATCTCCCGGGCGCTGCAAAAGGCCGGGACCGAATGGTTCGGCGTCACCTGCGCCAACGAAGGCATCGAGTTGCGCGATGCCGGGATCCGCAAACGCATCCTGGTGCTCACCGGATTCTGGCCCGGCGAGGAAAAGCGCCTGATCGAAAATAATCTGACGCCCACGGTGACGCGTGTGGACGATCTACGCACTCTCGAGCGCGCCGCCAAATCACGCCGCGGAAAATCCGCACGCGTGCCGTTCCACCTGAAGATCAACACGGGTATGAACCGGCTGGGAATTCTCCCCGCGGAAATCGAATCCTTCGCCGCCGCGCTCGCAGGTTGCCGCCACATCCAGCTCGAAGGAACCTTCACGCATTTCGCGTCCGCGGAAGATTTCAAAGCCAAGCAGACGGACGACCAGGAAAAATTATTCCGCGAATGCCTCGACCGCCTGCGCGCGCTCGGCATTTCGCCTGGCATCGTGCACATGGCCAACAGCGGCGCCATCTGCGCGCGGCCCAGCACCTGGGCGGACATGGTCCGTCCCGGCGCGATTCTCTACGGCTACCACCAATCGTTCGATCCGCCGGAGAAAAAACGCGAAATCATGGGCATCATGCCGCTTCGGCCTTCTCTCTCGCTGCGCGCGCGCATCATCTCACTGCGCGATATTCCCGCCGGCCAGGGCGTGGGCTATGGCGCGCGGTTCATCACCGCGCGGCCTTCGAAAATTGCCGTCATCAACGCCGGCTATGCCGATGGCGTGGTGCGCCAGCGCACCAATCGCGGCTGCGCTCTCCTGCGCGGCCGGCGCGTTCCGCTCGTCGGCACCATCTCCATGGATTTGACTATGCTCGATGTGACCGACGTGCCCGGCGCAGAACTCGGCGACGTCATCTCCATTTACGGGAAAGACGGGAACGCCGCCATCGAAGTCTCCGACGTCGCTCCCGAAATCGGCACCGTCACTTCCGATTTGCTCTGCGCTCTCGGCCGCCGCGTCCCCAAGTACTACCTGTAAAACTCCCATGCCGCTTCCGTTGACTCTCACTTCCAACGCGGTGCTATACTACGCGCATTATAAAGATTCATATCGGGGCATGTTTCATTCCGGGGTTGGCAGTCAAATCTCATACGCCCGGCAGCGGAAAAATCAGCTCCTGCAAAATCGAGCTGACAGAGATCCATATTTTCATACGATTCATCGGGTGCCACGATGCAAAGGACTTTTAACGCACCGAACCGTCCCGCCACAGGTACGCCTCCGGAAAATTCGCCCATCAAACTGCCCACAGCGGCACGCCAGACCCACGACAAAGTCGGGACATTCTGGGACATGCTAGCCATCCGCATGGTGTTCATCATCGTCTGTGTGGGCGCTGGCTACCACTTTCGACCGTTCGGCCTTTCCAGAGAGCTAGCCGTCGCCACGGGAGTGTTTTTTTCGCTGTCGGTAATTTTATTTGAAGTGCGGTTGCGCCGCGCTAGCCTGCGGCGCTTGATTGGCGCGGCCACCGGCTCCATCCTAGGAATTTTGGGCGCCTACTTGAGCTCGCTGATTTTCACGCACACGGCCATGCCGGAAAGCACGCGCTCCTTCTTCAGCCTGGCTGTCTTCCTAGTGATGACCTACATCGGCCTGATCCTCGGCGCCAACAAAGGTGACATGCTCAATTTGCAGGCGCTGGGCGGCCTGTTCGGCAGCGAGCGCAGCATGAAGCATTCCTTTAAGGTGCTCGACACCAGCGTGATCATCGACGGCCGCGTCGCAGATATCGCCGACGCTCAATTTCTCGACGGCACGATTGTGATTCCCCAGTTCGTCCTGCGTGAACTGCAACTGGTGGCCGATTCCGCCGACCCGCTCAAACGCCAGCGTGGCCGCCGCGGCCTGGAAGTGCTCCAACGCATCCAGAAAATGGCGCACCTGGAAGTGCAGATCGCCGAAGACGATTTTCAGCAGGTCGCCGATGTGGATATGAAGCTGATCGAGCTGGCCAAGCGCTATGACGCAAAAATCGTGACCAACGATTTCAACCTGAACAAGGTGGCTACGTTGCAGGGCATTGACATCCTCAACGTCAATCAACTTGCCAACGCTTTGAAGCCGGTCGTGCTGCCCGGCGAGACCATGCGCGTCTTTATCCTCCGCGAAGGGAAGGAATACAATCAAGGCGTCGCCTACCTCGACGACGGCACCATGGTGGTGGTCGACGGCGCGCGCAAAATGATCAACAAGACCGTGGACATCACCGTGACTTCGGTGCATCAAACCACCGCGGGAAAAATGATTTTCGGCCGCTACGACGAGCGCGGAGAACAAGTGCCGCGAGCGGCCGCCATGGCCGCGCCTGCAGAGCCGCAGCCAGGTCCACGCGCGGTGGAAAGTAATCCCGGCGGCGAACGCCCGCCGCGGCCACTCTATCCGGAACCCAACCGCTCCTGACAAATCCATGAGCCGAATCGCTGCGATCATTCCCGCCGCTGGCTTGGGCACGCGTATGGGCGCGGAAACTCCGAAGCAGTTTTTGGAGCTCGACGGCGTGCCGCTAATCATCTTTGCGTTGCGCCGCCTGGCCACCTGCTCGGCCATAACCGACTTCTTCATTTCCACGCGCGCCGAGGACATCGTCTCCTTGCAGGACCGCGTCGGCAAATCCGCGCTGGGCCGGCCCGCCCGCGTGGTTCATGGCGGCGACACTCGCCAGCAGTCCGTCGCCAATGCCCTCGCTCAAGTGGACCCCGCGACGGAAATCGTGCTGGTGCACGATGCCGTCCGCCCGTTTGTGACCACCGAGCAAATCAACCGCGTCATTTCCGAAGCGCGTTCTCGCGGCGCCGCCATTCTGGGTATCCCCGCGATCGACACCGTGAAGGAAGTGAAGCGCGCCAGCTTGCCGGAAGATGTGGCGCTCATCACCGCCACCATTCCGCGCGAGCGCATCGTCCTGGCCCAAACTCCCCAGGCCTTTACTTATGCTTTGCTGCGCGACGCATTTCGCAAGGCGCAGCAGGATGACGTCACGGCGTCAGACGAAGCCGCTCTGGTCGAACGCTTCGGCCACGACGTGTTTGTCGTGCTGGGCTCGGAGCGAAATTTTAAAATCACACGGCCCGCGGACATGGAACTCGCTCGCTTCTACCTCGAACAGGAGCGCCAGAGAAAATGACGCGCAGCGGAATTGGCTACGATTTGCACCGCCTTGCCGAAGGCCGCAAACTGATCCTTGGCGGAATCGAAGTCCCCTTCGACAAAGGACCAGTGGGGCATTCCGACGGGGACGTGTTGAGCCATGCCCTTTGCGACGCGCTTCTCGGCGCCGCGGGCCTCGGCGACATCGGCACGCACTTCCCGGACACGGATCCGAAATGGAAGGGCGCTTCGAGCCTACTATTCCTCGAGCACGCCAGAAAACTTCTGGACGCGCGGGGAATGCGCATCAATCATCTGGATGCAGTGGTTGTCTGCGAACGCCCCAAGCTTGGCCCGCATTTTCCAGCGATGCGCGCGGCGCTGGCAAAATCCCTCGGCATCTCCCTCGAGCAAATCAATCTGAAAGCAAAAACCAACGAAGGCACGGGCGAAATTGGCCGCGGTGAGGCCATCGCCGCCCACACCATCGCCACGCTCGAAGCGTAAAGACCGGTGCGACGATGAACTGGTTGACTGGCTTTCACGCCGTGGAAGAAGCGCTGGCGGCTGGGCGCGCGCTCGATCGCATTGTCGTTGTGCGCGGGCGGCACGGCGACCGCATCGAAGCGGTCGTACGGCTGGCGAAATCGCGCGGTGTTCCAGTCCGATTTGAAGACCGCCAGCAAGTGGATCGCCTGGCCGGCACGCGCGAGCATCAGGGGATTGCCGCGCTTGCCGTAGCCAAGCCGGCGGTTGAGCTTGAGGATCTACTGCAGAACAAAACCGGGCATGACCTTCTGGTTCTCCTCGACGGGATCGAGGACCCCCACAATCTTGGCGCGATTGTCAGGACTGCCCTCGCTGCCGGCGCTTCCGGCGTGGTGATCCCGGAGCGGCGAGCCGCGGGGCTTACGGACACAGTCGAGCGCTCGGCGGCTGGCGCGCTCGCGCATTTGCCGGTGGCGCGCGTCAAGAACCTGGTCCGCGCCATGGAGGAGATGAAAGAAGCGGGCTACTGGCTGGTCGGCCTGGACGAACGTGCGGAAAAGAGCTACACGGAGGTGGATTACAAAAGCTCGACGGGAGTCGTGCTGGGCGGTGAGGGGGAGGGCCTGCACGAATTGACGCGCAAGCGCTGCGACTTTCTAGTATCCATTCCCACGAGCGGGCCGGTGCGTTCGCTGAATGTGTCGGTGGCCGCCGGCGTCGTCTTGTTCGAAGCTGTGCGGCAGAGAAGAAATCAGCGAGTGGAAAAATGAAAATGGTAAATGGGGCGAGTCGTCGCATGCAAATTTGCGGTCGACCGAGTATTGTCTTTCGCCATTTTCAATTTTCCAATTTCCATATTCTATCCGGGCTATTTGTCATACTTCAGCATGGAAAAAACATCCAGGCCGGGGAGTTTCGCGCGCCCATTGAGGAAGTTGAGCTCCACAGCGAATGCTGCGCCGGCCACGTCGCCGCCGAGTTTCCGAACCAGTTCAACAGCGGCGCTGGCGGTCCCGCCGGTGGCCAGAAGATCATCACAGATCAAAACGCGCTGGCCGGGCTTGATGGCGTCCTGGTGAATTTCCAGTTGGTCGGTGCCATATTCGAGCTGGTAGGTCACCGAAACAGTCTTCCACGGCAGCTTTTTCGGCTTGCGCACAGGCACGAACCCGGCGCCCAGGCGGTACGCCAATGCCGGAGCGAAGATGAATCCGCGCGCCTCGATTCCCGCGACCACATCCACTTTCCTGCCATTGTAGTGCTCGCAAAGTTGGTCGACCAGAGCATGGAAGCCGCGCGGGTCCTGCAGCAAGGTGGTGAGATCGTAAAACAGAATGCCCGGCTTGGGGTGATCCGGAATTTCGCGAATCATTTTTTTCAGGTCATCCATGATTTCCTCGGTCACCTGGAATCGTATTCGACGGAAAATCCGTGCGCAAATTTCGGATCGATCGCCGCGGCCTCTTCGTCCACGCTTGAGACCACGGCGGCACTCGGGCCGCGCTCGAGCTCAACGCGCAGCTGCTTCAGCGCATCTTCTTCGCCAATGGCGTAAACCTCGACGCGCCCATCATGCAGATTCTTTACGTAGCCGGCCAAACCCAAACGTTTCGCGGTACGCTGCGCAAAGTAGCGATAGCCCACTCCCTGGACCATTCCGCTGACGAAAAAACGTTTTGCTGCTTGAGTATCGTGCACGCCCGACGCGGCCTCGGAGCCGCAAACGCGCGATTCTATCAGACCTGCGGCAGGCAGGACACTCGAAGTGCGGGTGGCTGCATCTATCGAATCATGGGAAAATTGCCAATTATGCTCGCGGATCCGGACCTGCCGTCGCAAGTGAGTCGTCGCAACCGACGTTCTCGCTGGCTCTCTGTGAGCGTGCTGCTTTCGGCTCTGGTTTCCATCGCAACTGTGAAGGCTCTTCCGCGCCCCGTCATCGCCAAGCAAGAACAAACCGCCTCCGCAACAAATGCGACGCAGGGAGTCCGGATTGTCAACCACGCGGGATATCCTGAGCTTCGTGTGGATGGCTCACCCTTCTTCATCCATTCCGCCACATTCTTTTACTATCGAATTCCCCGCGACCAATGGCAGGCATTGCTAAGAATTTACCGCGCTGCGGGCATTAACACCATTGACCTGTACATTCCCTGGAATTGGCACGAGCCGAAAGAGGGTGAATTCGATTTCGACGGACACTCGAACCCGCGCCGCGACCTCCGGGCGCTGCTCGCGCTTATCGCGAATGAGGGATTCAAACTGATTGCGCGCCCGGGACCTGAAATTCTGAATGAGTGGCGCCACGGCGGCTATCCCGGCTGGCTACTGGAGCGCCCTGAATACAAGATGAATCGAGTCGATTGGATCGAGGGCCAATATCCCCCTCTCGATTCACTGAATGCGCGCGATGCAGAGGCCGCGGCTCAGGGCTGGCTGCAAAATGCAACCCACATGTCGCATGCGCGCGAATGGCTTACGGCTGTCGCCAGAGAACTCGCGCTCTACAGCCCGGACCATTCTGCGAGTGAAACGCAGGACCATTCGACTACCGCGATGCGTGGCGGCAAGTCATTACTGTTTATTCAGCTCGGCGATGATTTTGCCATCGGCCGAACGAACCACGTCGGCCATGATTTCTGGCGCTACGTCGAGTCGCTGCGCCAGGCTGTTGAAGCTGGAGGCGTGAAAGTCCCGGTGTTCATCAATCCCACGGACATGCGTGTTTCGGCGGCGGGATCGGCCGAAGCACATCCGGTCGGTGTGATGGGTCAATGGTATCACCGGGTATCCGATGACGCTGCGGGAGACAGGCATTTTCTAAATGGCCAAGACGCAGGTGAAATCGAGTTCTTCGTCGAAGAACTGAAGACCCAACCGCAATTCCCGCCTATCATGATTGAATATCAAGCGGGATGGTACGCTCCGGCCGATGACGACCGACCCACAGATACGCCCCGTCAAAACACAGTTCTCAGCTCGCGGTTGATGGTCGCCAACGGCGTCCACGGCATCAACTATATGCCTCTGCAGGACACCTACAGTCCTGCTGGCTACTCGGTTCCTTGGGTCAATCGGTCATACCGGTGGAACGCCGCGCTCGGTCCTGATGGTGACGCACAGCCGCGGCTTCCGGGGGTCGCTCGCAATTCCGCCATGCTGCATCGTTGGGGATCTCAACTGGCGGCATCGCACAAACGCGCGGACTTCGGAATTATTTATCCCTTGGGTGCTTACCCGCAGGAAGATCTTTCCCGCGCAGACATTTTGCAAGTATCAGAATCCGTGATGCGAATCGAGCGGCTGGCCACGTTGTCTATGTTGGCCACGGAGTTGCTCGATCCCGAATATCAGCCGGTTGAGCAACTCCTACACGATGCGGTCGTTTTCCTTCCTGTGTTTGATCCCGACAGGCCGCAATTCCAGCTTTCCGAGCGCGCCCAGCGAACCATCCTCGAATATGTTCGGCGCGGAGGAACCCTGGTGGTATTCCCCACGCGGCCTGCCGGAACCATTCTCGAAGAACTGTGGAAATCGGCACCGCTGGCCGAACCTCTGGCGCCGGAAAAAGGAATACGAGCTCAGTGGAAATTCGGCGACGGTGAAGTATTTGAATCGACGAAGAACTTCTTCTCCTGGGTTGCACTCGACCGATCGCTTTCGGAAAATCGCGGGCAGCGAGAGTCAGAGTGGGCAAAAGGCGTGCTGCACGAAACCATCGCCGCATCGGGGTTGCGACCGTCAGTAATCCTCTCGGGAAGGCATACGCGATCGGGCGACTTGATCGCCTCTGAAATTGTGACCAATGAAGGGACCGGTGTTCTGGGTGAGCGAACCAGCGGTCAAGGTTTTTTGAGCGTCACCAATCTGAACCACGATTCACCAGCCGAGGCCATTCTCGAAATTCTGTCGCCCGACGCCCCGGCTCGCGGCAAGCACGCGGACTATACGGCACTTCACATCACAGTCCCTCCTCATGAATCACTGCTATTGCCCCTAAAGGCGCCGGTCTGTATCCCTGATCCAGGCAACACTGCTTGCAGCGATGCGGTGGAAGCAGCAGGCGCCGAGTTCCTCGAGGCTCGAAGAGAGGGCAAAACCCTCGAATTGCAGTTTTATGCGCCAGTCCGGGCGGAAGCGCATATTCGTCTGGCGCACCGGCCGGTACACGTCATGATTGACGACAATCCTGTCGAATCCACCTGGATCCCTGAAGTGAATGAGTTGCGCGTTCCACTCACGCGGGGCCCCGCACCACACTATTTTCGCAACCTGAAGATTGAACTTCCCTACAAGCCCAATGTCCCGGAAGCCGAGAAGACCGGCAAGGCGCAACTTGCCGATTTGGATTTTTCGGTCTGGAATGCGCTGCGGCTTCCAACCAGCCAGGGAGCTTTTTTGCGTACGTATCCGCCGGTGATCACGCTCCATCCGAATCGCCCGGCGAATGTCATGCTGGCTATCGTGAACCACAGCCAGAATGCCAGCCGCGATATCGTCGCTACTCTGGACGGCCCGCTGCACGGCAGCGAGAGTTATCGAATTCCAGCGCGAAGCTCCGAGGTGGAATGGATCAGAACAAAGCCGAGTGGAAAAGATGCCGCGCCGCTCACGCCGGGGCCGGACGGGTTTCTCCACGCCACCATCCATATCCGTTCGAAAAATGACCAGCGAGATCTGCCGGTCCTTTTTCTTCCGCTTCAACAGAAAGGCGTGACCCACTATCGGTATGATTTCGATCGTGATGGCGCGGATGAATGGGTTCTAGAGAATTCAGCCTTGCGCATGATTGTATCCCCGGAATCGGGAGGACAAATTGTTGCGCTTGTGGATAAATCCTCAGAAGCAACTCTCTCCACCAGTGTCGGGCTCCTGCGGGACGCATTCTCTTTCGCTGAAAATCCGGAGGGGATGAATCAGCGACGAGTGCGAGGCCGTTTCGGTTTGTCCAACCGCCCATATGCGCCCCAGTGGAAATCGGAGCAAACGGATCCAGCCCTCCAACTCGACTACGACGCGCCGGATATCTTTCCAGCGGGCGCGCACATCCAGAAGACAATCCAAATGGAGGGCCCTGGGACAATTCAAGTGGACTATCGCGTCAGCCTAGATGCGACCAAAGGAGGGTCGGGCCCTGCGAAGGCTCAGCCACAGACATTTGTAATCCTGAACTCGTTTCCCGCAAGTGCGCAGACGGATCATTCGACACTTTTTTGCTGGCGCGCCGACAGGGCTCAGTCTGCGAAGGATGCGCCCGGCGCGGCGAATGAGGGGAAGGAAAATCCCCATTGTGAGGACTTTTCACCGAACGGACAGCCACTCCGGGTGCCGCTCGATGCAAGATGGGTCGAGATTCACACGGCCGGCCATCCAGCCACGTCCATCGCGTGGGAATGCGCCGACAGTTGCCCCCAAATGAGTATCGAGCCCAAGATTTTTTCGGCGCTGTTCCGGCTGCAATACCCGGAGATCGTTCCTGGCGGCGAGGCGGCCCAGTACAAGATACGGATTCGCGCGTTGAATGTGCATTAGCTTTCCGCAGGTAGGGATATGCGATGAAGATGACAGGTTTCTTAGAGGAAGCGCATGAACACAAAAGCGTGTTCCTGCATCTAATTCCGAGGAAATAAGTCTACGATGCGATTTCCTAATTTGAGCGTGGCCGTTGTGACTTTAACGCTGAGCGTCACCATTTCGGCGCGCGCGCAGGAAGACCGGGGCCCCATGGCTCCTCCCCCAAAATTCGAAGTGAAACGAATCTCTGCTGAGCCGCACCCTGGGCCGCCCCCGATACCGGAGGCTGAGATCATCCGCCGCTTCTCCGCCAACGAGATCGTAATGAAGGCGAAATACGACGCGTACAGTTTCAAGGAGGCCATCCGCGTGGAGGAATTGACCGATCCCGGCGGAAAATTTTCCGTCAGCGGCGAGGTTTATAGCCGGCCGAATGGAGAGCGTTACCTGCGCATCACCACCCAGCCCGAATCAAACTTGAAACTCACGAATTTCACCCTGGAAGACGTAAAAACCATCGCGACGCTTCCTCTTTTTGTCCTCACCAGCGATGAAATCAAGGACTACGAATTCAAATATGCCGGCCAGGACAAGCTCGATCAGATCAACACCTATGTGTTCCAGGTGAAGCCAAAGCAATTGAGCCGCACTCGCCGCCTGTTCGAGGGCGTAATCTGGGTGGACGACCAGGATTTTGTAATCGTCAAGAGTTTCGGCAAATTCGTCAGCGAATCTTCGGGACCTGGAACAAAGCTTCCGTTCACCATGTTTGAGACGTTTCGCGAAAACTTCCAGGACAAATACTGGCTGCCCACCTACACCCGCTCGGATGATTACAGCGAGGATGAGCAAAAAAACGAAATGCACCTGCGCCTGGTCATCCGCGACACAGATTTTAAGTTGACTGCGCCGCCAAATCCCGCAGGCCCGACGCCGCCCGCGTCATCAACACCTGCCAAACCAGGCGCGGCGGGCAGCAATTCGCCTTCACAGCATTAGCCTGAGATTTGCAAGTAGTCCGGGAGGTCGCCAATCGAGCGCAAGAGCACGTCCGGACGCGCGGCTCGGATTCGCGCGGCAGTGGGGAAGGGGCCAAATACGCCGATGGCGCGGACACCCGCGCGACGTGCCATCTCGATGTCCTCCGCAGTATCGCCCACATAAACGCAATCTTCAGGGTTGGTTCTCAGCCTTGCAAGAGCCAGCTGCAGAGGCGCAGGGTGCGGTTTCCTTTTCGGTGCATCCTCATGGCAGACGCAGGCTGAAAAATAATGTGCCAGCTCAAAATCGCGGAGCTGCTTTCGAACGCGCCGCCGATTGCCACTGGTCACAATTCCGAGGTGGAAGTCACTCTGCAGCGCCTTGATAATGCGCCGTGCGCCGGGAAGCAGATTCGGAGTCTCCCGGGCATAGGCAATTGTCCAGAGGCGGTCGGCCTCGTCCCATCTAGCCCGCGGGATGCGCGCCGCACGGTACACGCGATACCAATTCGGCGAATAATGGCGCGCCAGCTCCCGAGGCCCCCAATCCACACCAATTGCGCGGAACATGGTCAGATAGGCGCGGGTATCGGAAGCGTATGAATTCAGGAGCGTGCCGTCCCAATCGAAGAGTACGGCTCGCGCAGGGAATTTCCTGCGGCTCATAGCCGGAGGATGTTATCAGAGATTGGCGAATCAGCGGTCGCGGTAGCGCAGCGGCAAGACATCGTCACGCCGTAGCGCGAAATCGTCGAAGCTGGCTGCGTACCCTCGCCAGCCGGGCATGTCGGATTCTTCGGCGCGAACAATGTGGGCGGCGGTGCACATTTGCACTGTGCCCATTCCTGACGGGCGCTCCACCAGGGCTACTTCCAATTCGATTGCGGTGCCCGGTTCTATATCGCGTGGAGCAAAGAAATAGACTCCGCCGGAGCTGATGTTGCGGGTGACGAGCGAGACAGGCACAGGTTCCACCGCTTCGCCGACGCGGGTAAGCCGCAACGGGAGGGAGAGGGATGCGCGTGGGCAGCGTCTGCGTTCATGCGCCACGCCCACAGCGTGGGTAGGAACGCGAGCAAAGCGTCGCGGCCCTGGCTTCTCTGAGATGGATTTAACGGCTTCGGTGCGGCTTTCGAACTCGCGCAGCGGCGATGCTACCGCCTGCTGCTCTTTGTAGTCCCGAGCAGCCCCCATGTCCCGTTCCCCCAAGACCTGCCCAGCGTTAACCCCAGTGGTTTGCCCAATATGCGCGCCCCGAAGAGGGGCGTCAACGGGGGTTCAAGCCAAAGTGACGTATCATATACCCCTGAGGGCCATGGAGCTGGAATCCCGGAATTCGACGCCAGCATCCACTATTCCGGCCCCAAACGGCCGCAAATTTAGACGCTAGAAGCGGATAGATTGCGCGTCGACTCCGTACTATTTTTGAGTGCGGAGGCCAAAGCCATGGGAACTCTGCCAGTGCCACGAAGCGAACCTCAATTGACAGCAAGCCATCAATACCTGCCGGCCGACGCGCGGTGGGAAGCAGTGCAATCACGCGACCGCGCGGCGGATGGACTGTTCGTCTACGCGGTCCGGTCGACGGGAATCTATTGCAAACCGTCGTGCGCCTCACGAAAACCGCGGCGGGTGCAGGTCGTATTCTTTCATCTTCCCGAGGCCGCCGAGCAGCAAGGATTTCGTGCCTGCCTGCGGTGCAAACCACGAAGCAAGAATCCTGGTGACGCCCGGGCGGAGGCAGTGGCGCGCGTGTGCCGCGAGATCGAAGCGCGCGTGCATGGTGAAAGCAGCGGTGCAGGAGAAGCTCCCGTGACTCTCGCGGCTCTCAGCGAAAAGGCAGGAATGAGTCCGCACCAGCTCGAACGGGCCTTCCGGAGTCTCATGGGAATCACGCCGCGGCAATATGCCGATGCACAACGCATGCGGCGGCTGAAATCGCGCCTGAAGAAGGGCGACGATGTGACCACCGCGCTGTATTACGCAGGATTCGGATCCAGCAGCCGGTTGTATGAACGCGCGCCGTCGCACTTAGGAATGACTCCGGCAACCTATCGGCGCGGCGGAGATGGAATGCAGATTCGCTATTCGATCTCTAATTCGCCACTCGGCCGCGTGCTGGTCGGCGCTACACACAAAGGCGTCAGCGCTGTCTACCTGGGAAACTCCGACGCCCGCTTGGAAGCGGAGATCCGCAGAGAATATCCGCGCGCGGAGATTCGCCGCGACCGCAATGGCATGGAAGGCTGGATCGAGAAGATCCTAGCGCATCTTCGCGGCCGCGAGCCGCATCTGGATCTGCCAACGGACGTTCAGGCGACTGCATTCCAGCGCCGCGTTTGGGAAGAACTGCGCCGCATTCCCTACGGATCGACTCGCACGTACAGCCAAGTGGCGCGCGCGATCGGACGTCCGAAAGCCATTCGCGCGGTTGCTCGTGCATGTGCCACGAACCCAACCTCAGTTGTCGTGCCTTGTCATCGCGTGGTGCGCGAGGACGGCAATCTGGCGGGCTATCGCTGGGGGCTGGAACGAAAGCGGGCGTTGCTTGAGCACGAGTCTGAAGCAACAGATGGAAGTAGCAAAGCAGTTGCGCGTGCGAAAAAAGCTTCGTAACACCGCGCTGAAACATTTTCAGCCCTGGGGCTTAATTTTTTCGGTGCCCTTGGGCCAATGCGGTTTGAAGTGGGCGTCGCCCAGGTCGGGATTCCGCACAATCTTCGAGTAGCGAATGATGAAGTAATCGCCTGACCCAGTTTCAAAAAATTGCTGCTGCACCGGCAACCAGGACGATTCGTCCAACCAGATGTGGATCTTTGAGATATTGTTTCGCACCTGTTCGGACTTAGGTGTCAATTCGAGTTGGACCGTTTTTTTACTGTCTAGGTCGGGCTCGCCCAGCAGCGTGACCAGATAGTGCTTCTGCAATTCTCTTCCCTGCGTGCCGAAGCCGAGCAGCAAATATTGTTCGAACAGCGCGCGATTCTTGCCGAGGTTGTACTCCTCAACGCGTTTGAGCCCGGGATTGTAAATGTACAGGTTGTCGCCGGTGCGCAGAATGGTGCGGGGATCGGGCGCCTTCATTTCCAGCAACATCCTGTCGCCCCGAACGAGAATATGGCCGGTCTCCGTCGAGCGATCATTCACAACCACGGTGACCTTGGTGCGCTCGACGTCCGCCGACAGGCTGCGGAAATCCTTCGACTCTCCGTCCAATTGACGCAGAACACTTTCCAAGGAGACAGGCGCGTGATTTTGAAATCCGGCGGCTGAATTACCGACGATGAATGCAGAAAGCGCCGCCCAAAGCGCCAGCCGCGCTGGCCAATTCTTGCAAGTCAATACCTTCCCCCGTTTGCAAACGTGTTGCACAAAACCGTCATGATAGCACAGTGAGTTAGACGGAACGGCCCGATGGCAGGTTGCCGGGTTCCGGGTAAGAGCGGGCGAATTGTGCATGGCGGCTCAGGGATGGATGGTGACGTCGTAATACGTGACCGAGCCGTCATCGGCGCGAATGGGATCAATGCGGCGGACCTGGAATGTTTGGCCTTTCAAATTTTCCACAGCGCGCGCAAGAATATCGTGCGTTTCCCGCTCAAGCTCAGGGGTTGGTTTGGCGGTGCGTTTCTGCGCGGGCAGCATGCTGGCATCCAAGCGGTACGTGGTGGTCTGGTTGGGGGAATCCTCGGACACGAGCTGCACCGCCGAACTTGCCAGCGCGGTCGATTGCGGCTGGTCGTGAAACCACTTGGACGGCGTGACCAGGACAAACACGACGATGACGATGACCATCAGGTCGTACGGCCAGCTACCGCGTTCGTAGGACCAAAAAATCGTCCGCTTCAGACCTTGCCAGAGTGTGCCCATTTCAGTGCACGGACGTGCCGTCAACGACCATCCCGTCGCGCATGTGCAGAATTCGATGGCCATACGCGGCGGCGTCAGGGTTGTGGGTGATCATCACAATGGTTTGGCCCAAGTCCTTATTCAACTGGCGCAACATTCCGAGAACGCTCTCGGAACTTTTCGTGTCCAGGTTTCCGGTGGGTTCGTCGGCGAGCACGATTTTAGGCTCGGTGATGATGGCACGAGCGAGCGCGACGCGCTGCTGCTCCCCGCCGGAGAGCTCGGATGGCTTGTGATGCAACCGCTCGCTGAGGCCGAGCAAGTTTGTGACCAGCTCGAAGCGGTGGGGATCGAAGCCGTCGCCGTAAATGTGCTGTGCAAGAGTGATGTTGTGGTGGGCGTCGAGAGTCGGCAGCAGATTGAAGCGTTGAAACACAAAGCCCACTTTGTGCCGCCGCAACAACGTCCGGGCAGAATCGCTCATCGTCGTCAGATCATTGCCGTCGAGCAGGACGCGCCCGCGAGTGGCCTGGGCGAGGCCGCCGATGACGTGGAGCATGGTGGATTTCCCGCAGCCGGACGGACCCATGATGGAGACAAATTCACCGGGGAGAATTTCGACATTGACGCCGCGGAGAGCCGGCACGTCCACCTTGCCGGTGCGATAGACCTTCCACAGGTTTTCGGTCTTTAAAATGGGTTCCAACACCGGCTCCCGGTCAAACAGCAAAACAGCAGTGAATGAAAAGATTCTAGACGCGTTTTGTATGGATGACCAGCGGCGACGCGGCCCATGGGATTACTCGTAGGCCAGCGCTTCCACGGGATCTTTGCGGCTGGCCATCCACGCGGGATACGAGGCTCCCAGCAGGCCGCCGACGATGGCAATCAGCCCGGCGCGAAGAATCCACTGCGGTGAAATGAGAATGGTGAGCGTGGGGAAGATCTTGATAAAGATGGTGCGCGTAAGGTAGCTGAGGCCGACCCCGGAAACGACTCCCGCCAGGCAAAGCAGCGTCGTTTCACTCAGTATAATTCTGACGATATAAATTTTTGAAGCGCCGAGCGATTTCAGCACGCCGATTTCCCGGGTGCGCTCGATGATGGTGGTGTACATGGAAAGGAAAATCACCAGGAAACCGATAGCAACGGCGATGGCGATCATGGTGTTGATAAAGGCGCCCAGGCCCGGAAGATTCGAGGAAGTCATCAGGGAAATAAAATCCTTGAGCGGGCGAATTTCGTAGCGCGGGAGAAGCTGGCGGATTTGATCCATTACCGCGGGGGTGTGATCGGTACGGTCGCACTTGATGAAGAAGACGGATGCCTTGTCGTGAGCTCCGGCCATTTCCTGCAAGGTGGGCATCATGACGAAGAGACGCGCGCCTTTGCCGTGCTCGACGATGCCGGCAACATGAAAATCGTGTTCGAGGATGTGCAGGGTCTGACCGACCTTGGTTTTTTTCGATGCCGAGTAAACGTCGTCCACCAAAATGTCGTTGCGGTCCTGCAAATCGTGACCGGAATGAAAAACGAATCCGCCCGTAACTTGCCGGAAGCTTTCCTGGTCAATGCCATAGACGATATCCAGGCCGTTGACGGAATTGAATTGCAGCAGCACCGGGGCCACGGCCTGCACGAAGTCCAGCTCCTGCAATTTGCTGCCAATGGAAATGGGCATCGGCGCGCCGCTGAAGGCCATAAACACGGATGCCGAGGGAGGCTGGACCATGATGTCCGCGCCCACGCCTTCGATGCGTTTGGCGGACTCGGACAGCAGGCCGCTGGTAAGGCCGACGACGATGATGACGAGAGTGACCTCGACAGCGACGGCGATGACGGTGATCAGCGTGCGCAGCGGCCGGTGCAGCACGTTTTGAACAATCATGTGCCGGATCACGGCTGCTCCTTCGCTTCTTCACCAACGCGCACCAGTTCAGACCCCTTGGGCTGCTCGAGGACAAAGCGGTCGGCGGAGATGGATTCGTTGAGCGTCAATTTCTTGATGGTGATCTCCAATTTGTAGTCGTCACCAGGGCGCTTGATGGTGATTTCGCGAGGATAGCTGATGTCTCCGGCCGGCTGCCAGTCCGCGTAGCGGATGTCCGAGTCAACATTGCCGAGCGGGGTGTACAACTGGATGCGCGCCACACGTAAATCCGAGCGGTCGAACCAGATCTTTCTGGAAATGTAGAATCCATATGGAATGAGTGCGTTCCTGGTGCCAACGAACCCCTGCTTGATGCCCGTCAGAATATAGTAACGCGAGTTGCCTTCCTCCGCTTCCTCGAACAGAACCCCATCTGCCTTCCCCCCGCTAAGAATATCCCATATGAGTGCCTCGAACAGATGCTGCGGCCGAAGATTTTCGACGGGCTTGTTCGCCGGGCGCCGCAAATCCGCGCGCCCCTCGATGAATTTGTTCTTCGAAGGGATGAAGATGCGAAACGTTTTTCCGTCACTGACCATGTCGAAGATGTTTTTGCCTACCACGGGGGCCTGGCCGATCACACGGATGTTCGCAGGGCGGGAAGCAAGGATGAAGCCGTTTACTTCGTGGTATTGCTCGATGACGCCGGAGTAGGCCGATCCGGCAGTGAGCTTCATGGAGACGGTGGCGTTGATCGAGTTAACTGCCAGCGTTTCCTGTTCATACCGGAGTTGGAGGTCATAGTGGGAGGCGGTGAGGGCCGGGCCGGGAGCTTCGCCCGGCTTCACGACGTGCCTGGTGCTGACAGAACAGCCGCCCGCAAACAGCGCCACCGCTGCCAGCGAAACCATCCAGGTTGAAGCGCGCCCTCTCAGTTCGGATTCCCTCATAGGTTGAAACGATTGAATGTAGCAACCGGATTTGAGGGGTGTCAACCGAGTCGTGGGGCAAGGGTTCGGAGAGCATGGGCGGGACGGCGCCGCGGAGGGAGGATCAATAAAGCGAACGCTAGTACCCACCCCCCAAGGGGGTGTCCCCGTGTAGCGATTAGAAAGTACCACCGACGTTTGTTTTGAGTGGGTTACCGCGAATTCTATTCGCACGGTGTAGCGATTAGCCCTCCACAAATCTGGCGGGCAAGCCCCCACACTACTGGCGGACAAGGAAGTAGAAAGTGGGGGGCGAAAGGGTAACCAGTTTGCCACTCCCCCGGGGGGTGGCTTTTTGTACCGACTAGAAAGTACCACCGTTGTTTGTTTTGATGGGGTTACGGGGATTCCGGTTTCCGAGTTGTTGCGATTAGAAGTGGAGAGCGCAGGGCGAAAGGGTAACCAGTTTGCCACTCCCCCGGGGGCTGGCTTTTTGTACCGACTAGAAAGTACCACCGTCGTTTGTTTTGTATGGGTTACGTGGATTCCGGTTTGCATGTGTGTACCGCTTAGAAGTGCATGGGAGGGGGCGAGAGGTCGGTTGGAAGCGAAGGGGGCATAGGAAGCAGAGGATGCAGAGGAGAAAACCTGACATTCACAGCATGCCCGGCGGGCAGGGAGCGGGTGCAGTCCCTTGAGCGGTTGCGATAGTGAGGTGTGGGTCGTCATGAGAAAACAGCCCAAGGTAGCATTTTTTCAGGGACTCGTAAATTCGCAAAAATACGATGACGAGCGCGTGATCTGGAGCTCGTCAGGAGATGTCCGACAGTGAAGCGCGAAAAAGTACTACGTACAAGCCGCAACTGTGGCGAATCCTGACAGGGAGGCGGCTCTCCCCGGCGAAGAAGTGCTGCACCCCGACAAACACGGTCGGAGCGCCTCGATTGAGAGCATGAGGGCAGGCATAGACCTCGCCAACGGCTCTCGGCGGGCGAGTCGAGCTTCGCCCTAACAAAGCGGTGTTCCCTCGGCGTAGCTCGGGACAAGCTCGCCAGCGCACTCCAAAAAATCGGGGGCGGGCGGGGTCCGGGGGCAGCGGTGGCCATGGTCGAAGCCTGTGAGCGGGAGACCACAGGCAGGATTGCCTATGCCACTGTGAGGAAGAGCACAGATTGAAATCTGTGCGACCGGAAGCGATTCAATCAGTCGGCGAGGGGGGTGGAGTCGGCGGAGGGGGTGATGGGGTCGACGCCGCCGAGGGAGACCAGCAGGCGGCGGAGCTTGGCGCGGTCTTCGAGGCCCATGCCCACGGTTTCGAAGCCGGCCTGGTGAGAGCGGACGAAGCGGACCACGGCTTTCATGTTGATGGAGCGGAGGCCGGCGGGAATTTTCAGCGTGGCTTCGGTGCCCACGGGAATCTGCAAGTCGCCGCTGAGCAGGCCGCCATCGAGACTGAGGACGCTGATGGCGGAGGAATATTTTCCGCGCGCGGAGGTGATGACCGCGGGAACGTTGCGCGGGAGGCGAATGCGGCGATAGCGGCGATGGCGGACAAAATCGCGCTCGCGGATGGGATCGAGCGGTGCCAGAGCCATTACCTTGGTGTCGAGCCCGGACTGCGCGAGAAACGCCTGCATCCATTCGGGATCCAGCTTCATGAGCGCCTGCGCGGCGGCCATGCGAATTTCATCGGGATACGCCCAGCCGAAAGTTTTGCGGGCTTCGACAAATTGGCGCAAATGGCCGGCCGCGGCCGGGGCGCGCATGCGGCCTAGAGCCTCGATGGATTTCACGCGCAAGTATTCGGAAGTATCGGGCAAGATTTCGCCCGCGGCGATGCGCAGCAGTTTTGTGGCAGTGTCGGGATCGCCGCACATGCCGATCTCATCGAGCGCCAGCGGCAGCACCATGGGATCAAACAGCTCGAGCGAATCGGCGAGCAGCTTGCCACGCTCGGGCGCGCCGGAAATGGAGAGCTGGCGAACCACGGCATCGTGGAAGCCGCGCTGCCCTTCGCGCAAACGAACCGGCAAGATGTCTTCGACAGCCAGGGGATCGAGGCGCGCCAGTAGGCCGACGACGGTGGCGGCCTTGGCGGCAGCTTCGTTTTTCAAGATTTCTTTCAGGTGACGAACGCACGGCGCGGCGACAGACTGAGCGAGCTCGACGACTTTCTCGCGTTCTGTGGCGCGGCCAGAGCGCGCCAGGCGCACTCCCAGGTGCTCGGCGGAAGTTTGCGGAACGCGCATAAGCACGCCCACGAGACCTTCCGGCATAGTCTCGGCAGCGAGCGCTTCCTCAATGAATTCGGGAATGCGATTTTCAACGCCGATGCGCGGGCGCAGGCTCTGCACCCAGCTGGGGCGAAATTCTTCGAGCTCGGCCAGAGAATCGAGGGCCTGCTGCATGGCGCGGTAGTAGCGGCGTGAAGCCGATTCCTGGCTCAAACGGACGAAGGCGGCGCTCAACAGCGTTTGGAGTTCGGGATCTCTTTCTTCGGCCATCTGCTGGCCGATTTGCGACAGTGCGTCCTGGAGGCGCTGACTGGCGGCCTTGCTGTAGAGTTCGGCGAGTTGGCCGAGGCCGATGGCGGCCTTCTTGCGCGCTTCCGCGTCTTTATTGCGAACGCAGGCGGCGTATTTCAGCAGAATGTCACCGGCAACGTCGGACTCGCCCCGGCCGAGCAATTCTTCGACGTATTGCTGGACGTTGCGCGGCGGGATGCACCACGCTTCGGAGGAAGTAAGCACGGTGCGCTTGCCGGATTCCGGCACAGCGGCCCAGAACTGGCGGTCGAGCACGTCGGCGTGAGACTCGATGGACATCCCGGCATTGGTTAATTTTTCTTCGCGCGCTTTCAGCAATTTGCGCAGCGTTTCGAGCTCGTGGCCCATGCGGTCGAGCATCTGGCGCACGGCATTGACGCGCACTTCGCCGCGCTGGAAACGGTCGAGGGCGAAGCGGATGGCGAGGTCTTCGGCGAGTTTGAGCATCGCGGCTTCGTCCATTTTTGCCGAGGGCGATTGTGCCGCGATTCCCGCGAGAGCTTGGCGCAGCGTGACCTGGGCATCCTGCGGGAGAGATGCCAGCTTGTGCTGCCATTCGGTGGCATCGAGTTGCGGAGTCTTGGAGGCTTGCGCTTCACCAAACTGGGCGAGAAGTTTCAACAAACTTTGAAGATCGGCTTCCTGAAGGCGCGAGATGGGATCCGCCCCGCCGGACCCGGCGATGTAGCCGCCACCTGAACCGGAGCCACCTCCTGCGCCCGTCCCGCGACCAAAGCCTGCGCCTCCGCTATAACCTGTGCCGCTGCCAGTTCCAGCGCCTGACCCAAATCCACCGCCACCAACACCCGAGCCGGTGCCACCGCCGGCTCCTTCACCTGATGGGGCGCCTGATCCTGCGCCACCGCCTGTGCCCGGACCACCGGGGCCGCCATGCGAACCTTCGGCTGCGGCGATGAGCTGAATCATTTTTTCCGGGCTGCGGAACCAGTCCTGGATGCGATCGGTTTCCGCGCCAAGAGTTTTGATGGTCAGCTGCGCGGCGACGCGCGCTTCGGAGAAGCCGGCGTCTTCGGCGAAAAATCGAATTTCATTTACGTGAATCCCAGTCACTTGTTTTTGACCGAACAATTTTTCGAGGCGCTCGCTAAGCGTGCCGGCTTTCGGGCCGCTCTCCATGAAGGCTTTGACAAAATTTACGAACTCGTCGCGGTCCACGCTGGGAGTGAAGGAAATGCTGGCGACTCCTGCGGTGGTCAAGAGGTCTGCGAAGCTGCGCTCCGCGGGGGTGCATTCCAGGGGTTCGCCATTGAGCAGGAGCTGAGAACCGGAAGAACCCAGGAGCAGCCCTCCCTGGCTGGAGGCTTTCACGGCGTCCTGGAGTTCAATCCAAGTGGCTTCGAATTGGCCGGCCGAGCGGGTATGCTCTAAACCATAGAGCCGGGCGTACTTAAGCAGCACGTTCAGGCTGCGAACGAAAGCGCGGGCGTTCGGGGCTGTGGACTCGCTGGGCACTGTCAGCTCACTCGGAAGGGGCGACATCTCCTTGGCCTACCCTGAGTGTACTAGAACCATTGTTTGGGGGAATAGTACGAAGGGCCTAAGTTCCGCAAAGTGTAACGGGGACGGTTCAGGCGGGGAGGCGCATTTCAACTTTGAGGCCCTGAAGAACGGGACGAACTCGGCGGATTACTTCGCTGGCCCAGAGTTTTTCGCTGAGAAGAACCAGCGAACCGGCTTCGAAGCCGCAGACGGCGCAGAAATAATAATTTGCAAAGGATTTGTGGTAGGCGTCCGCGCCGCGACGGGCCAGTTCGCCTTCGAGCTCCGTGTCTCCCGTGGCGACCAGAGCGCCGGCGCGAGCGCCGAAGGTCTCGGCTTGAAAGCGACCGAGGAGAGCCTCGAACGCGGCAGGCTCCGGAGCGGGGATGACGATGGAGCGATGTGTGGCCTCGCGAAAATTGACTTGATGGCGCTGGCAGAAATCGCGGATGCGCTCGAGGTGGCTGAAAAAATCGAGGGCCCACGGTTCCGTGGCGGTGACGGCCAGCAAGACGCGGCTCCAGATTTTTGCAGCGTCAGGGCCGCGGGCCGGCTCGCGGTTCTCATCGGCTTCGACTAATTCGAGACCAACGGCGCGAACATCGGGGCCCAGGTCGAGCGGCTCGACATCCAGGAGATACACCTATTCGGCCTCGGGGCTTTCGGGAGGAAACTGTTTCTGAAATGCGGGAGATTGTTTGCGGACTTCCAGCCAATCGAAAAATGCGTCGGGAGTTTCGAGCCAAATGGCGAACCAGTGGGCGATTTCTTCTTTCTCAGCGCGCTTGGCGGCGTCCACTTTATGATTGCGGGAGATCATTTCGGCGCGGCGATGTCCCAGTTGCGCGACTTCGCGCACGCGTTCAGCAGCGGCGCGCTCGCCTTCAAGCGTGAATTTGCGAAACAGCTCATCGAGGCGAATGATGCACATTTCGGCTTCTTCGAGGGTGGAGAAGTGGAGCAGATCGCTGAACTCTTCTTCGTAGCGGCCTTCGGTGTCCGCTCGCGTGGAGAGAACTACGCGCATGCCGGCTTCCTGGAGGACCGAGACAATGTATTCGACGGAAGTTTTTCCCTGGGGTCCGAGGTGGGCGATGAGCTGGCGGCGGATTTGTTCAATTTCCGCCGGAGTGAAGCGTGGCTTGTCCATGCCACGGGCCACTTCAAGGATCATGGCACGCTTGGAGGGAGATCCTCCGGAGGGGTGCATGTCGGCGCGGCTGGCGTTCAAGAGGGACCTCGAGGTTTGGCCTTCTTCGGCTCCGGGTCTGTTGCTGCCGCCTGGTCCGCCAGCAACTGGCGATAGCGGGCGACATTGCGATTATGCTCCGCCAACGTCTTGCTGAAGAAGTGGCCGCCTTTATCGTTGGCGACAAAATACAAGAAATCGGTCTCCGCCGGCGCCAGAGCGGCTCGCAAGGAAGCCTCGCCAGGGTTGGCAATGGGCCCAGGTGGGAGTCCGCGGTGCCGATAGGTATTGTACGGCGAATCGAAGCGCAAGTCGCGAGAGCTGATATTTTTTTGCGGGCGGCCGGCAAGGTCGAGGGCGTACTGAATGGTTGGATCACATTGCAGCATCGAGCCGTGCTGCAAGCGGTTGTAGAAGACGCCGGCTACAAGCGGGCGTTCCTGGGGGCGGGGGGTCTCGCGCTCGACGAGCGAGGCCAGCGTCACCACCTGGTGCAAGGTGAGTCCCTGGGGCAATGCAGTGGAAGCAGGGGGCGCGACGGCCTCCCATATGGCTCGAAAATCTCCCACCATGCGCTTGGCGATTTGCTCGCAGGAAGTATGGCGGGTGAATTCATAGGTCGAGGGGAAGAGAAAACCTTCCAGGGATTCGGCGTCCGGAGCGATATCGGATATCGCCCCGGGATTGCGAGCAGCGGTGAGGAAATCTTCGCGGGTGCAAATGGCTTGCCGGTGCAGCTCGTCGGCGATGTCGAACATGTTCCAGCCTTCCGGGATGGTGACGGTGTGGACGAAAATTTTCCCGCCAGCAATTTTCCAGAAGACTTCTTTGGAATTCAGCGGATGGTCGAAATAGTATTCGCCGGCTTGCAGAGGTTTGCGCGGATGCCAGATGCTGAACGCTTCGAAGGCCACGCGATTGCGGATGATGTCGTTCTTCTTCAGGATTCCGGCGACGCCCCAGCGCGAGGTGCCGCGGGGAATATCCACGAAAACTTTTTCCACGGTACGGCCGCGGTAGGGACGGCTGATTTGCGAATCGAGCCAGCCGGCGAACCCGCCCATCGCAGCAATCACAAGTAAGGCCACAAGGCCGAGGCGGCGCATGGAGGATTATTCCGTTTCCGCTGAGGAGCGGGAGTATGGAGTGCGGCGGCGATCGAGGTATTCGCGGAGAAGGAGTGCGGCGGCGACGTCGTCAACGGAGGTGCGCTTGCGTCGCGAGGAAGATTTCATTTCGGCCAAGGTTTGTTCGGCCTCCCAAGTTGTGAGTCTTTCGTCCACGAGTTCAATCTCAATGCCCAGCGCCGTCCGGAGGCGAGCAGCAAAGCGCCCGACTTCCTGCGCCATTTCACCAGCTTCGCCGGTGATGTGCAACGGATGGCCTAGGAGGATGTGCGCGACTCCGTACTGGCGGCAAATTTCGCGCAGACGGCGCAAATCCTGGCGGCGATTCACGCGCGAGAGGGTCAGGAGCGGCTGGGCGGTGATGCCTAGCTCGTCTGAAAGTGCCAGTCCTATCCTCTTGCGGCCGTAGTCGATCGCCAGAATGCGTGCAGCTTTGCCGTCCGATGCGGTTGCGGTGCTAATCCCCCGTGCATTTGCACGCGATGTTGCTGCCATCCTTCGTCTATTATACGTGAGTGGCGGGGTTGGCCGGAAATGGGCGCTTCTGGAGGAGTTCCGGCGATTGGGGTCAAGTGGAACGCACTAAGGCTGGCGGCCGCGCTGGCCGTTCTGCCACTGGGACCATTTGAGACCGGCATTCTGGTCCAGATGATTTTCCTTCAGGGTGAGTTCCACTTCCGCGCGGGAGAGGCGCAGTCCGACGCGCTGCTCGCGGTCAGCCAGTGCGTAGGCGGCGATGGCGGCAATGGCCACGTGGCGTTTCAATTCCGGGATATCAACTTTGTCGAAGGTATCGGATGAGGCGTGGTAGTTGAGCATATAGTTGGCCGGCTCCTGGTAGGCGACCAGCGTAGGCACTCCCTCCAGCAGGAAATCCAATTCATCGGTGCCCGTTTCGATGTCGAAAGTGAAGTCTTTCACGCCGAGTGCGGCAGCCGGAGCGAGTGCCTCCTGGACGGCAGGCAAAATGTCTTTCCTGCCGCCGAGCCAGAAACCGGTAACGGCGCCATTGCCGCCGTCGAAAACTATCGCGGCGATCATGCGGTCGAGCTCGGCGCGATGGGCCCGCGCGTAGGCCCAGGAACCGAGCATGCCCTGCTCTTCCCCGGTGAACAAGGCGAAGCGGATGGAGCGGCGCGGAGGCACGCCGGTAGCGCGAATCACCCGAGCGGCGTCGATTACCAGCGCGGCGTTGCAGCCGTTGTCGAGCGCGCCGGTGCCCAGGTCCCAGGAATCCAGATGAGCACCGAGCAGGACGAATTCATCGGGCTTTTCGCGGCCGCGAATTTCGGCGATGACGTTTTCTGACTGGACAGGTCCGGTGATGTGGTTGGGCATGTCGAAGTGCACGCGAACCCTTTGCGCGGCGGCAAGAAAGCGCGCCATTCTTTCGGCATCTTCACGCGCCAGGACGGCTTGCGGAAGCTGGTCAATCTGCCCGGCGCCGGCGACGGTGTGCCGGTAAAGAAGCAGGTTCGGGCGCGAAGACATCCAAAGCAGCGCCACAGCGCCAGTGTCGGATGCGCGCTGGGCGATGCCCGCCATCACGCTGTATTCCTGTCCGAGATCGTCCCAGGTAACCAGAAGTTTCGAATGCACCAGGACAATCGCGCCTTTGGCGGCCGCGCCAGCCTTCGCAAATCCCGCCGCGTCGCCATCCCCGGCGTCAACGACGTCGGCCGTGATGCCACCCTCGGGAGTTGGTGAAGACCACGCAATCGAGACCAGGCGAACGGGAAACGGCTCTGGCGAAAGAATGTCGAACCGGGTATGGCCCTCGCTCCAGTCGGCGGGAATCTGGAATTTTTCGGTGTGAACTTCATCCACTCCGGCGCGCCGGAGGGCTTCGACCGCCCACCCAACCGCGCGGTCCGCAGCAGGCGAGCCGGTGACGCGGCCTCCAATGCTGTCGGTAAGGTAGCGAAGGTTCGACTCCAAGGGGGACGTGCTGGCGGCGCTCTGAATCATGGCAGGTGCAAGATCGGCGCAGGAGGTATGGATGGAGCAAACCGCTTCGCTTGAGGGTGGCTGCCGTAGGAGTGGTGGCGGCTGAGTCGGGGAAATCTGTGCTCGTGCGGCAACTGCAAGACATAGCCCAGCCGCGAGAGTGATGACCGCACGGGCGCCTGTCGAATGAATGTGTTTCATGATGCTCCTATGACACCGCCGGGATTTCCACAGCTAGTACCCTAGACGCAGGGAGTCCGGGAATAGATATTCAGGCCGGATTATAGCCGTGCAGCCGCTCAGTTGCGCATGATTCCCGAATTGGTTCAGGTCGGAATGCTCGCGCAGAGCAGATTTTGCAGCAAGCGGGAAGTTTCTACTCGCGGGCCTACGTAATCTCGAATTTGCATCGAGCTTATCTGTCTCAATTTGAGCCGCTTATGAAATTGACCATCTTTGGCAAGGCACCTGCCAAACGATTGCCCCTTACGGCCCAGCAGCAAAGAGTTGCAGCTCGGTTCAAGGGAAGATCGAAGCTTACGATCTCCGGATGACCCCTGCAATTGCTTTTATCAAGAGCAACGTGAACTTGCCGTTCTAACCAGCAGCCGAACAGAACCAAGCATTGCCGAATGCAGTCCTGGGCAAGCAGACGGGAAGAGCCACTGTGAAAAAGGTAGGGGTATTTCCAAAGCTGGTACAACCGAAGAAGCGGGAAGCGAGCTCGCCTAAGCTTTTTGTTTTCTGTGAGAAAACCACAGGTGCAGCGCAATTTCGAGGGACCCCCGTGAACGACCTGGAATGCACGGTTGAAAGAATCTCGGGTCTGCTGGCCATGCAATGCCTGGTCCGTGGACAGAACCCGCGCGATTTTGACGTGATGGTTCCGGCGGAGGAGGGTTTCGTCGACCGGCTGGTAGTGCGCGCCCAGGAGTTGCTGGAAGCGGCGCGCACGGTTGCCGGACCGGCGTCGTTGAGCGCGCGTCAAAGAGAGGTCCTGCATTCGGTGATGGAGAACCGGGCCAACAAGGAAATTGCCTCGAAGTTGAACATTACCGTGCGCACGGTGAAGTTTCACATTTCCACTTTGCTGAGCAAATTTGGTGTGGAGAGCAGGTCTGAACTGGCGCGGCGCGCGGCGGGATTCATGCGCCCGATGATATTGGAAGAGCTGACTCCGGCGATCGAGCGGCGCGGCCTGAAGCTGCAGCAGGAGGATTTCGAACCGGTGCGCCTGGAAACCACGCTACAAATTGCGAACAAGGCGAAAAACGTGCGCTTTCCTGGCAGAGTTCTGACAGCCTGACGGTAATAACGCCCCGCAGCAATTTGCAACCGAAATACTGACCACCGTGGATGGGTGTGTGATTTCCTCCAACTTGAAGAATGATCTCCCTTAGTTTTTCATGAGCAGGAAGTTGCCCAGGAGGGTGGCCGCTCGCGCCGGAGCAGAAGTAGCTAGGCACGGCGTCATGGGATGGCTCCCGGTGCCGCCGAAGTCAGACAAGCACTCAGGTCAGGCGCGTGCGACTGGGTTTGTGCCAGGAGCGCTCGATTTCCTCAAGTGTCCGACCCTTCGTTTCTGGTACGAGGCGGTAGGAGAAGATCCAGGCCGCCACGGAGAGCAAGCCGTAGAGCCAAAACGTCCAGCTAGGCCCAAGCAACTCCACCAGCGTTAAGAAAGTCAGCGAAACCAGGAAATTGGCCGCCCAGTTGGTGGCTGCTGCGGTTCCCTCCGCGAGTCCCCGGATCTTGAGCGGGTAAATCTCTGCGATCAGCAGCCAGAAAATCGGGCCGAGGCTGATGGCAAAGAAAGCGACATAAGCCATCAGGGTGATGACTGCAATCGGGGCGAGAGCTCCTGCTTGCAAGGAAATTCGAAAGGCAAGACCTAGCACCCCGAGCGAGACGATCATGCCGCCGATCCCGGTCAGCAAGAGCGGCCGCCGGCCGATCCGGTCAATGAACCACATGGAAACGATGGTCATGATCACGTTCACAAGCCCGATCCCGGCGGTAGCGAGAATGGCGCCTGAATTGGATGAAATGCCGGTTTTCTGAATGATCGTCGGGGCATAGTAAATCACCGTGTTGATCCCGGTGATCTGCTGAAAAATGGCCAGCCCGATTCCGATCACCAGCGCGGAGCGGACGGCGGGCATCCGCAAATCCGACCAGCGGCCACGCTCCTCGGACGTGGCTAGAGTCGTTTTTATTTCCTCAAGCTCGGTTTCGACGTCACCCGTCCCGCGGATTTTGCGCAGAACTCCGCGCGCCATGTCCAGATTTTCATGCTTGGCCAACCAGCGGGGAGTTTCCGGCAAGACCAACATTCCCCCGCCCAACAGGACACCGGGGATGAAGGCCAGGCCGAGCATCCATCTCCAGGCTTCGCTGGCCGCAAACGCGTAGTCAACCACGTAGGCGAGAAGAATGCCGACGGTGATCGCGAACTGAAAAAGAGAAACTTGCCAACCGCGGGCATGAGCGGGGGAAACCTCGGAAATGTACAGGGGCACCGCCGTGCTTGCGAGGCCGATACCCAGTCCCACGATGGCGCGTCCGAGAATCAGCATGCCAACCGAAACGGCAGCCGCGCAGACGATAGCGCCCGCAACGAAGATGACCGAGGTAACGATCAGTGTCCTCCGTCGTCCAATGCGGTCGGCAAATCCCCCGCCAGTGAGGGCGCCGGCTATCGCGCCGAGGAGCACGACGCTCACGACGAATTCCTGCTCGGTGGTGGAAAGAGAAAAAGTCTTGCGAATAAAAAGCAACGCGCCGGAGATGACTCCGGTGTCGTAGCCGAAAAGCAAGCCCCCCAGTGCGGCGAAGATGGCAGCAATGTAGACGAACGGCGTGCTGGAAACCTGGGCGGTACCGGGATTCCCAGACGCATCCGATGGTCCGATCACTTCGTGCTCTGACATGCCGCGAACCTTGTACCACGTTTCATGTTAGTTCCAAGCGAGAATAGCTCGCGCGCGACGCGTTTGAGCGTGTGCCTGGAGTCCAAAACTTTTACAACCCTTCACAAACATCCCTTGTTTACCTAGATCTTCGTCAGCAGGAAGTTTCCGATGAGGAGAGCGTCCGCACCGGAGCAGAAGTAGCTGCGCACGGCGTCACGCGGTGTAACCACGAGCGGTTCGCCGAACAAGTTGAAGGACGTGTTCACGAGAATGGGCGCTGGGGATTTCTCTCCCGAGCGCTTGAGAAGTTTGTAGAAGAGTGGATTCGCTTCCGGTGTTACTACATGCAAGCGTACGAGATCGTCCTTTAGCAGAAAACCTTCCGGGAGCGCTTCAAGCAGTTTGCGCCCCTTCTCGTTTGCCTTGGCCATGGTGGCCATGAATTGGCCATTCATAGAACACTGAAAAAACTCGGAGCAGGCGTCCTGGGGAACCGACAAAGCAAAAGGGCGAAACGCTTCGCGATGCTTGACGTAGTCATTCAGGTTTTCGCGTACATAGGGGGTCCAGGGAGATGCCAGAAGGCTGCGATGACCCAGGGCGCGTTGCCCAAACTCTGTCGCTCCCTGAAACCAGGCGACGATCTTGCCGCCTTCGAGAAGCCGGAGGGTGGCTTCGATTTGTTGGTCATCCGTATTGCAGTAGCGGTAGGGCAATTTGCAGTTGTCGAGAACCGATTTGATGGATTCATTGGAGTGCTCAGGGCCCCAAAACAGGCTGGTCATGGGCGCAACACGCGGCCGGTTCAAGGCCTGGTGCCATACCAGCCAGGCGGCGCCGAGGGCGGTGCCTTCATTGCCGGCAACCGGTTGAACGAAAACGGTGTCGAAACTGGTGCCGGCCTCCACGGCGGCAACCAGAAGAGGATTCAAGAAGAGGCCTCCGGCGAGGCAGAGTGAGGGAACTCCCGCTTCACTACGCAGGGACTCAAGCCACTCACTGACAACCACGGCGCAGGCCTTTTGCAGGCTGGCAGCAATGTTGGCCCGCTGCGCGCTATCCATTTGTGATTCGCCTTCCCGGCGGATGCGCAAGCGCTGGTAGAATTCATCGCTGAAAGATTGCTGTCCTGAAAAACCGCGGTTGAAAAATCGGGATTGCAGATGTGGAGGACCGCCGCGATCGCGGCGCAGCATCTCAAGAAAAAGATCGAGGAAGACAGGCTCGCCGGCAAATCCGAGCCACTGAGTTTTGTGCTCTTCGGCGTGCGAGGAAAAGCCCAGCAGCTTTGTCGTCTGGCTATAGACCCAGGCCAGCGAATGCGGGAGAGAAACGGAGTTCAGTTCACGGATGGTCGAGCCTTCGCCGATACCCACGAACCCGGTGCGGCCGTCGCCCTGCTCGTCGAGCACAACGATCAACGCGCGGTCAAACGGAGAAGCATAGAAGGCGCTGGCGGCATGGCAGAGGTGATGGTCGAGTTCGACGATCCGCCGGGACGGATGCCCGGCGAGCTGGCGAATAATGCGGTGGGTATTCAAATCATGGCCGAATTCGCCCAGGGCCTTGTTCAAGTAGTAGGCGCTGGAAATGGGAGCGAGAGGTGCGCGGCGCAAACGGAACAACGATTGACGAGCCCACTTGGTAGCAGGCCGACTGGCAATGGCGACAAATTCCAAGCCGGACCAACTCGTCTTTGCGCGCTCCAGGCAAAAGCGAATCGCGCCGCGGGGAATGCCTTCAAAGGAATGCGTGCGGGCGAGTTTTGACTCTTCAATGGCTGCAAGAACTTGGCCGTCCACCAAGAGCGCAGCAGCCGGGTCCCGCCCAAAAGCCGATAACCCAAGAATATTCATTATGGCTTCGTGATCCTGCGTTTCAGCGACGGAATAGAATTACTGCGCTTGATTTCACCTGATTTGTTGCGAACGGTTCTCACCCCATTGGCATTCTACATTGCGCCGCATTCTTCCCAAATGCAGGAGCGTCCAGCGTGTGCGCAATTTGTCCAGCATGGGGTGTTTTTTCTCTTCGAGCAAGCATCCATGCGCACAGAAATGAAACAGCTTGTATTCCAAGGATATGCGAGGTGCCGCAACCCGCGGGAATTGGTCAGGCGAGTGTTTCCGCGACTAATTCACCGACGTGATCGGCAATCGAGGGAGCGCAGGTGAGGCCGGGCGACTCGATTCCGATGAGGTGAATCACTGAGGGGAATTCCGGGTCTCGCTGAATAATGAAGTCGGCGACGCCTCTTTTCTTGCCATGCGTCGAGGGAGAGTCCGGGGGTGGCATCAACTTGGCGCGAATTCCGGAATAGGCTTGAACCAGGTCGGCAGGCTCCAGTCCTGGCAATAACTGCTTCGCTCCACGGGCGAATTCCTCTACCGGCAGACGATTTCTTTCGTAGTCATTCTTGTCCTCAATGTAGGTGGCTGTGGGACCAAGCAAGACATTGCCCCACAAGGTTTTGGTGAGGTGCACACCGAGGCTGATGCCTTCCGGGTGAGGCAGAGGATAGACCAGCCCGCGAATCAAGTCCTGTTTCGTGCGGACAAGTTCACAATATTCTCCGCGGACAGGGTAGATGCGATGTTCGGCCAACTTTGAACCAAGCATGGCCGCCACTTCGTCGGCAAAAAGCCCGGCGCTGTTTACCAGGCAGCGTGTTTCGATCTCGCCTGCCGCACTGGTAACGCGGACTCCGTGTGGGAGCACCTCGAGGCGTTCCACCTTTGCATGAGTGACAATGTGCGCGCCCTGGTCTGTGGCGATGCGGGCATACGCCTTGACAAGCTCTTCACTGGAAACGATACCGGTGGAAGGAATTTCAATAGCCTGGAACCCTTCGACGTGAGGTTCCCGCGCGCGAATTCCAGCGCGGTCGATGATGCGCATGCCTTCCACGCCGTTTGCCTGGCCATTTTTCATCAGCGCGACGAGTTCCTCTGACTCTGCGGGAGAAGCGGCGACTACAAGTTTGCCAATCCTGCGGTGGGGAACCTGGTGCGCGGCACAAAATTCATAGGTCAACTGATTGCCGCGGATGCAGTGGCGGGCCTTGAGCGATCCCTGCGGATAGTACAGCCCGGAGTGAATAACACCGCTATTGCGCGAGCTTGCGCCCATTCCCAGGCGAGGGAGAGCTTCGAGGAGAAATACGTCACTCCATTGGCGGGAGAGCGCACGGGCGACGGCGCAGCCTACGACACCGCCGCCGATGACTACTACATTAGCGTGTTCCGCGTTGGCGCCGTGAGAATTCAGGGTCTTTGTGCTCCAGGGCTTTTTTCTCCGGGATAAGTTTACTCAGGAACCGGCGATTGCGGATTGCAGTTGTAATATTCAGTTTCGCAGAGTGAAGCCGAATGGGGACAGGCACCGGAAAGTGGAAATTGCGAAATTTCGGAAACAATGTTGTCACGAGCGCGAAGATTCGTGGGCGGATCCCGCAATGGCAAACAACGATGCATCGCGATTTACATAGCACTCCTGGTAGTAGGCCCGATAGTCGCCGCCTCGAACGGCTGCGAGCCAGCTTCCGTTATTCATGTACCAGTCAATCGTCTGGCGTAACCCGGCGTCCAAGGATATTTCGGGCTTCCAACCAAGCTCGCTTTTGATTTTCCGGCTGGTCATGGCATAGCGACGGTCGTGGCCCGGACGGTCCGCGACGAAAGACAAGAGAGATTCCGGTTTGCCGAGCAGCCCCAGCAGGCGGCGCGCCAGGGAAAGGTTTTGCACCACGTCAAGTCCGCCGATGTTGTAGACCTCGCCGACACGACCGCGCATCAGCACTTCTCGAATCCCGCGGCAATTGTCTTCCACGTGCAACCACTCGCGCTCCTGCCTGCCGTCTCCGTAGATGGGGAGCTGTTTGTCCTCCAGTGCGTTGGTGATCATGAGAGGCAGGAATTTTTCTGGGAACTGGTAAGGGCCGTAGTTATTTGATGCACGCGTAATGATCGCAGGAAAGCCATAAGTTCGGACAAAGGAGCCGACAATCAGATCCGCTCCTGCTTTCGATGCGGCGTAGGGACTGCCGGGGCGCAGCGGGGAATCTTCCTCAGTGTAGGTGCCGGGAGCAATGTCGCCGTACACCTCATCGGTGGAAACATGCAGGAACCTGCGGATACCAAGCTTCCTTGCCACTTCCAACAGGATGAACGTCCCGGTGAGATTGGTTTCGATGGCGACCGCGGGTTCGTAAATGCTGCGGTCCACATGAGACTCCGCCGCAAAATGAACGACGCCGTCGCATCCATCCATGCCCGCTTCTACGGCAACAGGATCACAGATATCTCCGTTGATGAATTGGTAGGCGGAATTTTGGCCGATCGGTTCGAGATTGGAGAGATTTCCTGCATAGGTCAGTTTGTCGAAATTCACCACTGCGAAGTTGGCGGAAAGACTCAGGACATGCCGGATGAAATTCGAGCCAATAAACCCCGCGCCACCTGTGACGAAGAGCTTCATGGGGCTGCTTTCTGGAGAAGGAAGGGCTTGGCCATGGGCAGTTTGTTTGCGCCGGTTTGTGCGACCAAATGGTTGGCGCGAAGAAGAGAGTCGAAGGTGCCGGCGTCGGTCCACCAGCCATCGAGGAATTCGTAGGTCAGCGTGCCTTCTTCAATGTAGAAGTAGTTCACATCGCTGATCTCCAGCTCGCCGCGGCCCGACGGCTTCAGCCTGCGAATCTTTTGAAAAACGGTCGCATCGTAGAAATAGATCCCCACTACGGCGAAACTCGACTTGGGGGCCAGTGGCTTCTCTTCGATTCCGACGACTCGATCTCCGCGGATTTCCGCTACGCCGAAAGGCCTGGGGTCAGGGACTTCCTTCAGCAGTATTTTGGCGCCGGTCTGCTGATTCCTGAAGGAATCGGCCGCGCGGCAAATGTCGGTCTCGATGATGTTGTCGCCCAGGATGACGCAGATTGGTTCCTCTTCGGCAAAGAATTCGGCCAAGCCGAGCGCCTCGGCGATGCCGCCCTCCCCTTCCTGATAGGTGTAGTTGATGTGCCGGAGCCCGAAATCCCTGCCGTTGCCGAGGAGGCGTAAAAACTCGCCCGCATTCTTTCCTCCGGTCACAATGAGGATGTCCTTGATACCTGCATTCACGAGGGTCTGGAGGGGGTAGTAAACCATCGGCTTGTCATAGACCGGAAGGAGGTGCTTGTTGGTTACACGCGTGAGCGGGCTAAGCCGACTCCCCGTTCCTCCCGCCAGGATCACACCCTTCATGCTTCCACCTGATTCCCGCGGCGGTGCTGACCAGCCGCCGGCGTCGAATTGCAATCAACCATTCGCCCCTAATAAAAGGTTCGGGATCCTCTGTTGCAAGGCTAGAGCCAGAATCGAGGGCAAATTCGTGTGCGGATTGAACTGGTTAGTTGAATACTGGCAGATAGGTCGTGGAATGCCGTTAACCAGTCGGCGGGATCAAACAGAGGGACCGAGTGTCGCCCTAACACGCTGAAATTACAGAAGTTATATTTGATTGAGGATTTTCCCGGAATGATTCCTAATCCCGGCTGGAAACTGGTCGGGGCCGCATTCGCGGCCCGGCCTTAAACCAGGGGCAGTTGGACGGATTTCCGAAAATTCCGGCACTCAAGCGAAGGCCAGCGAAAACCGCATTTCGGGAATCCATTGTACCTGTCCTTCGCCCCGCCCGCGCCGAGTCGATCCGGAGGGCACCCTAAGGCCCCCATTGCTAATCGAGCTTGTCAATTTAATTCTTTTATATTCAGATGTTTAGCCGACCTGTTCGCATACAAAGGGCAGGTGTCCCATGGTCCACGTGAACAGGCGAACGGGGCTGCCCCATCTCCGTTCCCCTGACCAGTAGTTGCAAGCTCCAGGCGGTTCCTAAACTGGTTCCGTCATGGACACCCATACCCAGCACCAAGATCGTCGCAATTCAAGACACAAGACCTCTTTCGGGAGACGCGCCACCGCCCACCAGAGACTGCTCACAACCCTGGCCACAGTCGCACTGCTTGGAGTCATTATCGGGCTCTCCAGCTGCGCGGGCCTCACCAGCGCGAGTTCAGGCGGCCCCGGCGGCATACCCGGCACGCCAGGCGCAGGGATATTGAGCCCCAGCGCCAGCACACTTAGCTTTGGGAACGTTTCAGTTGGGAACAGTGCCAGCCAGAGCCTGACGATTACGAACACGGGGACGGCCACGGTCAATATCGCGTCGGCCAGCATTACGGGAGCGGGATTCAGTGTTGCTGGCGGCAGCCCGCTAAGCGCTATCGCTGTCGGGCAGAGCGCCACATTTCAGATTCAATTTGGTCCGCCATCTTCCGGCGCGGTGAATGGCAGCATTTCCATCACAAGCGACGCTTCGAATTCGCCGGTGACAATTTCTTTGACAGGAACCGGAACACAGCCGGGACTCTCCATTTCTCCTGGGTCGTTGAACTTCGGAAACGTGACGGTAGGTCAGAGCGCCTCGCAGACGGTGACGTTAACGAACTCGGGGAACTTGAATACGGTCGTCAACCTGGCGACGTTGACCGGCACGGGCTTCAGCATGAGCGGAATTTCGCTGCCAGTGACATTGTCCAACGGTCAGAGCACTTCCTTTACTGTGGTTTTTGCGCCGACCACGCCAGGCGGCGTGGCGGGAAGCATTGTCTTCACGGACAACGCGCCGGGATCACCGCAGACACTCTCGATTTCCGGCAGCGGCGTGGCTTCGAACGCATCGCTGATCGCCAATCCCGGCAGCTACGCCTTCGGCAACGTGGCGGTGGGCAGCAGCAGCTCGCACACGATTACGCTGACCAACAATGGAAATGCGAGCGCAACCATCTCGCAGGCGAGCGTCAGCGGCACGGATTTCAGCATGAGCGGGCTGACCACGCCTATAACCATCCCCGCTGGCCAGAACACCACTCTTTCAGCCAAATTCGCCCCGGTAGCGATCGGCAATACGTCCGCCACAATTACAATAACCAGCAACGCGACAAATTCGACTCTTACGATCGCGCTGACCGGTGTGGGGACTCAGGGACAGCTTTCAGCGAATCCTTCGAGTGTTAATTTCGGAACCCTGGTAATCGGAGCGACCGATTCCGTGGCGGTCACCCTGACGAACACGGGGACGGCGAGTGTGACTGTTTCGCAAGCCAGCGCGACCGGCACCGGGTTCACCATCGGGGGATTGACGACACCAGTGACAATTGCAGTCGGTCAAGCAACGGCGTTGACAGCCAAGTTTGCGCCCACGACCGCAGGTAATTTCAGCGGGAACATTGCAGTGACCAGCAACGCACCAGGCTCGCCCCTGAATATCGCGTTGAGCGGCATTGGCACGCAACCTCCGCAGCCCAAGCTGACGATCAATCCGACCAGCATGAATTTCAATAGCGTGAACGTGGGCAGCAACGGCACGGCGACAATCACATTGAGCAATCCAGGAAACGCCAGCACGGTCATCACCCAAGCGACGGCCTCCGGCACCGGTTTCAGCATCTCCGGCCTGGCGATTCCGGCAACGATTGCCGCGGGAGGCAGCACCTCCTTTACAGCAAAGTTTGCGCCGGGCGCCGCCGGAAATGCTTCGGGCAGCGTTTCGCTGACCAGCAATGCGCCGGGTTCACCGGCATCCATCGCGTTGAGCGGGACCGGAGTGCAGCCGCAGTTGTCCGCAAATCCATCGAGCGTCAATTTCGGAAGCGTAATTACGGGTAACAGCAACTCGCAGACGGTTACGTTGTCGAACAACGGCAGCGCCAGCGTCACGATCACGGCAGCGAACGTGACCGGCACCGGGTTCAGCTCGTCTGGTCTCTCATTGCCGGCGACCATTGCGGCGGGAGCAAACACGACATTCAACGTGGCGTTCGCGCCAGCGAGCGCGGGTAGCGTCAGCGGGTCTGTCTCGCTGGTAAGCAACGCGCCGAGTTCACCCCTGGCGATTGCTCTGAGCGGAACTGGAACGGCGGCCACGGCGATTTTGACGGCGACACCCTCGAGCCTGCCTTTCGGAAATGTGGACGTGAACAGCAACAGCTCGCTGACCACGACTCTGAAGAACACCGGCAACTCGAATGTGACGATCTCCAGCGTCACGCCGTCGGGGACCGGTTTCTCGGCCAGCGGAGTCAGCTCCGGGCTGACCTTAGGGCCGAATCAGACTGCCACCTTGACGGCAACGTTTGCACCCACAGCCAGCGGTGGCGTGAGCGGAAGCATCTCCATCGCCAGCAATGCGACTGGCTCGCCGACCAACGTTTCCCTGACCGGTATGGGCGTCACCATCTCGTCCCACACGGTGGGACTGACCTGGGATGCCAGCACTACCACCGGAGTGACCGGTTACTTCGTGTATAGGGGAATTGTCATGGGTGGGCCGTACTCCAAGGTGAATTTCCCACAGGATTCGAGCCTGGCCTTCACGGATTCTGGGCTGATATCCGGGCAAACCTACTTCTACGTAGTGACGGCTGTTGATTCGAGCAATGTGGAAAGCGGATTCTCCACCGAAGTATCGGCCGCGATTCCATAGCGCGGCAGGTCTAACCACCCGGCCGAATTTGGGCTGAAAATGCAGTAAAAAACCAGACTCGCCGGGCGGGAAACCAACGCCGGCCCGCAAAGGACAGTAAGCCCCTGTCCTCCCGTACAGATGCACCCCCCTGTCCCAAGAGTGTACCCACGTCCAGTAGCCCTGCTCCATCGTCCAGTCTGACAATGCAAGCGGGTCATGACAAGTGTCTCAACTCCTGGGGGCGGGCACGCGCCTGTGAATCCAACTTCAAAAAAGTCGCGCAAGGGAGGAATGTTGCGAGCTGTCTTGCTCATCCTTGCGACGGTTGCGACGCTGCAAATGACTGCTTGTATGGGAGCGACAGGGGGTTCCCCGGGCGGAGGCCCGGCGACCGGTGGGACCGCGGTCATGGTCAATCCGACAACAAATGACTTCGGAAAAGTACCGCTGCAGACTCTCTTCCGGCACGACTTTACGATCACAAATGCCGGGATGACGGATTCAACTATTACGAAAGTGACCGTCACTGGCAAGGGTTACAATGTTTCTGCACTCACGGCAAACAAGGTGCTGAAGGCTGGATCGAGCACCGGGTTTTCAATTTTTTTCCTTTGCCAGGGCCTGGGCAATCAACCCGGCAGCGTTTCAGTCACGACCACTGCCGATGCCACGCCGCTGGAAATCAGCCTCACCGCCGTTGGAGTACCCCCGCAAGGCAACGGGCCGGACATTGACGTAACACCGACGTCGGTAAATTTTGGAAACGTCACGGTGGGCACGATCAACACGCAAACGATGCGTGTGACGAATACGGGCAACGCCGATTTGACGATTAGCAAGATTTCTGCGTCGGGGTCCGGCTTCAGCCAATCAGGTCTCTCGATTCCGGAGACATTGCAGCCCGGGCATGAGACCACTTTCACAGCGTCATTCAAGCCGACCGCCTCTGGCGCAAAATCGGGCGATATCTCTATCACGAGTAACGCCGCGAATTCGCCATTGACCATCAAGCTTTTGGGGGATGGGGTCACCACGAACGCCAAGCTTGAAGCAAATCCGCGGAGTTTGAATTTTGGAACAGTCCCGGCCGGTACCAAGAACTCACGGACGGTTCAACTGACAAATACCGGCAACATCAATGTGGCGATTTCCTCTGTTGAGGCCACGGGGACGGGTTTCACCGCAAGTGGGGGCACGAATGCAATCCTGGCCCCTAATCAAACCGTAAATGTAACTGTTCATTTCGACCCCACAACCGTCGGGAGCGATTCCGGGACGCTTGCAGTGTCGAGCAGCGGCCCGACACTGCAAATCCCCCTGACGGGTGATGGGGGAGGGCCGTCGGTGCAACACACCGTTTCACTGAGTTGGGATCCCAGCACCTCAGTCGTAGTCGGCTACAACATCTACCGGGGAACCGTACCCGGCGGGCCATACAATCAAGTGAATCCATCAGTCGATTCCGGTGTTGCCTACCGTGATCAGACTGTGTTGAGCGGATTGACGTATTATTACGTTGTGACGGCAATTGACTCGAGCGACGTCGAAAGCGCATTCTCCAGCCAGGTCTCCGTCAAGATCCCCAGCCCCTGATTTTGGTTGGTGCATCTCTCGCGAATGTCCCCAAGAAACCTCCCCTATACCATTTTTGAGCGGGGTGATCTGCACTGTCCGTTTGGTTTCGTGCATCGCGCAAATCGGAGGCGACGTCAGAGATTGCAGGCCTCCTCGCGAGTCGGAAGTCGACAGTCATAGTCAGTCGATAGCCATGCCATGTAACAATGACGAGGTAGGCATCCCTCCTGAATTGTGTCTCCCCGCGATCTCAGCAAACAACCTACCCCATCCCGGCTTGAGGCCAGCCGACCTCTTAGTAGGACAACGATCAGGCACCGCCGCGCCCGGAACGTTCACAATGTTCACGACGTTCACGCCCGTGGCTTCATCAGCTAAATTTACTGTTCCTTGACCTTCAACGAGCTCTTGAATGCATTCGCGCGTCGTGGCTACCAGGTGCCACGACCCGCGGCGTCGAGCCGATTCGGTGTGGAGATCCAATGTATCCAGTCTGGCTCCACCGGTTGAGACCATGAGCGCGGAGCTAGAGGCTTAAAGCCAGCAAAAGGAAACTGGCAAAATTCAGTCAATTCTATGTTTGATGAGACCGCTTAGGAGCAGCGACCGGCAACCGAATTCCGGCGAATGAGCGCCGTGCGCGAAGTGCAACCCGTTTACGCTTCGGCCGGTCAGAACCTGCTTGTCTCACTACTGAAACTGCTGGGGTATCGGTCTGAGGGGCTACCGTCTGCGCCTGCGTGCAAAACTCGCACTTCGTGTCTGAAGGCGGAGAGACATCGTCTACTTCGTAATCCCAGGCGAGGCGATGGACGCGTTCCCTATCCACGCGGTCCAGCCACAAAATATAGCCGGCGTTCATTCGAGTCCGAAACGTAAGGCCCAGGGAGGTCAAAAGTTCGCCGGACCGCCGCTCAGTCAACCCGGCTGATTCGTTGTGGGAGGCGAGATCCGCATTCATCAAACGCGTCAGGTCACGGAGCCAGTAACCACCATTGGTGTGGTCTGTGTGGATCAATCCGTAAAGGACCCGCGCCATCGACGCTTGAGGCGCCGACAACAGACAGCGATGAAATTGGCGCTGGTTCGCAATCAGATGGGCCAGGCACGCGCAGAGCTCTTCGTGCTCACCGATGGGAAGTGCGAGAGCGCGGTAGAGGTCGAGCATTCGCGCGGACAATTTTTCATTGCCCGGAATCCTGGGCGGAACGAGCTTCTTGAAGTATTCAAACCGAAATTGTTGCAGGCCCATCTGGATCTTCTCGGCGTACTGCAGCGTCTTCGGATCATTGGGGCTCTTGAGGTCTGCCCGTGTGGTTCTCTGCATCGGGATAATGATGCACCGGCTGTTGAGTGCGGGATCATTCGGCATCTCGAGCCAAGAAAGAACCTTGGGTCCGTATGCGAATCGCGCCTTGTTCTTGCGAAGGGAGACGAACCCCGGCGAATTGCTGGACCGCAAGAGATGGAACAGGGTCGGCCGATGGCCGGCGGTTAAAGTTTCGTCGATCAAAAGTGTTGGCCGCATACGTTCACAAACGTCGTAAAATCCAGCCGAAGTGACGTCGGCAGTGAGGAGACCCCTGCGGCAAACTAAACTGAGGCACCGCATCGCTGTTGTTTTTCCCGAACTTGGGGGGCCGACAAGCGCCAAATAGGGCGCAGCCGGAATTTTTTCAGGGAACCAAGTGCTCAGCCCGTAGATTGCCATCAGCATGATCCAGTCCACCTCAAGATCAAGGCAGCAGTTCAATAGTGTGCCAACATGCCGAAACAGCTCGCTTACCCCGCCAAATGGTTCGGCGCCCCGCGGAAGGCGGATATGTTTGTGAGAAGGATCTTCCCGTGAAACCGGGGTGAGAATCCTGTTTCCGTCGCGCACTTCTTTCAACTGCTGCACCGTTCCGTGGATGTACCTGGCCAAGAGTGATTTCGATGGATCGAGTGGATCTTGGATTAGATCGACGAGCGATCCATCCTGAAGCTCGGCGAAATCGATTTCCATTGTTGGTTTCTTCGAATTCTGGGATTTTTCACCCATAAGAACCTCCGGCACATTTTGTAACCCATCACGACGTGCCCAACACGGGGTTGCATTCGCTTTCAGCGAAAAATTTCGCCAAAAAAAAACGCGACGAAAATTTCGTCGCGTCGTCCCGCGTCACTCAGCGAAGGCGTTCGCCGAGATTACGCGTGTCCAGCTGAACCCACATGCAGCGTACCCCCGCCGTCCGACCCTTGTCAAGGACGTGAAGCTGCGCCGATCACCGTAGGGTCGACGGGCAGCTCGAACGAGCCAAGAAACAGATCTCCATTCGCGGACTGAACCGAAACTGTAACCACGATCTGAAGAATCTGTTTAAGGGTGCGGCGATCGTGGCCTCGAGCAAACCCGGTCCATTTCAGGAGTTCTAAACAGCTTTGTTGACCAAGGGCCTCCGGCCGGAGATGGCGCGTCTGACCTTGGCCAGGAAGATTGCCACCATCGTGTTGATCGTGTGGAAGAGAGGAGCGTGCTTCGACGCCCAACATCTGAAACCACAAACAGCTTGAGTGTCTCTGAGCGCTTCCGCTCCATCCCGGGGATCTTCTCTGGCGGTGGCCGTCCAGTTCTCGAGACACTCTGGCTCGAGAGCGAGTCTCAGGTGGTTAGTTAGGCGCTGCGTGCTTCGGGCCCCGAGTCTCCCATCCGACTCTAGGCCCTCTCGGATAACCAGAAAAAGCGATGGGCCACGAGTCCCGGATAGAACTATGGTCGCCACTTGACCGAGGTTCTGCTTGGTTGGTTTCGAAACGGACCGGCTTCGTTGCGAACAGGCGATGAAAACCGCCACTAGAAGAACCCCCAATCGCTGGGCCACAGTGTCCAGCACCGAGCACCTGGTGCGGGCGGTCAGAACCGATCTTGCTCCATTGAGTGGGCTGAGAAGCAAGAGAAGCTCCAGCCAGCGTGGAAGTGTTTTTTCTTGACTTCTCCCTTTATAGAACTTATCGGGAGTTAAGTCTAAGCTGGCAAGAGAACTCTCCGACATTGTGATAGCCTCTTTAAATTACGAACGAGGGCCGTGATCTTACTCCTTGGCTGAGCGAAGCGCGGGAATGAGCAGATGAGCTACGTAGAATCGAACTTGGTTCCCGGTGAAACGATGATTTACGAGACTCGGCTCCATTGGATCGTGATGCTTTGGCAGATTGTCCTGGGATGCTTGCTACTCGGTCTGCCCGGAGTGCTTTTGTTTTATTACGCACTCAGCCAGTCCAGAATGGAGAGCAAAACTTTGCACGTCATGGAAGGCGGGGGCGTTGCGCTGCTCGTTTGCGGCGTCGTGGTGATTCTAATGGGCATGGTGCGGCGGAACGCGACGGAAATGGCGGTGACGAACCGACGTGTGGTGATCAAGACGGGCGTGGTGAGCAGGAAGACAATCGAAATGCTGCTAAACAAAGTGGAGAGCATCGAAGTGAGTGAAACGGCGTTTGGCAGGATGCTAGGTTACGGAACGATTGTGGTGATCGGGACGGGCGGGACTCCCGAGCCATTTCACAATATTGCGCGTGCGCTGGAATTTCGCAGCCAGGTGCAGCAACAGATTGAAAAGCTGCACTGAGAAGACGCAGCGCCGTGTGGGACGACTCGTCATCTACTACAGTGCTCCATCTCATCGTTCAGCGCACCCATGGCAAATTCGTTTTGTCCATGGCAGGAGCAGCATACGATGAGCAAGCGAGAGGTCTAAATCAGGAATCCGCCTGATTCGTGCCAGCGCGGCGAGGCAGAGGGCGAAGGGAGCAACAACATGGCCTGGTCACAGCTTGAACATCGGGTCGCTGCGTCTGCGGCCAAATTCTTGGTCAAGTCGATGATTTCTGTAATTGTGTGCGTCGGCTTGGCAGTCGGCGTTCAGGCGCAAGAGGCTCAGCCGAACAACACTAATGAATCCTGGACGGCGGCCACGGAAACTTCCGGGGGCAACACCAATCCTTCGCGGACGATGGAGAGCCACACCAAGTCTGGCGACCGAAGTGTGGATAAACAGAGGGTGGAGGTGCTTGGGCCCAATGGCGGCTACCAGCCCGATTCTGAAATCGAAAAGGAAACGGTCCAGGTAAATGCCACGATGACCCGAACAGTGGAACGCTCCTACAGGTGGGATGTGAATGGACATAGGTATGTGGTGCAGATGACGGAAGAAGAAGCGCGAAGCTCAGCAGGCGGCAATGTTCAGGTGGTACGCACTACTTCGATTCCTGATGCGGAGGGAAAACTTCAGGTTACGCAACGTGAGGTCGCGGACACTCTAAAGACCAGCCCAAGTTCGGAGGAGACGAAAGCCACGCTTTACAATCTGGACATCAACGGCCACTTGACTCCGTTCCAGCAGACGCAGGAGCTGCGAAAGCGCAGCGATGCCCACACGGTCGAGGTGAAGAAGATGACGTTCGGGCAGGATTCCAGCGGCATCTGGAAAGTGGACGAAGTTAAAGATAGCACAATTAAGGATGACGGAAAGAATCGAACCAGCGAAGTGAGCATTTCCCGCTCCGATCTAAACGGCAGAGTTTCAGAAGTGTCACGCACCGTTGGTAAGGAGACAGAAAGCGCCGCCGGAGAAAAAAGCAATACCGTCGAGAAATATTCTAGGGATGTTCCCGGATTAGCTCCCGACGGCAGCCTGCATCTGAACTGGCGAGTGACAACCGTCGAGAAAAAGGATTCAGCCGGAAAAACAACCGTGCAACAGGTCGAGCAGCCCAATTCGGGTGACCCGATTTCCGGTCTGCAAGTGGGCGGAAAAACCAAATACGTCGTGCAGTACGGCGCGTCCGGTAGCCAGCAGATAAAAATCACTCAGGAGCGGGACATCAATGGCACTTTAAACGTGGTCCTCGTCGAGACGCGGAAATCAGACCAGGTTCCTGCCGCGCAGGTACAAACTGCACCCTCAGACAATTCCCATTAGCGATGCGTTCGACACTTCCTATAGGCGGTCATTAGACACCACAAGGGTGGGATTTGCCGTCTCTGGTGCCTGATTAACGGGATAGCCGGACAACTCTAGTGCTACTTCAAATGTCCGGTAATGCGATTAACCCGGCGTTAGATCGTCGATGTCAGGCCCTAACCTGACCAACCGGTCTAGACTCTGCGGCTAACGTATGTTCTCTTGTCAGTCAGCCGCAATTAGATTCAACACACGCTGGTCTTGACCATTGTGAGGGAGGTGTAATTGTGAATTCACCTTCGGATCGCTCCGTCGTTGAGAACGCCTTGAAGATGTGGACTTTCTCCATCCAGGATTACTCGCTGCTCGTGAGTCAGTCAGTCCAGAGCATATTTGCGAGCACGCGTTACTCAGCGGACTTGGTCAAACAGATGGACCTGATTGGTGTGGGCTCGCTACTGATTGTCATTGTTGCCCTCCTTTGCGTCGGCGGAGTAGTTGTATTGAATTCAGCCTCACAGTTTGCGCGTTTCGGCGAAACGTCTCTAACTGGTGACGCCGTTTCGCTTGCACTCCTTCGTGAACTCGGGCCGACGTTCACGGCGCTTCTGATTGCGGGCCGCAATGCGACCGGGATGGCTTCCGAGTTGGGCTCAATGGTCGTCACTGAACAGGTGGACGCGATGCGGGGGCTCGGCATTGACCCAATCCGCAAGTTGATGACGCCGCGTGTGCTCGCGACGGTGCTAGTGCTACCGTTGCTCGTGGCAGTGGGGGATTGTGCGGGACTGTTCGGCGGGTTCGTGGTAGCAAGTTTTACACTGCACCTTGATGCGGAGCAGTTCTGGACACGCGCCATCAAAGCGCTGGCCTTCGGCGACCTCTTTATAGGCTTCTCGAAGCCCATTGTTTTCGGATTCATCATCGCGACAGTGGGCTGTTATCAGGGGTTCCGTGTCGAAGGCGGGACAGCGGGGGTGGGCCGAGCTACGATTACCGCATTCGTTGTGTCCTCGGTAGCCGTTCTCGTCGCGGATTTGTTCCTGACCCGGCTTCTGCTTTACGTGTTCAATTTGTGAAATGCTCTGTGCTTCTGCTGGAATGCGAAGTGTGGGCAAGCGTCTGCTGAATTCAATAGTTCCAGGTCGGTGCGGTAATTCTCTGCTGATTTTGCGAATGCACGTTACTTCTGCCTGGTGAATCGGATTACCGGACGTTGGACGTACTAGCACTCCATTTGTCCGGTAAGCGCGTTAATCGGGACTTGACCATCAAATGGTAAGCGCGAAAGCTGGTGCTTACTCGTGCAGGACAACACTCAGGAGGGATTTGTTGATGTGGACCTGGCTGTTGCTGTACTGGATGAAGCCCAGTTTTCTGAATTTGTTCATAAAGAAATTGACCCGTGGCCGCGTTGTGCCAATCATCTCCGCCAGCATCTCTTGCGATACTTTGGGGAGCTTCATATGAGGTTCGTCTTGCTTGCCATACCGCGCCAGCAGCAGCAGAGTCCGCGCCAGCCGTTTCTCGCTGGAGTTGAAGAGCTGGTCGACCAGGTCCTCCTCGATTCGGATGTTCCGTCTAAGCATGTGGAAGATGAAACGGTCGGAAAACGTATGTTCCTCATGGAGCACGCGCATCATCTCGTTTTTTTCAATGAATAGTATGGACGTGGGTACAATCGCGGTGGCTGTCCCCATACAGACAGGCTGGCCTGCCAGGCATCCCTCGCCAAAAAAGTCGCCGGGTCCCAATATCGCCACGACTGCCTCTTTGCCGACTTCATTGACAACGGAGAGCTTTACACCGCCTTTTTGGAGGTACTTCACACCTTTGGCGGGGTCACCTTGAGAGTAGATTTTCTCTGACCTTCGATATTCCACAACTTTTCTCGCCACACCGGCCGAGTCGAGAAAAGCTTGGGCATCGAAAGCATGCTTTCCCTTGAGTTTTATTAGAGGTTTGATTTTGCCTGAACTCGCGATTGCTTGCATTACATCACCGCTTAACACATCCTTTAGCGAAGTCATGCGAATCAAAGCAAGTCATATAACTGGTTCGAGGTTAACTGATACGACGCATTTCCGGCCTGCGCCCATCCCAAGCAGCAATGAGGTGGAGGGATTAGAAAATGAATGAATGTGTCGCGGAACGCGTCCGGCTGCGCGTCGGAGCTACAACCAGCCCGCAGAAGATACGGTGCAGCCCAATCTTAAGCTCCGCTTCTGCCTCAGCAGTTGCTTGTTCCACAGGATCTCCCTCGACTCGTCCCGCTGCTGGAATCACCGCGGCTGCGGTCAGTAACTCCTTACGCTTCTCGATCAAAAGTCGTCCGTATCTCTGCAAATCCTTGGCGTACATGTCCTACTTCCAGCAGGCACTGGTCTCCGTTGGGGCCAACGGACGCAAGGTGACCTAACCCTTTCGCGCCAGGCCGATACCTTCCGAAGCGAGATAAAGTCCGATGACAAGACCGACCCAGCTCACCCACAGAGGAACAATCCAACCGTTTAGCTCGACATGCCATCCGAACAACAAACGCAAAGCGTGAATAAGCCCAACCACGAGAAAGATCACGGTAGCGACCAGGGAAAACGTTTTCTGGTTCATATGAGTTTTGCCTCCAGACAGAGTGAGGGTGCAGAAATTTCGTTAGCTGAAAGGTGAGCAAACAGAGGCGGTAGCTTCAGCGCCGCTGAAATAGCCATCCAGCGCCATCGCACCGACTACACCTGTTCGCGCCTTCCCAACCCGTAGCCGCACAAGGCGGGCATTCAGCCCAATCATTGTCCCCAATTGCGCTCTGGATCGTTCCTTTGCATCTCTTCCCCCCGCTAATCATGCGCCCGCACCTCCCGTTGGCTAGCTGTATGGAATAACCTGATGCTCTACAGTCTGTACAAGACGTGATTGGCTTAGGGACCTTCACGGGGCTGGCAAGGGGATTCTACAGCATCCCGCACTTCGATGGCTGGCTCTGATTCTATTTGATTATGCGGGCGATCTGCCGACGCACTGACGCCGCAGAAACCTCTGGAACGCGAAGGCGTCGCACCGAAGAGATCGGCATGCAGCGCAGATCGACATTTTGAGCGCCAGACTGACCAGCACAGCGGCCAACTCCTGATAAGTCGCATAACCGGACATGTCCGGTAAGCGCGTTAATCGGGACTTAGCCTGCAAGCTGTCCATCTTCGTTGGCTTGACCTACCTCGCACGCCATTTAGGTGTACTCTCGTTGCCGTTCTTGGAGTCAACAGGGAGATTCATATGGAGATGAAGCCTTCGCTCATTACAAGAAACGTCCTGATGCTGGACACTCCTCCAAAGGCCGCCACGATTGCCCGCAAGCGGTTCCCTTCGTGGCTGTTTCCGCAATGGCTTGTGTGGTGCTTCGCAGTTGGCATATTCGCTGCGATTGCCTGGAATTCGGCAGGCGCTTCCACTGCCGACGATAAGAAGGCCGTCGCCGCACTCGACACCGAGTATCAGGCAGCCGTGAAAACGAATGATGCGGCCACGATGGATCGCATTTTGGCGAACGACTTTGTGCTGGTTACCGGCAACGGCAAAGCTTATACCAAGGCTGATTTGGTCAACGAGGCGCGGGACGGGCACACAATCTACGAACATCAGGAAGACACTGAGCAACAGGTTCGCGTTTGGGGCGATACAGCGGTGGTGACGGCCAAGTTGTGGGAGAAAGGGACGGACAATGGAAAGCCTTTCGACTATACGCTTTGGTTCAGTGACACTTACGTGCGCACTCTGACAGGATGGCGATATGTGTTTGGCCAAGCTTCGTTACCACTGACCACCGCCGGGAGTGCGAAACCATAGCGGGACAGCTGGATGCCACCCCGAAAAGGAGGTTGGGACGCATAAACCGGGGCTCGACGAATGTTAAGAGGAAAGGCCCTGCTAGTTGAACGTTTCAAGGCTATCTGTTGTCTAAAATTGGGGCTGGTGAAAATTGAGCGGATCTCTAAGGTTTTGCAATTCCCGGTAATAATAGAGCGAAGTCGGCCGGGAGCCCTTGAACCGCAGTTTCTTGAGGAACTCGATTTCATCCCCCGTGGCGCCGCCGCTAAGCGAAGGGTTGCGAAGGAAATCCTTGAGGCCAGACTCTTCCCCCTTCTCTCCATCAGGTTCCGTTTCTACAAATTCAAGTTTCTTGTGGTATTCGGGGACGAGCCTGCGATTCAGCACGATCTCGATGCCGAAGTTGGCCAGGTCGATATCCCAGAAATCAATCAGCGGATCGAGGAAGGATCTACAGTTCTCGACGGAAATGTTGAACACATCCGTATCGAGGAACTCGAGAATGCCGACCCGAATCTCCTCGTAGCTCCGGCCGGTGAGTTGTCCCACCATCTTCAGCCAGCTTTCGCTTTCCAATTCTTCTTTGGCGACTTTCTTCACCACGTCCAGGAGCTTCTGGGTGACCAAACGCTCCAATTCGCCGAACGGATGCCTTTCAAAAATGGAGCGCAATTCCTTATTTCTCGCGGAGGCGGACTTGCGCAAGACCAGCTCCCGTACTTCCTTGTACAAAGGCACAGGCGAATCGGGCAACTTCTTTCTCAATACTTCAGTGCGCTCATGCCCAGCCAATTCGGAGAGTTTGTTGGCCGGCAACTTCAGGAATTTTCCCATCTTCATGTAAATATCCGTGCGCTCTGGGGCGGGGGGCAATTTCTTGCGGGTCAGGAGCTGCGAAATATAGGAGTCCGTAACGCCGGTGGCGTCGGCGAGGTCCTTCTGCTCCAGCCCCAATTCTTCCAGCCGCTGCTTAATGACCAGACATACGTCCATGGAGTATCTCCCGACGATTAACTAAGGATGATTAACAAATATAGATTCTCTCCGAATAAGATTGACATTTCAACTTAATTAACTCACGATGGTTAACGGACTGAGGGATTCTTCAGCTGACCTAACTGTTGGAAGTTATCTGAACCACCTCTTGGCCATGATACCCAAGGAGACCAACATGTTTGCACGCAGAGTGCATATGCACTTGAAGCCCAATTGCACAGCAGAATTCACGCAGAAGCTTGAGAAGGAAATCATCCCTACGCTTCGGAAGCAGAAGGGTTTTCAGGACGAGATCGCCTTTGTGGCGCCGTCTGGAACGGAAGCATTTGCGATCAGCTTGTGGGATCGGCAGGAAAGCGCGGAGGCTTACAACCGCGGAAGTTATCCGGAAGTGACGAAGATCCTCGCAACAGTGGTTGAAGGTCCACCCCAGGTGGAAACTTTCAACGTTGTGAACTCCACCTTTCACAAGCTAGCTGCTGCCGTAGCAGTGTAGCAGGAGCGCTTCCCTGGGTGGGGCGGGAAATCACCGCCCCGCTCATGTCTTGGCGAGGCAAGGTCAAGAAAGTCTCCCGCGGCGACCGGGATTCGTCCGCGTTGAGATGGGCAGTGATAAGGAGAAATGGCATGCAGTTACTTTTTTGGCTTCTGGATGGGTTGGCCGCAGGCTGGCTGACCGGAAAATTTTTGTCGAGTGACGGACGCGATCAGGTGATGGATATCGTGATGGGCGTTGCGGGCGGAGTCGGAGGAGGGAGCCTGTTCAGCGCCGCGCACCTCGTGCAGGGCAAGATGATTTACACAAATGTGGCCGCGGTTTTGGGCGCTGCGATGATGGTCGCTCTCTCCCGAATCCAGGGCAGAAGACGGGAATACGGTTCAACGAACTAAGAGAAATGCAATGGCCAAGAAAATCATGGATGGATTTCCGCTGCGGCGCTGCTCATGGTCCCACAGGCCCCTGGTGTCCGTCGCGCTGACCCGCAGAATGATTCGATGGTTGGATTCCGTTTGCCTCAAGCAAGTGGCCCTGAAGGCGCGAGCTTGATGCTGCCGGGCACTGCGAGAGAGCTGAAGAAGTAGCCCATGGCGCATGAGATCACAACGGGGAAAATCTTGATCCGGGACAACGCACTGCTGCCCATAGGATTGCAGCTCGAAAGTGAGCGGTGCGCGCCAGGCTGGAGGCTGGTCAACAATTTCGATGGGTGCGCATTGAATAGAGAGATCCAGAAAACTGGATGGACGTTTTTCTGCCTAGCTGGGGTGATTAAGGCCAGCGTGTTCGGTATGGACCGGCAGAAGATGGTGCGCAGGGCCATCGAGCGCATCCTGGCAAGTTTGAAGTCTGAAAAGTTCAATTCCCTTGAAATCACGCGCGTGGCTTTCGAGCCCTCGGAGCGGTTCCCGCTGGTGCGCTATGTAACTGTGTCCGCCCAGTCGCGACACATTCAGGAAAGCCTGTTTCTGTTCCGCGCTCAGGATCTACCACAGCTCGAGTGCAAACGCGAACTCCCAGAGCAAAGCACGAGAATCGAGAGCGACCAGACGACACGTTCACAGGAAGCGGCAAAACAAGCCATTGCCGTAGCGATCTGGAGTGAGTAGCCGTTTGAAAGAGATGTTCAAATGAACAGGCCATCTGGATCTTACTTTTTGAATTTTCAGAATGAATTAGACGGAGGTTAGAGAGATGACTGTGAACGTGACTCCTCTGCATGACCGCGTGCTGGTGAGGCGGTTGGAAGAGAAAGAGACTGCGAAGGGCGGCATCATCATCCCCGACACGGCTAAAGAGAAGCCTCACGAGGGGGAAGTGATCGCTGTCGGAGCCGGCAAGATCGAAAAGGGCAAACGGGTCCCGCTCGATGTGAAGGTGGGCGACCGGATCTTGTTCGGCAAATACACCGGGAATGACATCACGATCGATGACCAGGAATACTTGATCCTCCGCGAGGAGGAAATCCTGGCAAGGGTTAGTGCGATCGCCAAGGCAGCATCCGGCAAGAAATAATTGCACGGATCCGAAAGGTTTTGGACCGACCACAAGTTCGCATTCACCCAGGAGGGTGAAATCCAATGGCAAAACAAATTGTTACTGGTGAGAATTCACGTCAGGCGATCCTGCACGGCGTCAACATTCTAGCCGACGCAGTGAAGATCACGCTGGGCCCGAAGGGGCGCAACGCGGTGATCGAGAAGAAATTCGGCGCGCCGATCATCACCAAGGATGGCGTGACGGTAGCGAAGGAAATCGACCTGCCGGATGGGCTCGAGAACATGGGCGCACAGATGGTTCGCGAGGTAGCCTCGAAGACCTCCGACGTTGCCGGCGACGGCACGACCACTGCAACCGTGCTGGCACAAGCCATCTTCCGCGAAGGTGTGAGGACGGTTGCCGCGGGCGCAAGCCCCATGGCGCTCAAGCGCGGCATCGAAAAGGCCGTCGAAGTGGCCGTGGAACAGATCAAGAAGCTCTCCCGCGAGGTGAAGGGCGACATGATCGCGCAGGTGGGCACTATCAGCGCCAACACCGACAAGCAGGTCGGCAGCATCATTGCGGAGGCGATGAAGAAAGTAGGCAAGGACGGCGTCATCACCGTTGAGGAATCGAGGACAATGGAGACGACGCTGGAAGTCGTGGAAGGAATGCAGTTCGACCGCGGCTACCTCTCGCCCTACTTCGTCACCGATCCGGAGCGAATGGAGTGTTTGCTGGAAGACGTCCACATCCTGATCCACGAGAAGAAGATCAGCTCGATGAAGGACCTGCTTCCCCTGCTCGAGCAGATTGCCAAGATGGGCAAGCCGCTGCTGATTATCGCAGAAGACGTCGAGGGCGAAGCGCTCGCGACTTTGGTGGTGAACAAGCTCCGCGGCACGCTGCAATGCGCTGCGGTGAAGGCTCCGGGTTTCGGGGATCGCCGCAAGGCCATGCTGGAGGATATCGCCACGCTGACCGGCGGCAAGGCCGTCACCGAGGACCTCGGCATCAAGCTTGAGAACGTGAAGGTGGAAGACCTCGGCCGCGCCAAGAAGGTGAGCATCGACAAGGACAACACCACGATCGTCGCGGGCGCCGGAAAGATCAGCGAGATCGAAGGTCGGGTCAAGCAGTTGCGCACGCAGGTCGAGGAAACCACCTCGGACTACGACAAGGAAAAGCTCCAGGAGCGCCTGGCGAAGCTCGTGGGCGGCGTCGCAGTCATCAAGGTGGGTGCGGCAACCGAGACGGAGCTGAAGGAGAAGAAGGCTCGCGTCGAAGACGCAATGCACGCCACTCGCGCTGCGGTCGAGGAAGGCATTGTTCCCGGCGGCGGAACCGCGCTTCTGCGCTGCCTGCCGGCCCTGGAAAAGCTCAAGCTCCACGACGATGAGGCCATCGGCGTCAACATCGTGAAACGTGCACTCGAAGAGCCTACGCGCCAGATTGCTCAGAACGCGGGGCACGAGGGCGCCGTGGTGGTCGGCCGCATCCGCGAATCAAAGGATGAGAACTTCGGCTTCAACGCTGAGTCCGGCGAATTCGGCGACCTGGTCAAGGCCGGTGTGATTGATCCAGCCAAGGTCACCCGCCTGGCGTTGCAGAACGCTGCGTCCATCGCCGCCCTGATGCTGACGACTGAAGTCTTGGTCGCCGACATCAAGGAAGAGGAAATGAAGGCCGCAGCAGGCGCAGGCCACGGCGGCATGGGCGGAATGTACTAAACCTCTCCAGCTCCTTGCACCACGTCTGCGCCACTTGGGACGAGCTCGCACATCGCACGGGTGGGTGTGTTCGATTAAGGATTGTTGGAAGGATTCCTTTTCGAGACGACATGGGGTGTTGAGTGATTTCTGAAGTCAAACGAGAGGCAGTCTGTTGCGGGGTGAGAAACGTGACCCGACCTGTCACCGTTCGCCTTCGGTCGAATCTAAGACAGAGAAAACGGTGAAAACCTGTGCCGTCCTCACCCCAAGGCTAGGACAAACTCTAGCCCCAATCATGGCCGCGCTTCAATGGCTATCAAGCTCGAACCCTGGGAATTGCGCCGAAACCTTTCCCTTCGGCTCTATCGGATCAAAACCACGTGGTTTTTGCACAGGAAATCACTTGTCCGGTTAGCGCGTTAATCAGGCATGTGGCTCACAGTGACTCGAAGGCATGACAGCTTATACTTAATGAACTATGCGCTTATCGCCTTTGACGACATCGATTCCGAAGTGAGGAGGTTCGATGCTTCGAATACTCTCGATTCTAATTCTACTGCAGCCAATAGGTTTTTTCGGGGAAGATGACGTCCCAGTCTGTGCGAAGCACGTCGAGTCCCCGCAGTATCCACAACTGGCTCGATTGGCGCAGATTTCGGGGGACGTGGTAGTCAAGGTTTCCATCTCTACCGAAGGAACTGTGGCTGGGGCGGATGGGATTTCGGGGCCTTCGCTCTTGCGCGATTACGCAGCTCAGAACCTAAAGAAATGGGTCTTTGACCGTGGCCCAGAGCGGGTCTTAGAAATTCAGTTCAACTTCAAGCTGCAAAATCCCCCGACCAAATATGCTCCACCCCCGGTAGTCACGTTCGACCTGCCCGATCACGTAGAGATTCTCTCAAGTTACTCGACGCCAGGTGGCTAGTCAAAGTCCCGATAAGTCGCCTAACCGGACATATGCCTAGCGCCAACACGACTTTGGGACGCGACCGTAGGTCCGCTTGCCGACCAATCGACAATGAAGGAGTCGTGTGTCAGTCTCAGCTCAATGAAAAACAGTAGCAACGACCGACGAAGAGGTGCTTGCAGCTCCCGCGGCGTTGTAGGCCTTCGAGAAAAACGTGTGCGGGCCATTCGTCACTTGCCCACTATTCCATGGATATGAGATCGACGCAGCGCCAAAATTGCACGCCTTTAGTTCGCCATCAATATAGATTTCGAGCTTGACGGCACCTGTGCCGGTCGGTGCTGCGACGACATTGACAACGCCAGAGACCGTCGTTCCATTCGCTGGAGAAGTGATCGCTACCGGTGGTGGCGGCGCAGCAGCAACTACTGTCAGTGCAACTGTCGTGACTTGCGTCGTGCCTCCTCCACTGCCCGTTATGGTCAGCGCGTAGTTCCCTGGTGGAGTAGAGAGATCGGCGGTTAGGGACAGGATCGAAGCACCTCCCCCAGGCGCAGGAATCGACGTGGGGTCGAGGGTTGCACTGACGGTCGGCGGCGTTCCGCTAACCGAGAGCGCGATGTCGCTGTTGAATCCCCCGTTCACGACAGTTGCAATGACCGGCCTCGCGGCCCCGCCAGGAGCGAGCGAGACCTGGGAGGGAACCGACGAAAGCGAGAAACTGCCAACCGTTTGAGATGGATTGAAGACGATGTCCAGAACTGGGTGTATTTCGATATTGTTCGGCGCACGGCCGACCTGTCTGTGCGGAAAATCAAAGAAGCCGACGCCAATGATTCTAACTGGAATGCCACCCGCATCGTTGAACGCACCCGACTTGTCGATGTTTGGAAAGTGTGACTCCAACTTCTGCCGCGCGTTCCGAATGCCGTCGATGAAGATACTGTCGGGTGGTGAGTTTCCGTTTGCACCCGCTATGCAGTTCGGATCTGGGATCTCGGCTACGAAACTGTGGCCCGACGTAGGAACCGAGCCGCCAGCCGTGAAATTAAGGGTGTCATCAGTGATGACCATGTGATAGTCACTGTCCGCCTCAAATTTGAATTCGACCAGACGGCCGTTGATCACGTAGACGTAAGTCTCTTCGCTGAGTCGGGTCGTGTTGTCTCCGGCAGGAGGCCGGTGTGGTTCTGGCAGCCCGACCAGGTCGGTAACCATAATCGGAATTTGATTCATCAAGGCGACGTTGTTAGCGCCTGGATCGGCTCCAACTTTCACAGCCCATCTTTCGATGCCGCCGCACTGAGCGTGAACAAATTGCGCCGTAACAAGCCAGATCAAAGAAATGAGGCACGAGCGGCCAATGTTGAGAGAGAAGCACATTGCCAGCCTCCTTGACAGAAGGAACTCGAGGGGATTTATTGCAGGCTATATATTCTTTGGAACTCGTAGTCAAACATAATCAGAATGCAAACACTTCTCCCTGGCCTCCTGAGCCATGGCACGGTTCTCTCGATGCATCCCAATTGGGACATTGAGGGAAGGGCTAAGTTGAATGAAACTAGGAGCTACTTGTCCGGTAAGCGCGTTAATCAGATGGGATGAGAAGGCCGGTCTCCAGCGGGATGCGATACGCTCCCAATGAACGACGCGCTCGAGGCGCAGCGTGAAAG